>Ga0247841_10000012_pt1 | contig 509594 bp, 520 predicted proteins | sample LaCruzMarch2015__2_FD_192410 | JGI IMG/M metagenome (GOLD analysis project Ga0247841, IMG submission 192410) | Freshwater microbial communities from meromictic Lake La Cruz, Castile-La Mancha, Spain - LaCruzMarch2015_18m | ecosystem: Environmental > Aquatic > Freshwater > Lake | place: Spain... | reverse complement strand
CATCTCTAAAACCTACTCCTACAGAAACTACTAAAGAAACTGAAGAAATTGGTAAATTTAAGTGAACTACTCTAAGCCCGCTTGATAGAGTTCTTCTTTCTATATTCATAAATAGAACCCAAACCGACAAGATTAAAATAGACTCTAAAAGAGCATTTTTACAAGTTCAAAAGTATTAATCACTTTCACTGTTTTTTGAGTTTTAAGTAATTTATCGTTTGACCACAAAGGAATCCCTTTAGCAAGGCACAAAGCAAAAAACTGCACATCATCTTTGTCAGGACAAATTTTATTTGCAAATTCTTCAAAAGAAACTAATTCAGAAGTTTCTACAAAACATATTTTTTTAAGAATAAAAATACAAATCGAATCAAATTCAGATTCAGAAAAACCTGATTTTTTCATCAGTTCCAGTTTGTGTTCAAATAATTCTATTTCAAGAGTTCTTGTACTATACAAGTCAATACTTTTTAAAAAAATTATTTCAGCAGTTTTCCCACTTGGAGAAATTAGGGCAGAGAAAATGATATTGGAATCAACTGCTAATTTCATTTTCTCATCGCCATAACTTCTTTTTTAAATCGCTCACTTGCAGCATGATTCACTTTTTTACTTAATTTATCAGCATCTTTTTGAGTAAGTTTTGATTTACTAACTATCTGCTTAAACAAAGTGTATTCATCAATTTGTTTCTTGAATGCATCTCTTGCTACCTCAGACCAGTTAATGAATTTCATCCCATTCATTTCTTTTTTTAATTCTTCAGGAATCGCCAGAGTCATATTAACCATCCTTCTTCACCCCCTTACACATATTTACACATATTACACATATAAATATGTTTCTTTAGGGCGAACTTAATTTCAACTCTCAATTTCATCTAAAGCATCACTAGGGTAACTTTCTCCCTGTTTCCCTCTCTTTCCTCTTCTTAACATTGAAAGAGTTTTTAGATCATCTTTAGAAAAAAACTTAGAATAATTAACAGTCAATTTACTCATACACATCACCTTAAGTTGTTCGTGAATTTTGTTATTTAAAAATACTTTGAGAGTAAATTGCCGACGTGAATCTAAAAGAGAAAAGTTTAAGCTAAGTTTGCACATATTAAATTTGTTATGAATCCAATAATTGTTTACTATTCTCGTACAGGAACTACAAAAGAAGTCGGAGAATATTTGGCTGAAAAATTAAAATGCCCTTCTATTGAAATAATTGATTTAACTCAAAGAAAAGGCCCACTTGCTTACCTATTCGGCGGAAAAGATGCAATGGATAGAAAATTAACTCAAATTGAGAAAGTGAAAGAAGACGTTTTCAAATATGATTTAGTAATAATTGGAACCCCCGTTTGGGCTTCAAACATTACTCCTGCAGTTCGAACATTTTTAACTCAAAATCCAGTAAAAAAAGTTGCATTCTTTGCAACAGCTGGCGGAAATAATGTAGGATTAACATTTCACGAAATGGAGAAATTAACTACAACTCCAAAAGCAACACTCGCACTCACTACTTTTGAAGTCAAGAGTAATAAATTCAAAGAAAAAGCTGATGAGTTCTTGAAGAAACTTTAATCTATTTTTTAATTAATTCAATTAATAAAAAATACAATATAAAAATAGTTTATTCAAAAATCAATTTGTCATAAATGTATAAGGTTTAAATCTCAAAAAACAAACTACTTTTTGCGCTTCGCCTAAATAGGAATTAATTCCATCGCAATTATTAATCCAAGAATCAAGGTCAGAACGATTAAAATCATAATGGCCAGCGGTAATAGTTTCTTGACTATACCCATTAATCAAATCATAACCATTACTGCACAACACACTTGTGACAAAAGAATAATACGCATAATACTCTTTCACATAATAAGCACTTGGTTTTTTAACTAAAAATAAATTATCCCCCACTCTAACAAATTTATTTTCATCAAACACCGCACAAAAATGCACATCCCCATTATTCCCTTTCATTAGTTCTGTTCTTGCCAAATTCAAATCTATATTGCCATCCTCTCCAATATCAAAAGAACAATCACCTGAAGAGTTATAATTTACACAACTTGAAACATAACTCTCATCAAAAGGAGTACCAAAATAAGTTGGCTTTGGTTTTGAATAATCCGAAAATGGATTTAGTATAGGATTTAACAAAACTAATAATACTAAAAACACTAAAGTCACTGCTCCACCAATCAAAAGAGTCTTCTTTAGAGAAATATCCTTAGAATTAATTAATTCAGGTTGATTACGTGAATGTGTAAAAGAGTGGGCGTTAATATCAATAATTGATTTTACTCCAAAAAATATTATTATCCAAAAAATAGCTCCAAACACTGCAAATTCTTCTGAAGTCGGAAGAGCCCCAACTTTCCCAGTAGTAATTGAAATTAAGAAAACATACCCCATAACGAAAAGTAAAGAAACAAATATGAGCACATACTGCGACAAATAAATCGGAAGTATTCTAAGATAAGGCAAAAGAAGCATTTCTCCCAATGACCACTCTTTTTTCAAATCATTGTTAAGATTCATTAAAAAAGAAATCAAGTGAGTTACAAAAAAGAAAATAATAATAGCTAAAAGCTGTTCATTCGCTCGCATAATTAAGAAAAAAGAACCCCCTGCGACAAACGCACCAACTAAATTATAGTGAACCAAGAAAAAAATTGCCCAACCAGCTTTATGCCTAAAATCATAAGTTATTTTATGCTTAGGAGAAAAAAGCCTAGGAATTGAATTAGTTTTATCCAAACTCATTATCTCAGAGTCATTCGGCCCAGTAATAGTAAATAAAAAATACTTTATAAAATAAAAATACCCCAAAACTAGTCCCTGACACGCAAAAGCTAGTGCAGATTCCTCAACAGAAAGCTTTTGTGTTAATGCAAAAATGATAAACACTATATTTGACAAAAGCAATAACTGAGAAGAAAGATCAGTTCTGACACAATGCACTGCATTCTTCAAAGACTCAAACGGATCAAAATAAAAAAAAGGAAGATAATAATTTGAATCCTTAGAACTAACAGGCTTACTACTTTTTGAAGGCATGAACAATTAATTCAAAACATCTATAAAAAGCTACTTCTTTTTGTATTTCTTAAACAAAGTTTTGTAATCCTCTTCTAAAGCATCGTTTTGTTGACGCCAACAAAATGATAAAACTTATTCAAATGACCATATTCTTGACGTTTGGGAAAATGGTTTGGCAATCGCCGAAATTTAAGTTAAGTTTTTATTCTTCCAAATTAGCTCTTTCTAGTTAAGTTAAAAAATATAGCGGGCTATATGTATGAGTATGGTTACAATAAGCGCAGATGTTACTACACAAATGCTCAAGTGGGCAGACTCAATGGTAAAACAAGGTCTGTACAAAAGCAGAAGTGAGGTTATTCGCGAACTCTTTAGAAAAAAGATGCAACAAGAAGATGCCTTCCTCATGTCGCATGATGCCCTAAAAGAAGCATGGAAAGATGAAGACGATGCTTACTGGGAAAGTTTTCTAAAAGAGAAGAAAGTGACTAAAAAATGAACCAAGGCGACATAGTACTAATTAATTTTCCTTACACTGATCTTGAGAACAACAAAATCAGACCAGCCCTTATTATTTCAGGAAACAATTTCAACAAACACTACGAACCGTACTTCTGCCCAATAACCTCAAAAAGACCCGAACAAGGAAGTGTAATAAATGATAATCTCAAAGAAGGAATATTGGATAAAGAAAGTTTTGTTAAAACCTCAAACATTGCCACAATAAGCCCAACAAGAATAATTAAGAAAATTGCTTCAATTGAGAAAGAAAAAATGCTTGAACTAATAGAACAAATAAAGAAAAACTTTGAGTGAACTACTTCTTGTATTTCTTAATTTATTCTGACCATTTTGTTGACGCCGACAAAATGGTTTATTCAAATCATCGTTTTCCCGACATCAGGAAAATGATTACTGTTGTCTTACTTCTTACTCAAATTTACTCTAAAATCCTTTTCCTTGGTTAAGAGTTTTTGCACACTCTTTGGCAATTCTTCTACATTTGAATAAAGTTTTAAGTAACTGATTTCTAACAAAATTTTGTTAAATTTTGTAGCAGTGAAGAACTTGTGTTCTTCACTTGTGTGTAATCTTTTAACAATTTCTTCTTTTTTAGTTCACTCTCTAATTTTTCTTTATTCTCGTTTTCACAAGAGTATTTCTCCACTTCTTTTACACTAACCTTCTTGTTCGACCCGTAAACGATTTCTATATCCTCTTGCTTTGCAAAATTAATTAAGTGATTCTTAGTCTCATCCAACTGCTCTTCAATTACAACCTTCTTTTCCTTTAACTCGCTAAATTCATTCACTAATATCAAAAGCCCCTAGCTTTTGATAACCATTAAAGAATGCGATTCTTTAATGTAGCTTTAACCCATCATCCTTTAGATACTCTCTTAGAGTCTTTTGCTCTAACTTTGCTTCGTGCTTAAAACTAGGGCACATACTCTTATACTCGCAAAAAATGCAGTTCTTTTTTGGGTTAGTAGGAAACTCTCTAGTTGATTCAATCTCTTTAATTAATTTAATTACACTATCTTCTAACCATATTAACTCTTTTTCTGTCCTCTTTGAAGAAACTTCCTTATTAAACACCAAAAAGTGCCAAAGAAGAACAACTTCTTTAGCATCACTAAACTTCTTTTTCACCCAACTCGCATACATTGCAAGTTGCCTATCCTCATCCGCTTCGCTTTGATCCTTAATAGAAAGATTAGTCTTGTAATCAATTACAAAATAAGTGCTACCCTTACAAGCCAACTTATCAATCCTAATATCATACCAAGAACCGTTATTGAGTTTTAGTCTATCACTCGTTTCTAACCCCAAAATTGTGAACTGATCAAAAGGCTTATACGAATTATAAAAAGTTTCAATATAACCCCAAGCCATTCTCTTAAAATGCTCCTCTGTAATTCCCTCACTCTCTTTAGGATTAATCACGTCACTAGTGTAACTCCTCGCCCAGCGATCGTTGAAGAAAGTTTTTAATTCTTCTAGAGAATTTAATTTTTGGAACTTTAGGTCTTTGCAGAGCTTTTCCAAAGTTTCGTGAACAACTGTACCTAAAACTAAATGAGCAGCTTTTTTAGATTCAAATCTAATATTGTCAATGTACCTAAGTTTGTATTTATGCTTACAATCCTCGAAAGTAGAAAGTTTAGAATGAGAGTAGATTGGCATACTAAGTAAAGAGAAGTTTAGAATTTAATAGTTTTGGGTATGTGAAAAGTTAAAATTAAATAGAATGAAATTTAAAATATATTAGATGCAATTGCATCTACAAGAAAGTCAGCTAAGCTGAATAAACAGAGTTGTTAGAAAATGTTCGAAGTAGAGCTTGACTCGAAGTTAAAGAACAATCTGACAATGTTGAAGCCCAAGTGGCCTTTAATAAACAAAATAAACATATTTTAAGACAACTAAGAAAAAACTAATTAAACAATACTTAAATTAATAATTAACCTACAGTTTAACTATCAACTTTCAGTATTTACTCCGAGCCACTTAGTCACTTCTCCAGCACCAAATGTATTGTTAATTATTTCAAAAGATTTAGAAACTTGATCTGGATTTATTCTAAACACCTTACTATTAAAAACCAACAACAAATCACCATCTAAATTAGATAATAAACTATGTTTTGAAATATCCTCCCACGCCACGGGTTTAGACTTATCAGGAATCTCATCTTTTGATTTAACCTTTTGTTTTATATTTTCCATAAAAGGAAACAAATCAAGAATAGCAGCAGGGTTATCTTTTAAAGAGGTTAATTCTAACGCCCCAGATCCTATTGCTCCATTCAACTCAAATAAATCACCAGTAACAACTTCATCAGAAAGTAAAACTGCTCTAAAGCTTGACTCTAAATCAGAAAAAAATTTTAAAGGATCGCTAGTTTCTACAAATGTCTTATCCCTAGTTTTTTCTTTAGAATAATCACTAGAATGAATCGAAAGTTTTCCGCCATTTGAAAATTTATTATAAGCAGTTAAATGAAGTTTATTACCTTCAGTATGTGGACCAATAATAATCCCATCTTTTGTTTTTTTAGTAAAAAGAGAATACTTATTTTCTCCAACTAATATATCCAATGTGTTCTTTTCTTTCTTAGACATATATCTACACCAATAACAAACCTTCACCAAATAATTATTAAATACATGCATATAGCTATCGCCGGCAAATTGGTTACCTGTGTATTTTTATATAACAAAAAAATTGTTTGACGTATGCTTCAACCATATTTTAAAAATAATAATTTTACTCTTTATCAAAATGATTGCGTAAAAGCACTTAATGAATTACCAGAAAATTCCGTTGATTTGATTTTTGCTGATCCTCCTTATTTTCTTTCTAATGGAGGAATTAGTTGTAGTGCAGGAAAAATGGTTTCAGTAAATAAAGCAAGTTGGGACAAGTCAAATGGTTTTGAAAAAGATTTTGAATTTACTTTTAATTGGCTTGAAGCTTGTAAAAGAGTTTTAAAAGAAAATGGAAGCATTTGGATTTCAGGTACAATGCATAATATTTATCAAGTTGGTTTTGCTTTACAAAAATTAGACTATAAAATATTAAATGAAATTTCTTGGTTCAAACCAAATGCACCACCAAATTTAAGTTGCAGATATTTTGCACATTCACACGAAACACTAATTTGGGCAAGAAAAAACAAAGAATCATATCACACTTTTAATTATGAAGAAATGAAAGAAATAGGCGACAAAATTACTCCTGAAGGTAAACAAATGAGAAGTGTTTGGTCAATACCATTAACGCCTTTATCAGAAAAGACCTTTGGAAAACATCCTACTCAAAAACCATTAGACCTATTAAGAAGAATTATTTTATCAACCTCAAACAAAGGAGACACAATATTAGACCCATTTAATGGCTCAGGAACTACTGGAGTAATTGCAAAAGACCTTGGTAGAAAATATATAGGAATAGATTTAGAAAAAGACTTTTTAGACCTTACAATTCGACGAGCGTCGTTCAACAAAGAAGATTTATTAACCGCAAAAGCAATAGTTGTTAGTAATCAAATGAATTAAAGAGGCGAATTAAGTGAAATATTTACAATCCTATAAAACACAAGAAATTAAATCTGAAAAAGTATTTGATAATTTTATAACTACTCTACGATCTTCTACTAAAATTTGGAACTATTTTGTTAACTGGAAAAAAGTGAATACAAACCTTAAATCAATTAATATAGAACTAAATTTGTTGAACTCTTTAATAGGGTCAGACAAACTAGAAAATGATTTTATTGAACTACTAATAAAATATCCAAACGTAGTAAAAACATTACCCATTTTGCTTGCAATGAGGGAAAACAATATTGAGATTATTAAAGATTATGTAAATAATGATTTGAGTTATATTACTTTTAATTTTAAAGGAAAAGACAAAATAAGTAAAGTTGAAGCAAAAGATTATTTTCTTTTTGTTAAAAATACAGGATTAATTGATTTATTTTATAACAAAAAAGTGAAAAATTTTGTTGACTATGTTTGCGGAGTTGAAGTTGGATTAGATTCGAACGGAAGAAAAAATCGTACAGGACAAACAATGGAAGAAATAGTTGAAGCTATAATAAAAAGACTTGTTTTAAAAAATAAAAATTTAGATTACTTCCCAAAAGCAACCTCTTCAAAAATTAAAACCAAATGGGATATTAAAGTCGAATTTGAAAAATCAGAGAGAGCATTTGATTTTGCAATTATGAACAAAGCTACAAAAAAACTTTTTTTAATAGAAACAAATTTTTATAATGGGGGCGGCTCAAAACTAAAGTCAGTATGTGGAGAATTCAAATCATTATTCAATGAATTGAAAACTCAAAAAATTGAACTTATTTGGATAACTGATGGCAAAGGTTGGTTGACAACCACAAGACCATTAGAAGAAACGTTCAACAATAACAACTATGTATTCAACCTAAGTCAATTAGAAAACGGTTGTTTGCAAGAAGTATTAATTGACTAATAATTAGTAATAACAACTTCTTTTATTTTTCCACGCCCTTTCGCTTTACAATTTATCATTCTTGTTGCGTGAACTGTGTTAATAGTAAAAATACTTTTATCTTTATATAAATCCAGAATTGATTCAACGTAAGAGTTACTTATCATGACAAAACAACCTTTTTTATGCAACTCTATTACTTTATCTCTTAATCTTTTTTGATCTTCATTAGTAAAATTATTCTTTGTATAAGTAGTAAAACTTGATTTATTCAAAGGTGCATAAGGAGGATCAAAATAAACAAAATCGCCTTTCTTTGCTTTAGCTACTGATTTTTCAAAATCCATCGAAGTTAATTCATCTTTTTGTAAAGCTTCACTCACAGCTAATAAATTTTCTTTATCCAAAATTTTTGGATTCTTATACTTTCCAAAAGGAACATTAAATCCACCTTTAGAATTAACTCTATACAAACCATTGAACGCAGTTCTATTCAAATAAATAAAACGAGCAGTCACTTTAACTGAATCAGTTGGATTCTCAGCCCTAATAGAGTAAAAAGTTTTTTCGTTACACTCATATTTACTCTTTGAAAGTTCTTTGATTAAATCAGCAGGAATTTCTTTAATTACTTTGTATGCTGTAATCAACTCTTTATTAAAATCGTTCAAAAAAGCATTTTTAATTAAACCTCTAGAACTCAATTCAAAAAACAAAGCTCCGCCACCAAAAAAAGGCTCAAAATAGTTATTGAACTCTTTAGGAGAATATTTAAGTAATTCCTGAACAAGCTGACGTTTACCACCAGCCCACTTAACAAAAGGTTTAGGACGCATAATCAATCATAATAAGAAGACTGACTTTTTAATTCTATTCCCTTATCTTGATTTTTTATTGAGTGGCATAGCACTTATAAAATCTAAATAAAGTTTCCTTTCACCAATTCCACCAGGTGGGTATCTATTTGAATTAAATCCACCATTTAAATTAACCTTTGCTAAAGATAAACACTTATCAAATTCTTCTAAAGAAACAACAATCTTATTTTCATTAAAATATTTTATCAAATATTTTAAAACTTTAATTAACCCTAAATATCCAGTTGTCTTTGTCATTATACCTTTATTATCATTCCACTCAGTAGGGAAATTATTTTTAACGGATAAAAAGAACCATTTAATTGAATCATAAATAAATTTTTCCTCACCCAAAACGTATTTATCCCAAAAAATATAGGTTTTTGCTTTTGACTCAGAATAAAAACTTTTTAATACAAGTCTATTATTTTTATTTCTTTTCAAAATATCCCTTATCTCATAAGAATTCTTCTTATCGCAAATAAGACTAATAATTCCTTTTGAAAAAGTACTCTGTGACAAAACGGCATCTACAATACCTTCTCTTCGTCCAAGCATCTTTATTTTCTCAAACCACACACTATCAGAAGTTGTATTCAATGTTTTCGCTATATTATGAGCTAACTTTTCAGGAGTAAGCACCGTTGCAAATTCATATAAATCTTGAGACAACGCGGGATTTATTCTAGTCATTTTTGTATTAATAACTGAAAATAAATAACTTTGTTCTTCAAATTCTAATTCAGGAAATAAAGTTAAAATTAATTGAAAACCTTTTGAATTTTTACTAAATCCAGAAAGCCTATGCTGGCCATCAATTATATTTGCAGAAGATTTGTCACGTTTTATATAAATAAAATCGCCTTTAACTGAATACATTTCAGGGTTTAAAGATAAAATTATAGAATTTGGAAATGAAGCATCACTTGTTTCAACATACTTTTTAATTTCTTTAACTCTTTCTTCATTTAACGGCCTCTGAACCCCAATATATTTTTCTAACGCATCTAATTTTCTCTCCTGAGCCGAACAAATATCAATAACATCACTAGCATCTGCAACAGCAACAAAAAATGGCCCAATATTCTGAACTACTGGAAGAATTCTTAATTTCACTGAATTTTTTTCAGATAACTCTTGTTTCATTTAATTCCCCTCTTTGACTTTTTCGGTTCAAATTCATTTTTTGCATTTTCTTCTTGTTTTTCCTTTTCATGTATAATCTTTTCTGCCCATTTATTACTATCACTATCAGGATTATTATTATATAACCAAATTGATGAATACCCCATCGCAACACCTAAAACTAAAGATACTAATAATATAACAAGGGATTCCAATACTTGAACTTCCATAATATAAATATAAACTAAAGAAACTAAAGAAATAAAAATTACTAAAAGAGGCAATCCTACTAATTGACGTTTTTCCCCAACAGATTTTGATCTTAACCCAATGTCAGTGCTACTAAGCACAATCGCATAAGAAAATAATTGTTGTACAAATATTAAGATAACATAAAATAGTCTATTATCTTTCAATGAAGTAATAAACACAATTATACAAATTAGTATAGTCAACACTATTGGTAGTAAAGCAAACGTCCACCAATCAAAATCTCTTTCACTAAAACAAATTAACTTTTTAAAATTCATTCTAACATATTAGAATAGCCTGACTTTTAAATATTAACTATGTTTAAAAAATAACTAAAAACACACTTAAAAAAATAGAATTGGGGCTTTCGCCCCAAATTTAATATTTACTTCTTCTTAACTTTTGCACTCTTAGCACTTTGCTTTTCTTTTATAGCAGCGTGGGCAGCAGCTAATCGAGCGATTGGTACTCTGTATGGTGAGCATGATACGTTTGACATTCCAATTCTGTGGCAAAATTCTACAGTTGTTGGATCTCCTCCGTGTTCTCCGCAAATACCAATATCTATATTTTTATTAACGCCTCGAGCTAGTGTTACTGCGTGTTTCATTAGTAATCCAACACCTTCTTGGTCAATTGATGTAAAAGGATCTCTTGAATAAATTCCTTTCTCAACGTATTTTCCTAAGAACTTTCCTGCGTCGTCTCTTGAGAATCCGCAAGTCATTTGTGTTAAATCGTTTGTTCCAAATGACATGAACTCTGCTTCTTTTGCTAATACATCTGCAGTCAAAGCAGCTCTAGGAACTTCAATCATTGTTCCTACAGTGTAGTGAACTTTGCCTTTTGCTCCAACTTCTTTAGCAACTCTGTGAGTTAGTTCAGCTAGCATTGAGTATTCCTTAATGTTTCCAACGATTGGAATTTCTATTTCAGGAATTGCTTTAACTCCTTTCTTTTCAACGTTAACTGCAGCTGAGAATATTGCTCTTACTTGCATTTCCATTATTTCTGGATATACTACAGCTAAACGGCATCCTCTAAATCCAAGCATTGGGTTGAATTCGTGTAGAGCATCAATTGTTTCAACAATTGATTTTGGAGTAGTTCCAAGTTCCTTTGCAATTTCCTCTATTTCTTTTACTTGTTCTGCTTTTGGCAAGAATTCGTGTAATGGAGGATCTAGCATTCTAATTATTACTGGTAGACCATTCATTGCTGTGAAAATTCCTTCAAAGTCTTCTCTTTGGTAAGGTTCAATCTTAGCTAGAGCTTTCTTTCTTCCTTCCAAATCTTTTGCTAGAATCATTTCTCTAACAGCTTTAATTCTTGTAGCTTCAAAGAACATGTGTTCTGTTCGAACTAATCCAATTCCTTCTGCTCCAAACTTTCTTGCAATCTCCGCGTCTTTAGGAGTATCAGCGTTTGTTCTAACTTTTAGCTTTCTAAATCCATCAGCCCAAGTCATTAGTGTAGCAAAGTCTCCTGATAGAGTTGGTTCAACTACAGGCACTGCTCCAATTATTACTTGTCCAGTACTTCCGTTTAATGAAATTATGTCTCCTTCTTTTACTACAGTTCCTTTGCAAGTAAAGTTCTTTGCTTTCTCATTCATTGTGATTTCGTCACAACCTGATACACAGCATTTACCCATTCCTCTTGCAACAACAGCAGCGTGTGAAGTCATTCCACCACGAGCAGTTAAAATTCCTGCGGAAGAGTGCATTCCTTCAATATCTTCAGGAGAAGTTTCTAGTCTTGCTAAAATTACTTTCTCTCCTTTCTCTGCCATCATTTTTGCGTCCTCAGCATTGAACACTACTTTACCAACAGCTGCTCCAGGAGAAGCAGGTAATCCAGTAGTTAATATTTTTGCGTTCTTTAATGCAGTCAAATCAAATTGCTTGTGCAATAATTGATCTAGTGAAGCAGGATCTACTCTTAACACAGCTTCTTCTTTTGAAATTAAATTTTCATTAAACATATCAACTGCGATTTTTACAGCAGCGTGAGCAGTTCTCTTACCGTTTCTAGTTTGTAGCATGTACAATTTTTCGTGTTCGATTGTAAACTCAAAATCTTGCATATCCTTGTAGTGTTTTTCTAACTTTGATCTAATGTCAACTAATTGTTTGTATACTTTTGGTTGAACCATGCCAAGTTCTTCAACTTTCTTTGGAGTTCTAATTCCTGCAACAACATCTTCACCTTGTGCGTTCATTAAGAATTCTCCGTAGAATTTGTTTTCTCCAGTAGAAGGGTTTCTAGTAAAAGCAACTCCAGTTCCTGAGTCTTCTCCAGTATTTCCAAAAACCATTTCTTGGATATTAACAGCAGTTCCCCAATCAGCAGGGATGTGGTTTAATCTTCTGTAAACAACAGCTCTATCAGTCATCCAACTTCTAAAAACAGCATCTCTTGCTCTCTTTAATTGTTCAATTGGATCTTGTGGGAAATCTTCTTTAGTTTCTTTCTTGTACATTACTTTTTGCATTGCTACCATTTCTTTTAGCATTTCAGTAGTCATTTCTGTATCTAATTTTATTTTGTTCTTGTGCTTTATTTCGTCCATGATTTCTTCAAAAGCAGAGTGACGCATTTCCATTACAACGTTACCAAACATTGTGATGAATCTTCTGTACGAATCAAATGCAAATCTTTCGTTTTTTGTTGATTTTGCAATTGTTGCAACAACAGTATCGTTCATTCCTAAATTTAATATTGTATCCATCATTCCTGGCATTGAAGCAGGTGCACCACTTCTAACAGAAACTAGTAATGGATTTTTAGTGTCCCCAAATTTCTTTCCAGTTTTCTTTTCTAATTTCTTTACTGCAGTCATCATTTGTTCATCAACAAGAGGCGAGTGTTTTCTTTTGTTTTCGTAATAAGCTTTACAAACATCAGTAGTGATAATGAAACCGTAAGGAACTGGAAGTCCAGTATTAGTCATTTCAGCTAAGTTAGCTCCTTTTCCACCAAGAAGCATCTTCATTGATTTTTCTCCTTCTTCAAACATGTACACGAATTTTTCTTTAGCCATTTTTGATCCCCCATTATATTAGTAAAATCCCACTTTTCACCAGGACTTTTTCTGTTATGATTGGAGAAAAAAGGTTAATAAAGGTACTTGAAAGGTGGATAAAGTAAGAGTTTTTCGCGCACCTTTTTTAAAGAAAAGAACTAATTTGAAAATAATAAGTTCTCAGCAACTAATAAAAACAACAGAAGAATTATATTATTATGATAACTCCAAAACCTTCTGTAATAAAGAAACTAAGAAATGCAAATATGAAGTATGTAAGCAGTATTGCAGACAAAACCGAAAATGCAACAAAAAAAGCAAGAGAAGCACTTAGAATAAAACGAAATGCACACTTCAAAGCACTTGAAACTGTTCCTTTTTTTAAAAAAATATTATCTAAAAAAATTCGTTTCCAAATTCATTCTGACGGAGAGCCAAGAAATTATTCTTTACTTGGAGTAGGATTTGAGGGAGAAGGAAATTTTAGAAGAACAGTACTAATAATTGATGATAAAGGAAGAACACTTTTCTTTGGAGAAAAGATGAGGGGAGTTAGAACTATTTGGGAGCCGTACAGAATGCTAAAAGAAAAAAAATCATTTGTTACACATCAAAGATCTTACGAATACAGCGAACTTGAAAGCTGGGGAAGCAAACAAGAAAATGAAGTCAATGAAGTGAGCCACAATATAAAATATTATTTAGACAAAGTACATTTTGAGCAAGCAGATGCTAAAAAATTAAAACAAATAAAAAGATATTTTTGAACTTTATTCTAAAAATTCAAATCTATTAATTTCTTTTCCATTAACAATAACTTTTCCTTTAAACATTTCTATAGGCCGAATCCAAATTTGTTTATCTCCATACAAAGCTTGGTAAACAACAAACTCTTCTAAATCTTCACTGTGCTTTGCAACACCAAGAACTTGGTATTCATTGCCTTTGTAATGACGATACTTTCCGAGTTTAATATCCATAACTAAACACTAGATAGAAATCAGTTAAAATTTTATTTTTTTTATATAAGGTTCAGCTAATTGATTTCTAGACTATCGAAGATAGTCTAAATTCTTCATTGTAAAAACCTAAGTTTTTACGATGCCTCGCAAACCTTGTTTGCAAGGTCGCGAACCTTAACAAGGTTCATGCACGGGGACGGGATCGAACCGTCGAACGCACTAAGCGGCAGGGTCCTAAACCCTGTGGGTTTGACCGCTCCCCAACCCGTGCAAATTACTGGCCTTGCATTTTATGCAAAGTTAGTCAATAATATATTTTGAGTTAAGACCTTTTATAAAAGTTACTAAAGGGGGGGTATTTTAAAAAAATTATAGGATAAAAAAAGTTTAAATACTTCAAAGTTTTATTTGTAATATGGTTAAAAAAATCATTAAATCAAGCATATTAGATGAAAGTAAAATATCTTGGATAAAAATAGTTTTTGCAATTCTTGCAGGACTTTTTTTAGGATATTTTATTTTAGGTTCAAACAGTATGGGAATGACCTTCAGCACAGTATTTGATTTTGTTGTTCTTTCTCTATTAGCTTGCATCATGGCTCTTTTGCTTGATATAAGAAGACTTATGATATCTAATTTTGGCAAATGCTAAAAAAATTTTATTGCTCTTAATTAAAGAGCTTTTTTTAATACTCTATTAAAGAACACTAAATCAAAAAAAGAGGGCACAATCTTTGTCCTCGTAAGTGTTATATACAAGTTTAACGCAATTAACAAAGGATTGAACGGGTTATTTTTAGCCAAAATTAATTTTTTAGCTCAGAAGGGGTTTTGAGTTAAAAAAGGTGGCTTACTTGTTAAATTCAATTAACTTAGGGGTGTGGGAATATGTCTTTAGCTAAATTAGAAGGAGATTTATTAAAAGTCCGAGAGGATATGGGCAAAGCAAAGCAAGCAAATGTTAACTTTGAAAAAGTCTTGCAAGAAATGAGCATACTAAAAAGTAGAAGTATGGCTAACCCAGAAACTAAAGAACAAATAATGAACGAATTAAAACAAAAAGAAATAATTAATTTGTTCACTAGTATTCAAGATGATTTTGAAGAACTAAGACAAAGAATGACTAAACAAAGTATTGAGAAAGAACAAATACTTGATTTTATTGAATCTGTTCGAACAAAGAAAGCATTTTCTTTTAGCGAAACAGAAAACACTATTGACTTTCTTGAAGGTGCATTAGATGAAATGGATGCCGATATTGTTTCAATTCGACCAGAATTTATTGGAATGATTGATTTAGCACCATTAGCAATAAATTTGGGTCTTGCTCGAAACAATTCAGGAGTAATTGTTGAAAGAGAAAGATTCTCAGAAGTAGTTGTTGCACTAATTGCAAACAAACAATTCCATGATTTGATTTTTGAAACAGATAAAGCAAAAATCACTCTAAAAACTTATAGAGAAGTTGCAATTGAAGCTGAGAATTCTGAAATTAGAAACTTAAGCAGAATTGCAAAACCAACATTATATTAGAAAAATTCAAACGAGAATGCTGAGTAAAGCAAAAACTTTACTCAGTACTCACACCCTAATTTTTTGAAATATTATAAAAAAATATTATTTTTCTCTTAAAAGTTTCATTGCTTCTTCTCTCAAACTTATTTCATCTAAATGCCCTAACTGAGGAAACATTGTACGTAGTTGTGCAGAAGAAAGTTTTGTAAGTTTTCTGTCAAACCCTTGAACTTTAAACCCAATAACTTTGCCTTGACTTTCTTGCATAAAACTTTTTCTTCTTGCACCAAAGTTTCTTGCCAAAAAAATCTCCTCCAATTAAACCAAGAACGCACTTGCAGTAACTGAAGAATCCCAAGAGAATCTAGGTCGAGTCTTAATCATCCAAACTTTTTCAGTATTATCATCAATTACTAATGCATATCCTTTTTGTCTTGGCATTTCTGCGTACAATTTATTTAAATCAGTACTCATGTAAGTTGGTCTTAACGCACCAACAGCAGCAATATCTGGTTGTGAAGTCATTCTATGTGAAATAAATAAATCACATTGAGAAATTGCATCAGGATGTAACTTCTCTGGTCTTTGAGTTGCTAAAATTAATCCTAACCCTGGTTGACGACCAACTCTTACCCATTCAAGTAAAATTGGAAGAGCAATATTTGGTTCATCTTTAGGCATGAACATGTGTGCTTCATCAATTAACATCCAAACAAGTGGCATTTTACTAGTTCTTTTATTTTCAGTGATTAATTTCATTTCCTCTTCTTTTCTATACAACATTCTTTGTTCAAATAATTTTTTTCCAATTAATGCAACTACAATATCTTTTACTCCTTCAGCTCCAACTGTTTGTCGGTATGATGAAACATCAACAACCGTAATCATTCCCGGAGTTGCAAGTTCAGAAATTTTTGTTCCTTCCTTTTGAATTAAATCCCAACTCTTAACCATTTGCATTCTACTAATCATTCCTTGACGCATGAATTTATCACTTTCATCATCAGTGCTAATTGCAGAAATAATATCATCAATACCATAATATGTTCCAATTTTTTCTCTAACTTTTTGAACTGCTCTTGATAATAAAATTCCTTCTGGATCTCTCCAACTTAATCTAAATAGAGCCATCCATTCTGTTTCTTCTAACTCAGAACACTTCAAGGTGAACGCTCCATCAATTGGAAGTCCTTTTTCTTTGTAAAAATTAAGTTGTCCTTGCGGAACCAAAACTTTAACATTAGTTTTTTGCGCAGCTAAATCCCAATCCTTTAATTCAGCATCATTACCAGCAGCTAATTTTAATCCCCAAAAAATTCCAACCGTATCAATTGTAACTGCAGAAACTCTGTTCTTAATTATTGGATCTAATCTCGCCATTTCTTCCATTAAAACAGCTAATGTGTAAGACTTTCCTCCACCTCTTTTTCCACAAATAAGCATTAAGTGTGGACGAGAAACATCTACTAAAACTTTTCTTCCCAAAACTGGTTTTTCTCCAGAACTCATTACAACTTTTCCTAAATAAGCACAACCTTGAGAACCATATTTTTCTAAATCTTTTAAATCTCTTCCTAGAACAGCAGGCGCTTGATTAAAATCTTCTTGCATGAGTAAAGAAAGGATTTAGGAGTATTTAATATTTTTGGAAGAAGAGAATAAACAAAATTAAATTAAAAAATAAAAAATATTTTTAATTTTAATAAAAAAATAAAAATAATTATTCAATCATTAATTAAAAAAAAGAAAATAACAGAGAGTCACTTGGAAAGTAAAGTCAAGAAATATTATTCATGCTTTGGGGTTGGGGTTGGGCGCATGAATAATACTTTTTTTCCTTGTCTTACACTTACCAAGTGTCCTTCTCTTGTTAATTTACTCAAACGCTGGCTTGCAGCATTTGTATTTCTATAAGCAAGTCTCAATTGAACATCTTGCGCAGAAACCAAAGGCATCTCATCAATTAATTGCATGATATGCTGATCGGGTTCAGACAATAAGTTCGGTCGAGAATTTGTGTTGGGGCTACTAGGGGATTTACTAAGTAATAATTCTTCAATCTTAGCGAATTTTTGTTCAAGACTAGCAAGTATTTTGTTAGTCTCTTCACGTTCTTTTGTGAGTTTGTATAGCAATGCAGCTAAGAAGGCCGGATTATTTGACTCTTTCATAACTTCTTGTATATCTACACTAAGCTCGTTGAAATCCGGAGAGATACGCTTAACAGCGTTAAAGTCGTTCAACAGCTTTTGTGCGTCATACAATGTGTCATGATCAGTCATAGTACTATCATGATACTATCATGATATATATAAACCTTTGTGCTGTCCAAACACCTCAAACCAAACTAACTAGACTAATTAACTTTCCAAACTATCAATAAATTGAACTTTTTTATACACTTTTCTTCAAAAATCAAACTAAATGCCCACAAATGAAACAATTTCAGACTAATTAAGGACCAAAAGTAGAATAAATCACTTTTTCTTCAACTTTTTAGACATTAAACCCCTAATATTTTCAGCCACTTGCGTCATTGAAGTACTTTTAGTAATTGCATGAGCTGTTCTAGCAGGATTTAGCTTTCTACGAGCTACAAGAGTTCTTATTATTTCTCTTATTTCTTGTTCTGATTTATAATCACTTAGTTTTGGATTAATTTTTTCTCTTGCCAACTTTAAAAAATAACTTTCAGGGAATTTTACACTCAAACCATTTGCTTTTCTTTCTTTTGCAATTGAACCTTCACTTTTTAAAATTTCTGAAAGCCTTGAACTTAATTTTCCACCATTCGCTTCAATGCATGCATCTGGCGCATGTTGTCCATATCTTTTAATTAAAACCAAAGGAGCTAAAGAAAAACTATTTTTTAAAAAAGTTTCAATTCCTTTAATATCTTTTTCCATTAATGCAGAATCATAAACTGATTCATGGTCCATAAAAAAATGTGAAGAAGGAAGATTCTTTTTTAATTCAGCTTCAATGCGTTTTGAAAAAACTGTAGGAGAACGTATTGAATCATGAAATATAACAAAAGCAGTATCTTTTCTTTTACCTGCAAGTTCTATTTGCTTAACCCATTGTTTAAATTTTATCGCACCTTCTTTAGTTCGCAATTCAAAATTTGAACCATATGAAGGATAAACAAGAATATCAATTTGTTTTAAAATGGGCTTATCCATACAATTAATTCTGTTAAAGTTAAATAAATAACTTCGCTTTAGAACTAAAAAATGTTTTTTAATAAAAAATATTTTTGCAGAAGAATTTTTTCTTCTGCAAATAAATTAGAATTTATTTCTTCAAAATTATTTCAATTGAAGAAATCTTTAATGGTCTTCCTTCTTGAGTAACAACTTCTTCAGTTGCAATTCCAATTCCTTCTACTTTAATAGTATTATCTCTATTTCTTGCTATTTCAGCAACATCAACCGCTCTTGAAATTGATTTTCCTCGTGCTTTGATAATAACTTCTTTTGCACCCATTTCAAATCGAGTAACAACAGCTAAAACATAAGCCATTGCTTCTTTCTTTCCAATGTAAACAAAGTTTCCTTGTGATTGAGGAGCTAAAATTTCTTCTTCAGAATTTTGAACTTCTTTTACTTGAACTTCTTTTGACTTTATTTCTTTTGCTTGTTTAGGTTCTTTTAATTTAGTTTCCTTAGTAGTTTCGATTTCTTTTGCTTGTTTAGGTTCTTTTGCTTTTGTTTCTTTTGATTTGATTTCTTTTTTTTCAGCCATTTTTGAGTCCTCCGAGAAATTATACTAAAAGATATTAATTTTAGATATCTTTTTATAGCTATCAAAGCGCATTGCAACACTTTAATGTACCTTGATAATAATTTAAAAAATAGTTTAAAAAAATAAAAATTGTAAAGAAAATAAAAATATTAACTTTAAAAAAAAGATTTAAAAAAAATAAAAAATTAAAGAGAGGATTTGGGACAAGGTTTTACCCCTGCCCAAAAGTTCTTTTTACTTTAAATAATATATTGTGTTTTTCAAAATTGTTTGTGTGAATCCAGGATCATAATTGAAGTAGATTACAGTTCCCATTGGGAATGCTTTCTTTTCAAGTATAGCAGGATACGTTTGAGGAGTATTCTCAGATTTTATATAAGCAATTGTTTTTGCTCCAGCATCTGCTGTTATTGGCAGAACTGTTAAATTAAATGGAGCATCTCCCATTGCAGGCGCAACTTCGATACCTTGCATTATTGGGTGATCGTAGTCTTGTCTCCAAATTCTTCCAGCAACATTTGTTCCGTTTCCTTCTTTACAAGAAGGTACTCCTTGTTGATCTGCTCCGCAATAAGCAGGAGATAATTTTCCTAAAGTTGCTTGCCAGCCAATTGCATCAGCAGCAGTGTAACCTTGGAATCCAACACTAGAGTATATTGCTGAATTCATTACCATAATTAATTTTCCGCCCTTTTGAACATACTTTTGAAGTGAATCACTAAGAGCTACTGAAACACTTTTATCATTAGATTGACTTTGATCCAACAATACTATATCATATTGCTGTAGAGTCTCACTAGCAGCATTACCAAATGAAGCTGCATCTCTTGAAGTCCAATTCAAGAAATAATTTAAATTATCTAAAGATGTTTTTTCTCCTAAACTAGGAGTTCCTATTACTAATACTTGTACTCTCTCGCTTCCCTTTGGAAGATAAGGTACATCTACTATACCAAAATAGTTTAATGAAGCTACCCCAATGATTACTAAAAGAATCAGAGGAATTAGACCTTCAAGGTTGAATTTTCTAACGGCTCCACCTAAACTTGGTGCAGGTCCGCCAGCAGCATCCGCTCCTTCATCATACATTACAAACCCTCTCCTTTAATTCACTTAATTACATTAAGTGGTTAAATATAATTGTTTTCCATTGTTTTTAATGGTTTCTCTTTACCATAAACCACTAAAATAATGATTTTATCTTATTAATAAACTTTTTTAATTCAACCTCAATACAAAACTAAATAAAAATTATCTTCCAAGCAAACCTTTGTACATATTTTTTAATAAAATTCCACTTGAATAATTATTATCAGAAATAAACCATTCAGGAGGATATGCATAATATACAATTCTCTCCCCCATTCCTACTGAAGAAGTAACTATCATTGGAGCGGATTTACCTAAATATCCTTTTTTACCTTGTATATTCCCTCCAAAATTAATTGTCATTATAATATTACTAGAATATGAATCAGGTATTTGTTTTACTAGAGCAAAATCTCTATCTTTTTTTATTTTAAAATTAATTACAGGAGAAAACCCGAAAATTAATGGATGCTCTCCAGTTAATTCCGTTTCAAGTGTTCCAACTGAAAATGCAGATTCAGCACAATCTTTTTCAGTACAATAATTATTTACATACCTTAATCCTAAGAACTCATCAAAAGAAATTATTTGGTAATCATTTTCATTTTCTTTTACTCTTACCCATGGATTATCAAGTATCTTCTTTGCTGTGTTTACATCATTAACAATTCTAGTTTCATCATCACCAAATTCTACTCCAGCGTCTCCAACCCAAACTAATCTTCCACCATACTTATTTACATAATCCATGAACATTACTAATTGATCCATAGAAACTTTTCTTGCTTGCTCAACAATAACTAATTTATAGGATTTTAAATTTCCCAAAGTTACTCTATCAATATGTTGTATATCAACATTTTGAACCGCAACACCTTGTGGATTTCTTAAATATTCTCTCAACACTTCTGGTTCACCTAAACCAGCATCCCCATGAACAATTAATACTCTGGGTGCACCAAGAACAAAATCATAAACATCACAAAAAGAAGGAGTCAAATCTTTACACTTAACAACTCCTGACCAAGTTAAAATAAATAATATAACTATAATTAGAAGAAGAATTCCACCAACTTTTAATGCTAAATCAACTTGTGCTTTATCCATTTTTCAATCAACGCCAAAAACTACTTTTTTAAACCTGCTTTATCTCTACTTATCTATAATTATTAATAATCAAGAATATATAAAAATGGTGGTTTGAATGGTAAAGTTCACAAAATCAAGACCAAGCGAAGGAGCAAGTGGTCCGAGTTCAGCAATAGGAATAACTAGATTCTTTGATGCTGATTCAACAAGTCCAAAACTGAGTCCTTATTTGGTCATAGGAATAATTGCAGTATTCATAATAGCAATATTAGCAATGAAATTTTATTTCTTTAACTAAAATAATATCCTTATAAAAGAAAGCAAAGAATGCTTTCTTTAATTTTTTTAAAAAAAACTAGAACTACTAAATTAAATTAGTAAATTATTTTATTTTAAACATAAACTATTTTTTATTTTTCAACTTTAACATTTTTTGTGAATATAATCTTCGCATAACAGCATTTTTTCTTGCTTCACTAGCTCTATTTGCATGAATTAAAGATTCATTTCTTTCAAAAGAAGCTTCATTTTTCAATTCCAATGTAGTACTGAGTGGAGGTAACTTTTCATATTTATCATCACTCCTTCCAACTCTTGAATTATGCAAAAATCTTTTCAATCTCTTTTCTCGAGAATTATGAAACGAAGCATTTGCTTCATGTTTTAGAGCTTTAGCTTGAAACTCTCTTGCATCCTTTTCAACTCTTGCCCTTGAAAACCCATCAGCATGAATTTGACCAAGTTCAAATTTAGCAGCAACTCTTTTTTTTGAAAAAAACTTTTTTGTTCTACTTAACAATGCAGATGCACGCATACAAACTAAATATGCAAAAGAACTATTTAAAGAATTGGATTTGATAAAAAAAGAAAAAATAAACAAAAAAAACTTAATTAAATTTTATAAAAAAAATTCACTTAATCAATTCAAAAAGCAATTTCTCTTTTTGAATTATTACTTCTTTTGGAGTAGTAAGAGAAGAACTAAATTTTATTTCCCTAATTTGTGCAGATTTTTTCAAATCAATTGAAAATACATTAATCATTTCTTTTAGCATTTCACTTTCTGTAGAAACATTCAATACAACTGTGTCTTGTATTGTAAGACCCAACTCTTTTCTTGATTCATTTAATTTTCTCATCAAGTCTCTTGCAGCACCTTCAAGCAATAATTCTTTAGTTAAATGAGTATCTAGTTTTACTCCAAATTCTCCTTCTGTAAGTTCAACTTCTTTTACATTTAATTCATCCAAAATTATACCAAAAAACTTTTGATCAATATGAGCTCCGCTAACTATAACTTTTTTTAGGGGCTGACGAACTGCAATACCAACTTTATTTCTTTCTTCAAGACACAAAGAAATTACTTCTCGCACTTTCTTCATATCTTCATGAAGTTTCAAATCAATTAAAGCATCATTGTGTCGAGGCCATTCTTCTAAGTGAACTGAAATATTTTTTGAATAATTTGTTTTTCTTAAAGATTGGTAAATTTCTTCAGCAATGAATGGAGTAATTGGAGCAATTACTTTTGATAATGAATCAAGTGCATAAGCAAGTGTTCGAACAGCATTTCTTTTTTCTTGTATATCATCACTCTTGAATCTATCCCTACTTCTTCTAACAAACCAAGTAGAAAGTTCATCAACGTAATCTAAAACATCTTTACAAACACCAAGAGTATTATAATCATCCATATTGTGAGTTGAATCTTTAATCAATAAATTAGTTCTACTAATCATCCATTTATCCAAAACATCTTTTGATTGTGTATCATCCAAAACATCATTTTCTTTAGAAAATAATTCATAAAAATTCTTTACGTTAGAAAGTATCATCATTAATTTTTTATGAACCTCTTTTACATTATCATCCAAGAAATTCAAATCCTGCGCTCGCATTAATTGAGAAGACATTAAGTAAAAACGCATTGCATCTGCACCATATGTATCAAACAAAACATTTGGATCAGTGTAATTCTTTTTTGACTTTGACATTTTTGATCCATCAGCAGCTAAAATTGTTCCTGATACAACAACATTTTTGAATGGAGCTTTGTCCATTAAAAGAACTCCAATTACGTGCATATAGTAGAACCATGCTCTAACTTGTGCAATATATTCTGAAATGAAATCAGCAGGATAATTATTCACTAACCATTCTTTATTTTCAAAAGGATAATGCTTTGAAGCAAAAGGCATACTTCCTGATTCAAACCAACAATCTAAAACTTCAGGAATTCTATTCATTTGTTTTCCACAAGAACATTTCAAATGAATATCATCAACTATGTGCTTGTGCAAATCAACGTTGTCATTAACACTCTCTACCGCATTTTCTTGAAGTTCCTTAACACTTCCAATTACTTTTATTTTTCCACATTCACATTTCCAAACAGGTATTGCTGTCGCCCAAAATCTATTTCTTGAAATACTCCAATCAGGAGCTGTTTCTAAAATATATTTGAATCTTCCTTCCTTAATATTATCAGGATACCAATTAATTTCTTTTGCTCTTTCAATCAATTTTGGTTTTATTTTTTGTATATCTACAAACCAAGAATCAACTGCATTGTAAATAAGTGGAGTTTCGCATCTATAACAAAAAGGATAAGAGTGAGTGTATTCTTTTGCATCAATTAATAATCCTCGAGTACCTAAATCATCAATTACTTCTTTGTCAACTTTTTTGAACCATTTACCAATCCATTCTTTTGGACCCAAAATTAATGAACCATCTTTTCCAACATGTTGAACTATAGGCAAATCATTTTTTCTAATCATTTGATAATCAAATTCACCATAAATTGCCATGTGAACTATTCCAGTTCCTTCTTCGCTAGTTACTCCTTCTGCACCATCAACAACATAATAACCTTTTTTTCCATCAGTTGGAACTTCATACAATGGTTCATATTCAATTCCTAAAAGTTCACTACCTTTCATTTCTTTTAATAATTCAAAGTGTTTGAAATTTTTCTCAACCAAATCTTTTGCTAAAATAAATTTCTTACCAAATACATCAACTAATGCATAATCTAATTTTGGATTTATTGCTAGAGCAACATTTCCAATTAAAGTCCAGGGTGTGGTAGTCCAAGCTAACAAATATTCATTTTCTTTATTTTTTATTTTGAAACCAACTGTAGCAGTTTTTTCTGTAACATCTTTGTAAGAATTATCCATTTGGATTTCTGAATTAGCTAAAGGAGTTTGGCATCTTGGACAATACATTAAAACTTTTTTTCCTTCGTAAATATATCCTTCAGTATAAAGTTTAGAAAAAATCCACCAAATTGATTCCATGTAAGTTGTATCAAGTGTTTTGTAGGAATTATCAAAATCAATCCACTTACCCATTGTTTGAACAGTTTTTTTCCATTCATTTGCAAAGTAAAATACTTTTGAACGACAAAATTCATTGAACTTTGTTACACCCATTACTTCAATTTCATTTTTTTGTTTTATTCCTAACTCTTTTTCAGCAATATTTTCAACAGGAAGACCGTGGCAATCCCAACCCCACTTTCTTTCTACTCTACTACCTTTCATTGTCCAATATCTTGGAAAAACATCTTTACTAGTTAAACCTAAAATGTGACCGTGGTGGGGAACTCCAGTTGCAAAAGGAGGGCCATCGTAGAAAACGTATTCTTTATTAGTAGGGCGTTCTTGTACTGAGCGAACAAAAAAGTTTTCTTTTTCCCAAAAATCAGTAATTTGTTTTTCTGTTTCACGCCTTGACATAAAATTCCCTTTCAATTCATCAACAATTTTTTAACTTTGGAAGTGGGCGATAGCGGATTTGAACCGCTGACCTCTCGTGTATAAGACGAATGCTCCAACCAGGCTGAGCTAATCGCCCAAAGTTCCTCCGTTGATTAAATAAGTACTAAAAAGAAAGATTAAAAATGTGCTTTTGAACTGAAAAAAACTAGAATATACTTGTGAGTTGTATGGCCAACCACCCGAATCCTGACAAATTTGCATCCATAAAAAACACTTTTCTTCTAATTAACTATCCTCTAAAAGAATTTAAAAATATTAGTTTTGGAAGAAAAAAATTCTTTCCAAAAAAACATACTTTTAATTCACTTATTTATAGAAGAATCAATTATTTTTCTTACTTCACTAATTGCAGTTTTAAGATCATCATTAATTACAACGTAACTAAATTCGCTTTCTAAAGCCAATTCATCTTTAGCTGATTGAACTCTTTGTGCAATTACATCTTTAGAATCTTTTTTTCTCTTTTCTAATCTTTCTCTTAAATCCCCAACTGTAGGAGTTTTAATAAAAATGGCAACTGCGCCTCTGAATTTTGCTTTAATTGTCATTGCACCTTGCACATCAATTACAAACAAAACACTTTTACCGGACTCCATTATTTTTTCTACATCATCTCTAAGTGAACCATAATAATTTTCATAAACAGTTGCGCGTTCAAGAAGCATATCTTTTCTAATAAATTTTTCAAATTCTTCTTTAGTAACAAATCTATAATCTACTCCATCTTTTTCCCCAGTTCTAATTGGACGAGTAGTACAAGTGATTACTTTAGTTAAGTTTTTTTCTTTTTTTATTATTTCGTCAGCTATAGTAGATTTTCCTGCTCCTGACGGACCAGTAAGAATGAATAATTTTGCTTTAACCATATATTTAAAGTAAATAAAGAGATTAAAAAGATTTGTATCAAAATAAAACTTCAATAATTATAAAAAAAATAGAGAAAAGAGAAACTTTTTTTGGTTTCTCAATTCAAAAAAATTAAGAAGTGCTATCTTTAGATAGCACCAATTTCCCCGAGGGCTTTTTGCTGAAAGCAAAAAGGGCTCTACATCTCCATTCCTTGTCCGCCCATTCCGCCTGGCATTCCTTGAGGCATTCTGCTCTTTGATGAACCTAAAATAATATCATCAATTCTTAAGATCATTTCTGCTACTTCACTTGCTGAATCAATTGCTTGTGTTTTTACTTGCAATGGTTCTAAGCACTTAGCATTTTTCATATCCTCTATTCTTCCTTTGTAAACATTTACTCCAAAGTACTTACCATCTTTCTTTGAGTGTGCACTTCTTAGAGTTACTAATGCATCAATTGGATCCATTCCTGCTGTTTCTGCTAGAGTTCTAGGAATTATTTCTAAACTTTCAGCAAATGCTTCAATTGCTAATTGTTCTCTTCCTCCAACTGTTTGTGCGTATATTCTTAGTTTCATTGCTACTTCTGATTCGCAAGAACCTGCACCAACTAAAACACTACCCATTTCTATTGCACTTGAAACAGAACCAATAGCATCAACTATTGCTCTTTCTGATTCATCAACAACGTGCTGTGTTCCGCCTCTAATTAAAATTGAAACACTCTTTGGATTTTTGCATTGTTCAACGAAAACCATTGCATCTCCAGAAACTCTTTTCTCAAGAACTTTTCCAGCAAATCCTAAATCTTTTTCTGATAATTCTTTTATGCTTGTAATTATACTTGCTCCAGTTGCTCTAGCTAAAGCATCCATATCAGATTTCTTTACTCTTCTTACTGCAATTATTTTTTCTTTTGCTAAGAAGTGTTGTGCTAAATCGTCAATTCCTTTTTGAGTTATTACTACATTTGCTCCAACTTTCTTTACTGCAGCAACCATATCTCTTAATTGCTTTTCTTCAGTATCAATAAAAGCTTGTAATTCTTCAGGAGTACTAATTTCTATTTTTGCGTCTGACTCTGGTTCTTTTACTTCTAAAGCCAAATCAAGTAAAGCAATTTTTGCTCCAGTTACACTTCTTGGCATTCCTGTGTGAACAATTTCTTTGTCAATTACTATACCACTAATTAATTGAGTGTCTTTTAGAGAGCCACCAGTTTTCTTTTCAAGTTTAATATTGTCTTCATTAATTGTCATTTTTGTTCCATCAACATCAGCAACACTAGTTACTGCGTCAACTACTAAATCAGATAAAGATTCAGCAAATTCTGCACTCTTTCCTGTAATTGAAGTTAAAGCAATTATTCTTAGAGTTTTTTTATCATCATATTTTACTGGATCAGCTGTTTCTGCATAATATTCTTTTGCTTTAGCAGCAGCCATCATGTATCCGTTAATTATAATACTTGGGTGGATTGAATCATCAAGCAATTTTTCTGCTTTTTCTAAAAAAGTTCCTGCGAGTATTACTGCAGTTGTTGTACCATCCCCAACTTCTTCATCTTGAGTTTTAGCAACATCAACCATCATTTTTCCAATTGGGTGTTCAATAGCCATTTCACTTAAAATAGTTGCACCATCATTTGAAATTGTAACTTCTCCCATCTCATCAACAATCATCTTGTCCATTCCCTTTGGTCCAAGAGTTGATTTTACCGCTTGAGCTACTGCTCTAGCTATCAAAATATTCATTCTTTGTGCATCTCTTCCTCGGGTTCTCTTTGTTCCTTCACCCATGAAAGCATTTTGTTGTTCGTTTGTTTCAGCCATTTAAATCCACCTCAAAAATAGTTGCTTAATAGATAATACTCTCAAAAAAAGTATTAAAAACATTGTGGGACGTTGAAAAACCAGCTAAATGTAACAAACTACAACATTAACAATTTCCTTTTAATTAAGTAAATTCATTAATTTTAATATGAATTACACAAAAATTACTCAAATTGCTAAGGGGTGGAGTTCTTACAATTGGATTGTGAAGGATGAAGAGGGAAAAGAATTTTTGCTTAAAGAAGTAAGAGAAAAATCACCTAGAAAGGACCTTGCGGAAAGAGAAGGTAAAATGTTGCTCCTTGCAAACTCTGTAGGAGTCGGCCCAAAAGTTAAGGAAGTCAATTTTGAAGAAAATTTTGTAGTTCGAGAGTATATTGATGGAGAAAATTTTTTTAATTTTGTATTAAGTGATAATTTTGATAAAGAAGTTAGTGCAAAACAAATTTATGATTGCATAAAAGAAATTTATAGGCAACTACTTTTGCTTGATAAAATTAATTTAAGCCATAATCAACTACAAATCGGAAAAAATATTTTAATAAAAAAAGTAATTGATGCGAGTACTAAAGAAATCAAATATATCCCTGTAATAATTGATTTTGAAAAATCAACTATTAAAGAAAACAATCACACAAAAAATGTAGGGCAATTATTTGCACTTTGTTTTTTTAATCCAAATGCAGCTATTGCTAAAAAAATTAGAACTAAATTAAATTTAACGCTTTGAAAAAATAAAAATTCAAAAAGAAAAAAAATTAAAAAAAGAGAAAAAATTACAATTTGAATTTTCTCTCAATTTCCATTTTCAACAAATCACAAGCAATTTTCATTGATTCCATTTGTTGAATTATTCTTTCTTTTTCAAGTTCAATTTCACTTACTGCTTCATATGGCTCAATTGCTTCTTTGAACATACTTCGATCAATGTAGGGGTATGGATATGAATCCATTTTTTTAGAAACTCTTTCAACCATTGTTCCTAGCCAAATATTTAATCCTCTTTTCACTGGACCTTTAATTGTTTTGTCATTTCCTAAGTGTTTTCGAATTTTGTTTGTAATAGTTGCTTTTGGAAAAGGCAAATCCTCTGTATCAAGTTTAAGTGATAATGCTTTTGCTTTTGCTTGCGAATCAACTGCAGTTATTACTGATTCACATTCTACTCTAATTGAATTAATTTTTTTAATTAATTCTTCTCTTTGCTTATTTATTCCTTGCATATCTTCGTAAGGCGCAACAGAATCTCTTAACATATCATAATTAACAAAAGTGTAGGGTTGAGAATTCATTTTCTTTACAATTTTTTCAACTAAAGTGTTAACCCACAAATTCATTTCATCCTTAACGGTTCCTTTAATTTGTTTTCCTTTAGAAACACTTTTTCTAACTAATTTAGTTATAGTTGCTCGAGGAAAAGGCAATTTATCATCAGCAGCCGAGTCAACTTCAATCTCAACGCTAGAATCATCATCAACATCAATTTCTTCATTTTGCTTCAAAGAAACAGTTTCATCATCTTTTTCTTCCATTTCTGCATTTTCTTCGTATTTTACAGCCATAATACCCACTATCCCCTAAATTAATACTAATTCCTTAATTTCTTCCTTCGTATAAATAAAACCCCATTGAAAACAATTAAAAAGCATTGGAACGCAATAAAAATAAGGTTTTTTTATGAAAAATACAAAAAAAGAGGCTTATTATGCATATTTTTTAAATTCCTTTAAAAAGCCCTAATTTTTTAAAAAAAGAGAGAACTAAGATAAATTTAGCACATTAAATTTAATTTATCCAATTATTGAAGCAAACATTAGTACTACACTTGCTAGAATTAAAATACAAATAGTAACTACTTGAGCCATATCCAAAACATTAAAATTAAATAAAAACAAAGCCATTGAAACGATTAAAGTTACTGTACCTAAAGCAAGCATTATGTAAGAAAAGAACATGGATTTTTTTCTAAATTTATGAACTTTTATTTGTTCAACATCAAGTTCCATTTGAGCAAGTCTTGAATTAAGTGAATCAAGTGCAACTTTAACTAAAGAAACAGAACGTTGAGATTCATCTATTACTTTATTCACTCTACCTTCAAATGATTTAGTTGAAGCAACAATATCTTCTTCTACTCCCTTAAGTTGAATTTTAGCTAAATCAGTAACTTTATTTTTTTGTTCATCCTCAATTGATTTAATATCAGAATGAATCATATCTTCAAAATCTTTTTTTTGTGAATAAAGTTCATCTTTAACCATTACATTAATCTCTTTTTTTAACAAAGTAAAAGTATCTGATTCAGCAATTAAAAGAAGTCGTTTTGCTTGTTCAGCATTAACACCTAAATCACGAAGAGTTTGAATTATTTTTTCTTGAGGTTGCCCCTCTTGAACCATTTTTTGAATAATATCAATAATTGATTCTTGATTTCCCATTTTTTCAACTCATTAAAAATAACACAATAAAATATTTAAACAAATAATAATTAACTATTTTTATCCACTACCTCAATTTCTATTGCTGTCCTTTTCTCAATCAAACCAATTCGTAGTAAGAAAGACAACCCTAACTTACCTACTTTATTAGGAGTCAAAGTAGAATATAATGTTTCGCAACTCGATTTTTTAATATCAACTGTGAAAGGATCAAATCTTTCTTTAAAATCCCCTGGTTGGGCATTAGGAACCCAATAAATTTCACTCAAATCATTATTTGATTGATTACAAAGGGTTACAGGATAAGTATGCTCAACACCAACAATTAATTTTGAAGGTAATTTAACTTCAGCTCTAATAGGATCAATTGTTGATTGTTCCAACTCAAAATTTAAGAAAACTGATTTATTAAACAAAGATTTAATTTCAACAGAATAATCTAATCCTTCCCCTAAAGGAAATGCGGCAACAAAATCATATTTTTCATTTGGTTGAAGTGCAGAACTTTCTTTAGAACCTTTTAAAAAATATTCTCTAACAATAGTTCCATTTTTAACTAATACAGTACAATTTGTAATTTCATGATTGGAATTATTCTCAATTTGCATCTTAAGAACAATTTCATCCCCAACAATAGAAACTGAAGGCTCATTCACCACTATTGAATTTGATAAAAATGCAAGGTAAAGTACACCAAAAATGAATAAAGAAAAAATTATTAAAAAAAACGGGTAAATTATCCGCCTTGAAACAAAAACCATAAGGAGAATTAGGCAAAAGAAGTATTTAAAATTATATTAAAGAGAAAAATCTTCTTCAAAAACAAAATTTAAACAAATTTCTTTAATTCAATAGTTTCATCAAAAAATTGTCCTACTTTTTGTGATATTTGATTATCAGTACTAATATAAAATCCACTAGAATTATTTTTTCTTACAAGTTTAGTTAAAGAATAAACAAATTTGAACACTACATCATCATTATGGTAATAATTTAGTATTGAAACAGAGTCAAAAATAAGAGCAATATTATTCTTAGAAGAAAGAACATTTAAAATTTTTATTTGAATTTGAGTCAAATTTCTTAAAGAATCAGCAAAAAATAAATTAGTATCATCTTCAACAGAAGAAATACTTTTTGAAACCACATCAATAATAAAACATTCTTCATTAATCCCTTCTTCTTTAAGTCTATTTTTTACAGTAACATAATTATTCATGAACAAAACAAGAACCGGGACTGAACCTGATTGAATAGTAAATTTCACCATTGCAACAAAAACATCCATTAAATTAGAAGAATCACATTCAATTAGTGCTTGACCCTTAAAACTAAGAGGAATTTTTGATTTAACTTCGTTTAAAACTTTTTCATGACCGCCAAGCGCTTTAAACGCATCATACTTGGCTTCTTGTTTTGTAATATGGGAAGAAAAAATATCTTTTTTTGACAATATATCTTCAAACGCCTTCATTTGTTCATCAGTAAGAGAAAATCCACTACCCATAGCTATTCTAAGGAACTAACTTATTATTAAAGTCTTTTAATAATACATCAAAACCACTAAAAAATTGTAAAAAACAATAAAAAATTTATAAAAAAATACATCAAAAAAATGTTTTACTTTAAAGAAAGCCATCTTTATAAACAAGAAAGAAGTATTATTTTAACTTTCAAGGTGCTAAAAAATGGGTTTTTTCTTTAAAGATACTAATGAAAAAAAAAGGCCCAAACTTGATGAACTAAAGAATCTTACACTTGGAATAGATGATAAAAAGGACACTATAATCAAAGAAATACCTAAAGAAGAATTTACTAAAGAAAATGTTAAACAAACAGAAAACCCTATTGCAACTCCTTCAAAAAGTGTTAGAGAAGATATTACCTCATTTAAAGAAGAACAAAAAATATTCACTCAAATAACTTCATTAAAAGAAATAGAAATTGACAAAAGCTATGAAGTCCCAAAAGAATTAACTCCTCCAAAAAAAGTACCAGAACTTGGAACTTACACTATTTCAAAAAAACAAACTTCTCAAACAAGTGCATTTGAAAAATTAATGAACAAACAAAATAATGAAATCAAAGAAGACAAAAAAAATGAAAGCTTATCCTCAAAAAATTATTCTACCCCACAAATTGTTATACCAAAAACAGAAACAACAACTAATCAAGATAGTGGAACAATAGAAACTACATTAATTACAAAAACAAAAATTGAAGAAAAACCACAATTAAATGAAGAAAAAACTCAAGTAAATCTAACTGAAAAAGAAACAACTACTATCCAAGGACAACAATCAAAAACTGAGGAAGCAAAAGATAGTTTTTTTACTTGGATGAAACAACCCGAAATAGAAGAACCAGTGGAAATTGATTTTGAATTAAAGGAAGATTTAGCATTAAAAGAAAGTTCACTATTAAAAGATAAAAAAGAACTTGAAAAAAAAGAAGAAACAGATAAAGCAGCTAATTATAGAACTCCTATTGATGACATTTTTGATTTATTAGAAAAAAATGGAAAAATTGATATTGGAGAAGCTGCAAGTCTTATTAAAATATCAGAACTAATGGTAGAACAAATAACTAAACCATTTGAAGAAGCAGGAATAATTGAAGTAAACTACCCAACTAGTTTAACAAAAAAACCAATAATTGTTTTAAAAAATAAAGTAACTTCAAAAATAATTCAAATACCTCAAGGACAAGTACTTGATTCATACACAATAGAAGTAGATTTTGTTCCGGCAAAAATATCAGTAATTCTTTCTAATGAAGAAGCAAGACCAGTATACACAATCCAAATGCCTTCGATTGGAAAATACACTCGAAACTTTTTATCATTCATAAAAGATGAAGTAGCAGAAACAATGCCAATTGAACTAGATGAAATAACTGATCCAAAAAAATCAAAGAAATTAAAAGACAGATTTTTTATTGAATTAAGTGCACACTTAAAAAAATATTTTCCAGCATCACCTGATGAAATGTTAAGAATGCTTTCAGGAGTTTTATTACACGAAATGTATGGACTAGGAGATATTGAAATATTAATGGGAGATGATATGCTTGAAGAAGTAGGAATCAACTCTGCTAAAACACCCATTACAGTTTATCATAGAATACACGGTTGGTTAAAGACAAATATTTTACCAGGAAATGAAGAAGAAATAAATAATTTTTCTTCACAAATCGGAAGAAAAGTTGGAAGAGAAATTACAATCCTAAATCCAATACTTGATGCACATTTATTAAGTGGGGACAGAGTTAATGCAACATTGTTTCCAATCTCTTCAGAAGGAAACACTATTACAATTAGAAGATTTGCAAGAAAACCTTGGACAATAATTGATTTTATTGGAAAAGCACACACCATGAGTTCAGAAATGGCAGCAACATTATGGCTTGCAATGCAGTACGAAATGAATATAGTAATTGCAGGAGGAACTGCTTCTGGAAAAACTTCTGCGCTAAACTCAATGCTTGCACTAGTACCAACTTACCATAGAATAATTTCAATTGAAGATGTTCGAGAAATAATTTTACCAACTTATCTTGATTGGAACTGGATTCCACTAGTAACTCGATCAGCAAATCCTGAAGGGTTAGGAGAAGTAACAATGCTTGACTTAATGGTTACAAGTTTGAGAATGAGACCTGATAGAATAATTGTTGGAGAAATGAGAAGAAAAAAAGAAGCGGAAGTACTAATGGAAGCAATTGAAACAGGACACAGTATTTACTCAACAATTCACGCAAATTCAGGTTACCAAGTATTACGAAGATTAGCAGAACCACCAATGAGTATCCCATTAATGCAAATTGAACTAATTGATTTAATTGTAGTACAATACAGAGATAGAAAAACAAATAAGAGAAGAACTTATGAAATTGCCGAAGTAGAACAAACTTCTAGTGGACAGGGACTACAAATTAATACTGTGTTTAAGTGGAGTCCAAGAACAGATAGTTGGGAAAAACTAAACAAACCAAATAAATTAATTACACTTTTAAATCTACACACAGGAATGACTGAAGAGGATATTAACAAAGAAATAACTGATAGAGAACTAATTTTAGAATGGATGAAGAGACAAAATATTACAGAACTTGATACAATTGGATTTTTGATGAAAGTGTTTTATGGAGATCCGGCTAAATTAAAAAAAATGGCACAAGAAAATATGCAAGTAGAAAAAATATTAGAGTTAATGCAACCAGAACAAAAACCAAGTGAAGAAGGTTTGGTGAAGTAAAATGCCTGAAAAAACAATTACTCCAACAATGATGCTTTATCCACTTGAAAATGCTAAAAAATTTAGTGAAAAATATTTATTCATAGGAAGATTTCTTTCCAAATTACTTTTTTCATTAAAATATGATCTTCAAAAAGCAGAAATAAATATTGATGTTGAAAGATACTGCTTAGCATCATTAATTTCCGCAATGATATACTCAATAATGTTTATCTTTGTAGGAATGGCTTTTGGTGCAATACTTACAAGGGAAATTGGAGTAGTAACATTAGGATTAATGGGAATACTTAGTGTTAGTTCATTTTTTGGAATGCTCTTGTTTCACTTAATCTTTCCAAAATTAGCATCATTCCAACTTGCAGGACTAGTTGATCAAGATTTATTATTTGCATTACGAACAATGTTAATTCAATTAAGTTCAGGATTAAGTTTATTTGAAGCAATGAAAAATATTTCAAAATCAAATTACGGACAAGTATCAAAGGAATTTAGTTTAGTGGTAAGAGATATAAATTCAGGAATGGGAGAAACTGAAGCACTAGAAAAACTTGCTTTTAGAACAAAATCTGAAGTACTTAAAAAAACAGCTTGGCAAGTAATAACCACATTAAGAAGTGGAGGATCAATAGTTAACGCACTAAACTCACAAGTAGAAACACTAGTGTCACAGCAAATGGATTCAATTAAATCTTATGCTGCTGAACTAAACTTATGGACTTTAGTATACTTGATAATTGCAGCAGCAATGCCTTCACTAGGAATAACATTCTTAGTAATTGCCTCTTCAATTGGAGGAAGTGGAATTGGGCCGGAAGCAGTAATACTAATAGTTTTACTTTCAATGGTAATTCAAATGGCGATGATAATGCTAATTAGATTAAAAGTTCCAAAGGTAGTGAAATAATGTTTGAAAGAATTTCAATGGTATTCTCTTTAATAATTCCAAAAAAAATGGTGGATACAAAAATAAAAACTGCTTTGGTTTATGCTGGTTCAAGAGATGATCCAAAAAGATGGGCGGGACTTCGATTATTTATTGCAACACTAATGAGCGCAATAGGATTTTTAATTCCATTTAGTTTAATCCCTTTAATTAATGTATTATTTGGAACTGAAATATTTTTTGAAGGAATAATAGCTTTACTTGTAATGATAGGATTAGCATTTTTCTTTTTTGTATTAACTTTAATTTTGTTTTACTTACACATATCATATGTAATTGATGGAAGAAAAAAAATGGTTGAAAATATTTTACCTGATTTTCTTTACTTGGTTGGAAACAATTTGAAAAGTGGAATGAGCCCATTTTATGCATTTCGTTCAGCAGTAAGACCAGAGTTTGGTCCACTTAGTGAAGAAATAAAAATTGCTACCCAAAAAAGTTTAGGAGTAGAATCCTTCTCTGATGCATTAAAAGAAATAGGACTAAGAATTGATTCCAAGGTTTTAAATGATACAACAAAATTCTTTGCACAAGCTTTGAGAAGTGGTGGACACTTAGCACAACTAATAGAAACAACTGCATCTGATATTAAACAAACAAATAAATTAAAATCAGAATTAGTTACTTCAACAAAAATGTACACTATGTTCATTTTATTTGTTGTAATAATTGCTTCACCAATGCTTCTTGCAGTAAGTGTACAATTCTTGAATATTTTAGGGACAATACAATCACAAACATCAAGTTTGGGAGGAAGTACTGATGCATCAGTTGCAGGAGGACCACAATTTGCTTCAGGAGGAATAAGTATTACCCCTGAATTTATGACAATGGTAAGTTATGGAATAGTAATAATTAATTCGTTTTTAGCAAGTATATTTATTGGACTCCTTGGAGGAGGAAGAGTAAGAGATGGATTAAAGTATGCCCCGGTAATGGCGGGAATAGGAATAGTTCTATTAATAGTATTTTTAACAGGAATAGGCGGATTACTTGGTGGATTCACATCTTAAAAAAACAAATTAATTAAAATAAATACCTTCTTTCACCACTAACAAGTTTTTTAATTGTCTTATAATATAATTTAAATATGAAACACGAAAATTTCAAACTCTCATCCCTGCAATTCAATCCAAAAAAATTGGAAGTTAAAATAAATGGAGTAACTTTTGGCCCTAATGAAATACAATTAATTACAGGACCCTGTGCTATTGAATCACGAGAACAATTAGAAGAAACTGCTATTTTAGTAAAAAAATCAAAAGTAAAAATATTTAGAGCTTGCGCATTCAAAGCACGAACTTATCCTTATTCATTCCAAGGACTTGGAGAAAAAGGACTTGATTTACTTGCAGAAGTTGGAGCAAAGTATAATTTAATCACTGAAACAGAAGTAATGGATCCACGCATGGTTAAAATTGCTAGTGAAAAAGTAGATATACTTAGAGTTGGCGCACGAAACATGCAAAACTTTGATTTACTAAAAGAAATGGGCAAAGTAACTAACCCTGTGATACTAAAAAATGGAATGAGTGCAACTATAGAAGAATATTTAGGTGCAGCTGAATATATTCTTTCAAGTGGAAACCCAAATGTTATTTTGTGTGAAAGAGGAATAAGAAGCTTTGAAAGTGAAGAAAGATTTTGCTTTGATGCACTATCAATCCCTATTTTAAAAAATTTAACGAATCTTCCAATCATTGCTGACCCAAGTCATCCTGCAGGAAAAAAAGAATTAGTACTACACTTAGCACGAGCACAAATAGCAAGCGGAGCGGATGGATTAATTGTGGAAACGCACGCACATCCAGAGAATGCTTTAACTGATAAAGACCAACAAATACCCGCAAAAGACTTGCCTTACTTTATTAGTGAACTAAAAAAAGTTGCTAACGCTATGGGTAGAAAAATAAATTTAAATGAAGAAGAATAAATTCTTTTTCCAAAAAATAACTTTTTTTAAAAAAAACTACAAAAACCCAGTTTAGAAAAGTTTAAATATCACTAAATCATTATTTAAACATTGAAACTTGAAGGGAGGTAAAACATATGAACCAAAAAGCACAAGGAACAATTGAATACTTAGTAATCATAGCAATTGTAGTTGTAATCGCATTGGTTGTAGTTGGACTATTACTCCAAATACTAGGAAACTTCGGAACAATGTCCGAAACAAGCGTAAAAACATCATGGAAATCAGCAGAACCATGGGCAATTACTGATTGGACAAAAACATTAACAGGAGCAACATTAATTTTGAAGAACAACTCTTCAGAAACAATGACTCTAAAGAGTGTTAATTTGTCAAGTAGTGATAAAAATGCTACAGTTAACGTAACAAACGTAGCACCAGGCGCTCCTGTAACAGTAACTATATCAGGAATGACTAACTGCGCAGCTACTACAAAGTATTCCTACCCTAAAAATGGAATAACAATTGACTACAATAATGCAAATATAAACAAAACACAATATGGTACTGCAGATATAGTAGGAACATGCTAAAAATAGTTTAATAAGAGTTGAAAAGAGCGAAAGTTCTTTTCAATTTCTTTCTTTTTTTAATTCAAACAACTATCATTTAAGTAAAGTAAGTATTGTGTTTGAATCAAATTCATTTGATTTTACTGAAAGAATTGAATTTATTTTAACTGGATATACATTCAAATCAGCAGCATAATTTACTTTCAAGTTATAATTAATCACTTGATCAGGTTTTGATTTAATCACAAATCCACTATTATAATCAACTCCACTGTAATTTATTTTACCAAATTCAATAATTGTATTACCATCAGGATAAATTAGATCCAAATGAGATAAAGAATTGTTATCAATTAAGACATTACTAATTATTATCGCATTAGAATCATCAGTATAATAAATTGAAACTAAAAAATTTCTGCTCCCACTTGAATTATTCCAATCATAAGAAACCAATGTACCAGTAGTTTGGATGTTTAAATCAATAGAATCCAAATAACTTGGAGAAGATGAGTATAATGCTAAAGAATTACCATAATTATAATCTAAATTTAATTTATCACCAATATAGAGTTCAGTTTTACCATCAGTTAAATTAGAAAGATCAAGATTTTTTTCAAAAGTACTCCTAATAAAAAACTTTGAAGACAAAAAGGAAGCATAATCAACTAATGATGTACTTACGCTACTAGAAGAACTCATTCTCCCCACTAGATTAATACTTTTGTCAACAGAATTAACATCCAAATCCACTTTAAATAATTTCATTAAATCAGTGGAGAAATCTTCATTTAAAGAAATATTATTCATTAAAACCGCGGAAGACAAAATTTCTTTTTCAGTGGTTAAATTTGCTTCATAAAACCCTTGAATAAAAAACACCAAGGTTGATGCAAAAAAAATTGTGCCAATAGTAAACAAAAATCCTTTCACTTAACCCACCCCTCTATTCTTGCTATAAAAAAAGAATTAACTCCACTATTATTCAAAACAATTGAACGCTCAACTGAAAAAACAGAGGTAGAGTTTTTTGTACATCCAGTTTTAATTGTGTGAAGAACAATATTTGAATCACTATCAAATACAGTTGATTCAAAACAAACATTATTTGGAGTAGAGTTAAGAATTGAAGAAATCCCTTCAGTGGAAGAACTTAACAGCGCATCATTAAATGAATTTGATTTATCTAAAATTGAAATTACATCAGAGGAAGAATTTTTCAAATCAACACTATCCCATGAATCAAGTTTAATTAAGGAAACATAATTGAAAGCCAAAATCACTAAAAGAGTTACAAGAGTAATACTCAAAAATGAATCAACGGTTATGATAAACCCTTTTTCTTTTAAATAATTATTTTTTTCTTTAACCATTTTTACTCCACCCCCTTTTACTCTTCAATTGAAATTATTATTTGCAATAATCCTTGCACTCCATTGTAAAGAATAACTCTATTATAAGTTGCTTTAAGTATAGGTTCAATTACTATTTGCCCGCCTGATAGAAGGGAAGGAGTTGAAATTATATTTCCTTTAGAATCAAGAACATTTAACTGCAAAGCATATTTTCCAACACCTAATTTGTGTTTTACTAAATCATAATCGGAAGAATTCAACAAATTAATTAAACTAACAACTTTGTTTGAATCAATAATATTATTTGAATGAACTAATCCAAAAGAGTTTATATCATTTAATGAATAATTTTCCCAATTTATTGGTTGCCCGCTAGAGAGAATTAATGAATTTAATGTAGCGTGAGCAATTTCATCAGCCTCAATTCTACTATTAAATAAATCCACTTGACTAAAAATTGCGTTACTTGCAATCCAAAATAAAGCTAAAGTAAAAATAAATACCCCAATAGCAATTACTAAATCTGGTGAAAAAAATTGTCCTTTATTATTCATACATTTTACACCTTAATTAATTATCATACTCAACATAAACAAAATCATTTCTTTTTGAAAAACAAATTAATCCATTAATATCAGTTATATTCCAAATAACATTATTTGTAATTAAAGAAGAATCTGCATAAGTATCCCCTGCATAAACTTGAATTGTGTTCGCATTCATAAAAATAGATTGATTTATTTTATTCCAATAAATATAATCACAAAGAGTTGAATTATTATCCATCAAAAAGATAGTATTTATATTTCTGGAAAAAACAGAAACAGTGTTTTGTGCAGACCATTTTTGACTTGATTCCATGTTTATATTAGAACGATCTGCAAAAATACCCATACAAAAAATAAAAACCAAAAGAACCGCTAAAATACTCACCATAAATTCCATACTTACTTGACCCTTATTATCCAACATACAAATCACTTAAAACTACATCATTAAAATATTAATTTTCATTTACTTACTAATTGCTTATTCTAGTATAAGTAACATTCACATCCTTCAAAACAGGGGAAACACTTGTAACTGAAGTAGATAAAAGTGATTTGTACTGGAAGAAATTTGCATCACTAATTGACAAAGTTTGTGGAGAGGATTGAGAAAGTGCACTCCAATCACCCCAAGAATAACCATTAGTACTTGTTCTAGCAAATAAACTCAATGCTCCTGCTGAATACCTAAAATTAACATCTTTAATAAAAGAACCAACGTAAAATGAATTCGCATTCAAATCTTCCAACCCTTTTGCTTTCTTAAAATACGCATCAAATCCCAAATATCTTGAACTTGCTAAACTTGAATTAAAATCAATTAAAGTATTATTATTTACATTCTCTAAATACTTTGAACTAGTTTTTGTATTACAACTTACATCAGAACAAGAGTAAATATTCAAATCTAATCTAGAAACTCCTTTACGATATAATTCATTAACTTCAGTTGCTGTTAAAGCACGATTCCAAATTGCAACTTCATCCATTTTCCCACCAAACCAACTATTTGAAGGATAATCTGCACCAATGAATAAAGGTCTTGAAATATTATTGTTAGTTGCAGGAACACTAGCAGTTATTTCTTTTACAAGAGCCCCATCAATATAAATTCTCATATAAGTTGATGGACTATAAACTGCAACAAAATGATGCCAAGCATTAAGAGTAAAAGAATTATTTGCTGTAACTGTAGAAGTAAATATATTTCCCGCTCCGTTCCCTACATAAAAATAAAGTGCTTTTGTTGGAGTAAGTCCAAATGCATATTGACAATAAGTAGCATTTCCATAATTCCATCTTGACATTAAAGATTGAACTGCATCTCTTCCAGTGTAAGCCCAAGCAGATAATGTTAATGCACCTGTTATAGATAATTGAGATGAATTAGTCATATCAATATAATCATCAACTCCATCAAGAGTTAGCCCATTAGTATTCCACAAACCATCACTTGCAGTAATATATTGAGTTGATGAAGTTGGAACTCTTATTATTACAACTCCTGAACCACCTGCTCCCCCAGCTATAGTATGTGCTCCACCTCCACCTCCACCACCAGAGTTTGCTGTTCCTGCAACACCAACAGTACTTGCGCTTCCAGCACCACCACCACCAAGTCCACCAGTTCCAGGAGTTTCTACACCACATCCATTATATGCTCCAGCACCACCACCACCAGCATAATAAACATTAGATCCATTTATGTCATAACTAAGTCCAATTCCACCATCACCTGATTTACTTACACTACCATCTGCACCAACAGCACCAGCACCACCACCACCACCGTGAGCATAAGGACAAGTTCCTATTCTTCCTTTTCCACCATTATTACCTTGACCTGATGTTGCAGTTCCACCATTTGCTTGAGGACCACTATCTCCCATTGAAGAACCTCCACCTGAGCCACCACTAGCTCCTGCTCCTGAATACATATTAGCTTGTCTTGTACCCCCACCACCACCACCAACTGCAATTAGAGAACTAAAAATAGAATTGGATCCATTTAATCCAGCAATACCATTATTAGAAGTTGTTGCACCTGCACCACCATTACCAACTGTTATAGAATAAGTTTGAGCCAAAATAGGCAAAGCTGCATTATAAATTAATCCGCCTGCACCAGCACCAGCACCAAAACTTCCTCCACCTCCACCACCAGCAACTACCAAAACTTTAACATTCATATCAGAGGTAGTTGTAAAAGTTCCACTTGATTTGAAAGTATAAATAGTATCAGTTCCAGAAGTAGTAATTGTTAATCCATTTTTTGCAACACTATTTGTTCCATTATTTGAATTCCCACTAAAATCAGCAACAGTTGTTGTACCACTTGCTTCATTTAAATGCCACAAACCAACTAAATTAGGTTCAGCAAAATTTGCTTGAGATTTGTATAAAGAAGTTACTTCACTAGCAGATAAAACACGATCCCAAATTGCAACTTCTTCTATCTTACCTGTAAAATATCCTTCAGATCCTGAATATACTCTACCCCCTATACGCAAACTTGTACTAGTATTAGGTATTGTTACGCCTGAAGTTACTGTTTTGTCAAGAGTTCCGTTAATATATAAATTAACTAACCCACTAGAATTATGAGTTCCAACTAAATGGACCCAAGTATTCAAAGAAATAATAGTACCACTAGTTGCACCCCACGCACCAGTTCCATCACTATAAAAACGAGGATAACCATTAAGCAAATCTAAAGTATATTCTCTAGCACCAGAGGCATCTTTTCCAACAATTACACCAGTTAAAGTTGAAGAATTAATCCACGCTGAAACTGTAATATTATCTCCAGTGTAAAATGTGTCTCCAATATTAACATAAGAAGATCCATTAAAACTTCCTGCATTAGTATCCCACAACCCACTAACATTAACATTAGCACTATTAAATAAATTTCCATCTCTAATATTTGTTGCAGAATTCAAAACCCAACCATTAGAATTTTTATCATTCAAATGCCACAAACCAACTAAATTAGAATCAAAAAGAGAATTTGAATTTGTTAATTGAGTTGTTAAACTAGTACCACTATTTCTATCCTCTAATTGTTTTCCAAAACTATAAAATTCATTTGAATTTACTTTAACTGAATCCCAATTCATCGTTAAAGATACATCAACAATATTTGAATCAACGAATTTTGAAGATAAAACTCTATTATAATCCAAAGCAATTTCTGTTGCGGATAAAGATCGATTATATATTTTTACTTCATCCATTAAACCTGAAAAATATCTCCCTGGGTGAGTTGGATTACCTGAACCTATTAAAATAGGAGCATTAGTCAAAGCAGTTCCTGTGTAAGTTCCAGTAAAAACTAAATTATACCAGGCCCCGTTTGCAAAAGTAGGAGTAACTCCACTACAATCTGTACTAGAGCAAAATAAATTTCCATTCCAATACATCTTAGGACTTGTAATACCTGTATCAGCATACATTCTGCCTGAACTCTCTACTCTCCAATATAATCTTGGAGAAGCAGTAGAACCCCAATGAATGAAAGGTTGTTGATAACTACTAAAATTAGGTTTCACCCAAATTGAGAAAGTAAAATTAGTACTTGTAGGTAAACTAATTGGATTTGTCTGAACATAATCATTAACACCATCAAAATAACCAGCATTAGTATCCCACAAACCCAAACCATTAGTATCCGCACCATTCCACAAATTACTATCTCTATAACTTAAAGCGGAATTCAAAACCCACCCAGAAGAATTTTTATTATTTAATTTCCAATAACCAATTAAATTAGGATCAACCCAACTACCTTTTTGAGACTTGTATAAATTATTTATATCAGTTGCACTCAAAGCTTTATCCCAAACTGCAACTTCTTCTAAATTACCATTATAGTAACCATTGTATCCATTACCTAACCAAAAATTACTTCCAGTGTTTGCACCTATGGCGCCAGTGTATGTTCCATCAGCAATTCCATTTTTATAAGCTCTCCAAATAGTTCCATCAAAAGTAAGAGCTAAATGAGTCCATTCGTTATCATTCACAGTATTTGTTATTTGATAATTACCATTCACATACCATTTGGTTGTTGTTGAAGTTGTTCTTTGTAATAATATCCATGGATTGATACTAGTCAAACCATCAGCAACTTGGAAAATTCCTTTTGTTGATTGAGCTCCAATCGGACGAACCCATAAAGAAAAAGTAAAAGTAGTTCCTGTCAAAGTTTTATTCAAATCAAATATAGCATAATCATTAACTCCATCAAAGTAACCTGAATTAGTATCCCATAACCCAAATGCATTAGTATCCGCACCATTCCACAAATTTCCATCCCTAATATTTGTTTTAGAATTCAAAACCCAACCTTGCGAATTTTTATCATTCAAATGCCACAAACCAACTAACCCATCACCAAACTTTTCAGAAATAGAAATCTCTTTTCCAAAAGAGTAATTAATATCTTTATTCACTTTAACAGAATTCCAATCAGCTGTTTCACTTGCATCAACAATATTTGAATCAGCAAATTTTGCACTCAAAAAAGAATTATAATCTGCATCAAATTCACTAAAAGACAAAACTCTATTATACACTTTAACCTCATCAATTAATCCGCCAAAGAATCTATTTCCAACAAAATAATTTCCAATTCTTAGTATAGTAGTACCGTAAAGATAATTATTCAAAGAAACACTTTCTCTTTTACCATTAATGTAAAAAGTCACTAAATTATTAGTAAGCCCGCCAGGATTTGTAAAAGTTACTCCCACATAATTCCATTTGTTTACTTCCAAAGCAATTGTAGAATTTGCACCAACTCCTGCATAAATATTTGAATATAATCTTAATTTATCCCCATTTGATTCAAACATAAATCCATTAGAAGTTAAAATACCCCTTTCCCCTGAAAGAGTATTTGGATTAATCCATGCAGAAATTGTTAGAGAATTTCCATCATGAACATAATTGTTTACCAAAACATATCCTGTTGTCCCATCAAACCAACCAGAATTAGTGTCCCACATACCAACACCATTAACATCAGCACCGCCATTCAAAGTACCATTGTTTCCCCTCACAGAATCATAAATAGTTGTTGAATTTTTTGAATTAAATTTGTAATAAGCAACTAAATTCAAATCATACGCCGAACTCTGTGATTTGTACAAAACTTTAACTTCTGTTGAGGATAATACTCTGTTCCAAACTGCAACTTCATCCATATATCCATTAAATGGTTCAATACAACTATCATTTCCAATTTTGTTTGCAACAAATCCAGGAGCTGAAGAAGCGGTTCCGTCAGCAACACCATCAATATAAAATGTAACAGAACCGGCATTATTAGTAACAACAACATGGTGCCACATACTTTCTGTTAAAGCAGTATTGCTTAAATGATCATCAGAATAATAAAAAGAAATTTTTCTTGAATCTTTTTTATAATATATTCCAGTATCACAATCAAAAGCAAATAAAGATCCCCACTCACCTGAACTAGAAATTGGGTAAATCCATGATGAATAAGTGAATGTAGAAGAGAGAGACAAATCCGAAATAATTACTCCATCATCACTTCCATCCAAAAATAACCCATTAGTATCCCATAAACCAACACCATCAATATCAGCGCCGCTATTCAAATTAGCATCCCTAACACCGCTAATTGAATTCAATAAATACCCACTAGAATTTTTATCATTAAAGTGCCAAAGAGAAATCAAAGTAGCATCATACAAATAGTTAGAAGAATCTAACTCTGAACCTGTATCAGAAGAATTCCAATCAAGTTCTCCAGTTGCAACAAAATAATTTGCATCAGTTTTTTGATTTATATTATTTGATAAAAAATAATTTGCAAAAAGAGTATTATTTGAAGTTGAAAAGAATAAATTGTAAGGCAATGCAGTATAAGAAACATTAACAAAAAAGTAAGCAGAAGAAGTGTTTCCATCATTATAAGTTATTGTAATATTCGCATCGTAAATATTTGAAACAGCAGAAAGAGGAATAACAAAATTCAAATCAAAATACCGACAATCCCCACTAGCAACGGAATCAATTGCAATTCCATCTGTATCCAAAATCGGCCAATTGAACCAATCAATCATATTTGCATCAGGATTTGAATCTCTTGTAAAAGAAACTGAAGCATTTGATTCACTTGAATTACACAAAGAAAAACTTTTGATTGTAAAAGATCCTTTTTGCGCACTAAAAGAAGTGCTTTTTGGAAAAATCATCACTGGCTCAAATTCCAAAAATGATTCTACAGAAACAAAAACGTTTTTTGAAATATTAGTATCACTAATACCATCATCAATTTCTCCAATCACACTAATAGTTCCTGCATAATTACCACTTGAGAATTTACTCAAAACAATATTCAAATCAATTACCCTTGTTTCATTTGGCGCAAGAGTAAAAGAAATATCATTCTCATTAATATTTAATTGTGCAAATGAAGAAAAAGAAAAATTATTCTCAACCCAAAAACTGGCAGTTCTTGAAGAATTATTTCTCACAGTAAATAATTTACTAACAGTGGTCCCTTGTTTTGCTGAAACAAAAATTCCATTAGTATTCAATTCAAAATCATCATAAGAAATAATTACTTTTTGCCCATCAAATAATAAAGTTACATAATAAACCCCATTAACAAAAACACCATTATTTTTTTTAAATTCGCCAACTATATTTACATCACTAACTCCAAAAACTTCGCTTCCATTAGATAAATGAAAATAAATCATTTTCCCACTAATGTTAGAATCAATTACACTAACCCCTGAAGGTATTTCAATCAAAAGTTTTTGAGTAGAACCAGCTCCTGAAAGACTAATAGTATTAGCTGAATTAATTAATTTATTTATTGTTGATTTTGCAATAGAAGTTTCTTTTGAAGAATTGGTTAAATCGATTTGAGAAGCATAAAGCGAATAAATTATTGATAAAGCTAAAATTGAAATTGAGAGCAATATCATCAATTCAACAATTGTTTGAGCCTTTTTATTCATATAAAGAAATTAACTTTTTTTAGTATTTATACTTGCCTAAAGGGCAGAAATTAAAAGCATTTTAGAGGCAAAACAAAGTTTTTTATTAAAGAAAACCAAACTTGTTGTATGCAAAACACTTTCTTTTTAAAAGAGGTAATAGCAAACGCTGAGAAAAAAGTTTCATTCTTAATGCTCTCAGGAAAACAAATTAAGGATACACTATTAGGACTAATAAACGAATACACATTAAAAAGCAAAGTAATTATTGTTGTTTCATTTTTTACCCCAATTAGCGAAATAAAAAATATATATGGCGGTAAAAATATTTATTTTGTTGATTGCACTCAATCAAATGAAAAACAAGAAGACAATAGAATTCTTGTTACAAACCCTAGTGACTTAACAGGAATAATGGTTTTTATTGATTCAATTGATAAAAATGTTGCTGGAGAAAAACTAATTTTATTTGATTCACTTAATATGATGGAAGTTTATAACGAACAAAAAAAAACTGGCAGATTCATGCACGCACTTAGCAACAAAATAAGATTAAGAGAAAACACTTTAATTTTATTAACTATTAAGGATTCGACTGAAAGCAAAACAATTGAATTATTTAAACAATTCTCTGACAAATCATATGATTACTCTAGTTTGTATATTTCAGCAATTACTTCAATAGAAACTAATTAAATAAAAAAAAATTAAATTGAAATTTACTAAATAGAGATTTTGAAATTAATTAAAATATTTCAACATCAGGATAAACTGTTACCCCTTCTTTTTCAAAATTAATTGCACAAACCTTGTTAGTATGTTTTGTCCCACGCATTTTTAATATTTCTAAAGAATGAATTCTAATCCCTTTCTCTTTATCATGCTCATAATAAAGTGAAACAATCGCATCACTGATAAATCCTATTCCGCCCTCTTCTTTTTCAACAACCTCAGGATTATCCTCGCATATTACAAGAGAAGTTACTCCCCATTTTCTTAACATATTAAAAAATTCCAAAATCTTTTCTCTTCTTTTGTACTCATCCCTAAATAACAATCCATAAGCAGTAATTGAATCAACAACAATTCTTTTCGCTTTAATTTCAGTCATTGCATCTCTAATCTGTCCTCCACCTTCTTCAAGAATTTTTGTTATTTGGTGAGGCTTAAAAGTAAGTAATCTAAATTTATCATTATCTTCTAATTTTTTAAAATCCCAACCAAATTGCGCGGCTTGTCTATACAATTGATCCTTGTCCTCTTCAAAAGAAAGAAATACTCCAGTTTCATCATACAAGGCAGCACCTTGGTAAAGAAACTGCATTGAAAGAATTGTTTTACCTGTACCGCTCGCACCAACTACTAAAACAATTGATTCTCTCTCAAATCCACCTTGAATTAATTCATCAAAACCTGTTATTCCACTCTTTGCTCTACTTGAATCATTTCCTTCATTTACTCTTTTAATCTCAAGTTCTTTATCATCATACTCATAACTAGCTTCTTCACCAAGTGAATCACCCATTTTTCTTATTTGAATACCTGATTCATTTGATTTAATTGAAAAACCTGATTCAGTTTTTTTTGATGGAATAAAAACATTATCTTCGGGCATACAAATCAACACTATACTCTTTCTAAAATAAGATGAATTAAAAGTATTTAAAACTACTATTTTCGATGAAAAACCAACAGATTGACTATACTAAAGGTTTTTCATAACACAAAATGAGTCCTGCATTTAAAAATTAAACTCATTTTGTTAAGCCAAAAAAACACTTTTTTTAACTCTTGTAAAATACATTAAGATCAGTTAGTTTAGGGGTTGAATTAATAAAATATTTATAAATTGTTTCACTTACGGGAGCTGTGTAAACACAAGAAGACATAGCATTACATGAATCCATTCCTTGGTTTAATTGATTCTCACAAACAAGAGGATATCCATCACAATAAGAATAACTATACCAATAACATTGACCATTTGAATAGTAATCTATTGCCTCAGCCCCTGAAGCATAATAATAAGGATAATAATAAGGATAATAATTCCACCAATCATCATAATAATAACCATCATAAAAATTAGAACAATAAGTTGGAATACACCCTGAATTTCTGCAATTAGATGAATCCCCAATCCAATAAGAACAACCATAATAATATGCTTTAGAACTACAAGAATACCCGTCCCAAGTACACAAATAATCACTATTATTGCAAGTATCGCCAGGAGAACAACCAGCATTAGAACAAGTAGTTGGATCATAATTCCAATTATCACAAGAATTATTGTAACAATACCCACTACCATACTCCCACGCACAATAAGGAGTCAAACTTTCACAAGTCCCTTGATCCGTTGTAGAACAATCATAAGTTGGAGAACCTGTACAATAGTAATTATAATTATTACAATTGTAATTGTAAGAATCATATCCTGTACAAATAGGACTATTATAAACCCACCATTGAGCATTACCATAACCATAATTATACCAATAACACGCACCATTATGCCAATTATAATTAGAACAACTTGAGTAATCACCAAAATAATTTCCACAATAATCATTGTAATTTGCTCCGTATTGAGAAATACAACTTTCAGGAACAATATTTTCTCCAGTGAATTGAATTAACTCAGGAGTAACTTTGAATTGGAAATATTTATTTCTAGGAAGAGTAAAATATTTCAAATCACTAGAACCATATTGCTTTGAACTCCAATTAGAATCGGTACAATTACTATCATTGCAAGAACGTGCTTGAATTGCAACTTTTGAAGTTCCTTTACTAAATAAATCTTGCACTTCACTTGCACTTAAAGCACGATTCCAAACTGCAAGCTCTTCAATGTTACCTTTGAATAAAGTTGAGCCACCATTTTCAGCCCCAATATTAAATTGATTCAAAACAGTATTTGTTGTCATCGCACCGGATGCAGTTTCAACACCATTTTCATAAAGATACCAAGTGGATCCATCATAAACTGCAGTAATAAGAACCCATTGATTAGTTAACGCGGTATTTCCAAATACTGCATTACCATGCTGACTAACAAACCATTGATTCCCTGAATAAATTCCAATTTCTGTCATCGCATTTGAAGAATAAGTTCCATAAAAAAATGCAATATGGTAAGAACTATTAATTAAAGTTGGATACGCCCAAAAACTAACTGTTCTAGGAGAATTTCCACTTGGTAAACTTGCATCAGAACCATAAACATACGCACTACTACCATCAAAAGTCAAACCATTAGTTCCCCACAAACCATTACTTGAAGAAGAACTAGTTACACTGCCTTGAGAAGTTAAATATTTTATAATTACAATTCCACTACCACCACTAAATCCATTATTTCCATTTGAAGAGCTATTGTTTCCACTTCCTCCTCCTCCTGTGTTTGCTTGCCCTGCTGAACAAGTTCCTCCTCCACCAGAGCCTCCTTGTCCACAACTTCCAACAATAGACCAGCCTCCTCCTCCTCCACCACCATATGTTGTAGGAGTTCCTGTTATTGAATTTGTAATTCCATCTCCTCCCTTTCCTGCTCCGCCTGATGTTGCGTCTGCTCCATTTTCATTTGCTCCGCCTCCACCCGCACCAACATATATTCCATTTAAACCATCAGAATAACCATAACCTCCGTTGTTTCCTTGAGTTCCAGTTCCTCCAAAAGGATTTCCATAATCTAAAGCTCCTGCTCCTCCTCCACCACTAGCTCCATTTGCTCCGCTTTGTCCTCCACCGTCACGACCTCCCCCTCCTCCACCACCAAGAGCTATAATATTTGAAAAAGAACTAGTTTCTCCATCATATCCTCTATTTGCGTTTACTCCTCCGCCGACGGATCCTGATCCTCCCGCACCAATGCTTATTTGATAAGACTCAGCTGATAAATCTAATGAGTTGTTGTAAACTACTCCTCCTGCTCCTCCTCCCCCTCCAGCGTTATATCCTCCGCCACCCCCGCCACCAACAACCAAAACTTCAACATTCATATTTGTTGAAGGAGTAAAAGTTCCATTTTGTGTAAAAGTGTGAATTGTGTAATCCCCATCAGTTGTAACTATTACTCCACTTGAAACAGTTTTCTCAGCATTACTTGTACCATCATGTCCATTACCACTAGAATCAATCACTTCAAATCCAACACTTGAAAGAAATTGAATATTATCCACATAAACTTTACCCCACCCACTATTCTGATTATCACTAATTTGAATATATGCATCGGTTCCCTCATAAGAAGATAATCCTCCACAAGAATCCTCAAAAAAAGTATCACTATCTGTACCATCCTCTGAACTACACAAAACAGCATCATCAGAAGCTCTCTTCACATAAAATCCGCTTCCCCCATCTGCTCCGCCAGCTCTCAAAAAAGAAACAGATCCAATATTTTCTGGTAAAGTAAAAGTATTTGAAGTAAATGTTCCTGTTGAAGCATCACAACCTGCTTTACCATAAAGAAGTCCATTCTGACCACTGCCTGCAACACCGCAACCAGCAGCATTAGAAGGAGAAGCAGTCAATGCATCTCCACTACAACTCCAATTAACAGGACAAGAACCAACTGATCCTTCTTCAAAATCCAAATTCAATCCTTGCATTTCAATTACTTGTGCTTCTCCACTATTTTCATTCAAATGCCACAAACCAACTAAACCATTTGAAAAAGTTGATTCCGAAGAAGGATTAATTTCGGTTCCATAACTTAAACCACTAGTTGGATTTAGTATTACTGAATCAAAAATAGAAGTAGTTTTCTTTGTATCAATTGATTTTGTAATGTAACTTGAATTTAAAGAAAAATTATAAAGTGAAATAATTTCTTCGCTTAAAAGTGCACGATTGAAAATTGCAACATCCTCAAGTGTTCCTTTAAAGAAATTTGCATTATATCCATTCCAAGTACTACACCCAATAGATAAATCAGGACCAGCAGCAGTAAAATTAGAAGAAAGTGAACCAGAATTATCTAAAACTCCATCAACATAAAGAGTAGAAAAATTACTAGCATCAATTGAGAAAACAACTTGATGCCACTCACCATCATCATATCTTTTATTACTAAGAATATAATCTTGACCAGCATAAACAAATAATATTCCAGGCCAAGAATCGTGAAACATTATTCCTCCAACATTTGTTCCATTAGTTTGACCAAAAGAAACTAACATAGGATAACTAGTTGGATTATAATCTGTTTTGAACCATAAAGAAATAGAAAATGGAACTGATTGCGGACCTTTGTATCCACTTGTAGAAATTACACAATCGCTAGTCCCATCAAATAATTTTCCTTCAGTTCCCCACAAACCACTAGCTGAAGTAGAAGTATTTGAAAGAGTCAAACTACCTAATGAAGTTAAATATTTTACAACAACAATTCCGGATTTACCATTACCAGCAACTATTCCTGCAGTACCCGCAGTACCTCTTAAAGAATTTGAAGAATCAGCAACAGTTGTTCCTACTCCACTAGTTAGTGTTGCACTTGAAACGTAACTTGGATTAAAATATCCACTACCTCCACCACCACCACCCATTGTGTTTGATTCAGAGTAACCTCCACCACTTCCACCAAAGTAACCTCCACCTCCTCCACCACCATAACTATGGCATCGAGTTACTCCTCCTAAGAGTGCGCCTTGCCCTCCTCCACCACTTATATTATCACAACTAGAATTTGCTCCTGCAGCACTTTGAGTTCCTGGATTTCCCCCATAAGCTGATTTACTATTATAAGGAGAATAACCTACTTGTCCACTTGTTCCACCACCAGCACCACCAGCGTTACCTGTTCCTGCTCTACTACTTCCTCCACCACCAGCACCACCAGCAATTAAAAGAGCATTTGCTTGTGAAACAGAATTTAAAAATAATCCTGAATAACCTCCACCACCACCAGAATATCTATTATCATTATTATTATTTGAAGCAGCTCCACCACCACCAACTGCACTAGTGGTACTATTTACAACTCCTCCACCACCAACAACAATAGAATATTCTTGACCACTAGTTACACTTACTATTCCATTTGCTGCACCACCAGCACCACCAGCTGCACCATAACCCCAACCACCAACAGTTCCACCAGCACCACCAGCACCCCAAGCATAAACATTAATATCGCCTGAGAAAGTTGGAGTAAAATTTTCACTTGAATAAAAAGTTTGAATTGTATATAACCCGTCAGTTGTAATACCTACTCCTGTAGGATTACTGTTCACCCCATCATAATTATTTCCACTAGAATCAGTAATATTAGTTCCACTATCTTCATTAAATTTGTAATATGCAACTAATTCTTCAGAAAGAGAACTATTCAAATTAATTTCTCCAGTCAAAGAATAATTCAAATCACTCAATCTACTCATTCCGGAAAAAATTCCTTCATTTAAATGTTTATTTGGAATGTAAAAGAATCTTAAATTTTGAATCAAACTTGCTTCACTGCAAATAAAAGAAACTCCTTTAACTGTTTGTAAATGTTCTAAACCTTGTTTACTTGTAAAAGTAATTATCATATTTTTTATTGTTTCATTATTAACACACTCAACAGTTGAAGATAAAATAAAAATAGAAGAAGCCCCTGCTAATAAATTTTGATCATAATTAGAATTAGAATCACCTATTTTTATATTTGAAATACTTATTCTGGAAGAAAAATTATTTTTTAATTTAAAAATAAATTCTCCAGTACTATTATTATAAAAATTTTCACTAATTGAAATATCCAAAATCTTTAATTCTTCAACACTAGCTTTCTTTTCCAATTCAACTGGATTAATAACTATAAAAGTTGTTCCAACAGCAATTAAAGCAATAACTGCAACAACACTAAGAAGAATCATGTACTCCATTGTTCCTTGAGCTTTTGAATGCTTAAGTTTACTACCAAAAACCATGAATAAACTTAGTTCTTTCTTATTTTAAGGTTTAATGTTAAGAAAGAATTTAATAAAAAATTAAGAAATTAGTATATTAATCTAATAAAATTAAGTTGCCTCAGTTCGCCCATCATTCATCAAAGGTTGCTCTTAAAAAGAACAATCAGAATGTTAGCTTCATCACAGACATACAAATATTGGCTAAAAACCTTTATAATTAATGGCTTTAAAGCCAAAAAACTACAAAAGCCCTTAAATTGCCAAATTGAACCATTTGGTTTATAAATACTTAATAATTAATTGAATTAGATTGCTTTGAAGTATTTAGTGAAAACTAATTACAAAAAAAGCAAGTTTTTGGAGGAATTATTATGACTGAAGTATTAGTAGTAGCATCAAAAGTTAAAGACGCAATTAAGGAAGAAGACTGTAACACTGCTTCTGACGTTGTTGAAGCTCTAAGTGTAAAAGTTGCTAAAATGATTAAAGACGCAGCTGCTAGAGCAAAAGAAAACGGAAGAAAAACTGTAAGAGCATGCGACTTCTAAATAAGTTGTGTTAAAAATTAATTTTGAATGTTTTGGGAAACAAAAATGTTTCTCAAAGCAACTATTTTTTTTATTTATAAAAATTTTTATTTATCAAAGTAATTTTCTATCTAAAAAATAATAATTTACTTCATCTTCTCTGTCAACAACAGCCAGTATTGCTTTAATGTGAATGTTCCCTGCAAGTCTAGTTATTCTACTTAACTGAGTCATAGATAATTTCTCACTTTCACTAGAAACATTTAAACCAAATTCAGAATGAGCATCACCCATTTTTTTTCCTTTAGGATAAATTCTAAAATCAAATCCAAACTTAAGACCAGTTTTAATGCAATAACCTTTTTCCTTAACATCCGAATAAACTACACACTTCGAATAAAAATTTTTATCATGTTCAAGGCCAATTGAAACAAGTTTAGTTGAAGATAATACTTTTCCTTTTTTATCAAGAACAGAAATTTTTTCCTTCTCAGTTAAATACACTGCTTCAAACAAATCCAAAATTAACTTTCTACCCTTATTTTCCCCAAATCCTTTCTCAACTAAAGTACCTTTTAGTGTTGAGTCATCAACAATAACTTTATTTTCAAGTAATACAACTTCATTAGCCATAACAATAACTCCATCAATCTTATTTAAAATAATTTCTTTTTCACAGGCTCAATCATTGGTAACTCAACTAACTCAACTTTTATCTTCTTTTCTTTTAATGCATTAATTATTTCATCAAAAAATTGGTTTGATTGTTTTACTAAATATACTTTATCAACTTTTTGAAACATTGCAGTTGAAATGATTTTTGGAATAGTTATTCCCCACTCAGTCATTTCTAAAAACTTTTTTCGTTTAGCACCAATTGCTTTTCTTAAATCATCAGAAACAATTCTGTACTGTCTAACCTCGGCCATAGCAGAACCAGCTTTTGGTAAGAACTGTTTATCTACAATTTGTAAAATTACTACTTCTTTTGCTTCCTTACAAAGTGCATCAATAAATAATTTATCATTTTCTCTACCTGAGAGCAAAGGAACTAAAATTTTCATTTCAACCACAAGAACACCAATATTCATTTCTAGTTAAAAAACAATCTAATAGCTACTAAAAAATAGTACAACGGAATTATTAAATATCAAAAAAACCTTTGTTTCTGGCATGAAACCGCTTAATTTTGATATTGAAGAAGTGTTACGATTATTTGAAGAGAGAAAAGTTTTTGATCTTAGAGGAATAAGTTCAAGACTAATCAGAGAAGCTGCAATAAGTAATGATTATGCAAAAGCAGAATTAGGAGTAATTGCTTATTCATTACACAAAATAGAAACAAAACAACACTTCGTTAATAGTTCACAATGGGGAAGATTAAAGCAAACTGTAAAAGAGGATCTTAGAAATGCAGGAAGTGCAATAAAAGCAAATGATACAAAATTGTTCTTGGAATCTTTAAAAAAAGTAATCCAACATATTACAAAAATTGATATGGAAATTGGAAACTATGCAATGGGAATATATGAAAAAGCAAAAATTAAGGAAGCTTCACTAGCATATTCATACGGATTAAGTATTGCACAAGCAGCAGAACTAACTGGAGCAGATAAAAAAGAAGTACAATCATATATTGGTTCAACAACAATGCATGATGAAGAAAGTGAAATAAAAAATATTTCAGTTAGAGTAAGAGAATTAAAAGATTTAATTGAAAATCAGCAATATTATGGTGAAAAAAAATGAGCATAAAAGCAGTTATTGATTCAGGAACAATGATTACACTCTCAGGAACCTGCTTAATGAATGTATTCAAAAATTTTGTTCAAACAAATAAATTGGAATTAATGATTTCAAGCACTATTGCACAAGAAAGTGTATGGAATCCGATTAATAATAAAAGATTTGCACTAAATGCTGCAAGGATAAAATATGCAATTACACAACAAATTGTAAAAACAATGCCAAAAGATTCACAGGTTAACTCTGAAATGGAAAAAATATTGAGAATTGCAAATAACACTTTCTTTACTCAACACGGCCCATTAACTATTATCCAAGCAGGAGAAGCAGAAGCATTGGCTCTAGCAAAAATACATGGAGCAAAAGCAATGTTCATTGATGAAAGAACAACAAGAGCCTTAATTGAAAATCCAACTAGATTGAAACAAGTTCTTGAAAGAAGACAAGAAGAAGCTATTAGAATTAATCAAGAAAATTTAGATGCAATAAGAGGAATGTTTCCAAAATTACTAATGTTTAGAAGTGTTGATATTATTGCACTTGCATACGAACAAGATTTATTTGACCATGAACTGGATCACGGAAAATTAGAACTAGAAGCAGCATTATATTCCGCAAAATTTAATGGATGTGCAGTAAGTGAAAATGAAATAAATGAATATTTGAAAAATGCAAAAGATAGAAAGTGAGTGCTTGTGAATATAACATTAGCAAAAAAAGAAGATGTAGAGTGGATTGATGAAATAGTAAAAGTAGAATTCCCTTACATTGAATTCACTAAAGGAAAAATAGCCCAAAAAATAAATGATCCAAATTTTAATATCATAATCGCAAGACAAGCAAATATACAAGTTGGGTTTTGCGAAACTGAATTTTTTTTATTAAAAAAAGAAGCTAGATTGAATGCAATATTTGTGGAAGATGCTTGGAGAGACCAAGGAATAGGAAAAGCACTAATCGCTCAAACAATAAATGATTGCAAGCACAAAAAAATACAAAGATTATTTTTACTTGTAAAAGAAGAAAATATTGATGCAAAAGAATTATACAAAAAAACCAAATTCAAATTCGTTGGAATGCATGATAAATTAATTGATGAATCAAATATAGAAATCTGGGAACAAAAAATTTAATTTATCATCGACAAAAGACGAAAACAACTATTTCTTTTATAAACTAAAAATTTTTCATTTAATAATGAAAATACCACAAGTATCTTCAAATGAAATGATTAAATTTCTAAAAACAAAAGGTTATGAAATACATCATTGTAAAGGAAGTCATTTTGTTCTAATACAACCAAATATATCTAGAATTGTAGTTCCATTTAGAACTGAATTAGCATTAGGAACAATTTTGGCAATATTAAGAGAATCTAAAATTTCTAAAGAAGAATACTTAACATTTTTCTCAAGAAAAGGATAAAAAGAGATGGTGATAATATGGTTAGTATGGATTACAAAATTTTATTATATAAAGATGATAATAACCAATTCATTGCAGAATGCGTTGAATTACCAGGATGTATTTCTGACGGAAAAACGAAAGAAGAAGCAATTTTGAATGTAAAAGAAGCAATTTTGGCTTACTCTGAAAGTGTAACTAAAGAAGCAAACGAATTGCATCCAAAAGCTGAATTAATTAAAATTAGAATGTAAATTATCAAAATACAACTAACATTTTTTTAAAAAAAATAATAAAAATAATTAATTATTTAATAATCTTTTGCAATGTAAACTACTTTTGTTGCAGTTTTTCCACAAGCAACGCATTTACAATTACCAATTAAATTATCATTAATATCAATTCTTGTCCCTCTTATTTTTCCGCCAGTTTCTTTTTCAACAACTTCAGCACAAGCTTCCCCATCTTTTTCTACCGAACAAAAATTTGCTCTAGCAATTCCAGTCCCCACAATTAATTTAATTTCTTCAATATTGTTTACATCTTTAATTAATCCTTCAAAACTAGAACTTGCTTTAACTCGCAAATTTTCACTTAACTCTTTACCTTGTTTTGTAACTTCATTAATTAAATCTTTTTCAAAAATTGATACTTTTGCTGCAGTATCTCTTCTACAAAGCATTAATTTATTCTCTGCCAAATCCCTTGGACCAACTTCAATTCTCAGCGGAACTCCTTTCATTTCCCAAAAATAATATTTTTCACCAGGACGTTTATCACTTGCATCAATTTCAACTCTAAATCCTGCTTCTTCTAATTTAGTATAAATTTCTTTTGCTTTATCTAAAACCTTAGGCTCTTTCTCCATCATTATTGGAATAACTATTATTTGTTTTGGAGCAATTTCAAAAGGGAACTTTAATCCTTTATTATCTCCATGAGTTAAAACAACAGACGCAAAAATTCTTGAAATAGCTGGACCGTAACAAGTTGTGAAAGGAGTTTTTTCTTTTTCATCCTTATCAGTGTATGTTACTCCAAAAGATTTTACAAAATGCTGATTTAACATGTGAGTACTTGGTTGTTGAACTACTCTACCACTTGGAGTAATTGCATCAGCACCAAAAGTTCTACTTGCCCCAGCAAATTTATCCCAAGCTGGTCTTTCAAATACAATTGTTGGAACACCATATATTCCAAACACAACTCTTTTTGTTGTCTCCATATCATCCATTACATTTTTGAAAGCTTCTTCTTCTGTAGCAAAAGCACAATGAGTTTCAATCCAGTGAAATTCTCTGCTTCTCAAAAATGGCCTAGTTGCTTTTGATTCATATCTGAAAACATTTGCTCTTTGATAAGTTCGAAAAGGCAAATCATTATGAGAACGAATCCATAATGCAAACATTGTGTAAAAAGCAGTTTCACTTGTTGGACGAAGAGCTAACTTTTCTTCTAACTTATCTGTTCCACCTTTTTCTACCCAAAATACTTCAGGAGAAAAACCTTCAATGTGCTCTGCTTCTTTATAAAAATAACTTTCAGGAATCAAAGTAGGAAACCAATAATTTTTGTGACCTCTTTTTTTCAAATCTTTTTCCATGTAATCATACATTAATTCCATTGCTTCAACACTCCAAGGTTGAAAAACTAAACACCCTTTTACACCATATCGTATATCAGCTAATTGAGCTTCCTTAATTATTTCTGTATACCATTCACTAGGCTGTTTAAAATAATCAGGTAATTTTACTTGTTCAGCCATAAAAATCATTCAATTAATATCAAAGTAGTGCTCCAATGGGGTTTTAAAAGTTTTCAAAACCCTACTTTTGAGATATTATCGTCCCCCCTGTTTTTTCACTTTCAAAAAGAAATAAATCATTTGGACCTATTACAAAAACATCTGCTCCACACTCTTGAGCAATATTAATTGCATTTAATTTTGTTACAATTCCACCTCTGCCTGAAAGTGTTTTTGTACCTAAATCCATAACTTTAGAAGTATCTTTTAGAAAAGGAATTATCATACCTCTTTCATCCAAAAGTCCTCCTTTTTCGGTAACAAGAACTAAAAGATTTGCTTTCAATTGCTTTGCTAAAATAGCGGAGAGAACATCATTATCTGAAAAAGATCCATTTCTTTGTAACTCCTCTGTAGAAACAACATCATTCTCATTTACTATTGGAATAATATTTTGCTCAAAAAGAAAATCAAACGTGTTTTTTATATTCTCTAAACAATTTTTGTCCATCAAATCTCTTTGAGAAACTAATACTTGAGCTAAAGTTAAACCAATTAATTCAAATCTTTTTGAATACTCTTGCATTAACATTAATTGCCCAATTGCGGAAAGACCTTGTTGTTCTTTAATATTTTTTGGTTGAATTTTTAATTTTGTTTTTGCAATAGCTATTGCTCCGCTTGATACAATAACTACTTTCTTATTCTTCTTTTTTAGAAAATTCACTTCCCTTGTTAATTCTTGCAAAAAATCTTTATCTACTTCATTTTCTTTAATTATACTATTTGTTCCAATCTTAATTATCATCAAATCATAATTATCAATATTCAAAATAAACCCCTCCGTAAAGAGTCAATTAAATTTCTTATAAAAAAAGTACTCGCATAAAGGTTTAGTTAATCTAAACACAAACGCGAGCTTTACGGGGCAGGAACAATTATTAAAATAGATTTACTAAGGTGAAATAATTTACTATGACTAATACCTGCTTTCATAATAGATATTCATTCTTGTTGATTATTAATAACTAATTAGATTTGAATGTAACAAAAAGAACACTAATAAAATTATTTCTTAATTTTTTCTATTATTCTCACAATTCCGCTATTTGCATTCACTTCTACTAAATCCCCATCGTGAAGAACTTTAGTTGCAACTTTTGTTCCAATTATACATGGCTTATTTAATTCACGAGAAATAATCGCAGCATGACTAGTAACTCCACCTTCATTTGTAACTATTGCAACAGCTTTTTCCATTAATGGCATAAACTCCGGTCGAGTCATTGATACAACTAAAATATCCCCTTTATTTACTTTTGAAAAATCACTTTGCTGCAAAACAACTTTCACAATACCTCTCGCAATTCCTTTTGAAGCAACAAAACCAGTAATATTATTTACTTCATTTAAATTTTCATCAAACAAAAAATCCCATTCTTTTTCACTTAAATTATGAACTCCAAATTCATCAGTCCTAATAATTCGAGGATTTGAATATTTCACAAATACACCTTTCTTTTTTTGTTCTTCAAATTCTTCAAAAGAAAGCATTACTGCAAAAGTATAATCTATTTTCAATGTATTACACTGTTCTTTTAGATATCTATCAAGCATCCCGTTTGCAATCAAATTAAGTTTTTTTCTTGAATCACGCAAATAGGTCAAAAACCCAATCCATTCACTAATTGATTTGGGAGGACTTTTTTTAATTTTATTTAAAATATCCTGTTTTTTTACAGAAGAAATTCTTTTAGCAAAATAGTCTAAATCAACTCTATGTTCCCCTGAATAATTGTTATTAATCCAAGAATAATTCAAAGAATGTTTTTTTAGAGCATTTAATCTCTTTTTTGAATCCTTAATTTTTGATATTTTGTATAATTCATTATTCTCAACTAAAGAAAATGAATTTCCATAAGAAACTGGATTTGAAGAATTAATATTATTCTTCTTAATATATTCATCAAGAGCCGTGTCAATTGGATAACTAATTGCTATAACCGAACAAAAAGTTTCTTTATACTCTTTAATAAATTTTTTAATATCAGTTACTTTATTTTTTGACAAATCTTGCGAATTCATTTTCTGGAGCTTATTTGAAAACAAAATAAGTTTCTTATTCAAATCAAACAAATATTTAGTAAATTTTGAATCATTCTTTAATATTAAATCAAGAAAATAATTTCCTGAAATTAACCAAGAATCAACAGGAACTTTTACAATAGAGGGTTTATCAAAAAAGAATTTCCCATACCATCCGCCTGAAACATTTTTTCCCATATATTTTAATTTAGGCGCAACTGCAATGTGTGCAGAATTAAAATACAAATACGCAGGCAACTCAAAATTTAAATATTTTTCATCCATAAATAAAACATCTTAATTTCTTTTAATTATTTTAACTACTCCTTTATTTGTATCTATTTCTACTAAATCCCCATCGTGAAGAACTTTAGTTGCAACTTTGCAACCAACAATGCAAGGAACTTTTAATTCACGTGAAACAATTGCAGCGTGAGATGTTAATCCGCCCTCATCTGTTATTATTGCTATAGATTTTCTCATTAAGTAAATAAATTCAGGACTAGTCATTGAGGCAACTAAAATTGAACCTTCTTTGAAACCATTAACTTCGTGAGGATTTTTTACAATTTTTACTCTTCCATTAACAATAGGATTTACTCCTTTACTAGCAACTATTCCCTTAAACTCTTTAACATTAACATCCACTTTTGCAGAGTATATTTCCCAAAATTCATCAGAACGCGGTGAATGAACAATTTTGAAAGGATCTGTTATTACTGCAAATCCTTTTCTTCTTAATAAAATCTCTCCACTAACATCTTTTCCTAAAAGAATCTTGATTACTTCTTTTGATGAAAAATTAAGCAAATCATCAAAATCAATTTTTTTTCTTAAAACAACTTCTTTGAGCAAAAGTTCTTTGAAATGAAGATATTTTTCAATAACTGCTTTTCTTTCATCCTGCCAATTAATACAAAGAGCAATCATATTTGCAATTTTTACAAATTTATCAGGAACTGAATATTTTTTTATTAACTCAAGTTTCTTTGATTTGGTTTCTTTTAAAAAATTTTCAATTTCAAAAGGAAGATTTGATTTCAATTCTAATTTTCTTTTTATAAAAAAATCTTCATCCAAATCAAATACCGCACCATAACTATTCTTTATCCAAAAATATTTATCTCTATGCTCTTTTATGTTATTTGAGTTGAACAAATCAATTTCTTCTTCTTGATAGAAAGAAAGTTTTTCAGGAGCGGTGAGAACTTGAATTATCTCTTTAATTTTATTATCCGAAAAATCTTCTTTTCTTAATTCTCCTTCAAAATATTTTACCGAACCATAATTAGCAATTTCTGGTATTAGCGCGGGTCCCCAAAAATTTATCAATAAAATATTAAAAGTGTCCAACAAATTACAAAGTTCTTTATCAGTACATTTTGATAAATTAATAGATTTAATTTTTTCCTCAAAATCAGTAATTTCACTAACAGCAAGATCATACTCTTTTCTAAGATGAATTCGCTTTGAATCATCCATAATCACTTCAAGCAAAGCTCTTTTTCCAACCTCCCAAATAGAAGGAAACTCATTTATCCACAAGTGAGTATTTCCCTTAAATAGTAAAAGTCCTTTAGGCCACCTATAAGGAGCATTAGAACCTTTGTAATAAGCACTATTAACAGCTTCTATAAAATCAATTATAAAATATAATCGCGCTTGAATCGGACCCCACTTCAAAAGCTCAACATTTGGATTCAAAGGAAACTCTTCAACCAAAAAAACACCTACTAAAATTAATTTAATTCATTTTAAAACTTTAACAATACCACTATCTGCATTAACTTCTATTAAATCCCCATCACGCAAAACTTTTGTAGCAATTTTACAACCCACAATACAAGGAATTTTTAATTCTCTTGCAATAATTGCTGCATGACTAGTTATTCCCCCCTCATCACAAACAATTGCAATTGCTTTTTTCATTGCAGGAACCATATCAGGAGTAGTCATTGGAGAAACAATTACTTCCCCTTCTTTTACTTCACTAACTTGGGATTTTGTGAATAAAATTTTAACAATACCTATTGCAATTCCCTTAAACGCGATTTGGCCTTTTAATTCATTTGAAACACTTTGAGAAACTTTTTCAAAATTTAATAAATAATTTTTAAAATCTAAAACAAATTCATCTAAATTAGTTTTCTTTGAAACTATATTAGGAATTGTTACAAACCCTTTTTCTCTTTCCTTTAATTCAATTAAAGTAGGAGGCGAAATCAATTCAAATGAAACTAAAGCATTTTCAACACCATTAAACTTAGGATAAACATCAATTATTCCTTTTCTTATTATTCTATTAACATCCTCAAAAAATGAATCTTTTTCCCTTAATTCAACTGCAATATTCTTTGAAGGAGAAGGAGTTCTCAAATCAATTGCTGAGAGGTACATTAAAGTGAAATTAACCATCGCACTATTAACCCACTTGAAATACTCAGTCAACTCTTTTGCTGAAACAAATTTTTTATTATTAAAATTTTTTGCAAAATAAACTAAATCATTTTTGTGAGAATTTGAAACTTTTTTAATAAAATCAATCCCTTTATTATTTTCTTCAAGAACTTTATCCATTACCCAATTAGTTGCTAAATCATTTTCCCAAACTTCAACAACACTATTATTCAAATAATACAAACCATGAACTGAATTTGGATTTTCCCAACCTAAATTGTGTTTAAGTTGTCCAAGAAATGAAGCAGACCATGCTTCTTCGATTATCAAAGAATAATCACGAGTATATTTCTTCTCAAAAACTACTTTTGGAAGAACCTTTACAACACCCTTATTAGCATCAACCTCAACCAAGTCACCATCTTTAAGCACCCTTGTAGAAATTTTTGTTCCAATCATACAAGGTTTATTGAGTTCACGAGAAACTATTGCAGCGTGACACGTTATCCCACCTTCATCAGTAACAATCGCCCCAGCTTTTTTCATCAAAGGAACATATTCTATTCTAGTCATTGAAGCAACTAAAATATCCCCTTCATTAAATTTTGAAAAATCCTTTTCATTAAGAATAATTTTTACAACCCCTTTAGCAAATCCTTTATTAGCAACTGATCCTTTCAATTCTGAAACATTAACCCCTTTATGCATAAATTCATCCATCTTCTTTATTGCACCTAAATAATCTATTGAGGAACTTTTCATTTCATTTTGACTTATAAAAACAATAACCCCGCTTTTTCTTGAATTAGCAATATTTTCTAAATCTTTAACAGAATTCTTTTTATCAAGAATCTCTTCAACAAATAAAAAAGGAACAAACTTTTCATTAAGACCAATTCTCTTTGAATACTCAAAAATACTGTTGAATAATATTGTCATAGATTTTTTTATAGGCTCAATTCTTTCATCCCTTATTCTCATATTAAATAAAGCAAAATCAAGAATTATTCTTTCTTTCTCTGAAAGATTCTTTCTTACTAAACCAAATTCTTTTTTATTTACTTTGATTTCCTTAGTTATTTTCTTTACTTCAAAAGAAAGCTTATTTTTTCCACCCTTATCCTTAACCCCTAATTCAATTTTCTTATTTAATTCACTAAACTTTGGAGTTGAATAATAAGTAGTAAAGAGCCACTGAATATCATTTACACTCTTGTGATTCAATAAACCCTTATCAGTTGTGAGACTAATTGATTCAAATTGAGATTTTTTTGCAAGTTCGGTTAAGTCCTTTGCTTTCTTTTCACTAACATTATTATCTGAAAATATCTTCAACAACAATTCATCATCCAAAGCTTCACAAAATGCAGAAGAAGCTAATGTTTCCTGAGAAAACAAAACAGCTTTTCTTATTGTTGAAGCAAGTTGAGCTTTGGTTGATTTAGAATAAAACAAAGGTTTATTCACTTTTTTGTAAAAAGATATAACATTCTTTCTAGCTTTCAAAAAAGCCTTTGCTTCATTTAATTTACTTTCACTCTTCTTTTCAAAAAAATGATTCAAATTATCAAGTGCAGTACCAAGCCAAGGTTTGTGTGCAAAAAATACGCTAAAATCGTAACCATTTGATACAAAAATAACAGGACCAATTTTTGATTTGTAAAACTTTTTACAATTATCATTGAACCAACCTTTTACAAACTGATTAGCATTCATTGGAGACATTATTCCTGATTGACGAATACAAGTATCTTTATTCAATTCAGAAATGAATTTATCAACTAAATCAGTAGCCATAAACAAACCCTAATCAATTTACTTTAAAATTCTAACAATTCCTTTGATTATATCAACTTCAATCAAATCCCCATCAGCTAATATTTTTGTTGCAATTTTTGCACCAATAATACAGGGCTTATTCATTTCACGAGCAACAATTGCAGCATGACACGTTACTCCACCTTCATCAGTAATAAAACCAACAGCTTTTTTCATCGCAAAAATATATTCAGGAGTAGTCATTAAAGCAACTAAAAATTCACCATCTTCAATTTTCACTGCTTGATGAGGAGAGAGAGCAACTTTCACTTTTGCAATATATTTTTCTTTATTTCCTTTTGAAGCAACAGAACCAGTAATTTCCTTTACTTTATTTTGAGATTCAATTTCATTAACTATTTCATTTCTTTTTTTATCAGAAACAAACTCAATAACCCCATCAACGGACTTATCCATAACAGGATTATTTATTCTAAATTGAGCAATACTTTTTAGAGAAGAATAATCTTTTGATTTAATTATTTCCTCAACAGTCAAGTATTTCATTTCTTTAAGAGTCAATCCATTTATTTTAGATAAATTCTCAAGGGATTTTGTGTAATAATAAAACAATTGGAAATCAAGCATTTTTCGCTCATCCGTCCAAATAGTTATCAAGTGTAATCTTCTTACAAGCTCAGTGAAATATTTATTTGATTTTAACTTATTTAAAATATTATTTTGCATTTTTCTCTGAGTATTATAATCAACATCTAATTTACTAAATTCTTTCTTTGCTAAAGTTAAATCTTTTTTCAATTCATTTAATTTTAAAACAAAGTGATTTTCATCCAAAATCTTTGGTCCATCATAACCAAAAGAAACCCAATAATATTTCTCAGACAATTTTTTTGCTTCGCCTTTAACATTTTTTTCAAAAGAAGCTTTCAGAACATCAATTTCCATTTGAGAAGCAAACGTTCTTTCATCAGGAAGAGAAAGTAAATCAAACTCTTCAGCAGAAAGACCAAGTTCACTAAAAACTTTTGATTTAAACTTATCTCCTGCAACATACCATGAGAAAACTGATGCTGAATCATATTCAATAAACAATTCAAACACATCAAGCAAAATATTTTTGAGTTCAAATTCGCTTAACTTTGAATAATCCTTCAACTTGTTATTTTTCAAAAACAATTCAATTCTTTTCTTTGCTAAATTAGTTTTGTTTTCAATGTTTAAAAAATATTTAGAATCAGAGAGCATATTTTTTGCAATAAATTCTCCAACTTCTTCCCAATCAGAATACAATTTAATTATTTTCATCCTGCCTTTTGCATAAAAACCAAAACCAACACTCAATTTCTTTTTATAAATATTTTCAACATCAATTGAAGACTGAATAACATCATTCCAATAACACGGATTAAAATCAATTGCTCTATCTCTTACAACCATGTATTTTACTAAATTCTCTTTTTTGTAATCATCTAAAGCAATATTGTTCTCAAGCAAAAACTTATCAAAATCACTCAAAAGAATTATTTTTCCTTTGAAAAAAGCAAATCCTTTCCTTCTCTCTTCAAGATATTTAACTTTAGATCCGTTAAAAATTTCTTCAAAAGTCAAATAATCAGAATTCAAAAAACCTTTCCTTTTTGCACCCTCAAGCAAAAAATTTTCAGCCCTATACATCAATCCATCATAATCAAACCTGAAACCCGCAAAAATATCAAATAATTCCTTAGGAGGATTAGGAATTTCTCCAATTAGTTTACCTAATGTGCTAAAAGGCTGAATCTTTTTCACACTATCAAAAACAAACTTTGTTTTTGAAAAATCAGTTTTATTTATTATTTCATCAACTTTTTTACAAATAACTTTAATTTCTAAAAACTTTTCTTTTACAAAAGGAATATTTTCATTTAAGTATAAAAGTATTCTTTTAGGATCCTGTTCTGGAGAAGAAAAATCATAATATGCATCAACTACCCCATCTAAACTTTTAATAAAAAGAGGAGTAAAGAAATACTTTCCTTTAGTAAGCTCTTTTATTGAATAATAAGCCCCATCACTTAGAAACTGCATTCGAAGAACTGAAAAATTCCTAGAATAAACTTTTTTGTATTGAGTTAAATTAAATTTTTCATCTTCATTTTTTTTAAATTCATTTGATTCATTAGATTTAATTATTCTAACAATTCCACTATCTGCATCAACTTCAATCAAATCCCCATCTTTGATAACTTTGGTTGCATCTTTAGTCCCAATAATACAAGGTTTATTCATCTCACGAGCAACAATTGCAGCATGACACGTTACTCCACCTTCATCAGTTACAAAAGCACTTGCACGATTCATTGCAGGTAAAAAATCAGGAGTGGTCATTAAAGTAACTAAAATATCCCCAAAGTTAATTTTTGATTGATCTTTTGAAGAAAAAACTAATTTAGCCAAACCTCTTACTTTGCCTTTACACGCAGACACTCCTTTTAGTTCACCATCAGAAGAACTAATTTTTGAATACTTCTCTTTTTTATACGCAAACATTTCTTTTGCAAAAAGAACCTTCATTTCAGAATTATGCAAAAATAAAGCGTGACCCTTTCTTCTATTTTCAAGTTCAATATTTGAAACTTTTTCTTTGATTTTAAATAATTTTTGTATTTCTAATTCAGAATACCAACCAAAATCAGTTTCATTAGTTAAATTAAATTCTTTTGCAAGTTTCTTCCATATTGATTCCACGAAGAAAAGAGTTTCGTAAAGCTTCTCAGTTCGATAAGTTCTAAAATAAACAAATTCTTTTAACAAATCAACATATTTCTGTTCATCTTTAGTAAAAGAAATATTTGAATGATGCTTTACTGGTAACTTTACTTCAACTAAACGAGATTTAAAAAAATCTTGTGAATACCCCTCTGAAAATGGTTCTCGGTAACCCAAAAATCCATATTTTTCAGTATGTTTTTTCAAAGCATTTTCTAAAACACTTACATTATTTGAAAATTTCTGATTAATTTGAAATAAATCTTCCTGCTCAAGAACAGAAGTATTCTTTTTTACTGGAAAAGAAACTTCCATCAAAACGTCAGTTAATTTGTCATCTCCTATACCTTTATTTTTTAAAATTTGAATTACCTTTCTTTCAATAAATTTTGCTAAAGGGTGAGTGATTGGTAAAAATACAAGAAGATTCTTCAACAAATCAACTGAAGTATTGAATTCTTTTATTAATTCTGATTTTGAAACATTACTTTTAATTTTTCTTGCATATAATCTTGTTTTTTCTCCGTGTTCATAACCTTGATTAATAAAATTCCAAAATTTTTCAAGATCGGTGTTAGTATAATATGTTTCAACTTTATCAAACCAATTAAAATCAAAGTAATAATCACCGTCAACTATCTCTAAATTTTTTGTATACTCTTCAAAACCAGTTAATTTTTGTACACGAACTTTATCTGCCCAAGCACTAAGTATTATTTCATCAGTTAGAAAAGCGTGCTTCCTTGAGAGAAACTTCTTAAAATTCACTTTTTTATTGTCGTTTTTTTTTAACTCTGAATCAGAAGAATCTTTTGATTCACTTAATTTTTTTACAATTCCATTCTCAACATCAACTTCTACTAAATCGCCGTTTACAAGTATTTGTGTAGCAACTTTTGTTCCTATTATACAAGGAATTCCAAGTTCTCTTGATACAATTGCTGCGTGAGAAGTTAATCCACCTTCGTCTGTAACAATTGCCAAAGCTTTTTGCATTATTGGAACAAACTCGGGGCGAGTCATTGTTGTTACTAAAACTTCGCCTTCATTAAAAATATCTTTTGCAGGATTGTGAACTATTCGAACTTTACCTCTAATTTTTGTTGAAGTGTGACCCTTACTTGCTATTGCTCCTTTTAAAATTTCTTTTGAATCAACACTAGATGGAATTGAATTTACAAGTTCCTTTGCTTCTTCACCATAAAATCGAAGAACTTTGTCTTTTTTATAAATATAAAACACTCCTTCTTTTCTCTTCTCAATTTCTTTAACATCAATTTTCTTTTCTAAAATCAAATCTTCAACTTCTTCAAGAGTCATTAATGCAATTGAATCATACTCAATTCCAGTTCTTTTTGAAACTTCCTGCAAAATATTTTCAAAGTAATTAAAATGAGTCATCATACTAACTTTTCTCTCATCCTGCCAAGAATGCATTATTGTAAAATACCATAAATAATCTTTTTCTTCTTTTGTAGAAGTAAAAAGTTTTTTATGCAATTTTTGTTTTTCTTTTAAGTGTTTCATCCCATTTGCAAGTTTAGTATACTCTTCTCTTAGAGAATCTATTGAATTATTTTCAATTGTATCTTTAATTAGTTTCACTAAATTTCCTTCATTAAGTGAAACTGTTTCATAAAAACTGGTTCGAGCATAAAAATATTTCTTTGAATATTTATTCAATTCTAAAAAATATTTTTTATTTCTTTTTTCAATCAATTTTGAATTTGTTTTAGCTTTAATACATAAATCCAAAAAAGTCATTCTCTCTTTGCTAAATATTGAAAGTTTTAGCGGAGTAGTCATGTCAGAAACATAATCAAAAGCAAGTGTGCCCGTTATTGCGTGATTCTTCATCATTAGTGGAACTATTTTTTCCTCAACAACTAAACCTTTGTCCTCAGCAATTGAACCATACTTCCACCATTCTTTTATGAGTTTAATTAATTCTTTAAAATAAGCTTGAAGCTTTTTTGAACTCAATTTGTATAATTTATCTTCGCTAATAGAAATTGAATTAATTTTTTTTTGAATTTTTGAAGCTTCCTTTAACACACTGATAAATTTATTTTTGTTCTTAATCGCTTCATCCCAAGCATGCCTCTCAAGAGTCTTATATTTCTCAAGATGAAGAATCTGCTTCGCCTTCTGATTTATGTGAGGAATAAAAACTGGATCATATTCATCACCAAATCTATTAGGTTTTGCATAAATTGAGAAAACTATTTCTGCAACAGGAATTGCAATCCTTGCTTCTTTAATATCAAATTCATTTGATTCCAAATAATTCTTTGCCCAAATTAAATCATTTCCTTCTACTTCTTTTTTTTTACTTTTTATTTCTTTTTTCTTTTCACTTTCTTTTCCTTTAACAACACTAGGCATTTCTTTATCATTACTTTTATCCGTGAGGGTTGTAATTGGTCTTGATTGAACTATGAAGAACTTTCCATTCTCAAACGCCCACTCAATATCACAAGGGAAGGCGTAATGTTTTTCTATTCCTAAAATTATTTCACTTAGTTCCATTATTTGTTTGTCTGAGAGCTTCTGTTCTTTTCCTCTTGGAAGATTTTCTTTCCATTCATTTCCCCCAGTTTCAACTTTGAATAATCCTCTCTCTTGTTCGCTAATATTTTTGTCAATTATTCTTCGAGGATTTTTTTCTATAACATAAGAATCAGGAGTAATTTGTCCAGAAACTATTGCTTCGCCTAAACCTAACCCAGCTTCAATAATCAATTGATTTCTATCCTGAGTTACTGGGTGAACTGAAAAAGCAATTCCGCTGATTTCTGAATTAACCATTTTTTGAACTACAACAGCAACACTAATTTTTGTATCGTGAAGTCCTTTTTCAAATCTATAAAAAATTGCTCTTGGAGTGAATAAAGAAGCCCAGCATTTATTTACATTCTCAAGTAAAGTATCTGCTTTTGTGTTAAGAAAACTATCAAGCTGCCCTGCCCAAGCTGCACTTGATGAATCTTCACTAGTTGCGCTTGAACGAACCGCAACAAAAGTAGAATTTAATTTTTTAAAACTAGCAACAATTTCACTAGCAATATCTTTAGGCATTTTAGCATTCATTATCAATGCTTTGATTTCCTCTGAAGCATTTTCAATTGACTGCATTTCCTTGTGATTCACTTTTTCAAGGATTGAATCAATTTCAACATTAAGATCCGTTTCATCTAAGAATTTTTCAAAAGAAGAAGCTAAAATTACATAACCATTAGGAACAGGAATACCTGCGCGAGTCATTTCACCTAAGGAAGCTCCCTTACCGCCAGCTTCACCAACACTCTCTTTTGAAAGATTACTAAACCATTTCAAAAGAACAGATTCAACCATTGCAAAACACTACTAGAATTATGTTAAAATTCATTTATTAAGGATTTCCACAGGGCCTAAAATAATCAATTTAAAAAAATTAAAAGAATATTAAATCCTAAAAAAGATTTAATACCCCTAATCTGAAATTAAGCTGTTACACTTTTTGACTTGAGTAATTCAAGGAGTTTTGAAGAAACATCACCCTTATAATTTCTCCAAGTAAGAGTTGCTTTAAGTGGACTATTTACTTTCTTCTCAACAATAATTCTAATTCCTTTTTCGTGCTCCAAAGGCTGTAAAGATGATTTTACTGTTAAATAACTTTTCCCAGTAAGTCTTTCAAATATTGCACATCCCATCCAACCATGAGTAGAATTACCTAAATAAATTTCGTTTGCCTTAACACCTTTTCCACCAATTCCTTTTTTGTTTTCAGCAACTCTAACAGCAAGTCCAACTCTTCTTCTAATTATTCCATCCGCAATAACATGCGGATGCTTTGCAGCTCCATCAAATAATTCTTTTCCTTCAAGCCAAGCATTCAATGCATGAGCTTCATTATTATTATATTTTTTAGCAAGTACTCCATCAAATACTTTTTCAGCATTACTTGAAGTAAAAAAATTTATTTCCCCAAGTTCTTTTCTTAATTTAACTGGATTTGCCCCAACTTTTCCTCTTAAAGAGGATGCAGCTTCAGCCATTCCAAGCGCAGCAGAAATAGTTCTATCTGCTTCTGAAGTAAATATTCTTCCCCCGCCTTTAATAGCCCTTTTAGCAGTTTTTGCTCTAAGTTTACTTGCAGCAAAATTTGCAGCTAGTGCAGTTGCACCAACAACACGAACTTTTCTTCCACCAGGTAAAACAATTTTTGTTGTTTTTGGATGCCTGAAAAAATCAACTGTAACTTTTCTATTAACTTGTCTTGGAGCCATTTAAAGAATCACCTAAAATATATACAAGTAATCTGAATTTAAAGAATTACTTTCAAAAAAAAAGATTATTGCAAAGGATTTCTCCTTTGCAAATTAAATAATTAAATTTAGTTTAGTTCGAATTGTACGCCAACACTTGCATTAACTTCTACGTCACCAGCAACTATTGGAGTTGAAGTATTTTCAGGAGCTGCTCCAACTGCTAAATCATAACTTCTATAATTTGATGGAGTATAATAAAATGAATTTTCACTTATACTATACACTTTTCCTAAAGTTACGTTCAACCCTTGTGCTATTGAATCAGCTTTTGCTTTAGCTGTTGCACTAGCTTCATTTAAAGCAACTTTTCTAATTTCTAATTCCTTTGCATCAGTTAAACCGAAAGTTATTCCAGAAACTTTATTAGCTCCAGAAGTTACAGCTAAATCAATTATTCTTCCAGCACTTGCAATATCATTGCCTTTCAAAGTAACTTGAATTTCATTAATTGTTTTATATCCTTTTGAATCTGATTTCTTTGTTAAATCATTCCACTCAAATTCTTCATTCACTGAGTAAGAAACTGTTTTTACTTCAACTTGAACTGAACTTAATGATTCTAAAGTAGATTTAACTTTATCAGCTATCAAAGCATTATCTGCCTGACTCTTTGTAGCTAACAAGTCAAGTGTTTCAACACTTAATACAATATCAACTTTATCAGGAGTAACCATTTTTGTTACTGAACCTGAAACACTTAAAGTCTTAATATCAGGAGTTGAATCATTAGTTACTACAACTCTACTATTACTTTGCATTCCTGCATTAAATGCACTAACCATTAATAGTCCTGCTAACAAAACAACAGCCAAAATCATTAAGATTTTTTTACCGTGTCCTGCACAACAACCACTGTCACTTTCACAAACTTCTTTCTTCATAACAAATCCTCCACTAAGAATTAATAAAATAATAGAGATTAAAGGCTTTAAAATATTATTTATAGAGTTCGGTAAAAACAGTAACAACAAAAAAAAGTAAAACTTAAGAATAAAAATAAGAAAAAAATGGGGCATGAGAGAATTGGACTCTCGCCTAACGCTCCCAAAGCGCTAATCATACCACTAGACTAATGCCCCATTAAAACATACTAACCTCTTTTAGAAGTTAATAAGTAAAATTTCCCTTGAATGGTTTTTAAAGTTATTCAAAAAGCTCAAAAACCATTTTTTAGAAGTAATTAGGTCCCTTCTTTCCAAGAACCTAAATACATTAACTGCTCTTTAGTTAACTCATCCATATGAAGCCCAAGTGCTGTGAGTTTTAATTGTGCAATATTAGCATCAACTTCATCAGGGAGAACGTGAACCTTCTTTCCTAATGTACCTTTATTCTTTACACCAAATTCAAGTGCTAAAGCTTGACCAGCAAATGATAAATCCATTACTTCACTTGGGTGCCCCTCAGCTGCTGCTAGGTTAACTAATCTACCTTCACCGCACAAATATATTTTTCTATTATTTTGTAAAACATATTCATCAAGTTGCCATCGTATTCTTCTCTTTGATTTAGCCATTTTATCTAAACCATTTACATCAATTTCAATATCAAAGTGACCAGAGTTAGCCATTATTGCTCCATCCTTCATTTGATTCATGTGAGTTGTAGCAATAACATGTTTGTCACCAGTTACTGTAATAAAAATATCTCCTACTTTACATGCGTCTTCCATTTTCATTAATCTATTTCCATCAGCGTGTGCTTGAAGAGCTTTAACTGCATCAACTTCAGTTACAATAACATTAGCTCCAAGTCCCTTTGCTCTCAAAGAAACCCCTTTACCGCAAGAACCATATCCAACTACTACAACAGTTTTTCCTGCGAACAAAACATTAGTTGCTCTTAAGATTCCGTCAAGAGTACTCTGACCTGTTCCGTAATAATTATCAAACAAGTGCTTTGTTTTGTTATCATTAACTGCAATTACTGGGTACTTTAATGCATTATCTTTTTCCATTGCTCGAACTCTAATAACTCCAGTTGTAGTTTCTTCAGTTCCAATAATTAAATCTTTTAATAATTCAGTTCTTTTAGTGTGAATCTCACTAATCAAATCGCATCCATCATCAATAGTTGCGTTTGGTTTAAAGTCTAAAACTTTGTGCAAATATTTGTAATAATCTTCTTTAGTTTCTCCCTTGTAAGCATAAACTTTTACTCCTTCTTTAGCTAAAGCTGCTGCTACATCATCTTGTGTACTTAAAGGATTACATCCAGTGATTGCAACTTCTGCACCACCAGCAATTAAAGTTCTAACTAACACTGCAGTTTCTTTAGTAACGTGAAGAGCCATTCCAACTCTTACACCTTTAAGCGGTAATTCCTTAGCAAATCTTTTTCTTACTTCAAGCAAAGCACCCATTTGAGTCTCTGCGTATTCTATGTTCATTGCACCTTGTTCTGCTAAATTTATGTCTTTAACTTCATAATCCATATTTGCACACCTTAATAGAGAAAAACTTGGTTACAAACCTTTAAAATAATGCCTTTGAGTAGAAAAACAACCTTAAGAAAATAATTAGAATTTGCTAAATTCCTTAAATTCTTTTACTCTATTCATTACATCTTTTTTTGTGATTTCTGCTAATTTGTAAAATGAAAATGATTCTGCATTAAAAGAAGCAACTGCACTTGCTACTACTATTGCTTTTCGCATATTTTTTTCGGAAAAATCTTCTGTACTTGCTAAATAACCAATTAAGGAACCCGCAAAACTATCTCCGCAACCGGTTGGATCTTTTACATTCTCTAAGGGATAACCCGGGCAAGAAAAATAACCATACTTAGAAAACAAAACACAACCATGTTCTCCTTTTTTTATTATTGCATAATTTGAATCCAATTTTATTATTTCTTTTGCAGCAACTACTAAATTAGGAGTGTTAAATAATTGTCTTGCCTCTGCATCATTCATCAAAGCAATATCGGCATATTTCACCATATCCAAAACTCCCTCTCTTTCTGAACCAATGTAATAGTTCATTGTATCAGAAATTGCTAAAATTGGTTTTTTTTCAAAAGAATTTAAAATTGATTTTTGTTTTGATGGAGAAAAGTTTCCTAAAAAAGCATATTTTATATTTTTTAAATTTTGTGGAACCGATCCACTCAAATCATCCAAAGAATTTGAGGCAAAAGAATCCGTGTGAGCAACATTAACATCAAAATCATAATGAGCAACCCAACGCATATTTGGTTTAGAACTCTTCTGAATTGCACTTAAATCAATTTTTTTGTTTTCCAGAATTTTTAATTTTTCTAAAGGAAAATCAGCACCAATTATTCCCATTAAAGCGGTTTTAGAAAAAATTGAACAAGCTAGTGAAGCAAAAATTCCTGATCCACCAATTTCCCCTTTTACTTCTCCGAAAGGAGTTTTAACATCATCAAGACCAATACTTCCTGCAACTAAAACATTAGGGGTCATAGCAAATTTAAGCACTAAATGAGTATTAATACTTTTCATTTTCAAAAAAAAAGCAGTTTAAGGGAATAGTATTTATTCTGAATGGATAAGTTAATTTCTCGTATGCATGAAGAGTGTGGAATAGCAGGAGCATTCTTAAAAAAAAATGCTGAAATTGAATTATACAAAATGCTTGTACAAATGCAGCACCGAGGACAATTATCTGCTGGAATTACTACTTATCACCCTACAGAAAATTTAATTTTAAAAACACACAAAGATATTGGACTTGTTAACACTGTTTTTCGAGCAGAACACAATGCAAAATTTTCTTCAATAATGAAAAAAATGGAAAGCACTAAAGGAATTGGCCACGTTAGATATGCTACTTGTGGAGGAGATGATGAAACCTACGCACAACCCTTTGAACACTTACATGGGAAAAAAAATAGATGGTTCTCTATGTCCTTTAATGGAAATATTGCAAATTACGAACACATAAAGAAAGAACTTGAAGATAATAATTATCACTTAATGAGAAAAACTGATACTGAAGCAATTCTTTTATTAATTGCAAAAGAACTCAAAGACAATAAAACTATTCCTGATGCTTTAAAAAAAATTAGTGAAAAACTTGATGGAGCATATAACTTAGCAATAATTAATGCGGAAGGAACTATTGTTGCAGCTCGAGATCCCTTGGGAATGAAACCTTTATGCTATGCAGAAAAAAACGGAGAAGTAGCTTTTGCTTCCGAAAGTGTTGCTCTAGAAAATATTGGATTTGAAAATCCAATTGATATTAAAGCAGGAGAGGCTTTAGTAATTGAAAAAAATTCTTATAAATTAGTCCAATATGCGCCCTCTCCAAAAAGAGCACATTGTTTTTTTGAATGGGTTTATTTTGCACATCCTGCAAGCACGATAGAAAAAAAATTGGTTTATGATGTTAGATACAATTTAGGAAAAGAACTTGCTAATGGAGAAACAGAGAAAATTAATTCTGACACAATTGTAGTTGCTGTACCTGATTCAAGTACTCCAGCTGGACACGGATTTAGTGAAGGAATTGATGCACCATTCAAAGAAGGATTAATTAGAAACCGTTACGTTGGAAGAACTTTTATTCAAGCAACTGAAAGAAGCGAAAAAGTAAAAGAAAAATTTATGCTTATACGACAAATATTTGATGGAAAAAAAGTTTTTTTAATTGAAGATAGCATTGTTAGAGGAACTACTCTAAAAAATATTGTTAATTACATAAAAAAATATGGCAAACCAAAAGAAATACATGTTAGAGTATCCTGCCCAAAAATAATTTCTCCATGTTATTATGGAATTGATATGAGTACTAGAAAAGAATTAATTGGAGCAAACATGAGTGAAGAAGAAATTGCTAAAGAAATTGGAGCGGATAGTGTAAGATATCAAACAATGCAAGGCCTCCTTAAAGCAATTGGACTTGATGAGAAAGAACTATGCAGAGCTTGTATTAATGGAGAATACCCAACTAAATGGGGAGAAAAAAATTCAAAACAAGATAAAAAAGTTTGTATGCTTTAAATAAGAAAAATAAATAACCTAATTTAATTTTTTAATTTAATAATTGATTTTTTAAAAAATTATTTCTTAACCGCTGGTTTATTTTCAGCTTCAATTTTATTTCTTCTAATTCTTTCTTGACTTCTTATAAACAACATCAAAAGAATTACTCCCCAAAGAAAAATTGGTGCAACTGACCCAGGCATCATGGCAGAAATCCCTAAATTAACTGAAATAGTCCCCATTACAAAAATTGTTTTACCCCAATTCCACTTGACAACATATTTTGTTGCTAAAATATAAGCTATAAGCAATCCTATTCCAACCCAAAGAGAAGGAATCCCCATAAAATCCATTAAAAGCCCAACACCAAAAGTGTACCCAATTATTTGTAGTGCTTCTTCAAGAGGCTTATCAGTACTTCCCCTTGAACTTAAATATGCAAAAAGAGTCCAAATAACAAAGCCCATTATCACTCCTTGTGGACCCCAATAAAATGGATCCCAATAAACAAAAGTCTCAAGTCCCCAACCCATTTTCAATTCACTAAATAAACAACGCCTAATGCAATATAAAAGATTAATTGCTCTATTATAAAATAGAAAGAACAAAACAAAAATTAAGGAAAGTGAAGAAAATGTTATTTAGAGAAGTTGCAGAGTATTTTGACAAAATAGAGAATTCCTCTTCAAGACTTATAATGACTGATTATTTAGCAGAACTATTTTACAAAACTCCTGCAAGTGACGCAAAAAAAGTAGTTTATCTTTTACAAGGAAGAATTGCTCCGCAATTTGAAGGAAAAGAAATTGGATTTGGAGAAAAACTAATTGCAGAGGGAATTGCAAAAGCAACTGGGTTTAGCAGAGAAGAAGCAGATAAATTATTTAATAAATTAGGAGATCTTGGAAGTGTTGCTGAAGAATTTATTAAAAAGAAAAAACAATTATCATTACAAACCCAAGAACTTACTGTTGAAAAAGTTTTTATTAATTTAAAGAAAATGTCTGATTCACAAGGAAATGGAAGTCAAGAATTAAAAATCAAAACACTTGCTGAATTATTCAATTATGCTACTCCAATAGAAGCAAGATACATTGCAAGAATTCCACTAGGAAATATTAGACTTGGAATAGGGGACCCAACAATAATGGATTCATATGCAATGATGCTGACAAAAGAAGAACAAGAAGAACTTAAAACAAAAAAAGAAAATGCATCAAGCAAAAAAGAAGAAAAAGAAATTACTGATGAAGGAAGAAAAATAAAAGTAGAGTTAAGAGAAAAAATTGAAAACGCATATAATGTTGATTCTGATCTTGGTGAAATTGCAGAAATATTAAAAACAAAAGGAATGAATGGACTTGAAGAAATAAAAATTAAACCAGGAACCCCTATTCGCCCAACTGCTGCAGAAAGATTACCCAGTGCTAAAGAAATTATTGAAAAATTAGGAAAATGCGCGGTGGAAGCAAAATATGATGGATTTAGATTACAAATATCAAAAGAAGGAGATAGTGTAAAAATATTTTCTAGACAAAGCGAAGAAATGACTAATATGTTTCCTGAAATTACTAAAGCTATTAAAGAATATATTATTCCAAAAAGATGTATTATTGAAGGAGAAGCACTCGCATTTAATGAAACTACTCAAGAGTACTATCCTTTCCAAGTAACTATACAAAGAAAAAGAAAATATGAAATAGAGAAAAAAGCAAAAGAGTACCCATTGAATTTATTTTTGTTTGATGTAATGTATGTTGACCATGAAAGTTGGATGAATAAACCACTTATCCAAAGAAGAGAAAAACTCAAAAGCATTGTTAGAGAAGGCGGATTAATTAAATTAAGTGAGCAAAAAATAATTGATAATGCAAAAGATTTAGAAGATTTTTTTGAAGATGCAATTTCTAGAGGTCTTGAAGGAATAATTGCTAAAGATTTAAGTGCACCATATATTGCAGGAGCAAGAAAATTTGCGTGGATCAAATTAAAGAGATCATACAAAGGAACTTTGAGTGATACACTTGATTTAGTAATAATTGGGTATTACACAGGAAAAGGAAAAAGAACTGAATTTGGACTTGGAGCACTTCTAGTGGCAGCTTATAATGAAAAGAAAGATGAATTTGAAAGTATTGCAAAAATAGGAACTGGACTTACTGAAAGTACTCTTACTCAATTACAAGAAATGTTATTCAAAGACAAAGCAAAAAACAAACCAGCAAGAGTTATTAGCGAAGTAGAACCTGACTTTTGGGTAACTCCAAAATATGTTGTAGAAACTAGAGCTGATGAAATTACTTTAAGTCCAATGCACTCTTGTGGAAAAGATAGTGGCAAAGGATATGCTTTAAGATTTCCAAGAATGATTAAGCTTCGAACTGATAAAAAAGCAGAACAATCTACTACTGTTGAAGAAGTAAAACAAATGTTCAAAATCCAAAAAAGAGTGCAAATGGAAGAAGTTCAAAACTAAATTGATTTCAAAAAAAAACTAATTAATACAAAAAAATTCCTTCCAGCAAAGTTTAAGTATTTAAAAAACTCATCTATAATTGAGAAAATGAATAAAACAATTAAATGGATAATAATACTAATTACATTTATCGTGTTAGTTTGGGCACTATTTAGTTTAGAATTATGGGCAACTGAGTGGAAGGATTTATTCTTTTACATGGATAACTGGCTATTATATGTAGGATTATTTATTTTTATAATTGTAGCAAAAAAAATTGGAACTTGGGTACTAACAACAGAAGTAAGAACATTAAAATAAAATTTTAGAAATAAAAAAATATTAAAAAATTATATTTAGAAAAGTGAATAAAATGAATACAATTAATGTTCTAGTATATGCAATTGCTGCACTTGCTCTTATTGCTGTATTTCTTGCACTTGCTCAAAACTTCCCCCCATTAGAAAACAATTCTACTTTAATAAAAAAAGCACTTGATGAAGCAAGACTTGACCCAAACCTTGGCAAAACATTTCTTATTGGAGCATTAAAATATGAACGAAATTATTTAATGACTTCATCAGGACTATCTTTACAAGGAACTCTACTTTCAATAGAATGCACTAACCCTGAATATTGTTGTGTAAGAGAAAGTCAAAAAATCAAAAATCAAACTTGTGAAAAAAGTTTTGAATGGGATTATGATTTTATCAGAACTTTACAAGAAAAAAAACTTAACACTTTTGTTAGATGCATTGACGTAGATAATATTAATACTTGTAAAGTATTTATTGGATCTTCTCCAGCACAAGCAGAAATAGATAAAGTAGAAAATATTGGAGAAAATTCTAATGGAAATACTGAAATTAAAGTTACTTTAACAAACTCAGGAGCAGCTACACTTGCTCTAGGCACTGCAACATTAAAACTATACAAAAATGCAGGAACTGAATGGTTACAAAGTGACTATGAAACAGATCCGCAAGAAGTTGAAATGATTCAACCAAATGAAAAAAAAATATTATATTGGGAAATAAATCCAGTGAATTTAGGAAGTTATAGAATAATTGTGAAATTTGAAGCAACCCAAGCAGGTTTTAGTGAAAAATCAATGGATTTTAATAAAACACAAAACAATTTTTGTAAAATAACAAAAATTGGAGATGTTATTTACAATGCACAAAATAATAATTATGAAGAATTACATAATTGTGAAGGATGCAATTATGCATATGAATGTGCAAATGCTTGGAGTAACAAAAATACACAAAAAACATATTTTCCAAAAAGCAAAGATTATGCTTACTGTGTACGACCAACTGAAAATGAAAGTTGCTAATACAGATGGATTTTAAAACAAAACATCTAAAGTAATTAATTAACAAAAGGCGAAAAAATGAAACTAAAAGAATTCTACAAAAAAAATTCTATAACAGAAGGAAACTTAGTTGAATTCGACTTTGAAGGAAATAAAGTAACCGGAACTATAATCCCTTCAAATACTGAAGAAGAAATAATAATGATTAAACTTTCTTCAGGATACAATGCAGGATTTTCTACTACTAAATTAAAAGAAATAAAATCACTAGGTGAAACAAAACAAGTAGGGAAAGCAAAAATAATTGATGTGAAAAAAAATCCTTCACTTCCAACAATTGCAATACTCCACACAGGAGGAACAATCGCTTCAAGAGTAAATTACTCAGTAGGAGGAGTAATTGCTTCATTTAATTTAGAAGATTTAATTACAATGTTTCCTGAGTTACCAACTATTGCAAACATTGAATCAGTTTTTGTTGCAAATATGATGTCAGAAGATATCCAAACAATTCATTTCAAAAAAATTTCACAAACTGTTAGTGAACAAATAAAAAAAGGAGTAAAAGGAATAATCATTGGGCATGGAACTGATATGCTTGGATATAGTGCAGCTGCACTTGCATTTGAACTTGAAAATTGCCCAATCCCTGTAATAATTGTAGGTTCACAAAGAAGTTCAGACAGAGGAAGTTCGGATGCTGCAATGAATTTAATCTGTGCTAGCACTTTTATTTCAAAAACAAATTACAAAGGTGTTGCAGTATGTATGCACAACTCAAGCAATGATGATTTTTGTGCAATACTTAACGCAACAAAAGTAAGAAAAATGCACACATCTAGAAGAGATGCATTCAAATCAATAAATGATACTCCCATTGCACTTATTGATTATAGAACAAAAGAAATTAATTGGATAAAAGATAAAACAGAAAACGAAAAAAACAAAGGTGAATTCAAATTATTAAATAATTTTGAAGAAAAAGTTGGATTACTAAAAATGCACCCTTTAATTAGTGAAAAAGAACTTGAATTTTATAAAAAAGAAAAATATAAAGGATTAATAATCGAAGGAACGGGCCTTGGTCACACTCCAATTAGAGAAAATGATTCATTCATTAAAACTTTAAAAGAATTAGTTGAATCAGGATGCGTTGTAGGAGTAACTTCACAATGCTTGCATGGCAGAGTAAGTTCAACAGTTTATACTAACTTAAGAAAAGTTGCTGGCACAGGAGCAATATATTGCGAAGATAATTTACCTGAAACTGCTTTAATGAAACTCTCTTGGTTGTTAGGAAATTATACTAAAAAAGAAGCACAAGAATTACTTGCAAAAAACTTACGAGGAGAAATAACTCCATTTAGTAGAACTGATACATATACTGAAGAATAAATAAAACCCCAAATAACCACTTAATAACTTGTTCCCGTTAATGAGGGATAAGGTTTATATACTTGTTTTGGTGTAATACATATAGGTGAGAGTGTAATGAAAACTGCATACTTAATCGGAATGTTATTAGCATTGATTTTGCTCATAAGCACAGTAAGTGCATACTCAGGATTTAACAGATACTATTACACAAACACTTATGGCTCAAGCGTATACTACCCAACACCAGCATACACACCTTACACAACATACAACTCATACTCATCATACACATACCCAACATATTACACATCATATTATCCAACATATTATTCAGTACCAACAGTTTACCCAACATATGGTTACACATACGCAGCACCAGCAGCATACATTAACCCATATAGAGCTTATGGCGGAAGTATGTCATACTATGATTCAAGTGGATGGGGCATATCAGTAGGATATGGCGGATCAATGTGCGGATACTACGGTTACTGCTAAAATTATACTAAAAAAATTAATTAAAATAAAGCGACTCCAAAACAAGTCGCTTTAACTATTTTTATTTTTTATTTTTATTTTAAATCCTCTATTCTAATAAGCACAATTTTTTCTTTAACACAACTTAACAAATTACACTTTTTTACTGCTTCATTAATTTGACCTTGAGTTGCTTTATGAGTAATAAAAACTACCGGGACAATAGAATGATTAATTTCTTTTTGCGCACAACCTGAAATAGAAATATTTTCTTCAGCAAAAATCTTTGCAATTGATGCAAGGCCACCCGGTTCATCAACAAGCCCAACTCGAAGATAATACTTAGAAATAGTTTCAGAGAGCGGTTTTAATTTAGTTTCTTCAAAAAATCTTTCCACAACCCTAGTTCTTGAAGCAATTTCAATAATATCTGTTACAACAACAGTAGCAGTAGGTAATTTACCTGCCCCCTTACCTGATAAAAATATTTCCCCAGTTTGTTTCCCTGACAACAAAACTGCATTAACTTCATTATTCACACTAGAAAAAATACTTGAAGAAGGAATCATGCATGGCCCAACTCTTAATTCAACACAATTATTTTCTTTCTTTGCAATCCCAAGCAATTTTATTGAATAACCAAGTTCTTTAGCATAATCCATATCTTTTTTTGTTAAATCTAATATACCACTAGTAAATGCTTCTTCAACAAACTTTGCATCAAAAGCAAGGGACGCAAGTAAAAATATTTTTTGAGCAGCATCTTTCCCTTCAACATCAAAACTAGGATCCTTTTCCGCAAACCCAAGTTCCTGCGCTTTTTTTAATGCATCCTCATAACTCATACCTTCATTCATTCGTGTAAGAATAAAATTAGTTGTTCCATTTAAAATTCCATAAACACTTTCAATATGATCTGAAGAAAAACTTTCTTCAATTGTTCTAATTATTGGAATACATCCACCAACTGAAGCTTCAAACAAAACATTAACTTTATTTTTTTGTGCAGCTTGAAAAATTTCATAACCATATTTTGCAAGAACTGCTTTATTTGCAGTAATAACATGCTTCTTTGCTTTAATTGAATCCATTATTATTGTATGCGCAGGTTCATACCCTCCAATCAACTCAACAATAACATTAATTTTTTTATTTTTTAATAAAAGTTTATAATCAGATACACAAATTTTTTCTATTTTTAATTGTTTAGCTCTTTCAGAAGATTTATCACAAACATTAACAAGATTAATTTTCACCCCGGTTCTTTTTCTAATAAGATTTGAATTCTTTTGTAAAATTTCAACAACACCCGAGCCAATAGTGCCTAAACCAATTAAACCAACGTTAATTTCCTTAACCATTATAATTAGACTGAATAAAAGGAATATATAAACGGCCCCTAGTTAAATGTAAAAAACAATACAGGTAAATCCCCTAAATTTCTAATTTTTAATTCTTTTCGTACTTAAAATACTCATGCAAAACACAGATTATGCTAAACTAGGACTTAAAGCAGGACTAGAAGTTCACCAACAGCTTGATACTGGAAAATTATTCTCAAGAACCCCAAGTACTTTAACTGATGAATCTGATTTTACAATTGAACGAAAACTTCGACCGGTTGCAAGTGAATTAGGAGAATATGATAAAACTGCACTTGATGCATTTAAAAGAAACGAAACTTTTTATTATTCTGGAAAAAAAGAAAATATTTCACTAATTGAATTAGATGAAGAGCCCCCACAAGAAATGGATGAGGGTGCACTAAAAACAATACTTGAAGTTGCTTTACTTTGCAAATCAAAACCGGTTGATAAATTAATTACAATGAGAAAAACTGTAATTGATGGATCTAATACAAGTGCTTTTCAGAGAACTACTTTAGTTTCACTTGGCGGAGAATTAACCATCCCTACAACTGAAGAAAAAAGTGGAATTAAAAAAATTAGAGTACAAACTATCATTCTTGAAGAAGATGCTGCACGACCAATAAAAAAAGAAAACGGAAAAATATATTATAATTTAGATAGATTAGGAATACCACTTATTGAACTTGCAACTGATCCTGATATTAGAACACCAGAGGAAGCTGTTGAAACTGCAAAAAAAATTGGAGAAATAATGAGATTAACTTGCAGCACAAAAAGAGGAAAAGGAACAATAAGACAAGATGTTAATGTATCAATTGCGCAAGGAAATAGATGCGAAATTAAGGGTTGTCAAGATTTAGAACAAATAAAAACGGTTGTTGAGAAAGAAGCAGAAAGACAAGTGGATTTACTTAAAGTTAAAGAAATATTAAATAAAAAATTTAATGCTAGTGAAAGAAAAGAAATATTTCAAAATGAAATGCAACTAACTAAAATTTTCAAAAACACTGAATGTAAATTTGTTAAAGCAAAAACTGTTTTTGGAATTAAGTTAAATAAAATGAAAGGAATTTTAGGAGAAAAAGTTGGTGCAAAGAGATTTGGTTCTGAATTAAGCGCATATGCTAAAGCCACTGGAGTTAGCGGACTACTTCACAGAGATGAACTTCCAAATTATGGAATTACACAAAACGAAATTGATGAAATAACAAAAGCACTAAAATGTAATAATGAAGATAATTTTATTTTAATTGTTGCAGAAGAAACAAGTGCAAAAAAAGCATTTGAAGCAATAATTGCAAGAACATTAATTGCATTTGAAAAAGTACCAATGGAAACTAGAGGCGCACTTGAAGATGGTTCAAGCGAATATCAAAGACCCATTGCAGGAGAAGCAAGAATGTACCCTGAAACTGATATTCCTTTTAGAGAAATTGATCCAAAATATGTCAAAGTATTAGAAAAAGGATTACCAAAAAGTGTAAAAGAAAGAGAAGAATATTATGCAAAACTAGGATTAAGCACTAATCATGTTGAAGAAATGAAATTAAACAATTATGCTAGATTTTTTGAAAGTACAATTGCACAAGGGGCAAATCCAAAAGTTACAGCAGGATTACTACTTCAAACCTTAACTGAATTAAGAAGAAATAACATACAAATTGAAAAAGTTAGTTTAGAAGAAATAAGAAAACTATTAATTGCAGAAAGCAAAGGAAAAATTTCAAAAAATGATTTAGAAGAAGCTATTATTGAACTTACAAAAGGAAAAACACTTGAAGAAATAATTAATTTAAAGGAAAATAATAAAGTAGATACTAAAGAGATCGAAAAAATTGTACAAATGGTTGTAAAGAAAAATGAGGTCTTAGTAAAAGCAAAAGGAATGGGCGCAATCGGACCATTAATGGGAGATTTGATGAAAGAAAGTTCACTCAAAGGAGTAGATGGAAAAATACTTAGTGACTTATTAAGAAAAGAAATTAATAAATATAAATAAATTCAATAAAAAATATATTTGTTAAAAAAAGAATGCTGAATTAAAGCATTCCTCTCGCACCTTTCTTAATTTTTCTAAAACATTTCTTATGAAAAAATTGTCCGCCCCATTTCTTATCACAAGGAGCTTTACCACACAAAGAACAAGCCTCTTCATATTTACCTACTGGCTCATCTTCTTCACTAGACTCTTCTTTTACTTCATCTTCTTTTTTCTTAAAAATATTCAAGTCCATAAAAACACCTTTTCTAATAACTCCTTTAAAAAATAATATTAATTCTCCAAACTCAACCCAAGTAATTTAATTGCTTTTTTCATGCTTCTCTTTGAATTATCATGAGTAATCATTTTAATTGCTTCAGAAGGAAAACACCATTTAAAATCATCGTGTTCCAAAATAACTTTTCCATCAACAACAGGTTGATTATCAAAATTAATTCTATTATTGCTTGAAACTCTCACTACAAAGTTTTGCACATGAACATTCTTTCCAGTAATTTTATTCAAAAAATAATACTCATCAACCTTATCAATTAATTCAAATTTTGGAATACCTGTTTCTTCAAGTAATTCTCTACCAATAGCAGATTCTATCTTTTCTCCATCCTCAATTCCACCTTTTGCGAATTCCCAACCCGACCAATTCAATATTCTGTGCAAAAGCAAAAACTTTTCCCCATCAAAAGTAATTATACCAACAACATTACGTTCAGTTAAAGAAGAAGATTTAGGAGAAGATTCTTTCCTTTTTGGATGATTTCCTTCAGGGTACATGGAAGAATAGACTAATCAAACCAATAAAAAACTTCCTACTAAAGAAAAAAGCCAACACTTAAATATAACCAACTCCTACTTATTCTGATGAAAACTAAATCCAAACCAAAAAGCAAAGCTAAATTAAACGAACACAAAGTAATTGCAAAAGTTAACAAATCAAAAATTAATTACCCAATTGTATTTGCAATAAGTTTTGTAATAATCACTTTTGCCATAGGGGCTCTTTTTTACAATAATTTACCAAGTAATATAATAATGCATTGGGGATTAGATGGGAATGCAGATGGAACTACTGCAAAAGAATTTGGTTTATTTTTAATACCTTTATTAATGACAGGACTATTAATTTTATTATATTTCTTACCGAAAATTGACCCATTAAGAAAAAACATAAATGAATTTAGACACGAATATCACGCATTTATTGCAGTAATAAGTGGATTTTTTTTATATATTCAATTAATAATGATTATTCTAAATTTAGGATTTAATTTAGACATAAGACAATTATTAGTTCCAGCATTTGCAATTTTAATTTACTCAACAGGATCACTAATTAAAAAAGCAAAAAGAAACTTCTTCATTGGAATAAGAACCCCATGGACAATAAGTAGTGACGTTGTTTGGGATAGAACCCACAACAAAGCAGGGAAATTATTCAAAGCAAGCGCAATACTTTCTTTAATTGGATTAATTATCCCAGAGTTAGCATTTTTCTTTATTATAGTACCTCTTCTATTAGCATCATTAGGAGTAATAATTTATTCCTATATTGAATACAAAAAAGAAAATAAAGAATAAAGTTAATTAATTAAAATTATCTTAAATATAATTAATTAAGTGAATATTATGTCTAAAGTATACTTTATCCCAATTGATTCATATACTGAAACTGAAAAGATTAGCGAAAGCGCAAGAAAGCTTTTAGAAAAAGTTCAAGAAGAAACTAAAATACTTGATTTTAAGAAAAAAGTTCCATTAAAGGTTCACTTTGGAGAAGAAAACAATTCTACTTTTATTGAACCAAAAAATTATGAAGGAATAATTAAATATTTAAAAGAAAAAAAAGCTAATTGCTTTTACATTGAAACAAATGTACTTTACAGAGGAAAAAGAACTAAAAAAGAAGATCACTTGAAAATTGCAAAAGAACACGGATTTACCCAATTACCAATAATTATTGCGGATGGTAATATTGGAGAAGATTATGAACTTATTAATATTAAAGGAATTGGAAAACATTTCAAAGACGCAAAAATTGGAAAAGAAATAGCAAAACAAGAACAATTAATTGTCTTAGCACACTTCAAAGGACATATGCTCGCAGGATTTGGAGCATCAATAAAACAACTCTCAATGGGATGCGCTGCACGAGGAGGAAAACTTGCAATGCACGCACAATCAAAACCAATTCTAAATCCACTTGAATGCAAAAAATGCCACACTTGCGTAAAAAACTGCCCAACTGATGCATGCAAAATTGATGGCATACTCCCACATATTGATTATTCAAAATGCATTGGATGCGCAAAGTGTATTGCAGTGTGTCCATTTGGCGCAATACACGTAAATTGGGCAAGTACCTTACCAACTGAATTTTATGAAAAATTAGTAGAATATGCTTTTGCTGCACAGAAAGGAAAAAAAGTGATTTATATAAATTTTATTTTTAATATAACAAAAGATTGTGATTGTCATGGACAAAAACAAACTCCTATAGCAAAAGATATTGGAATACTTGCTTCACTTGATCCGGTAGCAATAGATAAAGCTAGTTTGGATTTAGTAAGAGAGAAAGAAGGAAAGAAAGTATTTGGCGGAGACCACACACTAGATTATGCCCAAAAGATTGGACTTGGTAGTAAAACTTACAAGTTAATTAAACTATGAATAAAAGCTTATTAATTAGAAAAACCTTTTTTTAATATGTTAAAATCAAAAAAAACAAATACTAAAAAATTACTTTCAACTAAAATTCAAACTCCAGTTAAAGAAAAATCTAATTCAGTAAAAATATTTGGATTTGCTTCACTTTTGAATGATTTAGGGGCAAATATGATTTATCCAATTTGGCCTTTATTTTTAACAACAGTTCTTGGAGCAAACATGTCAATACTAGGGTTAGTTGACGGGTTAGGTGATGCTTTAGTTTCAATCTCACAAGCATTAAGTGGATATGCTTCCGATCGAATAAAAAAAAGAAAAATTTTTATTTGGTTTGGATATTTACTCGGAGCACTATCTAGACTTGGTTATGCAGTAACTACTAGTTGGCCATTAATAATCCCTTATAAAATACTTGACAGATCTGGAAAAATACGCGATTCCCCAAGAGATGCAATTATTGCTGATGAATCAAACAATACTAACCGTGGAAAAAATTTTGGGACAATAAAAGGAATGGATAAATTAGGAGGAGTATTAGGAATAATCCTCTGTATATTTTGTGTAAATCTAATAGGTTATCAAACATTTTTTATGCTCGCAGCAATACCTTCACTAATAAGTGTTGTATTAGTAATTTATTTTATAAAAGAAAAAAAAACTCCTATAACAAAATTATACAAAGGGATAAAATTTAGTAACTTAAGTAAAAATTATAAACTATTTTTAATTTCGAGTTCAATTTTTGCATTAGGTGCATTTAGTTACTCTTTTTTAATGATATTTGCAAATAAAGCAGGATATGAAATAACATATATACCAATATTTTATTTATTATATATCTTATTTGCCGCAGGATTTTCATTACCTTTTGGAAAATTATCAGATAAAATCGGAAGAAAAAATGGAATGCATATAGCATTAATATTTTGGATTCTAACATGCATAATATTTATTTTTGTTGATACATGGTGGGCAATCCCAATCTGTTTTATTCTTTACGGACTCCACGAGGCTGCACTTGCCCCAGTTCAAACAACATTTGTATCTGAACTTGCTCCAAAAAAATTCAAAGCAAGTGCACTAGGAGGATTTCAAATGTGCATTGGACTTTGCGCACTTCCTGCTTCTCTAATTGCAGGAATATTATGGGACACTATGGGAAAAACAAGTCCATTTATTCTATCATTAGTTTTAACCATAATTGCATTAATACTACTTTCATTTGTAAAAGAAAATAAAGAATCTTAAAAAAAAATAAATTAGTTATAAAATAATTAAAAAATATTTTTTTGAATTATTTAACTTAAACTAACTTAAAAAAACCATAAACCGATAAGTTCAAATACCTCAAATTCATTATTTAAACAATATGAGCCTATTCAAAAAAGAGAAACTTAGTTCCAAAAGAGCAAAAGAAATTGCACGAATACTTACAAAATATGGATTTGAATTTGTTTCTGAAAATACAAAATTCGGAAAAAAAATTCCATTTATTAGAAGAAAAAATGAAATAGTTAAAATTTATAACTCATACGAAAGAGCAAGAATGGTTCTTGAAGAACTTGGACCAACTTTTGTAAAATTAGGTCAAATATTGAGTACAAGACCAGATTTAGTTGGACAACCCTTTTCGCATGAATTATCAAAATTACAAGAAGCAGTAAAACCTATTTTGTATGAAGAAGTAGAACAACAAATAAAAAAAGAGTTAGGAAAAACAATTGAAGAAACTTACAAATCTTTTGATAAAAAACCATTAGCTTCAGCATCAATAGCACAAGTACACAGAGCAATTACTAAAGATGGAAAACAAGTAATAGTAAAAATACAAAGACCAAATATTGAGGAAAAAATAAAACAAGATGTTCAAATCATGCATTATATTGCTGAACTTGCCCAAAAACATAACCATGCTTGGCAAGAATTAAAATTGCCAGAAATAGTTGAAGAGTTTGAAAGAAGCATAATAAAAGAATTAAACTTTGAACTAGAAGGAAAAAATATTATGCGGTTTTCTGAAATGTATTTAGATGATCCAAAAATATTCATACCAAAATATTATCCAAAATTATCTTCATTAAGAATAATTACAATGAGTTACATAAATGGAACTCCCTTCACTGAATTAATTGATGGAACAGATTCAACAGGTTTTGATAAACCATTATTAGCAAAAATTGGAGCAGAAGCTTACTTCAAACAAGTATTAGTGTATGGATTTTTTCACGCAGATTTACACCCTGGAAATATGATTGCAATGAAAGGAAACAAATTAGCATTTGTTGACTTTGGAATGGTTGGATGGATTGAAGAAGAAAGTATAAACGATTTATCAAAATTATTTATTTATTTAATAGATTGTGATGTTAAAAATATAATTAATCAATTAGCAATAATGAATCTAATTGATGAAGAAGTAAACTTAGATAATTTAAAAATGGAAATATCCGATTTAATGCAAAGCTATTACGGACTTAATTTAAAAGAAATAAAATTAGGTGAAACTGCAACACAATTAATGTTACTCTTAACAAGATACAAAATAAAAATACCAAAAGAATACACAATGTTAAGTAGATCACTCTTATTAGTTGAAGGAACAGCACAAAGATTAGACCCAACATTTAACGCAGTAGAAACTTTCAAACCTTACGCACAAAAACTAGCTACTCAAAAATTAAATCCTGCAAAAATATTTGATAAAGTGAAAACAGAAATATTAGAAATGGAAGGATTAACTAGAATAATCCCTAGAACTATACGAAACATAATTGCAAAAATTGAAGGCGGAAAAATAAAGTTAGAATTTGAACATAAAAATCTTGATGTTTTTGCTCATGAATTAGAACACATAACAAACAAAATAGTAATGGCAATAATAATTGCTGCGCTTATTATTGGTTCCTCACTTGCAATGACTGCAAATGATAGCATACATATATATGGACTACCAACCCTATCAGTAATAGGGTTTTTTGTAAGTGCAATTTTAGGAATAATACTTATACTTAGTTCAATGAAAAAAGTTGAAATACAATAAAGGGTGAAAAAATGAGTAAAAAACAAAAAATAAGTGGATTTGATGAAAAACAAGTAGAAAGAGTTATTGAACAAGCAACAAAGCTTGGTCTGGGACTTGCAATAATCAGCAAAGACGCTTTAGAAAAAACAATAAAAAATGTAAGTAAAAAACAAAATGTTTCTGAAAAAGAAGCAAAACAAGCAGTAACAAACTTAGTAGCTGCATCAAAAAGAAAAGAAAAAGAATTAGAAAATAAAGTAAAAAATGCTTTAAAAAAAGCAAAAGAAAAAAGCCCAGTAATAACAAAAAAAGAAGCAGATGTACTAAAAGCTGAAATAACAAAACTAAAAGAACAATTAAAGAAAAAAAAGAAGTGATACTCTAAAAAGTATCACTCTCTTAATTATTAAAAAAAACTAATTTTATAATAAAATTATTGCAAACTTAAATAAACTAAATTAGCCCCTCCCAGATTCGAACTGGGGTCTGCGCCTCCAGAGGGCGCCATCCTTGGCCGCTGGACGAAAGGGCTATAGTTAATATTATAATTGGTTTTTTTCTAAAGAAACAGTGATAAGTAGCAATTTAAAGCTTTCCCAAAACTAATTTTTATAGAGAGTACCTATATGGGCGGGTAGCTCAGCTGGTTGGAGCACACGACTGATAATCGTGCGGTCAGGAGTTCAAATCTCCTCCTGCCCACTAAAAAGTACAATAGTTTTGGGATGCAACACTTTCAACAGAAAGGGTTGCGTGGGAATCTCCTCCTGCCCACTAAAAAGTATCTGCTATTTTATTTTTGAGCAGAATTTATTTAATTAAGTAAAAAATAGTGTTTTGTATGAAAGGAAAAGATCCAAAAAATAACTTTTTCAGAGCTTCAAAAGAAATTGGAGAAGGCAAAATTAAAGGATACAATTTTGATAAACCTTTTGATGCAAAAGAATTCTTTAATTCATTTAAAGATACTGGTTTTCAAGCAACTAATTTAGGTAAAGCAATTGACTTAGTAAAAAAAATGCAAAAAGAAAAAGCAACTATCTACCTTGGATTTACTTCTAACATGAGTACCTGTGGAGTAAGAGAAACAATTACTTATTTGACAAAAAATAAACTAATTGATGTTATTGTAACTACTACAGGTGGACTTGAAGAAGATGTAATTAAGACTCACAATAATTTTTTGCACGGAGATTACAATGCTGATGGGGCAAAACTAAGAGAACAAGGAGTTAACAGGACAGGAAATATTTTTATTCCATCAGAAAGATACTGCTGGTATGAAGAGTATATGAAAAAAGTAATGGATGAAGTTTATGCTGAATTTAAAAAAACAGGAAAAACTATTACAAGCGAACAAATAATCAAAGGAATCGGAAAAAATCTTGAAGGAGAAAAAAATAAAGAAGAAAGTTTTGTTTACTGGGCTTACAAAAACAAAATTGATTTATATTGTATTCCACTCCATGATGGAGCAACCGGAGATCATTTATATTTTTACAAAAAAGACCACCCTGATTTAGAAGTAGATATGGTCCATGATGTAGAAAAAATGTATGACCGATTATTGATTGAAGAAAAAGTTGGAGCAATAATAATTGGCGGAAGTGTACCAAAACACTTTATTATGAATAGCTGTATGGTGCGAGAAGGTGCTGATTACACAGTTTATATTAATACAGGATACGAAGCGGAAGGAAGTAATGCAGGAGCAAACCCTGAAGAAGCAAAAAGTTGGGGAAAAGCAGCACCAAATGATAATAACATAAAAGTTTGGGGAGAAGCTAGTATAATATTTCCACTTTTAGTCGCAGCAGGATTTAAACTAAAATAAAAATAAATAGTATTAAAAAAATTAATTCAATATTTATTCAAAATCAACAACATATTTTTTATATTCAGTTGAATTATTTGTTAATAGCTCTGATTGATCAGGAGTTAATCCTTCCAAATATTCTTGAATAAATCTTACTGACTCCGTGTGTGCACTTATTGCAACATTAACTTTCTCTTCCTGCATTAAACGCAATACATTACTCATAAAAGGAAAAACTCTTTTTCGAACAGTATTCATACTCTCTAGGCCCGGAACACCCTCAACAAATCCACCATCAATTGTTTGCAAAGCAGAAGTATCAGCAAAAATACTTGCAAGTTCCCCTGATAACGCTCCAAAATGTCTTTCTCTTAACCTAGGATCAATTACTACTTTTGCGTTTAAGTGATATTGCAACACTTCAACTAAATTTTGTTCACTTCTCAATAAATCAGAACAAAAAGCAACATCTATTCTTTCTCCGCTTAATTTCTCCGCCAATATTTTTGCATCATTAATTCCTTTTTTACTCAAAGGTAAATTAATCCACCCGCATAAAATATTTTTTCGTGAAGCATGCGCACCATGCCTAAATAAATAAATGTTTAGTTTCATCTGTTAAATAAATAGGCGATAAAGTATTTATTCTTGTGTATTATACTTTAAACTTACAAAAAAGAATAAAAAAAGAATTTGAAAAAATTAATCTATTAAGGTTTAAATTCTCTTTCCCAAGTATCAATAAAGTTATCAACTAAAGTATCCAAAAAACTTTCTCTATAATCAAGTAACATTAATAGAACACTTTCTTTATCTTTAATTGAGAAAAAAACTTTTCCACTATTATGCTTTTCAATCACTACTGAACTTAATACTAATTTTTGCAAATGAAAACTAGTTGTAGATAATCCTAAAGAAACACCTTCTGAAATAGAATGAAGCCCTGCTCTTCTTTTATTCATCAAAAATAAAATTATTTTTCTAACTGAATCTTGCCTTAATAAATTCATTAATTTTGAATCTTTCACTTCCGAATTTAATGCATAAAAACGAGAAAATTTCCCTTCTTTCTCTTCTCTAATAAAAGATTTTTTCTTTAAATAATCAGTATGATATTGAAGAGCACCAGTAGCCACGCCAGTTCTTCTTTGAATTTCTCTAAAATGAAGCCCGGGACTTTGAACAATAGTAGAATAAATTTTGTCTCTTGGAGTGAGAACAACTGCTTCTTCTATACCTTTCATCACAAACATGCACCAACTAAATAATTTAACCTAATTTTTAAAATTCAAACTAATTTAATTTTTATTTTATTTTTACTCTTTTCTAAATATTGCTATAAATAAAGAAAGGAGTATTGCTAAATCAAAAAGACTTTGAATAGCATAATTAAAAAAATTCCCGCTTGAAACATAAAGATCCAAAACTACTAAAAGAGATTTTACAAAAAATAAATTAAAAGCAATTCCAACCCAAAGAGTAGTATGTGATTTTCTTTTATTATGCGCAAGAATTGAAATACACATTAGTACTCCTGCAACAATTAATAAAAGCCAACTCAAAACAGGCGCAAAATTTCCAATTAATCCAACTGGTTCTCTTAACGCATCCCAAGGAACAGCAAAAACTCCCGAAAGTGAAACTAATCCAAACAATCCAGCTAAAATTTTTCTTTCCATTAAAAACACCTTCTTTCTTAGTTAAAAACTAAAACTAATTAGAGTCAAAGTCATTAAAAAGCTTAATTTTAGAACAAATAAAGAAGATTTAATTAGAAAGTTTTTGTTTTAAAACTTCTTGAACTTTTTGAGGTGAAACCGTTCCTTTAGTTTCTCTCATAATTAACCCTGCTAAAAAATTGAAACTTTTTTCATTCCCTAACTTATAATCACTAACTGCTTTTTCATTACTTAAAACAATTTTATTAATTATACTATCAAGATCAACAGTTACAGAAATTAATAAATTATTTTTTTCTAAAAAACTTTTCGGCGGAAGTTTATCACCAGAAATATAATTAATTACAGCAAGCTTTACATTTTTATCAAAAACTAAACCACTTTGAATCAGTTGTACAAGTTCTACTAAGTCAATTGAATTAATTTTTATATCACTTAAAGAAATTGAATCGTGATTTAATACTGAAAGTAATTCTCTAGTAAGCAATCTAGCTGAAATAATCGGGTCAACCTTATGTTTCACTAACTCATCAAATAATTTTCCTAAGTGATAATCTCCACAAAGTACTTTTGCATCATAATCAGAAAAATTAAATTCATTCTTTAATCTAATTACTTTATTTTCAGGCAACTCAGGCATTTTATTTTTTATATCCTCAACAAATTCAGAAGTTAATGAAACTTTTACTAAATCTGGATCAAAAATATAACCATAATCATCTTCAGTTTCTTTTTTTCTTAATTCATTAGTCACTGCAGTTTCTGCATTAAATGCTCTAGTGTGTTGTTCTATTTTTCTACCCATTTTTGTTTCATTTTTCTGTCGTGATAATTCATAACTAAGCGCTTTTTCTGCTGCAGCAAATCCGGAAACATTTTTTATTTCAACTCTATTTCCGCCGTTAATTGAAATATTGCAATCTGCTTTAAGAGTAGTATCAGCTCTTAAAACTTGTAAATAATTCAAAATATTTTCTAAAGTATTCATAAATTCTCTTGCTTGCGTTGGAGATTCTAAATCAGGTTCAGTTACAATTTCAATTAATGGCAATCCTGAACGATTATAATCAATCAAAACATAATTACTTTTTCCCATACCATTAGGATGAATTAAAGCAGCAGGATCCCATTCAATGTGAGCCCTTCTAATTCTAACTTTCTTTCCACTCGGAAGAATAATTTCTCCCGGACCGCAAATAGGCACTTCATATTGAGTAATTTGATAATTCATACACATATCTGGATAAAAATAAGTTTTTCTTGAAAAGAAAAAATCTTCATTAATTTTACATTTTAATGCTAAACCAACTTTAGTTGCAAGTTCAACTACAGCTTCATTTAAAACTGGTTTACTTCCAGGATGACCCAAACAAATTGGACACACTTGTGAATTAGGAACATTTGTTTGTGCTGCAGAACAAGAACAAAATAATTTTGATTTAGTCCCCAAGTATGCATGAACCTCTAAACCAATCATTACTGAAGTACTATCAGTCATTCTTCAATCACCTTTGCTAAAGAGTACAAGCTTTTCTCTGCTAAGTGAGGAGCAACAATCATTAAGCCAACTGGAATATTTCCAACTCTTCCAGCATTAACACTAATGTGCGGTAAACCTGCTAAGTTTGATGGAACTGTGCATAAATCCATTGCAAAATTTTGCATAGGTGTAAGTTTTTCTATATCACTAAATTTTGGAGCAATAGTTGGCATCGTAGGAAAAATCAATAAATCATATTTTTCAAAAGCTTTATTAAATTCTTCAATTAATTTAGTTCTAACTTTCATTGCTTTCAAATAATAAGCATCTCTAAATCCACTCATTCTTGCAAATGTACCTAAAATTATTCTTCGTTTTGTTTCTTCATTAAATTCATTACTTCTAATTTCTGAAAAATACTCATCAAAATGTTTTCCTTCAACATTACCTTGAACCCCATACCTTAATCCAGAAAGTTTTGCTAAGTTTGTAGAAGCTTCACAAGTTGCAATAACATAATATGCACTCAAAGCATATTCAACATTTAATGGTAAAGAAACTTCTTCAACGGTATAAAACTTTTTCAATTCATTAATTTTTTCTTGAACAACTTTCTTTACATCATCATCACAATTATTGAAAAAATCTTTTACAAGAGCAATTCTTTTTATTGGTAATTCCGCTCTTTCAAATCCATTATTTAAAGAAGTAGAATCTTTTTCATCTAAACCCGCAATTACTTCAAGCAACAAAGCTGCATCACTAACATTTCTAGCAATTGCTCCAATTTTATCTAAAGAATTTGCATAATCAATTAAACCAAATCTTGAAACTAAACCATAAGTTGGAGTAAAACCAACACACCCGCAAAAACTAGCGGGACAAGCAATTGAACCCCCAGTACTTTCTCCAATTGCAACGTGATATGATTTTGTAAAAGAAGTAAATCCTGCTGCTCCCCCACTAGAACCACCGCAAGATCGTTCATTATCAAAAGGATTTTTTGGAACCTTAACTGTGTGAGTTGCAAAAGTTCCAAAACCAAATTCATCTTGAGTTGTTTTTGCTAAAATTATTGCCCCTTCTCTTCTTGCTCTTTCTATTACAGTGGCATCAAAAAGAGGTTTGTATCCTTTAAGTATTTTTGAACCTGCTTTTGATTCAATTCCTTTAACACAAATCGCATCCTTAACTGTAATTGGAACACCAAACAATCTACCATGATACTTTGAATCCTTTAATTCAAAACTTCTTTTTAATTCCAAAAGTTGATTTAACACATCTTTAGCATCAAACTCTTCAATATAATTTAATTTTCTTCTTTCATTCTCTTTTATTTCACCAATTATTTGAGCAAGATTTTTTTCAACAACAGAAAAATCTTTTTTAGCATTTTCTACAAAAAATTCAATTGTTTCTTCTCGTTTCATTTTAACTCAACTCAAAAATATTTTAAAATTTAAAATTAATAATCACAACACCAATTTACAAAAAATTATCACATTGCTTTAGGGCCCTTAAAGTACCCCTCTTCTTTTAATTTTACAATAACATTACTCAAAGCTTCTTCTTGAGTAATTCCTTTTTTCACTTCATCTTTTCTAAACTTATTACTCATTTCAATTGGTTGAAAAGATGGTTTAGTGTCACTTGCATCAAATTCATCAAGCTTATTGAAAGAGGATAAAATAATTTCTTTTATTTGAGGAACAAATCTTTCTAATTCCTCTTCAGTTAAGTTAAGTCTAGCGTTTTGAGCAACTTTTTTTATTAATTCTTTAGTTACTTCTAGTTGAACCATAAGAGAAACTTACTGCAAAAGGTTTTTTAAAATCAGTTCAAGCACTAAAAAAGTCTTTTTAAAACTAAAAATTTGAAAATAATTTAATTTAAAACTCACTAATCAATTGCTGTTTGTGTTGTTTGAGGGGTTTTGCATTAAATCCTAATTTATTTAACTTTCTTGCAAACTCTTCGCAAAATCCGTGATCAGTTAAAACTAATTTAGGATTGGATAAAGTTACATATTCAATTAAATCATTAAAATCAGAGTGATTACTTAACTTGAATGTTCTATCAAATGCCCCTTTATGTTCCCAACCTGTTGCAAGTGCAGAAAATATTTTTCTTTTATCAAAATGCTCCAAAGTTGGAAATAAGTGCCTATCAACTAATTGAGGAGGCATTATCAAAACACTAAAATCTTTCAAATTATGATCTAATTTTTCATACTCGCCAAGATTCACCCCATGTTTTTTATAAATTTCATTCAAATCAAAAATAGAATCATGAACCACAGGAGTAAACCCAGCTTCATTAGAAATTTTTGTTAATTCCTGGGCCTTACCTAATGAATAACCTGAAAGAAGAACTAACCCCTCTTTTGCACTTTTGCTAATCCAAGAAACCATATCAGAAACTACTTCTTCTTGACTAGGAAAAACATATTGAGGCGAACCAAAAGTAGTTTCAAGAACTAAAGTATCTGCTTTGAGAATATCAGCCCCCTTAAAAAGTAAAGAATTTTGTAATCTAAAATCACTAGAAAAAGCAAAATCTTTTCCATCAGCACTAAACAACGCTTGAGAAGAACCTAAAATATGTCCATTTGGTTTTAATTCCAAATCAAAATCATTAAATTTTGTTTTCTTATTTAATTTAATTGGTTGAAAAGTAGCTTCTCCAAACCTACTTTTAACTAAATCAATTGTTTCTTGGGTTGCTAAAAATTCAGTTTTTTTTGATAATTTCACATGATCCGAATGAGCGTGAGATAAAAAAGCAAGTTTTGATTTAGGCAATCTATGCGGATCAATACAAAGATCCCTAAAGAATAATCCTTCTTTACCTTGAGTAAACATAAGTAGCTAACAACTATAAGTACATAAAAAACCTTTTAGTCAAAAAATAAAAATAACTTACTCCCAAGGCAAATCTTTTATACCTAAAAAACCTTTAATTTTCATGCCTAATTTATCAATTTTAGAAGAAAAAGTTGAAGAGTGTATAAACGAAATTAACACCCTCCATACAGCTGTTGCACGAATTAATTGGGCTACAATAAATAGACAAGGATTTGTTTTTGAATTAGAACAAAATACTTCCAGATTAAGAACTATTTATTTAAAATTTGATGAAATTAACCGAGAAATAAAAATGTTGCTCGAAAAAAATTCTCCAGAATTTAGTTTGATATTAGTAGAACTTGCAAGAGAATTAACAGTTCTTGAAGCAAATATCTCAATGGAGAAAAAGAAAAAAATAAGACAAGAACTTGTAAACGAAACTGAAAATATTGAAGTACCTGATCTTTATTCTTCATTGCAACAAAAAATACTTACAATAAGTTTGAAACTAAGGTATAACATAGATAAAGCAAGAATCTTTTTAATTGCAAGAAAAACTCCAACAATGCAAAAAGGATCAACTGCAAAAGGACTACTTGAAACACTACAACTTAAAGAAGAAGAACTAAATAGTATGAAACAAAAACACATTGAACTTAAAAGAAAAAGTTATTTTGGAAACATAAGTGAAAAAAGTATTGCTGAAACAGAAGTTGAATTAAATGAACTTGATAAGAAACTTTCAGAAGCTATTAGCGAAACAAAAAAATCACTTAAAACGCACTTTGCACAAATATCATACGTTGAAGGAAGTTTTACTCAACTAAAAAAACAAGTGGAAGAACTTGAGGACAACCATACAACATTTGCACAAAAAGCAATTGAATTAATTAAAGAATTAAAAAAAGAAAGAGATTTCGCCAAAAATATAGCTCTTGAAATAGAGCAAGATACAATACATAAAAGAAGCGAATACACTAAACAATTAATGGGACTTGAAGAAACAAAATTAGATATTGAAGAGAAAATAAAAACTAGATATGAAAAAGAGTTAAACACAATGAAGAAAGGACTTGATGAAAAAAATATATCTTTAAAAAATGCCCAAAAGTTAATAGAACAATTAGAACAGGAAATTAAATTAAAGAAAAACTCTTCCTCTAATTAAATTAAATAAATAAAAAAAAATTAATAAAAACTAGAAAAAAATCAAGTTATAATAGATTCTCAAAACTCATCAATTTCTTTAGGAAGAAAATCAGATTCATTGAAAAGAATACTAACAATTGTTTTTGACATATCTTCAACCAATTCTTCCTTCTGATCTGTTAATTCATCACTTTTTTTACCAGATAAAGAATCTTCCTCAACCCATTTAAGTATACGGGTTTTACTTAATAATTCAACATCAACAAGTTTCTTTTTTAAAAATTTTATTTCTTCTTCATCCTCAAGCAAAGCAAAAGCAACTAAAAAATCAGAAGAATTAGATTCCTCAATACAAACAGCAGGCATATCTTCAAAAAAAGGAACAAATCTTGTAGAAACCTCTAATCCTGAAATCTTTTTAGAAAGAGATTTAATTAACTCTGGAAATATATTTACTGAATTATCTTTACATCCAATTAAACTAATTTTCATAAATATATACTAAACAAAAGAGAATTTAATACTTAAGGATGAATAAAACTTGTTTAAAAAATTTAAAAAAATTACAAAAAAACTTAAAATTAGGCGAAAATTCACTAAAAACCCTAAAAACAAATCTTTATAAAAAAGAACTTCTTAATTTTTGCGGTGTATGCCTTTGTTTGATCCAAGTAATGAACCTAACTATTCCCCTGGGGCTCAAAATTATGCTCCAACAGATCAAAATTATAATTATAATGGTTCTCAAATGCCACCAATTGACATTAAGAAATACTTACCAATGATTATAGGAATAATTGTTTTACTTATAGTGGGTTTTCTTTTATTAAGCTGGCTTGGATCCCAAAAAGAGTTTACAATCCCAATAACGGATGTAGATGGGACTCCAGTTATAGGAAAATTAACACTAAAAGATGCATCTGGAAATTTAGTTGAAGTTACCCCAAAATTAATTAGTGCAAACTCATTCAAAGCAAAATTATTTCCTGGAGATTATACAGCAACTGTTAAAGCTGAAAATTATAATCCTTTAACTAATTACACGTTTACCATAGCTAGTGATGATACAGGAGAAGATCCAATAAAACTTACTCCATTAACAAAAAACCTTAAAGCAACTCTAACAGCTTCTTTAGATGTAACAAAAATATATGAAAAGCAAGTAATAGGAGGAAAATTAAATATTGTTAATTCAGGAAATGCATTTAACTTAAGTGACATAAAACCAGTAGCAATTACACCTTTAGAAGTAACAATACTTCCATCAGCAGAAACAATAGCTAACCCAGGAGGAGCATTAAATTTAGATTTTGAAGTAAAAATAAAAGAAGGATCTAATTTAACAAAAATAATGCCATCAAGTATAACATTCAAAATAAAAGGGTCAAATATATCTAGTCAAAAAATAGAATTACAAGCAATGCCAACAGTAGCTAAAACTGATATAACTATGACTGGATTAACTGAAACAGTTAAAACCCTAACAGCAGGAACACCAGTTCCATACATACTAATATTCAAAAATAAAAGTAAAACAGTCACTGTTGAAAATTTAAGAGTAGAAATAAAAGCAGATACAGCTTTTGAAAACGCACTAAATTGGATGACAATATCTGATGCAGAAACGGCAGCAAATGAAATAATAATCCCAACTATCAATCCACTTGGGGAAGAAAAAATAAGAATATATGTAACAGCCCCAATTGCATCAAAACTTAATGAAGAATTTAGAGGAAAAATAGTTTTATCATCATATTCACTAAAAGAAGACATTGAATTTTTAACTTCATTTAAAGTAACAAAAGAAACAAATGTTAAATTAAACTTTGTAATGAGCCCAAAAATATTTAATATAAATTGCTCAAAAACAACATTAGTATGTACTGGAATGCAAAACCTCTCAAATGGAGAAGCAAGATTTGAAAATAAAGGGACTTTAGCAATAGATAACATCGCAGTAAGTTTGGATTTAGAACACCAAGCGGCAACAGCAAATTGCCAAAGTTATTTTAAATTATATACTACAAAAGTAGGACCATTAGAAGCTGGAGCAATAGATGGAACAGTAAGAGTAGAAGTAACTAATGCATTAGAATCACCTGATACAGATGTTGCAGTATGTATTTTACATTGGGAATATAACAATCCACTCGACCCAACTACAAGAATAAAAGATGAAACTACAATAGAAATAAACAAAAAAACTGTTTAAAATTAAATTAATACATTTCTAATAAATTAATTTTTTTAGTAAAAGTAGAGCTTTTTATTTCTTTACTTACCTTAATTTTGTGATAAAAAATGGTTGAAAATTCTCAAGTACAAAAAAAAGATTTCCAATTAGAACTTGCAAAATACTTATCTGAAAAAGACTTTGTTTATGGCCCTGAGCCAGAATTATACGGACCTATTGCTGGATTTTACTCATACGGACTTGTAGGAAAAGCAATGAAGAATAAACTTGAAGACGTTATTAGAGACTCATTTACAAAAAATGGTTTTTTTGAAGTTGAATACCCTTTGATAAGCCCGCAAATTATTTGGGAAGCAAGCGGACACTTAAAGGGATTTAATGATCCAATTGTTAATTGTTCAAAATGCAAAGCAACTTTTAGAGCAGATAAATTAATTGAAGAAGTAACTGGCATAGCAGCAGATTCATTTAAAGATGAAGAGTTTATATCAACAATAAAAGAACATGATATATCTTGCCCTACTTGTAAAGGAAGATTTATTCTTGAAATACAAAGACAAAGTTTGATGATGAAAACTACAATAGGAAAAGATACAGTTGCATACAACCGACCAGAAACTGCTACTACAACTTACTTACCATTCAAACACTATGTTAATTTCTTTAGAGGAAAATTACCTTTCACAGTTTTTCAAATCGGAAAAGCATTTAGAAATGAAATCTCTCCAAGACAACACTTACTAAGACAAAGAGAATTTACTCAAGCTGAAGCACAATTATTTATTAGCCCTGAACAAAAACAAAATTTTGAACCATATAAAAAAGCTCAAAATGAAACTCTACCACTTTGGACTGAAGAATTGCAAAAATCAAATGGCGCACCAAATATAATTTCATTAAAAAATGCACTTGAAAATAAATTACTAAAAAATCAAGCATATGCTTGGGCAATACTCTTAGCACTAAACACATTCAAATCAATGGGAATACCCGAAAATAAAATGAGACTAAGACAACACCACGCAGATGAAAAAGCATTTTATGCTGATGATGCTTGGGATCTTGAAATTGAATTAAATTCATTTGGATGGACTGAATGCTGCGGAATACATGATAGAACAACTTACGATTTAACACAACATTCAAAATTTTCAAAACAAGATTTAAGCGTTCGACTTGAAAACGGAGAAAAAATAATCCCCCACGTAATAGAAATTGCATTTGGAGTAGATAGACCATTTTATGCTTTACTTGATTTAGCATTTTCTCGAAGAGAAACAGATGCACAAAGAACTGTACTATCACTTCCTCCAAAAATGGCTCCAATACAAGTAGGAGTATTTCCTTTAATGAAAAAAGATGGATTACCAGAAAAAGCAGAAGAAGTATTAAATGAATTAAATGGATTTAGAACTTACTATGATGAAAGCGGAAGTATAGGAAAGAGATACTCAAGACTTGACGCAATAGGAGTACCATTTTGTATTACAATTGATCACGATTCACTTAAAGATGAATCTGTTACTGTAAGAGAAAGAGATTCTTTAAAACAAATAAGAGTACCAATTAAGGAACTTAACGCAAAATTACATTCACTCCTAAAAGAACAAGAAAAATTCACTCTTTAAGCAAATCCCACTTTTTTTGCCTTAAAGAAAGACATATAAAGACAAATAAATGAATTAATTGTATGGAACAACGAAACTTTTTGCGAAAACAAATGCTAAAAAAAACACGCGAACAAATAAATGAAAAATTCGCAGGAAAAGAAATTCATATCATAAAAGCCGTTAATTTACTTGGAGATCTTGATTCTATTAACAACTTAATGAGAGAAAACTTAAACGAATGGCAAGTTCGAACTCCTAATGGAGAAGCCTTAGAAGCATTTGGAGAATTAGAAAAAAACTTACTTGGTGTTGAAGACGAAAAAACAAAATTAAATGAATTCATTCAAAAAGAAATGAGATTAGAATTCCCTAATTTTTCAGAAGTTGCTACTCCAATTATTGGAGCAAAATTATTAGCAGAAGCGGGATCAAAAAAGAGATTATGCTTCATGCCAGCTTCAACTATTCAGGTTCTTGGAGCAGAAAAAGCTCTATTTGCACATTTAAGAAAAAATGCTAAATCTCCAAAACACGGACACTTATTCAACCACCCACTTTTACAAAACTTACCAAGATTTAAGAGAGGAAAAGCAGCAAGAATGATTGCAGGAAAATTAGCTATTGCATTAAAACAAGATTACTTCGGCGGAGAAAATACTTCAGCTGAAACTAAGAAGTTACTTGAAGAAAAAATAACTTTACTTCTAAACGAACCAGAAACTCCTGAACAAAAACAAAAAGAAATGGAGTACGAACAAATCAATGCTGAAAGAAGAAGAGAAACATTTACTAAAGAAACTAAAAAAAGAGATTTACAAGCAGACCATAGAACATTTACTCCTGAAGAAAGAAAAGCATTCTTTGAAAAAAATAATTCAGGAAAACCATGGACTAAAGTAAGTGGAAATTATCCACCAAGGGAAGGAAGTTTAAGTCAAAAAAGAAAATTCGGACCAAGAATTGCTGGAGAATTAACTGACAATTATCAACAAGCAAGTTTTGATCCATCAACACAACCCGAATATGATGCACCAAGAGAAAGACCTTATAGTCCAGCACCAAGAAGAGATTCTTCATGGGGAAATAGAGGAAGCCCAGAATTTTCTAGACCAAGAACATTTGATAGAGATAGACCAGCATATGGCGCAAGTAGTGCACCTAGACCATACTCAAGAGACAGACCAGCTTACGGATCACGACCAGCATATGGCGCAAGTAGCGGACCTAGAACTTTTAATAGAGACAGACCTAGTTTTGGATCACGACCATCATATGGATCAAGACCATACTCAAGAGACAGACCAGCTTATGGAGCAAGTAGTAACACTACAGCACCAAGCACAGAAAGAGATGCTTACAATAGTGAAAAACCATATCAGAGAAGAGAAGAAGGACAATTTCATTCTGATTTCAAACCAAGACCAAGTTATAGAAGCGAAGAAGGAAGACACTCTCGACCAAGCGGACACTCTTCATTTGGTTCAAATAAATTTGGAAACAAATCAAAACCTTCATTTAGTAAAAGAACTCCTAGAACTTCAAAGAGATACTAAATTTTAAACCTCTAAACAACTTTAAAAAGCTGTAAGAGTATATTCTAATTATGCAACAACTCTTTGATGGAATATATTCGGATGGAAAAAAGATTTATACTAAAAATCTTTTAATTGGAAGACGAGTATATGGAGAAAAACTAGTTACTCAAGATAATATTGAATACAGAGAATGGGATGCTTACCGATCAAAATACGGAGCAGGAATAAAAAATGGACTTGCCCAAAGTATTTTTTCAAATGGTGCGACAGTAATTTATTTAGGAAGTGCGGAAGGAACAACGGTTAGCCACGTATCTGATATTGTTGGAGAAACTGGAGCAGTATTTTGCATTGATGTATCTGAAATTGCAATGAATAAATTAGCTAAATTAGCTGAAAGCAGAGAAAATCTTTATCCAATTTTAAGTGATGCACAACTCACTGATAATTATAAAGAATATTTTGAAGACAAGGCGGATGCAATGTTTCAAGATATTTCACAAAGAAATCAAGCGGATATATTTATTAGAAATGCACAATTTTTGAAAAAAGGGGCATTGGCTGCACTCGCATTAAAAACAAGAAGCATATCACAATCAGAAGCAAAAGAGGATATTTTAATTGCAGAAAAAAAAATACTTGAAAAAGAATTTGAAATAGTACAAACAATTAGATTAGAACCTTATGAAAAGCACCACTACTTAATACTAATGAAAAAAAAATAAAATAATGAAAAATGAAAGTGTGAAAAATTAATTTATAAAAAAATAAAAGGGATAAAATGAAACATGTTAAAGAGTATACTAGAAAATCAATTCACTTAATTTTTGGAATAATTTTTTTAACACTAATTTATAACTTTGGAGCAAATATTAGTATTCAAATAATTGGAGCGTGCTTGATTTTAGGAATAATTGTTTCACTTTTAATGAAATATAAAATACAAATACCTTTTTTGGGAAAAATTGTTGAGAGCGTTGAAAGAGAAAATGAGAAAAAGTTACCCGGAACTGCAGCAATAATGTTTTTTATTTCAGCAATAATACTGCTAATAATATTTCAAGATAATAAAACAATAATACTTGCTTCTTTAAGTGTACAAATATTTGCTGATGCTCTAGCAGCAATTATTGGAATAACTTTTGGAAAACATAAAATTCTTGGCAAAAAAACACTTGAAGGGAGCACTACTTGCTTTATTGTTGCACTACTTTGCCTCGCCTATTTTTATCCAATACAAATTGCACTTATAGCAGCCATAGTTGCAACAATAATTGAATTAATTCCGCTTGATGATAATTTATGGGTGCCACTATTCACTGCCACTACACTAAAACTTTTAATTTAAAGCAGCAACTAACAACTAATTTAAAGGTTCTATACTAAAAAGTTTTATAGCAATTAACAAAGTTAAATTTGCTAAAAAAAGCAACAAAATATAATTGTTTATGTGAGCCTGTAGCCCAGTGGATAAGGCGACTTTCTCCTAAGAAGTGGACCCGGGTTCGATTCCCGGCAGGCTCGTAAAAAACAAAAGAATATAAACAATTAGAAGGAAAGTTACTTATGTACTTTGAACTATTTGGATCATTATTTCTAATTTCACTTGTTTCAATACTAGGAATACTTACTGTTAAAGTGAAAAATACTACTTTAGATAAATGGGTTGAACTACTTGTTGCATTTGCAATTGGAGCATTAATTGGAGATGTATTCATACACTTACTCCCTGAAGTATCAAAAGAAGGAATAACTCCAGAAATATCATTTTCAATCTTAGCAGGAATAGTTGTTTTCTTTTTACTTGAAAAAGTAATTCACTGGCATCACTGCCACCATGTAAATCATGGAAAAACTTGTCACAGATTTACTTACATGAGTTTGATGGGAGATATGTTTCACAATTTTATTGACGGAGTAATACTTGCTGGAGCATTTATGGCTAACCCAGTTATTGGATTCTCCACAACAATTGCAGTAGTATTACATGAAATACCACAAGAAATGGGAGATTACGCAGTACTCATAAAAGGAGGATTTTCAAAACAAAAAGCACTTGCTTACAATTTTTTAAGTTCACTAACTTCTTTTGCAGGAGCAATACTAACAATAATTTTTAGTTCAATACTTGTAGGAATAACTCCATTACTAATTGCATTTGCGGCAGGAAGTTTTCTTTACATTGCAGGAACGGATTTATTCCCGGAACTACACAAAGAATTTTCAGTAAAAAAAGCAATTATGCAATTAATCTTTATTCTACTTGGAATAGCTGTAATGTCATCACTACTAATAATTGGATGAAAAAAAGTTTAATTAATAAAAAAACTAATTTTTTTAATTTCTACTTTTGAGCAGCACGCAATTCAATTGCAGTAAGAGTTCCAGTCACAGCAGTAATTAACATTATTGCAATTGAAATAATAAATCCCTCTTGAGGCCCATAATAAGGATTTTCAAAAACTAGTGACCCAATTACTTCAAATGCGGAAATCAAAAATATTATTACTGAAAAAGATAAATCTAATCTATTCCAACTCTTCTTCTCTTTTGTGTTAATTCTTAAAAACAAGTAAATTACAAAGCAAAGGAAAATAACTACAATATTTCCAAACCAATCTCCAAACAATTGAACCATATAACAATAATATTGATAAAAAGAGTATTTATTTCTTTCCAACAGAGAAGAAGAGTTAATTAAATAACAAAAACTAACTAAAAAAATAATTACTTAAAAACAAAAATAAAAAATAGTTTTAATTGGTTTAAATAAATAAACCAATTAAATTTTTATTATAAATAATTAAACTCTTTCCCAATTGAATGTTTGAGCTAAAGCGCCTCTATGAGCAAAGTGTTTTGCACTTTCAAGAACCATATCAAGTCCAAGACATCTTCTTGCAGGATATTTTCCTTTTTGCTTTGCAACAGTTATCATCATTGGTTCAGTAGCAATAGGGAATTTATTAGCCATATAATAACTCTTTCCTTCAGACTTAACAAAAACAATATATTTTTTGTTTGTTCCGCCACCGATAATCATTAAGTTATCTTCATCAAGTTTTAAGACAACAGCAGTCTTACTTTCTCCATTTAATCTATCAATCGCTTGCTTAACTTGCACAAGTTCCGTGCAGTTAGTTACGATGTCATCCTTTTCTTTTGCACTAATTCCTTCTTCAATAATTGTCTTAATGAACATTATACCCACCAAACGAATCATAAACCAAGCACCTTATATTCTTGATTGTTCCAACAAAAAAACACTTTAAAACGAATTAAACTTTAAAAAAAGCTCTAAAAAAGGAGATTTTTTTACATTTAATTTAAAAAATTACTAAATTTTATTTTAAAAAAATTAATAAATAATTGAAAATAACTTGACGAAAAAATACTTAATTAAAATGTACAAGTGACGAAAGTGTTATTAAGGAGTTTAGGAGTATTGATTAGTATGGATAAATTATCAATGACTATTGCTGGAGAAATTACGCTCTCAAGTGACGCAGGCGGTAGTATGAAAAAGTGGAGAGAAATATTTGCAATCCACCAAACTGAACTAGCTTCACACTTAAAAGTTTCTTCTTCAACAATATCTGATTATGAAGGCGGAAGAAGAAAAAATCCTGGAATTGCAGTAATATCAAGATTTGTTAATGCTCTAATGGAAATGGATAAAATGCACGGCGGAAAAGTAGTTAAACAATTAGAAAAAGATTTTTCTCAAGATCAAAGCACTGCATTTGAATCCCACGAATTCACGGCAGGAATAAAAGCAACTGAAATTGTTAAAAAAATAAATGGAGAAGTAATTTGCTTACCCCATAAAATAAAAGAAGAAACTGTTTTTGGTTACACTATAATTGATTCAATAAAAGTAATACTTGAAGTACCGGTTCATGAATACATGATGCTTTATGGAAAAACTCCAAATAGAATACTTATTTTTCGACACGTTGAGAATGGTCGAAGCCCACTAATCGCGATTAAGGTAGGAAGATTTTCTACTGACATGCGACCAAGCATGATTATATTACATGGACAATTCACTGCAGATAAACCGGTGGACCCAATTGCAATAAAAATTGCTGAAAGCGAAAAAATTCCACTAGTTACAACAAACATGCCACTAGAAGAAATGACTAAAGCTTTAAGCGAATTTGAAAAGTGAGTAAATGCAAAAGAATACTCCAGCTAGAAAAGCACTTGCAGTAACTGTTTGGCTACAACACAAACACCCTGAAGCTTCAAGAATATCAGGGAGAATGAATACTGCAAAAAGATTTCAACACTTCAAAGCTTATGCTAAAACAATGGTCAGTGAAGAAAAAGTTAGAGAGATATTATTAAGTCCAATTACCCCTGAACAAGCTGGTATCCAAATAGCAGAATATTTAATTCAAAAAACCAAAAACCCAAAAAAAGCTCTTAGTAAACTACGACAAATAGAAAACGAAGTTGGAAAACCAATAGAAAGAGAATTGTCTTTTGCAAAAGAACTTATAAAACACGCTAAGAAAATTAAAATCCCAAAAGAAAAAATGATGGATTACATAAAAGAAATAAACCATTTAGTTGCAGGAACACATGAAACCCTAACAATCCCACTTCTTTTTGCAGAATTAGAATTAGAAAACAAACTACAAAAATAAATTAATTCTTCTTCAAGCAATAAGTGAATCTATACTTTAATCTTCTTGATTGATCTTCACCAATTAGTTTTCTTGATTCAAACGCTTTTATTTTATATAATTTTTCAAGTTTTCTTACAACCTTGTAAGCCCCTTTATTTGAACCAATCCAAAGATCGAATCCTTTTGGTAATTTTTCAAGTTTAACTATTGCTGCAAGAGAATCTTTTGCTTGCTCTTCAGTAAGAAAAGTTTTTGTTACTTCAAGCATTGCTTCACTTTCACTAAAAGTAGTTGCACGCAATTGAATTATAGCTTCTCGGTAATTTGAAACAAGCTTCATACAAGCATCGCAAGAAACTTTGTTTAAAGAAAATGGATAATTTATTTTTTGTTCAACCAAAATCCCATCAATAAATCCAGCAAGTTCAATTACTGAATCAAAATCAATATCATTTATTGGAGTAATTGTAACATTAACTTTTGGCTGGTCTACATCTAAAAGGAATTTTACTTTACTTGTAACATCCTGACTAATTGCATCAAAATTATAAGCGCCCCAACGACCCTTAACTTTCATTTTTCCGCATTTAACACAAATTTCTATACCAAATTCTTTTACTTCAAATAATTCATTACGCTTTAAGTAACACTTAACGCACATACCTTTAATTAATGCAGTAGTAGTTGTTCCGCACTTAACACAAAATTGTTCAAAACTCATAAACATCAAACCTAATTTTTAAAAACTAAAAAACTAAAATAAAATAAAAAAAATAAAAAGAAATTAATAATTAATTCATCCAAAAAAAGTTTTCTTTCCAGTTTGAAGTCCAGTTGCTTTTATACCAGTTGATTGGTAAATTTCTTTTGAAAAAACATCAATAACTTTTTGATCCCCGTGAACCAACAAAATTTCTTTTGGACTCCAACTCTTAATTGATTTAATTAATTCGCTTTGAGAAGGATGTGCTGAGAAATCAAACTTTTCGTAACGACACCCAACTTTAACAGTTGCGCCGGTATTCTCATCAAGAAGCATTCCTTTTTCTAAAAGCGCTCTACCAGGAGTACCTTCCGCTTGGTAAGAAGTTAAGTGAATCTTACTTCGAGGATCACTAATAATTTTTTTAACATAATGCATTACGGGTCCGCCGTGCATCATTCCTGAAGTTGAAACAACAATACCAGGATTTTTTAGAGCCTTAGCTCTATCTTGTTTTCCTTGAATCCAAGTAACTGAATTAAGCGCATTTCTTAATCCCTTAGAATCTTTTACTAAATCAGGATGTTTAAAATAAACTTCAGAAACTTGTTTAGCCATTCCATCAAAATAAATTGGAGCATCAATATTGTACTTTGATAAAATATCAATTATTTCTTGACTTCTACCAATTGCTAAAACTGGTACTATTGCCCATCCGCCTCGCTCAACCGTACTTTGAACAGATTCACAAAATGCTTTCTCTTCTAATTTTCTATCCGCTTGCTCTCTGTCACCATAGGTGGACTCCATCATTAAATAATCAACATTACCAACATTAAGTTCACAACCAGAGTGAAGTTGAGTCTCATCAACCTTGTAATCCCCTGTGTACATAAAATCATTTTCTTTGTAAGTAAATTTACACAAAGCAGAACCTAAAATGTGCCCTGCATCAAAAAATTCTAAAGACAAATCAGTACCTAAACTTAATTTCTTATGATAAGGCACAATAAAATTGTGTTTGTGAGTTCTTTCAATCTCAGCCTTAGTATATTTAGGTGCAAGACCCTCAAATTCAGCGATTTTTATTGAATCCTTCCACAAAATGTCAGCTAACTCTAAAGTTGCTTGAGTCATGAAACTTAAACAATCAGATTTCTTATAAAAGTAAGGCAATAGACCCGAGTGATCTAAGTGAGCGTGAGAAATAATTGCAGCTTTAACATAATCAGTAACCTCTAGCGGGTACTCTACTGCATCAATATTTAATTTAACACCATAATCTAAGAGAAATTTTTCTCCAAAATCAAGTATAAATGCACTTCTACCAACTTCTCCACAAGCACCTAAACCTGTGATAGAAAACGAACTACTATTAACCATTTTTTAATTCCCCTAGAACAAAGAAATAAGGTTAAAGGTATTTATATGCTTTTGCCCAAGTGAAAAAATCTACGCACTCCACTTGCCCTTTCGCTTAGAGGGAGAAGTTAAAACACCCTTTTTTTGTTTATGAGATGGAGAGAAAATTATTGGTAAAACAAATGAAAACAAAATTGTCGAAAATATTGCAAATAAACCAGCTATAACAAAAACTTTACTACTTAAAGGAGGGTGAGTTCCTAAAACATAATCAAACAAATCCCCAATTAAAAATAATACTAATGCTAACAAAACATGTTTTACTCTAAAATCAACTACTCCAATTAAAATTATTGTTTCAAATAATAACAAAATATGAACTACTGCAATCCACCAAAGAGAAAACAAATCATTTGATTGAATTAGAACAAAAAGGGTCCAAATAGAGAATTTTACACTAGCCATTATTGATAAAAAGCAAAGCCAAGGTAACTTTACTCCTCTTGCTATTAAAAAAAGATTTAAAGCAAATAAAATTGCTGCAAGTGGACAATCAGCAATAAAAATCCACAAAACTGGATTTGATTGTGATAATTGGGTTGAATAAAATGAAAGTGAATAAATTCCTGCAACTAAATTTAATAAAGCTAAAAAATAAAGAAAAAATTTGTTTTCAAACAAACTAACCATGTTAAACTTCACCTAAATAAATTCAATAAATAATATAATAATTTTAATAAAAAAAGATAATAAAAAGAATTGCTTATCACTAAGCAACTCTTTTTACTTTAAATTATATTTAGCAACTTCCGCCTGCAGCAGTAGATGTAGTTCCACTTAATACAGTAGTACATTCAGTTGGAGCAACGTTGAACGCATTACAAATAGATGTTTTGTATGCTTCAGAATTACCATAACTATATACTGATGTAGTTGATGTTCCGTTGATTAACATTGTTGGAGATCCACTAGCGTTAGCAGCGTTAGAAGCAGCTTCGTGTAATTTCATTAAAGCAACTCCTTCACTTGTAACACAAGTATTGATTTTTGCTTTGTCAAGCTTTAGAGCAGTTGCTCCAGCTTCCCAGCAAGCACCAGTTGAACCACAGTTAGTATTTACATACCCTGCGAAATCAAACCAAGCTTGATTTCCGTAGTACTTTAATACACAAGCTTCTCTTTCATTTTGAGTTACTTCTGGAGCTCCGTGAAGAGACTCAACAGTTGTTCCATTAACATTTACTATAAAGTAAACATTGAAATCAATTTTAGCTTTTAATAATTCAAAAACTGGTTTTAATGTATCTTCAGCTTTATTTCCGTAAGGACAAAAGCTCATTACATACAAATCAACTTTTGGTTTATCATTCTTAACAGGAGCAACTTCTGCAGCAGGTTCTTGTGCAGTAGGTAATTCAACAGGAGTATTCAAATCAAATGCTTGTTGAACTAAATAAAGTTTTTCTTTTGTAGAATAAACATTTCCAGAACTTACAACTGTTCCCTCTTGAATTATTTCAAAAGGCATTTCATAAAAACCAGCAAATACTTCTTTTGCGCCAGTTATTCTTGCACTAACACCTTGTTGAGCTAATAAATTAGCGTTAATATAAGTTTCTACTTCTTTGCTTAACAATGCAGAATTAACAGTATTAATTCCTACAGGTTGTACAGATGTATCAACAGGAGTATTTTGAGCTAAACTAAACCCAGCCCAAGTTGATATTAATGCTGTTGCTATTACTAAAACAGCTAAGAGCAAAATTGTATTTACTCCAAAACCAAGAATTTTTGATTCTTCGCTTACTACTTTTATCGAATTTTCTGCTTTATGTTCTACAGCAGAATGATGTTTTTGATGCTTTGTTGACATACCATTCCCTCCAATAGTCAAACTATTAAAATAAATCTATCCATATACTTTTATAAATTATTTTCCAATACAAGTTTCTCCACTACACCCACAAACCCCGGTAGAACACGTATTAGAATCATTAGTCAATCCACAAGCACCATTACAATCTGGATTATTACATTTTTCAATTACTGCAGGAGAAGCCCCTATCAAATTATTTAACTCACACAACTCGGTTGATTCTGGACCATTACAATTACCATAATAATACCAATTATATACCCCAGTAAATCCAACCCATGCAGTCCAAATTAAGGAAGCAATCATTAGTAAAGTAAAAATCCAAGAAATTGTTTCAAAGTTCTTGAATACAAATCCTGCTAAAGATTTATTTAATTTAGATAAACGAGTAGTAATCTTCATTTTCATTTTTTTATCAAAAGAAGTAGTACATTTTCTAAGAGTAACTTTCTTTGTTACACAATCCAAAGCTTCAAAGAAGTAAGTTCGGTACTTTGCTGAAACTAAACCTAATAAAGCGAAAACAACTAAAGCTATTATGCAAATCATTCTATCCAACCCGGTTTTTTTAACTAAAACTTTAAAACAATTTGAAAGAAAATGCTTAAAAACAAACCATTTTTCCACTGTAAAAAAGAAAATTATATACTAAAAATAAAAAATTAGAAAAAATGATAAAAAAATTATTTTTTATTAAAAAAATTATTGAATGCCAGAAAACTTTTGTTTTAACTCATTAATTTTCTCTACTTCTAACTTTTCAAACAAAATTCCACCCGGAACGGTTATTCTTCCTTCTTCAATTCCTAAAAATGCTCCACTTATACCAACTTTAACAATAGTTTCCTTTTCATTTAATATTTTGAATATCTTATCACATGCAGTTGGAGTAAATGGATAATAAATTACTGCCAAAAGTTTTGCTAGTTCCAAACAATTTGCAATTGTTACTGCAGCTCCACTAGGATTAGTTTTGAATTCCGTCCAAGGTTGTTTTTCTTGCAAATATTTATTTCCTAAAGAACTAATTTCATTAGCTTTACTTAATGCATCTCTAATTCTAGCACTAGTGAACAATGTTTTATATTCTTCCAAAAGGGGACTAGCTTTTTCTAATAATTCATGATTTGATTTTGGAGTTTTTGACGCAAAAAACTTTTCGTTTTGTGCTACAACTCTATTAATAAAATTACCAAAATTTCCCACAAGTTCGTTGTTTACCTTACTTGCAAAATCATTCCATTCAAATTGAGTATCTCCAGTTTCTGGTCTAATTCTAAATAAATAATATCTCCAAATATCACTAACAATACCCGTAGTTTTTGCAGCATCACCAAATACACCAGTGTTTTTGCTCTTTGAAAATTTCTTATCCTCATAATTCAAATAATCAGTGGAAGCTAAGTAATCTACTAAATTATAATTTTCTTTTGTTCCAATTAAAAAAGCAGGGAACATTATTGCGTGGAACGGAACGTTATCCTTCCCCATGAACTGATACAAAGAAATATCTTTATTAAACCACCAATCTTTCCAATCTTTTCTATTTTCAATTGTAATACCAATGTAACCAATCGGAGCATCAAACCAACTGTAAAATACTTTATTCTCCCAACCAACTAGAGGAATTTTTACTCCCCATTCAAGGTCACGAGTAATACACCTTTCTTTCAACCCTTGTTTTAACCATTGTTCTGTAATTGAAATTGCAACATTACTCCACTTACTTTTTCTTTCATTAAACCACTTAATTAAATCAGGTTGAATTTTTGGTAAATCAATATACAAGTGCTTAGTTTCTTTCATTATTGGAATTGAACCATCTAATTTTGAAATAGGATTAATTAAATCAGTTGAATCTAAAAGTTTTCCACAAGCATCACACTGATCACCCCTTGCACCTAAAGCATGACAATTTGGACACTCCCCTTCAACAAAGCGATCACTTAAAAATTTCTTTGAAGGAACGGAATACAATTGAGTAGTTGTGTGCTCTGCAATAAAACCATTTTCATAGAGCTTTGTAAAAATGTGTTGAGTAATCTCTGCATTTTCTTTACTTGAAGTTCTACCTAAACAATCATAACTAGTTTGAAACCAATCATAAATATCTTTGTGAATTGCAAAATATTTATCTACAAGTTCTCTAGGAGTAACTTTTTCTTCTAAAGCCTTAAACTCTGCAGTAGTACCATGTTCATCAGTACCTAAAACAAATAAAACTTCTTTACCATCTATTCTCATGAATCTCGCGAAAGCATCCGCACTCAAAACACTACCAATCAAATTCCCTAAGTGAGGAACATTATTTACATAAGGCAAAGCACTTGTAACTAAAATTTTGTTATTGACCACAAAAAAACCTACTTTTTAATATTAGAAGTTGAATAAAAAAGGATTAAAAATGCGCACTAAATTGACTTTAAGCATATTTAAATAGTTTAAATCAATATACTAATTATGAACCCGTTTACTAGATTAAGAAAAACTTTTAATAATTCACAAAATCGAGGTACTGCAGAATTCCTACACACAATAGGTGTTGGAGGATTAAAAGTTGGCAAGACAGCCAAGTCAAGAGCTCCACAAGTAAAAGCAATCGTTAAAAAATGGAGAGATAACAAAAGACTAAGCCCCTCCCTTTTTAAAGAATCTATAAAAGTTGCTGCATTAAGAATGGAAACTGCTAGAAAATTAAAAAAAGCAAGAAAACAAAGGGCTAAAGCAAATAGTGAAATAAAAAGATTAACACAAAAGTAAATGTACAAATTGTTACATTAATTCTTTAATTTTATTTAAAAACAATACAAGAGAATAATTAGTATGCAAAAAGCGAATAAATTCATTACAACTACTACAACGACCACGCTAACGGCATAAACGCTCATTTACATTAATTTTAAAGGTTTTTGAGCAAGGATTTTTTATAATAAAGGAAGGGGACTAAAGAATGGACGAAAAAAAAGAATATATGGAAAAGTTTTGGCACACAACTGCACACGTGTTTGCAAACGCACTAGTAGAAACGTTCCCAACCGCAAAAATTGCAATTGGTCCTGCAATTGAAAACGGATTTCATTACGATTTTGAACTTGACAAAAATATTGATAATAAGGATTTGGAAGTACTTGAAAATAAAATGAAAGAAGTATTAAAACGAAGAGAAAAAATGATTCAAAAAGATATTACTGTTAATGAAGCACTTGAAATGTTTAAGGACAATCCTTACAAAATAGAAATGATAAATGATTTAGCAAAAACTGGTTCAACTACAATTAGTACTTACCGAAATGGTGCATTCACTGACATGTGCATAGGCCCGCACATTGAATACATTAGTGAAATTGGCGCAATAAAATTATTGAAAACAAGCGCAGCTTATTGGAAGGGAAATGAAAAAAATAAACAATTACAAAGAGTATATGGAATTTCTTTTAAGAAACAAAAAGAACTTGAAGAATATTTACTTGCAAAAACAACTGCAGAATTAAATGATCACAACAAACTTGGAAGAGAATTAGAACTATTTACTACAAGTGATATCATTGGACAAGGATTACCTTTGCTAATGCCAAAAGGAGCAAAAATAGTTCAAATCTTGCAAAGATTTGTTGAAGATGAAGAATACAAAAGAGGATATTTATTAACAAAAACTCCATTCATGGCAAAATCTGATTTGTATAAAGTTTCAGGACACTGGGACCACTACAAAGAAGGAATGTTCATTTTAGGAGATGAAAAAAAGGATAAGGAAATATTTGCACTAAGACCAATGACTTGCCCATTCCAATTCATGATATACAAAAATTCTACAAAATCATATAGAGACTTACCACTTCGGTACGCAGAAACTTCACCATTATTTAGAAATGAATCAAGTGGAGAAATGCACGGATTAATTAGAGTAAGACAATTCACAATCTCAGAAGGACACTTAATCGTAACTCCAGAACAATTAGAAGAAGAATTCAAAGGAGTTGTAGATTTAATTAACTTCATGACAAAAACAATTGGAATTGATAAAGGAATAACTTACCGATTCTCAAAAGGAGATCGAACTAAGAAAGAAAAATATATTGATAACCCAAGTGCTTGGGAACACTCTGAGAAAGCACTAAAGAAAATACTTGATGATCTAAAATTAGATTACACAGAAGCGGACGGAGAAGCAGCATTCTACGGACCAAAACTAGATTTACAATACAAGAATGTATTTGGAAAAGAAGATACAATAATTACTGTGCAAATTGATTTTGCTCTACCTGAAAGATTTGATATGACTTTCACAGACAAAGACGGACAAAAGAAAAGACCGTATGTGATTCATAGAACATCAATCGGATGCTACGAAAGAACACTCGCAATGCTAATAGAAAAAACAGGCGGAAACTTCCCACTATGGTTAGCACCTGAACAAGTAAGAGTAATTCCAATCTCTGAAAAATTCCTCGAATATGCAAAAGAAGTTTATGGAAAAATAATGAATAGTGATGTAAGAGCAGGAATTGATGAGAGAAACGAAACACTTGGATACAAAATTCGTGATGCTCAAAAAGAAAAAACTCCATATGCAATAATTGTTGGAGCAAAAGAAGTTGAAACAAAAACTGTTGCAGTAAGAGACAGAACTGGAAAGCAAGAAGTAATGACTCTAGAAGAATTCTTAGCAAAAACTGCAAAAGAAATAAAAGAAAAAATTTAATTTTTAGAAAGGGAGAAATCCCTTTTCTAAAAATTTTAAATCCAAATTATAAAAATAAACCAATTGGTTGATTAATTTTCTACTCAACATGTATTAATCCCCTAAACAGAAAGTGTTACATGGAAGAAAGAATTATTAGTTATGAGAACAATAATGAAATAAATCAAATTATTTCAAAAATGACTAATGAAGAATTCTTCCTAACCCAGCACAAAACTAACTCAAAGCAACTCTACTTTAAAAAATTCGAAAATCACCCTTCAAGAAAAATCATGGAGGATGAATAAGATGCTCTCCGTTCTTGACAATGCTTACTTACGAAAAGCACAAGAACACCCTAATTATTCCTTCACCCACCAGAAACTCTTATTCATCCTCCTAACTGAAAAAAAATATTATGGAAAAGATGAATTACTTTGTATTGCAAATTATAATTTAAATAAATTAGAAAAAACAATTAATGATTTGGAAGAAATTGGACTTGTTAACCAAGAAGGATGGTTAGTGAGAATTTCTGGAGAGGAAAGACTAAACCAAGAAATATGTTCGGAGATAAGACTAGCTAAGAAAAGATAAAATCAACCAATTGGTTGATAAAATTTCTACCCAATATATATTACTCACTTGTGAAGAAGGTACTTTAGAAAAAACTTAGGAGGTTTTTAAATTGGAAAAATATTTAACATATTTTTTAGCAATTTTTCTAGCTTTGCTTATTTTTTCAATGCCAATTTGTTTTGCAGCAGAAATAAACAATGCATACAAGACAACAAACACTGATACAAATACAAGCAACCCAGAAAGACAACAAAAAGCAGCCGTTATTTTTCTACCATTTGTAGGACTTGGAGCCGCAGCAGTAGCAGCACTATTGAAAGCAGGAATAACCTACATTGCAGTCGGAGGCGTAGCAATAGTTGGGACACTAGTAGTAATGCACATCACCACAACAAGTTGGTTGACTTATACAACAAATTATATCAATGCTGCAACGCACATGTATGATCATAAAAATGATTTTCCTTATGAATTAGGAAGTAATCCAAAACCTGAAGATTACAAAAAATTATGTAAAGATATGATGAACAAAGTATCAAAAAATGCTTCAGATTATTCTACTGCAATACAAAGTGATGGAAGATTTGTTAGAATTACAAATTTGAAAAACACCACTTCGCGCATTGGAAAATATGCTGTAATAATAGGCGATAAAGATGGCAAAACTATGATTACTTGTCATCCAGAAAGCAAAAGTGAAATAATAAATAAAATTAGAAGTAAATATTGGCAAATTAAAGATGGATTTGCATCGAGTTGGAAGTAGCTAAAACAGTTGGGCTTAACTATTTAAGCCCAACGAACAAAAGGTGATAATATGAAAGGACACAATCATCAAGAGAATGAAATAAACAAAACGCTCATATCATTATTTAACGAATATAAAATAGTCGGACTTGGGCAAAAAAATAATGAATTTCTACAATATACATATTCAATTGAACATTCAAAAAATAACCCATTAAAAACAAATTACTTATTACTTTCACCAAATAGTTGGTTCCAATTTAGCGTAATTATAACAAAAGAAAATACGCCTGAAATTTTACTTAGTACTAATATCAAAATTGAAAATTATAATTATGGTTTTTACCGATTATCAACAAAAAAATATCCTGATATTGAAAACACTAGACAAGGAGGAAAAATTGCAAAAGTACTCGAAGAAAAATATTCGATTTTTTTGAGGTACGAAAAAGAAAAAATAGAGATTTATTATAACAAGAAACTAAAATACATTACTACAAAAATATTAAATATTGAAATTAAATATTTTAATAAACTCAAAAACAAACTACCATTAATAATTGAAAATCTTACAAAAGATATTAAAAAAAATCCAAAAAAATATGAAAAAATAGAATCTATATGGTAAAAAAATGTTTATTCACTCAAAAAATGAAGTGTTGTTTTTTACTTGTTAGCCCCACCAAAGCTCTTAAAAACTAGTAAATTCACTATTGAAATATGGTTGAATCCATTAGATATAATCAAAATAGTTTGAAGAGCAAAGTGCTTGAACTTGTTTCTAACGAAAAATCATTGAGTGCAAAGCAAATCTATTCAAAACTTAAAAAAATGCATTCAATTACAAGCACTTACCAAGCAGTTCACAAAACCCTAAAGCAAATGCTTGAAGAGGATGTTTTAATTAAAGAAAAAACTGTTTACTCAATAAATCCTAAGTGGGTTGAAGATTTTAAGAAGAACGCCCAAGCCCTTGCTGAAAAGGTCAGAACTGGAAAAAAGGAATTTGATTTAAGAGAACTTGGAGAAGGAGAAACAGTTCACTTGAATTTTAAAGGAATACTTGAAGTAGGATGGTTTTTAGTTAATGGAATAATGATTGCACCAAATCCTAAAAAAACTCCAGGAATTGCACTATGGCGATTCTGCTACTCTATAGTTGGACTAGAAGAGAAACACTTAACCGGATTAAAAAAAGCGTGCAAAGAAAATAAATGGTATGCATTCATTGAAGAAGACAACAAATTAGATCATGTATTTGGAAACACATTACTATCATACGGCTTAAAAGGAATTAAATATAAAATAAAATGCACAACACCACTAAGCGACAAAATGATTATTGGGGATTACATAGCCGAAATTAGTTACCCTTCTCTATTTAGAAAACTATGGGCAATACAAAACAGATTACCTGTAAAAATAATTGAATTCAATTTAGCAAAACACTTATTACTTATGAGAGAAATACAACCAGACATAGAAGTAATAATCACCAAAAATTCAAAACTAGCTGAAGAGTATAGAAAAGAGTATCTGAAAAAATAATTTCTTAACGACAATCAACGAAAACATAAAACAACTATTTAAACCAACCAAACACAAACAAAGAATGAAACTCTACGTTGATTCAAATGTATTCATTTCACTTATAAGAGAAGAAGTTTTTCTAAACAGAACACTGTTTGACGAAGCACTAAGTTTCTTTGAAAGAGTACAAGAAAGAAAAGATACAATTGTTATCTCAACATTAAATCTTATTGAGATTAAAACTAAAAGTTATAACACAAAAAAAGACTTAATTGAAAATCTAACTAAAAGAAAAATCAATTTTAAATTTATCGAAAACACCCAAAACATTGAATCAAAAAGATTTGAAGCAATAGGAATTCACAGACCTGATTCAATACATGTTGTACTAGCAATAAAAGAAAAGTGTGATTGTATAATAACTTTTAATATTAAAGATTTTATTTTAGCAGAAAATTTCATTAGAGTCATGCAACCAAACGAATACTAAACTAATTTAATCTTATTTTCTTTAATCCACTCATCAGCAATTTTAACTCTTTCCTCTCTTGTGAGTAAAGAACCATCATAACCTCTAGCATAAGCTTTCTTTCTTAATTCCAAAATCCCTTCCATAAAACTCTTTCTCCACCCCTCTGATTCTATTTGCTTATCAAGATTCTTTCTAATAGAATCTTTTAGAAACTCGCTTCTGGAAGAATACCTACCAGATTTAGCAATAAACTCATCAATAATAGAAGCAAACTTATCCTCAACACCAACACTCAACATTTTCATCAAAAAACACCTTAATAATATATTAATAACAGGTTAGTAAAGGTTAAAAAGGTTATTTTTGGGCAAAGCAAAGATAATATTTAATTAAGGTGCAATTGTAGGTAAACTATGCAAAACAACTTTTTAGATCCAATATTAGGAAGTTCTACAAAAAGTGCAATAATAGAATGCCTAACTGAAAAACCACTTACTCTCAAAGAACTCTGCTCAAAAGTAGAAAAAACAACAACAAAACCACTAACCTACCAAGCAATCCACAAAGCAACAACAGAAATGATAGAAGCAGGAATACTACAAAAAAATGAAAAAGAACTAATGATAAATAAGGAGTGGGTAGAGAAAATAAAAGATAGGTTTGATAAAATAATAAGTGATTCAAATAAACCTCCTGCAGCAAATCAAGCTAAAATTCATTATCTAAATAATTATAGTGAATTTGCAAAATTCATAATTGATGCTGCTTGTTCACAAATAGGAAAAGATAATACACCTGGAATTTGCATTATGAAACACTCTTGGCCAGGATTAGGCCTTGAAGAAGAATATATACAAAAAATGAACAAATTTTTAAAATCCAACACTTACTATGATGTGACTGAAAGTTCAACCCCTCTTGATTACGCATTCGCAAAAACATTAGAAAAAATGGGTAAAAAAATAATAGTAGGGTCTAAACTTTCTTATCCTTATGATATGGTCTGTAAAGGAGATACAATATTACAAATAATTTTTGAAAAAAATTTTTCAAAAGATTTCCATAAAATATATGAAAAATATACTCAATTAGACGAAAATGCAATAAATGATATTCTTCAAAAAATAGTTTCACGCCCAACAACTATTCAAATAATACAAAGCACAAACAAAAAATTTGCTGAAGAAATAAGAAGAACTGTTTTACAAGAATATGCCAAAGTTAATAAAAATAATGCCATCTCAAACAAAAATAAGCTTCAATATATTCAAAGACAAAGACAGGAATAAAATTATAAGACAAGAGGTTTTGAAAAGAAACAATAAATAATGCAAATGCACTATTTATTCATTGATTTTGTGTATCCAAAAGGCTAATAAATATTTTACCCCCTTTAATTTGTATGAAAAAACAGAATATTGATTCAATAGGACTTGGATTTGATGTTATTATTGTGGGCGCAGGAGTAGCAGGATGTACTCTAGCAAATCACCTTTCCCCAGACTTAAAAATTTTATTAATAGATCAAAAAAATTTTCCTAGGCATAAAGCTTGTAGTGGAATATTAGTTAACGAAAGTATTGATTTTCTAAAAGACGAATCTTTAGATAAATTTTTAGTTACGAAAACCCCTATTGATATAGAATATATCGATTTGGATAATAATAAAAGCAATATTACGAAAAAGAAATTTTTAAATTCAAACAGATTTCTTTTAGATAAATATTTATATGAAAAAATATCTCAGAAGGAAAACGTTTATTTTTTAGACGATACTCGTTTAATAGAGTGCAAAAATACAAAAGATAACAAACATTTAGTTGTTTTGATAGAATCAAATGGAATAATTAAACCAATAATTACTACCTATTTAGCTGGTTGTGATGGAGCATCTTCAACAGTAAGAAAAAACATATTTAAAAAAGACATTCGATTTTACATTGGCATGCAAGAATTATTAAAAACAAGTAAACAATTTGATCATGCATATTTTATATTTGATAGTCAAATAACAGATTTTTATTCATGGATAATACCAAAACCACCTTATACTGAGATAGGCACACTTTTAGACCCCTCAAATACAAAAGAAAAATATGCACAATTTAAACAAAAACTTGAAAAAACATTTGGAATAATAGAGAATGGAAAAATTGATTCTTCAATAGTACTTAGGCCAGAATCTGTAAAAGACATATGTTTAGGAACAAAAAATATATTTTTATGTGGCGAAGCTGCAGGATTAATAAGCCCCAGCAGTGCCGAAGGGATAAGCTATGCCCTAAAAAGCAGTTATTTTTGTGCAAAAGCAATAAATTCTCAAAAAGAAAACATCTTTGAAGAATACTCTACGAACTGTAAGGATCTAATAACAAGATTACAAAAAAAGTTTGACAAATCAAAAAATATTTCTGACAAAAATAAACGAAAAGGGCTCTTTAACTAAACTTAAATACAGGTTTATTCTTATTTTTGATATGAACTTGAAAGAGTTTTTATTTAATCAGTTAGTCTTAGTAAGACCTTATTCGATAATTAACATCGTTACAATATCTATTTTAACCACAGTTATATTAACAGGAAAATTGACTTTAGAAAATAATAATTTAATCTTAGGAATTATAATAGCAATATTTTATTGGATTTGCTCAATGTATTTTGCTGAATTTTTGCACAAAAATATAGACAATAGAGAAAAATTATATTCTAATAAATTTGCTATATTAATTTATGTAATTTTTATTATATTTGGAATATTCTTTTCCACAACATCACTTTTTATTTTTGCAATAGTTTTAGTGTTTGTATATTTATATGCGTCAAAATCAAAAAAGCATACTTTTACACATCTTCTTTTTCTATTTAGGCCAGCCCCAGAAATAGGCATAATTTTTGCAACCAGTATATTGTACAGCACAACCTTAGAAACAACTTCAATTAGTTATTTTATTTATCTGATTTATTTTATATCAATTTCAAGAAACTTGATTGGGGACATAAGAGACACAAAACATGATAAATATACTTTGCCAAAAATAATTGGAAAAAATAAAACATATCTAATTAGTTTTATTTTTTTAGTTGGAGCAGGATTAATTACCATCATACTTAATGCATTTTTTGCACTTATTCCAATTTTTTTAATATCTATCTTAATATTGAACAAAACAAATTCCTATGCATTGCATCGAATATATGTCACAACCACAGGAATATATCTTTGTTTTTTGTTAACTACTTTTTTAAATAACTCTTTATTAGTAACTATTTTAATGTTTTTAAACTTTATATTTTATTTTACATATAATCTTGTGCCAAGAGAATCTAACAAAGACAAACCTATTTGGCTCTAATAAGCTAGTTTTTTAATTTTGATAAAATTGGAGGAACCAAGTCAGAATCTATCATCACTTCAATTAATGATACGCCCTCATAAGAACTTGCTTTTTTTAGAGCAAGTGTAATATCTTCATCCTTACTCACCAAAATTCCTAAACCCCCATTAGTGTTTATAAATTCAGCAAAATTAAATGTATTTATGAACGTATCTGAATATCTCCCGCCATAATTTTTATCCTGAAATATAGTCAACATATTATATTCTTTATCATGTAAAACAATACAAATAATTTTTATTTTCTTAGCAATAGCAGTTAACAACTCTAGCCCAGTCATTAAAAAACTACCATCCCCGCAAAGACAAATAACATTGCTATTAGGAGAAGCTAACTTTGCCCCAATAGCTCCAGGCACTGAAAACCCCATTGAATTATATCCTGAAGGAGTTATTATTAATTGATTTTTTTGAATTTGTAAACCCAACAACCAAGAAGAACTATTTCCCGCATCCCCTACAAAAATTGACTCTTTATTAATAAAACATTTGCCTATCTCACTAATTAATACATCAGGACTAACTTTATTTTTAATACTCGGAAGTTTTTTATTTGAATCAGAAGTTAATTTAGTATCTAAAGGCAAAAAAACTTTTTTATATTCATTTATGTTATTTTGGTTAATTTTATTAAGTACTATTGAAAGAAACCTCTTTGCATCAGAACAAATAGCCATATCACAAGAATAATTTTTATTAAATTCAGATGGATCTATATCAACATGAATCAATTTACCTTGAATTTTTAAAGTAAAAAATCCTGTTGCAAGCTCGTCAAATCGAGTCCCAATAGCTATTACTAAATCAGAATTTAAAACTCTATTAATCACCATAGGATTAGAAAAAAACGGGCCACAAAATCCAAGATTGTATTCAAACAAAGAAGGACAACTTGATTTACCCATAATAGTTGTGGTGATGGGCACGTTTAACTTTTTTGAAAATTCAATTAATTCATCTTGAGCTGCTGAGATAATAACCCCTCCGCCAGAAATTATTATTGGGCTTTTTGAGGATTTAAGTTTAATTAAAAATTCATTAACTTCAGATTCAGAAGGTTTTGGATTTTCAACTTTTTTAATATTATAATTAAAATCCCCTTTTACATCTTCTTCAAAAACATCTTCAGGAATTTCTAAAAATATTGGACGTGGCCTACCTTCACAACATATAGCATAAGCATTTTCCATTTTTTGTATAACCTCATCCCCAGCAAAAATCCGAGTTGAAAATTTAGTAATCTGATTAAAAATATTCATCTGAGCATCAGGAGTTTTTAGTTCATGATAACAACCTTTACCCCAAAGCTTCTTTTTACAATTTGCTCCAATTATAAACAAAGCTGATGATTCAACAAATGCTTGAGCTGTTGCATTTACCACATTTAATACTCCTGGGCCAGCAGTAGTTAAAATAACCCCTGGTTTATGCGAAACTCTTGAGTACACATCAGCCATAAATCCAGCGGATTGTTCATGAGTGACTTGAATAGATTGTATATCACTTTTTAATAATTCATCATAAACTGACAAAACATGCGCTCCAGGTATACCAAAAACATAAGTCACATCCTTTTTTTCTAAAAATTTAACAATATATTCAGATACTTTCACTTCTTCTCACCTGAATAAAAAACAGCAGTGTTAAAACTATTTGCGATTCTTTTGGCACCAAGTTCTTTTGTGTACACATCTTCCCCAACAACATCAATTTGAATAAATGGTTTGTCTTTAAAATGCTCTTTAAGTTTTGAGTGCACATCATAACCAGAAGCACCAAGATTTTCCAAACGAACTATGCATGAAGTTATCCACCCAAAGCATAATTCTTTTTGTTTAGTATCATCCAAATTTTGATCCACAACATCTAAAATCTGTTTTCCGGAAGCGGTCATAATACAGGCGTCTTCAGACATTACTTTAGGACTGACTACAACCCCAGTTCCAAAAATGAATGCCATCATGCTAATGTATCTTTTTCCATCAACTAAATACCCTATAGGAACATAAAATGTTCTTCGAAGTATTTTAGCACTATCCTCTAAGAAATAAGAAGGCCAACCAAGAATCGAAAGAATCTCATTAGAAGCAGGTTTTCCATTAATTTCTTCAATAAATAAATCAAAAACAGACTTCTTCGTTATCTTAAATTTCTTTTGTGTTTCAATCAACCCAAAATTAGAATTAACACTTATATTATAATCTGTAGAAACCCCAACTGTAATCAACATATTAGTATAAACTTTTTTATTTAAAAATTGGAAATTAAAATAACCTTTATTATCATCAATAAATGAACCACCAATTATTTTCGATTCGGGAAAATTTTTTGCTAATGTTTCAATAATTATTTCTTCTCTGCCTGGACCTTTTTGTAACAATACCAAAGATACTTGAAGACCAATAATCATTAATTTTGATAAAAATTTTGACTTTATTACCCTAGTATTATCAGGAATACCTGGAATTTTTGGAGAAGTAGTACCAGAAGGTAATGACAATATAAATTTATTTTTAAACTTTGATTTTAAGAAACTCTCGCTAAGCTTATTTGAACAACTAATCGCTGCTTTTTTAGGGTTTCTTTTAATATTTTCAGCAACTGCAACGGTAAATTCCATATTTTCAGAATATATCCCAAAAGCAGTAACCCCATGAGAAAAACATCCCTGAGGAATTATAAATCCTGCAACTGTACCTCCAATTAAAAGCACATCTTCAGAAAAAACTTTATAAATTTCTTTTAATAGATTATCAAATCCACCATTTTTCATATAATGAATAGAACTAAAAAGTAAAATTAAATTGGGTTTTTTACCGTTCATTTTATTTAATAAGTCTACAGCTACTTCATGCCCCGCAATACTTGAATCCCATTGATTACTAAAACCTACTCCTGAAATTATATCATCAACCATAAGCACACCATCACTCAGGTCTCTTAAGGATCTCATCAATTTTTCTTTTTGAATTTTCTATTTCAATATCAACTAACCCAATATTTGCTAAAGATGGAATTATCACTAATAATGAAAAATTTTGACTAACAGGAGCAATTATTATTATGTATTGCCCTAATTCAAAATTTATTCTATCAATTTTATAAACAAAAAATTTATTTATAATAGGAAATATTTCGTTAGTAGTACTTTTTACCAAGTTCCACAAATTTGCATCTTTTACTTTTAATCCATCAGGAATTATTCCCCCTAAGCCTTGTTTTGCTAGCATACACGCCAAAACATCATCCATTTTAAGCAAGTCTGACAAAACTCGCGTAACTTCTTCTTTTCGATCCATAAATAAAATTGTATTTTAAATCTCAGATTCCTTGATTACAATTCCGCTTGGCTCTATTGCATATGCAAGAGTTGACTTTGTGTGGTCAGTGTAACGCATTTTTCGTATTGCTAAACTTCTAAAATCAACTGAACCTACTCCTACGTAATGAAGTAATACAACACCATCTGCAATAAATTCACTTACCCCATCAGCACTTAAAGTTTTTTCATCTTCAGGCATTTCTGTTGTTAATAGAGTTGTTGTTTTGAATTTCTTCAAAACTTTAAATAAACTATACAAAACGTGCTTTGTAATTATTTGATCTGTTCGAGGAATTGGATTAACTGTTTCTGCTATTTGAACTAAAGAAAATGCTTTGTCATCAGACATTCCAGAAATTAACAAAGAATCAGTCAAAGTAGTTAATGAATCAACTACAACTCTTTTTGGTTTAAATTGTTCAACTGATTCATTAAATGTTTGAGGAAATGCTCCCCCATCAGTAGGATCATAATAAAGTATTTTTATTAATCCTTTTTGTTCCAAATCTTGTAATTTCCAATTAAAAATAGAAGCTTGCTTGTATAACTCTTCTCTACTTTGCTCAGTAGTAAGATAAAGCCCCTTTTCTCCAAATAGAACTGCTCCATTAACAATAAATTGTAAACACAAAGTTGATTTACCAGTTCCTGCTCCACCAGAAACTAAAACCATATTACCATTTGGAAATCCACCATTCAACGCTTTATCCAGCCCTTGGATTCCTGTTTTTGTTCGAATAATTTCTTCAGCCATTTTAAATCTGAATATAGAACGCTAAAGGGGTATTTAAATTTAGAGGTAAGGGTAACTCGGCTAAGTTATTCACTTGAACCTAATCTCAATCGAATCAATTTTTGGCTGAATAAATACTTTTCTTCCATTTTTATTTTTTTGAATCATTCCTTGGCTTTCAAGAATTGAAATATCTCTACTGATTGCTTCTTGTTTTCTCCCAGTAGATTCAACTAGATCAGACACACATGCTGGTGAAGAGTAAGTCATTATGTGTTTCATCAAGTCAAGTCTTTCTTCTGAAAGTATTTGGTGTGCTTGGATTGCATTTTTTAGATAAACTGTTGTAGTGCCATTTAGTTCTTTTGAAGGTTTTGACCAAGCTTCACGCAAATCATTGTCAGAATCAGCCCCAATTTTAATAATTAATTTTTTCATACAACTCATAAACATAACACCTAATGTTATATATAAATTTATTCTTCATTAAACTTGTATCAAAGGACAAATACAATAATTTTTGCCCTTTGATAGCTATCAAAAGACACCATGTTAATGTCTTTTGATATTAATTAAATATTTTTGCCAATTTGCTTCTAAATTATTTTTCAATTCAAACACAGTATCAATTGTAGGAGGAAAATCTAAATATTCTTTTCTTGAATGTTTCTTATAATAGTAATGCACATGAAGAGTTTCTCTTTGAGAATAATCATATTTGACAACTTCTTTAAAAACACCATTTACTTTTGTTAAATAAATTATAACAAAAGCATTTACAAAAAAATCAGAAGAATATTCAAACTTAATAAAAAGTTGATTTTTCAATTCTAAATCAAGGAAAATAAAAAATTCTCTAAAATTTGAATCCATTTACAAAAAAGATAAATTGAGATATATAAAGAAAACTACTTTTTCGTCAATCGTACTTATTCTTTCTTCTCAATTTCTTCTTCTTTTCTTTCTGGTTTCATTTGTGGGAAAAATATTACATCCCTTATTGTTGAAGAATTTGTTAAAACCATTATTAATCTATCAATTCCTAAACCCATTCCACCAGCCGGAGGCATTCCGTATGCAACTGCATCTAAGAAATCTTCATCAAGTGGAGGATTTTCTCCTTTTGCTCGACCTTGATCTTTTTGATCTTCAAAGAATTTTCTTTGTAAAATTGAATCATTTAATTCAGAATACCCATTACAAATTTCGTGACCATTAATGTAACCTTCAGTTCGTTCAATTAACAAAAGAGGATCCTCTCTTGAAGGTTTGCACAAAGGAGTAGTTTCTTTTGGATATTCTACTACCCAAGTTGGTTGAATCAAATCGCTTTCGCAATAGTGCTCAAATAATTTTGCAACAACAAGACCCCACTTTTTATCTTCTTCACTAATTTCAACTTTTTCAGTTCTTGCAATATCAAGTAATTCTTCAAGAGTCATTGTCTTAACTGCTTTACCAAGTTTTTCTCCTAAAGCATCAAGCATCTTTATTCTCTTCCAAGGAGCTTTAAGATCAATTTCTTTTCCTTCATAAACAACTTTAGTTGATCCATTAACTTTTACTGCAACATATTCAATCATTTGTTCTGTTAAAGAAATTATTCCATTCAAATCAGTATATGCTTGGTAAAATTCTGACATAGTGAATTCTGGATTGTGAGTTTTATCCACATCTTCATTTCTAAAGTTCTTACAAACAGTATAAACTTTATCAAATCCGCCAACTAATAATCTTTTCAAATATAATTCAGGAGAAATACTTAAATAAAAAGTTGATTTCCAAGCATTTGAAACTGTAGTGTAGGGTCTAGCACTTGCTCCACCATAATTTTGTTGTAACACAGGAATTTCTACATCCAAAAATCCTTTTTCATTTAAAAATTCTTTCCAAGCTTGAATTATTTTTGTTCTCTTAACAAAAGTTTCTTTCACTTCAGGATTCATAATTAAATCCAAATATCTTTGCCTTTGTCTAATTTCAATATCTTGAAGTCCGTGGAATTTTTCAGGAAGTGGCAAAATACTTTTGCATAACATTTCTAAAGAATTAACCATTAAAGATAATTCTCCTCTTTGAGTTCGGTAAACTTTACCTTTACAACCAACAATATCCCCTAAATCAATTGATTCAAGTAAATTAAATGCCGTATCAGGAGTGTCACCTTTTTTCATAAAGAATTGAATTGTTCCTTTAGTATCAGCAACTTTTAAAAAAGCAATTGCCCCAAAAGATCTTTTTGCCATTACTCTACCAGCAATATTAAATTCTGGACCAAATTCTTCATTTTTTAAAGAAGTAAATTTTTCAAGTAATTCTTTTGAATAAATAGTAACATCAAATGTATACGGATAAGGATTAATCCCACTATCAATTAATTTTTGCAAATTGTCTTTCTTTGCTTTTACTAAATCATTTTCCATAAATAGAATCTTAAAAGAATGAATTAAAAGGCTTACCTTAAAAGCAAAAATTTTGTATAAATATGTTTTTAACTAAATGAATTGAGTAATGTATTATGCCACACCAAGTAAAAGGAAGAGCAGAAATGCTTGCTAAATTCAATGCATTAAGAAAAAAAACAAGAAAACCTGGTTTTGATGGAAGTGCAATTATTTTAGGAACAAAAGGTGGACTTACTAGAAAAAAAGTTGGACAAATTGCCGATAGATTAAAACAAAAAAGAGACTTAAATTTAAAAGAAAAAAATGCAATACTAAACTCTTATGACAATGTAATGTTAAGAAAAGGGTCAAATGTAAACTCTACAGATCTTGCAACAAAACTTTCACTAAGATATTTAATGAAACCATTAGAAATAATGAAAATAAATAAACAACAAAAAAAATCATTTGAAGTAATACTACTTCACAGACAACAAGTCATAAAAGGAACAACTATTGAGCTATACCCAAAATTACAAATATTAATATTAAAACTTGCAAATTCTTTTGGAGAACAAGGACACACAAAAGCATTACCATTAGCTGAAAAATTAACTCAACGAGGAAAAACTTTAAGAAATATGAGTTTTAAATCAAAAGAAGAGGGAGATACTTTTGTAAATGTTTCCCCAAAAGCAGGAATAGCTGAAGCATTACTTAGACACATTAAAGGTGTATCACAAGAAGTTCCTTCTTTAATAAATGAAAGAAAAAAAGAACTTGAAGCTCTAAAAACAATGGATATTCCTGGAAAAGAAAGATATGTTAAATTAATTGAAGCACAAATAGAAGAAGCAAGGGCAAATTATATTCTATTCAGACAAAACACTATGTAATTTTAAAATGTACTAAATATTACACTTATTCTCTCAAAGTATTTAATAATAGTCAGTGATGAAGGTATGTTATGAAAGTTAATTTGGTTGAAAAGTTTGTCTGGAGTCCTTCCATCTAATTATAGGCTCACCAGGTCTGGAAGCCAGGCAATCAACCAAAAAATAATTAATTATTCTTACTTCTCTGACTTGAGGATTAAAACTCAAAGATGGTGAACACTACTCTATTTTCCCAAAAAAATTAACAGGGCAATGGTGTAGTGATAACACGAATAAGTTTTTACTTATTAAACCAAGGTTTGATTCCTTGTACTCTGAAATTTTGGAGATGAAATGATGGAAAATAAAAAAAGTGAGTCACAGCCTCGCGATTATGATTTAGGCAAAAAAGTAGTAATGTTAGAAAAAAATGAAATACCAACGCACTATTATAATGTGCTAGCAGATTTACCTTTCCAACTACCAGCACCACAAGGAGATTTAGCAATATTAGGTAAAATATTTCCTGCTGAAATATTGGGCCAAGAAATGAGTAGTGAAAGATTTATTGAAATTCCAAAAGAGGTAAGAGAAATTTATGCAAAAATTGGAAGAGTTACTCCACTACAACGAGCGGATAATTTAGAAAAAGCACTTGGAACAAATTGTAAAATATTTTTCAAAAGAGAAGATACTACTTTACAAGGAAGTCACAAAATTAATACGGCTCTTGCACAAGCTTATTACATAAAAAAAGCAGGATACAAAAATGTTGTAACTGAAACTGGAGCAGGACAGTGGGGAAGCGCACTTTCACTTGCATGCAAATTATTTGGTTTAAATTGCACAGTGTATCAAGTGAAGTGTAGTTATGATCAAAAACCTGCAAGAAGAACTATAATGAAACTTTACGGAGCAAAAGTAATTGCTAGTCCCAGTGACACTACAAAAATTGGAAGAGAAATGCAAAAGAAATTTCCAAACACTCCAGGAAGTTTAGGAATGGCAATTGCAGAAGCTATTGAAGTAGCAAAAGAAAGTGAAGATACAGTGTATAGTTTGGGAAGTGTACTCAATCACGTACTAATGCATCAAACTGTAATTGGATTAGAGACAAAAATGCAATTAGAAAAAATTGGAGAAAGTGCAGATATAGTAATTGGATGTGTTGGAGGAGGAAGTAACTTTGGAGGAATTGCTCTACCATTTATTCCTGATAAATTAAAAGGAAAAAATATTGAAATAATTGGAGTAGAACCTGCTGAAGTACCAAGCATGACAAAAGGAGAATACAAATATGATTATGGAGATACAGGAAAACAAACTCCTTTGTTAAAAATGCATACTCTTGGAAGTGATTTTGTTCCTGAAGCAATTTACGCTGGTGGACTGCGATATCACGGAGTGGCGCCAATAATTTCAGCACTAATTGATCACAAATTAGTAAAAGCAGAAAGCTATTCTCAAAAAGATTGCTTTATGGCAGCAAAATTATTTGCTGAAACAGAAGGAATAATTGCAGCACCTGAATCAAGTCACGCACTAAAAAGTGCAATTGAACACGCAAAGAAAAATGATGGAAAAACAATTGTATTCAATTTAAGTGGAAACGGAGTACTTGATTTAATGGCGTACGAAAAAGTGCTTGGACTGTAAATTCAGTCCGGCACACAATAAAGAATAATTAAAAACACTAAAGTGAATGATATATGTGAAAGAAAGTGAAAAAATGACTGAAAAAATAATTGTTGACCCATGGGGAAAAGAACTTGTGGAAGATTATGCTAGATTGATTAAAGAATTTGGAATGACTGAATTTGATGCTAGTATTTTTCCTAATCCTAACTTACAAATGAAAAGAGGAATAAATTTTGGAGGACAAGATTTAGAACAAATCTCTACTGCAATTCAAAACAAAAAACATTTTTATGTACTAAGCGGAATAATGCCTTCAAGTGAAAAAATACATTTAGGAACTGAAACCGTAATTCAAAATATTAAATACTTCCAAGATCACGGAGCAAAAACTTACGTACTAATTGCGGATGTAGAATCACAAGCAACAAGAGGAATTTCTATAGAAGAAGGAAAAAGAAGGGCTCTAGATTTTCACATACCAACTTACTTAGCACTTGGACTCAATATTGAAAAAACAAATTTTTACTTACAAAGTGAAAATAAAAAAGTAAGTAACTTAGCAGTTATTTGTTCTCAAAAAGTTACTGAAAATGAATTTAGAGCAATATATGGTTCAGTTCACCCTTCAAAAGTAATGAGTGCTTTTACGCAAATGGGAGATATACTTTATCCACAACTTGAAGAAAAAATGCCAGGAGTAATTCCGGTCGGAATTGATCAAGCGCCTCACATTAGAATGGTGAGAGATGTTTCAAGAAGATTAAAATCAGAATATGGATTCTTTTTACCTAGTGCTTTATACAATAAATATACCAGCGCACTTGATGGTTCATTTAAGATGAGCAAAAGTGGAGAAGAAAATGCAAAAATAGAAATTCCTGAAAAAGATTTAAAATTGCTTGAAAAAAAAATAAATAAAGCGCTCACTGGAGGAAAACCAACAAGAGAGGAACAAAAAGCAAAAGGCGGAGAAATAGCAAAATGCGTTGTTTATGAATATTGCAAAAATCATTTCATTAAAAATGATAAAGAGTTAAAGGAAATGTTTGAAGGATGCGTTAATGGTAAAAACCTTTGCGGAGAATGTAAAGCAAAATATGGATTACCTTATGCAATTAAATTTTACGAAGATTTTAATTGTAATTTTTTAAAAGCAAAAAAACAAATTCAAAATGGAAAAGTAAATTTTGTTGAGTGATTACTATGCCGCAACAAGTACAAGGATTTTATCAAAAAATAGTTAATAAAAAAATGAACCATACTTCGCAACTACCACCAACTCAAACAGAACAACAATTTGAAAATCACATGCTTTCACTAGTTGATTCTATTCTCCCTAGTTCAATGAGACCTGTAAATGATACCCACACAGGAGTAGATTATATTTTTGCAGGAACAAAAATTGATAGAAAGTTTGGATTTTATTATGGCGGAAAAGATTCTATAAGAGTAAGACTCAATAAAACAGAACTAATTAACAAATCTGATTTCACTATGGTTATGCATCCTGATAGAATTGATTTTTTTTCAACTCAAAAAATAAGAAATTATTTAAGAAAACATCCAAAAAGTGCAGAAATAGATATTAAACAAACCCCAAGAATAGACAAAAAAACTGGAAAAATATTATTTATTTCAGCAAGAATAAAATTAAGTGATTTATATGCACAAGAAAAAGTTAAACCTTTAAGTGTAATAATCCCTCTAGCAGAATTAGCAAGAAATAAACATCATTTAAAATTAAGAGAATTAGCAAAATTACAAGAAAGAGTAGAAAGAGTACTATCTAAAGTACAAATTCAAAGAATACTTGAAGAAAAAAGAAGAATAACTAAAAAAAATCTTTTTTACGAAAAATTTGTTATTAAAAGAAAAGCACAAAGAATAGCAAAACGAAAAGCAATTGCTTTAATGAAAAAGAAAATAGTATCTAGAAGATAACCTACTTTTTTAACAACAAAAGAAATAATTATAAACAAGAAAAGCATTCTATGCACTTGGTGAAGTGAATAGGTGGACTAAATTTCTCAATATTCTTGCCAAGTGAAATAGAAATTGAAAAAATACCGCGCAAAAAATCTTATTTTTTTAAATACACTCAACAAAAAATTAACCCTAATTGTTTAAAACAAAATGAAATGCGAAAAGAACTTCTAAATATTATTCCGAAAGAAATGACTCCTATTGAAGACAGCAAATTTGGAATTGATTACTATTACAAAGGAATTTCAATAGATCAAAAATTTTGTTTTGGAGAACTAGGAAAAGATACAATAAAAATTAGAGTAAAAAAAAGAGAATTATTAAATAAATCAAATTGGACTATGATGATTAACGAGAACCGTAAAATTTTGTTTTTTAAAACAAAAAAATTAAAACAATTTGTAAAGCACAATTGGGGGCTTGTACAAAAAAACTTTGTATGCAAGAAATGGAATTATACTGAATATTATGTTCGAATAAGAGATTTGTGCAGAATTGAAAAAGTTAAAATAATAGAAACAACCATGGACAAATATTTCTTAAACGACGTATTACAAAAGATAGTATATGAAACTGAAAAAGAAATGATTGAAGAAACTCTTAATTCAAATAAAACAGTCCTTGATTATACAAAGAAAATATGCTTTGAACCTTACTTAGTAAAAATTGCACAGCAAGTTTTTGTTTAAAGGAAAAGTTAAATAAAAGAAGGAAACACTATTTGTATATGAAAGATAAAATAAAATTAAGAGCAATAGAAGAAACTGATGCTGAATTCTTTTTTGAATTAATGCAAGATAAGGACTACCAAAAACACTACCTTGAGAGATTAATCCCTAAAAATTTAAATGAAGCAAAAAATTGTGTAAAAAAACATATACGCGAAATTGAAAATAAATTTTCTTATTATTTTATTATTCAAAAAGGAAAAACCCCTATTGGAATTCTTGATGTTTACAAAATAATGCAAAAAGATAAACGTGGATCTATTGGATATGGAATAAAGAAAGAATATTGGGGAAAAGGATATGCTAATAGTGCATGTAAATTAGGATTAAAATTTATTAAAACAAAACTAAAACTACACTCAGTGGAAGCAACTGCAGAAGCAGATAATATTGCAAGTTGTAAGGTTCTTGAGAAAAATGGATTTGAAAGAATTGGATTAATTAAGGATTATTACTTTGATAAAGGAAAATACGTAGATAGAGTACTTTATTGGAAAATACTTTAATAAAAAATCTAACAAAAATACAATTTTTGTGTCATGCCAGAAATAAGTGGTTTTAAATATTCAAAACAGTATTATTTTGGCATAATGAAACAAAATAAATCTGTCTTGCCAGAAATACTTAAGTTAAGTGAAATTGAAAAGAAAGTATATCTAACTATTCTTGAAAAATGGCCTACTACTGCTGTTGAAATCGCTTCAAATTTAAATGAAGATGTACAAACTCGTGAATCACAAAAAAGAGCAAGTACAAAATACACTTATTATTTGAAAAAACTAATTGAAAGAAAACTAATCATATCAAAAAAATCAGGCAATACAATAATTGTTTGGCCACTTTTAGTTGAAAAATATAGAACAATTCATGATATATTAAAACAACAAGAACCAGAACATTTTATGGCAATAGTTGAAGATGCACTAAAGGCGGGTCGAGAAAATGCTTAATAGTTTTTTTGACAAATTCATTTTTACTAGTACCTTAAAATACACTCACAGCAATTTTTACTTAGTAGATATACCTTTTCTAATCACCCCTATTGAAACACTTGTTGGACTTTGCGGAGTACAAGATATTGATTTTCAAAAAAAAATTTATGAAATAGTGAAAAAGAATACTGCAGAAAATTTAATGAAAGAATTTGGCGCAAACTTTGGGGGAGATAAGAAAAAACAAACTGAATTAGTTCAAACTTTTTTTAGTGCATCAGGTTGGGGACAAATACAAAATATTGATTTACAATCAGAAACAAAAAGAGCAATAATTGTAGTAGATAGTTCTCCATTTGCTGCAAAATTAAAAGGAAAAACCCAATTAAGCGCAGATGTATTCCTTAGAGGAACACTCGCAGGAATGTTTTGTAAAATATTTGAAGACAATATTGATTGTGTAGAAGTGGAGTGTGCTGCACTAAATTTTGAAAGATGCAAATTTATTATTAAATCAAAAATAGAATTTGATTTTGCAAATAAAATTGTACAAGATCAATTAAGCCATGAATAAAAAAATAATTTTTAAATAAATTAAAAAAAAGAAAAAAAATCAAAGCCACTTTTAAGCTTTGATTTCTGTTTTACCCATCATATATTTCACTAAAGCTTTTGGAACTCTAATTGTTCCTTCTAAAGTTTGGTGATTCTCAAGAATTGCTCTTAGCATTCTAGGAATTGCAACTTCAGTAGCATTTAATGTATGAACAAACTCTTTTTCAGTAGCAGATTTTCTGTACTTGATATTAAGTCTTGTTGCTTGGTAAGTTGTACAATTTGAAAGAGAGTGTGTCTCAAAGTACTTACCTTCTCTTGGAGACCAAGATTCAATATCATACTTCTTAGCTGCAACAGTTCCAATGTCCCCAGTGCAAATTAATACTACTCTATGAGGAATTTCAAAGTCTCTACAAAGCTCTTCTGCGTTTGCAACCATTTTTTCGTGCCAAGCATTACTATCTTCTGGTTTACAGAAAACTATTTGTTCAACTTTATCAAACTGATGAAGTCTAAATAATCCTCTTTCATCAAGACCGTGTTTACCAATTTCTTTTCTAAAATTAGTTGAGTAACCTGCTTGAACTATTGGCAAATCTTTATCCTCAATAGTTTCATCCATTAACATTGAAGTTAAGGGATGTTCTGCGGTTGCAATCATGTAATGATCTTCACCCTCAATTTTGTACATTACACTTTCAAAATCATTCAAATCAGTTACCCCTTCATATGCTCTTCTATTCATCATTGCAGGAGGAATAACTAAACTAAATCCTTTCTTTGCAAGAGCCTCAATTGAATATGCAACAATTGCCATATTTAATAATGCTAAATCCCCTTTGAGTGCATAAAATCCTTCACCTGAAATTTTAACTGCTCTATCAAATTCAGCAATATTTAATTTTGAAGCAAGTTGACCGTGGTGAATTAAATTAGGGTTCTTTACTGCTTCCCCCCAAGTTCTAACTACAACATTATCATCCCCATCTTTACCGTAAGGAACATCATCTTGCAAAATGTTTGGAATATTCATTAAAAGAGCTTTATTTGAAATTTCAAGTTCCTTTAATTTAGTTTCAGAAGTTTTAATTACATCAGGAAGAGTTTTTGCTTCAACCATTAAAGCATCAGTATTCTCCCCTTTCATTTTTGCTTGTTTTATACTTTCAGTAATTGTGTTTCTTTTTGAACGCAAATCATCAGTTTTTTGCTTTAACTCTCTCCACTCTTTATCCGACGATAACCAAGAATCAAATCTTTCAATAATTGCTGAATCTCTTCTCATTTCCAGATTCTTTCTTACAAGTTGAGGGTTTTCCCTAATAACTCTTGGATCTATCAAACAAATCACCTAAAGTAAATCTACTACACAAAATTAATAAATGACCCTCAATTTAATGCAACAAAAAGGATATTTAAAGAGAAAAACCCAAAAATATAGTATGAAACAAAGAATAATTGCAGATTTACACACCCATTTAAATGAAAAGAAAATTAAACCAATTGATTGGTGGAATGCTGCAAAAGAAAAAAAATTATCAGTAATTGCAATAACTGAACACTCCAATTACAAACCAAAAGAGGCTTACTTAAAATTAAAAGAAACTCAACCAAAAGAAATAATGTTAATTGCAGGAATGGAAGCCAGAACAAGCGCAGGAGATTTACTAATTTTTTGTGAAGATGAAAAAATGTATGATATTTTAGAATTACAAGAAAAAAATATTAATATTGAAAAAGCATTAAATATTGCAAAAGAAAATAATTTACTTTGTTGTTTTCCTCACCCGTACGGATACAAATCTGATTCTGTTTGCGAAGTACTTGGAGAAGAAAAAACTAAACTATTACTGAAACAATTTAAAGTTGGAATTGAATATTATAATGGAATGCTTGCTAGTGCAAATGAATTATTATTTGGAAGAAAATTTGTAAAAGGATTTTATAACGCACTGGATTTTGTAGGAAAAAATAAAGCAACTAAAGCACTTTTCATTGATAAAACAACTAATTACCCACAAAAAAAACTTGAGAAATTAGCACAAAGTACTTTTGAAAAAGTTAGAAAAGGAATGCTTTTAGGAGAAAAAGCAAATTTTGTTACTGTTGGAAGTGATGCACATTACCCCACTGCAATAGGAAGTTCAATAATTGAACTAAAAAGAAAACCAAAAAATGAAAAAGATTTTTTATACATGATAAAAAACAAAGAAACCCTTTGGAAAGGACCAAATATTTATTCTAAAAACCCCATTGATATAATTGGAAAAAAAGAAATGTTTGAAGGATTAACTTACTTAGCTAAGAAAACTGTTTTTAAAAAAAGAGATTTAGGAAAAAAAATCAACAAAAAATGGCTAAGCAAAAGAATAAAAACAATAAAAAGAATAACTAGAAAGCAAAACATCGCTAAAATTGGACAAAAAATAAAAAAAATTAAAATTAAAAAAAGGATTTTAAATTTGAAAGATAAATTGGTTTTGAGAAAATGAAATACGCAATAACAGAACACACAAATATTGATAGTATCCCTAAAGATACTACTGAAATACATTTAGTTCGACCAATTAAATGGGATAACTTAAACACTTTAATTACAAAATGCCCAATTAAAACAATTACAATTTCAACTTCATGCTTGAAAAGATTACCCTCTAAAACACAAAAAAGATTGAAAGACAAGGGAATAATCATAGGCCTAGAAAAAAGAAGAGGAAGAGCAATTGATTTACCAATGGACAAAATGCTTCAAATAATTCAACTTAGAAAAGATTACCAAACTGTTAGAGAAATTGAAAAAATTACTGGAATTCCAAAATCAACCGTACACTACTTACTAAAATACGCTGATAGAGGAAAAATAAAGAAAGGACAAAATGTTGTTTATTTGAAATAAATAAATAAATTTACTAATTTTTTAAAACGATTAATATCAAACTTAAGTTTAAAATCTTTTTTTCAAAATCTCTGTTGCTGCACTTAAAACTTCCTGCGGAGTACCTTTTCCTTTCCATTGAGCTGCACCAGAGTGCCCACCAATTTCACCACCTAATTTTTCTTTTAATGGAATAAGTAAATCTCGCACTAAATTAAAATTATTCTTTTCTTTAAACAAAGAATCAGCTCTTGCACTCAAAACACACAATTTACTTTTTTCAATACCTGAAACAAGAGCAATATGCGCACCAAAATTCAATAACTTTGTTGCAACAAAAGATTGGAAAAAAGAAACTTCACTTGTAATTAGAACAACTTCTTTTATTTGAATTATTTGCGAACGCTGAGCGGCTTTTAATAGCGCAAGTCTTTCTGCATTATCAAATTCATTTTTTGTAAAAGCTAAAACATCTGCGTATGATTTATTTGATTTTTTTAGGGAGATTGCAAAATCACTAAATGCTTTTGAAGAAGAAACAATAAAGTGACCAGTGTCTTCTAATATTCCAACACAATTCAAAAAATGCATTACTGAGTCAAAATCTTTTGATTTTGGTTTAGTGTTAGGCGTGTCCAAGAAATTGTAAATTAATTGGGTTGTAGAAAACATAGTTTCATCAATAACACAATTACCAGTATACACAATACAATTTTTATTTGAAACGTGATGATCAAATACAATTACTTCAATTAATTTCTTACTTACTAAATTCATAAAAGATTCTTTAAGCGACCCTAACTGCTCAAAAGAATTCAAATCAAAAATTAAAACAATATCAAAGTTAGTTAAATTTGGGTTTGAAATATAATTAATATTCAAAGATTCAGAAATGTGTTTTGCCTGTTCATTAATATGACTTGGAACTGCAATAGTTGAATTTATTTTTTGCTTGTTTAAAAATCTTTGAAACATTGCAGCTGAACAAAAAGAATCCAAATCAGCGTGTTCATGAGTCAATAGAAGCACACGTTTATTCTTGCACAATTGAATTACTTTAGATTTTGAAAGACCATTCATTTATAGTGAAAAGGATTAAAGTTATTATTAAGCGTTTTGAATGGGGTTGAAAAGAAGGATTTTTAAAAATTAAAATATTTTAAAGACACTTGCACTTAATTAAAAGTGCAAGCAACTTTATTCAAAATAATTAGTTTTTTGCTTTTTTCTTGTCTTCTAATTCTTTAGCTTCGCCTTCAATCTTTGACTTAATTGAATTTAGTTTCTTAATTATTGTTTCTTCTTGTTTTTCAACAGTTTTCAATCTAAGTTCAGTACTTTCTTTCTTTTCTTTTAATTCTTTTTCCATTTCCTTAGCATCTTTTAAGAACAAAACGTTTCCAACAACTTTGTAAACAGTTTTTTCCTTAGTCTTACCCATTTCTTCCAAAGAAGCATCAATCATTTCTAATTGAAATGCCACTTGTTGCTTTTGAGCATTTATGTTCCCAAGCATTTGTCTACTTCTTTCAAACTCTAAAAGAGCTGCTCTTTGTTCTTCTTCATTCATATTTACACCACCCATTACAAAAATAATGTTTATTAAAAAAATTCTTATAACAAACTAATTAATTACTTCCCTTTGCGTTTTATTCTCCTAATTTTTCAATATTATCAAATAAAACTAATGGTTTAAGCAAGGAATTAAGTGAAGCACGCAAAGCAGTTTTGTCTTGAGCACTTACTAAAACCTGCAATTCTTCATTTTTTTGAGTAATTCTCATTTTGCTTCGCAAATACTCTTCTTCAAGTTCTGGTTTAATTGATTTAAAAAATCTCAACGCTTGATCTTTAGAATCAAACTCAAGTTTTATTTCAAGAAAAAACATAAAAACAAAAAGCAAAACAATACTAAAAAAAATTGTTTTGCAAATTAATAATTAATCAGTTTTAACTACTTTTGAAATTGGTTCTCTAGTTTTGTATAATACTCTGTGACCGCAAGAAGGACATCTAACTAACCCTTCAGAAACCATAGTTACTTCAGTAGAACATTTTGCACATTTATAAGCCATACTAATTTCCCCCTAAAATATACTTATTGTTTCTCACTATTATCTTTAACTAAAGATCCTTCAACTTCTCTTTCAATATCAGAGAAAGAAGATTCAGTTTCTTTTAACAAAACTTTTGCATCAGCAAGGAATGATTTTTGTGAAACCATTTTAACAATAGTTTTTCCAACTAAAGTTCTTGTTTCATATGCTCCGCCAGTAAATTTATTACTGCACTTCTTACAAAAAAATAATCCAGCAGCTTCTCTTTTAACTGCATCAAAACCACAAAAAGGGCAATTATTTAATGCACCTTGCTTCTTTTCAGTAGCAATAATTCTTTTTCTAATACCTACACCGTATCTAGAACTAAATCTTCCAGTTTTACCAACTTTTTTTGTGTTACCCATACTTGCTCACCAATACAAGATTCCCTCTAAGAAAGGTTTATAAACTTTCTAAAAAGAATAAAAAACAAAGAGTTTGGCCGTTTAAAAGCCAAACTCAAAGCTTTCGATTTTTTAATTACCCTTAACTATTTTTACTAATTTCTTTCTTCTCTCATCTGCTACTTTGAAAGACAGGTCAATCATTTTGTTGATTTCTTCAACAGAAAATGAACCAGGTCCTTTTTGCATAGCTGACATGAAACCATCATCAGTTGTTGCAACTGAGAATCTTGCTTCACTTGCTTTTTCTTCCAAGTAAGTTGGGTCAACTAATATTTGTCCGCCAACCTTAACGAAAGTTGTCAAAAGAGGAAGTCTCTTTAATTCAAGTTTTCCTGCATACTCGTGCTTAACGATTCTATTTTTTTCGTCAAGTTTTGGCATCTTAGCAGTCATGAATGCTGCTAGTCCCGCGATACTTCCTGCATCAAACAAGTTACCATCTGCGTTTAGGGCGTAGAAATCCATAAAAGCTATCCAGCAAGATTCGCCTTCTTTTATGCAAAGCTTAGTGAAATCAATTGCTTTAGATTCTCTAATACCTCTATCTACTACTCTTGCTACTTCAATTTCATCAAAAGATGGTGGTCCTGCTTCATACTCAGAGTGAGCTAATGCTAATAGTTCTGCTCCGCAAGAAATTGCACCTTCATCTGGATTATCAGGATAAGGTTTGTCTACAGCAATTTTTATTCCTGCTATAACTTGAGTTTCACCTAGACAAATTTTTGCACTAGATTCAGCATTTTTGCACATGTCAAGTTCAAGAGTAAATTCTCTTGGTTGTTCAAATGCTCTGCCATCAACTCTCTTTCCTGCTTTAACAGATTCAACTATTTTTGCTACATCATATTCTAAAACGGTAGTTCTCATTTTTTCACCTTCTTTGCTTTAACTTCTTTAGTTTCTTTAATTTCCTTTTTAGTAGGAGCTTCAACTTTAGTTTCTTTTTTAGAACTAACAGTTGGTTCAATTGCTTTTTGAGAAACTTCATTTAATTGAAATTTTTCTTGTAATGCTTTCTTTTGAACTTCGTAAATCTTTTTACATGCATCCATTCCAAGCACAGCAATTTTTTCCCATTCTGCTTTTGTTAATAATCCATCCATTTGTAATAGAACTATTTCTCCAGAGTTTGGTAATATTCCAAAAGGAATATCAACTGCATCAGGAGCATCTTCTTCATCTTTATTCAAATCAACGATTAATTCTCCAAATGCTTTTCCTACTCCAGTAGCTGCTACCATATCTCTCATTGGAATTCCAGCATCAGCCATTGCGCAAGAAGCTGCAGTTAAGCAAGCAACTCTTGAACCTGCATTTGAATCTACTACTTCAACTAAAACCGCAATTTCAGTGTTAGGAAATTGTTCAGTGAAAACTGCTTTGTCTAAAGCTTCTCCAAGAACTTTTGAAATTTCCATATCTCTTCTATTTGGTCTAGGTTGTTTTCTTTCAGGAACTGAGAATGTTGCCATTCTGTAAGTTACCTTAATATTTGCCTTCAATGGGTTTTGTGTGTGCTTAGGCAAAGCTTCTCTTGGCCCATAAACTGCAGCATAAACTTTGTTTTGTCCCCATTCTAAATATGCAGAACCATCTGCGTTAGGTAAAACACCAACTTTAATACTAATTGGTCTTAAGTCCTCCATTTTTCTTCCATCTACTCTTTTCTTATCTTTTTTGTAGTCTGGCATATTTTCTGTTACTCTACCACTCATGTCATTCACCTTCAGTAAGTCTCCATATTTAATTTAACAATTCAGATTCTTCTTCTGAATTATTTTGCATAACTTCACTTTCTTCGCTAGAAGCTTGCTTATTATTTTTAACTGCATCTTTTTTTGGAACGTTAACTGGTATTCCTTCAGCTTTGAAAAATTCTTCAACAGTATTAGTCAAATTACTTTTGTAAGAATTGTCGTTAATAAAAAGAACAACTTTTCTTAACAATGCTAAATTTCCATTCTTAGCCCAAACTCTACCATTTTTTCCAATAACTATATCGCATCCAGTTCCTTGCTTTAATAATTCAAGCATTGAACCGCTCTTTCCAATTAATCTTGGTGTTCTAACAGCAGTAACTTCAATTACATCTCCGCCAAACATTCTTCTTGGAAAACCTATATCAGCTTCTCTTAATTCATTAACGTATTCTACTTTTCCTGAAATTAAGTCACCAACTTTCAAGTCTTCTCTCATTACACTCTTTGGAATAAAAGATTCTACAAAAGAATTAATGTTAATATTGTAGCCAGCAAAAATTGCTCTAGTTACTACTCCAATAACAACATCGTCTTGTTGTGGAAAATATTTTCCTTCAAGAGGAACTACACTAGCTCTCTCTTCTGAATCTTCACTTATACCCAAAACTTTTGAGTATATTTTGCCGTTAGCAACGTAAACGTTACTACCAAGGCGTTTTCTTTCTTGGGAAATTAATTCTCCCGGAATTACTACCTTTTTACTCATCCATTCACCTTCTAAAAATTACTAAATCAAAATCCTTACTCTACAGTCCCAATTATTTTTACTAAAATTTCCCCGTGAGTTATTGAATTTAATTCATTCAATAAATCCTGCTTTGCTCCAGCAGGTAGAGAAAACTCTGCTGCTAAAGAACCATCATTAAGCCACTCTTCTTTTTTCATTTCATATTTGTGGATAATGCTCGAGGTCTTTCCTGCATATTGAGTTGGAATTTTAACTGCAAAATCTATTTTTGCTAATGAAATTGGAATAATGTGTCTAATTGCTTTTATTATTTCATTAACTTGCTCTTCAGTACTTTTGAAAGCATCAATATGAATTTTTGCTTGTTCTAAACAATTTTCAATTCTTTGCGGAGGGTGAGGAGTTTTTGTTTTTGGATCAATTGCATTTCTTGAAATGAAATGAATTATTTCAAGTCTCTTTTTTTCTAAAATTGTTCTTCTTTGTTCAGTTGTTAATTGAACTTCACCATCATGAATAATTTTTTTTACAACTTCTTTGAGATCATTAGTTTGAAAAACTTTTTTTATGTTCTCTGCACTTTGTTCATCCCCTGCTTTTGGATCTTTAAAAATTCTTTCAATAGCCATTAGAGAATCTAGTGGAACATCTTTTCCATGCTTAACATCCATTGCTAAATTTGGATCAACTAATATTTCAAACTTAAGGCCAAAACGTTCTAAACGAGCAACTACTGCGTCTTCTACTCTAACCATATATACTCATTTCCTTCTCTAAAACTAATCGCTCCACCCTTTTTCTTTTTTCCCTCAGGAGAGCAGTTAAGTTACTAAATGTAAATTAAGCATTCACTTGAATGCTTGTTTTAATTCTTTGTCAGTAAGTCTTCTAAATCCGCTTTTATCAATTAATGCAAATTCTAATCTACCTAAAGATATTTTTTCTTTTTCTGGCAAACTTTTTTCTATAGCTTTGTAAGCGCTAGTAAGTGCCTCAGTTAAAGATAAACCTTCTTTGAAATCTTTTTCTAAAACTTCCATTGCTTTTTCTCTATTTCTTCCAATTGCAACAGCTTTGTATTCAGCAAGAGCTCCACTTGGTTCTGTTTGAAAAATCTTTGCTCCCTTCTCATCTACTCCGCCAATAATAAAAGCTACTCCAAAAGGTCGTAGGCCTCCGTATTGAGTAAAAGCTTGTTTAGTTTCAGCAATTTCTTTAGCCATTACTTCTATTTGAATATTTTCAGAATAAACCATTTTGTTGTCTTGTGCTTGCTTTCGAGCAATACCAACTAATCTTCTTGCGTCCCCTACTAAACCAGCAGAAACAACAGCAATGTTTTGATCAATCTTAAATATTTTTTCAATTGATTCAGGAATAACTAATTTGCTTTGAACATTCTTGTCCGCAACTAAAACTACACCTTCATTAAAAATAATTCCTACACCAGTACTACCTTGCTCAACAATTTTACTAGCATACTCAACCTGGTAAAGTCGGCCATCAGGAGAAAACATTGTAGCTGCTTTATCATAAGCAGGAACCTTTGAACCTTGAACTGGATACATCAAAACACCTCAACAAAAACTAATTAAAAATAATTAAACTCTATTAACCTCAAACTACCTTTTCCTTTTAAAGAAATCGTTAAAAAATGCTCCAAAAAGAACACCATAAACTCATTTCAATATACTATACATTAAGAATAGAAACCCTTTAAAATGATTAATTTGGAGAAAAAAACAGCCAAAAAATGACTAGAGTTTAACAAATTCCTTTAAAGTTCTAATAGTTCCTGAAGTAAGCAAGGGATTTAGAATAATTTTTTTATTTCTAATTTTATCTACTAGTGCAGTTCCACCAATTAAATCAATTTCTTTTCCCCTGTTACATTTAATTATTACTTTATTTTCCTTGAAAAGAACAACTTTTGGATTTATTTCTGCGAGGCCTTTAGAGCCAAAGAAAGAAAGTAATTCAATCCAAAAACCAAAGTAAAAATCTTTCTCACTTACATCAGCATTTAAAATTTCAAATAAAACGTAACGTTTTCTTTCTCTCTTTGAAAGAGGAATAGTTGATTTTTTTACTTTAACAATATTCATAAATATCACAAAATCATTTTCAATTTGCAAATACAATTAATTTTTACTTCAATTCCTGTTCAATTGAACTATTTGCTAAATCCTTAGAATACCCAAGCATTTGCGCTAAATCCATCCTTACTATTTTTGGCCTAACATGAAGTGGATCTTTACATCCAGAAGCTACAATAAATTTGGTTTTCTTTAACTTACAATATTTTGCAACTTCAGAATAATTTTTCCAATATAAATGTCTTTCAAAAGAATTTAATTTCATTAACTCTTCAAACATCAAAACAACTGTAGTATTATTGTCGGCAAGTTTTTTTGCTAAAGCTAAATCAAAAAATTGTTTTGAATTAGAAGGAGATAATAAAAAATCAGCTTTAATTTTTACTGCAAGTTCATTTGCTTTAATGCTTCCGCCAACAACAGCTTTTAATTTTCCTTTTAATTTTTGAATATTTGAATCAGGAGTATTTTCATTAATTAAATAACAAGGAAAAAGAGTGTTTAATTTAGCTACTTTTTCATCCTTCTCATTCTCAACAAGGACAATAGTAGGCTCCTTGAAATATACAGAAAGTTGCAGCAACTCTTTGAGTGGCTGAGTATAGACTAAATCTACCATAAAGATAAAAAATTACTGCACTTAGTGCAGCAATTATCTTTAAATTTTTACATTCAACCAAAGTGTCTATCAAGAGCTTTCTTTGCTCTGATTTTTCTTTGATTCTTTTTATTGAATTCCTTATTAACTCCACCAGCGAAAGTCTTTCCTCTTTCTGCTCTTCCTTGGTGTCCTTTTGCAAGGAACTTCAAGTTCTTATCAGCTAAAATTGTAGAAGCATTTCTATCAGCCATTACTACTTCAAAGTAGTGCCATTTTCCATCTTCAGCAATTTTATATGAACCAATAGCTTCAGCATTTTCAAAACGCTTAGAAACTTTTTGTTCAGCCATTGCTTGAGTATTAAGTTTTCTAGATAATTTTGCTTGACCTTGTCTTTTTGGTCTTCTTTTATTCTTTGGTCTGTGGTGAGTTCCAGTTCCTTTTCTCACTCTTGCTCTAACAACAAAAATACCTTGTTTTGCTTTGTAACCAACAGTTCTTGCAGCAACTAAATTAGTAGGGTGTTCAACCTTAACAACTGCTCTTTCATCATTTCTAAATTCAATTCCTCTTTTTCGCATTAAGCCTGCATAATCATAATTAGCATCTTTTGTTCCTTTCCATTCATTTTGAAAAGCTTCTTTGATATATTTAGCTGCACCCATTTAAATTCACCAAGTAATAAAGACAATTTCCAAAAAAGCATTTATAAAGCTAACTGCAAGGCCCTTTTTTTGATTTAATTAGAAAAATTAATTTTTCAACTCAACCTAGCTTTTTTGCACCATTCACTAAAACTTAAAGCTTTATGGTAAACTATAATTATTATGCAAAAAATGGGAAAAAAGAATCCTTTAGTCTGCGAGCATTGCAAATCAAAAGTTGCAATAACTTTACCCTACGGACCACACTACTTTTGTGAAAAACACTTTACAAAATTCTTTGAAGATAGATTTAGAAAAACTATTAGAAAATACAAACTATTCAAACCAAAAGAAAAACTATTAATCGCACTTAGTGGCGGAAAAGATTCTTGTGTATTATTACATTTACTTTCAAAATATTACTCAAAAAGCAATTACCTTGAAGCACTAATAATTGATGAAGGAGTAAAGGGATATAGAGAAAACGCTATTAATATTGCAAAAGAAAATTGTGAAGAGAGAAAAATAAAATACACAATTATTGAATTTAAAAAAGAATTTGGAATAACTAATGATAAATTAATGCCTCTAATTTTATCAAATCCAAAAATGGGAGGAACTTGTGCATTTTGCGGAACTTTAAGAAGAAATATTATGAACAAATATTCTAAAAAATTAAAAATGGATAAACTTGTTACTGGACATAATTTAGATGATGAAGTACAAAGTTTTGTAATGAATGTATTCAATAATGATTTTGAAAGATTAAAAAGAATGAATGCAACAAGCGGAATAATTGATCATGAAGGATTTGTTAAAAGAATAAAACCATTATATGAAACTCCAGAAAAAGAAATTATTGCATACGCCGCAATGAATGATATTAAGCATTACTCTGCACAGTGTTGTCCTTACTCTTGGACTGCAAAAAGAAATGAATATAGAGAAATGATTAATAATTTTGAAAACCGATTTCCTGGAACTGAATATTCAATCCTGCGTTTTTTTGAAAATCTAAAACCATTACTAAAACCAAAAAAAGAATTAAAACAAAAATTATCAAATTGCTTACATGAATGCAAAAAATGCAAAGAACCAACTGAAAAAGAATTATGCAAAGCGTGTGAAATGATTCAAAAAATAAAAGAAGAGGAAAAAAAATCTAAAACAAATAAAGTTGAAAAAGATTTGAGTCACTTAAATAAATATAATAAAAAATTAACTTGCTCTTCTACAAAAGGAAATTGCGAGTAAGTTTGATGCAAGTGCAAAGTATAAAAAACTAAAAAACATTTATATTTCATGCCTAATGAAGAAGAAATAATAAGAGAAATCCTTTCAAAAAAAAGAATTGATACAAAAAAAGATTTTTACTTGCTTTACAATAAAGGACTATTTGGAAACCGGCCGCTTTGCTGGAATACTCATAAAGAACTTTTAAACAGCACTTGGAGAAATGCTGTTTGCATTCGATCAACAAAAGGAACTGCAAGAAGCAATACTAGATTTGATGTTCCTTTTTGTGAATTAGAAAAAGAATTAGAAGATTTGAGAAACACTGGAGTAAAAGACAGTGAAATGAGTTTTAATCAAAGCATGCCAAATGATAAAATAATAATTCAAGCAGAAATTAAACGAACACAATTCGGATTGTATTTGCTTTACAGCACAATAAAAAAACCAATGAACTTAGCATTTAAAGAAGAAATAAAACACGCTTTCGGCCTTGAAGCACTATTAATATTACAAACACATCTTTTTCCACAAAGCTACTCTGATATTATGAATTTACTTGAAATGTTTCCTGAATCAGTAATAGAATTTGGGACTTACTCAATTCACGTTGGAGATTTACCAGGAAGAAATACAATAATTTGGGAAGTAAGAAATTATTAAAAAATAATTAAAAAAATTATTAAATAATTGTTAAATGAATTAACTCTTACTTAAAATAGTATCCATTATTTGAGTGAATTGCTTTTCAAATCTAGTTAATTCTTCCATTTTAGCATCAATTGCAAGAGTTTTTTCTTCAAGAGTATTTTGTGCAAATTCATTTTTTCTATTTAATTCTTCAATAGCCACATTTATTTGAGCTAAATTAGTTTGCATATTATTAATGAATTCCTGTTTGAATTTTTCAATAGTTTGAATTTTCTGATCCAAAAGTTCAGGCGAAATCTTTTTGTTTATTGATTGAAGTTTATTTAATTCCACTTCCATTTTTGAAATTAATTCATCAGCTCTACTAATTGCTAATTGTTCAATTTTTTGTTCGGCTTGCGCAAGCATACCTTCAGCAATATTCTTTTCTAATTCTAAAGTTTTATTTACTCTCTCATCCATTTGCTGAATTTGTATAGATGCAGAATCAATAAAAGATTGTGCTTGAGATTTTGTTTTAATCATTTCAGAATTAACTTCAACAATTAATTGAGATTTTGTTTTTTTAGCTTCGTTTAATGCTAAAGTTATTTCATTAAAAGAAATTTGTTGTTGTTTTTTTGATTCTTCAATTATTTTAAGAGTCTCTGTTAACTGCTTATTATATTGTTTGAGTTCTGCTATTTTCGCATCAATAATAAAAGTAATTTCTTTTTGTTTTTGATCGAGTGCTTCTTTATTACTTGAAATTAATAAATCCTTTTGTGAATCAGCAAGTACTTTGAATTGATACAATTCTTTTCTAAGGGCCTCATCTACTTTTTGACTAATCTCTAAATCAACATCACTTTTTAGTTGCTTCATTTCACTTAACTTTGCATTAACTGCAACAACAATCCCTTTTTTCCAAAGTTCTTCAAAATCTGGTGAAGAATCAAGTGAAATAGATGGAGAATATTTCTTTAAAGGAATAGAACTTTGAGAAGAAAAATTAGAATTAACTGAATTTAAATTATTTTGATTAGAAAAATTTTGATTTAAATTATTTTTAGATTTTACATTTAAAAAAGAATAAGGATCAGGCGCTGTTGTTGAATTTACAGAATTATTTAAATTTAATTTTTCAGTATTTGGTTTATTAGTAGCAGTATTGTTTTTTTCACTAGTAAGGGTTTCTTTTACCTTAGTTTCAAATTCATCTTCACTCTCTTCATCATTAATTCCACTTGTTTTATTTATTAAAGAGTCATTAGTTACATTTGGTTTAACTTCATTTTCAGATCCATTCCCTGACTCATTTTCAGATTCACTTCCATTATCACTTTCTGAATCATTTAATGAATTTTCAATTTCATCATTTGAATCTTCTTTAATTTCATCACCAACTTCATTAGGATCTGATTGTCGTGCAACATCCCTAATTATTCTCCCCGCTACATCTTCACTCGATGCTGAATCAATTTTAGGAGCAATTTTGTCAGATTTTGGTTTATCAAATGGAATTTGAGAAATAACTTCATCATTCATACTTAATTTTGTTGCATTTCCAACAAATACTTGTTTTGAACCTTTTTGATTTAAATCTTGATTAGGAACTTTAATAGTAGAAGATGAATTTTGTAAAGAAATTGTAGAAGATTTGTTTTGAATAGAAGGATTTGAAGTTTGTTGTGATGAATTATTTTGAACAGTAGAATTATTTGATGAAGAAGACTTAACAGTAAATGTACCTTGTATTTGAACAGGAGTAGGATTTACACCCTTAGCTTCAATAATTAAACTAGTTGCTTCATCTTTACTAATCCCAACGTCAAAAAGGTTCTCAGCAATTTCACTATCTGAAACGTTAAGCGCAAGTAATTTTTGAATTGATTCAATTACTGACTGATGTTTATCCATAAAAAAACCACAAATTGGCTCACAAACTAAAGTATTAGTGTTTTTTCTTAAATAAAAAGGTTTTTATTAAAAAAATAAGGGAATTAAATTTATTAAAAATGATTACTTTTATTAAAAATGAAAAAGAGGGAGTTTTCCCCCTAAATCAATTTTTAATTAAATCAATCTAATTCAAGGAGAAACTAGTATTACACTATCCCCTCTAACTAAAACTCTACCATATTTAGTTTTAATTTCACCTTCAACTAATTGTGAGGCATTCTCAAGATGAAGATTCATATGAATATCAAAAGCCTTCAGCACTCCCCTTACTTGATTGTTCCCTTTCAAAACAACCAAAACTTCTTTATTTACCGCATCGTTTAAAAGATCAAACGGTCTATTGCTCATAAAAACACCTCATTTCTTTTTGAAGAATGAAAATAATTTCTCCAAAAAACCAACTTTTTTCACTTGCACATTTTCAGGCATTTTTAAACCAGTGAGCTTAGAAGCCACTTTTGTTATCTCTTCAGAAGCAGGTGAAGAAGGTTTTCTCACAATCACTGGAGAAACTTTTTCCTGCATAAAACTTTTTCTTACTTCAGGATCGTAAGGAACACTTCCATAAACTGGAAGTTCAAGCATATTAGCAATATCATTTTTTGTTATTTCGCCTTTCTCATTCATTACAAAATTAATTACTATTCCAATTACTTTAGAACCAAGTCTTTGTGCAACAATTTTTGTTTTTAATGCATCTGCTATTGCGGGAGAAGTTGGCATTGTAACTAACAAAGTTTCTTGAGAAGCACTTAGTGCAGAAAGAACATTTTTTTCTATTCCTGCGGCAACATCAAGTAAAATGTAATCAAATTGTTCAGTTAATTCTGAAACAATTGTAGTTAACCTTTCACTATCAACTCTTTTATAATTATCAAGACTCAATCCTGAAGGAATAAATCTAACTCCCTCTGGGCCATCATAAATAGCATCTCTAACTTGTGCTTCACCTAACAATACATCATGAAGAGTAATTGGAGAAGATTGCATACCTAAAATTAAAGATAAATTAGCCATTGCTACATCAGCATCAATTAACAAAACTTTTTGACCTAATTTTGAAAGAGCAATTCCTAAGTTAGCTGTAACAGTTGTTTTACCTGTTCCCCCTTTTCCTGAAGCGATTGCAATTACTCTACCCATAAAAATCATCCAATAAACAAAATATTAAAACAAAACAAAAATAAAAAGCTACTCATTGGGGCAAAAAATAAAAACCCTTCAAAAAACACCCTTTTTTTTCAATAACTAAAAACACACCTATGCTATTTGCACAATTCTTTTCTTTTCACTTTGCTTATTTACTTGAAGCAAAGATTCTAACTCAATTGAAAGCGCCCTTAATTCTAAATTTGATAATTCAGAACCAGCTTTTACAATAAAAATTTTCTTATTCAACGGGAACAACATAAACCATCCATCATTTCTTTTAATTAAAACAGATTCAGAATCAGGTAATTCACTTTTTATGTAAGATAACATTGCAGTACCCATTATACCCTCAGTGTGGCCATTTCCTTCACTAGAAACAATAATACTTCCATCAAGGTTAGTTACTAAAAAAGAATCAACTAAATGTTTTCGTTTTAAAATTGTTAAATTTTCCTCAAAATTTTGAGAATAAACATATTTGTGTTTTGACAAAAAATCTTTTAAAAATTCTATTTGAACTATTGGTCTTGCAGTATCATCATCTAAAACGCCGCGAGCAAAATTCCTAATTAGCTTAAATACCATTTTTTCAACACCAGGCAATTTTTTTAATTAAACTTAATTATTTTAATTCACTCAATCCATATGAATCAAGTACATTTTTTTCATTAATTTGTTTCTCAAATTTTACGGAGAACACAGAAGGAAGCATCTTTGGAAGCTCTTTTAAATCTATTTTATTAACCAAAAGTTTTTCATCAAAAGCAGTCACTAAATCCACTTGAGATCGAGTTAAACTCACTAAATGAAAAAACCCTCTCCCTTTTGTTTGATTAAAAAAGAATTCTAAAGCTTCATTTCCCTTAAGAGTTCGCTCAGCAGCTAAACACTCAACAATACACGCAATTATTTCCCCACCTTTAAAAAAAATTGCACCTTCTTCAATAAAATGGCCCCTAACTGAAAGAACCAAATATCCATTAAAAGATTTTGATAACACTTCTTGAGCTTTTAGAGTAAGATCAAAAGGAACATTTCCTTTTCCTGCCACTTCCCCAACCGGAAAATTCAACCTTCATCCCCTTCCTTTTCAACAAATTAATAACTAAATAAGAAAATAACTAGTACTTAAAAATTACTTAAGCTAATTTTTAGACAAAAAATAAGGAAAAAAAATAAATTTATTTCTTTTCTTCTGATTTAGATTCTTTTTTATCATCAGATTTAGACTCTTTCTTATCATCTGACTTAGAATCCTTTTTGTCATCAGACTTAGAATCTTTCTTATCGTCATGTTTGTGTTCTACTTTATCAACTCTAGGTTCTGGTTTTTTTCCTTTTAAGAAAACAACTTTATCAGCAGTATTTTTTAACGCAGCAGCAGTCATTTCTTCAGCAACTAATGCAACAGTTTCTTTTCCATGCTCTTTTGCTTTGATTAAAGCAGGAAGAAAATCACTATCCCTTGTGGCAAAAATAAGTGTATCAATATTAGGATTAAATGCAACTTCAGTTGCATCACAAGCCATTACTACATCAACATCAGTAGTAGAAATAATTGGAGAAAATCCCTGGTTCACCGTTGCTTCAACCAATTTGTCAGAAGCAAACTGATTAAGATAAACTCTTCCAATTTTAATAGAACCAAATTTAACTGATTCCTTTTTTATTAAATCAATATCAATTCCAAACTCTTTTCTAAGTAAGTTAGGCCCATCAACAAAAACAGCAACACGCTTAGTTTTTGCTTTAAATAAAGAATTAAGCCATTTTTGTAAAAACATATAAACACCCAATTTCTATTAAGGAATATCCAGTAAAAACTGAATAAAAAACCTTGTATAATGTATTGTGATATGCAAGCCTTAAAAAGCCTAAAAAGAGAGATGCTAGCACTAAAAAATCCAAAAAAAGCACTTATTCTCCAAGGCTTCTTTAAAACCAAAAAAGGAGAATATGCAGAAGGAGATATATTTTATGGAATAACAGTTCCAATAACACGCGAAATTGCTAAAAAATATGCAGCAAAAATTACTCTAAAGGATACGGAAAAACTACTTCACTCAAAAATACATGAAGAAAGATTATGTGCTCTACTTATTTTAATTCAAAAAGTTAGAAACAAAAATTGTACACTTGAAACTAAAAAAGAAATTTATGAATTATACTTAAGAAATACTAAATTTATTAACAATTGGGATTTAGTTGACTTAAGTTCCCAACACTTAATTGGAAAATATTTATTTGAAAATCAAAATGAAATTCAAATCTTAGAAAAAATGGCAAAATCTAATTTGCTTTGGGACAAACGAATTGCAATGCTTGCAACTTTTTATTTTATTTACCAAAAAGAATTTACTCATACTTTAAACTTAGCAAAAATTCTCCTTCATGATGAACATGATTTAATGCAAAAAGCTGTCGGGTGGATGCTGCGAGAAATTGGTAAAAGAGATTTGAATGTTGAAGAAGAATTTTTAAAAGAAAATTACAAAACAATGCCTCGAACTATGTTAAGGTATGCTATTGAAAAATTTCCTGAAACAAAAAGGAAAAAATATTTGAAAGGAAAGATTTAAACAAATTAATACACATAGTAAAATAGAGTTGAAGAAAAATGACTGAAGAAAAAAAGAAAGTTGGAACTGGATTTGGAGTAATGCTACTTAGAGATGGAAAAGTACTTCTTGGAAAAAGACACATTGATCCAGATAAAGCGGATTCAGTTTTTAGAGCAGCTGATGTATGGACAATGCCTGGAGGAAAATTTGAGTGGGGAGAAAAACTCAAAGAAGGAGCACAACGTGAATTATTAGAAGAAACAGGAATTGAAGTTAAGCTTGAAAATATAAGTGTCATGTGTGTAAATTGCGATAAAAATGAACACGCACACTTTGTAACAGTAGGAATGTTTGTAACTAACTTCACTAAAGAAGCAAAAGTTATGGAGCCTGATGAAATAACCGAGTGGAAATGGTTCTCTTTTGATGAACTTCCAAAAAATATTTACTTTCCAAGTTTAAAAGTACTTGAATGCTATAAAGAAAAAAAGTTTACAATTGAATAGGAGCTCTCAAAAAGCGGTTTTTGGGACAAATCAGCTTGGTTTTTAAACCCAATTAAATTAATCTTCATTAAAGTTGCTCTTTAGCAATATTGAAAATAAAAAGGTGTTAAGAAATGGTTGACGAGAAAAAATTTGAACAAGCTGGACAATTAAAACCAGGTCATTTAGTACTAATTGATGGAGAAGTTTGTCAAGTAAAAACAACTGAAAAATCAAAGCCAGGAAAACACGGAGCAGCAAAAGTTAGAATAGTAGCATTTAATATTTTTACACAACAAAAAAGAGGACTATTAAAAGCAACTGACGGAGAAGTAGAAGTTCCATTAGTACCAAAAGGAGATGGACAAATAGTTGCAATAATGGGCGATGTATACCAATTAATGGATTCTACAACATACGAAACATATGATGCACCAAAACCAGGTGAAGATGTTCCTACTTTAAAATCTGGAGATCAAGTAGAATACCAGAAATATGGTGCAGCAATTAAAATTGTAAGAAAACGGTAAAAGCTAATTAGCTTTTCCTTTTCTAAATTCTTTTTTTATTTTTTTAAATTAATTTTTAGTTTTTTAAATATTTTTTCTTTTATTTATTATTTTTTATTTTAAAATTCAAATAAATCCTTTTAATCAAATTAATTAACCTTTACAAACACCATATTACTTATGAATAGTGAAAACAAAAAAGCATTACTCCTGGTTTCAGGAGGAATTGATTCACCAGTGGCTGCAAAACTTGCACAAGAAAAAGGATATGACTTAACTGCTATTCACTTTTCTCAAGAACCTTTCACCGATTCAACCCCAAAACTAAAATCACTTGCCTTATGTAAACTCTTAGGACTTAAGGAAATGATTGTGGTAAATGCAGGAGAGGAATTTAAAGAAATTGCTGACAAGAGTTACAGAGAATATTATTTTATTTTAATGAAAAGATTTATGGTGAAAGTGAGTGAAAGGATCGCTAAAGAAAAAGGGATTGAATATTTAATTACAGGAGAAAGTTTAGGACAAGTATCATCTCAAACTTTAAGTAATTTAAATACAATAAACCAAAGTACAAAAATAGAAATCCTTCGCCCAGTATTATTTATGAATAAACAAGAAATAATTAATTTAAGCAAAAAATATAATTATTTTGAAACTAGCAAAGGAGCAGAAATGTGTGATGCCCTTGCAAGTGGAACCCCTCGAACACAAAGCACAATAGAACAACTCAATGTTGAAGAAGAAAAATGCAAAATGAATGAATTAATAGAAAGATCACTTAGCAAAATAACTATTGAAGATACAAATCAAAAAATTGAATTACCAAAAACAATAAATGTGTGCAAATGAGAGTGAAAAAATGAATAAATCAGGAAAAGAACAAAAACTCTTAGAGTTTTTCAAAATTGCACTTGAACTTAAAAAAATAAAAAGAACAGGATGGATTGACAGAAAAATAAAAAATCCTGAGAGTATTGCGGACCACTCATATCAATTAGCTCTAATGAGTTTAATTTTTGGAAAAGAACTTAGGATTAACATGAACCGTGCAGTAAAAATGGCAATAGTGCACGATCTTGCAGAATCAATAGTTGGAGACATTTCAGTAGACCAACGCCATAGCTACAAAAACCACACAGGAATAAAACCAACGATTACTGATAATGAAAAAAAAATTCTTGAAGACAACGCAATGAAAAAAATCACCTCCCTCCTAAATAAAAATCAGGCAAAAGAAATAATGTCACTCTATAAAGAATATGAAGAAAGAAAAACAAGAACAGCACGTATTGTAAAAGAACTTGACTCACTTGAAGTAATATTTCAAGCACTTGAATACAAAAGAGAAAACCAAAAGAATGAAGGACTCGAAGACTTCTTTTTATACAGAACAACTTTCAACCCTATAAAAACAAAAGAACTTCAAAAAGTTCTTGAAATTATATTAAAAGAAAAAAATAAGCTAGCAAGGAAAAAATCTAAATAAATGAGTTTAATGAGTTGATAATATGGAAATTGCTGAATACACAGGAAAACCTTGTCGAACAAAAATGGCTTATGAGTTCTTACCAAAAAAACAAATTAATATTAATTTAGAAAAAGCTTGTGAAGAAATCATTAATAGTACTGCTACTGTTGAAGTTAAGACTAAAGTTTTACTAATGCTAAAACTTGACTATGCTACAATATCACTTTTTCCTTCAGGAAAACTTTTAGTGAGAGGGGAAAGAGATGAAGATAAGGCACGAGAGCTAGCTAAAAAAATATTACTTACTTTAAAAGAAAGTGTTAAATAGATAAATAGGCTATTAATTTTATTTCACTTGGGGGTGAATGAAAATGGTATTAAATTTTGATATATTCTTTAACCCTGAAGAAAACTTATTCTCAGCATTAAAGAAAGCAAGTTATACAAAAGCAATAATCAATTATTCAGCAGTACCAGTAATACTAGGAATACTCGCAGGAATAGTAATGTTACTTTTGTCAGTTCTAGCAGGAGATATTGTTTCAGGAATAATTAGTCTAATTGGAATTCCAATAGCAATTGCAGTAGGAATTACATTATTTGCATTAATAGCAAATATTCTATTATTCATTGGAATGAAAATAGTTGGAGGAAAAGCAAGTTTTAAGACTCAATTCTTTGGATTATCTTTAATTGCACTTCCAATGGAAGTAGCATTAACTGTAGCATATATTTTATTAGGAATTAGTTTCGCATCAATATTCATACTAATTGGAATAGTATTATTCCCAATTGTGTACGCTTTAGTAATAGCATTAGCTATGTATGTACAATACCTATCATGGGTAGTAATCAAAGAAATGCATGAATTAAGTGCTAAAAAACAAATATTAGGAATTGCAATATCATTAATTATAGTAATGATAATTGTAGGAGTAATAGTAGGAATACTAGTATTACTAGCAGGAGCTTTAGTAGCTTCAATATTATCAACAGCACTTATGGGAACAATATAAATTATAAAAACTATTTAAGAAAAGTAAAGGGGTATAGAAATATACCCTTTTATTTAAAAAAATCAAAACAAATTATTTTTAACTAGTTAGATTAAACCTTTACTTGATAAAAATGGATTCTGATTCAAGTTGTTTGTTTTGTAAATTTGCAAAACATGAAATTCCCTGCGAAATTGTATTTGAAAATGAAAAAGTAATGGCTTTTTTAGATATTAATCCAGCTGGAGAACTTGATGGACACACTTTAATTATCCCTAAAAAACACTTTAAAGATTTAGAAGATATAGAAGAAACTTATTTAATTGAAATAATTAAAGTGATACAAAAACTATCAAAAGCAATAATGAATGCAACTAATGCAGATGGATTAAATTTGATTCAAAATAATGGAAAAGCGGCTGGGCAATGCATAATGCACGCACATTTTCACTTAATCCCACGAAAACATGGGGACAATATAATAATTGATGAAAACAGAAGAAAAACTAAACCAATGGAACTATTTGAAACTGCTAAAGCCATTAAAAAAGAACTCTAAAATGGTTTGGATTTTGTTTTCTCTAAAGGGAAACAGGGTTTAGAATCCAAACCCTCAAAGTATTAATCAAACCTAAACACTATATTATGCAAAGGAAAAAACATGCTGAATTGTTATTTTGGTATGCCCCAACACTTTTTTCTTTTAAAAAAATAAATTTAAATTGGAGCAAAACTTCATTAAAGGATAATCACCCCAAAATATAGTTTTGCTCCAAAAATATATACGTCGGCAAAATGGCTTAGAAAGTCTTAAAGAGTACTTGCTAAATAGAAATTTGTTAAAGGTTGGGAAAAATGGATATTAACTTAGAAGAAATAGAAAAGTCAGACGGCTCTCCTTTTGTTGAAAGATTTGAAGAATTTTTCAATGTAGAATACAAAAAGCAAGTTGAAAGAATAGTTGAATCTTATCCTGAAACTAGAAGTGTAGTAGTTGATTTTAAAATATTAGAAAAATTTGATCCAACTTTAGCTGATGAATTAGTCGATAATCCAGATGCAGTTTTAGAAGCAGCACACACTGCAATTCAAAACATACACTTACCAACTCTTACTACTGAAACATTCAAACCCCATGTTCGATTTAGCAACATGCCACGAGATAGAGAAATTGAAGTTCGACACGTTGGTTCAAAACACATTGGAAAAATGTTAAGTGTAGAAGGACTTGTAAGACAAATCACAGATGTATTACCAAAACTAACAATGGCAACCTACAAATGTAGAAGATGCGGAAATGTTTATAAAATTCCTCAAGAAAAACAACAACTTCACCCCCCACACATGTGTGAATGCCACTCAAAGGAATTTAATTTAGAAGAAGAAAAAAGTGAATTTATTGATTATCAAAAAGTACAGGTTCAGGAAACTTTAGAAAAATTAAAAGGAAATGAACAAGCAACTTACCTTGATGTTTATGTTAGTGATGATTTAGTAAATAAAGTTGCAGCAGGAGATAAAACAAAATTTGTAGGAGTGCTTAGACTTGTCCCTCCGCAAAAAGATAAAAAAACTGTTTATGGTAGATTTTTAGAAGTAAATTCTTTAGAAGAAACTGCAAAAGAATTTTCTGAAGTAGATATTACTAAAGAAGAAGAAATTGCAATAAATAAACTTTCAAAAGATCCAAAAATCTATGAAATGCTTGCACAAAGTATTGCTCCAGCAATTTATGGGCATGATGTTGTAAAAGAAAGTATTGCACTTGAATTATTTGGAGGAGTAACAAAACACTTACCTAATGATCAAAAAATCAGAGGAAATATTCACGTTTTATTAATCGGTGATCCTGGTTGTGGAAAATCACAATTACTACAAGCAGCAAATAAAATTGCCCCAAAGAGTATTTACGTTTCAGGAAAAACTACTACAGGAGCTGGACTTACAGCAACAGCAGTTAAAGATGAATTTGGAGAAGGAGGATGGACTCTAAAAGCAGGTGCACTTGTTTTAAGTTCTGGCGGAGTATGTATGGCAGATGAACTTGATAAAATGGATCCAGAAGATAGAAGTGCATTACACGAAGCAATGGAACAGGGAATAATTTCAGTTGCAAAAGCAGGAATAGTTTCTCGATTCAAAGCAGATACTTCACTCTTAGCAGCAGCAAATCCAAAATATTCTAGATTTGATAAATTCACTCCATTTTTGGAACAAATTGATTTACCACCATCACTAATTTCAAGATTTGATTTATTCTTCATGATAAGAGATATTTTGGATAAAACTCAAGACACAAAAATTGCTGAACACATACTAAAGACTCACCAAAGTGGTGAAAAATTAATGCAATATGGTAAAAAGGGACTTGCACTAAAGAAAGAAGAAAAAGAAGATATTGACAAAAGAACAAAACCAATAATTGATGCTGAATTATTTAAAAAATATGTTTCACTTGCAAGACAAAAATGTTTTCCAATCTTAAGCGAAGAAGCTGTTAATAGAATTTCTGACTTTTATGTTGGACTACGTGACCAAGGAAGACAACAAGGAGCATACGCTGCAACTGCAAGACAATTAGAAGGACTAGTAAGATTGTCAGAAGCAAGTGCAAGAGTTCGAATGAGTGACACAGTAGAAATACAAGATGCAGAAAGAGCTATTAGACTTGTTAAAAAATCTTTAGAAGAAACAGTAACTGATCCAGAAACAGGAAGAATTGATATTGATATAGTTACAACAGGAATTACTCAATCAAAGCAAAATGCAATAAGTCAAATCCTGCACATAATTAAAGAACAAATGGGAACTGGAATTGATATGGTGCCTTATGAAGAAATAGTACTCAAAGCAATGGAAAAAGGAATTGATGAAGAAAGAGTTAAAGCTGCTGTTGATGAATTAACTAGAAAAGGAGATATTTACTCTCCACGCCACCATTTTTTGAAACCTACCGCAACTAAATCAGGCCAATAAAAAAAGCACTTTTTTAATCAAACAAATACTAATTTAAACAAAAGAACTAATAGTTAATTAATGAAAACTAATAAAAAAAATAAGCAACTTAATAAAATTCAAAAACAAACTAAATCAAAAACAATTAAAAAAGAAGAAAATTGGCTAACTAAAGAAGCAATTCTAAAACTAGCATTTGTATTTTTAATAATAGAATTAATTGGATTATTTGTTGCAAAAAATCTTTTTGTACAAGGATATTCACAAGCAATAATTGGAGAAGACATTAACGATGCAATGAGCGGATTTTACTTATTTGGAATGATAATTTTTACTACAATACTATTTTTAGTTATAATAAAATTTAGAAGAACAAAAAAACTCTTGTGGGCAATGGAAATGCTTGCAATATTTTCTACATCATTAATAGTTTTCGGTTCATTTTTCCCAAATGATTACATAATATCTTTACTATTAACTACACTAATATTTGTTTTAAGATATTCCCGAGTAAAAGATATTACAATAAGAAGTTTTGTTGCAGGAATTGCAATAATGGGGGCAGGAGCGTATATCGGAATTTCCTTAGGAATGATTCCATTAATTATATTTGTTGCAATACTTTCACTCTATGATATTTTAGCAGTATTTTTTACAAAACACATGGTGCAAATAGGAAAAGAATCTACTCAAAACAATTTTGCTTTTACAATAGCCCTACCAACAAAACAACACAATTTTGAACTAGGAAATGGAGATTTAGTAATTCCGCTTGCAATAGCAGCAAGTGTACTAACAAATGGACCATTTCATTACAATTGGTTAATTGCTGGATTAATTTTAGGAATGAGTTTTTTAGGATTAGGATTAAGTATTCATTTTGTTTCAAAATACAAAACACCAATGCCTGCACTTCCCCCACAAGTAATGCTAATGCTAATAGCAATACTCTTAGGACTACTTTTAGGTGCATAAAAATAAATTATAAACCATTACCCCACTTTCTAGCCCCCAAGAAGCGATTTATATAAGTTTTGTTAAAGAGAATAATTATTCAGTTTAGAAAAATGTGATTAAAATGCAAAACTACGACGAATTACTTTCAAAAGCTTATAATAGTATTCCAAAAAAAGCTCTAACTCAAGAAAGATTTGAAATCCCAAGAGTTGAATCATTTTTACAAGGAAGCAAAACAATAGTAAAAGGATATAATGCACTAATAGACACAATGCGAAGAGACAAAAAACATTTTATAAAATGGTTAACAAAAGAAACTGCTTTACCAATTAGTGAAGGAAATAACCAATTAACAATAAATGGAAAAGTAAATGCTTACCAATTAAATAAACTAATCGAAGCATACTTCAAACAATTTGTACTATGCCCTGAATGTAAAAAACCTGATACAAAAGTAATTACTGAAGGCGGAACAAAACTACTAAAATGCGAAGCATGCGGAGCAGTAAAATCAGTTGCTGGATTGTAATATTAATAAAAAATAAATTAAAACCAAAAAAAATAAACTAATTTAAAAAATAAATTAATTAGAAAATAAATTAATTAAAAAATTAGTTTATTAAAATAATAAATAAAATAAAGTGAGAAATAATGATGTTTAAAATATACGAAATTGATACACGAACAATACTTGCTGTGTGCGACAAAGAACACTTAGGAAAAACATTTGAACAAGGAGAATTGTGTTTTAAAGCAAGCGAAAAATTCTACGGCGGAGAAGAAATAACTAGCGAAGACCTTGAAAAACTTTTAGGACAAGTTGATTCAGCAAACTTATTTGGAAATAAATGCGTTGATATTGCACTAAAAAAAGGACTAATAAGCGAAAAAAGTGTTATTAATATTTGCGGAGTAAAACACGCTCAAATATATAGAATGTAAAAAAAAGCCAAAAAATGCAAAAAAGAGAGGTTTTAATACCTTGACTAAAACTAGTTATATAATAAAAGAACTTGGTGATAAACAATAGCAAATTTCAATTCACAAAAAAGAAAAAATCAAATGAACTTTAAGAAAAAAGCAGCTACGCCAGCACCTGCTACTACAGTGGAACAACCAGAAACTGGTTATACACGAATGAGACTTCCTAATTCTAAAGAATTAGAACAATTTGCATTAGTTACACAACTAATGGGTTCAAACCAAATAAAAGCAATTTGCGAAGATGGGGAAGAAAAACAATTCAGAATCCCTGGAAAATTATTAAAGAAAGTTTGGATAAGAGAGAATGATGTTATTGTTGTAAAATTATGGGACTTTCAACCAAGCAAGGGAGACGTTGTTTGGAGATACCTTGGAAATCAAGTTGAATGGCTAAGAAGAAATGGAAAATTAAATAGATTACCATTCTAAAAATAACTTATTCTAAAAAAATAATAAAAAGTTATTTCAAATAAGACTTAAAAGAACAACTAACTAAGGAATGAATATGGATTTAGATGAATTAACTGATAGTGACCTAATGAAGGAACACTTACAAAAAGAAAAAAGGTTAATCAAAGATGAAGACACTAGAACTGTTTTTAATAAAGTTTTTGACAAAGCTACAATTGCTTCCGTTCATGAACTTGCAAGAAAAAGATTTTTTGATGAAATAGAATTTGTTATATCCACTGGAAAAGAAGGAAACGTTTTTCGATGCATTGCAAAAAATAATCATTACGCATTAAAAATATTCAAAGTAGATACTTCTGACTTTAAGCACATGACTGAGTACATTATTGGCGATGAAAGATTCAAAGAAGTTCGAAAAGAAAAACTTGAAATTGTAAAACTTTGGACAAAAAAAGAATTTAGAAATTTAGAAGATTTTACTAAAGCAAAAATAAGAGTACCACAACCAATTGCATGGAATAGAAATTGTTTACTAATGGAATTTATTGGCGAAGATGGAATTGCCGCACCTAGATTAAAGGAAAAACCTTTTTTAGATCCAATTAAACAATATGAAGTACTTTGCGAATATATGGCAAAAATGATTAATGCAAGATTAGTTCACGCTGATTTAAGTGAATATAATATTTTGAACAATAATGAAGAACTTGTAATAATTGATGTTGGTCAAGCGGTAACAACAATGCACCCAAATGCACGCAAATTTTTTGAACGAGATTTAACAAATGTAAGTAAATATTTTGCAAGACAGGGTGTTGATACTGATTATGATAAAATGTATGCAAAAATAAAAGAAATTGCTGAAAGAACTAAAGTACACAGAATAAAAAAATTAAAAAATAAACAATCAGAATAAATTAAGCATGTTTTACTAAAACTTCGTGTTTCAAAACATGAAGTTTTAAATCAGCAATTGTTTTTAGACAAACAAAAACTAAAATTGCAAATAAAGATAAATTAAAAATATAAAAAATTATTGCAATAAAAATAAAAAATTGAAGTGGAGCTGCACGAATAAAAATAGAAATAAAATAATTTCTAATTTCTTGAATATTTTTTACAGTCTTATCAAAATATAAAAATGAAACTAAGTGACTAATAAAAAAACTTCCAAAGAGCACAAGCATACTAAAAACACTTCCCGCAAGCGCGCCAGGAGGTACAACTTGAAAAGGACTTAAAACTGATGCCAAACCTATTGAAAAAAGCATAACTACAAACAAAAAAGTTCCACAAACAAAAAAATATATAAAACTAATAAAAATTAATATAACCCCTTGCCCAATGATGGTCGGTTTTGGCCCTATGTACCCTTTAGGTGGTGAAGGATGTAATATATTCCAAGCAAGTTTCAAATAATCAAAAAATAAAATTACTAATGTTTGAACACAATAAACCACAATAATACCAACTAAAGATAATTGTCCAAGTATTGCAAAAACAGCAACTAATAAATTTGAAAATATTAGAAGTAAAAATGAAGGATCTTTAAGATTTTCTTTAGAAAATAAATTTGAAATATTAAGAAATCCGACCATATTACAAAAAGAACAAACCAACTATATAAATTAATTCTTTTAACTATTCCAAAAACTATAATTTTACCCCCCTTTCCAAAAGATTGATAAACTTGAATATATAAGTTAATAATATGGAAGAGAACGTAAAAATCCCTGAAGAGAGAATTGGTGCACTAATTGGGCCTAACGGAAGTATAAAGAAAAAAATTGAATTTCAAACAAAAGCAAAATTAGAAATTAATTCAGCAGAAGGAGATGTTATTGTTACTGGGGAAGGAGAATCTTTCTTTAAGGCTCACGATATAGTAAAAGCAATTGCAAGAGGATTTTCTCCAAAAAGAGCACTCACACTTTTGAAAGATGATTATTTACTAAAAATAATTGATATTACTGAATATACTGGAAAAAATGGATCTACACAAAAAGCAAGAAAAGGAAGAGTAATTGGAAAAGAAGGTGCAGCTAGAGAAGAAATAGAGAAAAAAACTCATTGTTTAGTTTCAGTATATGGAAAAACGGTTGCAATTATTGGACTTGCTGATGAAATAGAAAGTGCACAAGAATCAGTGCAAATGCTTTTATCAGGTGCAAAGCACGAAACAATGGAAGCATTCTTACACGGCGGAAGAAGAGAAAGATTTGAACTTTAAAATTATTTAAATCAAAAAATAAATCAACAATTAAACAAAAAATCGAGTATATATAGAATTTAGTTCAAAGAACGAGAAGATTTGGCTTATAAATGTTTTGGGCTTTTTTATTATCGGAAAGAAAAAAGCCTTTATTGATCGGTGAGCAAATTGTCTGACGAAAAGAAACAAAAAGTTAATACTGAAGACGGAAAACCCGTTGCACTTGCTGTTGAAAACCTTGAGAAAGAATTTAAGGAACACTCAGTTGCTGAATTTTTTAAAAAGAATAAACAAATGATTGGGTTATATGGAAAAGTAAGAACACTAACAATGGTAATCCACGAATATGTAACTAATTCTTTAGATGCTTGTGAAGAAACAGGAATCTTACCAAACATTGATGTAAAAATTGATGAATTGGGAGATGAATATTATGAAGTAACTGTTTCGGATAACGGACCAGGAATTTCACTTGAAAATGTTGGAAAAGCATTTGGAAAACTCTTAGCAGGAACTAAATTTCATAGATTAATGCAATCTAGAGGACAACAAGGAATTGGAGCAGCAGGATGCACAATGCTATCACAAATGACTACAGGAAAAGCTTCAAAAGTTATTACTGGAAAAGAAGGAAAAAAAGCAATTGCACTTGAAATAGTAATTGACCCAAGAATGAATGAACCAAAAATTTCTAATTTAAAAGAACTTGAAAAAGAATTCCACGGAACTAGTGTACAAGCAAAATTCAAAGGATGTTTATACAGAGATTCTGATCAAGGACCCTTAGAATACTTGAAGAGAACTGCAATTGCAAACCCACACGTACAAATTAATTTTAGAGATCCAATGGGACAAAAATTTTCTTTTAAAAGAACACACAATATATTACCTGAAAGACCAGCTGAAATAAAGCCACACCCAAAGGGAACTACTGTTGATGATATTTTAACTTACTGCAAATCCTCAAAAGGAAGAACAGTTGCAAGTTTCTTGAATAATGATTTTGACCGAATGGGTGCAAAAGGAATTGAAGAAATTAAAAAGAGAGTACACTTTGATATGAATAAAGACCCTAAAACTCTAACTTGGGAAGAAGCAGAAGAAATTATTAAAGCATTTAAAGCAATTGACTTTATTGCACCAACTACTGATGCATTAAGACCTATTGGAGAAGACCAAATTAGAAAATCTCTTCAAAGCATAGTTCAGCCAGAATTCTTAACAGTACTAACTAGAAAAGCTGCAGTATACTCTGGAGGATTTCCATTCCAAGTAGAAATTGCAATTGCTTACGGCGGAGGAGCTGGAAGAAAAGTTGGAGACCAAACTTCAATGGATATAATGAGATTTGCAAACAGAGTTCCACTTTTATTTGATACAGGAAATTGTGCTTTAACAAAAGCAGTTCAATCAGTTGATTGGAAGAGATATGATATCAAAGATCCTGCTACGGCTCCTGTAACAGTATTTGTTAATTTTATTTCAGTACACATTCCTTACACAGGCGCAGGAAAACAAGCTATTGCTGATGAAGAAGAAGTGCTAGAAGAAATTAGACTTGCTCTAATGCAGACAGGAAGAAAAGCAGGAATTTATATTGCTCATAAGAGAAGAGAAGGCGAAAACCAACAAAAAAGATTAATGTTTTACAAATATATTCCAGAAATTTGCAGAGCTTTAAGCACAATTACTAAAGCAAACGAAGATGGATTAAAGAAAAATTTAGAAAAAATGGTTCTTGCTAAATTAGAAATAGAAAATGTAAAAGATGAAGAAGAAAGAAAGAGAACAGAAAAAACACTTGCTGATGATGATAATAGTTTTATTACAAAACCAAAAGTAGAAAAAACTGAAAAAGTTAAAGATGAAAAAAAAGAAGGTAAAAAAGATAAAAAATAAATTTTAAAATGTGGTGAATGATATGGCAGCAGAAAGAGGAAAATCAAAAACAGTTGAAAAGGTTTCACCTAAAGAAATTGCTGACAGAATTAAAGGCACTGCTGAAGGAATGGTTAAACAAATTGGTAAACTTGAAGATCCTGAATTTCGAACAATGCAAAGAGGAAAAAGTAATGTTCTATGGGATGAGAAAAAAGGATTTTTAGAACTTGGAGAAAAAGAAGTATCAAGAACTTTTTTGAATATTGCACACGCTAGAAAATTCATGCAAACAAGTATGATAATGGCAAAAACAAGAGAATATTTAGAACACAACAAAACTGCTTCTATTCGTGAAATTTATTATGAATTAAAACACACAGTTGCTGATACTAAGGAAAACACTTTTGAAGGACAGGATGAAAGTGACCCAATCATAGTTGATCTTGAACACTCAGTTGATACTATTAGAGAAAAATTAAACTTACACGCAAATCCAAAAGGAACTCTTTACGGAGATATAACTCTCTTAGATAGAATGCACCATAACGATAAGTTCAACGCATCAAAACTTGGAAGAGGCGGATGGAGTATAATGTCAAGAGTAGAACCTGAAGAAATTGAAATTGTAGATTCTAATGCTGAATATTTGTTAGTATGCGAAACAGAAGCGATTTATGAAAGACTTATTGAAGAAGGATATCCTAAAGACAATAAATGTATTTTAATTGGGATTGGAGGACAAGCTGCTAGAGGAGCAAGAAGATTAATTCACAGAATACACCATGAATTAGATTTACCAACAATAGTTTTCACAGATGGGGACCCTTACGGATGGTATATTTACTCTGTAATAAAACAAGGTTCAATGGCACTAGCCGCTCACTCTGAATTTATGTCAGTACCAAAAGCAAAATACATTGGAATGACTATTGATGATGTTAAAGAATACAAACTTGAAGCTGTTACTGAAAGAATGACTGATGGAGATATTAAAAGAGCAAAAGAAATGCTTGCTTACCCATGGTTTCAAAACAAAGAATGGCAAGACCAATTAAAGAAAGCACTTGATCAAAAAATCAGAATAGAACAGCAGGCGTTAGCAAACAAGAGATTAGATTTTGTTGCAACACACTACTTGCCTGAAAAAATTAAGAACAAAACATTCTTACCATAAAAAAGTTAGAGAATTCTTAAATTAAATTTTTATTCTTTCTCTTTCTTTTATTTTAATCATTTCATTTAATGTACTAACCGCAACCATAGGCACATCTACACCAGCTAAAAGTTTTGCGTCAATCAAACGATCATGAATTTGATTTAATTTTTCTAAAGAAAAAGTAGAGAGTCTTCTTGGAGCATCGTGAGCCCGACCATTTGCTCCATTCATTAAACTAATTCCTTTATGCGAAATACAATATCTATTACTCCCCTTATAATCAACTTCCCAAACTAAGCCCTTACGCTTTAACTGACTCAATGAATTTTGAAGCGTTAATTGACTAGCCCCAGTAAGCGCAGAAATCCCATTTAATGAAAGGGATCCAGTTTGAGGAGAAGAGAATGCAGAAAGAAATGCAAGTGATTCATCATTCAATTGTCTTACTCTTACAGCAACCCCTGATTGTCTTCCTCTTCTTTTTCTATACTCTTTTACTTTGCTTTCAGAAATATGTAACTTAGTTGCAAGTTCTGCATTACTTAATTTTCTTTCAGTCCGCGCATCAAATGCTTCAATTGCACTTTTTGTTGCACGAACAACTTCACCAGCAAAATTAGTTTTATATTTAGGTAAATTATCCTGAAACACAGATTTTGTAACTTTCAAAGTCTTTAATGCATCTTCAAAAGAAAGATTCCAATTAGAAGCAAGCAAATTTCTTAATCGAGGAAGCAAAGTTTTATCATGCTGTTTAGAAGAAGCAGTAAATTTTGTTACCTTCCCACCATTTGATTGAACAGACGCTCTAACACCTGAATTCAAACGCTTAAGCATAGTATAACTAATTGGAGCACTAGAAGGACTAATTTTTTGAGCAATTTGAGAAAGACTCAAACGCTCATGAGGCAAAACAGTTTGATTCCTCTGAAGAAAAACTCTTGCTTGTGCTTCTTTCTCGCTTGAGAGAGGAAGTCTTCTAAGATTAATACTTTGAATAATAGAAATAACTTGTCTAGGAGAAAGAGATTTAGGGTCAAAAGATTTTTTTAACGCAACGCTTGTTAACGTTCTATTACTTGGAACTCTACCATATTTTTCTTTAATCCTTTGCGCAACTTGCGAAATTGAATGAATTTGAGGCATAAACAATTTACTCCTATCCAAATATAAAAATAATACTAATTTGAAGAAATCAAAACCGATTCAACTTTTTCTGTTTCACCAATTGAAAGTAACTCAAACACTCTTCTTGTATCAAAATCCACTAAACCTGCTTCTTCAACATTTTTCTCTAAAATATTTACTCCAAAATCAACTACACTCTTCTTTTCATTCTGAATTAATTTTAATTGTTCTATTTTTTTCTGGAAGGATTCAACAGAAAAATCTTTTGAAATAGAAAACACAGCTTTATCTTTATATTTAGAAATATCAAGTACAACATCTGATTGAGTAAAACCTTTGGCTAAAGAACCAGCCAATTTTATTCTCACAAGCGGTTTAATTTCAAAATCACTCGAAAGAAATTCCACTAACTTACCATTAAATTGTTTTACTACTTCATCTGGTTTTGCATTATCAAATTTTAATTTTTCATAAAACAATTTTCTTTGAATTTTAAAAGGAACAAAAGTTAATTTCTTAGAAATTGTATCAAATAAAAAAATTCCTTTCCCCCCTTTAGCTTCCATACTCTTCATTTGAGTAAAAATTGCTGACCCTGTTAAAAGAAATCTTTTGTTATCCAAATTCTGTTCATTAGTCCAATGAAGATGCCCATCAATAATCAAATCAAATCCATTAGGTAAATCTGCAAGCGAAAGTGAAGCAATTGCTTCATCATCAAAAGGTAAAAATTCAATAAATGATTGGTGAAGTAATAGTAAATTAGTTGCACCTTCAATTGGTTTAGGATTATAAGTAGAAAGAACTTGCTTTGCAAATTTCTCAGGAACTCCACCCATTCCATGAATACAAACTTTTTCTCCATTTTTATTTAATTCAACAAATCCAGCGTGAACGTGAACCAAACACCCACTCTCTTCTAAAATATCTAAAGCATTAGCAAAATCCTTTCCCCTATGTTCATGTGTTCCATGAATTCCAATAATTGGAATACCTTTAACTAAAACAGAAGCAGAGTTATTCATTTGAACTTTTTTTAACTCAGAAACACCACCATTGTTTTTTGAAAAACTCTCAAAAGTCTTGAGCCAAACTTCTTGATCAGGAACAGATTCATCAAACAAGTCACCAGCATGAAGAATGTAATCAACTTTATTCTCTTTAAACATTTGAATTGATTCAACAAAACGCTCAAAAGATTCGTTAAACCTATCTTCCCCTTTGAAACCAAGGTGAGAATCTGAAAAAACCCCAATTAACATACTATACTAATAGTTCAAAAGGATTAAATTAGTTGGCGTTATACAAAACAAGAATGAACAAAAAAAGTTAATTGCCACAACCCTAATTCTTCTTACCCAAAAGAACTGACTTTATTTCTTTAGTAAGTTTAATGATATTAGTTTTACCAAAAGATTCTACTTCAATTACCTTTCTATCCACAAGTCGTTGAATTATTCTATGACTCTTAACCTTACCAATACCTTCAATCCGAGTAATTTCTGCTTGAAGTACTTTACCATCATTATCAATTAATTTTTGAACAACTAATTTTTCTTCTTTGTTGAGGAATTGAACCAAAGTACTTGTAACTTTCACTAAATCATTTTGTTTATTTTCAAGTCTTGAACTCATAAAAAAGAAAACAATCGCACCAATTACTATTCCTGCAAGAATAAACACAGGAACAAGTTCAGTAAGTAAATTCACTCTCTCTTCATGCTGGCAAACCCCATTAATTGTGCAAACAGTTGGATTAGTTAACATAATTAAATTAGGTGAATAAAGTATCAAACCCACAACGCAAATCAAAATAACTAAACCTATAATGGTTTTTTTATTTGACAAATCAAACTTAACATCCATAACCAAAATTATACTCTAATGAGTTTTTAATCACAACGTGTACATGTTGCAAAAAAGGACTGTAACTATGGTTTCACTAAACCATATGTATGGTTTCAGTACCAATATGTATGGTGAAGTACCACATGAAAACAATGAAAGTAAATATAGAAGGAATGAGTTGCAAAGCTTGTTCAACTAAAGTAGAAAAAGGATTAAAAGAATTAGAAGGAGTACACTCAGCCAAAGTAGATTTGGCTAATGATAGTGCACACATAACTTTTGATTCAAACAAAGTTAGTGAAAAACAAATCAAGGCAAGAATAGAAGAAACAGGGTACTCTATTAAAGGAAAAAAAAATTCAAATAAAAATGAAACAAAAAATACAATTTTGAAAGGTATAACTTACGGACTAGTTCCTCACATTGGATGCATTGGTTTTGTTGTAGCTTCAATATTAGGAGTAACTTTCGCCGCAGAACTATTTAGACCACTATTAATGAGCCCTTTATTCTTTTATGGATTAATTGTTTTATCAATGGTATTTGCAACAATATCCTCAGTAATTTATCTTAAGAACAATGATTTACTTTCAGTTCAAGGAATAAAAAAGAAAACAAATTATTTACTTATAATGTATGGAACTACAATAGGAGTAAGTATGCTTTTCTTATTTGTTATATTTCCAATGCTAGTAACAAGTATTCCTGCTAGCCTAGATGCCCAAACTACCCAAAATCTAGGAGCAGGAACTAGCAATGGAGAAAATTCAAATCTAATTGCAACAAACACAACCCCTTCGTTACAAATACAAACAAATTCAATTAGAACACTTAAATTAGAAGTACAAATACCATGCGCGGGACACTCTCCATTAATAGTTTCTGAATTAAAGAAATTAAATGGAGTAACAAGTGCAAAAATGTTACAGTGGAATACATTTTCTGTAACCTTTGATACAACAAAAACAACTAAAGAACAAATACTTGCAGCAGAAATATTTACTAGCTATCCTGCAAAATTAATAAACTAAAAACAAATAACAAGTGTATTAAATAAAACAAATAGCATAGTAGATATGATGCACATAAGTTCGTTAGGTAAAGAAGACTTCAACGGTGAAACAAAATGAAAAAAACAACTATTCAGGTAAGCGGAATGCATTGTGCTAATTGTGCGTTAGCAATAAATAAAACTTTAGGAAAAACTATTGGAGTTAAAGAGGCAAATGTAAATTTTGCAACTTCAAAAGCCTTAATTGAATTTGATGAAAATAAATTAAATGAAACTGAATTAATTAAAACAATACAAAAAGCAGGTTACAAAGGAACAATACTTTCTTCAATTGATACTGAAAAACAAGCAAAAATAGAACAAGAAGAAATAAATGAAATAAAAAATGCATTTCTTTTAAGTATTACATTTGCTTTCCCTGCTTTTCTAATCGGAATGATTCTAATGCCACTAGGAATAATGATTCCTTACGCTGAATTTATTTTATTTTTACTTGCAACCCCAGTACAATTCATAGTCGGAAAAAGATTTTATGTTGGAATGTATTATGCAATCAAAAACAAAACCGCAAACATGGACACCTTAATTGCAATAGGAACAAGTGCAGCATATTTTTTGAGTTTGTATAATATTTTATTTAATCCAAGCGCAGGACAATACTTTGAAACAAGTGCAATACTAATTACGCTTGTAGTTTTAGGGAAACTACTTGAAGCAATCGCAAAAGGAAAAACAAGCGAAGCAATCAAAAAACTAATGAAACTTACTCCAAAAACTGCAATTGTTATAAAAAATGGAAAAGAAATTGAAGTAGCAATAGATGACATTGTAGTAGGAGACATAATTTTAGTAAAACCTGGTGAAAGAATTGCAATTGATGGAAAAATAATTCAAGGATATTCTTCTATTGATGAAAGCATGATAACAGGAGAAAGTATTCCTATTGAAAAGAAAATTGGAGACAGTGTTATTGGAGGAACAATAAATAAAAATGGAACATTTACATTCAAAGCTACAAAAATTGGAGAAAACACTACTCTTGCACACATAATTAAATTAATTGAAGATGCACAAGGAAAAAAAGCACCAATACAAAGATACGCTGATAAAATATCTTCATATTTTGTTCCAACTGTAATAATTATTTCAATTACAACATTCTCCCTATGGTACTTTGTGTTTAACGCAACTATTGAATTTTCTTTACTAACTAGTGTTGCCGTACTTGTAATTGCTTGCCCCTGCGCACTGGGTCTTGCAACTCCTACTGCAATAATGGTTGGAACGGGACTCGGGGCAAAATATGGAATACTAATTAAAGGAGGGGATGCTCTTGAAACTGCTCACAAATTAAAATATGTAATATTTGATAAAACTGGAACTATAACAAAAGGAATACCTCAAGTAACAAACATTATCCCACTAGGAAAATTTAATGAAAAAAAAGTTCTACAAATTGCTGCAAGCCTTGAGAGCACAAGTGAACACCCACTTGCTGACGCAATAGTGGAAAAAGCAAAACAAGAAAAATTAAAACTTGAAACTACAAAAAACTTCAAAGCAATCCCTGGACAAGGAATACAAGCTCAACTAAACAAGGAAAAATACTTTTTAGGAAACACTAAATTAATGATAAAAGAAAAAATTGATATTTCAAATTTAAAAGAACAAATTGAATTAATGGAAACTGAAGGAAAAACTGTAATGCTACTCAGTAATTCAAAACAATTAATTGGAATAATTGCTGCAGCTGACACAATAAAAGAAACTTCAAAAAATGCTGTTAATGAAATTGAAAAATTAGGAATGAAGGTTTACATGATTACTGGAGACAATGAAAGAACTGCTAATGCAATTGCAAAACAAGCAGGAATTGCAAATGTATTTGCTAGTGTACTACCTGAAGACAAATCAAATTATGTAAAAAAATTACAACAAAATGGAAAATACAAAGTAGCAATGGTTGGAGATGGAATAAATGATGCTCCTGCTCTAGCACAAGCAGATATTGGAATTGCAATGGGTTCTGGAACGGATGTTGCAATGGAAGTAGGAAATATTATACTAATGCAAAACCAACTAACTGATGTAGCTCGAGCAATTAAATTAAGCAAAGCAACTATTAGCAAAATAAAACAAAACATGTTTTGGGCATTATTTTACAATGTAATAGGAATACCAATTGCAGCAGGAGCACTTTATTTTTCAATGGGAATAACTCTCTCCCCAATAATTGCAGGTGGAGCAATGGCACTAAGTTCAGTATCAGTTGTAACTAATTCATTATTACTAAAAGGAAAAAAACTTTAAACAAGTGGTCAGAATAACAATGGAGCAAATACTTTCTCTTCTATTAATTCTGAATCAATAGTAACTTCTTTAGTTGTTCTAGCGCAAGAAAAAAAAGCACGTATCCCGCCTTCTTTTGAATAAGCTTTTGCTAATTTGAATGGAATTGATTTTATTTGAATAAAACAATTGTAAGTTTCAAGTTCACTCAAATCAATTGATAATGGATTTTGAGAAACTAAAATAATTGAACAACCACACTTAAGCAAATTTTTTGCTAACAAAAATAAATCCTTCTTATTTGTTTCTTCATTATAAATAATTGCAGCTTTCCCTTGAACTGTTACAGGCATTCCACCAGCACCACTAATTGGGTCAAAATAAACAAACGCTTTTTCTTTTAATACTAAACAAAAAAGTTCTTTCTCTGGATCCTTTAACTTTACTTTTAATTTAGGAAACTTTTCAGTTACACTATCCCCTAACGCAATTTCTAATGCTTTTGAAGAAAACAATTTTGAAAAACTCTTTCCTCTAACTGCAAAAGTTTCGTTTGAATACTTATCCTCGCACAAAGGAAGAACTTTTTTTGATAAATCTTCTAAAGAAGAGAAATCAAAACATTGTGAAAGAAACAAAGAGTGAATCCCAAAACACGTTTTTAAAATATTAACAATTTTTTCAGGTTCCTTTGATTGAATAATTAATCTTCCAACAGTATAAGAAATATTTTCAGTTTTTATTTTTTCATGCTCTAAATAAAAAGAAATATTTTTCTTTAATCTTGCAACCATAAAAGAACGAACTGCTGCACTCTTAATTGCAATTTCAGGGGCAACTAAAACTATTACACAATTTGGTTCAAACATAAAAAATCTCACTTCTTCAATCTAAATCGTTTTCTATTTATTCTCAATCTTTCATTAATTTTATCAAGCATACTTTTTATTGGAACAGAGTAACTTCTTGAAGAATTTAGTTTTATTTTCAACGCAGAAAGTTGTTTTTCCCTATCTTGTGAAACCGAAGCAAATGGTTTTAGAATAACATTTCCAAATCTTTTTTTTATTGCAGAATTTGCTTTTCTTTGAAGTTGGAGAGCAAAGTTTTTTCCTTTAAAATCATTAACCTCTTTACCCAAATCAATAAATGGATAATTAGTAACTTTTAACACTGGGGAACTTCTGGTAAAACTTTCAGCAGAATACTCAATTCGACCAATTCCTTTACCTTTCAAATGAGGGTGTTTTGCAATTGCTTCTCTTAATCTAGGGTTTGAAAAAAATAAAGGATTTGCCGGAGTTGATTTACCCACAACAATATGAAAATCAATCATTTCCAACTCTTCAATTGATTTTTTATTAAAACCAACAGGAGGAACAAGAATTAATCCAAGCACAGATAGTTTATCCATAACAAATAACTATTTAGAGCAAAATAAAAAGGTGAGTAGTGAACACCAAATTTATTAACCCTAAAACAAATACTTTACTAAGTGAATTAATATGGAAAAAGGATTTGACAACAAAAAATACTTTAAAGCACAAACTAGTGCGATAATTGAAAGGTGCAACAAGTTCTCTAAGTTATATCTTGAAATTGGGGGCAAATTACTCTTTGATGGACATGCAACACGCGTACTACCGGGATATGATGGGAGAAATAAAATTAAACTTTTGAAGAAATTGAAAAAGGAAATTGAAGTACTTTATTGTATTAACTCAAAGGAACTTGAGAAAGGAAAAACTTGGAGTGATACTGGTTTAACTCTTGACAAACTTGCTATAAAAGAAACTAATGAACTAAAGAAAAATAAAATAAAGGTTTTAGGAATAGTTGCTACTAGATTTAATGGAGAAAAAAAAGCAATTGAATTAGAAAAAAAATTAAAGAAACAAAAAACTATCTTATTTTTCACCAAAGAAATCAAAGGATACCCAAATAATTTGAAATTAGTGTTTGGGAAAAATGGATTTGAAGCACAGGACAGAATAAATTCTACTAGAAAAATAATTATAATTACAGGAGCTGGCGCAGGAAGCGGAAAAATGTTTACCTGCATGTCACAAATATATCAAGATGATAAATTAGGAATCAATTCAGGATATGCTAAATGGGAAACTTTCCCAATTTGGAATTTACCACTCAATCACCCAGTGAATATTGCCTACGAAGCAGCTACTGCTGATTTAGGAGACAAAAATATGATGGATTTACGCCACAAAAAAGCGTATGGAATAAATTCAGTAAATTATAATAGAGATATTGAAAACTTTGATTTATTAAAAAAAATAACTAATGAATTTGTCCCAAAAGAAAACTATATGCACTTATATAAATCACCAACTGATATGGGAATCAACCATGCAAAAGAAGGAATAATTAATGATTCAATTGTTCAAGAAGCCTCAAACCAAGAAATACTTAGAAGATATTACTTCTTTTATGAAAGAGCAAAAAAAGGAGAAATAAATAAAAACACTGTTGAAAGAATGAAAGAATTACTAAAAAAAGCCAACATAAAACTTCAAAAATAGCTCCTCAGAAAATATTATTAAGCATAAATCCTTTATTTTAACATGGGAATAATTGGGAAAAGAGCTCTAGCCGAAGGCATAAATTTACTAAAAAAAGAAAAAGCTCAAGCTGGTACTGAATATTTAATGATTGCTGCTTTTTTAATAATAATAATTGGAATTGCTTTTCTTTACACAAGTACTACTTTGAGTAATTCAGTTGATGATTCAAAAGCAAGAACTGCAACTAATAATATTGCAAATGCAATTAACCAAGTTTATGCACTTGGCCCGGGAAGCAAAATTAGTGTTACAGTAGAACTGCCAAGCGGAGTACAATCACAAATAGTTGAAAATCAATTAGTCGGTTACATTACAACTGTAAATGGACAACCCGCATACTATTATGCTGATACAAAAGCAAATTTGAAAGGTTCTCTTCCACTAACGCAAGGAGTACATGAAATTACTCTAACAGTAAATAATTCAGGAGAAGTAGTTGTAGGAGAAACTGGATATGGATTATTCTTAACTCCAAAAACAATTCTTGTTTCACTTGATGAAAATATTGCTTACAATCAAACTCATATTTTTAATTTATTAAATACAAATCCAAATAGTGTTGGAAGTATTGTTTTATCAAAATCAGGAACTGCTTCTTCACTTATTACAATTGGATCATACTCAACAAACCTAACTGCAGATACTAACCAAAATATTGATGTGACAGTAACTGTTGATAGCAATCAGGCAGTAGGAACTTACTCTGCATATTTACAAGTTGATTCAAACAACGGAAGCGACCGATCACTAATACAAATAATTATTTATTCAGCAGGAACTGTTCCTGGAGGAGAATGTACAACAACATCAAGCACGGATACTAACTGGCAAACAAGCTGGACTGTATTTGATATAAATATGAAATCACAATACCAATTAGTAAACGAAAATACTTTACACTGGCACGATGGAAGATACTACACACAAGCACAAAGTGATGCAAACTGGAATAAATATATTTTAATTAATGGAGATATCAATTTTAACCAACTACAAAACTATCCAACCGCATGCCCCAGCGGAGAAGCAATACAAGACATTAATGACACCACTTTCACATGCACCCCAGTAGGAGGAAGTTGCACTGACACAAATTGGCAAACAAGCTGGAGTATACTTGACGCAAACTTGAGAGCAACTTATTCATCAATAGTACAAACACAAGCTGCAAATTTCTTTGATGATTTTGATGGGACAATTGTGGGGCAAGGTTGGACTGCAGCAAATTTAGGAACTGCCGCAGCAGAAGCCTTAGTTGATGTTGTAGCAGGAGAAAACACAATGGGGGTACTACAATGGACTACGGGAAGTACTGCAACAGGAAGAGCTGCATTGATTAGAAACACTGGGGCAGCAATGCTTGGACAAGGAGAATTTGATATTACAGTTAGAGCAAAAGTTCCAACCCTTTCAGTTGTTGCACAAGAGTATTCTGTACAATTAGGTTTACATGATGCAACAACAAAAGCAGCAACTGACGGAGTTTATTTTCAATACGATAGAATTGGATATGGAAATGATATAGTAAGATGTGTTACTGCAAATAATGGAACACTCACAACAAACAGTTCAGGAGTAACAATGGATACATTGTGGAACAAATATGACATTCATATTAATCCAAGTGGAACACAAGCACTATTTTACATTGATGGAGTATTAGTATGCACAAACAATGCAAACATCCCAACTACTGCACTTAGAGTAACAAGCCCGAGAATTCAAATAATAAAAAGTGCAGGGACCACAGCAAGAACCCTTTTAGTAGATTATTGGCAACAAGATATAAATTTTACAACAACAAGATAAAATTAATTTTCTAAAAAATAAGTAATAGAGGAAAAATATGAATTTTAAAATAATTTTTTTTCCACTAGTTGAATCTAATTTTTCTTTTAATCCCTCTAAATTAAACTCGCTCTCTTTAAACATTTTAAAAGTATTTATTTTCCCTCCGAACCAATTAGAAAAAATTAATTTATAATTTCCCCAATATAAATCTGGAATTATTATTGAATCATTTTCATTAACAAACAAAAAAGCACACAAATTTAATCCATGAGTTAAGGCACCTGTAACAATAGGCAAACTAATTTGTGAATTCAAAGATGGGTTTTTTTTATAAATCATTTTTTTCCAAACTTCTCTTAAATCACTATTTCCAAAACTTGAGGAATATGTAAAAACATCTTTTGATGGAAGAGAAACTTCTTTTGCTATTACATCAAGAACTAAAGGAGAAGAATCCTCATTAATTGCCATCCCGATAGTAGCATTAATTTCTTTTCCTTTAGCTTCTGCACTCTGAGCAGGAATACCTTTTGAGGGATAATAAATTCCTTTTCCTTTATTTGAAAGAAGATCAAAAACTGAAGGGTTAGTTAAAAGTATTATTTTATTTAATTCCTCTGCAGCTAAATCGAATTTTAATAAATCCATCAAAACCAATTTAATTAAGGTATGAAATCAAACCATATTTCCTTTGTAATTTGGAGAATCTTTTGTAATCTTTACTCCATGTGGATGAGACTCAGCTAAACCTGCATTAGTAATTCTGTCAAATTCACCTTTTTGTTTTAATTCAATAACTGTTGCTGCGCCAACATAACCCATTCCTCTTCTTAATCCGCCGACATATTGAAAAATAACGTCACGAACTTTTCCTTTATAGGGTACTACTCCTTCAATTCCTTCAGGAACTAATTGACCTTTTCCTGTATCTGCTTGAGAGTATCTCTCGCGAGATCCCTTATTTGTTTCCATCGCGCCTAATGAACCCATGCCACGATAATTTTTCCATGGCTGACCTTGCAAAAATATTGTATCCCCAGGAGATTCATCAGCTCCAGCTAACATATTTCCTAACATTACACAACTCGCTCCAGCAGCAATTGCAATTGTAATATCTCCTGAAGAAGTTATTCCACCATCCGCACAAATAGGAACATTAAATTCTTCAGCTGCTTTTGCACAATCATAAATTGCGGAAACTTGTGGACGACCAACACCTGCAATAATTCTTGTAGTGCAAATAGATCCGGGCCCTTGACCAACTTTAATTCCATCCGCCCCAGCTTCAACTAATCTTTTCGCTGAAGAACCAACCGAAACATTTCCAACAACAACATCAACATGAGGAAACTTTTCTTTTAATTCTTTTAAAGTATCATAAACTGGTTTTGAATCACCATGTGCAGTGTCAATAACTAAAACATCTACATTTTCTTCAACTAACTTTTCTGCTCTTAATAGAGATTCTTTTCCAGTACCAATTGCAGCACCAACTCTTAAACGACCCTTTGAATCAGTATTATATTTATCTGAACTTCCATTAACAATTCTTTTAACATCAGAAAAAACGTACATTCCAACAAGACTTCCATTTTCTTTTAAAACAGGCAAAGCTTTTTTCTTTGTTTTTTGCATTACAGCATAAGCATCTTTTGCATTTGTTCCGAAAGGAACAGTAAGCATTTGTTTTGCAGAAGTCATAACATTTTTTGCTAATTGTTTATCATCATTGCAAAAATCAAAATCATTTCCAGTTAATATTCCAACTAATTTTTCTGAAGAATTTATTACAGGCAAACTTCTAAAAGAAAAATTTTTGTTATTTAATTTCTTTAAAATTTCTTCAATTGATTCATCCTCACTAACACAAAAAGGATTCTCAATCAAACCATTTAAATGATGCTTTACTTTCGCAACATGCTTTGCTTGTTCATCAATAGAAAAATTTTTGTGAATTATTCCTAATCCACCAAGTTTAGCCATTGCAATAGCCATCTTGCTTTCAGTAACTGTATCCATTGCTGCACTAACAATAGGAACTTTTAGGCTAACATTCTTTGAAAAAAAAGATTCTGTATTAACTAAATCAGGCATTACTTGAGCATAACCCGTACGCAAGCGAACATCATTATAGGTTAAAGCTAACCCTTCAAGAGCAGCTTTTTCTAAAACAAGTTTATTTAACATATCAAAAATCGCTACAATTAGAATAAATTACTATCATTTTAGCAAAATTTATAAATACCTAAAAGAAATGCAAATAAGGTTAATAAAAATCAAAATTTAATTTTAAACTTTTTGACTTTATTAAAATTGAATACAATAAGTTTATTTTCAAATATTTTTTAAAAATTCCCTCAATTAAGCAGTTTTTTAAATAAAACGCTGGGAATTTTATTTAGTAATAAAAAAGGTAGAAAGTGTTTTCTGCCCATTGCAAAGCACATGGGCAAGTAATTCATTGTAAAAGCAGTGCTTTTACGATGCCTCGCAAATTTATAATTTGCAAGGTCGCGCGCTTTAACAAAGCGCAGGGCTAGCAAAGCGGTTATGCGTTCCCCTGCAGAGGGAATTAGAGGGGTTCAACTCCCTTGCCCTGCTTTAATTAATCATTTTTAATGGATCAAATTGATATACAACAATATTTTTTGTTTCCATAAAACGAGTTAATTCATTTCTTTGATCCGCCCAATTTAGCCCTGGAGCAAAATCATGTTCTTTATAATAAACAAGAAATCCTGGTTTAGTCAAAGTATAATAATCTGGAAAAAATCTTTCTTCAGATTGATAAACAGTACGAATTTTAAAATTTGAATGATAAGCATAATGCGGAAAAAGATAATTAGTGTATATTAAAGTGTCATTCAAATACCCTTTTTCTTGAAGTGTTTTTATAATAATTCTTTCTTCTGAAATGGCATTATCGATTAAAGGTTGATTTAAATTTAAAATTACTGGAGCAAATGAAAAACAAATAAGCATTAAAAAAATAAAAAACAAAATTGCTTTCCCTAATACATTCTTTTTTGAATTAATCCAATCCCAAGCCAATAATATACCCCTTGTTCCAAGAAGAATAGAAGGAATTGCTAAAGGCAAAAGCAAATATCTATCCTCTTTATGAGGAGTAAAACACATGAAAATAAACAAAGCAAAAAACCAAATTAAAAGGGATAAATCTGAAGTATTTATCTTAATTTCTTTTTTTTGTTTTTTTGCTCGCACACTTTTATTAAACCAATAAAAAATTAAAAAGAAAATACCAAAAAATACAATTAAAGAAAAATACCAAGGAAAAATATTAACATAAAATAAAAATGGCGTATCCCATCCTGATACTGCGCGTGCAGCACGTTGGAAAAGAGGAATTGCGCCAAAACCATAAAAAATAAATGCACTTAAAAGATACAAAAATAAAACAATAAATGCACCAATAAAAGTTTGTTTTGAAAAAATACATTTAATTAAATTTTTTCTTTTAGAAACAATAAAAAATACAGAAAATACTAAAAAAAGAACTAAAAAATCCAAAAGTGCAGCATATCTCATTAATATTGTAAGGCCTACAAACATACCTGAAAGATAACCAAAAATTGGCTTTTTTGATTTATAAAATAAAATAAAGAAATAAAAACTAAATGACAAAAAAGACAATCCAGGAACATCAGCAAGCATTGTATTTGAATTTGAAACTAGTGCAGGCAAAAAACAAGCTATTAAAGCAGCAACCCAACCAACTTTTTTGTTGTATAATTCTTTTCCAATAAAATAAAAAAGCATAACTCCAATAGAGCCTAATAAAGCAGTTATTATTGAAGCAACAAAAATATGATGCCAAATAATAAACCCGATCCCAAACAATACAGAAATTAATAAAGGGCGATAAAAAAACTCATCATAATTGTTATTTTTGAACCCAAACATCACTTCAGCATTTTGTAAATAACTACAATCATCCCACCCGCAGGACTCCTGTAAAGGAAAGATTCTTAGCGAAAAAGCAACAACAAAAAGCAAAAATAAAAATAAAATTGGAATTAATTTCATGATTAAATCAATTGTTTTTTGGATATTTAACTCTTACTCAAAAAAATAAACTCTAAAAAAGAGCATTTACCCCACTTACCTTACTTAAATTTACTATTTTTGAATCCTTTTAGTTTCAAGTTTAAGGCCTTTTAACAACCTTTTTAAAGGTTTCATGAGAGAATTAAATTATATTGAGCTTGAAAGAAAGCTAATTTTCAATAAAAATTAAATTTAAATGGTGAGCAAATATGGGATTAAGACCAGCAAGATGTTATAGAGGAAAAAAAGTTAGATTAAGAAAAGGTTCTAGTGGACACGCAAGACAAACTACTATACAAAGACCTTATACTAGAATTGCAATTAATGTTCCTGATAAGAACTATATTGGAGCATCACCACAATTAAAGGTAAGACAATTCAACATGGGTAATCCTTTATTGCCTTATGATACTGTTGGAGATTTGGTTTCAAAAGATTCACTTGATATTAGAGATAATGCTATTGAAAGTGTTAGATCTGGTGTTAACAGAATGTTAGTTAAGGCCCTAGGAAAAGACGGGTACTTTATGAAAGTAAGAATTTATCCATCACAATTAATGAGAGAGAATAAGCAAGCTCAAGGAGCTGGTGCTGATCGTGTTTCTCAAGGAATGACTCTACCGTTTGGAATACCAATTGGAAGATCTTCAAGAGTAAAAAAAGGACAAGCACTTTATAGTGTTCTTTGCATGAGTACTCAAAAAGATATTGTAAAAAAATGTTTACTAAGAGCAAAATCAAAATTGCCTTGCAAAACACAAGTTGAGTTCCACACTAATATTAAAAGTTTAGGAACTTTACCTTCAAAAGCACAAGAAGAAAAGGTTGTAGAAGTGAAAGTTGCAGAAGGAGCAGCAGGAACAACTCCCGCAGCAGATGCAGCAGCAACTACAGCAGCACCACAAAAAGGACAAGCAGGAGCAAAAGCACCAGCAGCAGGAACAACACCAGCTGCAGGAAAAACTCCAGCAGCAGCTGCAAAACCAGCAGGCAAAAAGTAAATAAAATAATATTAATAATTGTGAAGCACTTGCAAAAGTGTTTCACAAAAATCTTTTTTTAAATTTTTAATTTAATTCTTTTTAATTAAATCACTAATTAGAATCCATTTATTTTTAATTAAAACTTCTTTGCAATACTTTCCACGCGACCAAAATATTTTGTACCCTTTAGCAGTTGAATTTGAAGTAATCAAACGAACTTTATCATTTACTACTTCAAGAGCAGCACAATTATCTAAAGCAATTGCAACACCGCTAGTTTTTTTCATCATTTTTTTTAAACTCAAAGGTCTACTCTTTTCTTTATCATAATGCGGACACAAAAGAACTGGCAAAAAGTTTAAGCATTTTAATTTTATGTAATCAGCTTTAGGATTTTTGAATTTTCGAGAATCTGAATTCCCTAATTTAGCCCAGCAAATCGCGCCAGCACTAACCCCAGAAAGCACAATTCCTTTACTTCTTGCTTTTTCTAAAATTTTATCAACACCAAATTTCTTCCAAATCATTAACATTTTTAGAGTATTTCCTCCGCCAACATAAATTATATCAGAAGAAAGAATCTTTTTTTCAATTTCATTTCTTGAATACTTTTGTTTCTTTAGCAAAAGTGAATCAACAAAACATCCAAGTTTCTTTCCAAAATAATTCTCAACAACACTCACGTAACCACTTGAATCTGAACTTGCAGTTGGCAAAAATAAAAGTTTTGGTTTTTTAAAATTAGAAATTTTAATTATTTCTTTATCAATTAAAGTAGTTTCAATCGGATAAAATCCACCGCCCTCTTTAGATCTCCCTATTTCCCCTCCGCCTATTGCTATAATTTTTTGAATCAATAATCTCACGTCCTGCACTAAAAGTGCATAAGAAAAGTAGTTTTTAACAAATATAAAGCATCAGTTTTAATTAATGTAATAAAAAATACATTAATTTTAAAATACAAAAACTATTACTAATAACACAAAACTAATTAAGAAAAAGCGGATTCTATTTTATTAATTCCATTAGAGGAAAGGAGTTCAAACCCCTCTCCATCATAATCAAATTCGATTATTGCGCAATCATCAATTTCACTCACTTCAAAGCCAAGTAATTCTCTAAAAATTACTGTTATTGGCCCTCCATGTGTAACAAACGCAATTGCTTTTGTATCTTTACTAAATTCATCATTAACAATTTGATTAAATGCTTTTGTAACTCGCTCTGCGAATTTAAAATAATCTTCAGAACCTTCTACATGATGATAGGGATTTGTTGCTTCTAATTCCTCAACACTATCAGGAAATTTTTCTAGCGCTTCACTCTTTATCATTCCAGTCATTATACCGTACTGATTTCTTTCTCGCATATCACTAACACTAACAAGTTCGAAAGGAACTTTCTTTTTTAAAATTAAAGCAGTTTCTAAAGCCCTAGCTTTAGGACTCACAAAAAGTTTTTTTATTTTCTGTCCTTTTAATTTTTCTGCAATTTCATGAGCTTGAAGAATTCCTTTGTTTGAAAGTGAATCATCATAATCTCCACCGTAACGATTTTCAACATCCCCAGTAGTTTGTCCGTGTCGAATTAGAAAAATTTTCATACAATATCTAAAGAAAACCTTAATAGTAATCTTTTTAAACCTAAAAACAATTCTAATTGTACAATGCAAAACATACTTTGGTTTAGAGAAATCAACATGCAAAATGTTGAGGAAGTTGGAGGCAAAGGAGCTTCTTTAGGAGAGATGGAACAAAGCGGGTTTCCTGTTCCTACTGGATTTGTAATTACAAGCGGAGCATATTTTACATTTGTACAAGAAACTGGAATACAACAAAAAATAATTCAATTAATTGATGCAATTGATGTTGAGAATACTGCACAACTTGAAGAGGTAAGTGCAAGAGTTAGAAAAATAATTGAAAATGCAACGATCATTCCAAAAATAAAAACAGAAATTACTAATAATTATAATATTCTTTCTAATGGAAAACCATGCTTAGTTGCTGTTAGAAGTAGTGCAACTGCAGAAGATTTACCTGAAGCTTCATTTGCTGGCCAGCAAGAAACTTACTTAAATATTCAAGGAAGTGAAGAAGTTGCTAGTGCGGTTCAAAGATGCTGGGCTTCTCTATTCACTGCAAGAGCTGTTTATTATAGAAAAAAACAAGGATTTGGAACAGAAAAAGTTGGACTTTGCGCAGTAATACAAAAAATGGTTGAAAGTGACGTGAGTGGAATAATGTTCACTGCTGACCCTACTGGAGATAGAAACAAAATTATAATTGAAGCAGGATTTGGACTTGGAGAAACAATTGTTTCAGGAAGTGTAACACCTGACAATTATGTTGTTGATAAAAATACAATGAGTATTGCAAGTAAAAAAATATTAAAACAAGAATGGATGCTAATAAAAGAAGGAAAAGAAAATGTTAGAGTAAACTTAGGGCATGGAAAAAGTGACGTACAAAAAATGTCAGATGAAAAAATTGTTGAACTTGCACAAATCGGAAAAAAAATTGAAGACCACTACCAAAAACCAATGGATATAGAGTGGGCAATGCAAGATGATGTTTTATACATTGTACAAGCTAGACCAATTACTACACTAAAAAGCAAAGTTAGCGGAGAAGAAATTGTAACAAATGTTTTACCAATACTTGAAGGACTTCCTGCAGCACCCGGAATAATAACTGGAATAGTTAGAATTGTTCCTGAAATTGATGATATTGAAAAAGTAATGAAAGGAGATATTTTAGTTACAAAAATGACTTCTCCATCTTGGGTACCCGTAATGAAAAAAGCAAGCGGAATAATTACTAATGAAGGCGGAAGAACTTGCCACGCAGCAATTGTATCTAGAGAATTAGGAATACCTTGTGTTGTTGGAACAAGTACTGCTACTGAATTACTTAAAGATGGACAAGAAGTTACAATAGATGGATTTAATGGAAAAATCTACGAAGGAAAAATAAATATTACACACACTAAAGAAGAAATAGAAATGTTTAGCGAAAATGAAATTGATGAAGTGGAAGAAGCTTTAGAAAAAGAATACGTTGAAGAAAAAATTGAAGTTAAAAAAAGAATTGGATTAATTGAGAAAGTATTTGGTGGAATTAAATACAAAGAAATGAATAAAGAACAAAAAACAGAGGAAGAAAAAGAATTACTTGAACTACTTAAAGATTTATCAATTAAAGTAAAAGTTAACGTTGCACTACCAGATGCAGCAGTAAGTGCGGCAGCAACTCACGCTGATGGAGTTGGATTACTAAGAGCAGAACACATGATTACTTCAAGTGGAATGCACCCTGCGGAATATATTAGACAAAACAAAGATGTTGAACTAAAAGACAATGTAAAAAAAGGAATTAGAGTTGTTGCTGAAAAATTTACTGGACCAGTTTGGTTTAGAACTTTTGATGCTAGAAGTGATGAATACAAAGAACTAATTGGCGGAGATAAAGAACCAAAAGAAGAGAACCCAATGATTGGATGGCACGGAATTAGAAGAGACCTTGATGAAAGTAGAATGTTTAAAGCACAATTACTTGCAATAAAAGAATTATACTCTGAAGGAATTAGAAACGTTGGAGTAATGCTACCATTTGTAATAAGTTTAGAAGAAGTTCTTGGAGCTAAAAAAATAATGGAAGAAATTGGATTACCAAAAGAAGTTGATATTGGAGTAATGGTTGAAACTCCTGCAGCAGTATGGGTAATTGATGAAATGATTCCACACATTAAATTTGTTTCATTCGGAACTAATGATTTAACACAATTAACACTTGGAATTGACAGAAACAATGAAAGAATACAAAACAGTTTCTCTGAACTACACCCTGCAATCTTACGACAACTTGAATATGTAATTAAAAAATGTAAAGCGGCAGGAGTTGTAACAAGTATTTGTGGACAAGCTGCTTCAAACCCAGAAATGGTTAAGAAACTAATTTGGTACGGAATTGATTCGGTATCAGCAAACATTGATGCAGTTGAAGAAATTAGAAAAGTTGTTATAATTGAAGAGAAGAAAAAAATACTTGAGATGTTTAGGAAATGAAAAGAATACTTTTATTTATCACACTTTTAATTTTTCTCTCAACATTTTGTTTTGCTTGTGAAGGAATAGGAACTATTGAAGAAGGACTAGTAAAAACGATACACGGACTAAATTATGAAAATTACGTTGTTAGAGATTTCTGTGAATCAAGAGCCCCAACAATAAATAATGGAGATATAATAAACACAAATCTATTAGAAAATAATGCAAGAGAAAAAACTAACCAGGAAGCAAAGATAGTTCTTGGATTTAACAATTTTTTAAACGGAGAGCTAATAATCAATCAAACTAATAATGCTCAAATAGCAACTTATAATGGCCCTTTTTTATCTTACACAAAAGTAAATGAAATCATATTTTGTGGAAAAGACAAAAACAATTTAATCCAAGGAATGATTCAGAACGGTTCTTATTTCGAAAAATTTAACATACAAAGGATATTTGACAATACCCTAATAGAAAGTAATTGTGATAATAACAAAATATGTTGTGCAATAGCTCTGCAAAAAGATAAAAGTATTCTAACTATGAATGGATTAATATTTTTTAGATTACTTGCAGTACTAATAACACTAATTTTAATTTTTGGATCAATAACTATTATTGCAAAAATAACAAAAAAACCAAAAGAAGAATTTCGAGTACTTGGTTTAATTATTCCAATCTTTGTAGTAACTTTATTTTCAATGATATTTATTACTAATTTAAATCCTTTAGGAGTAGTATTTAGTTTACCACTACTACCTTTGTTATTTATTGAATATCTTTTTAGAAAACACCCTAACAAATTTAGATTAAATGTATTCATAATTATTCAAATAGTAATATTTGCATTAAGCATTGCAATTTTTTAACCAGTGAATTATACTCAAAAATAAGCAATTTTAACCCTTTTGATTCAATAGATTTCTATGCTACAACTAGATCTAACCCACGCAATTAAGGACCTTAAAAAAATAAAGGCAAAAAGCGTATTCTTACAAATTCCTGAAGGATTGAAAGTTAAGACTGAAGGAATTATTACTGAACTTGAGAACGCTGGTTTTAGTGTTACTACTTCAATGGATCCATGCTATGGAGCGTGTGACATTAAACAAAGCGAAGCAAAACAAATGGGTTGCAATGCTATTCTACATCTAGGACACACTAAATTTGTTGAAAAAAGTTCTATTCCAATTATTTATGTTCCACTAAAATATGATCTAGGAGACAGATTTAATCGAATTGTTAAAATTATTATTGAATACTTGCAGAACGAAAAAATAAATGAAGTGGGATTAACTACTACTACACAATTTTTGAATTATTTACCACAAATAAAAAAAGAACTTGAGAGCGAGAAAATCAAATGTGTAATTGGAAAAGGAAAAAGAGTAGAAGATGGGCAAGTGTTAGGATGCAATTACTCAAGTGCGCAAGTTAAAGCCCAAACTATTATTTACTTAGGAGATGGATTATTTCACCCACTTGGAATACACTTCTCAACTCAAAAAAAAGTTATTATTGCAAACCCTTTAATGCTTGAAATAAAAACACTTAATGAAGAAAAAGACAAATTTATTCGACAAAGAATATTACTTATTGAAAGAGCAAAAAATTCTACTGAATATGCAATACTTGTAACTACAAAAGAAGGGCAAAATAGAATTACTGAAGCATTGAAAATAAAAAAAGAATTAGAGAAAGCAGGAAAGAAAGCAAAAATATATTCAATGGATTTTATTTCAAATGATGCATTACTCGGAATTAATGCTGAGGCATTTATCAACACCGCATGCCCAAGAATTTCAATTGATGATTATTTTAATTACAAAAAACCAATTATTAATTACACTGAAGTGGATTACATGCTTGGAAAGAAAAATTATGATAATTTTAGTTTAGCAGTTGTTTACTAAAAAAATTATTATAAATAAATTTGAATGTTTATGAATGTTAAACAAATAAAAGAAGTAATGAAAAAATACAAAAAAGCTTGGGAAGAACAAAATACTAATCTAATTTTAGAGTGCTTTACAAAAAAAGGAATTTACCAAGAAAGCCCAATTGCAAAACCTTACTATGGACATAAAGAGATTGAAGTATTTTGGAATAATATTGTAGTTAATAATACAAAAAATATTCATTTTAAATTGGGCAAATGCTATATTTCAAATGATGAAAAAACTGGTTTTGTAGAGTGGACTTGTGAGAATGAATATAGAGAAAGTGCGAAAGCAAAATGGAAAAAAGGATATATGGTTGGAATAATGATTCTAAAAATGAAGGGAAATAAAATTAGTTACTTAAATGAATATTGGAGAACAAAAACAAACTAAAAAAATTATTCTGATTTTTCTTCAGAATTGTTTGAAAGTGTTTCAGTTCTAACAGTTGTTCCACGAAATTCATTTCCTCTAACACAATTCTTAAAATTCTCAAGATCAGTTCCGCTAACAAAATATGAACGAACTTTACTTCTATTAATTATGTTCGCAGCATGAGCATCTAAAAATGAATGTCCACCAGGTTTTGATGCCTCCGCTTTTAGAAGTGAAAGCATTCGAACGTGGGAAAGTTCTTTATACATTTTAGCATTAGCTTCTTTGTTCGGGTCAGCACTATATATCCCATCAACATTACTTAAATTAACAAACTCAGCATTCATCATTTCTGCAATTATTGCTCCAACCGCATCAGTTGTTTGACCAGGAGTGGTACCACCAAATACAGGAGTTTTGCCTAAAAGTAGAACATTCTCTGCTTGTTTAGGGTCAGTTAGCACCTCTTTCCAAACATTATCAATAATATGAGTAAAAAGCATTGCATTCGCTCGCGTTATTTGAATAGCAACCTCGTCCAAATCAAAGTTATTGGCGCCTAGGGCCTTAGCTCCTGCTTGGTAGACTCTAGCAACCCTTCCCCCACCTACTACTATTACAAATTCATACCCTTCTCGCTTAAGTTCATTAATTGTTTCGCAAAACTTGGCTATCTCAGGAGCCCTTAATTTATCACTAAAAAAAACACTACCACCAACACTTAACACAAAAGTTTTATTTTTAGGAGAATAACTTGAAGTAGAAGAATAATTTTGAGTAGAAGAATATGAAGGAGCTGAAGTTGAAGAATAATCATTTGATTGAGTATTTGATTCTTGTGAATTATTAGTTGAAGAATCACTCTTTGGCGTACCATCAAACTTTTCGAATAAATCAAACATTCAAAACACCCCGCTTAAAGCTAATTTTGCTTAATTTGGCTCAACTGAAAGCTTTTATAAGCTAACGAAACCGAATTATATTAAGTTAACTAGTTTAAATACTTTCTTAAGTTATTTAAATTTTATAAAAAAGATAAGTGAATTATATGGCAATGCACAACGCACAAATGTTAGAAGCTGTTGATGAAGCAGAACTGGCTGTTTTTAAGAAAAAACTCAAAATGCTTGAGGGATTTAAAGGAAGACACACTGAACTAATTACTCAATACTTACCACCTGGAACGGATAGAAGTACAGTAATGGGACAATTATCTGAAGAAATAAATCAAAGTAGTAATATTAAAAGTCCACAAACAAGAAAAAATGTTCAAGCAGCTTTACGAAAAATAATTGGATTTTTAAAAAATATTAATTTCAAACTTCCAACAAACGGAATGGTTGTTTTTGCAGGAAATATTTCAGAAACTGATGGAAAAAGTGATGTTAGATTATTTACTATCACCCCAGTTAGACCACTAAAAGTAAAAATGTATTGGTGTGACTCAAGCTTTCACTTAGATCACTTAAAAGATATGATGTCACCAAATGACTTTTATGCTTTAATGACTATTGATAAAAATGAATCAACAATAGCACAACTAGTTGGAAAAAAATATGAAGTACTTGGACACTTTACTTCAATGGTTCCAGGAAAAACTAGAGCTGGTGGACAAAGTGCACAACGTTTTGAAAGACTAAGAGAAGAAGCAACACAAAACTTTTTTGGACACTCTGCTGACAAATTTAATGCATACTTTGAACCACATAAAGAACGAGTAAAAGGAGTACTAATTGGCGGACCAGGATTAACTAAAAATTATTTCATGGAGAAAAAAGTACTACACCACGAACTAGAAAAAAAAGTTATTGGAGTAGTTGATACTGCATACACTGATGAAGGCGGAATAAGAGAACTTGTTTTTAAAAGTCAAGATTTATTGAAAGACTCAGCACTAGTAAAAGAAAGACAAATCTTAGATAGATTTTTAGGAGAAGTTGCAAGAGATGGGCTTGCTACTTACGGACAAGCAGAAGTTGAAAAAGCAATTTTAGAAAATCGATTAAGCACACTAATAATTTCTGAAGATATTCCTTGGATTGTATTTAGAGTATTTTGCGAACAATGCCAAAAAGAAGAAATAATAATTGTAAAAGAACCTGAAGATTTTGAAGAATCAAAAATTAGATGCGATACTTGTCAGTCAAAGTTAGAAACATTAGAAGAAATAAGTTACCTTGATTATATGGTGGATAGAGCAACTGCTATTGGAGCACAAGTTAGAGTAATTAGTACTGAAACAAATGAAGGAGAACAATTCTTGAAAGGATTTGGCGGACTTGCTGCACTATTAAGATACAAGATTTGATAATCTATGAAAATATATTTAGCACATGCAACAAGTTTTGATTACAAAAAAGAATTATATGAACCATTAAGGAAAAGCAAGTTAAACAAAATGTATGAAATAATAATGCCGCATGAAAATACAACTGAATTATTCAATTCAAAAGATTTTTTCAAAAGTGATATAAAAAATATTATAATTGCTGAAATTAGTTACCCAAAAATTGGACTTGGAATAGAATTAGGTTGGGCAAATGCATTTGGCAACAAAATAATTTGCATTTACAAAAAAGATGCAAAATTATCAAATTCAGTAAAAGTTGTAACAAAAAATATAATTGCGTACGAAAATGCAGAAGATTTGATTGATAAACTAAATGAAACACTAAAATATATTTAAAGAAGTTGATAGTATGGTTGAACAATTTTTTACAAAATCCCCTCCCTTGAAAGGAAGAGTAAAACAAAGATACTCTGACTTTATGGTTGAAGAAGTGCTAATTGATGGAACGGTGTGTAAAATAAAAAGATTCAATACTCCTTTTGAATTAAGAGAGGTTCAACAAGAAATGATAATACCTGCACGAACGGATGAAGAATATTTACTAATAGAAATGGAAAAAATTAATTATGATACAGCTACTGCATTAGCACAATTATCAAGAGGACTAAATGTTAGTAAAAAAAGAATTGGTTACGCTGGACTTAAAGACAAACGAGCAATTACTTGCCAACAAATTAGTATTTACTTACCTGATGAAGAATTAATAAAAAGATTTGGAATAAAAGGAATTGAACTAAGAAATCCTAAATGGAGTAAAGATAGAACTGAACTAGGGCACTTGAAAGGAAATGACTTTGTTATAACAATAAGAGATATTTCTAATACTGAAGAAGAAATTAAAAAAATACTCAAAGATTTTATTACTGAAGCAGAAAAAGGAGTACCTAACTTTTTTGGAAACCAACGTTTCGGCGGAAAAAGAATGATTACACACCGAGTTGGAAAACTTTTACTTGCAGGAAAATTTGAAGAAGCGGTAATGCTTTACTTAACTGAAACTTACGAAGAAGAAAAAATTGAATTAAAAAATGCTAGAATAAATTTGGCGAAAAATAGAGATCTAAAACAAGCACTAAAAGAATACCCGTTTGATGCTAGAACCGAACGAGCAATAATTAATCATCTTGTTAGATATCCTGCTGACTTTGCAGGAGCGTTTGGAGTACTACCTAAAAAAATGAGATACTTATTCTCACACGCAGTACAAAGCGATATTTACAACAAAATACTTACAAAGAGAATGGAAAAATATGGAGAAAAAGCACTCCAACCAATTGATGGAGATATTTTAGTTGAAGGAATACCTGCAATAATACTACCAGGATATGAAAGTCAATTTGCCACTGGAGTTGCAGGAGAAATTGAAAAACAAGTAATGAAAGAAGTAGGAATAACTTTTGAGGAATTCAAAACTGCAAAAATGAGTGAACTATCAAGCCAAGGAGATCGAAAAGCACTATTACTTAAACCAGAAAACTTTACAATTGAAAAAATCTTTGACGATGAATTTAATGAAGGAAAAAAAGCGGTTACAATTAAATTCTTTTTATCAAGAGGAAATTATGCTACTACAATCTTACGAGAATTATTAAAAGAAGAAATATTTTAAAACTTAAAAATTATTCAGTTAATTAGTTGAATTATAATAATAGACTTCAAAAGAATTAATTTCTTTTAATAAAGAAAAAGAACTATTTGAATTAATCCATTTTTTTGAAGGAATCACATCCCCTTTATGCACAACAAAAAATCCATCTTTTTGCATATTTATAGAACAATTTTCATAAAAAGTAGAACTATCTAAATGAATTACTTTCTTATTTGTATAATACCCAAAAACCGGCCAGTAATTCAAAGCATAAATTGTGTTTGAATCTCTTAATCCATTCACATACTGTGAAACAAGATATTCATCAGTTACAATAGAATTATTTACTAAAGGCTCATTAAATCTTTCAAAAGAAGGAACAAAAAAAAGCAAAGCACAAAAAGCAAAAATAATCCCTAAAGTAACTGTTGCTTTAGTATTTTTCTTAAAAAAATCAAAAAGATGAACAAATCCTCTTGAAGAAAGAAGAATTAATGAAATTGAAAGAGGTTCAATTAAGTATCTCTCTTCTTTATGACTTGAAGCAAACAAAATAAACAGAAGAAACAAAAAAGACAAAATAAAAAACATTTCTTTTTTGTCTTTATGTTTTTTAAAATTTAAAACAAAATAAACAATCGCAACTAAAAATCCGAACAAAACAAACCAAGTGAAAACAACAGGCAAAGAAACTAGGTAATAATAAAATGGATAATTAACATCCGAAATCATTGACAATGCCCTAAGCAAAATTGACACAGGATCCCCATACTTGAAAAATACCCATGCAAAGAAAATAACCAACGGAAAAATAAAACCCAAAACTAAAGGAAACACTTTTTTTATATTTGATTTCAATTTATCTTTATAAATAAATATAAAAACAACCAAAAAACATGCTAAAATAGGAACTGTAGAGTAACGCATCAACAGAGCAAAAGAAAAAAACAATCCAGAAACTAGGCCAAGTAAACTATTATTAGTTTTTAAATATTTTACAAAAAAGAAAGCACCAATAATCAAAAACACAAGTGAAGGAACATCAGTCATTATTACTCTTGAATTTGAAACTAACAAAGGGATGAATGCAAAAAAAAGCCCTGAGAGAAAAGCTTCCTTTTCACCAAAAATTTCTCTTGCAAATAAATAGAAAAATAAAACCCCAATTGCACCAATTAATGCAACTAATATGCTTGAACTAATCGAAGAGTACCAAATAAAGAACAAAACCCCAATTAAAAAGGAAAGTAATGGAGGGCGAAATTCCAATTCATTATAATTATCTTCTTTAAGCCCAAACATAACTTCTGCGTTTTGAAGATATACTGTTTCATCCCACCAATGAACAACTTGAATCGGCCACACCCGAACCGAGAATGAAATTATTAATAGAAATAAGATAAATAAAAATTCGTAACGTCCAAATGAAAAAGACATTCAAATCAACTACATTTTAATAATTTCTTTAACTCAGTTTTTGTCAAAGGAGATTCATACTTATTTTCATCAATAATTAAAGTAGCTGGTTTAGTTACATTATATCTTTTTTCTAAAAAAGAAGTAAAGGAATAAGCAGGCCAATTATAAGGCAAAGCAAAAACCCATAAGCCAGGGCACTCGTTTTTAACTAATTCAATTTCTCCAGCCAAAACAGAACACTCTATTTCGCAACTCTTATCTTCAGCATAAAAATAAATCACAGGACTTAAGTTCATATTACAATCTTTCTTCAAAGAACTTAATTTTTCAAAAAGCAATAAATTTGTAAGTAAATAACTTTTTTTCACAGAAGAATATTCAGTAGAAAACATTGATTCTTTATAATTTGATAATCTGAATTCCATTAAAGAAAGTGCATTTATGTTTGAAGATAAAGAAGTTTGCATACTTAAACAATAAGAATTAAGATCAGTATCTTTTGTTAAAAAATAAATATTTTGAAGCTCATTTTCAAGAACAATTTGTCTAAGATCCTCATTAATATTTAACAAACGCTGTTCTTCAAAGAACCAAGTAGAAGAAATTACTACTACAAAAATAGCTAAAGTAGCTAAAAATGCAATCAAATAGATACTCTTACCCATGAACTTCTAACCCCTAACATTTCTTTAATAAAACTTTGAAAATACACTACCGTTACAAACAATGGGTAAAATAAAAGGTTTATTAATATTGCTAAATAATCTAAACCAGTTGGCTTGTAGTGAATCAATCTCAAACTAATATACATGTAAAGAAGAACTAAGCAATAAGAAGTAATTAAGAAAATAACTGAAGAAGGCAAAATTATTTCTTTTAGAACTATTACAACTGAACTAGTTAAAGCAACTAATCCAGATTGAACTATAACAAATCGAGATAAATTTTCAATAAACAAAAACCCTACTTTGAATAACATTATTACTGAAACCAATTCAAGAGCAAATAAATAAGGAAGTGAAAAGAACCCTAAATCAAAATTCTTTTTTGAGAAAAATAATTCCTTATACCCCATTAAATTGAATATTCTTCCTCGGTACCATCTATCACGTTGCTTAAATAATTTTCCTAAAGTATCAGGAATATCAGTGTAAGCTACTGCTTCAAAACAAGTTTTAATTTTATAACCATACTTTTGCAATCTTAATCCAATCTCCATATCCTCAGTAAGGTTACCATCTTCATATCCGCCTGCTTTAACAAAAAATTCTCTTTTGAAAATTGTCATTGGCCCAGGAATCATTGTCATTGAATCAATTGAAGAAAGAAGAGTAGTCCACAAACCAAACCCCATTGCATATTCAATAAATTGAATCCTTTGAATTAAAGATTGCTTTTTATCAGGCAAAATAAGACAAGTTACTGCACCAACTTTAGCATCAGTAAAATACCCCATTGTTTTTAGAAAAGTATCGCTTTCAGGATAGGTGTCAGAATCAATACAAGCAACATAATCATTTTTTATAAATTTAAGTCCAGTGTTAAGCGCAACTGCTTTGCCTGAATTCTTTTTTAAATTAATTAAAGTTATTCCCTTCATTTTTTTTAACATTAATTCAGAACCATCAGTGGAACCATCATTAACAACTACAATTTCTAATTTTCTTGGATATTTTAAATTCTTTACTGAATTAATACATTCCACAATAGTTCTTTTTGAATTGTAAGAAGCAATTAGAATCGAAAGAGAAGGATAATTTTTCAAGTACTTTGCTTTTCCCTGATCTTTATCACTCAAATACAATGTTAAAAATAAAACTAATACAAAAAGCAAGAAAAAGTTTACAACAATAACAGTAACAAAAAGTGGAAGTATAAAACTTGCAACTAAAGCAAGAAAAAGAGTAATAAATAGTCCAACTAAAACTAATTTGTCTTTCAAACCTAGAGACTTACAAACTTGCGCCATAAAAAAACCACTTAACTATTAAACAACTACTTAAAGGTCCATAAAAACCCTTTTGGTATTAAAAAAAATCAATTTTATTTAACTAAATTAATTTTCTCATTAATTATTGCTAAAATATCATCAAAATTAGCATACATTTCTTTAATTGCAAAATAATTAACATAACTAATTGTCTTTGTTCCAGAAGCAAAAATAGTTACTTTATTTTTTTCCATTAATACTTGATCTTTATTAGCTAAAGAAATAACTATTTGACCTTTATTTTCATCATTCAAAATTACTTTACACGCTTCAGTAGAAAGTTCTCTACTCACTAAAACATTAGAGTCATTTGTTAAACAATTATTAATATTGCCATTCGAATTAACATTCTTCACAACCAAACTTGCTTGCTTCTTATCTGCATTTAACGCAACCAACCATAAATTCATTGAATTAACTACCCATGCATTTGAACTATTATCAACTACATCCACACTAACTACAAATGAATTGTTATCATTAAAACCTTTGAAAAACTCACTAGGAGTGTAATCATTAGAAACAAAATCAACTCCGTTAATAATGAAGGAATATTTGTAAGGAGAAGCGAATAAACTCGAATAAATTAAGAAAAGAATTACTAAAACTAGGGCCACACCCGCTATAATTAACACTGGAGAAGAATTTGAAAGTAAATTTTGTTTCTTTGCTTGCTTAATAGAAGCACTTTTAACAGAGTCACTTTCTTTAGCAGGAAGAATTATTTCATCAGCTTCAATAACTTTCTTACTCATACCAATAATCTCCTACAAAAGTAATTTAAATAAACATAAACCCTACTACAAAATCAATAAAATTAATTTTTAAAAAAAAAGAAAAGAAAAGAAGGAGTATTTCTACTCCAATCTTTTCCTAAATTATACTATATTTAGAATGTATCTAATTGAGCGATTAATAACTTAGCAGCTGTAGCTGTATCTTCAGCAGTATATCCAGCAACTATGATACTTCCTCCGCCATCAACAGTAGAAACTATATAGTCTCCACTAGCGATTAATACATCAGCTAGAGTTGATCCACTATTAACCTTTAGAGTTGCAGCCATAGTATTAACTAATTGACCTCCAACTATAATAGATTTACCCATACCGTTTGTATTATCTAATCTTACGATGTTACCAACTTTAACAACAGTTTTACCTGCAGTTCCGTTGATTGCGTCGATTGTTACGTTACCTTCAGTTCCGTCAACAGCTACTCCTTCGTATGAAGCTCCGCCAACAATAGAAGATGTTGTTCCAGTTGATCCTAAATAAGCTTCAAGTAAAGCTTCTTCTTCAGGAACACTTATTACAAATGTGTCTTCTTCAACTGCTACAGTTGAACCTTCGTTCAACAACAATCCTTTCAGATCGTCTTCGTTTTCACTCAAGTTGAATACTCCTCCAACAGTTGCATCAATACCAGGTCCGTGCATTGTGATATTAGTCATATCTTCCAATTCTTCAGCACCCCATACTTTTGCAGTGTCATCGCTTCTCATATACATTTCCACTGCTGTTGAATCAATTCCAGTGTATCTGAAGTGAGCAGCCATGTACACATCATTATCGTTTGTGTATCCAGTTACAACTTCTTCAAAGTCATTGAAATTAGGGAAATAGTATGCTACTCCAGTAGTACCGTTTGTATTAGTATCAACTAATGCAAGAGTAGCTCCTGTAGCGTCATCTGTTTCTAAAGCGAAAGACTGTGCTTTTAATACGATTGCTGCTTCTTCTCCATTTCTAGTGAAGTAATAGTTCACCATTGTAGATACATTTGAAGCGTTTTCGTATCCTAAGTCTAGTGCTGCAACGTCACCATTAGCGATGTTTGCTACACTTGTACTATAGTAATTCAAATCTCCGTTTTCTAGGTCTGTTGGTAAATCAACATCTATATTGCCTTCTTCCCAGTAGTAACTATTGTTATCAGAAGCACCGAATGTGAAGTCAATGTCTCCTAAAGTTACTGTACCTATATTCTTGTCGTTCAAACTAAACTTAGCGTAGTAAGGAACTACAATATTGTTTCCTTGAGCATCAATGAATTCTAAAGCATCTACTCCAACAACAGCTTCTTTAGCTGGTTTGTCTTGGAATCCAATGAATTGGAATTTAGCGAATTCGTTTGGTAAAACAATTTCTTCACCAACTTTCAAAACGTATTTTGAAGTATCTCCTTCACTACCAGAGTCTCTTGTATAAGCCCAGTTGTTCTGTAGAGTTATACTTGTAATAGCATCGCTACCATTTACTGCAATTTGAACTTCCCACGGAGCTATATCATCAACGTCAGAATCATTTGTGAAAGGATATCCTTCACCATCTTGCAATTCAACTCTATCTGCTCCAGTTCTTATTGTAGCAGTGTATGTACCAGCAGCTGAGTTTCTTCCAGCATTAGATACAGTGATTGTGTCTGTGAAGTAATCATCGTCGAATACATCTTTCAAATCATAAGTTGGTTCTGCTGAGTAATAGTCTTGAACTACTCCATCAACAATTACTGCCCATTTAGCTTCGTAATTTCCAGCACCTACTTCTGATTCAAATAAATCAACTAATTGAACTTCAACAGTTTTTCCTGCATATTTAGTAGTTGGAGTAAGTTCTAATTTTTCTCCAGTAGCAAGTTCTGTTGGCAATGTATCAGCATACATTACAAGTTCTGTACCATCAGCTGAAACAGAATCAACAACGTAATTCTTTCCTAACCATGGGATTACTATATCAACTTTTGAATTAGCATCCATTCCAGATTGATCTGCTTCGATTGGTGTGTCTGATAAATCAAGCACATATTTCAAAGTTCCTGCTGGAACTGCTGCAACTACTTCGCCAAATGCGTATGCTGTAGAACCATTATCAGCCTGAGCATAAACACCTACGCCAGTAGCAGTTTCTAAAGTTTCTTTAATTTCTACTTGAACGTCATTATCATTAACTTTCCAGTCAACAGCTTTATCATCAACTAATGATGGCATCTTTGAACTAGATACTGAAATTGCACCAAATTCGCTTCCTACAGCACTAAGTACTGCAACTGCTTCTTCAGTTTCACCTTCTCCTGTAACACTAGTTGTTCCGCCAACAGTGTAATCAACTGTAGGTGCTGCTGCTGTTGCGTCAACTGTAGCTAATTGTGCTACTTTTGCTGCAATATTTCCAGCCCAAACAACATCTGGTGCTTTACCTTGTGAACCAACAACAATATCAACTACTGGCATTCCAGTTGTTGCGTCGATTATGTTTCCTCTTGTTATGCTACTAGCATTATTAATCATTCCTGCCATAACAGCTGGAGCTAATGCTGAGCCTACTAATGCTGCTCCTAATCCTAGGGCAACTATTCTTTTTACATTTAGTCCTTTCATTATTTCACCTCAAACGAAAATAAATCCTTTTGAACCAAAGAACAATCTAACTCAAAGAACGCATTAAAGGTTCTGCAAGCAAGGCTGCTTTTAGGCCAATCGGCATGACTAACACTTAGTTCTTTGGCTTTAAAAAGGTTTGGGATGAGCCAACGAACGAAGCATCGACAGGTGGCACCACCAAGGGGATTTTTACGTTTCCAAGAGAAAAAGCGTACGTCAATTGCCATTAACCCTAGTTTTGTACTAACCTTTAATTAATAAACCAAAACAAGCAAAAGAACTAATTATACTCCATTTAAACCCATAATTTGATTAAAATAATAATATTAATTTGTGAAGAAAAATAAGTACGTTAATTGTCATTAAAGAAAAAAAAATTAAAAAAATAAATTAAAAAGAATTATATAAAAAAAAGTTTAATTAATTAAAAACCCCAACTTTACATCAATCGTACAAATCTTTATGGAATTTATTTAACTCTTCTTTATTCAAGTGTTTTAACATAAAGTCAGCATATTTTTGGAATATTCCTGATAATTGAACTAAACCATCTTGGAACTCTTGTTGAGTAATTTCTAATTTATCTGGTTTTATTACTTCTATTGAAGTTGGACCATAATAAAATAAAAACAAAATTAAGGTAGAAAAGTCTTTTACTGTTAAAGTTACTTCAATGAATGAAGAGTACATATCATCTTCTTCAACTGCACTAGCAGGAACAATATTGTATATAGTAAAATTCTTCTCAGATTTAATTGCTTCAATTATTTTTTGAACGTGCTTTTCAAGTAAAGTTTTTTCAATTGCCTTTAATTCAATTATTGCACTAATCTTTATTCTAAAAGAATCAGCTTCAGAAATCTTTTTTCTTTTTTGTAATTCATCAATAATATCTTGTCTTAATCTATACTTTGTTGGGTACCCTTCTTTTAGAACCAACCCAAGTTTTAGCATTTGCTTTAATTCAGTAGATAATTTATCATAAGGAAGGTTTAGTTGTTTATGTAATTCTTCTTCAGTCTTTGCTTCTGAAAGCAATAAAAGCGCAAGCTTTTTTTGTTCGTCACTAAATCCACTCATAAAAATCAACTATCAATATAGAAGAAAGCTACTCTTGGGTTTAAAAAAGTAATTTTAGAAGCAAAATCAAACAAATGAAAAGAAAAGTAATAAAAGAAGCAACAACTCTTAGTAATATAGAGAAAATGAATTATATTTTACTTGATGTTTTTAATGAATTTGCTAAAGGAATGAGTTTTGCCCTCCCTGCAGCAGCAACAACTGCAACTAATTTAGCATTTAACCCAACAATTCTAATTATTGGAGTAATCTTAATTGTAGCAACAATATTTATTTTATTTTTCTTAAAAAAAGTAATAACTAATAGTATTTTAGGAGCAATAATTTGGGGAATAAGTATTTATTATTTTAATATACAATTACCTCTTATACCAAGTTTTGTTATTTCAGTAATTGTTGGGCCCGCAGGAATTGGAACAATGCTTTTACTTAAATTCTTCGGACTATTGGTGTAAAAAATGAAATTATTCTCAAGAATAAAAACCAAATTTAATTCAATCAAAACAAATACTAAATTAGCACTCAAAGCAGAACAACTACTTTTTAGAAATAGAGGAATGTTAAAAGAAGGGGACTCAATACCAATACTTCAAACTAGAAAATTAATTAAACACAGTAACATGCCAAAAATACTAAAAGACAGATACAAATACGAATTATTTTCATTATTTAATAGACACTTAAATGCAGGAAAAACTTGGGTTGATTTTAGAGAAATGATCTCTATAAAAGAAAAAAATGAAAAACGAAAAATGTCTAAAGAAGAAAAAGATCAACTATGGCAAAGATGGAACAAGGACCAAAGAGGATACTAAAACTAATTTTTAATTAAATCTAGCAAAGAATTTATCTTTATTGAGTGAAACTAAATTCAAACTTTTCTTTTTGTGCATGAAAAAGTAAGTGACTAACTTGCTTTAATACTTTATTTAACTATAAAATAATCATGGAACTAAACAAAAGTACTAAATTAGCTCAAGTAAGAAACGAACTTTTAAAACACGCAAAAAAACACGCGTTATACAAAAATGTTATTGATACAAAAGGAAACATTGTTTTTGGAAGAGGGGATGATGAATCAAAAATATTGTTTATTGGAGAGGCCCCTGGGTTTACGGAGAACGAGGGCGGAAAACCATTTATTGGAAGAAGTGGAAAATTGCTTGAACTTTGGGTAACAGAATTAGGTTTACAACAAACACAATATGCAATAATGAATGTAGTTCCAATTATTCCATTAAGTGAAGAAAAGAAAATAAGACCACCAACACCTGAAGAAATAAATTATTTTTTACCATACACTATGAAAATGGTTAATACAATCAATCCTAAAGTTATTGTACTTTTGGGCAAAAGTGCAGCAAGAGCATTTGAAAAAGAAGAAATGAAAGTTGGAGAAGATATTAATTATGAAGGAAGAAAAATGTTTTTTATTTATCACCCAGCATATTACTTAAGAAATGGCAGAAAGGGAATTGAAGATTTGGTTAACTTAAAGAAAATTTTAAATAACAAAAAAAATGATAATAATAAAAAGAAATAAAAAAGTAAAAAAAACCTTTTTAAAAAAAATAAAAAAAATTAAATGGAATTATCGAACGTAAGTAAGATTTCCATCAAGCTTTTCTTCAGGTTCTTGTTGTTGTAAATTTGAAGTCAATTCCTTAAATGCTTTTTCAATTGATTTAGCATCTTTTTCAATACTCTTCATTTTAACTTTCAAATCAAATCTTTTTGAAATAAGTTCAATTACTTGCTTTGCTGAACCTTGATCCCCATATACTAATTGAGGATTAGTTTCACCCATTAAGCAAGCACCTTTTATTCCGTGTAATTTCCCAATACCAACTAATAATCCTGCAGCTCCAGAAATCAACCCTTCTTTTTTATCTTCTTTTGCTCCAAATTTTTTCCAAATATTAATTATTTCATCATCAGTTCCAGCAACAATTACTTCAGGTTTTTTATTTAATCTATTGTCTCCAACATTAAGTCCGGCCATTGTTATTACTTCAGTAACTCCAATACCTTTAAAGAAAGAAATTAATGTTTCTGCAAATTCGTAATGTTCGTGAGAAGAACCAACTTTAAAATCAAGTGTTGGTTGAACTGGCCCTGATAAAACTAAAAAATCTTTTCCTTTGAAATTAAAATAAAATATTTCGTCCTTAATTAAAAATATTTTTGAATCCTTAGTGTGAATACTAGGAGGAAATGAATCTGACAAAACTTCAGCTATTTTTTCAGTTTTTAATTGTTTTAATAAATAATCAACAGCAATTTTTCCAACTAAGCCAATTCCAGGTAAACCAACTAAAAGCGTAGCATCCTTTAATTGAACCTTTTTAGTAACTAAGAGTCTTGTAGGCATGACTAAATATTATAAGAAAAGGAATATAAAGCTGAATGGGAAATGTTAAAACACACTAAACTGTGAGCACTAGCGAACAATAGGGATTCAATTATTTCTTTTCATCTCTAGTGAATTCAAAAGAAACGCCTTGCTTCTTTGAACTTTTTTCTGCGGATTCAACTAATTTAGTAAGAGTTTTATCCGCTTCCTTAAAAGTTAAGCCAGAACAAGAAATGTTAAAAGTTCCTCCACCAGCATAAGAAACAACACAAGTTTTTACTGCTTCAAAATCAGCTAAAATATTTTTGATTATTGAAAGTCCGTTTGAAGAAAGACAAGAAATCTTTGCTTTACCAGAAATTTCTTTTTTTGAAACAACAATATTATCTTTCACTAATTGTTTAACAGGAACAACCCATTCTTTTTCAACTTCACTTGAAAAATCATAACCTAAAGCAATTTTCTCAAAAGCTTCGTATAAAGAACCGTGAACTTGAGTAAGTGGCTCAACAACAGCAGCCCAAACTTGAGCAAATGGTTTATTAGTTGATTTTGAAAGAATCTCAATTAATTTTTCTTCTCTATTTATTTGTTTAAATTGATTTAGAACTTGTCTTTCTCGCATTGGATTAACTCCTGCGAAAGACAAATCAATTTGATTTTTTACTAAATCAACATTAAGTACTTTTGCTACTCTAACTTGATTCATTTTAACAAAATTTCTAATATTCTTAACCCAAGAAGAAGAAACATTACTAATGTGAATAAATCCTCGAGCATTCTTGTATTCTAAAAGTTCAACAAAAACCCCGTAATCAAGGATTTGAATAATCTTTACAACTGCAAAATCATCTCTATTAGGAAATTCCATAAGAAAAACTCTATTAAAAACACTTAAAAAACTCCCCCTTTAAGAAAAAAAGAAAGAATTTTAAAAAATCAAAAAAATATTAAAAAAACTATAAAACTTATCAAAAAATAATTTACTAAAAAAATTATCTTTCTTCAGCAATTTTTCTTGTAATAAATAATTTAGCTACTTTTGAAGGTAGTTCAACTTCTTGACCTTCCGAGTAAGGGCCATATTCTTTCATATCAGTTCCAACAAAAGTAGGAACTTCTTGCAATATTGTTAATTTAGTTAAATCAGTAGAAACATTCTCTGATTCACCAAAAAGAGAAAGAAATATACTTCTATGCTCACAAAGAATCTTAAAAATTTTCTTAAAAGTTTCTTTCTCTTCAGTAGCCATATTAGCATCTTCATACTCTTTTGTATGAGCAGAAATTAAGGCTTTATTCAAAATCTTTTTCTCTCGCATTTGAAAAATATCATCAACTATTCTTTTCAAATTAGTAAACTCTCTAGCATCAGAAGCAGAAAAATTCTTTAAAGAAGCTAAATATTTCTTCTTCTCTTCTTCAACAAAAACTTGTAAAGAAGATATGAAATCATCATCCACTTCAACTAGTTTTGAAGTGTTCTTCTCAAGCCTGTGAATCCTTCTAAGTTCATCATAATCAAGACGCATAAGCCAAAACCAAAGTAAATTAGTAACAAATCAATTAAAAAGAATACTTGCAACAAAAAAACAACTAATATTAATCTTTTACCAAAACAGCACAACCTTTTCCTATCAAATAAACTGCTACAAAAAGAGGAAGCTCTGTTGTTACATTTTCATACGGGCCAAAATTTTCCCCTTTTAATGAAAATTTAGGCGTTTTTTCAATGTGAATTTTAACTAATTCACTACCAAATACAACTGAATCTCTAAAAGGATCAAAATCTTTTAATTGATCAATAGAGAGAGTTTTTGCAATAAATCCAGTTTGACCATGAAGCGTTTCAGGCACTCTTACAATCTTATACAAATCAACACTAGTTTGTCTATCAATTGGACTCATTTGTTTTAAAACCACATAATCCAAAATATTTTTCCATAAATCAGATCTTTTCTTTCCATCAATTGGAAACAACAATCCTTTATCTAAAGAATCAAATATTTTTTGCTTTTCAATTAAAACATTTTTTGTTTTTCTCTCTGAAAAACCAATTACTGTAGAAACTGTTTTTGCGTCAGAGTTAAATAAATCCTTAATACCTATTAAAATTCTTTTACTCCAAAGTCCCTTTACATTTTGTTTAGGACAAGAAAGTGAATCAAAATAAAACCCTAAATTAACATAATCAAGTCCAAATCCAGTTAAGTAATCAACTAACTCGATTCTTGATTTTTTATTTAAAGATTGAATTGATTCATTACGTAAATGAACATGATATCCTGCTTTTCCAGAGAAATTAATTGATACATTATCTCTTGAAAATCCAAAATCATTTTCTAAAAAATCAATTAAACGAAAAACTTGTTTTTTTGCTTCGTCTAAATGCTCATGCAAAAACCATTGCACTCCATTAATTTCTTCAACTGCTAAACCTAATTCATCAGCATCAAATTCATAAACTAAATCAGCTTTCACCCACTCTTTTGCGAGTGTAGGTGTTTTTGATGGAAATTTATAATACGAATTTGAGTAAGAAAAAAATAAAGGGGATTCATTGCGTAAAAACTCATTCATTTCTTTTGCATTAAAAAAAGACATATTTCTATTTGCTATTTTTCTTTTAAATATTCCAAAACCAAATTCTCGCATTTCTAAATTTGGAACTGAGTCAACAAAATTATTTTTATAAAATTGCGCAAAATGTTTTTTTAAAAATTCGGATTCTAAAGAATTTAGCGTGTCAAACATTAATTCACTTCCTTTATTGGTTTTGAGTTTTTCGCTTGATTATTAATTCTTAATTTTGCTAAATAATATTGCATTGGATGATTATATGTACAAGACTTATTACACTCCGCAACTTTAAGTCCATTTTCAGCCAATTTCTTACACCCTGGAGCGGATATTTCTTTTTCATAAATTCGTGAAATGTGATATTCTGCAATTGATTTTTTAAAATCTGGACTCTTTGAATATAGAGAAATAAGTTCAGTTTTACTCATCCCTAATTGATACAAAAAAGAAGCTAATGCTAAACGAGCACTATAAGATAATTTTTTTCCAGCTAATTGATCCGAGTATAATGCAAACATACAAGGGGGAAAAAAGTTTGGTTCAATCTTTCCAACTAATTTTAAATCAAAAGATTTTTTTTCCATCACAACTAACTGAGAATCAATACTTCTTGCTAAAGAAAGAATATTTTTTGGAATATTCTTTTCTAATATTGGAAGTGAAGAAAAAACTTTTGCATAAGATTTTTCTGCTAAAAAACGAGCAAAATCATTTGAGTTAAGTAAAATTTTTCCATTATACACATTCTTATTCACAACTTTGCTTTCTTTGTCAACAAAAAATATTTGTAAATAATCAAGTAAATCAACTTCAACAAATCCTTTTTCTTCAGAAATTTTATATTTTAATTTAAAATCATCTGCAAGCTCCAAACACAAATCAAAAGTAGAATCATCTTCAACTAAATTATTAAAAGTTTTTTTGAACACAAACATTGAAAATTTTTCAATCAAATTACTTGCATGCATTGCGGATACAAACATTTTTGCTATTGGAAAAGCAGTAATTTCAAGTTCAAGTACTTCTTTACTTGGGTTTTGTGAATCAAAAACATATTCCCCACTAGAAAATGCTCTTGACACCATTAATGCTGCTTTTTTTACTGCACTCTCTGAAACATCATCAACAGAAATATTCATTGTTCTTAAAACATCACGAGCTTTCTCAGAAAAAGGAAATTTTTGTGCAAAAAAGAGCTTATCCATACTAAAGAATTACTAGAAAAGCCTTAAAATAAAATCGAAGCCAAACAAACAAAATAAAAACAGAAAATATGTATAAACTAATTATGCAAACACCACAAAATGGCGCTGAATTTCAAAAAATAGAAGATTTTTTACCCGCGGCAGAAAGAATGGCTACTTTTATTAAAGAAAACGAATTTAACGCAATATTAGTTAATGGTGCATCTGCACAAACTGGAGCTTACATGGTAAAACAAGCATGGAAAAGAAAATATCCTTCTACACCCATGCCAAAGTTTTTTGCAACAGGAAGTGTACAAAAAGAATTTTATTCTGATGCTACACTACACCCTCTAACAATATATCGCGCACAACAAACAAGTACTTTAAGCCCTATTCAAGTAAGTCAAAAACTTAAAAACCTTTTAAAAAATATTCCATCCACCTCAAAAATATTTATTCTTGAAGAAAGTGTAATTGAGGGGGGAGGAGCAAGAAGAACAAAAATGCTACTGCAGGAAATGGGATACAATAAAGTAAAAATAGGGACTTTACACAAATCAGCAGGACAAAAATCAAAAGTTAATTTAGATTTTATTGGAGAAGTTTCTAAAACAGAATTTCCTGAATTTTATGGAACAAGAAGAAGAAAAATAAATGAATTACTCAAAGAAAGAGCTTTAGCAAGATTAAGTAAAAAAACAGGAGAAATTTTTAAAAAAGAACACACAAGAAAAGAACTAATTGAAATGAGAAAAAGAGCTAGACTTATTAAATAAAATAATTATTATTTTCTTCAATATCAAAATGCAAATAAATCTAATTTACAAATTAACTACAAAATCATATGAGCCAAATAAAAAACCATTTTACTAGGGCCAATAGAATAAGTTACACGCATTGCAGAATCATTTTTTAATTCAATTAAAACTTGTTTTTCACTTGGAGCTTGTTTGATTATACTTTGAAAGAAGTTAAGAGAAAATTTTGCAGTAACATCAACTTTTGCAGTAATGTTTGAAACTTTACTTGCTTCAGCATCCATTACTCCGCTTGAACCCTTTGCTTCAACAAAAAACTTTCCATTCGCAACTTTTAGAACAATACTTGAACCAAACAAAGAAGCATCTTTTAAAATTTCTTTTAATGCTTGTGCACTAATATCTATTTTTGCTTCATAAGTAATATCAGGAGATTTTGCTTCGTCCCCTGAAACATCAATTAAAGGTAAACGAAAATTTCTTCTTAATTCAGAATCAAAACTAATTTTCATTTCAGCATCAGACACATCAAGCATTAATTTATCATTAACTAAAGAACGCTGTAAAATTCTGTTTAATTCAACTAAATCTACTCCAACAAAATTTGGTTCAATATTGTATTTATCAAAAAACTTTTTATCAACAAAAAAATCTACCAAAACTACTTGTGAAGGATCAATTGCCTTAAACGAAACCCCTTTATCAGAAAATCTAAAATTCCCTTCAGGAACAAATGCAGAAATTGATTCTACTGCAGAACGGAAAAAATCTGACTGTTTTAGTTCAATCATAACTACCTACATGAAGAGAATAGAGAAGTATTTAATAATTGCTTTAGAGGGTTTAAAATCAATAAAAAAATAAAAATAGAAATGCTTTTTTAAAAATTAAGCATTTTCTATTCTAGGTGCTAAAAAATAATTAACTTGAGCATCCCCAATTGAGTAAGACACTTTAACTGGAGCACTTGATTTTAGTGACAAACTAACTTTAGTATCACTTGAAGCAGCTTTTAGCATATCCTGCAAATAATCAAGCGGGAACATACTTCTACATTCTCTTTTTACTCTAAGTTCTGGCAAAGAATCTTTATTCTGTTTCACTTCTTCATTCAAATTTCCTTTAGAAGAAGTTGCTTTAACAAAAAACTTATCCTCGCTACAACCCAAAACTACATGGCTACTAATTAATGCAGCATCCTTGAAAGCATTTTGCAAAAAAGAAGCCAAAATAATCATTTCAGAATCAAATTCAATTCTAGGATTAGGAACTTCGCTAGTAGAAATATCAATTAAAGGAACTTGAAAAGACCTTTCCGCTCTCCCTCTGAAAGTTACTGAAAGAAATGCTTTCTTTTCATCTAAAGATAATACAAGTTCATCCCCACTTTGGGCACGAGATAATACTTGATTTAAATAATCTAAATCCAAACCTAATCTAGTATCAGTAACATCAAAATTTTCAAAGGATTTTGCAGGAAGAGAAAAATCAACCATTGAAATTTGACTTGGGTCAGTCGCTTTAAGCTCAATTCCGTTTGAAGAAACAACTAATTCAGCTTCATCAATTAAAACAGCAATAGCTTCCATACTTTTCTTAAAAACATCAGCATTTTTTAAAACTAGTTCCATTTTTCCTCACGACCTTTACCAATAATAAGATTGAGAAGTCATTAGATTTAAAAACTGCACTTTACTGTTCAAATGAACAAGTAAAAAACTATATTTGAAGTCGACAAAATTAATTTGATCTAATTTTTTTATAATCAATAATTTTTCCACTAGAATCTAAAGATAACAAAATTTTAACTTGGGCAATTTCAATCAAAACAGTTAATTTATTGTCATTTGAATTGAACTCAAGAATATTAACTTTTGAACCAAGCTGAGATTCAATTTTGGGTTTGAACTTTTTAATTAATAACCCTTTAAGAGAAGATTGAGTTTTTTCAAAATCAATATCTTTACTAGGTGAAGGTTTACTTACTTCAACTTTCTCTTTTTGAACGGATCCTGAATTTACTTTTTTTAATTGTTCAATTTTTTTAAAAATATTAGTTGCTTTTTTTTCTTCAACAGTTTTTTTACTTGAAAAAAGTAAAAAAATAAGGCAACCAATTATAACTATTATTGAAAAAGAAATTATGCTCATTGAAACTTGAACTAAAAAATCAGTTGTAATTTCCATGCAAATAATAGGGGGTAGAGGAATAAAAACCTTTTTACTTGAATGAAAATACTTTAGCAAATTCCTCTAAAATCAACAGGTAATTTTCCTTTAAAAAGTAAAGAAGATAAATCATCAACTAACCATAATTTAACACAACCAACCAAAGGAATTCTAAAAAACGCTTTTCCTTGAATTTGTTCAATTGGAATTGCATAAAAAGAAATACATCCTTTTTGCGAAATATCAAATCCTGATTTAATAGATCCACAATCCTGATCAAAAGTTGGATTAGTTAAAGAATTATCTCCTTTTGTTAAAATAAAATTTCCGTCTTTTGATACTAATTTTGCAATTGCACGATGAATTATTGGGATACCATGTGTGGATGAATTAGGATTATAGGCAGGATACACAATTACTGATCCTTCTTGATTTAGACTAACTTCCTTAGTACAGTTATTATCACAAGGGAAAACTATTTTTTCTAATTTTGAAGGAAATGAACCATAATACACAGGGGTAGCATAATTAATTGTTGGAACTCCTCTAACACTAATTGAATTATCTAAAACAATTTCTGGCCCTAAATTATCAACATTATTTATTTTTCCAAGAGCCATTACATCGCCTCTAAAAAAAGTTGATTCCATTGAAGCAGAGTAAACAATTACTAAAGGTGAAGCAGAACCAAAAACAAATCCTAATATTGAATAAGCAACAAAAGCAAACAAAAACGCAAATACTATATTTACTATAAATTCAGCAAGTTCTGAATTATTAGTTGCTTTTTTTACAACAGGCATTACCCACAAATCAACGTAAGTAAAAGGATCTAAAACTGAAAGAAAACTTAATTTTTGTTTTATTGAAGACATAATATACACTCTTAATTAAAACAATTTAAATACCTTAAAACAAATAACTTTTAAAAAAACTTTACAAAAACAAATTCATTTAAAAAAAATATTTTACAAAGATAAACTTGAATTAGAACGCGCTTTACCATAAAAAAACACTGCTAAGATTATTAATAACAAATACAAGAAACCCATTATAAAATATAATTCAGAATAATGCAATATCCCAACTGCTTCTGTTACTGCCCCGTATGCAACTGAAAAGAATGCTAAAAATGAAAGGAACAAAATATCTTTTATTATTAATGAAGAACTGTGAGTAAAAAATTCTTTTTTAGCAAACATTGATGAAAGAACTGCTCCTGCTAATGCACCAAAAATATAACCAAATAATTCTGGAGCACCATGCCCAATAACCATACTTTGAAACATTCCTAAAAACTTTGTAAAATCCCCAACTAAAAGAGTTTCTCCAAAAAATACCCCTAAAATTGAAGCATTCCATGCGAGAATAAAAATTGCTCCAACTCCATAAAGCAAGGATAACACAATTGTAAATAATAAAACTCCTGCATTGTTTTCAAAAATAAATAAAGTACAAGTTTCAACCGTACTATTATTACTCATGCAAGCATTCATCCCAAAGGCTGAGGCTCGCCCAGTTATTGACATAGGAACTCCATCTGTACAAGAACTACTTCCCGCAATACCACAAAAAGAACTTATTTGTTCTTCAAATAATGAAGCCCTTTCTAGCGGAGGAAGAATAGAATAATAAAAAGCAAAAGCAACTATGATCCCTAAAAAAATCCAAACATAAAGCATAATTAAATTAAAGTGACGAGCAAAAAAAGTTGTACAAGAAGAATTTTTGCACAAAGTTTCATCATCCTCTTCGTGAGATAAAACATTATACACTAATGGAACTAATCCAATTGTAATAAATGCAATTGATAAAACTGAAGCATGAAGAGGAAACAAAAGTTGAGCAAAAAATAAACTACCTGCACAAATTAACATTGCTAAAAAAAAGATAAAAACCGGGTGATTTCTAATATTTTTTTCTCCAATAAGAGATTCTAAAACCACTATTAACCACCTAATTTATAAAGACTTTTAACGAGCAAATCCTTACTTTATAATAGATTAAGCGTATAAAATACTTATTGGTGATGAGAAATGGTTGCAAAGCAAAGAATAATTGTTCCAGGCGAAGAAATAGCCACTGAAGAAGAGTACACTGCTGGTGAAAATACTTACGTAAAAGAAGGAAAAATAATTTCACGAACTTTAGGAGCACTTTTTATTAATGAAGAAACTAAAGAAGCTAGTGTAAAAGGAAAAAGAGTTGAACAATTAGCTTATGGAGATATAGTAACTGGAAAAGTTTTAATGGTTAAAGAGTCAAGTGCAGTAATTGAACTACTTTCAGCTGAAGGAAATAAAAGAATAATGGGAATTAACACAGCACAATTACCAATTAGAAATATTTCTAATGAATATGTTACTGAATTAAACAAAATAGTAAAAATTGGAGACATAATTCGAGCAAAAGTAGTAATGAGTTCACCCTTAGCTATTGATTTAAACACAAAAGAAAAGGGACTTGGAGTAATCAAAGCATATTGTTCTAATTGCAGAAAAGAAATGAGTTTTAATAATAATAAAATGGTTTGTCTTGATTGCGGAAGTATTGAAGATAGAAAATGGTTTGAGAAAGTTGAAGAAGAAAGACAACATGAACCAAGAGAAGGCGGATTTAGAAGAGATGGCCCACGTGATGGTGGATTTAGAAGAGGCGGTTTTCACCAAAATAATGGTTTTAGACCAAACAACTTTGGTAACAAACAAGGATTTAATCGAGGTCCAAGACAAAATTTTGACCAAAGGAATTCTTTTTAAAAGTAAGTAAAAAGTAAATATTTGAAGGTGAATGGGAAATGAAGCTAAATATTGTTACAAACGAAAAAAACACACTTGAATTCTATATAGAAGGAGAGAGACACACTATTGCAAACTATTTGAAAGAAAAAATCTCTCAAATGGACGGAGTAGACTTTTGCGCATATAAATTAGACCACCCACTTGAAACACGAGCAAAATTTATGGTAAAAGGAAAAAATCCTAAAAAAGCAATTGAAGAAGCTATAAAACAAGCTAAAGAAGAATTAGCTGAATTCAAAACGGCTACTGATAAATTAAAATAAAACTTAAACAACAAAAGGAATTAATTTCTCTAAAAGAAATTAATTTTCTTTCTATTTTTTAAAATCCTAAATTATACAATCTACTATTAACTAATTAGAGAATTAAATTTATCAAAGAAATAGATTAAACTAATTATCAAATTTAATCTTTTGATCCTTTACCTTTTTTTGCTTTTTTATTTTTAGGGAAAGATTTTTCTTTATCTTTATTAGAACCTGTTGCTTTCTTTACTGAAGAATCAACATAATTTTTCAAAATATTCTTGTAATACTCAACTTTTGATGCATTCTTCCCACTATTACTTCCTCCAGTTGCAGAGGCAAATGAAGAAGCTAATTGAGTGAATTCAGAAGGGAAGAAAACTTTGCTTCCTTTACTATTAGCCATTCCTTCAATTGCTTTAATGTAATAATATGCCAAAGCTTTTTCATCAAGTGAAGAAGTTGCTTCTCTAACTGCATCAATCTCTGCTTTTTGTGCGAGTGCCCTTTCCATTCTTGCTAACTTTTGCTGAACAGCAGCTTTTTGTTCGTGCATTGCGTTAAGTACAATTTCTGGAATTTCAACATCCTTAATTTCAATAGAGTCACAAACAATTCCCCAATTCTTTGAAATTTGTTCTAAGTTTTCTTTTATTTGAGCATTAATTATTTCAATATTAGCAATAACATCACTTAACATCATTGATCCAATTACATCACGAAGAGAGGATACAACAAATAATTGAGATGCTTTAACATAATCTTCAACTTCAATTACTGAATTAACTACACTTTGATTATCTTTCTTGACTTTTAAATAAACAATTGCATCAATTGTGATTTCTACACCATCTTTTGTAACCACGTGTTGCTTTGGAACATCCAAAGTTTTAACACGAAGATCAACTAAAGCAGTTTTTTCTAAAACTGGCCAAACCCAAGTCCAACCAGGGCCACCAACGTGGTGCACTTTTCCAAATCTATAAACAACCGCTCTTTGATAATCCACTAACTGCAAAATAAAATCATACTTGTACACTATAAAAGTAAAAACAGCTAAAATTGCAATCCACACAAAATTAGTAATTAAAAAATTTTGATAAACTATAATAGTGTAAAGACTAATTAGTAAAGTTGCAAGAAGTGCAAAAAAAACTAAATATTTGAAACTCTGTGCAGCCATGTATATCAACACTAATAAACCATTGTTTATATATAAGATTATTCACTTAGCTTATTTATATAAATGAGCATTACTGTATTAAATAAAGCGAAGTGAAAAAAAATGAAGAAAAAACTTTTTGTTGTTTGCGTTGATAGGGATGACGATTTAGGGCGAAAAACTCAAATTAAAGGCCCAGTGATTGGAAAAGAAAAAAACTTAATAGCAGCACAAAAACTAATTCTAACTGATCCCACTGAAAGTGATGCAAATACAATGTTTGCTGGAATAAAAAAATATGATGAAGCACAAAAAGAATTCAAAAATGTCGAAATAGTTACTATTACGGGAAGAGGAAAAATTGGATTACAAGCAGATAAAGAAATTAATAGACAACTTGATATTTTGACTAAAGAATATTTAATTGATGGATGGATTTTGGTTACTGATGGAGCGGAAGATTCACAAGTTATCCCCCTACTTCAATCAAGAGGAAAAATTATTTCTACTGAAAAAGTAATTATTAGACAAGCAGAAGCGGTTGAATCAACTTACTACACTATAAAAGAAGTACTAAAAGATCCCGGAGTTGCACGTTTATTCTTAGGAGTACCAGGATTAATTTTATTATCATACTTTATTTTAGGAACTGCTTCATTTCAGGTAATGGCATTAATTGCGGGAGCTTATTTAATGTTAAAAGGATTTGGAATTGAAGACAAAATTGTTGAATATATTAGAATAATTACTGAAAGTTTAAGCGAACAAAGAATTAGTTTTGTAATGTATATGGCAGGAGTTCTAATTCCATTAGTTGGATTTTGGATGGTTTATTTACAACTTAATTCTTCAGAGTTTATTGATATTACACTTGATATTGCAAGTGCTCTACGAACACTTTACCCATTTATTGTATTTAGTGCAATATTAATTATTGCAGGAAAAGCAACGGATTCAATTTATAGAAAAAAAGCTTACAAACTCGGAGATTATATTGTGCAAGCAATTTCAATACTTTGTGTTTGGGCAATAATTGATGCAGGAACTTTGGTATTCTTACGACAAACAGAACTAACTTGGTTACCCGCTAATATTATGATGAGTTTAATTATACTAATACTTGCAATGAGACTACGAAAGATCTTTGATGTAAGAGAAAAAATTACTAAAATCTTTATTGGATTAAATGCACTTGATGAAAGAGGAAACTACTTAGGAAAAGTAATTGAAACTAATAAAATAAAACAAACTATAACTATTCAAGATAGTGAAAAGAATGCAAAGAGAATTGAAAAGAAACGAAATGAATTTACTATTTCACAAGGAAAAATTGTTGTTACTGTATAAAATAAATTAATAATCAATTCAAAACAAACAAATAATCTTTATGATATTTTTAGAAAAACCAGCTGATTTTAATCCAAAAATGCGAGTAAGTGCATGCATGATAGTTGTTGGTAAAGAATTTCTTAATTTAGAAACTGGATCACATAAAAAACTTGCTGGACTTTGGGGAGTACCTGCTGGAAAATTGGAAGAGAGTGAAAGCCCAAATACAGCAATATTAAGAGAAGTAAAAGAAGAAACTGGTATAATTCTTAATCCAAAAGAATTAAAAAAATTCAAACTAGTGTATGTAAGGTACCCTGAAATTGACTTTGAGTACCATATGTTTTATGTACAAATGAAAGAAAAACCGAAAGTAATTCTTGATGGAAAAGAAAGTTCAAATTATATGTGGGCCACAAAAGAAAATGCACTAAAACTTCCTCTTATCCCTGATGAAGGTCCTTGCGTAGAATTATTTTTCAATGAGGTGAAACTATGATAAAACATATTGTAATGTGGAAGCTAAAAGATAACGCTGAAGGAAATAATAAGTGGGTAAATGCACAATTAATCAAAGAGAAACTTGAAGGATTGAAAGGTAAAGTACCCCAAATACAAAATATCCAAGTAGGAATTGCTTATAGACATGAGAATGAAGATTGGGATGTTGTTTTAATTAGCGAATTTGAAACAAAAGAAAAATTAAGTGAATACCAAAAACATCCAGAGCACAATATAGCAAATGAATTTATTAAAAAAGTAAAATCAGAAAGAGCTTGTGTGGATTATGAAGAAAAGTAGACTAGTAAGAATCTACTTTTTTGATTTAATAAAAGAATTAATTAATTCAAGCACCTTTGGAAAAGATTCATTTGAACAAATCAAGTGATCCGTAAGCTCTTCACTCAAAATATTTTTTATTTCATCTTGAGAGAAAAACTTTACACCATCAACTTCTTCTTTTTGTAATTTAAAAGAATTAATTGAACCATTATACTCAAATAAAAACACGTGAGCATGCTCATTAATTTCACTTCCATTAAAAACATAATTTTCATTAAAGACAAAAGCTTCATTTAACTCATCTTTCAAAATAACTAACCCAATCTCTTCTTTTGCTTCACGAATTACTGCTTGAGTTGGAGTTTCACCTGCATCTACTGCTCCCGCAACACTAATATCCCACATATTTGGATAAAGCTTTTTTTCCTTACACCTATGCTGAAGTAAAACTTCTCCTTTTGAGTTATATATCCACAAATGTATTACTGAATACATTAAACCCTTTTTGCGAGCTTGCGATTTTAAAATAGTTTTACCTGTTGAACTAAAAAAAACTGGATCAATTATATCAACTAAATCATCAGGCATAAATATAATTAAAAAATACTAAAATAAAAATAACAACAAAAAATAAATTAATTTTTAGTTTCAGTAAGAACTGGTTTTAATAAAAGTTTTTTTGCAGCAGCTAAAATACTTTTTTTAGGATAAACTACTCTTGATAATTCTTTCAAAAATTGTTTCTTTTTATTTGAATCTTCTAGAGCAACTTCTAACACTTCAACAAGTGTAGAAACTGGAATTATTTTTACTTTTGCTAATTCTTCTTTGTTAACAACAATATCTCCTAAGTTACTTTTTGGAACAATTATTTCCTTAAAGCCTGCTTTAATTGCAGCACTTACTTTAGCTGAAACTCCACCAACTGGAAGAACTTCTCCTCTTACTGAAAGAGAACCAGTCATTGCAACAATTTGTCTAACTGGCAATTCTTCTGTTGCAGAAATAACTGCAGTTGCAATTGAAACACTTGCACTATCCCCTTCTACACCTTCATACGTTTGAAGGAATTGAATGTGAATATCTTTCAAAAAATCCTTGCCACTAATTTTCTTAAAAATTACTGAAACATTTTGAACTGCTTCTTTAGCAATTTCTCCTAATTTACCTGTAGCAATAACTCTACTTTCGTTCTTACTACTTGAAGGAGTAACTGCGGCTTCAATTGGAATAATACTTCCTGCACTACCATCGCCAAATACAGCCAAACCATTTACTCTGCCAATTGTTACTCCATTAATTAAATAAACTTCATAATCTTTCTTTGTATCAATCATTTTGTCAACGATTTGATTCTCTAAAGTTCGAGCAGAAATCTTTGCTTCAAAAACATCTTGACGAGTTACAAATGCATGAGATTTTTCTTTTGCAATATCTCCTGCTGCTCTTACTAATCCACCAAGGTCACGAAGTTTTAAAGTTAATTTTCCCTTATGATCACTTCTTCTTCTTGCTTCAAAAATAATTTCTTCAACAGCTTCTTTTGCAAAGTGAGGAATTTTTGCGTCCTTAACTACTTCTTGCGCAACAAATTGAGCAATCTTTTTTCTATTCTCATCATTATCATCCATATCTACATTCATATAAACTTCATACCCATAACCTCTAATTCTACTTCTTAAAGCGGGATGAACTTTTTCTAAATCTTGATAATTTCCTGCTGCAATTAAAACAAAATCACAAGGAACTGGTTCTGTTCGAGTCATTGCACCGCTAGAGTTTTCGCTCTGACCAGTAATAGAATATTTTTTTTCTTGCATTGCTGTCAAAAGTTCTTGCTGAGATTTATGAGATAAAGTTGCAATTTCATCAACAAATAAAACTCCGCCACTTGCTCTATGAATCATTCCTGGTTCTACTCTTAAGTGAGGAGGAGTACCTAAGCCACCACTTTGCAATGGATCGTGTCTAACGTCACCAAGTAAAGCACCAGCTCTACTCCCTGTTGCTTCAAAAAATGGAGCAACTTTTTTTCCTAAATTATTTACTAACAATTTTGGAGTAGCATTAGAATCTTTGCTTCTCATTTGCCCACCAAGAGCAACTCCAATTAATAAAAATCCGCCGACAACAATTAGTGCAGCATAAACAACATCAGGATACCACTTCAATTGCCATAATATTGTTGATAGAACCATCCAACCAATTGGAAGCAACATAGAAATTAATCTTGAAGAATCATCTTGCTTTGCGCTTTCAAATCTTGATGCTTCTAAAATCTTTTTTCCTTCCCCAGCTTTAACTACTCTAACTCGTGGATTATTTGAATCTTCTGAATTTGGGTAAATTAAAATATCTTGTAATTGTTGAATTGGTAAAATTTCACTCATTGCTTGAGCTAACAAAGATTTTCCTGTTCCGGGAACACCAACAAGCAAAACATTTCTTTTTTGTGCAGCAGCTTTTCGAATAATTTCAACACTCTTATCTTGCCCAATTACTTGTTCAATTAAAGATTGAGAAACTGCAATCTCTGAAGTGTTTGAAAAACTAGTTAAATCAAAATCTTTCATATTAGCAAGCACACCTTGCACAGGAGCATTGAGTTTACGCGCAGAATGAGATTTTTTCTTTTTTGCACTCATGCACATAGTTTGGTGGAGAAGGTTAAAAAAGGTATTTGGGGGAAAAAAATCTACCCTAAAAGACAATTTTAGAAACCTCTATCAAACCCCTATTTAAATATTTGGAAAAACAACTTTCTAGTATGGAACCAATTAAAGTAACATTCCTTGGAACAAGCGGAAGTGTACCACAAAAGGACAAAAACTTTGCTTCAATGGTACTTTCTTTTCGTGGAAGTACTTTACTTTTTGATTGTCCTGAAGGAACACAAAGACAACTAATGAACTCTGAACACTCAATGATGAGCATAGATAATATTTTTATTTCACATATGCATGCTGATCACTTCTTAGGATTATTCGGTTGGATTAGTACAATGACACTTAATCAAAGAAAAGAAAAATTAACAATTTTTGCTCCAAAAGGAGGAAAAGAAAAAATACAAAAAATAATGCGAGAAGTTATTTACCCTTCATTTCCAATTGAATTTATTGAAACAAAAAAAGGAACATTACTGAAAAATGAATTGTTTGAAATACGAGCATATCCATTAAAACACGAAATCCCTTGCTTTGGATTTGTATTTAAAGAAACTGATAAGAAAGGAGAATTCAATAGAGACAAAGCAATTAAACTAGGAATACCTGTTGGGCCTATGTTTGCAAAACTTGCTAATGGAGAAAAAGTTAAAGTGAATGGAAAAATTTTCACTGAGAAAGATGTAATGGATTTTAAGAAAGGAAGAGTTGGAAGAAAAATTGTTTTTGTATCTGATACTTTACCAATTAAAGAAACTATTATTGAAGCTAAAGGCGCAGTACTTTTGGTTCATGAAGCAACTTTTTTGGATAAGCAAAGTGATAAGGCAAAAGAAGCACTACACTCAACTGCTTTACAAGCTGCACAAATCGCAAAAAAAGCTACTGTAAAAAAATTAGCACTATTCCACTTTAGTGCAAGAAATACTGCTCAAGAAGAAATACTTATAGAAGCTCAAAAAGAGTTCAAGGAAACTATTATACCTAAAGAACTTGAAACAATAATCCTCTAAAAAATTAATACTAACTTTTTTTATTAATTAAATTTTAGTTGCTCCACGAACAACATCCATTAATTCCTTTTCTTTTCTAATTAACTCATATTCTTTTTCTCTTACTAATTTATCAAATACACTTTGTTTCATTTCGTGTTTGAATAATTTTCCTTCAAGCAAAGCTAACTCTTCTCTAATTAATTCTGTTTCAGCCAATATCTTTTCAAGAAGCTGTCGACGATGCTTTGTTGGTTTATCTAACTTAGACATTATTTCATCAGTTTTAGTTTTAACAGAAACTGAATTACTTTTTTTTAATCTAAATAATAATAATTCGGTTGAATAAAGATCCCCCTCAAGATCATCAAGTATTAATTCAAAAACATTATTCTTAATTTTTCCTTGCATAAATCTTCTCTTTGCAATAGATATTTGCTGATTTAATGAAGAAACTTTTTCATTAAGTAAAAAAATATTTTTTTTATCTTGCCAAGCAGAAATTCCTATTAAAATAACAAAAACTAAAAGTACCAAAACTAATAACACAATTACTTCAATCATAATACTAAAAAGGACTCCTCCCCTAATTAAATTACTTTCTATGTACAAAGAAATATAGAAATTGATTAACTTTAGGTGAAATTATGCAGGCTGAACACAAATTAAAAAATAGATTATACACTGATGAAGAAGCAAAAAAAATTCTTACAAGTGTAATGAGTGCAGAAACAACAGATTGGCACTACAATACACACCATAAAGGATATATTACGAAAAGAAATGAAATTGAAAAAAAACTCGAAGAAAAAGGGGTGGAGTTGAGAACCCTTGCAAATGCTAATTACTCTGAATTCGGAGAACTTAAAAGAAGAGAAACTTTCAATGCGAATGGTGCAATATTACATGATATTTTTTGGGAAAATTTAGGCGGGACTGGCAACATAGATGAAGCACCTAAAACAAAGAAAAAAATAATTGAAGATTTTGGAACAATAGAGAATTGGAAACTTGATTTAGTTGCAACTGCAATAAGTGCAAAAAACTCAGGCTGGGCTGTTCTTGCAATTGATGAATTAAGTGATGGGAGATTAAGAAATTTGCTTATTGATGAACATGGAGTAGGAGCTATTTGGGGAGCAAAACCATTAATCGCACTTGATGTTTATGAACATGCATATTATCACAAAGATGGACCAAAAAGAGCAGTATATATTGAAAACTTTATAAAAAATTTAAATTGGAAAAAAATAGAAGAAAGATTTGAAAAATACATTAAATAAAATTAATTTAAAAAATAAAAATTAAATGATTAATAAAAATATTTTAGAAAAAGGTTTTAGAAAAAAACTAAAACTTTTTTTATAAATTAATTTCTTGGTTTGAAATATTTATCATACTCGCGATTATCGTGCTCTATTTGATTAAAACCTATTCTAAATAAAACAACTAAAAGAATAATTACAATAAAAACAAATAATAATTCAAAAATCAAACTCATCACCAGTAATTACAATTTGAAAGTCTGCCCCATTTCAAGAAGAACAGGTTTTGTTTTAAGCACACTTTTTTCAATCCTCCGCTTAAAATCAACAGTATCAATTTTTTTTTCTTCAAAAATATCATGCTGCATAGGAATAACAAAATCAGGCTTCATTAACTTGGTTGCTCTAACTGCATCAACAACATCCATTGTTTTTGAACTAATTGGAAGAAGTGCAACATTAGTTTTTATTTGATTAAAATCATCTAGAAGAGCAGTTACTCCCGCGTGATAAATTTTCTTTCCATTAACTTCAAGTAAATATGCTAAAGGATAAAAGCTCTTTGGAAAGTGAGCTGTTTTTGATTTAATTTTAACTCCTCTTAAATTAACTTCAGAATTTGATAAAATATTTGCTTTCTGATTTCTTGGTAAATTTAATTTTTGCAAAACAACTTCATGACCCACAACAATTGCATTACTTTTTTTTGCTATCTCTTCAACAGCAGCACAATCAAAATGTTCAGGAGTTTCGTTAGTAATTAAAATAAGTGAAACTTTCTTAAAATCAGATATTTTTGCTTTAAACTTACACTTCTTTTTTAAATCAGTTTTTGATGATTCAAAAACAGGATCAATTAGAATACTTGAAGAACCATCTAGGACTTTGAAAAAAGAATGACCTAAATATTGGACTTCAACCATACATAAATTGAATACGAATAGGATTTAAATACGTAACCTAAAAACAGCTGAATCGACCTTTTTAGCCAAAAAACGAAGACTTAAAAAAAGAAATAACCCTAATAAAAACATGAACTTAGCAAAAATAGCTGTTTTTTATATATTAATTTTACTTTTAACTAATTTTGCTATTGCGGCAGAAAATAATTCAATAGATTACACTATTACTGAACATAATTTAAATATTCAAATAACAAGCGAAGGTCAGGATAAAATTGAAGAAAAATTTTATATTATATTCCCTACTGAAAATGAAAAAATAGCTTTTAGAGAAAAAAGTTTACAACTTGGAACAAATCTTGATAACTGGAAGGAATTCAATAAATCTTTTACGCCAAGTCTTATTGAAAATACAATAAATAAAAAAATTTCCTATAATGAAGGAGAACAAAATTATTTATTATTAAGTTATGATTTATCAGAAACTTTCATGGCTAAAGGAAAAGAAACAAACATGTTGATTGAATATATAATAAAAGTTAATTATTTTAATTCATTTTATCAAGCAGGACTTTGGATCATTCCTGATAATACTAAAATAACTATTGAACTCCCACCAGGAGCAGAAGTTAGAGAAACTATTGAACCTGAAGCAACTACAACTAAACAAGGAAACAAAACAATAATTACCTGGCAAGGATACAAAAGCGCAAACAAACTAGCATTAAGTTATGTATTGTGGAAAAAAATAGACCCATTAGTTGATTTGAGTGCATTTAATTCATTTTTATTTAAAACACAAACAGGACAAATAATAATTGCAATAATTGTATTATTCATAATATTAATTTTTTGGCAAAGAAAAAAAATAGTTGCAATTATTGAAGATTTTGTTGAAAAAAATTCTTTAATAAAAGAAGAATAAATAAATTTGAAAAAAATAAATTATTTACTAATAAATTAAAATAATTAAAATTATTTTTCAACCAAATAAAGTTGATTGTTTTCCATGCAATTTTTCTAACACAACCACTTTTTCATACTCTTTAGCTTGTTTTACAATATCAGTTACTAGTTTATCTTTTTCTTTCAAACCTAGAAGAAAAGCAATTTCTTTTTCTTCAAAACCAAATGAATAAGAAAAAGGAATTGAGTACTTTTCTTGGTTAAATAAAAGAGAAAAATAATAAAAATCTTGTAAAACCTGATTTCTTGAACAATGCAACTTTTCGCCAACTTTTGAAGCAATACCTTTTCTTGTTTCCCTAACTGAAGAAGATTTTGATAGGGAAGATAATAAAGAAGGAAATGCCATCGGTTGGAAAAAATTGTAATCTTTTCTTCTTGATAACCCTACTCCGCAAGTGGAAAGAAAAATTGAATATTTTAAAAATCCCCAATGTTGACGATTCATTATTCTCCCATTAAAAATATCTGCTCTTGAAAGAATCTCAAAAGCATTTGCTGCATCAATACCATCAAATTGACGAGGAATATTTTCTTCAACCCATAAAAGCAATAAATCTAAAGAAACATCAACTGAATCAACGGCATCTTTAATTTCTTTTATGTTTTTTCCTTTAAATATTTTTGCCATCACAGGAAATATTTTTTCCTTTCTTTCTCTAAATGAAAGTGATTTTACATTATCCATTGTTATTTTTGGAGAAAGAGATTGAGTATCAAGTAAAGCACTTCTAAAATCCCCCCCACAATTTCTTGCAAGTTCCTTAACTGCTTCATCATCAAATTCTATATTTTCTAAAACGCAAATTTCTCTTAATCTTTTTGCAATACTTAAATAATTTATTTTTTTAAATTCTAAAATTTCACAATTCGCTCTAATACTCACTAATTTTTTATCAAACGCATCATTTGCAGTCAAAATTATTGGATTATTTGCTTCTTTTAAAATTGAAAGAATTGCACTACCCCCGCCACGATCTTGGGATTGCATAGCATCAATCTCATCAAGCAAAATTAATCTTTTCGACCCAAACAAAGTTGCGTTCGCCGTAGCTGCTCCTGCAATTTTTTCTATGGATTCTTTATCTCTTAAATCGGAAGCATTCATTTCAAATAATTGCCAATTTAATTGTTTTGCAACTAAAAGAGCAAGAGAAGTTTTTCCTGTTCCGGGATTCCCAAATAAAAGAATTGGTTTTTGATTCACTCCCCCTCTCCAAGATTCAGCCCAAGCAATTACTCTATCAACTATTTCCACATTCCCTATAAAATCAGTAAATTCCTTTGGAACATATTTATCTGTAAAAAGAGAGGAATCCATAATAAAATATTAATTAGGAAAGGTTATAAAAAAACAACTAACGAGGCCTAATTCCCTTTTCTCTTCAATTCTTTTCTAATTGAATCTGCCGCAAGTGTTTCAACTGGTTTTGAACGTTTAACTCCTTTTTTTGAAGGAGGATCAATATAATCAACTATAACTGAAGAACCATCTTCTTTTGTATAAACTCTTGGAAGCATTCCTCGCTTTATCGCATCCTTAATTGCTTTTACTCTTGCTTCTGACAAAGCTTCTTGTCTTTTTTCTTTCTCTTCAACTAATCTATTCAATCTTCTTTTGTACCCTTCATTTTGAAGTTCTTCTTGACGTGCTTTCTCTAATTTTGCGGCACTATTTTTCTTAATTAAATCAAATCCACCAAAAGCTGTAGCTCCGAGTATTGTAGCAATACCAACACCTCTTCCAAAAGCCCCTAAAGACTTTTTCTTAATGAGGCTATTTCTTTTTAAATTTCTAGGGTTAGGCATAACAATTATAAGACATATTTGGAATAAATTACTTGTGGTATCATGCAAATTGGAATAGTTGGAAAACCTTCAAGTGGAAAAAGTACTTTTTTTAGTTCAGCAACTTTAGTTGATGTTGCAATTGCTTCTTACCCATTTACCACAATTGAACCAAACAAAGGAATTGGATTTGTTAGAGTAGAAGATGCTGGAAAATTCTTTGGAGTAGTTAGTACTCCACGACACGGATTTTTAGTTAATGAAAATAATAATCCAATTAGATATGTTCCTGTTGAATTAATTGATGTTGCGGGATTAGTACCTGGAGCAAATGAAGGCAAGGGACTTGGAAACAAATTCTTAAATGATTTAAGTCAAGCGGATGCTTTAATTCACGTGGTGGATGCTAGCGGTTCAACTGATGCAGAAGGAAAAGAAGTAAATGAAGGAAGTCACGATCCTATTGAAGATGTAAAATTTCTTGAAGAAGAAATTGAATTATGGTTTTTAAAAATTATTGAAAACAATTGGGTAAAAATACAAAAAAGCCCTGAAAAGGATTATAAGAAAAAAATGGGTTTAATTTCACAAGCTCTTGCAGGAGTAAAAATTTTATCTTACCACGTAGAAAAAGCGGTACGTGCATTAAAACTTGAAGAAAAATTATTATCAGAATGGACTAGTGAAGAGAAAAGAGAATTTGCTAAAAAATGTAGAGAATATTCTAAACCAATTATTATTGCTGCTAACAAATGTGATTTACCTAGTGGAGAAAAAAATGTTAAAAGAATGAAAGAAGCTTTCCCTAATACGCACATTATTGCTTGCTCTGCTGCAAGTGAATTATCTTTGCGAAAAGCTGCTAAACAAAATATTTTGAAATACTACCCGGGTTGGGATCACTTTGAGCTACTTGCTGATTTAAATGAAAAACAAAAAGCTGGACTTAATACAATTCAAAAAAATGTTCTTGAAAAATTTAAAGGAACGGGAGTACAGGATTGCTTAGATACAGTAATATTCAAAGTTTTAGGATATTTCCCAGTATTTCCTGCAGGCGTAAAAAGTTTAGTTGATAAAGAAGGAAGAACACTTGCGGATTGTTTTTTGATGCCTGAGGGGTCTAAAGCAATTGATTTTGCTTACACTCTACACACTGATATGGGTGATGGATTCATTAGAGCAGTTGATGTAAAAACTAAACAAATCATTGGAAGAGATCACTTACTCAAATATGGGGATGCAATTGAATTAATTTTTAAGAAACCTTGAAAATAAGTTAAAATTAATTTTCTAAAAATAAATAAATTTAAAAAAATAAAAAAATAGTAATGAAGAGAAAAAAAAAATTAATTCTCTTCAATTATTTGTGTAATTGTTTTTTCACTAGATACTGGAACTTGCGCAGTAATAACTTCTTTTGTTGTTGTAACTGAAGTTGTTGAAGAAGACTCTTTAATAGAAGGAATTTCTTTTTTTGTTACAGTTTTTTCTTCTTTAATTAATTTTTCAGTTACTTTTTTCAAAGCAACATCTTTATTTTTTAATTGTTTAAGAGTGTAAAAATATGAATTAATCATTTGATCTAAATCTAAATTTCTTTTAAACCCTAATCTAGCAATTTCTTCAAAATATAATCGAACTATTCTAAAAGCTACTTCCTCGTCATTCATAATTCATTCCCCCTTTAATAAAAATAATTACGCTCTTGGAAATCTTCCTCTAATTGGCCCTCTAGTAGGAGGATTTTCCCTTTTAGGTGTCAGTCTTTGAGCATACCTTGATGTTGTAACCAAAGGTTTTTTCTTTTCAGTTTTCTTTGCAACTGAAAATACTCGCCCCATCTTTTTTGTAACACTTGTTACTTTATTTGATCCTAAAAAAATATTTGCAATTGCTTGTCCTATTCTTAATCCAGCAACAGGAGCTTTCTTTCTAGAATTTTTAGCTAAATTAAATTTTTTATTAGCAACAGAAAGATCAACTGCTTCGCCTAAAGCATTCATTTCAAGTTTGCGCAATTGTCTTTGTTTTCCCTCTCTGATTGATGCAGCGTGCATTCTTTCTTCCATTGTGCCCTTTAATGCAGGAAGACTATTTACGTGATGCTCAGCTCGCTTGAATTCGTGTTCAGCTGCAATAGATCTACTGTTAGCTTTGTCTCTAACCAAAAGAGCTTCGTTCACCCTTTTTCTAAACTTCAATCTATTCAACACAGGCATAAAATTCACCAATTAATTTTATTTTTTCATTCCTGCTGCTCTAACTGCATCATCTACTTCAGTCATTTCAACATTTTTTCTTTTCACTCGAGCTAATGCATAAAAATACGCATTAATTATTTCATCAAGAGTTAATTGTCGCTTAAATCCTTGTCGAGCAATTTCAATGAAATATGTTTGAATCATTTTGAAAGCAATTTCTTCTGAATCAGGAGCAAAAGCTTCCTTTAAATCACTCTTACTAATTGAGTGACTTGATACACTTGATTCAAATGCTCTTGTTAATTGTGAAACATCCATTTGTGGAGCAGAGCGAACAATTCTTGTGAACGTTCTCTTTACAGGTTTTACTTTAACCTTTCTAACAATTGTTCTAGTTCGAGTTCTATACTTTATCTTTGGTTTAGAAGTAATAGTTCGAGTCCTGTACTTTATTTTTGGTTTAGAAGTAATAGTTCGAGTTCTATACTTTATCTTTGGTTTAGATTCAATTGTTCTTGTTCTAGTCCTATACTTTATTTCTGGTTTTGATTTTACTTTTCTAACAATTGTTTTAGTAATAGTTCTAGTGCTGCCTTTTTTTCCTAATTTTCCTGCTTTAGCTAATTTCCATAATGCAACTGATTGCATCCAAGTTTTTCCTAAACGCATCTGAGACCCAATAAATTGATTATATGCAGAAGGTCTTCGCTTATCTTTTTCAATTAATGATTTATATTTACTCCATTGCTTTGCAGCATTAGTAAAAGTCATTCCGGCTTTAATTTGCTTTCTAATAAAAATATTATATTCGGAAACGTGACCCCGAGCAATCTTTTTCTTTTTTAATTTTTCAATCTCAGCTTTTAATAATTCAATATCAGAATCGTGTTTAGCATTCTTTTTACTTTGAACTTTCTTTTCCATCTTCATTTCTTTCTTAACAGCTGTCTTAACAACTTTAATTTTTTTATCAACAGTTTTAGCTTCAACCAAAATTAATCACCGCATGCACTACTATATAACTAACTAATACACTATAAAAAGTTTTCTTTTAAGAGAAGTTGAATATCATACCCCATTTTTTAATTATTAATCAGATAATCTATCCCCGCAAGCATTTAACGAAGGTTGATTGAGTTTATTAGCTAATAAATGACACCCTTCAGAAGTAGGAATTTCAAATTTATTTGTTGCATCGTTAATACCCATTTTTGATTTATCACACAAATAACAGCCACACAAAAAACTATTTGAATCCCCTTTATCCACACAAGTATAATCTAAAATTCTTTTATCCCCATCTCCCATTAAGATAGGCAAAACCCCGCCTATAAAAGATATTATTATTGCCACAATTAGAATTGATGCAGATATTAATAATAAATATTCTAATGCATCTTGTGCTTTAGAATCCATTTTAACCATAACTAGTTAACAAAGTTGATATATTTAAATTAATTGATTTTCTTCAACAATCGAGTAGAAACATTTCCTCGCTTTATTTGCTCACAAGAAATCAACTTTTTTTCTTCAAGAGAAGAAATTGCTAATCTTAAAGTTCGCTCAGAGTAATTAGCGCCAAATTTAGCATATATGTCTTTTGATTCTGCTTGTTTTTTTGTAGTTAAAAAATTAAGAAGATCTTTTTCTTGAGCATTTAGTGTGGAAGTAACTTCAATTTTAACTGGTTTCTCCTGCATAAAACAAGCACGAACGTGCTCTACAAGAACCATTTTTGAATTCTTTCTTTCAGCAAGACGACCGGCTTTAAGTAAAACACTTAATGCAACTCTTGAATCCCCGCCAAGCTTAAACGCGTGAGCAGCACATAATGCAATTACTTCTTTATCTAAAGCATAATCAAAAAAAGCAAATTTTGTTCTTGAATTAAGAATTTCTTTTAACTCAGGAACAGAGTAATTTTCAAAGGGAACTACTGAGCACTGTAAAGAACTTCTTACTCTATCATCAATTTTAGAAAGAAATAAAGAATCATTTGAAATGAAAACTAATCCTAACAATAATTTTTGTTGCTCAGGAATTCTTGATAAATCATAAAGCAAATTCTTTGTTGAATCCTCTTTTAATAATTGTTCTGCTTCATCGAAGATAATAATTGGAATTAATTTAGTTGTTTTTAATATTGAAATTATTCTTGAGAAAACCTCTTCAGAACTAACTCCTCTCTCTGGAACTGCTGCACCTAATGAATTTGCTAATTTAAATAAAATTGATTGACGAGAAGAATATTCAAAACAATTAATATAAATTCCTTTAGCTCGATCGGAATACTCTTCTAATTCATTTAATACATATTTTAGAGTAACTGTTTTACCCGTGCCGGGTTTACCATACACAAAAACATTAGTTGGCTTTCTGCCAATTGAAGCTGGTTTAAGACAAAAAACTAATTCAGAAACTTGTTCATCTCTAAATGGAAGTTTCTCTGGAACAAAATCAGGATAAAGTACTCGCTCATCCTTAAAGAGAGTAATTTCTTTACTTGATTCAAAAACATTAGCCATTATATCAACTATAGAGAAGAGTTCAACAAATTAATAAGGCTTGCTTAATGCACTTCAAATAAATATCCTCAAAGCCCAAATATTGAAAAAGCTCCTGCAAAAACAATTGTTACTATTATTCCTGCAAGAATTACCCCAATCAAATTTGCAATAAAAAACCTTTTGTAACCAAAGTTAAACAAATTACCCACAAGCGCACCAGTCCAAGTACCTGAACCAGGGAGCGGAATTGCAATAAATATACTCATTCCAATCAACCCGTACTTTTCTACTAATGGCTCAACCTTTTTTTGAGATTTTATTACTATTTTATCATAAAAACTTTTTAATTGAGGAACTTTTAAAAAAATAAAAATTACCTTATCAAAAAACAAATATGCTAAAAACCCTAAAATAGCATTTGCACCAACACAAACCAAAAATACTAACCACAAATCAAGACCAAACCCTTGCATTGAACCAATAAGAGGAATACCTTCAATTGTTTTTGAAAACAAACCAATTGGAATACTCCACCTTAACTCAAAAAGAGGCACCCAAGTAAGCAAAATCAAAATTAATAGCTTTTCAATCATAAGGGAAAAAAGAATAATGAAGAATAAAAATGTATTTAATACAAAATATAATTATGAAAGAAGAAGTAATTATTTCAAACCCTATTAAATTTAAAGAAAAAAAACAGAGATTAATTTTAGAAGGGGCAAAAAAACTTCACATAGTAACTGATTTTGATAAAACATTATCCAAAGCATTTGATAGAAATAAAAGAATGCATTCTGTAATTTCACAAATTAGAGAAGGAAAATATCTTTCAAATAATTATACAACAAAAGCGTATGAATTACATGCAAAATATTACCCAATAGAATTGAGTACAACTATACCAATAGAAGAAAAAAAGAATAAAATGATTGAATGGTGGAGTACACACATAAATTTTATTGCTAAAAATGGAATGAACAGAAAAATAGTAAATGATATTGCGGAAAACAAAATAATATTAAGAACTGGGACAATTGATTTTTTTAAACTAATAAAAAAGAAAAAAATACCCACCCTAATATTATCCGCTGCACTAGGGGATGTAATTGAAAAAATACTGAAAATAAATAAAGTAAATTACAATGGAATTCATACTATTTCAAACTTTTTTAACTTTGATAAAAAAGGAAATGTTTTAGGGTACAAAGGAAAAATAGTTCATTCACTAAATAAAAATGAATTTGAAATAAAGAATACTCCTTTTTACAATAAAATCAAAGAACGAAAAAATATTATTCTGTTAGGGGATTCGATTGATGATTTAAAAATGGTGGAAGGAACAAAGTATGATGAAATAATCAAAATTGGATTTTTAAATGAAAATGCAAAAGATAATTTAAAAGAATACAAAAAAGCATTTGATATAATAATACTAAATGATGGAACTATGAACTTTGTAAATAAATTAATTGAAAAAATAAACTAATTGAAAACAAAATAAACAAATAATAATTAAAGAAATATTAAATAAAAAATTGAAAATTAAAAAAATTAAAGCTAATTTATTTAAAGTTCAAATTCAAAAATACAAACCGGTTTTCTTAATCCAAAATTATCAACTACTTCTTTTTTTAATTCCCCAATAAATCCACTCTTACCGTTAATTATAATTTCTGCACTATTTTCTCCAAGGAAAGGAAATGCTTTCTTTTTCATAATGCATTCTACACCTAAATATTTACATAAAGAAACCAAAATTGATTTTATTTCAGTGAAATTAACATTTGAGTGAGTAGAAGCTGCACAAACATGATAACTTTGTGCAATACCATTCTCAGCATTTTCATCAATCAAAAGACAAGTACCGATTTCAAAAATTCTTTGAGGAAATTCTTTATCCTTATTCTTTGCAAAGAAATCTAATATTTGAGGAGATAATCTTTTTCTTAAAATTGCATAATTTAATGAAACTGGATTTACTATTTCAACTAATTCTTCGTTTGATAATTGCATATTATCTGCTTGAATTTGTCGAGAAGTTAAATTATAAGTCATTACTTCTTGCAACCCTAACCCAATACAACCTTCTCGAGTAAAATCATTTCTCTTTGCTTCAACTAATTCACTACCAACCACATTCATCTCAATCTTTTCTGGTTCAATGTTATTGAATCCATAGGAAATTAATAAATCTTCAATCACATCAACTGGATGCATTATGTCTGTTCTATATGAAGGGTATACAACTGTAATTTTATTTGATTTTATTTTTACATCAAAACGAGCTTTACCTAATAAATCAATTATTTCTTTATCCTTCAAACCAAGTCCAGTCATTTTATTTATGATTAATTTGTCAAAAGTCATTTTCTCTGTTTTGAACTGGGGAGTAAAAACTAGTTTTGCAGGATACGGCTTTATGTCTGTTGGAAAATGAAGCTTGCAAGAGAAAATCTTTCCTCCTCTGTCAGCTAGGCTCATACACATTACTTCTAAAGCAGTAGAAACTGTTTCCCACTTAAATCCTGTTACTTCAATAAATAAGTTCTTTGTTTTTTCTGTAACTTTACCAGTATTTTGGGAATTAATTATTGGAGGCATTGAAGCAACTGTTCTATTTGCATCAATTACTATTGGATAAACATCAGAGCCATTCAATAAGTGAGCATAAGATTTACCTTTATCATGCTGAGCTAAAATTTCACTTGGTCTTAATTGAACCTTCCATTCAAGAGGAACAAATTCAATTTCATCATCTTTAAATCCTTTATAATAAACTGGAGGTTGCATTATATCAAAATCATATAACCCTATTCCTACTTCTTTTCTTTTTCGACCATAATTTTCTCCAACTTTTTCTTGAAGTTGAATTAATTGTAAAAGCAAATCCTCAGTAATTGTTATGTCCTTTACTACTGCGCAAGCAATTAATGGTCTAACTTTTGACAAATTAGAATTAATGAAAACATCTACACCAGATTTTTTTACATTATATTTTTTTATTCCCTTATCTTTTCCTAACCTTGCTTTAAATTCTCTTGCAATTCCTTCAGAACTCCACAAGTCCGGTCGATTTGTTTCCTTACAATCAATTCTTAATGCGTCTCCTTCTAAAGAATCAATTTCTCCTTTAATAAATTCAAGATCTTCTTCTAATTTTTCTTTTGAGTACGCATGACCCATTAATTTTTCTAAATCTTTTTTTGATATTTCTAAGTTCGGCATAAAATTCACCAATTAATTTTTATTTTTCTAACAATACTCCTTTAGCATTTCTTAAATAACTCAAATCATCTGAAAACAAATATCTAATATCCTTAATTCCTAATTTAAACATTGCAAGTCTATCAATACCCATTCCCCAAGCAATTACATTTTGTTCTATTCCTAAATTCTTTAACATTTCTGGTCTAAACATTCCTGCTCCTGCAAATTCAATCCAGCCCATTTCAGGGTGCTTCGCGCTCAATTGAACGCTTGGTTCCGTGAAGGGATAATAATCAGGGAAGAACTTTACTTTCTCCGCTCCTGCTACGTTAATTGCAAAATCTTTTAACATTCCTAAGAGGTGTCTAAAATTTAAGTCATCTCCAATAATGAATCCTTCCATTTGATTAAATTCTAACAAATGAGTTGCATCCAAAACATCTGGTCGAAAACATCGAGCTATTGCAAAATATTTTTGAGGAACACTAACTCCTTTTACTAATTGTTTTGCAGTGTGAGCGGTTCCATGAGCCGCAGGCATTAACCTACTTGCAATATCTCTATTCCATTCATATCTCCAACCTTTACTTTTACTTACTCCACCATTCTCGTGAGCTGATTTAACCGCATCAACAATTCTTTTTTCTGGCAGTGCGGCAGTTTTTGGATATTTTAATTGATAAGTATCAGTCCAAGTTCGTGCTGGATGATTTTGTGGTTGAAAGAGAACATCAAAATTATAAAACTCAGTTGTAACTAAAGAAGTTGGCATTTCCTTAAACCCTAATGAAACTAATTTTCCTCTAATCTGTTGCAAAAACTGAATGTAAGGAGCTCTTTTTCCACCAAACAAAGTTGGAACTTCACCCTCAACATCAAATACTCTATCAACTTTTGTTGTGGATAAAATATTTTTTGCTTCTTCACCTACAGAAGAAATTTTTATTAATCTAACAATTGTTCTTTTCTTTTCAACTAAACCTCTTTTTTGTAAATCAATTACTTTTTCACCATTAACTATTTTTGAATCAAAAACATCTTGCAAAATATTTTGTTCTGAAAAATCTTGCGCATCTCCTGCTACCCCAGTTTCTTCAATATTACCTGCACTAATTATTACAAACGCTTTTCTTTTGTTTATTCCAAGTGCCGCCATAAATTCTTGTTTTGATAATTGTGATTTTTGTTCAAGCTCACTAAAAGTTGATTTACCACCAAGTTCTTTTAGTGTATTAAGTAAAATAGTTTCAGGCATTCCTTTTTTTAGTGCAATTTCACCAGCAGGAGTTAAAACAAAATTCTCTCCTTCTGTTTCTTCAACAATTGCTAACCCTTTTTCCTTCAACCAAGCAGAGGCACGTCTTACTGAATCAATTCCAACACCAGAAAGATTAGCTACTTTGTCTAAATTTATTAAATTAGAATCAATATTCAAAAGCACACTTCTTTCAATTTCTGAAAGCTCCTTTACCTTATCACTTAAGTTAGACATTACATAGTTGCAATTAGTTGTTATTTTAAAGGTTTAAGATTAAAGAAAAAAGAGGGTTAATACAGGAGTTCAAAAAGGCAAAAAACAGCAAAATATTTAAGGGTGACGTTAGAAGAGATTAGTATAGAAAATGGAAATATTGGCAAAAAATGGGCGAAACAACAAAAATGCTTGAAGGACTCTTTATGGTTGAAATACAAAAAACACTTGATGCATACTTTACAAAGCTTCAGAAAAAAGCTGCTGACACAATGGCACACTTTGTGGCATTTTCATTTTTTGTTTTAGCAATAGGAGCATTCATTGGAATAGCGGTTACACAACACTACCCAAACCAAGCAATGCTTGCAATAATTCTACCTGCACTTGCTGGTGCTTTAGCTTATTACAATAGAGCATTTGCAACTTTTGTTTTCTTAATTATGTTAATTTTTATATTTATATTATAAAAAAATAATCTCTTTTAACTTAACAAATCCTAAATAATTTAGCATCCTCAACAATTGACGAAAATCAACAAAAGCTTTTAATTCAAGGAAAAAAAGAGTTTTAATGAACAAAAAAGGATTTGTTGGATTCATACTCATACTTGCAATAATAACTCTTTTACTATTTTTTACAATTCAACTGAATCAAAACAATGAAAATTTAGAAAAAACAAAAAATGAATTAATCAAAGCAGAAATGGCAAACAAAGAAAGAACTATACTAGAAAATAATGTAGATAAAATAATTGACATAAAATTAAACGAACAAATAACTCTTCAAAACTTTAATACACAAACTGCAAAAAACTCAATTAATTCTACGCTTGCAAATTATTTAAATGGAAAAGCAAAAATTTATTTATTAAATAACCAAACTAGGGAAATAAGTTTGTTATTCTTAAATCAAAATAGTTCAGTGCAATTACTCAAAAGCAAATATTTTATTTATGCTGAATATGTTTATGCACCAAATCTATTTAGTAATACAATAAAACAAAAACTCGGAAATAAACTAATTATTGAATTTATTTTCCCAAGCTATTATACAAAAACTATTCTAAGGGTTGTGTAAAATATGAATTCAATCGAAGCACTAATTGCAATTTTAGCACTAACTATGAGTTTAGGGTTATTAATTGAAACAATTAATTTACAACAAGAAAACTTTCAAAATGCAACTAATGCAATTTTGACAAAAACTAATTCACTTACTTGTGCATTTATTATTGATTCAATAATAAGCAACTCTGCTGAAAACTACACTGACAAACTTAATTGTAATGCTCACAAAAATGTTGTAAATTCAAAAACTAATCAAACAACTAAAAATTCTTTTATAATTGGAGAAGTAATTAGCGAAGAGAATCTAAACGTGATCAAATATGAACACTACAAATAAAACAAAATCTAAAAAGAATAAAAAAATTCTTTGTTTAAATGAAAAGGGAATTATTTTTTCCACAGATGTAATAATTAGTTTTGTAATAATGTTATTTACAATTTTGATTTTTATTTTATTTCTTTCAAATACTTTTTTGAGTGAAAAGAGAAAAATAGAACAAATTGAACTTGATGAGAAAGCAATGTTTCTCATTGATTCTATGGTTAAAAATCAAAATGAAGAAAATTCTATACTTGGCGCATGCAACTATGATGCAACTAAAAAAAGAGTTTTAACAAATAACTTAAATTACACACAAATCAAAACAAATTCTAAACCAATTACTTTTGGAGATTTTTTTGTTAAAAGTATTACTATTACTTTTACAACTACAACTCAAAAAGAAACAATTAACTTAAGTGAAAAAAATTCAAAGAACTGTATTAGTGTAAAACGATTTACAATTATTGATGGATTAAAGGCAATTATTGAGATGAAAACATGCAAAATAGAAAAAAATTAAATAAAGGGTTTGTATTCACTTTTGAAGCAATTCTTGCTTTACTTTTGTTTGTATTAATACTATTCACAATACCTACTCAAATTAATACAAATCTAAAAGAACTTTTAATTACCGAGCAAGCAAATGATCTTTTACGCGTTTGGAGCCAAACTTATCCTACTGAAAGCCAAATGATTTTTGATACAAAACTTATTTTTGAAAATAAAGCAAGTGTAATAATTAATAATAAAGAACTTACAACTTGCACTGGAAAAAATAAAATTGCTACAGAAGGAACTTTACTAAACAATTTTCTTTTAGAAAATAGAATAACAATAATTGTTTGCTATGAATAACAATGTAAAATTTAAAATAAACTATTATGAAAAAGACACAATAACGCCTTTGTTTGTTTTTTCTAAAACAATTGAAAAATTCTTTTCAAATAAAGTTTTTGGAATAATTTGCAAATAATTTGTTTCAACTTCAAATGATTTTGATTCGGTAAAAATATTTAATTTTGTTCCAGTAGAAGAAAAAGAAATACCTTTTATTGGAGAATATTCAAAAACTTTTATTGATCCTTCCCCTAAAAATGACATTAAAGAAATATTTTCACTAATTTCTGTAAAAATTGATTTTGCAAGCAAATCATCACTAATACTCAAAAAAGAATTAACTGTGGTTGATGCAATAGGAATTATTATTCCTAACATTGAGAAAAAGGCAGTTACTAAAAGCAAATATTCAAGGGAGGATTGACCTTTTTGATTTGAAAATAAAAAATTTACTTTTGAGTAATGCGATCGCAATTTTAATCACCCAAAAATAATTACTTTATATCATCAATTTTTTTGAAAATATTATCAGAAGTATCTGCAAGCTTTTTACTTCCTTCTTCACTAGTTGCTTGAAGCTGAGAAACTAAAATTAGTACTACTGCAACAACTGCTGCAAGTACTATTATTAATTCCACAGAAATCTGTGCTTTATTTTCAAAAAATATTTTTTTAACAATCATTTAATCACAAAAGAACTCCTTTTTCTTATGAATAAAAAGCTTTAGTTAATTTCGTTAAATGACGAACTGAGTAAATTGGTAGTTATTTAAAGATTCTCTTTAATTACAATAGTTATGAGTGCAGAAAAAAAAGGATTACTTTACTTTTCACCACAAGAAAAGAAAGATTTAATTATTTCTTGGTTAACTTTAAGTTTGGCTTTCGCACTAATGATTAACCCAGTATTTTTTAATATTAGTAATTTACTAATTTCATTCCCAATCGCACTAATTGCGGTTGGAACTGGATTTGTTTTACATGAACTGGCTCACCGAGAAGCAGCTAAATATTATGGATTTCATTCTGAATATAGAGCATGGTATGAAGGATTATTACTTGCTGTTGGACTTGCAGTACTAACTCAAGGGCAATTTATTTTTGCAGCACCTGGGGCAACTTACTTTTTTGCAGAAAAAGTTTCAATTAAACAAAATGGAATAATTTCTCTAGCTGGACCAGTAACTAATTTAATTTTAGGATTAATTTTAATTATTTTATCAACCTTATTCAAAGGAGATTTTTTACAAACAGTTTTCTTGCTAGCAGGACAAATTAATTTCTTTTTTGCAATGTTTAATTTACTCCCAATTTTAATGCTTGATGGATCAAAAGTATTCACTTGGAACAAAGGGATTTGGATTTTATTCTTTGGAATAAGTGCAATATTTGTTTTCATGCCTGGATTGTTTTTTTAGAAAATTAAAATAGAAGAACAATTTCTAACATTAAATTAAAAAATTAGAAAACCTTTATCCTACGTAACTTGGTTTAAAGTCCAAAGCTTTTTCTTTAAATTCAGAATATGCTTTTATAGAATCTTCAGTAATTACAGGTTTCATTTTATCAAGAATTTTTCTAAAATGCCTCATTTTAATTGGAGCTGGCTCCATTTTTGTTTCATCTAAAACTAAAAGTGCTGCTTCTCTTACAAGCCCTTCAATTTCAGCTCCTGAAAATCCTTCAGTTCGTTCTACAATTTCATTAATGTCAACATCCTCATTTAGTTTAACTCTTCTTGTATGAACTTTAAATATTGCTTCACGTGTCTTAAAATCAGGAGCAGGAACAAAAATTAATTTATCAAGTCTACCTGCACGCAATAAAGAACGATCAATTAAATCAGGCCTATTAGTTGCTGCAATAAAAGTAACATTTTTTCTTGTAGTTACTCCATCAAGTTCAGTTAATAATTGAGTAAATGAACCACGCTTAGCACTTGCTGATCCGCCCTCTTCAAGACTAATTGAAGCAATTGCATCAAATTCATCAAAAAATATTATACAAGGCGAAACTTGACGAGCTTTTCTAAATATCTCACGTATTGCTTTTTCACTATCACCAACATATTTACTAAATAATTCAGGACCTTTAATTGAAATAAAATTAACTCCACTCTCAGTTGCAATTGCTTTTGCAAGCAAAGTTTTTCCAGTACCAGGAGGACCGTACAATAAAACTCCTTTAGGAGGAGTAATTCCCATTTCAGAAAATACTTTCTCATGCTTAATTGGCCATTCAATAACTTGTTTAAGTTCTGCTTTTATTTCATCAAGCCCGCCAATATCTTTCCAAGTAATATTTGGAACATCAATTAGAACTTCTCTCATTGCAGAAGGTTGAACATCTCTTAAAGCTTCTTGAAAATCCTCTTTAATTATTAATAATTTTTCAAGAACTTCAGCAGGAATTGGATCATCTTTCACTATATGTTCTTGTAACTCGGGCAAATATCTTCTCAACGCACACATTACAGTTTCTTTTGTTAATGCTTGAAAATCAGAACCTACAAATCCATGAGTAATATCTGCAAGCTCTTTAAGATTAATATCTGAATCAAGCGGCATTCCTCTTGTGTGAATTGTTAAAATTTCAAGACGACCCTCTTTTCCAGGTGCACCAAATTCAACTTCTCTATCAAATCTACCAGCACGTCTTAATGCTTCATCAATAGTATTCACTCTGTTAGTTGAAGCCATTACTACAATTTGTTTTGTGGAAATTAATCCATCCATTAAAGATAATAATTGTGCAACAACTCTTCGTTCAACTTCTCCAACTGCTTCATCTCTCTTTGGAGCAATTGCATCAATTTCATCAATAAAAATTATCGCAGGAGAATTATCTTGAGCTTCTTTAAATATATTTCTTAATCTTTCTTCTGCTTCCCCAACAAATTTCCCCATTACTTCAGGAGCAGAAATTGAAATAAATTTTACTTGAGCTTCATTTGCAACGGCTTTTGCTAACAAAGTTTTTCCAGTACCAGGGGGACCGTACAATAAAACTCCTTTAGGAGGAATAACTCCAAATTTATCAAACAACTCAGGGTGTCTTAATGGCAACTCAACTAATTCTCTAACTTTTCGAACTTGCTCTTTTAATCCACCAATATCTTCATAAGCAACTTTAGGAATTCCAATAAGATTATCTTTCACAGGTTTTTCTTTTAAAGAAAATTGAGTATTGTCAGTAATTTTTACTATTCCTCGCGGAGAAGTATCTACTACTCTGTAAATAAATCCTGAACCAAAAACACTAATCCAAACATTATCTCCAACTGTTAAAGGCCTTCCTAAAAAACTCTTTTTTAAAATTCTATCATAACCTGAAGCAATTATTCTAACTTCTTCAATTGGAGCTAACACAACTTTTTTTCCTTCTTGAGGAACTACTTTACTAACTTTAACTTTTTCATTTAATGCTACTCCAGCATTGTGTCTAATAAAAGAATCAGCTCTAATTATTTTCTTTCCCTCATCATCAATTCTTGCGGGCCAAACTATTGCTGCGGTTTTCTTTGTTCCTTCAATTTGAACAATATCCCCTGAAGTAATATTTAATTGAGTTTTTGTTTCCCTATCAAGCGTAACTATGTTTCTTCCAACGTGAGTTGGGTCAGGATCTTGTACTTGCAAAACAAGTTCATTCTTCTTCTCTTCAGGCATAATTTAATTGCTCCAAAAAAACTCTCTATTATACTTCCCGTCAAAAAGGATTAAAAAGGTAAGTAAAAAATGATATTGACTTATAAAAAAATCAAAAAAACTACTTTAACTCAAAAGTGCCATTAGGAAGAACAGAAACAAATTCATCTACTTCAAAAAACAAACCTTTTTTTTCAAATAATATTTTCAAATCTCGAGCTATTACTTCTTTTGTTTTTGTACCCTGTTTTAATTCATAAAAGTTCTTGCAATGAAACTTAATTGCACTAAATGGACCACACATTAATTTTCTCTCCCGAGGAAAATAACCTATTACACAAGAAAGAGGTGTTTTTTTGAACCAATTACGTTCGCCATAAATCATAAATGCTCCAGTTCCCATTGATTCACCGGACTTTGCGGATTTAGAAACTTGCTCAGGTTTTACTGAATAAACATCAGCCATTGGGCGCTCTTCTTCCCATGCTTTTGAAAAAGTTGCTGCAAAACTAGCGGCTTCTCGCATTGAATTATCAGGAGCCGCAAAAACTTCTCCTTCAAACTTCTCAGGGGCTTGAATAAAACAATGCGGAGCTCCAAAAACCTCTGCGTGAAAATAAATATCATCCTTTTTCATTTTATTTTTTACAATTTGTTCATTTCCAATAGCATCTCTTCCACCAACTACTAACAAATTGTCACTAGTGAAAAACCAACGGAAAGGATAAAACCATTTCTTGGAAATTTTTTCTTTCTCTTTCTTTTGTTGTTTAATAATTTCTTTTTGAGCATTAATTTGATCTTTTTGAGCAACTTTTTGTTCAGCTAAAAAAAGAGCTTTATTCAATCCTTCAATTTTATGCCTAGCTTCTTTTGATTTTTCAAAATAAAGAGCAGCATTCTCATCAACTGATTTTGATAAATCAATTTCAATATCCATTTTAATCACTTAAAAATATTTTATTAAAAAACTATTTTAAAAAAATAAAGCTCCTAATTAATTTTAATCAAGAGCAGCTTTTTTTCTTAAAATTTCAATTATTGAATCCGTTCTTGAACCTCTCTTAAAAGTTGGTTCAGTCATGTAAAACACTTGCCTATCTTTTACTACATCATAATAATTGGCAATCTTTTTTACATAATTTTCTTGTAGATTCTTGTGATATGACTCTACATCTTCATAGAATTGAAAACTTGCAACATTAAAATTACCTGAACCCATTACTGAATTTAAGGCAAAAACGTGTGGATCCTTTTTTGCTACATCCAAATACTTTTCAACCAAATCTTTTTTTGAAAAATCAAGTTGCAAAAACTCAATACATTCTAATTTGTAACCTAATTTCCAAAAAGCAATTTTTGGGCCAAATCCTGTTAGTATCCCCTCTTTTTGCAAAAAATCTATAGAACTTTTAATTGTAGCTAAGTGATAATCGGTTTTAGTTTTAATTCTTCTAACATTAGATTGCGTACAACCTTTTTCAAGCAGGGCTTGAAGAATATTTAATCTAATTTCGTCATCAACCTTCATTTTCTGAGCCAAATAAATCACCTTTGACAATTGCAATAAAACTGCACCTGTCTATCACAATGAAACACCAAAAGCTATATAAATGTGTTTTTTGTTACACTAAACTTAAGTTAATACTTAATAAGGCACGAGACTACTAGTAGTATAGAAAAGGAGGGATGTGATAGAAAGTTGTGAGAAAAAGTTTTTTGGATTAGATTTGCAGGTTAGGCTCACCAGGCTTTAAATTGGAAATGATATACTGATTCTTATTCCAATCCTGCAATTCTAAAAAATTTATTAAAATTAATAATAACTATTTTTTAAAATTAGAAATTTTAATATAAGCCAATTGATTAACTACTGCGTGAATTGAATAAACTAAACCAGTAATAAATACTAAACCCCAAAATAGAACTAAAAATAAAGTTGAATCTGAAAAATAAGCTAAAACAAATTTTATTATTGAAACTGAAAATGGAATTAAAGATAAAACAAAAACTAATTTTTTATTTTTTAATGAAACAGCAAAAGAATCTGTAAAAACATTCTGAACGGGTAAATTCTCAAAAACTAATTTTGGATAAATAAAATAGAAAATAAACGCAAATACAAAAGTAATAATTAAAGATAAAATTAACCCAATATCTGAAAGATTAAAAAATATAATTATTGCAGCTTCTGTTATGGAAATTATTGTTAATAATACCCAAATAATCATACCTGCCAAAAAAATTTGAACTAATTTAGGTTTGAATAAATTAAATGCTTCTTTAAATGCAAGTTTTTTCTTTAATGCTAAAGAAACAAGAATTGGATAAAATCCTGAAAAAAATAAATCAATAAAAAATGCGCTAATAGTTAAACCTAATAAAAAAAAACAAGAAATAAACAAATTGGTAAAATCAAAAGTTAAAAATTGTTCTGAAGTGAAAGCTTGAAATGAAAAAAGTTGCTTTGATAAATCAACTGCAATTAAAGTTCCAAAACCATATAAAATTGCAATTAATAATTTTGGTAAAATCAAAATTGGATTTTTTAATAGTAATTTAATTGAATCCAAAATAATTGGAATAATTAATTCAAAACTTAATTTTGATTTATTAATAGTACTCAAAAATAATCACTTTAATTCATTTACTTTAGATTTAACAGTTTTAGAACTTATTCTTTTTGCTTTTGGCTTAACTAAAGTTTCAACTTTTGAAGAATTTGTATTAACTACATCATCTTTTGCACTCTTCATGCCCCAATCTTTTTTTGAAACACAAGTCATATTCAAACACATTTTGTAAGAAAATTGTTTTGATTTTACAGAAATTATTGGAACACTACACTCTGGGCAATAAATGTTAAGAGGAGTAATTGTGCCATTTTGAGGAAGAGGAAATGTTACTGTACAATTTGGATAAGAAGAACAACCAACAAATCTTTTTCCAGTCTTTCCTTTTCTTTCAATTAAACTTCCACCACACTTGCACTTACCTACTCCTTCACCAAATTTTAATGCACTTCTTAATCCTAAACTAACTCCCTCTTTATTTTTGAACAATAAATCCATCACTTCTTTTAAATTAGAACAAGATTTAGTTACAACCTCAAGTTTCTTTTTTTGTCCTGCAGCAATTTCATCCATTTCACTCTCAATACTAGCAGTCATTTCTGGTTTAGTTACAATACTACAATTTTTTTCAAGCGAATCAATTACTGCAAAAGCTACTTTACTTGGTTCAATACTTTTAATACCACTAATATATTTTCGTGCATACAATTTTTGAATAATTGAAGGACGAGTGGATTTTGTACCTAAATTATTATCTTCCATTAATTTTAGCAACGAACCCTGACTATATCTATTTGGCGGCTGAGTTTCTTTTGCATTCATATCAAGCGAAAGAACTTTCACAATATCACTTTCTGTTAATTTAGGTAAAATATTTTCATTCAATTCACTATAAGGATAAACTGCTTTCCATCCTGCATACAAAATTACTTGGCCTCTTGCGATAAATGGTTCATCACTTGCAATTAATAGAACACTTGTATTTTCTGTTTTTGCATCCTCACTTAAAGTAGCTAAAAATCTTCTACAAATTAATTCATAAATATCCCACTCATCTTTGTTAAGCCCTTCTTTTTGAACTACTCCAACTGGATAAATTGGAGGGTGATCCTTTGCTTCTTTTCCTTTTGAAGGAACAATTTCTTTTTGAGCCAAAACTAATGCGACATCATTAGTAATTGCTTTAACAGAAAGCAATTTGTTTAAAATTTCTTTCAAATTCACACTAGGAGGATAAACACTATTATCTGTTCTAGGATAGGATGTAAATCCTTTTTGGTAAAGTGATTCTGCTAAATCCATTGCTTTACTTGCTGAAAATCCAATTGAAGTTGCAGCACGCAAAAAATCTGTTGTATTAAATGGGACTGGTTTTTTTATTATCTTAACTTTCTTCTCAATCTTTTTTACAATTGCTTCCTTTGGTTGTTTATTAAAAATTGCTAAGGCACGAGCTTTATCCCAAAATTTTTCTTCTGCGTGAGTTGCATCAAATGCGATTTTATCTTTTTCACAATGCAAAATTAATTCCCAAAAAGGTTTTTTCTCAAACGCAAGTCTTTCTTTTTCTCTATCAACTATCAATGCTAACACTGGAGTCTGAACTCTACCCACACTTAAAAAATCTTTTCCAACTTGACCTGAAACAATTGAAATAAATCTTGTTAATACTGCTCCCCAAATTAAATCAATTTCTCTACGAGCATTTGCGGAGTAAGCAAAATTATAATCAAATTTTTCTAAATTATCAAAAGATTTATTGATATCATCTTTTGTAATTGCTGAAAAATAAGCTCTTTTAACAATAATATTTTTATTTCTACTTTGTGCATAATTAATTGCTTCAAGACCAATTGCTTCCCCTTCTCTATCTGCATCGGTTGCAATTATTATTAATTCAGCGTCTGGAGCAACACTCTTTAGTGCATTAATAATATTAAATTCTTTTTCTGAGTAAATCACTTCTGCTGGATTTATTAAATCTCTAACATCTACTCCTCTCCAATTCGCAAACTTTTTTGGAAATTCCACATCACTAATGTGCCCTCTTAAAGGAACTAATTTTATTTCAACTCCTTTCCAATTAAATTCAAACACTTTTGCGCCACTCACACTAGTTTGTTTTACATTACCATCTGCGAGCAACTGGGCAATATTCTCTCCCGCAATGGATTTCTCTGAAATAATTAGTTGCATTCAAGAGAGAATGGAGAGAAAAAAGTTATAAAGGGAAACTAAACAAACGACAAAAGACGAAATGAAATAAAACTATATAAAAGAATTAAATTTTATTTTGAAGAGTTGAAGAGGGAAGTGTTTTTGATTTCTTTGGTTCGGAAAGAACAACCATTGTTTTAATATCAATTATTCCATCAGTCAAACCTAATTGGTTGATGAACTTCTCCGCACTTTCTAAATTTGGTACAACTAACTTTGAAATTAAATTATATTCACCAAGAACTTGATACAATTCTAAAACAAAATCAAAAGCCTGAAGCTTTTTTACAATATCACGAGTTTTTGCGGCTTCACAACGCATTTGAACAAAAATTGGATTCTCATAACCCAAAGCTTTGTAATTTAATTCAATTGAAACTCCACTTATTACTCCTCTTTTTTTTAAGGATTCAAATCTTTTCTTTATTGCTACATCTGTTAAATTAACTTCCCTTGCAATTGCTGAAAAAGAAGCTCTACCGTCCGCAAGAAGAGCTTGTAAAATTAAATGATCAATCTTATCTAAAGAAACCAATCCCAACACCCTAATTAAGTTTGAAAACCAAAAACCCCTCTTTGGAACTCTAACTATAATAATCAATAAAGTTAGGTTTTTTAAAAGAAATGGTTGAGTTTAGAAAATAAAAACTAAAATTGAGCACCCAAAGCCTAATAAAAAAGTTGTGTAATATAAAATGAGTATGGAACTAATTGAAGAAAAGGTACAAGGAATTGCCAAAGAAATGGAGGAAGCAGGAGCAACTCAGTGGAACATTACTAGGATTGTAAAAATTTTATCTGAAATGAGTACTACAAGTGAAAAAAAATTACGAGAAAAAACACTTGAAATGTTAAAAGAACTTGATCCAACTGCGGCTGGAACTTACGAACGATTTAGCAGAATGAAAGTTTATTTAAGTAATGAAAAAATATTTCAATTCAATAGAGGAAACATAATTACTTCACTATTAAAAGAAACAAATATTTCAAGAACTGCTGCTGAAAAAATCACTATTGAAGTTGAAAATCAAATCAAAGATACAAAAATTGATTTTCTTACACCAAGTTTAATTAGAGAACTAGTTAATGCTAAATTAATTTCTTATGGGTTTGAAGAAGTAAGAAACAATTATGCTCGAGTTGGAGAAGCAGTTTATGATGTAAAAAAGAAACTTGACAAAGAACCAATTTATGGAGAAGAGGCTAGAGAATACAATTTACTAACACAAATTGAAAAACCACTAAGAGAATTACATTATGATGGAACTATTTGCATTGAAGATACGGAAGGATTTTCTCAAAGAGCTCATGCAATATCAATAGTGGCTGAAAAAAAAGAAGATTATGAAAGAACAATTTATTCTATTTTTAAAAAAGCAAATAAATTTGATAAATATTTTTACACCCCGACTAGCATATATGGTTTAACACATGCTTGTTCAAGCGAAGTAAAAACTGATAAACAAGCAAAAAATATTGCACAAACAATTAATTGTGTTGGAGAAATATTAGAAAAAAAACATTTACTCTCACTTGAGTTATACACTCCAAAAGAATTTGAAAAATCTACTAGCAACAAAATAAATGCTGCAAAAATATCAAACGAATTACTCACTGAAAATACTGTTATTGGAATAGATTCAAAATATGCACTCAAACTAATACAAACAAAAGGAAAACACTTTTTTGTTTTAAATAATGAAGAAGAACAATATTATCCATTTGACACTAAATTATTTTCCTCAAATCCATTAATACTAATGCAAGTAGGAATAAACCTTGAAAAAATTGCTCAAGGAATTGATGAAGATAAATTTTTTGAAAAACTAAAAGAAATAAGTGAACAAATTAATAAATTAAAAGAAATTAAAAAAAATGCACTTGAAAAAAGAGAATACTTAAAACAATTTGATTTCTCAAACGCTAAAACATGTATTGGAATAACTAATTTGTACACATTGAGCGAAAACTTCAATAAAAAACCAATTGAGTTTGCACCAAAAGTATACAAAGAAATATCAAAATTATTTGATAATGATTTAATCTGCGGATGCACTTTAAAATCAACACAAAAGTTCTCTGAAAATTTAGGAAAAGAAGTATTTGCACAAGATACATTTATTTTTGATGAATGTTTAAAAGAAAAGAAATGTTGCTTCACTGGAAAAGCTGCTAATTTGAATGAATTAAATGAATTAATCACTAAAAAAGTTAAACAAGTAGAGTATATGGGATTTGAGTAAATTAACTACTAGATAAGTTAAACTAATTAATTAAACTAAGCAAAAGAAATAAAAAAAATTAGAAAAAAAAGATTCAAACAAAGAACAATTAAATCTTTGAACCTTTCTTTGGTTGTTCTCTTAATCTTACACCATACAAAGGTTTTGCTCGTTCTATTCTTGGAGCATGAGCGTGCACTACTTCATTACTCTTAAGTAAAGCATTTCTCATTAAGTAAGCGTAGGATTTAGTTTGTTCGAAGAATGGAACTAAAACTACTAATACTAAAAAGAAAGAAACTGCTACTCCTGGCAAATTGAATGATTGAAGAACTAATTCAATTACAGTAATTAACACTAAAGCAATTGTTGCAAGAGCAAAAATTGCAAGAGAAACTAAAAAATTGTTACTCCAAAACTCAATACTTCTAAAAACTGCTTCAAGAACACTAGTTTGATCTAAAACAATACTTTGTGGAACATACAAAACAATTAAACCAATTATTAGGTTCAATAACAATGCCCAAAAAGCAAAGCCGTAAACAAATCCAATTGAACTAACTGCATAAAATAAAATAGCAAGTATTAAGTAAAAAAAGAAAATCTTTAATGCTGCATCTTTGAACAAATCATTCCAATAAGTATCAAAACTAACATATTGTACATCTCGGTGAGCTGCGTAAACTGTTAGTGAAATAAAAAATGAGAAGAAATAAAGGAAAATTAATGAAACTATTAATCCTAATATTCCTCCAAGCAAATTTGCGTTAAGAGAAAAGAAAACTGAGCCTGAACCAAAAAAGAATTGATCAAACAAAGCGAAAATTGCTAAAAATAAAAACAATACACCAAAACTAAGCATTACTTTAAAGTTAGAAAAGTACTCTTCAACAGCTCTCTTTAGAACTACTCCAATCATCTCATTCACCCTATAAACTTAATACTATAATTAACTTCAAAAAGCTTAAAAATGCTCCAAAAATCCTTTAATTAAATTAAATAAACTTTATTTTACTTTTTACTTTAATTTTATTCTACTCTTTATTTTATTCTTATTCTACTCTTTACTTTCCATCACATTTTCATACAATTGACCAGCAAACAAAAACAACCAAGCACTTATTCCACCAAGGATGAACAATAAATACATACTCCTTCTTAATTCACTCCAAAAAGCAATTGGAATATACTGAGGAACAACTTTAATTTTTCCACTTTGAGCTTGAGCAACGTATTCAGAATTCTTTTTTTGAACTACACTTGAACAATCAGCATCAGTTGTTTCTGATATACAAAAGTAAGGAGAATAAATTGCTTGACCGCCACTACGAGAAGTTACTATTGTAGCTGTTTCATTAACATAAAAGAAAAGATTAATGTAATACCCGCCAAATAAAGCTGCTATAATTAAAATAAAAAATAATATTCCACTAGCTTGCTTTGTGTCAAAATAAGAATTCCACCAATTAATTACAACAAAAAATAAAATAAATCCTGCTAAAGGAGCTAAGAAATACATTAATGAAGACCATTGACCAAAAGGCATTAATAAATTCAAAAATGGAATAGTGCTCATCCAATTAAATGCACCAGTAGAAATACAACTTTTACCATCCATTGGAGAAAGACATCCACCACCAATAAACCATAGTACTAAAAAAGAAAAAATAAACCAAGCAACTAAAACTAAAAGCAATTGTTTATTACTGAAAATACTATCACTCAAAAAAACACCTTAATCTTAAAACAAACTAATCAAGAACAAGTTTTTAACCCTTTACTCTCCCTCTTATTTTTGATGACACACGTTGATGAACTAGAACTACCATGGGTAGAGAAATATAGGCCTAAAGGACTAAATGATGTTATTGGACACGAAGAAATTACTAACCGATTGAAAAGTTACGTTGCTAAAAGAAATTTACCAAATATGATGTTTTCTGGACCAGCTGGAACTGGAAAAACTTCTTCTTCAATTGCACTAGCTAGAGAAATGTTTGGACCTAATTTTGAACAAAACTTTTTAGAACTAAATGCTTCAGATGATAGAGGAATTGATGTAGTTAGAAACACAATTAAGGATTTTGCTAGAACTTTAGCATTTGATTCACAATTCAAAATAATATTTCTTGATGAATGTGATGCATTAACTCAAGATGCACAACAGGCTCTACGAAGAACAATGGAAAAATATACAAAAACTTGTAGATTTATTTTATCTTGCAACTATTCTTCAAAAATATTAGAACCAATTCAATCAAGATGCGTAATTTATAGATTCAAACCACTTGATACTAAAGATGTTGAAAAACAAATTGAACATGTTGCAAAATTAGAAAAACTAATTGTTGATGAAAAAGCAAAAAAAGCAATTTATTATGTAACACAAGGAGACTTGCGAAAAGCAATTAATGTACTCCAAGCAGCGGCTTCACTAAATAACACTATTACTGAAGATATTGTTTACTCGGTATCAAGCAAAGCTAGACCTGAACAAGTACAAGACATGCTCCTGCTCGCAATCGCAGGAAAATTTATTGAGGCACGAAAAAAACTTGAAGAATTAATGTACGAACAAGGAATGAGCGGAGAAGATGTAATGATACAAGTTTTTAGAGAAACTATGAACTTGCCTGATAAAGATTTAGCGGAGAAAGATAAAATTGCACTAATTGATACTATTGGAGAATATGATTTTAGAATAGTCGAAGGGGCAAATGATAGAATACAACTAGAAGCACTCTTAGCACAATTTATGAAATATAAGAAATGATTCTTATGCCACTAAAAAGAAAAAGATTTACTATAATTTCTGATGCACGAATGAAACTTAATGCAAGAAAAGCAGGACAAGGAGCACTCACTGAAGCAATGAGAGTAGGAAAAACACTAGAGGCAATTGGCGGATTGAGAAGAGCAAGTGCATCAAACGAATCTCTAATCAAACACCAAACTCAAGCTCAAAGAGTTATTCTTTCAAAAAGTGTTTCAGATATTATTACAACAAAACTAATGCGAAGAGCAAATATCCCTCTTGAAAAAAGAAAAAAAATTCTTGAAGCGTCACAAAGACTTGCGGATGCAGAAGCAAGAGTGTGGACAGAGACTATTAGAGGAAGAGAAGAAAAATTTCTTGAAATACTTGAAGAAGTAATGGGAGAACAAAAAGGAGTTTCATTTTTTAGAGAATACCAAAAAAACTGGGCACATAATTTATCAAGAATTGATAAAGCACTAAAACAAAATCCAACTCCATAAAAATTTAATTTAATAAAAAAACTAATTATTAATTAATTTTCAATTAAAACCATTGATTCAATCTTGTTTGAGATTTAAATTGCTGAATCAAAAATGATTTCTTTTTGTACTGATCAATTGGCACAGCAAGTTTACTAGAAAGAAATTCTAAAGTCAAATCAAGAGTGGAAAAAGTAAGTGCCTTCTCTTTTAATGCAGCTCTCACGTTTTCACGAATCTGCCAAACTCCTAATGGCACAGCATAATCTTTTCCAACTTCTCTAAAAACAATTGCAGAAGCATTTAATTTTTTATCATACAAATATTCTGTAATTGCTAAACGAGCTGCAAAATATGCTCCTTCAGTTTCTTTTGGATAACCCACAAGGCCACTATTTAATTCATAATCGGAGAGAACATTAAACTCTGTTGCATCCTTGTTCCAAATTCCCCCAGGAAGCCACACTTCAATTTGTTCAAAACTCCAAGGATAGGGAAGAAGCATTATCCAAAAATCATTATCTAAATACTTTGAATGAAACAATTGAAATGAATCTATTAATTTATTTTGAGGTAATTTTTCATCAATAAAAAACTTTGATAAATTAGAATCAACTGCAGTAATACTCCAACGAGTTGGAACTATTTTTCTATGTTTTTTTACGCCTAGTGCTCCACTAGAAAGAACTTTTGCTAATTGCGAAACTGGAATTCCTTTTAGAAATAAATCAATTAATGCGGTATTTGCTTTAGCATCTGTATCTGAATTATAATTATCAATTTCTTTTGGAATACTGGGATTTTCAAGTAAACTTATTTTATTTAATTTTGCACTTGGGCCCAAGGGAGCTGTAAAAGAATCAAAAGAAGTTTCTGCAATTGGTTTATTTACTAAACTTACTTCCATTTCAAAAATATTTGAACTCATCGCAATTTCTTGAAAACTAATTAATTCATAATTTGGATCTGAAGCTAGTGAAACAGGCATTACTTTATATGAACGAAGAAGAGATTCTCTAAAAGAAATAATTTTTTCTTGAGAAGTACCATACCACTTTTCTGGCATATCACTAATAGGAGAAACTTCACTTGGAAGAGCACTTAATGGAGCTACTGCAACTTTTGGATAATTTTGCCAAGAAACAAAAAACCCCGGAGGAGATGCACCAACAAAATCTGTTCCAACCATACTTGAAACTATTTTTGAATTTGTTGAAGATCTTTCTAAAATTGGACACCTACTTAAGCCACATAATAATTTTCCCTTACACTTAATACACAAATCAGGAGAAATCATTTTTCATACACCTTTTTATAAAAATTAATTTTAATTTAATAAAAATAGTAATCTTTCTTGAACTTAATAAGAGTACTCTTGTTCGGGTTATTCACTTTGAAAAGTTTTTTCCCCCTCTAGAAAGCTTTATATTTCAGTGTGCAATTGATAGTTGCAAGGTGAAAAATTTGGGTTTTGGAGATATTGCTAGAAGTATGAGAAGAAATGATGCACAAGCGAAAGCGGCACCAAAAATTGCACAAAATGACATGACTGATGCTATAATGGAAAACCCTAGACCTGCAGCACAAAAACAAGATATTTCTTACAAAGATTCTGAAATAAGTGGATATGTTCCACAACAAAAATCTTTTGGATCAAGACAAAATAGTGATCCTCGGTGTGGGAGCATAATCAAAAATATTGCTAATGCTTCAAGCTCAAGCTCACAAATGGGCGCGGATACTTCTTGGGAAAATTGTAAATTCAGAAAAACAAATTCAGGAAAAGAATATTGTGCTGAATTTCACTCATTATGCGCTAAAACTGGGTGCAGAAGAGCAAGAAGATAGAAAATTATTTTTATAGGGTGATGAAGAATGGCGTTTAGTTCACTAATTGATGATACAAGAAGAATGAATGCAAAAATGATTGCAATGGGGCAAAGTATTGATATACAAAAAATACCTAGACCAAAAGCAGGATCACAAGCTGCACAAAAACAAGCAATGTATACCCCTTCGGGAAGTGAAATTGAAAAAATGCTTTATCCTAGAAATTTCAAACCACGAGCATTTGAAACTGAACCACAACAAAAGTTACAAGATACTCAAGCGGTTGAAGAAGTGCAAGTACAAGTAAAAAAAGCTCCAAGAATAATTGGTGATGATGATATAGTTTATAGTACTAACAGAGAACAACCTAGTGAGAGAAAAGAAATGGATCTTTCAGGACCAGCTTGGCAAAGATGCAAACACTACAAACAACAAGGCGGAAGAGATTTTTGCAAAGAGTATATGAGTTTGTGTGGAAAAGGAAAATGCTCAAGAGTAAGAGTATAACTAAGACTATTATACTAAATTTTTCAATACTCGTAACATTTTTTGTTACGAGCAAACTTTAAATAACACAAAAAACCTAATTGTAGGTATGACAACTGATTATTTAGAAGATATTATTGGCGCTGCAAAAGCAACTGCTGCTAAAGAAAGCACTACTCCAAAAGAAGAGGTTAAGGAAACTACAAAACCTGAAGACAAGGAAGAACAATTAGCCCAAAATGTACAAAAAAAAGATTTTAAGGAATTTAAACAAACCATGGAACACGAAACTGAACAAGAAAGTGAAATGGAAGAAAAAACTGATATTGAAAAAGAACTTGAACAAAATAAAAAAGTGGAAGTAAAAAGTTATGGAAAAGTAAAAATATACAAAGTCCCTGGAAAACCTCTTGCATATTATTTTACTCCAACAACAAGACCAACAGGAGTAGAAAGAAAAATAATTAATACACTAAAAGAAGCTACTACTAGATTAATTTCAATTACCCCTTACAAAATAAGAAACCCTGAAGAGAGAAGAATAATTTACAAACAAAAAATAATTGAAATAATAAAAAGTAATCCCTCATTAAGAATCCCTGAAAGTAAAACAAACTTTTACGCAGAAGCGGTTGTAAGAGAAATGGTTGGATATGGATTAATTGATGATTTAATCAAAGATGATAATTTAGAAGAAATAATGATTGTAGGCCCAAAAAAACCAGTGTATGTATTTCACCGAGAATACGAAATGATGCTAACTAATATTGAATTTTATTCAGAACAAGAAATTGAGGATCTTGTAAACAAAATTGCAAGAGAAGTAGGAAGAAGAGTGGATGTTGCATCTCCTTTACTTGATGCAAGACTTGGAGATGGCTCTCGTGTTAACGCAACTATTCCCCCTGCGTCCATTAGTGGAGGAACAGTAACAATAAGAAAATTTAGAAAAGATCCTTACTCAATAATTGATCTAATAACTATGGGCACAATGAATAGTGAAGTAGCGGCATTCCTTTGGTTGTGTGTAGATGGATTTGGAACAAAGCCCGCAAACATATTAATTTCAGGAGGAACAGGATCAGGAAAAACAACTCTACTAAATGTACTTGCTTCATTTGTTCCTGACAGAGAAAGAGTAATTACTATTGAAGATACTGCAGAATTAAGTTTACCAATAAAACATTGGATTAGACTTGAAGCTCGCCCACCGGGACTTGAGGGAAGTGGAGAACTAAGAATGGATGTACTTACAAAGAACTCACTAAGAATGAGACCGGATAGAATAATTGTGGGAGAAATTAGACATGAAGAAGCTTTCACGCTATTCACTGCACTAAACACTGGACACGATGGATCTTTAGGAACTGTACACGCAAATAGTGCAGAGGAAACAATAATTCGTGTAACTTCCCCTCCAATGAATGTACCAAGCATAATGTTATCAGGACTTGATTTTGTAATTGTTGAACACAGATATTATGATAGAAAAAAAGGAACTATTAGAAGAATAAGTGAAATTGCTGAAGTATATGGAGCAATGGAAGGAAAACCAAGAACAGAAACAATATTTTTACGTGACCCAATAAAAGATACACTTGAACGAACATTAATTCAAAGTAAATATCTAAAAAATCTTCAAAATTTTACAGGATATGGAAAAGAAAGAATAGAAGCAGAATTACTTTCAAGACAAAAATTTTTAGAAGATTTAAAAGAAAAAAACATTAGAGAATTAGAAGAAGTATCAGAAAAAGGAAAAAACTTTTTGGAAAACAAAAGATTAGCTGGTGAAGGAAATGAAATTTGAATCAAGCACTAACAAGGAAGAAGTTGACCAAATTGTTGAAACAATGAAACGAAAGTATCGAGCAGAAGGAATGCAATTTGAAGAAGTTTCTGGCGGACTAAAAGAATTACGAGGAATAATTGAAGAAGATACTTACACTAAAGCTGATATTACTAACAAAGATGATTTGGAATCATTTAGTTCAAAATTAGCACAACAAGTTGGAGGATTTTATTTAAAAATGAGAAAATACTTAACCCCTATTAAAGAAGAATTAAAAAAACTCCCAATAAGTAACGAAACAGGATATTATTTATATTCTGCAAATATGAACTACTCTTCAAATCAATACTTAGCATTAACTAGTGCCGCAGGACTCATCGCCCTATTATTTGGTTTTGTTGCAGGATTATTTTTAGGAATAATATTTGCTACAGCTACAAAAAATTACGCACTTGCAACAACAATGCCTATTGGACTTGCATTATTTTCTTCATTAGCAACAATGCTAATTGTACTTAACATACCTAGACAACGAGCAATCGCTAGAGGGAATGCATGCACTGCAGAACTACCATTTGCACTAAGACACATGGCAACTGAACTAAGAGCAGGAATTGGATTATACAAAACAATTCAAGCAGTAACTGCTGCTAATTATGGAGTACTTAGTGAAGAACTCGCAAGAAGTATAACTGAAATTGAAGAAGGAACAGAAACTAGCGTAGCACTAAAACACTTAGCACTAAGAACACAAAGTAAAGCACTAAAAAGTGCAATCAATCACATGCTAAGAGCAATGAGAGTTGGAGGAAATTTATCAGATATTATGAACGAAATTGCAGAAGAAGTATCTGATGATTTAAAAAATAGAATAAATACATTTGCACAAGAAATGAATTTTTTTGCAGTAATATTTATTTTTGTTTGTATTGTAATGCCTACAGCAATACTAATACTTGGAGCAATAAGAAACTCGGCAAGTAGTGGAGGGGCTGAATTATTTAAATCAGTTCCATTAACTCCGCAAGTGATGATAATATTTTACTTAATAATAATGCCAGCAATATTTATTGCACTAAATTATTTTATTTATGTTTCTCAACCAAAAATGTGATTAATTATGAGCCCTTTACAAGACCCTACAAACAAAATAAAAAATTTTCTTTATAATAAATATAATCAATTAACTGAAAATACAATAATCCAAAAATATCAAGATTGGATTGAATTTAGTCACATACCTTATGCTGCACCAGTTTGGATAGGAGCTTCAGTTGCAATGAGTATATTTACAGGAATACTTGCATTAGCACTAAGTGCAATACTAATACCTGAATTTACTTTAATCCCTTTCTCTTTTGGACTTGCAACCCTTATTCTAATGTTGGGTTATCCTTACATGAAAAAAGAATCTTTAATTGATTCAATTGAGAAAAACTTTAGTGATGCACTAAAACAAATGGCGGATACACTAAAAGCAGGAGATACTTACGAAAATGCATTAAGAGAAGTTGTTGAGGCGGATTATGGAAGATTATCTGAGGAAATGCAATTAGCATTAAGACGAATGGAAGATGGTGAAAATTTAGATACTGCACTAAATGGGTTTGCGAATAGAGTAGATTCACTAAGAGTAAAACGAACAATAACAATTGTACTGGATTCAATAAAAACAGGTTCATCATTATCAGATATTTTAAATGAAATTGCTGATGATGTTAGAGATTATCAAAGATTAAAGGAAGATAGAAAATCTAGTACTACAATGCAATTCTTATTTTTAATTGCAGCAGGAGGATTTATTGCTCCAATAATATTTGGAGAAATAGGATCAGTAATGAGCGGATTCTCACTAATAGGCACAAGAGAACTAAATATGGATGCTCCAAAAGATATTTTCTTGACAACAATAATCCAACTTTATATTATTATTGAAGTGATGGGTTCAGGAGTAATGATGTCAATAATGAGAGAAGGAAAAATTAACAAAAGCATTATATACATCCCGCTACTACTATTGGTAGCGTTTATAGTATATCACGTATCAAAAATTATTATTACAGGAATGGTTGCTGGTTCATTATGATGGAAGAAAAAGCTCAAGTAAATTTAGAATACTTACTAATAGTAGTTGCAGGAGTTGCATTAGTAACAATTGTAGCAGTATACATTAAAGGAACTGCAAATACGGCTGCAACTGCAGCAAAAGCACAAGCAGGAAATTGAAAAAAGGCTAAAAGTAAAGTTTAAAAATAACAAAAACGTAATAAAATCTATAATAATTAAAAGGAGGGAAACCGCATGGAACAAAAAGCGCAAGGTGCAATAGAATACTTACTAATAATTGGAGCAGCTATCTTGGTTGTTGCAATAGTAATAATCGCATTATCAGGAGTTTTGACAACTACAAAAGGTCAAAATGATATGAACGATGTTAATAATGCAAAAGACATACTAAAGAAAGATAGTAATTTAGCTTAATAAAATATAAAACTATTTTAATTTTTGGAAAGACCTATCCATAGGTCTTTCCAATTTAATTTTTTAATAAATATCTTGAGTTAAGGCTCAATTTCTCAAATCTAAAATGTTTATATACTTGAACTTGTTAAATAAGTTAGAAGGTTTAACTTATGAATTACAAAGGACAAGGCTCACTAGAATACTTAATGTTAATTGCAGCAGGAGTTGTTGTAGTTGCAATTGTAATATCATTCATCGCAGGAATGATACCAACTGTACAAGATGCAGGAAACAAACAAAACTATGATTTTTTATGTGGAACATTAAAATCAAAAACATTTGAATGCGGATGCTATTTATGCGAAAGTAGTTACATAGGAGTTAATCCTGCTAATGAAAATGGGGGCGCAGTAGCACCTAATGAAACTGACTGTCAGGAATTAGCTGACTTTAGAATAAACCAATCACTCGCATGCAAAGATTTCTCTTAATAATTAAAAAATTAAATTTAAAAAAGTGATTAACAAAATGGAAGAACGCGCACAAGTTTCTTTTGAATACCTTTTAACAGCAGCATTTGCAATAATGCTTGCAATATTTTCAGCAATTCTAGTAGAAACTTTACGAGGAATTGCAATGAAGGCACAAGCGGATATACTTTCAACAAGAGCAAGAGTAATAGAAAATATATTATCTAACTAATACTAACAGCTATTCATAAAAAAAATCAAAAACACTAAGATTAAAAACAAAGAAACAATTAAATCTACTACATGGAAATAATTATTCTAAACCAAATCTTTTACATAGCAATAGGAATCTCACTAATTGGACTAATTGCTGCAACATACACTGATCTTAAAGAAAGAATTGTGCCAAACAAACTAAACTATGGACTTGCAATAATTGGATTAATTATATTTGGAATACAATCCATCATAGAGTCTAGTCCATTACCACTTATTTACTCTGCATTAGGAATGGGAGCAGGATTCTTTTTCGGATGGATAATGTGGAAAGCAGGAATATTTGCCGGAGGAGATGTAAAATTATTTATGGGACTTGGGGCACTAAACCCTTTTACTCCAGCATTACTCAAAATAGGAATGATGACAACTTCAAACATCCCTTTATTCCCAATAACTCTATTTGTATATTCACTATTTGCATTTTTACCTTATGGAATATTTGTTGTCCTTGTAAAACTAGCTAAAAATAAAAAAATGCAAAAAGAAATATTTGAAGAAATGAAGCCAAAAATACTTCTATCAATACACGCAGCATTATTCGCTTCAGCCGCATATACTATTCTTGTAGCATATGCCATTAATTATCTACTAATAATACCTTTACTAATAATTTGGGGAATACTCAAAACAAATAAAAAATACATAACAATACTAACAATAATTGCAGCACTAATCCTAAATTATATTTTGTTCACCCAAGCACTAATAGCATCTATATTAATCAGCGTAATATTTTACTCACTAATCAAAATGCTTTTCTTAGTAAAACGAGTACTTGTTAGTGAAGTTGAAGTAAAAAAACTAACAGAGGGTATGATTCCTGCAAAAACATTAATTTGGAAAGACAAAAAAGTTGTAGAACTTGAAGGAATAAATTTAGGAACTGTTATTAAATTAATTAAAAATAAAAATTCTGATGCAATAAAAGAAATGTTTGCACCAAAAGAAGAAATAATCTCAGGAATAAAAGCACGCGGATTAAATGATGATGAATTAAAAATTGTGAAACAATTAGCAAAAAAAGGACTTATTCCAAAAAAAATGCAAATAAAAGAAAGCATGCCATTTGTGCCAACAATGCTATTAGGGTATATATTGTGTTTAATTTTAGGAGACATAATATTTATTATAATTGGGGGCATTTAAAATGCAAAAAGGCCAAGCAATACTTGAATTTATTTTTCTAATTTTAATAGTTGTAGTTTATTTAGTTTCGGTAACTATGCCAATGGTAAAAGATACACAAAATATTATTCAAGATACACAAAATGTAACACGTGCAAATAATGAATGCCAAAAAATAAGTAATTCAATAAAAGAAATAAATTTATTCGGAAACGAATCAAAACAAACCCTGCTTGTATTTATCCCTAATAACACTACAATAAATTGTAATAATGCTGAAATATCATTTCAAACACAACTTACTCAACAACCATTTCCAGCTGAATGCACAAATGGATTGTGTACTAAAACTTTCCCTACAAACACACTATTACAATGTTTAGTTGGATCAATTAAAGGACCACAACAAATTAATATCACAATCCAAAAAATAAACGAAAACATTATATTTACAAGAAGTGAATAAAATGAAAAATAAAGGACAACTAGCATTTGAAAGTTTGTTAGTTTTATTAATAGTTATTACTTCAGCTACATTAATACTTTCACTTTACTTGCAATTCAATGATGAAACACTTGCTATTGGATATGCTAGAGTTGGAGCACTTGAAGAACTATCAAAACAAAAAGAAAATATAATAATTGAAAAAATCACTCTACAAAGAAACCCCCCTTTGATAACAATTAATTTGAACAAAACTACTAATATTGATATTAACACAACTAAAATTGAAAATACAATAAAAGACAACACTGGGTTAAAATCAATTCATGTGGATGTAAATTTTATACGACAATAAACGAACATAAAGAAAGTTCTTTTTAAACTATTAAATAAAAGTAAAGAATGAATGAAAAACAAATTTCACAAATATGTTTAATTTTAACTATTATTAGTTTAATTATATTAATTTTTTCTTACACTCCTGATTTTCAAGAAAAAACAATCAAAGAAATAATAGAAAACCAAAACTCTAAAGGAAAAGTATTTGGCAGAATAGAATATGTAGTAAAAAATTATCCTGTGACAATATTTACTCTAACTGATGGAACAACAGCCACTATTTATTATCCAAAACCAACTACTTTGGAAAAAAATAATTTCGTGACAGCTTATATTGAAAACCAAGGGCAAAAAAGTTTATTCGCACAAAAAGTGGTGAAAGAGTGATCTTTTGGTGTTTACTTGGAAGTGGCGCAGGAATAATTGCAGGGTTAATTCCCGGATTACATTCAAATAATATAGCAATAATTTTAGCAATAACCCCTTTTTTTGGAATCGAAATAACTGCATTTATGTTATCTATGTGCATAACACAATCCTTTGTTGAATTCATCCCATCTACTTTTATTGGAGCTCCGAGCGAAAATACTTTTGAAAGTGTTCTCCCTGCACATAAATTACTTTTAGAAGGAAAAGCATTAGATGCAATTTATCATACAATATTTGGAGGACTAATTGCAGTAATAGTTGGGACTCTATTAACAATACCTTTTTTTATCTTTTTAGAACAAAATTCAAATCAAATACTAATTTTAACTCCAATAATACTAATTCTTGCATTAATTATTTTTATAACTGAAGAAAAAAACTTTAAAAAAAAATTAATTATTTTATTTATAATTATTGCTGCAGGAGGGCAAGGAATTTTATTTAAAGATCAAATATTCCCGCTAATTACTGGATACTTTGGAATTGCAGGAATACTTTATTCAATAAAAAACAAAGAAAATCTTTCATTTGTAAAACAAAATAATGAATGTGAAATAAATAAAGAAAGTGCAAAAGATGCATTAATTGGAGTAATTGGAGGCGCAATAGTTTCAATAATGCCAGGAATAGGAAGTAATACTGCTGGAGGAATAATTAATGTATTTAGAAAAACAACTACCCCAAAAAATTACTTAACTATGCTTGGAGCAATAAACACATCAAACTTTTTTTTCTCATTTGCAATGTTACTCGCATTATCAAAAGCAAGAAATGGAACAATGATAGCACTTAGTGACAAAATATTTTATACTCAAGAAACTTTATTTATCGGAACTATAATAATGCTTTTTTCAGCAGGAATTGGCGGGTTAGCAACAATAATTATTGCAAAAAAAGCAATAAAATTATTCAATGAAAAAAATATAAAACTATTAAATATTTTTTGTTTAATATTTATGATTATATTAGTTGGAGTAATGAATGGAGTTATTGGAATTATAACTTTATTTTTTGCAACTGTACTTGGAATTTATACACTTACACAAAATGTAAGAAGAAGTACTTTAATGTCAAGTTTAATAGTTCCCACAATCCTTTTCTACCTTTTCATCTTAATTTAGATATGTGGAAAATAAAAAAAAATTTGTTAATTGAAATAATTAATGCAGCAAAACTAAATTACCCAAATGAATTTATTTGCTTTCTTGGAGGAAATTCTAAAACAGAAGAAATAATTGAATTTATTTTTTTACCAAATGAAAGTGATGAAGAATCAGCAAGCATAAATGTACAAACTATGCCTTATGATGATACAATAGTGGGTTCTCTTCATTCACACCCAAATTCTACTAATGAACCTAGTAACGCTGATAAAAAATTGTTTTTAAAGTATCCAATCAATATAATATTAGGGTACCCTTTCATAATTGAAAATATTGGGGTTTATAATAAAAAAAGTGATAAAATTAAAATTGAATTAATTTAAATTTCACTAAATTAGGACTAAGGCATAATTTAAAAGAACAAAAGTGATTAATCTAAAATGCAAAAAGGACAAATAAGTATTGATTTATTGTTTTCAGTTTTAGCAGCAATATTGATTGTACTTTCTTTTAATGGATTAATAAATTCCAGCTATTTAAGTCAAGATAAGATAAACACCAAACAACAACTTGAATTAGAAAACGAAAAAATAACAAACTTAATTACCCAAACACAAATGATTGATAATTCCGTTTATAGAATAAACCTAACTTTTGAAAAAATATCATATTTGGATGAAAACAAAATCCAAATTAAAGGTTATCCTGATGCACTTATCCAAGGGAATTTATTAACTCTTTCTATAAACACTGGAAAAGAAAAAATTGAATCAACAAAAAGTTTTTCAAAAGGGCTAAACACTAATATAATTATTGGAACTGAAGATACAAAAGGAAGTATAGTGATAACAAATGAACAATAAAGGCCAAATTTTTTCAATAGATTTACTATTTGCAGTAATATTACTCATATTTGCAATAGGATTATTATTAGGCGCTGCTGAAATAAACAATTACAATCAAAAACAACAAAACATGAATGCAGAACTTATTCAAAAAACCATTATAGGAGCACAAGTTATAACAAATTCTTCTGAATGGGATTGTAATTTAGATAACACCCACGCAGCGTATTCTTTGAATTTGGATAAATTCAAAAGTACTTCAGGTAACACTATAGAAAAAATAAAACAAAAAGCAAATCTTACTGATTATAACATAAAAATAGTTATAGGTGAATTAACTCTTTATGAAGAAAATTTATTAAATTTAAAAAATGCTATTTCTTTTGACCTAAATATTTTAACCTGTACTAATTCAACTAATTTTAATATGTTAAAAAACTGTATGAGTACAAATTATTCTTGTTATAGTGAAATTATTAAAAAAGAAAAATTTACATTAGTGGTGGCAAAATGAAAGGATTTATGTTCAGTATTGATTCCATAATATCATTAGGATTAATACTTATTGCAGCAACTACATTGTGGACTACAATTAATGAAACAAACACTACTGAATTAATAGCGCCTAATTTAGAAAATACAGAAATTAATACTTTATATTTTAATGAACCTTCAAAAGAACTTGATTTAAATAATCAAAAATGCCAAATTCTTTATTCATATGATTCAATAACAACGAAAATAAATCTTATACAAACTATTAACCAAAAAATTATTTGTGAGGGGAATTAATGAAAGGATTTGCAGGAATTATAGTTTTATTTACAATACTAATAATGGCGGTAATTTTGTTAAGTTCAATTTATCCAATAAAAAATGAAGATACTAGCACAATATTTATTCCTAAAATAAAAAATTTTATTACAATAACTGAATTTAATTTAAAAAACATGTCTTATGATTGTAACTGGCAAAAATCAGAATTCGATTTGAGTAATTGTTTAGAATCAGGAACTAATGTAATTTTTAATAATGTAAATAATGATTTGGTAATTTCTTGTACAAAAAGTGCATTACAAAGAATTGATCAAAATAATTACTTTTTAGAAATAAATTGTACAAACAAAGTACTTTTAGAAAAAAATACTACTTTTAATATTCAAAAAAGAATACTTTTGATTGCACCAAAACCCTAAATAACTTTTCAAAAAAGACCGGTTACAAGAGGTTTTTATTGCTTTCCAAAATAAATTTAACTATGGATGCAAAAAAAAGAATTGCGGTTGTTGATTATGAAACATGCAATCCTAAAAATTGTGGAAACTATCTATGTGAAAAGGTTTGCCCAATCAATAGAGCTGGAAAACTATGCATCACAAATGAAAACCTAGGGCAACCAATTATCTCAGAAGATCTTTGCATTGGATGCGAAATATGCCAAAATAGATGCCCTTACAAAGCAATAAGCATTATTAATTTGTCATTTAATCTTGATGAACCAATTCACTCTTTTGGAAAAAACCAGTTTAGATTACATGGATTACCAATTCCAAAAGAAAAAGCAGTTTTAGGATTTGTTGGAAGAAATGGAATAGGGAAAACTACAATAGTTAAAATTTTGTCAGGAAACATAATACCTAATTTTAATGAAAAAGATGCTTCAAAACAAAAAGTAATGGATTATTACAAGGGAAAAGAAGCTTTTGAATTTTTCAAACAAGTGTATGGAAAAGGAATGAAGGTGGCAGTAAAACCACAAAACATTGAATTACTAAAACCAACAGGAACTGTACAAGAACTTTTATCAAAAGTTGATGAAAAAAACAATTTACTCCAAACTGCAAAAGCACTTAACATAGAAGGAATTTTACAAAGAGATTCTAGTAAATTATCAGGAGGAGAATTTCAAAAAGTTGCTATTGCTGCAACTGGATTAAAAGATGCACAAGTTTATTTTTTTGATGAACCAAGTTCATTCTTAGATATAAAAGAAAGATTACGTGTTGCTGAATATATTAGAAATCTTGCTAAAAGTGCATCAGTAATTGTTGTTGAACATGATCTTGTTTTACTTGATTATTTATCAGATTATGTTAACTTAATGTACGGAAAACCAAGAGTATATGGATTTGTGTCACACGTAAAAACAACAAGAGAAGGAATAAACACTTACCTTGAGGGATACTCTAAAGATGAAAACTATAGATTTAGAGATTACAAAATTGATTTCTTTGGAAAAGAAAGAATTGATAAAAAACAGAGAAGAGATCAAATAATCGAGTGGCCAATTATACAAAAAAAATTAGGATCATTTGTATTTGAAGCTGAAGCAAATAATGTAAAAAGAAATGAAATAATTGGAATAGTTGGACCGAATGGAATTGGAAAAACAACTTTTATGAAAATGCTTGCTGGAGAAATAATCCCAGATAATACAACTTTAGAACAACAAACAAAAATATCATACAAACCACAATACATTTCTTACACAGGAGACAAAACTGTTTTAGAATTATTTGAAGGAGTATCAATTGGAGATATTAGACAAACAATTTTACGCCCACTTGAACTTGAAGAACTTTTAGAAAAAAAGGCAAAAAATCTTTCAGGAGGAGAACTTCAAAGAGTATCAATTGCATTATGTTTAAGCAAAAAAGCTGAATTGTATCTACTTGATGAACCAAGTGCATATTTGGATGTAGAACAAAGATTAGCAGTAGGAAAAGCAATTAAGAATCATATGGACATTACTGATTGCTCAGCACTAGTAATTGACCATGATTTAACTTTCATTGATTTTTTAAGTGATAAAGTAATGGTTTTTAGTGGAGAACCAGCAATAAATGGAAAAGCACAAGGACCATATCCAGTGAGTGAAGGAATGAACAAATTATTATCTTATTTGAATATTACTGTGAGAAGAGATAAGGATACAAAAAGACCAAGAATAAATAAAGCTGATTCGGTTCTTGATAGAGAACAAAAGCAAGAAGGAAGATATTACGCTTAAACAAAAAAAATAAAAAATTTAATAAAAAAAACTATTTATTTTAAACCAAAAAGAGATATTTTTGAAATTTCTGTTAAAGACGATTTATTTATTTTTTTTAAATTAACAAACTTAAAAGAAGAATGATCCACACTCAAAACAAGGGGCTCTTTAGTTAATTTACAAGAATATACTTTCAAACAAACACATTCTTTTAATCCTTTGAAAGTATGTTTAAAACAAAAAACTTTATTTAAAATAATATTTGAACAACTAAGGGAAGATTCTTCTTTAATCTCTCTTTTAATTGCCTTGAAAAAAGTTTCTTTCTTCTCAACTTTTCCACCAGGTAATTGCCATTTATTTATCCAAGTAGAATTATTTTTTGAACGTTTAAGAAGAAGAATTTCACCTTTTGAATTATAAATTAATGCTTCAACTATCCCAAACCTTTTTGGTTTTTTACTCTTTATTGAAGCACTCATGTAGCATAAAATAAGAGTAAACTTAATTTAAATATTCCTAATTACTAATATATTTTATGAAAGTGCTCAAAATTGATAAAAAAGAAAACGAAATAGTTTGTATTGCAGAAACTGCTGAAGACCTTTGGCACTTAGAGAAAATTATATCTAAAAATGATATTATTTATGGAAATGTTGATAGAAAAATAAAACCTAAAAAAGAAGGCGAAAAAGCAGAGAGAATAAAGCTATTTGTTGAACTTAAAGTTGAAAATGCGCACTTTGAAGAATACTCTAATGAACTAAGAATAAATGGAATAATATTAAGCGGAAAACCTGAAGAATATGTTGAAATCAAAAGTCATCAAAATTTAGAAATTGGATATGGAGATAAAATAAAAATAAAAAAAGAAAGTATTCAAAATTGGCAAATTGATAGATTAAAAAAAGCAGAAAATGCTAGTGCAAGTGATGCATTACTTACAGTACTACTTGATGATGAAGAAGCTGAACTTGCTTTCATTAATTCTTATAATATTGTAAAAAAAGCAACTATAAAAGAAAAAATTAAAGGAAAAAGATATGCTCAAGAAAAAAGCACTTATTTTGATGAAATACTTGAAAAAATAACTGCATTACACCCTAAAAAAATTATTTTAGCTGGGCCTGGATTTACTAAAGATAATTTAAAAAAATTTATTGAAGATAAAAAAATAAAAGGATATCCTCAAATACTAACTGAAATTACAAATTCAATATCCACAACAGGATTTAATGAATTATTAAAAGAAGGAAAAATAGAGAAAGTTGAAAAAGAACTTCAATTATATAAAGAATCAAAAGTAATTGAGGAGTTTATGGGTTTAATTGCAAAGGGAAAGGGAGAATATGGTGTTGAAAAAGTTAAAATTGCACTTGAAGCTGGGGCGGTTGAAAAATTAATTATGTCCGAAAATTATTTAATGCAAAATAGAGACAACGCTGAAAATATACTCTCTTTAGCTGAAAAAAATGGAAGCACAACAGAAATTATTTCATCTAAAAACCCCCAAGAAAAAATAATTCATGGATTTGGAGGATTAGTTTGTACATTAAGATACAAATTGGAGTGAGAAATAAATATAAAATAAATTCAATCCATTTTTAATTTCAACCATTCAATCTTTTTACTTTCCACTAATTCCTTCACTTTCTTTTGAGCTTCACTTAATTGAGAAGTATTTGTTTTAAACTCTACAAAAACTATTTTATCATCTTCAAAACTAACTCCGTCAATTGGTTTACCTATAAAACGAAAATTTTGAGGATTGTAAGGATATTTATCTGAAAAAGGAATCCACTGCTCGGTTAATTGACCATATTTTACGCTTTGAGATTTTTTTGAGAATTTTAAATCCTCTAATTCTGATTTTAATGAAGAAATAAGTCTAAAAAGAAAAAACAAAATTATTACTAAAACAATTATTATTCCAATAAAGATTAACTCATACATAAACATCAACTAACTACTCACAACACTAAAGTATTAACAAATGTATTTAATTTAAATCTTCTTTGACATAAAAGGTTCTTCTTTTTTATAATTAAAATTCTTCTTATAATACTCTCTTACCCCTAACCCTGATATTACAACCATTTTATTTGAAGAAAATCTTTCTTTTGCAATTCTTTCAGCTTCAAGCATTAATTGTTTTCCTAAACCTTGGTGCTGGGAAGAAACTGAATCATCTTTTTTTCCTAAAGAAATACTTTTTCCATAAACATGCAGTTCCCGAACTAATGCAGTTTTATTTGTAATTTGTTTCATGAAAGGAACTGCAGGATTTCTTAATCTTAAAAACCCAAACAAATGATCTTTTGATTCCATTGAAATAAAGGCCTCTTCTCCGCCAGAAGCTTCATAAAATTCAGTATTTAATTTTGCTTTTGCTAATTCACTTTCAAAATCAATATCTTTTCCTCTTGAACCTAAACCAATTTCTCTACATCTAATACAATTACATTTCTTTTTTTGTTTATGTAATTCTTGATCAATTAATTGACGCAAATTAGTTTTCTTTATCCCTGCCTCAATAACATTACCAGGAATATCACGTTCAACCCTCATAATTCTAACCCATTTAGAAATAGTTGATTTTAATTCTACAAACAATTTAACGGCCTCATCTTCAAGCATTGGAGAAAAATTACCCTTCTTCCAATCACTATAAAGTTTTGTGCCTTTTATTACAAGACAAGGATAAAATTTTACCATATCTGGTTTAAAATCAGAATTTGTAAAAACACTTTTCATATTTTTTAAATCAGTTTTATAATTACTTCCTGGAAGACCGGGCATTAAGTGATAAAGCACCTTAAATGAAGAATCTTTTAATCTTTTTGTTGAAAATACAACATCATTAACTGTGTGACCCCTATTTATTTTTTTATAAATTTTATTTGAAGGATTTTGTACACCTAATTCAACACGAGTACCACCTAAATTAAGCATTTCTTTAATTTGATTTTCCGAACACAAATCAGGACGAGTTTCAAAAGTTATTCCAACTACGCGTCTAGTTGATTTTTCTGCATTAAGTTTAGATTGTTTTAAAGTGGAAGATTTTTTTTCACAAATTGCATCAAGAGATTTTTTTACAACACGTTCTTGTAAATTTTTGTTTAAAGCGGTAAAAGAGCTACCTTGAAAAATTAATTCAATCTTTTCTGCAAAATTTCCAGTTGCATCAAGCTGCTTTATTCTATTTGTTACAATTTTATAAGCATCATAATTCAAACGCTGAGCTCGAAGTGCACTTGGCTCAAATCCTGTATATGACTTTGGGGATTTTTTATCTTCTAAAGAAGTTGGACAATACGTGCACTTACCGGGGCAAGGAAAAGGAGGAAGCATTACTGCAATTACTTGAACTCCTGAAAGACTTCTAGTGGGCTTTATTGATAAAAAAGACAAAACCTTTTTACTAGGGTTTTTTGCAAAAGATAAAATATATGGACTTGACGGAATTTCACTTAACCCAAAATGCTTTGCCCAAAAAAACAAACTCTTTGAATATTCTCTTTCGGTTGAAATTGCCCCTGAATTTAACTCTTCAACAATCTTTTTTGCAAATAAACTATCCTTAACTGAATGAATAGAATTCATAAATAAAAAAATACAAGAGAGTAATTAAAAAACAATTGAATGAAAAGAAAAACTAACTAAAAAAATTAACTTAATTTAATAATTAATTTTAAGTTATTAAACTTAAATTTTAATTAGCAAATCCAAAAGAAAGCAATCCGTTCAAAAAATAACTAGGAAGTAAAGAAAATGAATAAAATGGAAGACCATAAACAACAGTTTCTAACTTACTTTTTAAAGTTGGTAATGCATTAACTTTGAAAGAAAAATCACTTGCTGTGTTTTCAAATTTAACAATTGCCTTAAATTCCTTACTCCCCTCAAGTCGAGGATAAACATTAAATGATTGTTCAAGCGAAGATCTCTTTGGAACAACAACAGTAATATATTTTTTATTTACTGCAAATGAAGAAACATCCGACCAATTAGCAGGTAAATCATTTTCAATAGTAAAAACTGCACTTGAATCAGTATTATTTACAAAGAATAATTTAAATGTTGCATTAGAATTGACAAAAGCTGTTACTTCTGCATTACTTGCTGGAGAAACCCTTAAAACTTGAGAAACTACATCAAAAGTTAAATCAATTGAATCACTTACTAAAGAACCAATAAATTTAGCTTTAATTGTTTCAGTGCCAATTGGAGCATCTTTTGAAATAGTAATAAATAATTTAATTGACTCCTTTTCATACTTAATTGAATAATTTAAATCTTTAATTGAAGAAGATTCAATTTCTAAAGATTGATATTTACTTGTTAATTCCTTTGAAAAAATCATTTCCATTGTATTACCAACAGCAACAGTACCCACAAATGCATCATTAGAAGAAAGCTCTTTAGAGAGAGGATCGATTAATCTAACAGCTGAAACGCTAGATATTAACAATATTAGAAATGCAACTAAAATCAATGCTTTTTTAAACATACCAAATCAAATTAATTCAAGTGAGAATGAAATAAAAAGGTATTCTTATGAACAAAAAACCGATTGTTAGCCAAAAAAGTGATACTATGGAAAAAGAATACAAAAAAAGACTTGCGGAAAATTCTAGATTTGACATGACTAAAAAGCACCACAAAGAAACTTATGAAGAAGCAAAAGCAATAGGAAGAATGGATGAAGATTTTATTCCACTTTGTGATTTTATAATTAAAACAAAAAACTATTTTACTTCAAGTTCATGTGCTGGAAGAATAGCACTAATTGGATTAAGTGAAGAAGAAACTAAACAAGAAAGTGCGTTTTATAGAAAATGGCATAGAACAGTAAAAGAAAATGAAGTACTTGAAGCAATACATGACTTTAAGGGAGCGGTATTGTGGTTTAAGCAAGAACCATTAATTTTGCATTTAGGAACTAATGGAATAGAAAATGCTAAAAAAATACTTACTCTTTGTGAAAAAGTTGGAATAAAAAGAGCAGGAATAAAAGTTGCAAAAGATGGAAAATTTATTGCTGAAATACTCGGAACACAAAACATAAATGCCCCGGTTAAAGAAGGAAAAATGATTGTAAGTGATGAATATATACAATATTTAGTAAAAAAAGGAAATGAAAAATTTAAGAAAAACCAAGAACTAATTGAAAAATTATACAAAGAAGCAAAAAAGGAATTAAAATAAAATATATAATTAATCATTAAAGGGATTTTTGAAATGAAAAAATTATTTGTTGCAATAGAACTACCTAAAGAATTAATAGAAAAAATAAATACAGAACTAATTGAACCTTTAGGAGAAATAAAAAATACACCTAAAGAAAATCTTAATATTAAACTTGCAGTCATTGGAGAGGTTTCTGAATCAAACGAAAAAATAATAATTGAAAAATTAAAAAAAATTGAATTTTCTAAATTCCCAATACTTTTAGGTGGAACCGGAAGTTTTGATGAAAGAGTGATTTGGTTAAGTACTCAAGCAATTGAATTATTTAATTTAGCTGAAAATATTTCAAGAGAACTACATTTAGATAATGATTTTTCTGGGCACATTACAATTGCAAAAGCAAAAGATGGAAGAGATATCACTGAAAATTTTAAAAAAATAAGAGGAAGAAAAATAAATCAAACAATGAAAGTTGATAAATTTACTTTATTTGAAAGCAAACTTTCTACTGACGGAGTTACTTATTGCAAAATTTGTGAATTTAAATCAAATAAAAAAATTAAAAAAGAATAAAATAAATATAAAAAAATAGAACTATTAATAAAAAATAATAAATATGAACTATTAAAATAATCTAAATTAATTAAGTTAGTTACTATCTGAAATTGTTTTAAGTACTTTTTCTGGATTGTAATAGTAAGTATCAATAACTTCAAGAACTTCTAAAGGTTTTTTTATCTCTTCCTTAATCATCCATTCTAAAATTTTTCTTCTAACTACAATTTCATTCATCACTTCTAATTTTGAAATAGAATTACTTTGAGCAATTTTTTCTAACAAAATTCCTGAAATAGCAGTTCTTTTTAGTAAATCACTTTTTTCGTCAAAATCAAATAAATTTCCAAACAAAACCTTATCATTCATTCGCGATAATTCAACTATTTGAGTAACTCTTCTTTGCATTCCCTTTTCTTTTGAATATCTTCTTTGCATAATTACTATCATATCAAGTAAAGGAATCATTGATTGTGGAACCAAAAGAGGTTTTTCTTGTAATTTAATTACTGCTTCCCGTGCATTATTTGCGTGAATCGTACCTAAACACCCTTCATGCCCCGTATCCATCGCATTAAATAAAGACAAAGCTTCTTCCCCCCTAACTTCTCCAACAATTAATCGGTCAGGACGCATACGCATTGCATTTTTCAAAAGAGAATCCATTAGTACTTCTGCATTAGGATTACTCCTTGATTCAAGAGCAACCCAATTTTCTCTGGCTAAAAGAGAAAGTTCAATTGTATCCTCTATTGAAATTACTCTTTCATTTAATCTTATAAAATTTGAAAGAATATTCAAAAAAGTTGTTTTACCACAAGCTGTTCCACCAGCAATAATTATGTTTTGAGGAGAAACCCCAAACCCTTCTACCATTAACCACAAAAAAGCTGCGGCTTCACTAGAAAGAGTATTATTTTCAATCAAATCTAAAATTGTTAAAGGAATTGTTGAAAATTTTCTAATTGTTAAAGTTGCTCCAGTTGGAGATAATTCAGAAATAGTTGCGTTCACCCTTGAACCATCTGGAAGTCTAGCATCTAAAACTGCATTCTTACCACCAATTTCTCGCCCTATAGTAAAAGCAATTTTTTGAATTATGTCAGTTAACTCTTTTTCATTTAAATTAATATTTGTTCTACACATACCATATTTTTTATGAAAAACAAAAATGTTTTGAGGAGAATTAACCATTAATTCTTCTAAATCTTCATCAAGAGAAAAAAAAGACAATTGCTTAAGACCAATTGCATTATACAAAACATATGCTGAAAATAATTCTTTATTTACTATAAATTTTATTTGAACGGCTAAATTTTTAAGAGTGGTTAAAAGAAAATCAAAATCTTTTTTTGATGGTAATTTTTCACTAATAAAATTTAATTGAATATAAGAAACTACTTCATCTAAAAACTCATCATTAAAATCCTCAGGCAACCCCTCAAATTTTTTTCTAAAAACTGATCCTTTTTGAATTTCCTTAACTAAAAAATCAGCTAAATTTTTTTCCTTGTCTGAAAAAATTGGAGCCTTTGGAGAGTAAAAATTATTAGCCAAACCTTGGTGAATATCGGCAAAAGAATTATTTTCAAGAAGTTTTAATTTAACTTGCGTAAATTGCATTACAAAACACGTTTATATATAAAGAAAAGGAGTATATAAGTTATTCTAAAAGGGTATAAAAAATGCATAAAATACTTTCAATTGTATTAAAAAAAATTACTCCATCAAAAACAGAAATACAATCTGAAGAAGAAATGGTAAGAGAAATAAGACAAAAATTATCAAAAATTAAAGGAAAACATTCACATATTGAATGGTGCGGTTCAAGTGCGAGAGGAACACACTTGTGTGGAGACAGAGATCTTGATTTATTTATAATGTTTGATAAAGAACTAAGTGAAGAAGACTTGGAAAAAGAAGGATTAACAACTGCAAAAAAACTATTTAAAGGATTTAAATGGGAAAAAGCATATTCTCAACATCCTTACATAAGAGGAATAATAAAAGGATTTGAAATAGAACTTGTACCAAGTTATATTGTAAATTCTGGATCAGATAAAAAAAGTGCAGTAGATCGAACGCCTTTTCACAATAAATATTTAATAGAAAGAATGAATGATAAACAAAAAAATGATGCAAGATTACTAAAACAATTTTTGAAGGGAATAGGCGCATATGGAGCAGATTTGAAAAACTGCGCATTACCTGGATATGCGGCAGAATTAATGATTCTTTATTATACTTCCTTTGAAAAAACAATAACTGCAATTAGTGAAATGAAAGAAGGAAAAATAATTGATTTTTTTGAAGAAGAAGCAAATGTAAAACAATTATTTAAAGGACAAAATTACCCTTTAATTATAATTGATCCTGTAGATAAAAATAGAAATGTTGCTTCCGCGTTAAGTTTAGAACAATTTGAAAGAATGATACTTGCGGCTAAATTATTTTTAAAAAATCCTAAAAAAGAATTCTTTTTTCCTAGAAAAATTAATCCATTATCAATTAATAAAATAAAAAAAATGCTTACAGAAAAAGAACTTATTTCAATAAAAATCCCTTTTCCTAAAAAAGAATTAGCTGATTTGGTTTGGGGACAACTTAGAAGAGAATTAAGAAAATTAAAAAACAGACTTGAAGAAAATGATTTTAGAGTATTGCAATCAAATCTTTGGAGTGATGAAAAAGAAGTTTATTTTATATTTGAGTTAGAAAGTAGCACTTTACAAAAAGCAAAGAAAATTTTTGGGCCAAAGGCTAGTGATGAAGAAAATTCCAAAAAATTTCTTGAGAAAAAAAGAAAAGTAATTTCTGGACCTAGAATTGAAGATGGAAAATTAGTTTTAGAAATAGAAAGAGAATATACTCATGCAAAAGAATTTTTAATACATGAATTAAAAGAAGAAACTAAAAGCGAAACTAAATCAATTAAATATGGATTAAAAAAAGCAAAAGTATTAACTGAAAAAGAATTAATCAAAGAGTACAAAGGTGAATTTTCAAAATATCTAACAACTTACTTAAAAGGAAAAGAAATATTTGAATAAAAGAAGGAATTTACTTTGATTGAAGAAATAATTTTAGATATAAAAGTGGTGAAAAAGAATGATCCATCTGCAAAAAACTATTTGGAAATAATTTTATGCCACACACCTTTATGGACTATTATTGCTTATAGATTTGCTCACGCCCTGACTAAATTAAAATTAAGATTACTACCAAAACTAATTATGACTTTAATGAAAGTTTTAACTGGAATTGATCTAAATCCATCTGCAAAAATTGGAAAAAGTTTTTTTATTGATCACGGAGTAGGAGTAGTAATTGGAGAAACTACTCAAATAGGGAATAATTGTATAATCTTTCAAAATGTCACTCTTGGAGGAACTGGAAAACACCAAGGAAAGAGACACCCAACCATAGGAAACAATGTTTTAATTGGAGTAGGAGCAACACTTCTTGGACCAATAACTGTGGGAGATAATGTAAAAATTGGAGCAGATACTTTTGTTATAATGAAAAATATTCCCTCAAACTGCACAATTGTTGGAGCACCAGGAAAAATTGTTAAATTAAATGAAAAGAAGGTTAACCTTACACTGAAAAAAACAAACAATTAATTATTAAATAAGTAAAAAGTAAAACTATAACAAAGAAAGGTGATTAAAAATGGGAAGACACGGCGGAATAGGAAGCACATTAAGTGCAAAAAAGAAAAACATATCAAGAATATTTGGTATACCTTCTGGAAAAATACCTACTAGAAGAATAATTAATGCAACTGAAATTCGAGTACCTGACCCAAGAGGAATAACAAGACCGGGACTTACTTTTAAAATAGGACCAAAATGGGGAGCAAAACCAGGAATAAGAACTGCACCAACTGTTGAAAAAGCACTTAAGTGGAGTAAACAAACGGATCCAAAATTATTTATACCAAAAAAAAGAAAAAAATAATTTAAAGCGGGCCTGGAGGGAATCGAACCCCCATCCTGGGATTTCTTCAAAAAGAAATTCCGAAGTCCCATCGCTTATCCATTGGCAGACAGGCCCATTACAATAATTAAGCTAAACTCAATTTTTAATCCTTAGTGTAAACAATAAAAACAAAGAAGCATATTATTTACTTAATTTTAGTTTTTAACTAAATTCTCAACTAAACTAAATAGAATTGTACTTTTTTAATCCACAAAATGAACCTTTTTAAAGGTTCCACTTAAGAAATTATTGTATTAGATAGTTAAGTCATATCAAAGCAGGTGGAAATATGAAAACATGCACAACATGTAATAAAGTTGTTACAAATAAACATATAGAATTTAAATGCCCTGAATGCGGTAAATCAACAATAGTTAGATGCGAAAGTTGCAAAATAGACGCAAAAACATACAAATGCAAAGAATGCGGATTTGTTGGGCCATAAACAATAAAATTATTTTTAAAAAAAGGAATTGATTAAACATGGGAAAAGTAATGGTAATATTCAAGGTATTTTGCGACCCTGAACATTTAGATGCTGTTGAAAAATCTTTAAGAGCAATAACTGCTGGAGATTTTAAAGACTTGAAAAGAGATCCAATCGGATTTGGAATAGAAGTTATAAGAGTTGGATATGTTATCCCTGATAAAGTTGATGGGGCTATGAGTGGACTTGAAGCAGCAGTAAATGCAGTTCCTTTAATCAACCAAGCAGAAGTAGAAATGGCAACATTAATTAGTTGAAAAATAAATCAGCTTTGCATTTATTTAAAAAAACAAAAGTTCTAATTATTGTATGCTTATTAATTCAAAAAAAATAGCAAGTCTTGAAAATCGTACAAAATTTCAAATTAAAAAAACATCAAGACAATTTTTAGCATTCTCCACAGGAGCAGAAAAACACCCTATGCTAAAAGATGCCCTAACTATTTATCAAATTGCAATTAAAAATAAAACTAGATTAATTGCTGGTGAAGAAATATTTATCCCAAAATTAGGAATACAACTTAAAACACAATCAACAGGAAACTATAAGGGACATCAAAATAGAAAAAGAGAACTCCCTTACATATTAAGAATTAGAAAAAATGGTAAATCTTTATTTTTAAAAATAATTGAAAATGGACCTGCAAAATATAAATCAGAAAGTGCAGAAAATGTTGTTAAAGCACATGAAATGTTAGCTGAAGTATTACATGAAATGATTCACACACATAATAGTCACAACATTAGAATGATTGTGCCAAAAATAATTTATGGATCAAAAAAATATACTGTTCTTGCAAGTCAATTTATGGGACCAACAACGGTTAGTTTAGTAAAAGAATTACCTTTAGGGCCTGAAAAAGAATTACTTTCAACTGTTTTATCTGAAATTAATCAAAAAGCAAGATCAAAATATGGATATGGGCTTGATGTATCCCCACAAAATGCATTTTATGAAAAAAGTACAAAAACACTATTATTATTTGATGCAATGATGGTAAAAACATCTAGCATAAAAAGAGAATTAATGGAAAGACAAAAAAGAAGAAAACACCCACTAAACCATGTTAATCAAAATATACTAAAAATAATTACAAAAGGTTAATATTAAATCAAAAAAATTCAATTTAAATTTCAAAGTAAAGGATATTTATTACTTATCAAATATAACTAATTTATGTTAACCTCTTTAGAACTTGTAAACTGGCGAACCCACTCCCAAACCACACTTGAATTTGGAAAAGGGACTAATGTAATTGTTGGAGTAATGGGGTCTGGAAAAAGTTCAATTGTAAATGCTATTTGTTATTCATTATTTGGAACTTTCCCTGCATTGAAAAATAGAAGTGTTTCTTTAGAAGAAGTAATAATGAATAAACCAAATATACAAAACTTTGCCCAAACAAAAATTAATTTTAACCAAGAAGGCAAAAATTATAGAGTTGAAAGAATAATTAAAAGAGATTCAACTAATGAAGCAAAATTATATGAAAATAATATGTTAGTTGCTGGACCCAAACAAAAAGATGTAAATGAAAAAGTAGAAAAATTACTCGGACTTAATTATGAACTATTCAGTAGAGCGGTTTATGCTGAACAAAATGAAATGGACTTCTTTTTGAAATTATCTCCTTCTGAACGAAAGAAAAAATTTGATGAATTACTTGAACTTGAAAAATATGAAGAGGCACGGAAAAATTCTGCTGCATTACAAAATGATCTTGCTAAAGAAAACAAACAAAGAAAAGAATTTATTGATAATCAAAAAGAAGCTATTAAGAGCCATGAAGAAGAAAAAATACAAAGCCAAATAATTGAAGAAGAAAAACTTATTTTTATACTTGAAAATGAACTTAATGAATTAACAAAAATACTGCCCGAACTTGAAAAAAAATATATTCTTTTAAATGAAAAAGAAAAAACACAAAAAAATCTTGAAGACACAAAAATGAAAACAAATGAACGAATACAATCTTTAAGTGAATTCTTAGAAAAAAATAAAACATTAGATGAAATAAAAACAAAAAAAGAAACTGAAGAATACAAACAAAACATGAAAGAAAAGGAAAATGAACTTGCAATACTGACAAATACTCTTGAAGAGTTAATTAAAAAAGAAAAAGAAAACAAGTTGATTGAAGATTTAATTTTAAAAATGAATTCCAAATTAGAAACTATAAAAGAAGAACTTGCGAAAAATGAAAAAACTAATTTAGAGGAACTAATTAAATTATTAACAATAACAAATAGAGCAAATGAAGAATTAAAAATAAAATTAACACTTAATGAAAATGAAGAAAAAGAAATACAACTTGTGATAAAAAAATGTGATGAAGAAATTAAAATAATTCAACACGAAAAAAAACAAATAACTGCTGAAGAAAAAGACATTTTAAATTTAAAAGGGAAATGCCCAACCTGCAAACAAGAACTAAATGAAGAACACAAAAAACATCTAAATGAAGAATTACTTCAAAAAATTAAAAACCTCGATATACAATTAATTACTTTTGATAATGAAAAAAAAGAGAGTGAATTAAGAGTAAAAACAAACCAAACTCAAAAAGAAAAACTAAAAAAAGAAATAGAAGAAAAAATAAAAGAAAAATATATACTTGAAGCAACCCAAAAACAAATTATTGAACTTGAGGAAAAAAAGAAACAATGTATTAATTTAGAAGAAGAATTACCAAAACTTAAAAAACAATTAATTGAAATTGGGTTTAATAAAGAAAAACTTGAAATGAAAAGAAAAGAACAAAATGAACTTAATAAAAAAATAAGTGAAATTAAAAACCAAATTGCATTAAAAGAACAAGAACTTAAACTTGCAGTTGAAAAAAAACAAAAAGAACAACAATTAGAAAAAGAAATGGAATTAATAACTAAAACAGAGCAAGAATTAATTAAAAATGATTTTAATAAAAATGAACTTGAAAAAACTAGAGATACTTTAAACTTGAATAAAACTACCTTAGCAATTACTAAAGAAAAAATAAAATCAAAACTTGAGTTAAAACAAAGTTATGGAGTTACTCTTGAAAAAATATCACAAATAAAAAAATCTATTAATGAACAAGAAACACACATGCTTAAATCGATGCACGCAAGTGAAAAATTAGGAATATTTGCTAACTGTTTAATTGCAACACAAATTGAATTAAGAGAAGCAATGCTTACTACAATAAATCAAGCTATGACTACTATTTGGCAAGCAATTTACCCTTATCAAGATTTTATTGATGCAAAATTATGTGTTGTTGAAGGAGGGTATGATTTACAAGTACTTACTAGAAACAATGAGTGGACTAGGGTCGAAGGAATACTTTCAGGTGGAGAAAGAAGTGCTGCGGCTTTGTGTATCAGAATTGCTTTTGCTCTTGTATTAACTAAAAAACTTTCAATGCTCATACTTGATGAACCAACACACAATCTTGATTCAAATTCAGTTGGAAAATTAAGTGAAATGCTTAGAGAAGAATTACCTAAATTAGTTGAACAAATATTTGTTATAACTCATGACAAGAACTTAGAAGGAGCTGCTTCAAGTAATTTATATTTGTTAAAGAGAGACAAAAATAGTGATGAATCAACAAAAATAGAAAATATTTCTTCTTATTAAAAAAATAAAAAAAATTAAAACTAAAAAAAATAGATTGAAAGCTATTTTAAACTAAAATTTATTTTAGTTCATTAGCTTTCTTCTTCTTTGCTTCTCTAACAATGTATCCTGCAAGAATATTTCTTGTAGTTTTTGACAAGTGCAATTCTTTAATATTATTTAATTCAGTTTTGTTTTTTTCAAAGTTTTCACCAAATTTTTCAGGAAATTCTTCAAGCAAAACTTCTCCTTTGTATTTAGTTTGTTTAGCAACTGATTTACCCATTTTATCTCACCAAAATTTATTCGAATAATTCAACTCTTTTAATTGTTCCATTAGGGAACTTTCTCAAAACTGACAAAGGCAAAACTTTTTGCAAAAATTCTTTTTCAGCAACTTCAAGCATACTTAATTCGCTTGTTCTCTTAACTAAAGGAGGAGCTCCTAAAGATAATTGAAGAGATCTTGCACTTAAAACTCTTGTTAATTCAAATCTTGTAAGTCTAGACATTTTAATTCACCAAGCTAATACATTAACTTTCATAAAGCAACCTTTAAAAACGTAGCTGGGAAGGGCAAAAAACAAGACTAAATAGGGGTTTTGAGGGTTTCTGATAAGGAGTCAAAACGGCAAAAGGATTTATTAGGAGAAAAGTGAATATTATATTAGATTAAATCAAAAAGGAATCCTTATGCCAAAACCAATTATTCCAAAAATTCAGTTAAAAGGAAGTCTTGCATTAAATCATTCCCAATGTGCAATAACAAAAATTAAGGCAAGAGTGGCAAAAGAACTTGAAACCACTAGAAGAACTGTTAGAGGCCAAAAAATTATTTTTCATAAAACTAAAAAAGGACTTATTCCTATAAAAATAGTTATTGGAAAAACAAGCGGAAAAATAATTGCTTACCAACAACCATTAACACATGGAATAACTGGAACAAAAAATGGAGCTTACCTTGATTTAATTTCAATACTACGAAAAGGATTTAATGGAGGAAAACAAAATAAAAGAGCTAATGTAATTATTTCCACTCAAAGATTAAGAAGAGGCCAAAAAATGTCACCGGAAATTGCACAACCAAATTTAATTGGGGATGCATATTCCATAGAAACTATATCAAAATTAAGTTCAATTGAAAATGAATTTCACTTAAAAAAAGCTACACCAAGCGAAATAATTTCAGTAAATATTGCAATTAACCCTCAATTAAATAAAAAACAAACTGAAGAAAGAAAATTATTTTATAAAACACAAATACAAAAAAAATTAGGTTTTCCTGTAAAATTTATCAATATTGAAATTAAACCCTAATTAAAACTTAATTAAGCAAAAACATTATTTTTTTTATTTGAAAACCCAATTATTTGAGGCTCTGGCAAATTAGTTTCTTTTGCAAAAGATTTTGCAAGTTTTAAAGAAGAAAACCCTTTTACAAAAGCATTATTTTTATTTGCGTGAAGAACCCTATATCCCTTCTCTTGTGAAAACTCTTTGAACTTAGAGATAGTTGCTTCTTGAATTGAAATAATTGATTTAGCAAGAGAGGTTGAATAAAATTTTGAAGAAGAATTAGTTAATTGATTAGGCAATTCTAAAAGAAGATTATGTAAAGTTTTATGCAAAGATTTTGCGTAATAGTGCCCAAAATCATCTTTTTGAAAAAGTGAATTTTGAGAAGAAACAAAAGTAGTGTGTAATAAAAATAATTTAGAATTAGAGAGACGAATTTCTTTTGAGAAAAAACTTTCTTTATTTTCACAAAACCAATTAAGTTCATGAGATAATTTTTGAAAACTACTTTCTTCAATTAAATCACTTTTGCTCGAAATTAATTTTACTCTATTTTCAGAAATTAATCTTTTCGCATCAGTTACTGGAACTAAATAATAATCATCTCTAAAAAATGGACCAATTGGAAATGAATTAAGAAAAAATTCTTTTCTTTTATTTAATCTAACATCTTTGAAAGGCATGTTATTATGAAATTCGTATGAGAAATTATCTGAAGAAGATTCAAAGAAAAAATTATCTTCTAAAAATTGAACTTTAATTAAAGAAGAAGGAAGAATATTTTTTGATTCTAAAGTAAGAGGAGTACAACAAGAACAATTTCTTGTTTCTGGACCAATATTAAAAAAGTTATTCGAAAACAAATCAAACCAAATTGAAGAAAAATTTATTTTTGACAAATCATCTTTTTTTGGAATTGGGTCATAACCTTCACTAGCAAAAATATTTTTAGTTGGTTCAAATGAAATACTTTGAGCATTTTTAAAAAACACATTCTCTAAAAATAATTCTAATTTTTCATTAATTGATTTTGGAACCTTTTCTAATGGGACACATAAAATATTGCTCCAAGAAGCAAGTTCTACTAAAAATAATGCATCTTCTTTATTTAATTTTAGGGCTTGTGAAAAAGGAAAATTTTTAGTGAGTGCAAATCCCAAATCAAATTTATCCCAAAAAACATTACTTAATCTTTCACTTGCAAAATCTGCTTTAAATAATATTTCATCTTTTTCTTCAAATGCATCAAAAAAAGACCAATTCTGCTTAAGCAAAAATGTTCGTTCAGGAGACAAAACTACAGGAAAATTATTTGTTTGAATTGCTATGGAATTACAAATCTTTTTCAAATCTGAAAATAAAATTGTTTTCAAAACTAATTTATCATTTTCCTCTTCAACACTAAAATTTTTAAATCCTGAATGTAAAATTAAATCAACTAATTTGTTTTTTTCAATATTATTTGGCAATAAAACAAAAGGAAAAAATTTATAACGTTTAATTAATTTTCTACTTTCTGAAGAAAATTCAACTAACACCTCATGTTTTTGTTCAAAATAAGTTATATTAGTTAAATAAATTAAAGAAGAGTAATTCTTTCCTAATTCAAATTTTGAAGAATCACTTGCTAAAAACTCATTATCTTGTAACATAATATTGATGCATTTTTGGTTACTTAAAAAGGCTTTGAGACCAAATTGCCGGCGTAAGATTAAACATCAATTGCTGGACATATTTTAAAATTAATTTTAATTAAAAGGAAAATGCGTCCAAGAAAAACTGTTGTTTTTCTGGACCAAAAAACACCGGTTTTTTAGGTCTAAGAAATGAAGTGTGTGATTAATTGAATTTAAAGAAAAGAATTAACTTCATCAATTGTTTTTTTATCATCTGCTTGGAAAGCTTTTGCAGAATCTTCTAAAGTTGATTCGTGTCTACTTGGTTGAGACTTTCTTAATCGAACTTTAAAGAAAGTTGGCGCACCAACTGCTTCACCAACAATTAAGGCTTCCCCAACTCTAAGAGAAGAAATTGAATTAATACTTTGTTTATCTAACCCCTCACAAGATTGAGCAATGTGATCCAAATCATAAGGATTAGTTACTCGAAGAATTACATTCGTGTTACAATTTGCTAGAGTTGTGGTATCAAGTCTTTTTGGACGTTGAGAAATTACTACTAACGCAGCACCAAACTTTCTGCCTTCTCTTGCAATAGTTCTTAAGTAACTTCTTGCAACAGCGTGCTCACTTGCAGTCCCCTCAGGAATAAAATTATGTGCTTCTTCAACAAACAACGCGAAAGGAGGAATTTTTTTACTAACCCCGCGTCTTTCGTGAAATAATTTATTTGAAATGTAAGCCACAATAACTTGTTTCTTCTTTTCAGAAATAACCATATTCAAATCAATTACAACCAATTGATTTGGTTTTACAAAATCAACTATTCCAGGTTCATCAATTTTACCAAAAATACTTAATTCTTCTAACTCAGAAATAATACCATATAAAGAAGATTGAGTTTTTTCATTATCTAAAGAATCAATCTCACTTCGCACTGCACTCAAATCAAATGGACCAGAACCTGAACGCATTTCTTCATTTAATTTATTTAAAATTTTTCCTAAAGCTCTTTTTTGAGTAGGAGAAAGTTCAACCATTGAAGCAATCATATGAACACTAACTTTTGATAATGCAATTTTAATTCTTGTACCATCAATTATTTTTGTTCGGCTAGAAAAATCAAAAAATCCTGCTTCCTCACTTGATTTCTTTAAAGGTTCACCAAAACAAGTATACTCCCCATGAGTATCAAAAACAACTACTCCAATTTGCCCCTGCTCTTTTTTTCTTAACAAAAGTTCTTCTAAAAGAACACTAACAAAATAACTTTTACCTGCTCCACTAGTTGCAACAATTGCTAAATGTTTTTGCAAAAGTTTTGATAAATTTAATTTTAATTCAACATCATGAAACTGCAATCTTCCTAAATTCAATCCTTCTTCTTGAAGTGAAAGGAATTTTTTTATTCGTTCATTTTCTGCACAAAAAACTTTTGTTCCAGGCGAAGGAGGAAACGTAGCTCTTTGAATTAAATTATTATTAAAAACTCCAATAGGTTTTGCAGTTGCTACTAAAAATTCCCACTCTGCAGAAGGAAAATTCTTTTCTAATTCTTCACCAATTACTTTAACTGAATCAGGTCTTTGAAAATATCTATTAGTCTTAATTACTTCCTCAACTAAAAGCATCATTACTCCTTCAGAGTAATCAAGTTCCACAAACATTCCTTTGTGAGCTTTTCCATTATTTACTACAAAAGCAACATTGCTTGGAGAAGGGCCCTCCATTGTTGAAACAACTGTGCCTAACTGTTCACGCATAATACAATAAGTAAAGGTTAGTTGTTTTTAAATTAGTTTGGGAGTAAATTGCCGGCGTAAAGTTATTTGAATTTAACTTTTAAACCAGTTTTTTTAGGAGTAGCTAAATTTTTTTTCAAAGAAGCTTTTTTTACAGCTTGGGCTCTTAATCTACTTCTATTAACAAGTTCTTGCGCTTCTGCAATTTGTTTAGTTAAAGAATCTGATTTTGATTTAAGTGCACTTGCAAGTTTATTTGCTTTTTCTAAAGAAGGGCTCAAAATATTATCAATTCTTCTTCTTCTTTCAATTTCACTTTCCATTCAAAGCACCGAGTATGTTATCAATGTCTTTTAGAGTATTTAATTCAAACTCAGGAGTAATTTTAGCCAAATCATAGCTCTTACCAGGACGATTAATCCACGCAGCATGCATTCCGACACCAACCGCTCCAGTAATATCACTTCTTAATGAATCTCCAATCATTAAACATTCACTTGGTTTTACATTAAAATGATTTATTACACTCAAATACATTTTTTTATCTGGTTTAACTGCTTCTATTTCATAACTCAAACCTAAAAAATCAAAATATTGAGAAATGTTTAAAACAGAATTAACTTTTTCAAATGCTAAATTCTCTGTATTTGTTAAAAGTGCAATTTTGTAACCCTCTTTCTTTAATTTTTTTAATGCAAAAAGAGCATCTTCAAAAAAATGAATTTTATCAAGTCTATTAATAAAAATCTCACACAATTCTTGTTCTAAAAGAAAAGCATCACCATCAAAACTTTTAACAAATTCACTCCTAAATTCTTCAAAAGTAGAATATTTTTTTAATTGAGTAACTTCCTCATATCTTCGAATAAAATCCCCAACATTAACATCTTTATTTTTTGGATTGTTTTTTTTAACTAAAGAAAAAACTAAAGGCCAATCAATTGTAGTAGGAATTAAGGTATTCCATAAATCAAAAACAACTACCTTAATCATAAGAAAAATATAAATCCAAAAGATTAATATTGGTTAGCCAAAAGGTCTATTTGTTCTACGCATTCTAATTTTACTACCTAATTTATCTACTAACCTATCATACACCACACTTATTTCTTGTTCATTAAGTCCAGCTCGAAGATCAGCCTCAATTAACACACTAGGAAAAGAATATTCTTTGTGAAGAGAAGACAAAGTAAAAACAACACTCGCAATTTCATTTACTTTTTCTAAAAAATCTAATTTTGATTTACAAATAAATTCTACTCTTAATGGTTTATCAAACAAAGAACATTTCAAATAAAAAACAAAAATACTTTTAGCCCACTCTAGCGAATAATCTTTCAAAATTGCGTGATTTGATACATTATCAGTGTAAGGAAAAGCAAATGTTCTTTCACCCTCTACTAAATAATAATCTAGTAAAGATGCATCAAACGCATTATCAAGAAGTTTTGATTCAATTTTTGATTTACTATTTGGCAAAATTTCTTCTTGTAAGATTTGTCTAAATCTTGTTCCTCGTGAATCCTCTACACAACCAATTAAAGTAGTTGAATTAATTTCTGCAATTTGGTATAACTTTTCAAACAAATTAACTATTGAAAAATAATCCTCATTAATCCCCGAATCCTTTCTTGGTTTATCTTGATATTGGGGAACGAGTGATCCATCAATAAACAAATATTTTGGTTTATATTTTATTATCATTCCAATTGCACACTTAACTTCTTGTTCTAATCGAATTAATGAAACACTCTGTGCCTCTTCATCTTTTTCTAATCCTGATTTTAATAAAATTGGTTCAGGAAAAGAAAAAGGAGCAGGAAAATACTCTGATTTAATCAAAGTTCCTTTATTATAAGAAAAAACTGTTCCAATTGTTTTAATTAAAACTAAATCAATAAAAGATAACTTTTTTGAAACAAATCCTGAATCAACCCCTGCCACTGAAAAATCTAAATTACCTTTTTTTACTAAAAGCGTAATTGGTTCAATTTCATTTGGAGAAGGAAGAGACTTGAATTGCGCAAGAACTTGTGAAATTCTTTCATTAAACGAATGTCGCTCTTCAATTGCAAGCACTGCACTTTTAAAAAAATCATTAAAACCCATTTTTATCAACAATTAACAAAATAACAAGAGTTCAAACCTATTTAAAGGTATTTTGAGTAAATTACCGGAGAAGAACAATTTTGATTTATTAAAAAAATTCTTGTTAAAAGAGAGGAATAACTTGGAGGGGATAACAAAAAGCAAGTTTTATAAACAAGACAAGCTTTTACTTGTTCGGGTAAATTAAACCCATGCAAGTGAAAGGTGTTTTTTTATGAAAGCAAAATTTGAAGTACGAACAATAAAGAGTTCTTGGAAGCCCCCATTCAAGAAGGATATAACTGATGAAGCTTTTGAAGCTAATGAAGGAGATTCATTTGATAAAATACAAGCAAACGGAAACGAAGATGTTGTTTATACAGTAATGAGAGTTGCTGGAGACAGAGCAGTAGTAAAATATTCAAGATTCTTTACTCTAAAAGGACCAAATCCAGGAGATAAGCAAATAGTACTTGAAAAAGATAAACCCGTTGAAATGACCTACATGTGGGGAGAAGACGGAATGACAAAAAAAATAACTTACAAAGGATAGAAACTATTTTTTATTAAAAGTGGGGAGAAATCCTTACTTTAAATTAATTCTTTACTTAAGATAAGAATAAAAACCCTCATATGAATACTAATTCATATGAAAACTGACTTAAATGAAACACACCAATCACACAAATGTTTAGAAGTGTTGGGAAACGAAGTACGAATGAATATTATTCAATCTCTAATGGAAAAAGAAATGACGGTTCTTCAAATATGCAAAAAATTAAATAAAGAACAAAGTTTAGTTAGTCACTCCCTAAAACAACTACGCGAATGCTCTTTTGTTGATTTTCGAAAAGAAGGAAAACAAAATATTTATTATTTAAAATCTGAAATTTTTAAAGACAAAAGCAAAACTATTTTTGAAATGTTTAATGAGCACAAAAACAAATATTGTAAAGGGAAAAAGTGAATAAGAATGAGTATAAGAGATATAACAAACGTTCCCGGCACAAATGTTTTTTTTGGAAGCGGGTATAGTGCGAGTTCAGAAGAAGTGAAAGCAAAAGATATCAAAACAATTTTTTTCTTTGCAAAAAGACACCAACAATTACCAACAATTGATGGAGTAAGAACAGTAGGTTTTACTTCAGAAACTCACCCACAAATGAACAAAGAAGCATTTGTAAAATTTATTAAAACTGCAAGCAAATTAAAAACAAACTTTGCAATACTGTGCGTTAATGGCGAATGGTTTTCTCCAGGATATTCTTGCTTAGTTTTACTTGCAAAAGGATATCCTATTAATGAAATAAAAAATAAATTTTTGAGTATTACCCCAAAAATAGGCGGATTTCCAACAGAACAATTTATTGATATGGAAAAAGAGGTATTTGAAAAAAGTTATTTACCAAGAGTTAAACAAAAATTAAAATTAAGAACAATAAAATTTCCATCAATAAAAACTAAAAAAGCAAAGGTGAAAGTAAAATGAAAGAAATTTACTTTGATTATGCATCAACTACTCCTGTTAGAAAAGAAGTTCTAAAAGAGGCAATGCCTTATTTTTCTAAAAAATTTGGGAATGCATCAAGTTTTCACGCAAGTGGGATGAATGCAAAAAAAGTGTTAAATGAATCAAGAGAAAAAATTGCAAAAATACTTAATTGTACTTTTGAAGAAATAATTTTTACTGCAAGTGGAACAGAAAGCATTAACTTAGCAATAAAAGGAATTGCGTTAAAAAAAATGCTTGAAGGAAAAAGAGGAACAATAATTACTCAAAAAACAGAACACCACGCTGTTTTAGAAACAATTGAATGGTTAAAAAAATTAGGGTTTAATACAATTGAATTAGGAGTAAATTCAGAAGGAATTATTTCATTAAAAGATTTAGAAAATACAATAATTAATGAACAGAAAAAATCAAACGAAGTAATTTTAGTCTCAATAATGTATGCTAACAACGAAATAGGAACCATACAACCAATAAAAGAAATTGCACAAATAGCTCACAAACACAATATTATATTTCACACTGATGCGTGCCAAGCAACTGAATACTTAACAATTGATACAAAAGAACTTGGAATAGATTTAATGACTCTAAACGGAAGCAAAGTATATGCGTTCAAAGGAACTGGACTTTTGTACAAAAAGAAAGAAATAGAAATTGAACCACTCTTGCATGGAGGGGGACACGAATTCAAACTTAGAGCGGGAACAGAAAACATTCCTGGAATTGTTGCACTCACGAGTGCAATTCAATTAGCAGAGAAAGAAAAGAAAAAAGAATCAAAAAGAATTACTCACTTACGAGATTATTTTATTAAAAAAGTTGAAAAAGAAATTCCAAAAAGTTATTTGAATGGATCAAGAACAAAACGACTTGCTAATAATATAAATATTTCATTTGAAGGAGTGGAAGGAGAAAGTATTTTACTTAGATTAAATGAAAAAGGAATTAGAGTAAGCACTGGTTCAGCTTGTACTTCACAATCTTTAGATCCAAGTCATGTTCTACTTGCAATTGGTCGAGATCACGCTCTGGCTCATGGAAGCATTAGATTCACTTTAGGAAAAGATTCAACAAAAAAAGAAATTGATTATACAATTAAAGAACTTAAAAAAACAATTAAATTTTTAAGAGATATTTCTCCAATTTGGAATAATAAAAATTGAGGGTGAAACACAATGAAAATAGAAGGAAATGATTGGGTATATTCAAAAAAAGTTAAAGAACACTTTATGGAGCCGAAGAACTTTTTAAAAAATATTAAAGATGTTAAGAATTTTGATGGACACGGTAGTGTAGGAAACACTAAATGCGGAGACTTAATGGAAATGTGGATCAAAATTAAAAATGATAAAATAATTGATGTTAAATGGAAAACATTTGGATGCGCTAGTGCAATTGCTTCAACTTCAATGCTCTCTGAAATGCTAAAAGAAAAAGGCGGAATGACTCTAGAAAAAGCATTACAAATTAATGCAAAAAGTATTCTTGATAGATTAGGTGGACTTCCTGCAATTAAAATTCATTGTTCTGTTTTGGGAGATCAAGCACTTCGAGCAGCAATTTATGATTATGCTCAAAAAAACAAAAGAACTGATTTGAAAGTTGAAAAACCTCTTGAAGAAGAACACCACTAAATTAAATAACTCTTCAAACACTAATTTAGTATGCCAAAGCAAATTAAAGTAGGAATTAATTCAAAAATGAAATTTGGAGTAAGTGCAAAACCAGGAGAAATTACTTTTGGAACACACTCGCACTTGAACCATTACACTCCACCAAAAGGACTTCAACTCAAATTACTAATAGCAATGGAAAAACTAAAAAAAGCAAATGTAAAAATGAGCCAAGTTCCAAAAAACAGATCAATAAAAACAATGCTTGTTGAACTCAACCAAGTACGTTCAGTATTAACACTCGCGTCCACACAACGAATGGCTCTGCTTTCAAATTATCAAGAATTAAAAGAACTAAAAGAAAAGGCAAGCACTTTAGAAGCTAGAAAAAAATATCAAAAAAGAGCTGAACAGGAATATAGAAAAGTAAAAGAAAGAGAAAGACTTATCAAAGATGCTAATGAATATGAAAAAAGATTAAAAGAACACTTAACTATTGCACTAAGCAACGAAGTAGAGTTAAAAACAAAAAAAACAAAAACACAAACTATTGCAACAAAACTAAGTGAAAGAGAAGAAGAAGAGGCAAATGGTTTACTTGATACAAAACTACTATACCAAAAAAGAATGGAAAGTCTGCGTAAAGTTATTGGCGCCGGTAAATTAAGCACAGTTCAATTAGTTGAAAAAAGAATGCAACTAAGAGATACAGAATTAAGTTTAGAGCACACTAACGAACTTTTGAGAAAATTTGCTAAAACTTTAACAAAGCAACCACAAAAACAATCAGCAAAAAATAACTAAAAGCAAGGGTTAAAAACAACAAATGAAACTAATTCTAGTATGGAACTAGTACAGTATATTATAGTGAATACTTTCTTAGGAATGAATAAGGGAAAAATTGCTGCTCAGGCTGCTCACGCGGCAGTAAGTGTTTTAGATAAAGCGGATAAAAATATGGTTTCTGATTGGAAATTTAGTGGAATGAAAAAAATTGTACTAAAAGTTGCTACTACTGAAGAATTAATTGAACTATTTGAAAAAGTTAAAAGAAAATTACCTTGCGCATTAATTACTGACGCGGGAAGAACACAAATAGAAGCGGGTAGCAAAACTTGCTTTGCTTGCGGACCTATTGAAGAAAATGAAGGACAAAAATATTTTTCACATTTAAAATTATTGTAAACAATAAATTAAAAGAAGGGGAAACTATGGGCGGCGGATTTTTAACACACATTGCAAACTTAATTAAAGAATCAGATATTGTTATTGAAATAATTGATGCTCGAAGACCTGATGAAACTAGAAACATTCAACTTGAGAAACAGGTTAAAGGTAAAAGAAAACAACTCTTAATAGTAATGAATAAGGCTGACCTTGTTGAAGATAAAAAATTCCTTGAACAAAAAAAAGCAGAAATTAGTTTAAGCGCAAGAGTAAAAGTAATTTTTGTTTCCGCACTTGAAAGAGACGGAATGAATATGATTAGAAAAGAAATAGGAATGTCTGAAAATAAAATTGCGGGAAAAGATACAATAATTGGAATAATTGGTTACCCTAATGTTGGAAAAAGCACACTACTTAATTCCTTAGCAGGAAAAGGAAGAGGAAGAGTAGCAACTTCAAGAAAAGCAGGACTTACTAGGGGATTATCAAGAGTAAAAGTAACGGATGATGTTTACTTAATTGACTCACCAGGAATTATACCTTTCAAAGAAGAAGAATTTAATTTATTTTTAGTTGAATCAAAAAACCCTAACCAATTAACTGACCCTGAACTAATTGCATTACAGTTAGTTGGATATTTGGGAAAAGACAAAATTGTAAAAGCATACGAACTAGATGCAGAAAAAGCAAAAAATGCTGATGAAGATGAATTAATTGAAATGATCGCAGCAAAAAGAAATATGCTCAAAAAAGGTGGAGTGCCTGACGAGAAGAAAGGTGCACGAGATTTACTAGAAAAATATCAACGACACGAATTTAAGTGAAAAAAATGACACTAATAAAAAATCAAGTCAAAAAACTTTCAGGACATGGTTCCTTCATTAAACCTCTTCTTGTTTTAAAAACAAAATCAAAAAAATCTCGTTTAGTTGGAAAAGTGTTTAAAAGATACAAAGGAACTATGAATGCAAAAGAAGGAGTACGAATTAGACAAATGATAAACACTTATCAAAAATGTTTAACTATTGCAAACATTCCAACAATTGAAACAAGAACAGTACTAATCCCTGTAAAAAATGGAAATTATAGATTATGCCAAGTGCAATCATTTGTTACAAAAGAAAATGTGCTTTCAAATTATTTAAAAAATTGTACTAAATCACAAGCAATAGATGTTATTAAACAAATGGCACAAGTAATCAAAAAGCTTGAGGAATTTAACAAAACGCATAAAGAAAATATTGGAATGGACTTAAAACCAAGTAATTTTGCACTTCATGAAGGAAAAGTAACTTTGCTTGATTTATATCCCCCTTTGATTAAAGATGGAGACTCCATAAAAGCAAACGATCTACTAAACCATTTACGAAATAAACCCCTAACAAAAATTTCACTTTTAGCTAAAACACTTACAAACCAATTAATTGACATAGGGATAAAAAAACATTTTGAAACTGATTTTTTAAAAAGAAAACTATTATGGCGCTTTGTTAAAGCAAGACCAGAATTAATAAGTGAATTTAAAACAGCAATTCAAAAAGAAGTTATTTAAAATTAGTAAATCAAAAAAATTATAACTGCTTAAAAATTTCAATCAATTGTTTTAACTGAACTTTCTTTTTAATTGAAGCTTCTTTCTCAAGTCTGAGTTTTAGTTCGTGAACTATTTCATCATTTGCAATTCGCATACTTTAAGATTTAATAAAAAAGAGTTAAAATACTACCTTTAAAGAAAAATATACTTAATTATTGAGAAGGAGGACAAATTAAAGTTTCAAGAGTAATAGTATTTTTTCTTGCATCATCTAGCGAAATCATGAAATTTTTCCCAGCATTATGAAAATGTTCAAATTTCACAAAAAGCCAACCTTCTCTAGGAATCTTCCAACCAACAAAAAATTCTGCACCAGCAGTTTTTGCCCAATTCACTTCATCACTCATCGTAACACAAGGAATTGCTAAATAATTTCCTTTCCAAGCTTTACATTCAATTGCTAAAATTCGACCATTCTTTAAGGCAACTACATCTGGAGAAGGTAAAGGACTTACTCCACTGCCTGCAACTCTTAAAACTGCAAACCCTTTATCAGAAAGAGTGTGAATTAATTCTCGCTCTGCATTTGCACCTTTATTATAATGAGCCATGAACTAACTAATGCAAAAAACTATATTAATTAGACTGCCTTATGTATATTATGCCTAAGAACTCAGGACAATTTGTAAAAGGAGCTAGACAAAAACGATTAGCTAGAATGGGTGGCAAAGCTTTTTGGAAAGACATGACTTTAGAACAACGAAGTGATTTTTCAACGAAAAGAAATTTAGCATCCTGGGCAAAAATTAATTTAGAAGAAAGACAACACCGAACACGAAATCTTAAAAAAATGTGGGAAAATACAACTCCTGCACAAAGAGTAAAAATAATAAAAGCCCGAATGAAAAAAATTGGGAAAAAAGGAAGAAGTGAACGAATAGCAAAAGGATGGGCAAATTCTGCGCCAGAACAAAAAATGGTCCGAGCAATGAGAATGCGTACAACAAAATTACAAACAAACTTAAAAAAACTTATTCAAGAAATAACTAACTTGCGAGAGCAAATTCGAATCGCACGTGTAAATAAAACACCAGATGGAAAAATAATACAACGTTATAATTTACTCCTTAGTCAAATTGAACCTCGAAGAGCAAAACTTTTAGAGTTAAATAGACAAAAAATTAGTTTAGAAAAAGCTTTGCGAGATCAAAAAAAGCAACAACTCTAAAAAGATTATAAATTTTATTTTACTGATACAATCCTTTTGGAGAGTGAGCATCTTTTGTAGATAAATCAATTAATTGCTCTTTACTCAAATTTCTCTTCTCTGCTTTTGAAAGAGTTTTATTTTTAGTTGCATTTGAGTTACGCTCGTTTAACAATCTTCTTCGCTCTTTTGAAGCTTCACTAAAAGGATTCTTTTTCTCCATTTTTCCACCAACTCCATTACAAAAATTACTTTTCTTGATGAATTGCTCCAGGAATATGCGCAGCATTTTTTGCAGCCAAAGCAACTAATTGTTCTTTAGTCAAAGTTTTATTTTCTGCCCCACCAACTGATTTACTTGTTGATTGAGAATTACGTTCATTTAAAATTCTTCTTCGCTCTTTTGAAGCTTCACTAAAAGGATTCTTTTTCTCCATTATTTCCAACTCCTTAAAATAAATTAATTTAATCATTTATTGCAATATTAAGTCTAAATGCATCTTTTGAAGATAATGCAACTAATTGAGCTTTAGTCAAAGTTTTATTCTCTGATCCTTTTACTGATTTGTCTTTAGAACCAGCATTACGCGCATTTGCAAGCAATCTTCTCTTTTTAGAAGCTTCACTAAAAGGATTCTTTTTCTCCATTCTTCCAACTCCACTCTATTACTAATCAAATATACTTATAATTTCTACTTTAAAACCCTATCAGATAAACGAACAGAACTAACTTCGCTATCCCCATCTCTAAACAAAGAGACTTTTAAGTTAAAAAGAAACTTTTTTACCCTACTTATAAAAGGTAACTTTGCTCCTGCGTTATTTTGTTTGTCTCCATATGAAAATCTACTCATAATACCACTATCCTATGAATGCATGGATGAAGAAAACCTTTATATTCCCTTCAATTAAGTAATTTAATTACAAAGAACCCTAAAAACGGTTCAAAATTAGTAAATGAAAACACTAAAATAGTGTTTTTTAGGTTTAAAAAAAAGGTTTGTGTAGAACACAATGGAAACAATATTGAACGCTAAAATTGCTACTGGAAAAAAAGAATTTACACTGGAATTTGATAAAGAAAAAGAAATTATTTTGATCAAATCAACCCAGCAACCAGAGAAAAACAAAGCGAATAAAGAAATTATTAAAGAATTAAAAAAATTCTTCAAAGTTGACATCCAAATTGTTTTCGGACTTACGAGCAAAGAAAAAAAAATTAAAATTTATTTGCCAAAAGAACAAGTTTTAGAAAAACTAAAACACACAAACTAATTTTATAAAACCTAAATTGAGTAATGCAACCTAAATTCAATTAAAATTGAACGAGAAGTTGTTTTATTAATTTACAAATTAAAATGCCAAAAATTAAAGGAGAAGTGAAATTATGGCTAAGACATATTTAAGTGCAGTAAAGTACGAAGTGCTTGCAAATTATGAAGTACAAGGAGTAGTTGAGAAACCAGACATTGTTGGAGCTATATTTGGACAATGCGAAGGATTACTTGGCGAAGACATGGATTTGAAAGAATTACAACAAGCAGGAAAAATTGGCAGAATAGAAATAACTGTTAACAAAGGAAAAGGAACAACAAGTGGGGAAGTTATTATCCCAAGTTCTTTAGACCAAGTTAAGACAAGTATTTTAGCTGCAACAATTGAAACTGTTGAAAAAGTTGGACCTTTTGAAGCTAAAGTAAAAGTTTTGAAAATCGGAGACACTCGAAAAGAAAAAAGAGATGTTATTGCAGACAGAGCAAAGGAACTTCTAAAACACATGCAAAAGTTTGAAGGAGTAGAAAGTTCAGAACTAGCTCAAGAAATCAAGAGTGATATTAGAACAGAAAAAATAATTAATCTTGACGGACTACAAGCTGGACCTGAAGTAGCAAACTCTTCAGAAATAATTGTTGTTGAAGGAAGAGCCGATGTATTAAAATTACTAAGCTACGGAATAAACAACGCAGTTGCAATGAACGGTGGAAATATTGATACTCCATTAATTGCATTATGCAAACTAAAAACTGTAACTGTTTTAATTGATGGAGATAGAGGCGGAGAATTAAATGTTAAAAAATTAGCTTCATTAACAAAAGTTGATTTTGTAGCAAAAGCTCCTGATGGAAAAGAAGTTGAAGAATTAATGCAAAAAGAAATATTACAAGCATTAAAGAAAAAAGTTCCGTTCAGTGAAGCATTCAGTGCAAAAGAATCTTCTAGTGAACAAACACAAAACTTCCCTCAAAGAAATGATTTTAGACCAAACTTTGAAAGAAGAGATTTCCATAACAATAACAGGGATAATTTCAGACCAAATAACTTTCAAGGAAGAGACAACTTTAGACCTCAACCATTCGGTCAAAATAGACACGATGATAGAAGTCCTAGACCATTCCAAGGAAGAGACAATTTCAGACCAAACTTTGAAAGAAGAGACAACTTTAGACCAAACTTCAATAATGGTCCAAGGGATAACTTCAGACCAAATCACTTTAATGGAGGAAGAGATAATTTTAGACCAAACTTCCAACCACAAGGCGGAGAAATTGTTAACACTCCAAGAGTAGAACTACCTCAAGAAATTCCAAAAGATGTAGAAAAATTAAGAAAAGTATTTGAGAAATTGAAAGGAAAGTCAAAAGCAACTCTACTTGATTCAAAGAAAAAGAAAATCAAAGAAGTAGATGTGAAGGACTTACTAAAAGAAGTTCAAGACTCGAAGAAAAAAGTGGATACAGTAATGTTTGATGGAATAATCACAAACAGATTGATTGAAGCTGCAGGCGCAAAAGGAGTAAGCACTATAATTGGTGTTAAGAAAGGAAATATTACTCCAAACGAAAAAGTAAAAACATTCACAATGTAAATAACTATTTTTAATAGTGGAAAGGAGAAATCCTTTTCACTATAATATTTTTTTTAAAATTAATAAAAAAAGTTAAATAAAAAATTAAAAATAATTATAAATAAAAAAATAGAAATTAGACAAAAGCATATTTGCTTTTGTCCAAAAATACTAATTTTTACCTTCTCTTAAAAGGTCTTGAAACTTGCTCAACTTCTTCGATTGGTATTACTAAAGCATTATTGAACATTAAGAACAATGCTAATAGGAACAAAGCTGCCCAAGCAAAGAAATAAGCTACTGGCTGAACAAGAGCAGTTGCTGCCTGTCTAGAAGTCATACTCATTTGCATTGCAGGAACCTGTGCCCCTGTAATTTGATATAAAGAACTCTTACAATCTTGGAATCTTAATTCAGCTAAAAGCTGATCTGATCCAACAAGAGCAGATAATTCATTTATTCCTGAGAACTCAACACATTTATTGAAATCCCTAACTGACTGCCAAGAATCAAACATCACAGCAGCTGACTGTACAAGCATTAGAACAGTTATTATTCCTAAAAAAACTCCAAGAACCTGAGTCCAACGAAATTCTTTAGTTCCAAGCCTGAGCAAAATAGTCTTACGCACAAACATCACCTTTAGTAATAACAATCAAAAACCCATATTTAAGCTTATGGCGAAGGCCTTAAACTTAATTAAAATACACTTATCTTAATAACAATCAAAAAATAATAAATTTGATTGCATTATAACTTAACCAAAAAGAGAAAACTCGCAAAAAAAGTCAAAAGTCAAGGTTTAAAAAAACACTTCAAGAAACATTTTCTTATACAACATTAAAAGTGTTGCAAAAAAAACAAAAGGGGCTCGTAGCCTAGCGGTTATGGCACCACCCTTACAAGGTGGGGGTCGTCGGTTCGAATCCGACCGGGCCCATTAAATTTAATAATTAAAAATCACAAAAACTTTCTTCTTCAAAAAACCCTGCCAACCAAATATTAATAATAACCACAATCTTACTATTAATACATGAAAAAGATTTTATTAATTTTATTATTGCTTTTTAGCATAAATTTTATTTATGCAGAAGATGCTAATGTTAGTTCTATTTATCCCACAACCATTGGAGAAATGAGTACTACCGTAACTTTGTATGGACAAGGAACGATAAGCGGACTTAAAGAAGGAGAAGAAGCAAAATTTCAAACAATAACTTTCCAAAGCACACCTCTTCAAAATGTTAAAATAATCAAAGAAGAATTAATTGTAGATGGGGAAATTTTTTATCCATCTAACCTACTTGACAAATTTGGAAACAAATATGTTTTATTTAATATAACAAAAAATGGAAATTTTAGTTATGAAATAATTGCTGACATAAATGTAATTGCAGCAACACCCGAATTAATTGATTTAAATATAAATAATCCAAATGACGTGGTAAAACAATACACTCTTCCAAGTGAAAAAGTAGAAAGTGATTCAATAGAAATAATTAATCTTGCAAAAAATAAATTAGTAACAAACAACTTCATTGATACTTTAAACACAACAATTCTATGGGTTAATGACTATGTTGAATATGCAAAAGGAGATGAATTTAATAAATATTATTTACAACAAAAAAGTGCTGTTGAGACACTATTGAATAGAAAAGGAGTTTGTGATGAATTTGCAAACCTTGCAACAGCATTACTTAGAGCAAAAAATATTCCAACTAAACTAGCAATAGGAATAACTTATGATGGAACTAATTGGGGAAATCACGCTTGGTTAGAAGTGTATAATGAAAAAATAAACGCATGGATCCCTAGTGACCCGACATTTAGAGAAACAGGATTTGTTGATGCAACACACATAAAAATGGGTTCATTTAGTGATGTGTCCTTATCTTTAGCAAAAGCAACATACCCTTCTACTGCGAATGTTTCTTTTGACACACAATCAAAATTACCAAAAGTTGAAATAAAAAATTTAAAATATTTTAATTTAGTAACATTAAGTACAAAAGAACAAGAAATAAAAGCAAATACTTGGAATGAAATAAAAGTTCAAATAACTAACAACACTAACCGAATCCTAAACGCTCCTATAAGTATTAAAGAAAATTATACCGAAATGTTTTTCCAAGAAAAAAGAAAAACAGAAATTCTTGCACCAAATGAAACTAAAGAAATTTCTTTTAAAATATTTCCTATAATAGAACTAGAAGAAAACCAAATAGCGAAAGGAATACTGACTTTTAATAGTCTTTCAGAACCAATAAAACAAAATATTACTATATCAAAAAATGAATTAAGCAAAAATGGAGAAATGGTGATTGAAGATATTACACCAATAACACATGAAGGATTATTACTAATTCAAATGAAAGCAACTAACTATTTTAATGCAGATAAACAAATTGATTACAATGTAACAAGCCCTTCTTTTACAACAACTCAAAATGAAATAATTCCTAAATTTAGTTCAAAAATAATTGAAGTAAAAATTGATAATTATAAAAATGAAAATTATTTAATTCAAATACAAACCCCTACAAGCATATACACTCAAACAATAACTACTTCAAAACAAGAACTAATCACTCCAAAACCATTAGAAAAACAAACAGTGGCAGAACAAAAAATTGATCCAACAGATGCAAATAACAATGGAGAAATATTATCAAAAAACCCTTTAATTTTAATGATTGGAATACTTATTGTAGTAGGGCTACTACTACTAGGCCTATTTTGGACAAACAAAAGATATGTCTAGAAGCACAAAAAAGCAGGTTTTTAAACAATACTTGAAAGAAGAATAAATAATAAGCGTTTGCAAAGCAAATGCATAATTTAAGCAGCGATCGTTGTCTAGTGGCTATGATTCGTCCTTGCCAGAACCTTAACTAAGGCATTGCAAACCATGTTTGCGATGCACAACAAAAGCAATAGCTTTTGTCAGGTTCATGAAAGTATTTACCCCTTGCTAAAACAAGGAGTAGAAAACAAGTAGTGGGTTGCAACTAGGACGGGGCCCGGGTTCAATTCCCGGCGGTCGCACTTATTCTTATTTTAATTTAATGTACACGGCGCCAAACAAAAAGAACACCTATTTAAAGTTTAAAATTTAAACATTAAGTATGAACTTTAACCCAACAAAAAACAAATTAACAATAAGCATTGCTATCCCAGCTATTCTTTGGATTATAAATTTTCTAAGTAGTGCTTTTGGAGGGGTTGTTTGCATGGATTGCACTGCAGAAATTGCACACCAAATGTGGATTAACTGGAACATAACTACTTTTTTCTGCGCTATTGTTCTTGCAGTAGTTCTTTATGTTGTTTACAGTCTTATCCAAAAAAAGTAGCGCACTTAACTTTAAAGTAACCTGCACGACGGTCGCACTTATATTTATTTTAATGATTAGTAAAAAAAGATTTATTTTCTCTTCTTTATCTTACTCTTCTTAGTAACAACTGCTTTCTTGTGTAACACTCTATGAGCAAGAATTCTTTTTATTGAAGTAGAAGAATCATGAGTATTCTTTAATTGAGAATAAACACTAGCTATTGCATAATGATAAGCTATTAGACAAGGCGCTAATGCAAAAGCAGCTCCTGCTTTGAATCCTATTGAAATAGCTAAAGGTTCAATTAAAAAGAATTTTAGGAAAATTGAAGCAAAACTACCTAATGCAAGAGTGATAAAAGAAAACATCAAAAACATTACAACAAAAACCCACAAAATAGGTGAAAAAGATTTAATCATTTTACCATGAGTAAGAGCCCAAGAACGCATAATAGCATCTTTAATTGAATAATTATTTTCATTACAAAATACTGTTGAAGAGAAAAATACTCTTCCAAAATTATAAACTACTAAAAGAGTATAAATTGAAAGTGAAACTATTAATGCAAAAATCCATAAAGAACCAGGGAAATAAGAAACTAATATAAAAAATAACCCTGTTAAAATTAAATATAAAAGTTGAGAAATTCTTAACTTAGAGTTAATATTCCAAATAAGAACATAAAATGCTTCTAAAAAAACTAATTGAATTAAATTCATTAATTTTTTAAAATCCATGTTAACTACTTTTTCATTTTTACTCTTCAAACAATATTGAATAAGAACAACCAAACCTAAAAACAAAGTAAAATATAAAATACAATAAAGTGATAATGCAATTGGTTTAGTTGTTGAAGTATAAACTAAATTCTTTTCAAAAATAGAAGGAAGAATTATCAAAAAAGGTAAAGAAACCCAAAAAAATAATAAAAACATTTTAGCTTTATCTACAGACATCCAAGAAATAGCTGAAGAAACTATTTTATCATAATTCATAATTTAGAACAGACTTTTATTGTATAAAAACATTACTATTCAAAAAAGAACTTCATCAATTAAGGGTTTTATTTGTGCAAAAACATCTTCCTTTGATTTATTTGCATCAATCAAGCGAATATTTTCTTTTGGAAAAAGTTTTGGGATTTGTAAAAAATAAGTTCTTAAGTTTTTTATAAAATCAAGTTGCCTAAAATTATCAGTTTGTTTTCTTTTTTCTGAATCAATTTTATCAGAATTCATTCTTCTTACTGACTCTATTGGTTCAACATCTAAAATAAATGCAACACTCGGAGCCAAAAGAGGAGCATTTAATTTAACACACAAATTCAAATCAGATCCTTGCACTGTTTGGTAAGCAACACTACCATATTTGTATCTATCTGCAATTACAATAAAATTTTTATCTAAAGCAGGTTGAATAATATTTTCAATATGCCATTTTCTATCTTCAATAAAAGCATATAAAATTTCTTCAGCCAAATCATTCGGGCTCTTTTGAGCTTTAAACAACTCTCTAACTTTTTTACCATAAGGTCCGTTAGTTGGTTCATCAGTAATTAAAATATTATCATACTTTTTACTTAAACCATAAACATATTCAAAAGTTTTTCTAATCATTGTTCCTTTTCCACAACCAGGACCGCCATCAAAAGCAATAAAAGTGCCAGTCATAAAAAAACACCTTATTTTTCTAAATACTCTTCAACAACATCCAAAACTTTTTTATGAATTACTTCAATTGGAAGAGGAGCACCATTTTCTGAACAATTAATTAACTTCCAACCTTCTTTCTCAACCAAATCAAGATAAGCTCTTTCTGCATCTTTTAAATGTTGTAAATCTGCTTCATGAATATCTCTCTTTTGCCCGCCAACATATGCACGAACACCTTTACTATCAACTAACTTTTGAGCAATCTCACAAGGCATAAAAAGTAAAATAGTCAAATCAGGCTGAGGTATTTTAAAAAAATTATATTCTAAATCTTTTAACCAATTAACAAACTCTTCTCTTTTTTCTAAATCCTTTATTTTTCCAGCCTGGTGACCCATACTAGCTGAAACATAACGATTACTAATAATTACTTTACCTTCTTTGATCCAAGGATGCATTTTAAACGCAGCATCATACCTATCTAAAGCATAAAACATAGAAGCAACTTTTGGTTGAACCTCACCAGCAGAACCATATTTTCCATTCAAATAATTTTCAACTAATCCAGCACTTTTTTCTCCATACTGTGGAAAATCAATATATTCTGTTTGAATTCCTTTCTTTTGTAAAGATTCAATAAGTAATTTACTTTGAGTAGCTTTACCAGAACCATCTGTGCCCTCAATAACAATCAGTTTCCCATTAGACATTATTAAACCCCCAAAAACTCTTTGAAAGAGTAATACATGAACTCCTTAAAAACAATTACTACTAAAAAAGCTTGAAAATTAGGGCAAAAGCCAATGTTTAAAAAAGAAACCAAAAGTAATTAATTTATCTAAAAGGCAAAGCCTTTGTATGTTAAACTCAACAGCGGCCATGCGAGCTCTAAGCGACCAAGTAAAAGCCTTGCTTTTACAGGTCAAACAAAACATCAGTTTTGTTTTGAGCTCAGACGTGAACCGGCTGGGCGGTTCTGCGTTCGTGATGTAATGGTAGCATAAAAGCCTTCCAAGCTTTTTGTCGGGGTTCAAATCCCCGCGGGCGCACTTAAACAAAACTAATTCTTATTATTCAAACAAAATTTATTTTCTTTTGGGATGGTAGCACTTTTCTTGCAAGGCAAAGAAAAGGGCTACGTGCCTGAATCCCCGCGGGCACACTTAAAAAAATAAAACTAATTTTTATTCAAAATGTTTTCTCAAATCAAAAAAAGTAAATTTTTTTGTTTTAGGGGAATAAAAAGTATTATGAACTCCAAGATCAAGAAATCCTTTTTTAGTTAAAAAATTAACACCCATTTGAAAAACAGGCAAAGCCTCATGAACCCTTTTTGCTAAAGTATGATCTTTCCCATGAAGAATTTCCACCATAGTTTCAAGATTTACAAAATCAGTAACTAAAAAAGAATATTTTCCAGAAACAAAAGCAAACTCTGGAGCAACTACATCAAAACATTTATTATAAATTGAATTCTCTATAAGCTCTCTTGCTTCAACAAGCGAATTGAACTGAGACAAAGCCAAATCATGATTTGGAGAAAACTTTTGTTTTATTTTTTTATTTTCAATAACTTTTACAAACAAATTCCTTTTCCCAATTTTCATTTTAAAAAACCCATTGCCTATTTCACCACGGGCAGAGAAAAGATTTTCAAAAAGAACACTACCGCTTTTTGAAAAATTCCCTTTACTTTCCCTTATCTTCAAAAAAGCTCTAAATACATTCATAGGAATACTTGGATCCAACCTAATCATCCTATGTGCACGCGCAGAAAAAGCAATTCCTCCTTTAATATCAATAACAAAAGAATTTGTCGGCCTAACCCATTTAGTTGATTTTTTAGAACGCTTCAAGCCAGGATTTAATTTTTTAAGAACAGATATTCTTTTTTGCATGAAGTAGTAAAGAAGAAACTAAATAAAATCCTTCCTTTGAAGAAAAGAAATGTTTTTATTTAAGAAAAAATAAGTAAATGCAGGGTGATTAACTAATGGCATGCGGATGTTGTTGTTCAGTAGAAAAGAAAAAACCAGTTAAAACAACTAAGAAAAAACCAGCTACTAAAAAAAAGTAATATTTAACTTTACGGTGTGTTGATTAAATTATTGAAAATCAACACTCCACAAGAGTTAAATAAACATTAATCTAATTCTATATTATGCAAAAAGAAAAAAAATTGAAAAGCAATCAAAAACTTGCACTTGAGCGAATTTATAGATTATTTGAACTTGCAGAAAAAATGAATGATGAGGGAAAAGAAAACTATGTTAAAAGATATTTGACTCTTGCAAAAAAAATAAGTGAAAAATGTAGAGTAAGTGTGCCAAAAGAATTAAAGAAAAAATATTGTAGAAAATGCTTTTTGATGAATATTACTCAAACAAAAAAAGAACCCTTTCTCATAATTAGTTGCAAAACATGCAAATATGCAAAAAAATATACTTTAGAAACTAAAAAGAAAGACTAATGAACTAAAATAAAATAACTTTTTCAAATCACTAAAAATCAAGCTTTTTAAGGCTTTCTAAGAGGGTTTTTTGTATTAAGTCTGATAGCTCTTCTCAAGTAATTGAGGATTGAGCAAGTATCGACTGCAAAATTGTCAAAGGTGATTATAAAATGGGAATACAAGATGTGCCAGCAGACTATTTAATCGAAGAAACTGCTACAAAATTAAAAGAAGAAATAACACAACCTGAATGGGTACAATTCGTAAAAACTGGTGTACATAGTGAAAGAGCACCACAAAGAACTGATTGGTTCTATGTTAGAATGGCTAGTATAATGTACCGAGCTCACAAATGGGGAGTACTTGGAACTGAATCTTTGAGAACTTATTATGGTGGAAGAAGAAACAACGGAGTAAAAAAAGAACACCATTACAAAGCAAGTGGAAAAGTAATTAGAACTTGCGTACAAGAACTTGAAAAAGTTGGATATTTAGAAAAAGCAAAACCAAAAGGAAGAAAACTTTCTGTAAAAGGATTTAGATTACTAAATTCTATGTCAAAGATTGCTGAAGCGAACTTAAAAGAAGGAAAATACGCAAACAAAGCAAAACCAAAGAAAGCATTTGATGAAAAGAAGAGAAAGGAAGTACAAGATACACTTAAGATGCAAGACAGGGGTCATCAAAAAGTAGACCCTAAAGCAACTCAAAAAACAAGTAAGAAAAAAGAGGAGAGTGATTAAGAATGGCTAGACACAAAGACAAAGAATTCAAAGACTTCATGATAAGTGAAAGAAAAAAAATAGGGTCTGGCTTGACTAATGCTCCCGTATGGTTAATGCAAAAAGCTGGAAAAAGACTTTGGGCTACAAAACAAAAAAGAACTTGGAAAAATATTGATATGAAAATCAAGTTCAACAAAGCAAAACACAAACAAATAAGAAAAACTAAGAAGAGTGGTGACCACAAGAAACATTCAGCAAGAGTTACTGCAAAGGTACAATGAGGTGCATAAATTATGGCTAAAGACTTTAAAGAAAAAATAATCACAATTAATCTATCAAAAGTGTTTGAAAAACCAGTAACTAAAAGAGTTATTGGAGCAAAACACATAATTTGCGAAGGCGTAAAAAAAGAAACTCGATTAGAAGAGTTCAAAATAAGTAACGAACTAAACGAGTTACTTTGGTGTAGAGGAAGATACAATTCAGCAAGAAAAATAACAATAAAAGTTGTTAAAGATAAAGACATTGCAAGAATAATGTTGCCTACTGAAAAATACGAACCAAAGCAAACTAAAAAAGCTGTTAAAGGAGAAAAAGAAGTAACACCAACTGAAGCAAAAGTTGTTGATACTACTGCTTCAAAAACAGAAGAAAAAGCAAAAGAAAAGAAAACAGCAGCAAAAAAATAGATAATTAATTCAAACTTAGGGGTTTTTTACCCTTAAGTTTCCTTATTTTTATAAATTTACAAGTGAAAAAATTATGAATATAATACGAACAAGAATAATGGGTTCCATCTATACTGGATTATTTGGAATTACTAATGACAAAATATGCTTCCTTCCTTCATCAGTAGATGAAAAAAGTGAAAAACTAGTTGCAAGCACCCTTGATGTTAAAATAATTCGAGCAAGTATTTACGAAAGTCCGCTATTAGCAGTATTTGCAAAAATGAATAACAAATATGCATACTTACCAAGTTTTGCTAGTTTAAAAGAAATAGAACACATTGAAAAAGAAATTAAAGTAAAAGTACTTGATACTGAACAAACTTTAGGAAACTTAATTGAATTAAATGATAATGGGGCAATTGTTTCAAAAGCACTTGCACAAAAAACAATAAAAGCAATACAATCTACGGGTCTAGAAGTTTACCAAACAAATATTGGAAGAACTGAAATAACAGGATCAAGTATTGTTGCTACAAACACAGGATTTTTAGTTAACCCTTATGTTAGTACAGAAGAAGCTCAAAAAATGCAAGAAATATTAAAAGTAAAAGGTGGAAGTAGTACTGCAAACACTGGAGATTATTTAGTAAGAAACTCGATTTTAGCTAATACTAAAGGAATGGTATTAGGAGAACAAACAACTCCGTTTGAAATAAATAAAATTGAAGAAGCACTCGAGTAAATAAATTATAAATTACATTTGTTTTAAAACAAAATAAAGGTGAGATTGATGAAATTTGTAGTAAAAGGAATATTTTTAAAAAGAGGAGAAGAACATAAATTCACTAAAGAATTTGATGTAGAAAACGAAAAAACAGCTAGAGAAAAAATATACGCAGAACTTGGAAGCAAAAACAATTTAAAAAGAAAAGATATTAAGATTAGTGAAATAAAAGGAGCAAATTAAAATGGCACAAGAACAACCCAAAAAAAATGTTACTGTTAATGAACAACAACTAATGCAAATGGCAAAACAAGAAGAAACTGCATTAAACCAAAGACAGGAAATGCTTGAAAAAATCGCACACATGCTTGGGGAAACAATTACTGCAAAAGAAATACTAACTAATGCACAAACAAACAAAGGAAAAGTAATGTTCAATATTGGGGCAACAATACTAATAGAAGCACAAATAACTAACACAGAAAAATGCAAAAGAGCATTATCAGAAAACGCTTACAAAGAAGACTCAATTGAAGAAACTTTGAAATGGTTAACTAAAAAAGAAGAACAAATTAAAAAACAAATGAATAAAGTTCAATCTGAAATGGCTTTAGGGCAAAATAGATTAACTAATTATATCGGATTACTAAGACAAGTTGATACTGAAAAGAAAAAAATGATTCAAAAAGCAAAACAATCACCCCCAACACTCTCAAAATAAATTCTAAATTTATAATTACTAAAAAGAGATGAAGGATATGTTTGGCTTTTTAAAACAAAAATTAGCTGATTTTGGAAATAAACTAAAACAAACTATTTCTAAAGAAGAAATAAAAAAAGAGGACGTTAAAGAAGAAGCAAAAATAGTTGAAACTAAAAAAGAAACCCCTATTTTACAAAAAGAAACTAAAACAAAAGAAATTGAAACTAAAGAAGTTAAAAAAGTTGAAGAAAAAAAACAACCAATAAAGGAAGAGAAAAAAACAATACCTAAAAAAGAAGAAAAAATTGTTCTTATTGAAGAAAAAAAAGAAATAAAACCAAAACAAATTGTTGAACCAAAAAAAGAATTACTTATTGAAACTAAAAAAGAAGAAAATGATAAAATCCAAGTTGAAAAACAAAAACTAAAAGAAATAATTCAAGAAACTAAACTTGAAGAAAAAAAACCTACTTTAAAAGAAACTACTCCTATTCAAGAGGTACCAAAACCAAAAGGAATTTTAAGCAAAATATTTGGATTAGGAAAAAAAGAAGTTAAACCAATTATTATAGAAAAAAAAGAAACTAAACTTGAAGAAAAAATACCGCTAAAAGAGACTATTTCTAAAGAAGAAACAAAAAAAGAGGAAATTAAAGAACTTGTTAAAGAAGTTCCAAAAGAAAAAAAAATAATCGAACCTGTTAAAGATAATATTATTGAACCAATACAAAAAAAAGAATCAATAAAGATTGAAACTAAAAGAGTAATTGAAAAACCACTTGTAAAGGAAAAACTTGCAGAAATTAATCCTTTTGAAGAAATTGAAGAAGGAGTAGAAGAAGCTGAAGAAGAACTAAATGAAAAAGAAGAACAACCAATGCAAAAAGAAAAACATAGAGATATTCGTGTTGTTAAAGTTGATGAAGATAAAAGAGAACTAAAAGCAAATATTGGGGTAGGTGGAGGACTAAAAGGATTAATATTTGGCGGAATACAAATAAGCGAAAAACAAATTGAAGATTTGTTATGGGAATTAGAATTAAGTTTAATTGAAAGTGATGTAGAACAAGATGCTGCAAGAGAACTAGTTAGTCAAATAAAACAAAGACTCGTAGGTAAAAAAGTTTCTACTAAAAACATTGATGAATACTTAAAAGAACAAATAAAAGAAATACTTACTAATATGATGGAAACTGAAAAAATAAATGTTTTAGATAAAGTAAAAGAAGCTAAAAGTAAAGGAGAAGTATACAAAATCTTAATACTAGGCCCAAATGGCGCAGGAAAAACCACCTCTATTGCTAAATTAGTTCATTACTTTCAAAAAAATAAATTAACTTGCATACTTGCTGCAGGAGATACATTTAGAGCGGGAGCAATTGACCAAATAGAAATACACGCAAAAGCACTTAATGTTAGAGTAATAAAACACCAATATGGAGCGGACCCAGCTGCAATTGCTTTTGATGCAATTAGTGCTGCAACTGCAAGCAAAATTGACGTAGTTATAATTGATTCAGCAGGAAGACAAGAAACTAACAAAAACTTAATGGAAGAACTTAAGAAATTAGAAAGAGTTGCTAAACCTAATTTGAAACTATTTGTTGGAGAAAGTTACGTTGGACAAGGTTTACTTGATCAAGTAGATGAATTTTCAAAAATAATTGGAATTGATGGATATATTCTTACAAAAATGGATACAGATGCAAAAGGCGGAACTGCAATTTCACTTACTTACAAAACTAAAAAACCAATTATATTTATTGGAACAGGACAAGGATATGATGACTTTGAAGAATTTACTCCTGAATACATTTTGAATAGAATAATTTAAATGAAAAGAAGTTCTAATTATATATATGCAAAAAAGAACTATTCAATCACAAAAATTTAAATTAATTGGGCAATACAAACAAAATAGACAAATACATCAAACACTACAATTTAATGCCATTCAAAAGGACAACCCAAAACTTGCTTTACAAACGTATAAATTTATTCTAAAAAACATGAGAAAAATAAAATCCTTACCAATAATAGATCCAAAAACAGGAATTAGAATTGAAGGCACTTACACAGGAAAATATGCAGGGGGAGAAGGAATAACATTTAGAGTAACTTACAAAAAACAAATGTTTTACTTAAAATTAATAAGAAAATATGTGGGACAAAATTCTCCAAGGGCTTATTTGAATGTTGAAAAAGTATTAACTAAAATTAAAAATAAAATAGGGAGATATAAAGTCAAATTAATAAGACCACACTTAATATACACTCCTCAAAGAGTAGATTCTTTCATGGCAATACTCACTGATTTTTATTCAAAGAACCAAGTAATTCACTTAGCTGAAGAAGGAATAAGTCAAAAAAGATTTGAAAGTGATTTTAAGCCAGAATGTAATGCAATATCAAAAATGATGGAAAAAAATGGAATAGTGGATGTTGAAAGACACAATATGTTCTTTGAGAAAAAAACTGGAACAATTTTATTATTTGATCCTTCTTAAAAAAATTAATATTTTATTCCTTTCAAAGCATTTATTCGTTCTTCAATTGGAGGGTGTGTAGAAAACATACTCTTCAACCACAATCCTTTTGTGTTCTTCAAAGGATCTGAAATATATAAGTGAGAAGTTGCTTTGTTCGCAGCTTCCAAAGGCTCTTTATCTTCTGAAATCTTTTGTAATGCATCTGCTAAACCTAAAGGATTTCTAGTTAACTCAACTGCACTAGCATCAGCCATAAATTCTCTTTTTCTTGAAACTGCGAGTTTAATTAAATTTGCAATTAATGGAGTTAAAGCAGCTAAAATTACTGCAACAATTATTAAAACAAAAAACATTTTGCTGTCTTTTGAATCTGAATTACTATGAGAAGAAAATAATGTAAATCTTAATATTAAATCTGAAAGTAAAACAGCTATTCCAACTAACACTGTTGCAATAGTCATTGTTCGAATATCATAATTTCTAATGTGAGATAATTCGTGAGCTACTACTCCTTGCAATTCATCTCTAGTTAATCTATCAAGGCAACCAATTGTAACACAAATTACTGCGTGATTTGGATCTCGACCTGTTGCAAAAGCATTAATTGCAGAATCTTCAATAATAAACACTTTTGGCATTGGAAGGCCAGAAGCAATACTTAATTCTTCAACAATATTGTATAATTGTTTGTACACTTTAGGATCTGCAACTTTTGCTCCAGAAACCATTGTTACAATTGAATCACAAGTATAATATGAAATTAATGCAAAAATAATTATTAAAATTCCAAAAAAAGTAAAATAACCAAAACCATAAACATTAAGCCCGCCTAAAAGAACTGACATTACAAAAGCTAATACTCCAATTAAAATAAAAAAAGCACCAAACAAAAGATAAGTCATTTTTTTGTTCTCTGAAATCTGTGAGTAAAAATCCATAGCCATTTTGTTTCACCATTAAAAAATTGATTAAAGCAAAACACTTTGTGTGCTTTGCTTTTTTATTAAAACATTTACATCTTTGAGAAATCAACTTTAACACTCTTTCTCTCTTCTTGCGTTGCTGAAAAGAATTCTCTTTCTTTACTCATATTAAACATTCCAGCAAACAAGCTATTTGGGAAAACAACAATCATTGTATTCCACTTCATAACCATATCATTGTAGAATTGTCTAGCGAAAGCAACTTTGTTTTCAGTGCTACTTAATTCTTCTTGAAGAGCTTTAAAATTTTCATTAGCTTTTAGTGTAGGATATGCCTCTGCTACTGCAAAAATACTTTTTAATGCGCCAGTTAACATATTATCAGCTTTTGCTGATTCTTTTGGTGACTTTGCTGACATTAAAGCACTTCTTGCTTGAGTTACTCCTTCTAGAACACTTCTTTCAAACTTAGCATAACCTTTAACAGTTTCAACTAAATTAGGAATTAAATCCGCTCTTCGCTTTAATTGAACATCGATTTGAGCCCAAGCATTATCAACTTGTTTCATTGTTGTAACTAGAGAATTATAAATTGCTATAGCTCCAACTATTATAACTAAACCAATTATTCCTAAAAACACTAGGATATATTCTATCACGAAAATCACCTAAGTTAATTATGATTAAACACTTTAAAAAGCTATTTGGCTAATGATATTTTAGTGAAACAAAAATGAGTCTAGGAGAAACACTAAGAAAAGCAATGGACAAGTTACAAGGAAGTGCGTCATTAGACAAAGAGACTGTTAAAGAAACTATAAAAGAATTACAAAGAGCACTAATTTCTTCAAACGTAGAAACTATTACTGTTCTAAATATATCTAAAAAAATTGAAGATAATGCATTTAATGAAATAAGTGGAACACTAAGCAGAAGAGAATATATTACAAAAATTACTTATGATGCTTTAGTAGAACTACTTGGAGGGAAAATTGCTCCAGAGTCACCAAAAAAAATACTTTTATGTGGATTATTTGGTGCAGGAAAAACTACTGCAGCCGGAAAACTTGCTAATTGGTATAAAAAAAGAGGACACAAAGTTGGAGTAATTTGTGCGGATGTATTTAGACCTGCAGCTTACGAACAATTAGAAACTAATGCAAAAATTGCTGGCGCAAATTTCTTTGGAATTAAAGGAGAAACTAATGCAGCAAAAGTAGTAAAAGAAGGACTCAAAGCACTTAGTGATTGCAATTTAATAATTTGTGATTCAGCAGGAAGAAGTGCACTTGATGAAGAACTTGTTAATGAAATACAAGACATAAACAAAGTATTTGATGCTGATGAAAAATGGTTAGTTCTTGGAGCAGATATTGGAAACTTAGCAAAAAAACAAGCACAAGCATTTCATAATGCGGTTGGAGTTAATGGAGTAATAATTACTAGAATGGATGGCTCAAGCAAAGGAGGAGGAGCAATTGTTGCATGTAATGAAACTGGAGCTAGTGTTTATTTTATTTCAACTGGAGAAAAAATAAATGATTTTGAAGCATTTGATGCTAATAGATATTTATCAAGAATAATGGGTTATGGAGATTTACAAGGATTACTTGAAAAAGCTAAAGAAGCTGAAATGGAAAACTTAAACCCTGAGGATTTATTAAAAGGAAATTTTAATTTAAGAATGTTCTATCAACAATTACAAGCAACTAAAAAAATGGGTCCACTAAACAAGGTTGCTGAAATGCTTGGACTCAGTGTAAAAATACCTAAAGAAATGCTTGAGAGCGGACAAGACAAAATGGATTCATTTAAAGTAATAATTGATTCAATGACAGAAAACGAAAGAGTAGAACCTGAAGTAATTAACAGAGGAAGAGTAGAAAGAATTGCTAAAGGAAGCGGCACAAGTGTTAATGATGTTAGAGAATTATTAAAACAATTTAAACAAATGAAAAAAATGTTTAAAAAATTTAAAAATGTTCAAAGTGAAAAAGCTATGAAAAACTTTGGAGAGAAAGGAATTGGAGATCTCTTGCGACAAATGCAAGGAAGAAAAGCGGCAAAGAAATTAAGATTAAAATAAAAGATGTGAACTACACTTGATCCCTAAAAAAAATTCATTAAAAACTATAAGTACTGTAAAAAAATTAAACTTTTCACACCCTGCAACAATTGGCGGATCCAATAGAGGAAATGTTTATGTTGGAAGATTACATTTCAAAGATGGCGCAAAAACTAGAGTTGCGATAAAAACGTTTCATAATGGATTGTCAACAGAAACTGCTAAAGCTTATCAAAAAGTAATTAATGATTTAATTTCAGCAGGAATCCCTTTACCAAAAATGGGAATGGCCCTAATACCAGCTGGAACAAAAATAGGCGATTTTAAAATCCCTACTCGTGAGTGGGTTCAAGTATCCCAATTATTTGGTTCTACAAAAAAAGGATCAAAATTAGTTTGGAAAAGCCATCTTGAACTTTCACATAAAGAAGAAAAAGAAGATGCTGCAAAAATGTTTGGAAAAGTTGCTAACCTTGGGTATAGTCCAACAATTGATTTTATTGAGCCTTTTAGACACAAAACAGGAATTGTACCTATCGACATTGATTTACTTGTAGAGAGAAAAGAAAATACCCCTAAAGATAAAATGGAAACTCTTTCAAAAACTTTAAGAAGAATGTGCAAAACAAAAGAAGAATATAGAAAATTAACAATAATTGCATTAAGACAATTATCTATTGAAAAAAGAAAACTTGCAAGACAAAAATTTTTAGAAAGAATTGAAAACTGGGAAAAAGAACACCACTTAACAAACTCTATGAAAGTATAAAAGAAAAATTTATTAAAAAGAAAGTTTATTTTATATTTATGAAAAATTTTATTAAATTAATATTTTTAATAATGCTAATTTGGTTTTGTATAAACACAAGTGCACAAGAATATTATGCTAATATTGAATTTGAAATACAAAATCAAGGAACCACAATAATTAGTGGGCCAACAAATTATCCTGAACTTAATTCTAAAACTACACAAGAACTAACATCTAAAAATGGTAAAACTTGGACATTTTTGATTGATACTAATGAAATTTTTAGTGAATACTCTTACAAAATAATTTTGCCAGAAAATACACAAATACAAAAAATAGAAACAACTAGCACTTATTTTTTAGAAACACAAAATGGAGCAATTGTAATAGAAGGATATGGGGAAAATATTAATTTAAATTTAAAAATACTTTATACCCTCACACAAACTAACTCTGAAATACAATTAATACCAATTCTTGGAGGAGTTTTAATTTTAATCATAATCGGGTTTATTTTATTTACTCAATTAAAAAAACAAAAAAATATCCCTTTAGCAGAGGGGAAAAAAAATAGCATGTTAGAAAATACTTTTGATGTAGATACACTTTCTGAAAGACAATTAGATATTGTAAAACAACTTGAAAAAAAAGGCGGAAAAACCACTCAAGCAGAAATACAAAAAATACTAAATCTGCCAAAAGCTTCACTATTTAGAAACATTTCAACTCTTGAAAAAAAAGGAATAATAAAAAAAGAAAGAAAAGGAATGACTATGCTTCTTACTTTACAAAAGAAACGAAACTAATAATTTTAGTTAATTCTACTTGTTTCGGTTTGTTCCGGGTAAAGTATAATAGTTGTTCCGCCTACATATAGTGTAAGGTGATATAAAAATGGCAAACAAAATAATTGCTATATTGATAGGATTAATGGTCTTAATGCTAGTGCCAATGGCTTTAGCTGAGGACACAAATACAAACACAGACATAAATCCAAATATGGAAGTAAGTGTTGACTCAAACATTACTCCAAATGATGAAAGAGAAGCGAGAACTATGCTTTCACCATACGGAGCAGAAGTAAGAATGTTACAATTAGAAAAATCTGTAACAAGAAATATTTTATTAGGAAATGCAGTATTGCAAGTAATAACTAAGAATCACGCGGATTCTAACATTATAGAAGCAGAAAACATATTAAATTCATTAGAAATGCTTCTTGAAGAAGTAAAAACTACTCCTACTGATGGAGACAAAAATATATTAGTTCAAACTTTTGTTGAATTAAAAAAAGAAGCAAGAACTTTAAGTACAGATTTTAAGAAACAAACACAAAATCTAATAACTTCTCAAGATAGAAAAGAAATAATGACACAAGTAAAAGAAATTGATCAAAATCAATTGAAAAACATAAATAATTCTATAAAAGAAATAGTAAAAACATTCAATGCAGAAAAAATAAAAGAAAAATTCAACTCTATGGGAATAAAAAATGAAGAAATGATTGGAAGAATAAGAAATGGAGACATGAATTTAAAAGAAATCAAAGAATATGCATTAAAAGAATTTAAAGATATGAATGTAATGGAAAAGAAACAAATTGCAGCAAAAATGAGGAATGACTCTATAAAGAAAATAATTGAACAACGAGAAATTACTCAAAAAATGATAAAAAATTTAAGAGAAACCTTAATGAATAATATCCAAAAAAGAACTGAAAACTTAAATAATTGGATAGAAAGAAAAGCTATTGACGCAAATGCGAACGGAGATTTTAATAGAGCACAAAGATTAACAGATCAAAGCGAAAGATTACAACAAATAATTGAAAGAATGGAAGATAGAAATGGAGGACGGAGACAATGAAAACAAAAATACTAATAATACTCCTAATAGTATCAATGCTATTATTTGGGTGTACGCAAACACAAGATCAAATAAACGTTGATAACAATAACCAAATTCCAACTGATACAAACTTAAATCAAGAAAATCAAATAGTAGAACAAGAATTAAATGAAGGTTGGATAAATGAAAACGAAGTAATAGATACAGGAAGTGTAATTTAAAAAAATAAAAAATAACTTAATTATAATAAAGGTAAAAGGTGTAAAACCTTTTACTTTTGTTAAAACAAATATTTAAAACAACAAAAAAACAATACTATTTGACTAAAATGATTACAATTATTCAAGAAGCTGTTCTTCTAATAGGGACTATTATTGGAGGAGTAACTGACGCAAAAACAGGATATATTTACGATTGGATAACTCTACCAATGCTAGCAATAGGTTTAATTTTTAGTATATTTTTACAACAATGGAATAATTTAGTTTTAGCAGGAATAGTTTTTTTCTCACTTTATTTTTTATATAAAACAGGAAAAATAGGCGGAGGAGATGTAAAATTATTTACTGCTATTACTTTACTCAATCCAACTAATAATGTTTTTTTCCTCTTTACTGGAATAATTATTGCCTGTGCTAGCGCAATTATATTTTATGCAACATTTTATACAATAAAATATGCGAAAATAGGAATTAATATTAAAGAAAATATAAAAGATATAAAAAAGGCAATAATATTAGCAATATTGCTTTTAGTTTATTTTACAGCACTAATACAATTAAATTTAATGCCACTATTAAATGCAATACCTATAATTATTACAAGTGGTTTCGGGTTAGTTTTTATTGCACTACAAGAAGGGATGAAGAAAAACTTTTTTGAAAAAAAAATAAAACTAAACGAAATAGAAGATGACGAAGTAATTGCTGAAGGCAGGAATTCTAAAAAAATATTAGACTTATTAAAAGGTAAAAAACTTGTTGGAGAAAAAGAAAAAAAATTATTAAAATTAAATAAAATAAAAGAAATAATTGTACTGCGCGAGTTACCTCCTTTCGGGCCATTTATTGCACTAGGGGTAATTATTGCAACAATAAACCCAAATTTGATAATGATTTTATTTAACTAGAAAGTGAAACTTATGAAAATATTAATAACTGGATCACGAGGAATGGTTGGAAAAGAATTACAAAAAGTATTAACTAAACACACAATTGTTGAATTTGATTCTACATTAAATTGTGATATACTCGACGAAGAACAATTAAAGAAAAAAATGAAAGGAGTGAATTGTGTAATACACTTAGCTGGAATTATTGATAACTCCAACCCAAAATTATGGGAAGTTAATGTAAAAGGAACTACAAATGTTTTATCTTGTGCAATTAATTTGAAAGTAAAAAAATTTATTTTTATGAGCTCAACAGGAGTTTATGGGCAAAACAATAATTTGATTGATGAAAAAACACCTATTAATCCAGAAAACGAATATGAAAAAAGCAAAACAGAAGGCGAAAAAATTGTTCTTTATGCTAAAAATAAAATTCATGTTAATATAATTAGAAGCGCAATGGTTTTAGGCGCTAATGATTATTGGAAAAAAATGTTTAACATGCTAAAGAAAAAATACCCTCTTCCACTAAGTGGAGAGAACCATTTTCAAGTAATTTATTCAAAAGAACTTGCGAGAGTAATAGCTAAAGTTGTTGAAAAAGGAAAAAGTGGAGAAATTTACCTTGCTAGCGGGGAAGAAAAAAAAACCTTAAATGAATTTTGTAATATAGTACAAGAGGAACTTGAACTTGAAAAAAAATTAATTCATATTCCTTCTTTTATTGGAATAATTGTTGGAAAATTATTTAACATAAAATTGCTCACAGTAGATAATATTAGGCACCTTGGAAAAGAAAGAAATTATAATACTTCAAAATTAAAAAAAATTGGATACAAACAAAAATATTCTCTTAAAGATGCACTTAAAGAAATTATTAAAGAATTTAATAAAACTAAAAAATAAATACTAAATTAAATTAATAAATTATTTTTTAGTGGTTGCTTTTTCTAATTTTGGCCAATTCTGTTTAGGCCACTTTGCCATTAATTCACTAATTTCATGCCTTAACTCCAAAGCAGAAAGCTTTTTTCCTTCTTTTTTTGCTTTTTTTAAAGCACTTCTCTTAACAATATCAAAAACAGCATCTGTTTGAGTTCGTGTAGGAAGATGAGGATTGGAAATTATTATACGTCTGTGAGATGACCCAGTTAAATTTGATTTTAAAGGAATTGTTTTTGATCTAATCATATCAATCATTTCAAAAAAAATTACTTCTTTAATTTAGCTCCTTTTTTAACGGAATCAACCATTTTTTCTAACTTTGATTTAACTTCAGCTTCTAATTTTGTTTTCTCTATTGCAGAACCAACGTGAACTATATCTGCTCCACTTGAAATACAATCAAAAGCATATTCTGGAGTTCTTACCCCTCCTGCAATAATTAAAGGAACATCAATTGAAGCTTTAGTTTGAGCAATCATTTCCTTTGTAACTGGTTCAGGGGCCCCACCACCAGATTCTAAAATAACTAACTTTGAACCCATATATTGACCTGCTAAAGCATTAGCTGCTGCTAAATATCCTAAGTTTCTTGGAATCAATTGAGCTCTACCCATAAAGCCAACTGCTCTACCTGGTTCTACTATAATATAAGAAGTTGGAATAACTTCAATACCCATTTTTTTAATTGGAAAAGCACTTGCAGTCTGTGCACCGCTAATATAATAAGGGTCATTACTATTTAGCATTGATAAAAAGTAAATTGCGTCAGCCTTATTTGATAAAGTTGCAATATTACCTGGAAAAAGAATGGTTGGGAGCTTACATTTATCCTTAATTGCATCCAAAGTATCATCTAAAAGCTTCCCTTGAGCACCTAAAGATCCACCTACTCCAATAGCACTTACTCCGGCTTTTTCTGCAATAGCACAAATTCTACCAGCGAGTTCAGGAGTTTGATTAGGAGGGTCAATTATTAAGAAAAGCTGACCTGCTTCTTCCTTTAATTGAGCTAATAATTTAGTGTAAACTTTCCCTTCATTCATAACAAAATTGTGCGAAAAGAAGTATAAAAATGCTTCTTCTTGAGGAAAAAATGAGTTAAATTAGAGAACTATTCTTTGTGCCAAAAACAAAGTTTTGGATAAGGCGCCCCTGCAGGAGAAACATTTCTAATTAAGTATTGCCCAACTAATAATTGCCCTTGAACAGTTGGATTAATTATAGCATACCCACTTGTAATTAAATTTTGATTACTACAACTATTACCAACTTCAAAAGTAGTAAAAGGAGGAAGATTCAAACATTTTCTTTTAAGAGATCCAGACAAATCAGAAGAATATTTCATTATATAACATTCATCTGTTGAGGCTCCGCAAACTTGCGCACAAACAAGCCTTGTTTTTTCAAGGTAAATTATAAGTCCAAATTTGTTTGATGAAGTAAAGCAAGAACCTTCAGGGCGAAAAATTAAAGGAGGATACTCCATTCTTGAAACACTATCCTCAATAGCTAATTTAAGTTCAGTCATTTCCCTATCAACACTATTCAAACAAATCCCAGGATAAGGGTCTTCCAAAAAAACATAACTAAAAATAATTATACCTATTACTAACAAAATAATAAAAATTAAAACAAAAATTGAATTTTTTTTAACTTGGGTCATAAAATCAAAACAATAAGGATTTTACTTAAATAAATACTTTGTTATCAAAAGTACAATTTAATAACAAGAAAAACAGCAAATAAGTTATGACCTTACTTGAACAACTTTATATCCCTTATACTTTGAAAAGAGTGAATAGAAGAGGAAAAACTGGAAATAGATTTGAAACAACTGCGGAGCACACGTATTCTGCAATATTTTTAGCAGAGTACTTTTTAAAATTACATCCGCAACTAAATAAAGATAAAGTAATGAAAATGCTTCTTTACCATGATTTTGTAGAAATTTATGCTGGAGATACTTTTGTTGAAAATAATGTTGAACAAATTAAAAAAGAAAAAAATGAAAATAAGGCTTATAAAAAATTAATAAAAAATTTACCAAAAGAAATCGTTAAAGATTTCAAAAACGCTTGGATTGAATTTTTAGAAAAGAAAACTTTAGAAAGCAAATTTGCAAATGCGATTGATGTAATGGATCCAATAATTCAAGCATCGACTGAAAAAGAAAGTTGGATAGAATACCACTTTACTGAAGAGAAATTGAGAAAATACAAAGAACCATATTTGAAAGATTTTCCTATTCTTTTGAAATTCTTTAATGAAATTGTAATTGAACTCAAAAAGAAAAAAATAATCCCTAAAAAATAAGTTAATGTAAAATTTATTTATAATTTAAAAAAAATTACCTAAGATTAGGGTGAATTGGGTCAATTAAACCAAAAATTAATTTCTTTTTTTTATCATCTGCACCAAGAACAAAAATATTTGAACTTTTTGTTATATCATAATTAGAAATTCTTTTTGAATGAAAAAGTTTAGCTAAATTTATTGAAAGCTCTGAATCACTTTCACACAGTTTTTCATATGTTACCCAAGGATGTTTTTCAAGAAAATTTTTTCCTTTAACATTCTCATCCAAATTTTTTGAATAAATAGCTCTCATAAGCCTGCTAAGATCAACTGCTTTTACAATTGGCATTGCACCCCCTTTTGATCCAGCTGCAAGAAATGGAATTATCTTCAAAACATAATGTTTTGGATTAAACTCTCCACTTTTTACTGCTAAATCATGCTGTTTTTTAATTTTATACAAAACAGATCGGGCCAAACGCTGATCTTCAGAAAATTTAACTGCCCTATCCTTTCCCCCAATTCTTGCTCTAAAAACTACTGGTTGCCAACGATGATCATAACCTAAAGTAACTGACATTTCTTTGAGAGATTTTCTTTTCAAAGCACTATTAAGACGTTGACACTTTTTAGGATCATCAAAAAACCTTTCCGCCTGAACTAATTTCTTTTTTGATAATTTTTGCATACAAACATGTATATTATTAAAAATAAAAAACACTCAGTCGGCAAAACACCCCAAGAACTCTTATAAAAGGTTTGGTGGAATTTTAATATTATTTAGAAGGAATGAACAATGACTGAAAGTACTACCACTGAACTAATTACTCAAATTGCGCAAACTACAGGCAAAACTGAAACTGAAATTAAGGGTTTAATTGATGCAAAAGTTCAGAAATTCTCAGGTCTTTTGACTGAACAAGGTGCGTTATACATGGTTCAAAAAGAACTAGGATTAAAACAAGAAACAATGGAACAAGTTAATATTTCTGATCTTAAAGAAGGAATGAAAGGAATTGAACTAAAAGGAACTATTGAAGCTGTTTTTCCTGTAAAAGAATTTGATAAAAATGGAAAAAAAGGAAAATTAAAATCATTTATTTTAAATGATACAACTGGCGGAGTTAGAGTAACTCTTTGGAACGAACAGGTTGATGAATTCTTAATTTCTCGAGGAAACGAAATTGTACTTACTAGTGTTCTTGTAAAAATGTATAATGACACAAAACAAGTTACTTTAGGATTTAACGGAAAAGTTGAAATTAAAAGTACTAATGAAATTGCTCCAGTTAAATTAGCTGAGTTAAAAAGTGGAATGAGTAGTGTTGGGGTTTTAGGAAGAATTATGAGAAAGTTTCCTTGTAAAGATTTTGAAAGTGGAGAACGAAAAGGAAAACTTTGTTCATTTCAAATTGCTGATGAAAGTGCAATAATTAGAGCAACTGCTTGGAATGAAAAAGCAGATGAACTTGAAAAATACAACGAAGGAGATGCAATTGAAATTGAAAATGCTTATACAAAAGAAGGAAGATTTGGAGTAGAAATACATTTAGGGTACAGTGCAGAAATAAAAGAAACTACAAAATCAGTTCCAACTCAAATTGAACTATTAAAAGACCAAATGGAATCAAAAAAAATTGCTGATACTAATGAAGGAGAAAATGCAGTAATTGAAGGAAAAATTAATTCTGTTGAAAAAGGAAATTTATTTTATGAAGTTTGTTCTAAGTGTGGAAAAAAAATAACTAAAACTGAAAGTAGTTATTTGTGTGATTCTTGTGGAGAAACTACTCCAAAGAAAAATCCTGTTGTGTCATTAATACTTGAAGATGAAAGTGGAAATATTAAAACTAATTTATTTGGAAGAGTTGCATTACTTGCAATTGGACTTGAACAAGAAATTTTAGAACAAAAAGTTAACGGAAACGGGGCAGAAATTGTTATTGCAGAACTTAATGCTAATATTGTTGGAAAAACCTTGAAAATATTTGGATACACTAGAATAAATAACTTTAGTGGAAACAAAGAATTTACTGCAAGAGAAATACTTTAATTAAAAAATTATTTCTCTAATTTTTTAAATGCTTCAATTTCTTCTTTTGTATACTTACTATTGTAAACATATTTGTCATCAAGCATATCATGTTCCTTCCAATCTTGTGCCCAATCATCAACATTAAATGAAGCAAGTTCCCCATTTTCTAAATTCCCAACAAATCTTTTTATCCCTGCATTAATTAACATTTTTTTACACATAAAACAAGGTTGAGCATTAACAAATTTAACACTACCATCAGGTTGGCGCTTTACAAAATATAAATAAACACTAGAACCTAACACACTCACTCCAGCTCTTGCTGCATTTAGTAATGCATTTTGTTCAGCATGAACTGAACGACAAATTTCATATCTTTGCCCTGAAGGAATTCCTAATTGACGCCTCATGCAAACTCCTCTTTGAAAACAATCCATTGTGCCTCGCGGAGCACCAATGTATCCAGTTGCAATTATTTGATCATCCTTAACAATAACTGCCCCACCCTTAACACTTAAACAAGTTCCACGTTCTGCGGTTTCTTTTGCAATATTCCAATAATAAACATCTTTTGTAGGTCTGTAATTCAAATCTTTTTTCATTTCCTTATTTTCAATTTGCATATTTATTCCCCCTATATTATTGGTAAATACTTTTCCAATTGAGAAATTAAATCTTCAATTGAACCTGTATTAATTAATGTAAAATCACTCATTGCAATTGGCCCGCCTTTTTCTATATTTTCTATTTCTGCAAAATCACGAGCACGCGCAGATTCTGGTGTTGCTGGTCTATTACGAAGTGCAGTATCAGTTGAAAGAAGAGTTCTTTTTACTAATCTATCATATCTAACTTTTGGTGGAGCAAAAACTGCCACCACTATTAATTGAGAATTATATTTATCTTTTAAAATTTTATATTCACTCCAAGAATATAATCCATCCCCAACAACATTTCCTTTTTTTAATAACTCATCAAATTTAGGAATATTTAGTAATGCATATGCACCCATACCGTGTTCTTTACGAACATCTTCTCTAATTTTCTTTTCATTAACTTCGGTTGGCTCAAGACCCCGCGCTTTAACAATATCAAGAGTAATTTGGCCAAAACGCAAATAAGAATAACCTTTATTTACTAAATAATCAGAAACAACACTCTTACCTGACCCAGTCATTCCAACTAAACAAATTAACTTGTTCATACCTTAAAACCCATACAATAATTGAGTGTAAAAAAACATTTAAAGAGGAAAGGTAGGGTAAAAAAATCAATTAAAAAATTTAAAAAAATTAATTATTAAGATTTTTGTTAGTTACATACACATCAAAAAAATAAAGAGTTTTATTAGATTTATCCACAAAACAATTAATTGTATCTGCATCAACTACTTTTGATTCAGAAAATAATCGCGAACTAATTCTAAAAACTGCTTTTGCTAAAGGAGTTTTTACAAAAGCTCTACTCCCCATACTACACTCTATATCACTAACTAAATTAACTTTATCGGCAGAAAAAAAATCTGAAACTAAAAAACCCCTAAATGTATCTTCCTTTGAATTTGATTTGCTATAAAATAAATGAGAAGGCACAAGTTCAACTTTATAACCAAACAATTGATTATTATGTTTTTTTAAAAATTCTTCTGCTCGCTTGTAACCTTCAAAATGTTTTTCACCACAATGTGCCCCCATTTTTACAAAACAAACCTTTCCATTATGCGAAACACTCCAACTTAAAGTAGTATTTTGCCCTGAATGAGATTTACCAGTATATCCTGATTTAATTACAAACCCTTTGCTTTCAACTACTTCCCCTGCTTTTAATCTCTTTAAATTTGCTGCAATCAAATGGGCCGCTTGTGAAACTTCTTTTGAATGCAAGTTCATAAATTTTTCTGAAGACGCAAAAAATCTTTTAATACCAAAATTTTGAGTCGAAAGTACCTTGAACCCATTAACTGAAGAAACTCTTTTAGAAACTGGTTTGGGTCTCATTCTTATTTTTGCAATAATTTCTTTAATACTTTTCAAAATAACCACAAGCCACTACTAATAAAGAGTGTAAAAAAACATTTAAAGAGGAAAGACAAGTTAAAATTATACTTAACACAACCTCTATCTTCAAATTCCATCTTTTCTAATGAAAAGAAGAGTTAACTGACAAATCAAAAAAATAAATCTTTTTCTCAACTTTATCAACAAAACAGTTATGTAAAGTAGCTTCATCAATGCCTTTGAGAAACAAATAATCTGAAGCTTCACTAATTGCTTTACCAACAGGAGATACTGAAAATCTAGCCAACCCCCCATTACTCAAATCAAGCGCAAGAGAAACTTTTTCACTTGGAAAAAAATCAGAAACTAAAAAACCTTTTGATTCTGCACTCTTCAAATTAGTTTTTTTATAAAAAAAATGAGATGGAACAACTTCTGCTTTATATCCATTAAAAGTATTCTTTTTTTCAAGGAGTGACTTTGCACGTTTGTATCCTAAAAAAGCACTTTCCCCTGTGTGAGCACCCATTTTTACAAAAAAAGTTTTTTTGTTAGAAAACACGCAAAATGAAAGAGTTGATTTTTGACCGGCATAATTACCAGTGGAAACAGATTTTATTACAAAACCTTTTTTTTCTATACTTTTACCCATAAGAAGTTTTGATAAATTTGCTGAAATAATATTTCCTGCTGTTATTATTTCTTTTGAATGAGATTTTAAAAAATTAGGAGAAGATGCAATAAATCTTTTTACCCCTCTTTTTTTAGTGTTTTTAATTATTTTAAGTTTGTTTAAATCTGGTTTGAAGATAGTTTTAATCTTACTTCTGAGCAGAGAAACAACATTCAATCAAAATCAACCAATTAAATAAAGAGCGGAAAAGAATAAAAAATAACCTTTAAAAAAATAAAAACTTATTCCCCCCTAATTACTACATCAACATCAGATTTTATTTCTTCAGCAATTTTTTTCAATTCTGAAAGCTTCATTGATTTTAATTTCCTTGATTTTGGATCAAGCGCAGTTTTTGATTGAAATAATTGCCAAAACCATTTTTCTTTTGGAATGAAATGAGAAATTTCTATCAAATCTTCTTTTGTTAGTTTAGGATACAATGTTGTTCGAAATTCGTGAGGAACTCCACTCGCTTTAAGTAAAGATACTGAATCCAAAATTGTTTCAAAGGGAATACTTGACTGAGTTATTTCATGAAACTTTCCAACAGGAGCCTTAAAATCCATTGCAACATAATCTACTAAATTTTCTGAAAATAATTTTCTTAAAATGTTTGGATTTGTGCCATTTGTATCTAATTTAACCTTAAATCCTAATTCTTTAATTTTTTTTATAAAATCATACAACCCAGGAGAAACAGTTGGTTCCCCGCCAGTTATTACTACACCATCAAGCATTTTCTTTTTTGAATCTAAAAAAGCAAAAAAATCTTTTACCTCAATTAATTCTCTTTTTGATTTTTTAAAATATTTATGAGAAGTTAATTCCTTATTATAACAAAATTTGCACTTAAAATTACAATTAACTAAAAAAACAATGCAAGCAACTTTGCCTGGAAAATCAGTAAGAGTTGTTTTTTGTAAAGCTCCTATGAACATCTAAAACCACTTACCTTCTTTTAAAAATAAACTTAATGAAATTAAAATAAAATTAAAAATAATAAAATAAAAAATAATTTAATAAAATTAATTAACATTAAATCAAATTTTTAGTAACAAAAATAAATTACTAACAAAGGTGCAAAAAAAGCACCTTAAAACAAAAAAACTTTATTCACAACACGATGTACATTTTGGTTCAACTGCTGAATCAAATTTCTTTCGGTCAGCAAATTCTGCTTGTTTACTATCATTCCAATTACTTACAGGTCTAATATATCCTACAACTCTACTATACACTTCGCACTTTGTCTTAACCATTTTTTCACCTCCAAGTGAAACGCTCATTTTATTGCAATAAATTTAATCGTTCATCAATTACTATTCCTTCTCGCAAACCGGACAATACTCATGTTCTCCTTCAATGTAACCGTGAATGGGGCACACACTGAAAGTTGGTGTTATTGAGAAATATGGCATTTTATAATTTGCTGAAATCTTTTTCACTAAATTCTTTGTAGCATCGCGAGATGGAATCTTTTCTCCTAAAAATACGTGAAACACTGTTCCGCCAGTATACTTTGTTTGCAAAGGATCTTGCAAATCAAGTGCATCAAACAAATCAAGTGACAAATTAACTGGCAACTGAGTTGAGTTAGTATAGTACGGAGCTACTCCATGTTCCTTGAATTGTTTTTCATTTGCAACTATAATTCCAGGATATACTTTTTTATCTGCCCAAGCAAATCTTCTTGAAGTTCCTTCACCAGGAGTTGCTTCTAAATTAAATATATCACCAGTATCATTCTGATACACTTGCAACTTATCTCTCATAAAGTCAAGAACTTTAATTGAGAAAGCTAATCCTTCTTTTGAAGTAATATTTTTGTTCATGAAATTTACTAAAGCATCATTCATACCAAGTAAACCAATTGTGGAAAAGTGATTAGTCCAATATCCACCAGTTTGTTCTTTTATTCCTCTTAAGTAAAATTTTGAATAAGGATATAATCCTTGATCAGTTAATCTTTCAATTGTTTTTCTTTTAATCATCAAAGACTCTTTTGCTAAATCCATTAATTTGTCTAATTTTTCAAAAAATTCTGTTTCTGATTTTGCTAAATAACCAATACGAGCCATGTTAATTGTTACAACCCCAATACTTCCAGTCAAAGGATTTGCTCCAAATAATCCTCCACCTCTTTTATTCAACATTCTATTATCTAATCTTAATCTGCAACACATACTTCGTGCATCTTCAGGTTTCATATCTGAATTTACATAATTTGAAAAATAAGGAATACCATACTTTGCAGTCATATCCCAAATACCATTATATTTTGGTGAATCCCAATCAAAATCTTCTGTAATATTATATGTTGGAATTGGGAAAGTAAATATTCTTCCACTCGCATCCCCTTCAGTCATTACTTCGCAAAATACATCATTTAACATATCCATTTCTTCTTGAAAATCGGCGTAAGTTAATTCCATTGGTTTTCCACCAATTATTACTGGATCGTGTGCAATGTGAGCAGGAACTTTCAAATCCATTGTTATATTTGTAAACGGAGTTTGAAATCCAACTCTAGTTGGAACCGCTGTGTTAAAAATAAATTCTTGAATTGCTTGCTTCACTGCTTTTCTATCTAAATTATCATATCTAATGAAAGGAGCTAAGTAAGTATCAAAATCACTAAATGCTTGAGCACCTGCTGCTTCTCCTTGAAGAGTATAAAAGAAATTAACTATTTGACCTAGGGCTGAACGTAAGTGCTTTGCTGGTTTTGAAGCAACTTTTCCTTGAACTCCAGTGAACCCTTCTAATAATAATTGCTTTAAATCCCAACCAACACAATATGCAGCTAAGCAATCCAAATCGTGAATGTGCATATCTCCATTTTTGTGAGCATGTGCTACTTCTTTAGGATAAACTCTTCCAAGCCAATAATTTGAAACTACTCTTCCTGCAATATTAAAATTCATTCCTTGTAAAGAGTAAGCCATGTTTGAATTTTCTCTAACTCTCCAATCTTCTTGAGAAACATATTGATTAACTAATTCAAAATTATTTACCATATCCTCTGTTTTTCTTAACAATTCTCTTTGATGACGATATAAAATGTAAGCTTTTGCTGTTTTATCGTGGCCCCCTTTAATTAAAGAAGTTTCAACTAAATCTTGTACCTCTTCAACTGATACAACCCCATCAACACCATATTTTTCATTTAATCTAATAACAACATCCTTTGCAATAGAATCAGATTTTTCTTTATCAGTACCGCCTACAGCACTAACTGCTTTCCAAACAGCAACAGCAATTTTATCTTCTTCAAAATTGGCTTTAGAACCATCTCGTTTTACTACATACTTAGGCAAAGGCAACACCCCAAACTAATTGCATTATTTTTTTACTAATTTTTTATTAGAAATTTTTAAAATTTCCAAACTGATTAAGCAAGAATTTTGGAATATAAAAAGCTTACTGGTTAAAATTAAGGTAAATGAAAAGAAAACCACTTCAAACCCAAAGTGGTTAGGCAAATTGATAAAATGTCCAACAAATGAGAAAATGAGTAAGAAAAGTGAACAAAACAATAAATAAAAGTTTGGAAATAACTTACGAAAAACACAGAAAAATATTTTTTATTTTTAGAAAACAAAAAAATATAAAAAAATTAATTTAAAAAAATGTTTTGAACTTTTAAAAACAACAGATTTATTAAGATTAAAATTTAAGGAACTTATTATGCCAATTGCAAATACAAAAAAAACAAATCCTCTTAGAAGATATATTAGAGGGAGATTGGAATTTGAAATAACAGGAAATAGAAAAGGCGCACAAAAAATAAGATTTACTCCTGAATTGACAGTAATGATGAAAGAACGCGCAAGAGTGGTGGCTAAAGCATTTAGAAACTCACAAAGAAAACATGGAATCAAAGAAGCAGAAAGTAGAAGAAATGAATCTCAAATTTCAAGACGAAAAAGATTAGAAAGAAAGGCACAAAGAGAACATACACGACAAATACTAAATCCAAGTAAATAAAACAAATTATTTTTAAAAAAACAAAACAAAAGTATTATTAATAATAAAAAATATTTAATAATTATGAAAACAATGAATTTAAAAAAAAGTCCTGCATTAAAACACGAACGAACTGACTTAGCATCAAGACTACTTATGATTAGAAAAGCAATAAACCTTAAAGGACTCTCGCCTGAAAGAAAACTTATTTTAAGACAACGTGCAAAAGACCTAGCAAAAGAATATAAAAAACCATAAAATTAATCTATTAAAGATGGGTCTAAATTAATAAAAAAGTAAAACAAAAAGATTATTAATACCAAATTATGAATATATTAATATGGAAACACCAGTTAGAAAAAGCTCTAGACTACAAGTAATAAGTACAAAAAAACTACTTGGGCGAAGAGTAGCTGTAAGAAAGGAATTAGCGGATGAAATAATAAAACTTAGAAAAGCTGCACAAACGAAAGGGTTGCCACCAACCGTAATAAAACAACTACAACAAAATGCAAGAGCAAAGGCAAAAGCATTTAGAAACTCACAAAGAAAACACGGCGCAGAAGCAGCAGAAGCATACAGAGATATGGCACTAGCTATAAGAGAAAAAAGAAAAAAAATAAAGTAATAATAAAAAATAACTCTAATAATTAAATTAAAACAAATCAATAAGTGGAACAAAAATAAATTTTCCTTCTTTATATCCAACAACTAAAAAATTTTCTCTTCCTAATTGTGTTCTTTTATTAAGCAAACTTATTGATCTATCTAATTGTACTCTTAATTCAGAAACTGGTTTTTTTGTGTGAAGAGAAATTTCACTCAAAAACTTTCCTGGAGAAGGAGGACTTAAATGAGTATAACTTTCAAATTTTTCAGAAGGAGGTTGTCTCAATAATTGATCGACTGAAAACTTATCAGCTTTAGCCATTAACACAAATTGTTTGCCAACATGATAAGCAATTGGTTTGTCTAAATAATAATAATTTTGCCCAAAAACTTTGTTATGAGTATTAACCAGTTTTCTTAAATAACGAATCGTTTCAAGAGCATTACCCTCACCAACATTGCTACCATGCACTTTTTTTAAAATAACTTCTTTTATACCAGGATAATTTCTATTAACACCTAATTTTCTAACTCTCCCACCAGGGACATTAAGTTCTGATTTATTTGATGCTAAACTTAATTCTTTTAAATCTAAATTTCTATGATCCATATTTTTAAGTCTTAAAGCTAATTTTTCAAGTTGAGAAGGAGCTTTTCTTTTAGCAATTAATTTTACACGTTTCACTAATTTTTTTGGAAGTGAGTGAATAACCATATTGTTACCTATCTTAAAAATTATTTATAAAAAATAAAATTACTACAAAATAATTTCACTTTATTTTTTATTTCAACTAACTTAAAATCATCATTTTTATTTTGTAATGCTTGATGCATAAACTCTGCAACTTGTTTCATGTCACTCTCTTTCATTCCTCTTGTTGTTAAAACTGGAGTTCCAATTCTAATTCCACTTGGATCCCAAGGAGAACCTGTTTCAAAAGGAATTGTGTTTTTGTTACAATACATACCTGCTTTTTCTAAAGCTTTTTCTGCATCAATTCCACTAATACCACTCTTTCGAACATCAACTAATAATAAATGATTATCAGTTCCATCAGTTACTAATCTATAACCATGTGATTGAAGTGATTCACCTAAAACTCGCGCATTTTTTACTATTTGATTTGCATAATCTTTAAAGTCAGGTTTTAGTGCTTCACCAAATGCTATTGCTTTAGCTGCAATTACATGCTCATGCGGTCCACCTTGAAGCCCAGGAAAAATTGCTTTATCTATTTTTTCTGCAAATTCTTTCTTACACATTATTGCGGCACTTCTTGGGCCACGTAAAGTTTTGTGAGTTGTTGTTGTTACTACATCAAAATAAGGAACTGGGTTCTCATGAGCCCCGCCTGCACAAAGACCAGCAATGTGTGCAATATCAGCTACACAAAAACAACCTGCTTCATCTGCAATCTTTCTAAATTCTTTAAAATCAATTGAACGAGGGTACGCTGTGTAACCTGAAAGCAAAAGTTTTGGTTTTTCTTCTAAAACTTTTTTCCTTATCTCATCATAATCAAGCATTTCTGTTTCCTTTGAAACTCCATACTGAACAAAATTGTATAACTTACCAGAAAAATTAACTTTGTGTCCGTGAGTTAAGTGCCCACCTTCTGTTAATTTTAATCCCATTGCTTTATCGCCAATATTTAATAGAGCTGAATACATTGCCATGTTTGCTGGAGATCCTGAATTTGGTTGAACGTTTGCATGTTCACTACCAAATAATTGTTTTAATCGATCAATTGCTAATTGTTCAACTTTATCAATAACTTCATTTCCTCCATAATAACGATGAGTTGGATAACCTTCTGAATATTTGTTTGTTAAGTAAGATCCAAGTGCTTCTAAAACTGCAGGAGAAACTAAATTCTCACTAGGAATTAATTCAATTCCTTCCATTTGGCGTTCTTTCTCTGCCAATATATAATTGTAAATCTCTGGATCAACTTTTTTTATATTTTCAAACATACTCAAGCACACCTTGAAAGAAAAAGAAACAAAGCAAATAAAAATGAGTGTGAAACAAAACTGATTTAAAAAGAATGAAAACATTCTATTTTAGATGTTTAAAGTAATTCTACTTGATCCTTCTTTTGCCCCCTCCTTAGGAATAGAGACTCTGTCAAAAGCACTAAAAGAAAACAACATACCTTGTGGAATACTGCCTATGATTTCTGAAGAAAGGTTTGCAAGACAAAAACTAGCTAAAGGAGAAATAAGTCAAAAACAATACGCGCCTGAATTTCTTAAGGAGGCAAAAGAACACTTAAACAAAGTAAGAACAGATATTGAAAGTGCAAATTATATTGGAATATCTTTTTTTGCTGATGCATCAAACTCGCAAATGAAAGTGGGACTCGCAAAACTTGTAAGAGAAATGTTCCCAAACAAAATAATAATAGGGGGAGGCCCTGGTGTTGACAGTTACGCAAAAAAGTTTATGAGAGAAGCAAACCTTGATTATGCATTAAAAGGAGAAGCAGAAAAAACACTTCCAAAATTAATAAACCTCCTTGAAGAAAAAAAGTTTGATGAAATTAAAAAAATAAATGGAATTGTTTATCGTAAAAACAATAGAATTAATGAAAGAAAAGCAGCATTTCTTAAAAAAGAAGAAGTTGAAAAACTCCCTCTTGTCTCAGTCAAAATGATGGTAAACAAAAATAGAGATATGGTTGGAGTATACACTGAAAGAGGATGCCCGCATGCTTGTGTGTTTTGTTCAGTTCCAAGAAAAGAAAATTGGGCCCAAATCTCAGAAAGTACAATAATTGATGGCCTCTTAGAAATAGCAAAAAATAAAGATATTGCAAGAATTGGATTTGAAAATGATTTAATGTTTGCAAACAAAGCTAGAGCAAAAAGAATATTAAAAAAAATAATAGAACTAAAACTCAACAAGAGATTCTCTTTCTCAGGAATGGCTACGGTTGATTCTATGCTAAAGGAAGGTGCAGTAGATTTAGAATTTATCAAATTAATTAAAAGAGCAAATTTCAGCCAAGTAACTTTAGGGACTGAATCACTCAGCGACAATACTTTAAGAGAAATAAAATCAGGAAGATACACTGCAACACAAGCAATAAAAGTTGCTGATGCACTCAGACACAACGAAATTAGAGGAAGAAACTTCATGCTTGCTGGAGGGCCAGAGACTAGCGTAAAAGATTTTTTAGAATCTTTCTATAGATCAACTAAAAGAAACTTTGAAGGAAAATCTCAATATGAAGAACTATCTTTTTTCCAAGTATGGGAAAAAAATCCACTCCTTGCAAAAGCAAGAAGAGAAGGACTAATCTATGATTCAACTGCAAGACAAATAAAAAATCCTGCTAGGGTAAGAGTTACAACAAAATTATTTATCATGCCAAAAGATCCAACTTTAAGAAATTTTTTTTTGAACCTTGTAAAACAAAAAAAAGAAGTTGTTCCGCTTATTGATACAATAAATGTTGTGAATCTTGCAAGAACAACACTAGGAACAAATCACCCTCTCACAAGAAAACTAATGAGTCTTGAAGCAATTATGAGAATAAATAAGGAAAGAAAACAAAATATCACGACAAACATTGTTGGAGGATTTGCTGAACAAAAAGCGATGAAAAAATATGGAAAAGTCACAAAAGAAACCATACAAAAAGTTCTTCCAAATAAAGAAGCATGGCAAAAATCTTCAAAAAAAGCAAAAGAATATGCTAGTGCTTTTCTTGATGCAGAAAAAAAATTTGCTCAACTAAAAGGAATTAAAAGACTAAAAGCGCTTAATAAAGTAAGACAAAAAACAAACATGTCACTCTTTGCACCAAGATATTGGACTCTAAAAACAAGAAAACTACCTTAATAAAAATTAACATTTAAAAAAAATGAAAAGGAAATGAAAAAATGGCTGAAGTAATTTTATTTGATATTGCTTTTAGTTCTTCCTTAGGACTTCGCTCACTAAAACACGCACTCATACAAAAAGGAATTAGTTGTGAAATAATTGATCTTACAAAAGAAATCAGAACTGGATATTCACATGTAAGACAAAACTATTATACTCTGCCAAACAGAAAACAAGCAATACTTGCGGCAATAAAAAAACTGAAAAGAAAAAAAGCGCAAATAGAAAAAGCACAATTCATTGGACTTCCTTTTATTTCAAATTCAGATGAAGCAATAACAAGAATACCAATTGCAAAATACTTACGAGAAACTTATCCTAAAAAAATACACATTGGCGGAGGCCCAGGGGTTACTAGCGATGCTAAAAAATATTTAAGAGAAGCCGAGCTTGATTATGCACTAAAAGGAGAAGCAGAAAAAACACTCCCTCAATTAATACTTGCAATAAAAAACAAAGACAAAAAAGCTATTTCAAAAATAAATGGAATAGTTTACCATAGAAAAAGAGGAATTTTTGAATCAAAAACTGCTGCATTACTAACTAGAGACGAAGCACACAAACTTCCTTTTGTTTATGTACGCACAGACAATAAAGAAGCAGTAAATACTTATGCAGAAAGAGGATGCCCAAATGCGTGCGCTTTTTGTTCAGTTCCAAGAAAAGGAAATCCTGTTTCAATAAGTGAAGACACAATAATAAAAGGAATTGCAAAACTTGCAAAAAACAAAACAATCAAAGAAGTACACTTTGTTGATGATCAATTATTTGCTGATAAAGAAAGAGCAATAAGAATACTTACAAAATTAAACCAAATTGGATTAAGCAAAAGATTTGTTTTTGTTGGAATGGCAACAGTGGATTCTTTATTAAAAAATGGGCAAGTGGATAAAGAATTTATTGACTTAATAAAAGCGACAAACTTTAGAAATATTTGGTTAGGGACGGAATCACTAAATAATAATATTTTAAGAGAAATAAAATCAGGAAGATACACTGCACCACAAGCAATAAAAGTTATGGATTATTTAATTCAAAAACAAATCCACACAGGAAACTTTATGTTGGCTGGAGGAATTGAAACACGCGCAAAAGATTTTATTGAATCATATTATAGCTCAGTGAACAGATATATTAAAGGAAAATCCTACACCCCTTTAGGAATTATTGAAGCAATGGGAAAAAGCCCTCTCTTTGAAAAAGCAAAAAAAGAAAGAATGGTTTTTAGTATAGATGGGAAACAAGTTAATCCATCAAAAGCAAAACTTGGCGAAAACCAATATCTTATGCCAAAGGATCCTTTGCTTAGAGAACTGTTTTTAAAACAAGTAAAAGAAGGAAGAAACACTATCGGCTGGCAAAATCTTCCTGATGTAGTAGCATTAAGCAAACAAATAGATGGAGGCAAAAGAGGGCCAAGAACAATGACTAGAAAACTTTTAAATTTACAAGGACAGTTGCACACTTTTGCAGAAAAAAGAAATAGAATAGGACAACACTTTCTAAATGAACTAATTTACTCTGAATGTAAAAAAAGATTTGGTAATGTTGAAAATCAGAGCATAGAAAAACTTCGAGAAGATAAAACATTTTTGCAACTTGCAAAACAAAATGCTTTAAATCATGCAGAAGATTATTTAAGGGTTAATACTAAAATAAATCAACTAGAAGGAATGGAAAGATTAAAAGCTATGAAAATTGCAAGACAAAAATTTGGTATTTCAGGATTTACTCCTCCGCACGCAAAACCAATAAAAAGATAAAACAAAAAACTTTGTTAAACCAAAACTAATTTAAAAACAAACATAATTAAATTAAATAAAAAGGTTTTGAAAAAATGGGAACAGAATTTGAAACACAAATACTTGAAATTAATCATGAAGAACTTGCTGAAAAATTAAGAAAATTAGGTGCGAAAGAAACTAAAGAGATCTTACAAAAAAGATGGGTGTATGATATTGAATGTTTATCACACATTAATCCTTCAATGGGTGAATGGATTAGATTAAGAGAAGCAAACGGCAAAAGCACAATTACTTATAAAAACAAAAGAGGAACTGGACTAAGCGAAACTGAAGAAATTGAATTTGAAATAAGTGATTTTGAAAAAGCTGCAGAGGTTTTAGGAAAATTAAAAGGATTTGAAGGAAAATACTATCAGGAAAACAAAAGACATAAATTTGTTTTAAATGGAATTGAATATACAATTGATAGTTGGCCAAAAATCCCAACTTTTTTAGAAATAGAAGCAGAAAGCGAAGAAAAGGTTCATGAAGGAATAAAACTACTCGGGCTTAGTGAAAAAACACACGCACACTATGGATTAATTACAATTTACTCAAAATATGGAATTGATTTAAGATCTTATAAAGAAATAAGATTTGATAAATAGAAAATTCTTTTCTTTAATATTAATTAATAAATTGAAAGGAACAACTTTTTTTTATTAAAGTTGAATTAAGGGGTTGAGGAAAAATGGCTGAAAGAATGATTCGAATTATTGATGATTTGGTTGCGGAAGTAGCTAAAGAACAAAACCTTAACTTAAATTTAAACACTGAAAATTTAGGAGAAGCACACGGATTAATTGTTGCAAGATTATCTCAATCTTCTAAACCATTTAATGAAATAATTAAAGAACTCTTCAACGAAAATGGACTTGACAAACAAAAAATAATGGATTTTCATAAAAGAATTACTTTAGGAATAAAACACCACTCAATTGAACAACACTCAACAACAAGTGTAGGATTTGAAAATGTCAGTATTATTGCAACTAACAAATACTTTGAAAACAAAAGACTTGCTGCATACTTAGAACGAAGCACAAGATACCAAGATTTTTCTAAACCCTCTTACTATATTCCAAAAGAATTAACTGAAGAACAAAAAAAAGAATATGTTAGTGCAATTGAAGAATTATTCAAAGCATATCAATTAGTTTTACCAAAAATTGAAGCAGAAATTACTAAAGTTTACAAAGAGAAAGGAATTGTAGAAAAAGAGAGTAACATTAAGAAAAAAGCTTTTGATTCATCAAGATACTTGCTTCCAAGTAGCACACACACTAATTTTGCAATGACTGCAAACTCACAAACTTATAGAGCACTAATTACTGATCTGTTAAGCATTCAAAATGATGAATTAAATGAAAGTGCGAAAGAGATGCAAAAAGAACTGGAAAAAATTTACCCTGCACTTGTAAATGAAACTGTTTGCATAGTTGATGATGGAAGGAAAAATCATTTGAATACTAATAATAAAATTATTCCAACTAAAATAAATAATTCAACTGATAAAATAACAATTGAAGGAAATACTTTTGAAAATATACAAAACACTGTAAAATTAATTGATTATACTAAAAACGCTGAAGAATTAGTTTGTTATCAATATTTAGTAAAAGAAGGATTTTATCCTGAAATGAAAAATGAAAAAGTTGTTTTAAATGGAAAAGAACTAACTGAAAATGAAAAAGAAGAAATGCTCGCAAAAATGTTTAAGTATAATACAATTGAAGAAAAACCTCACCGAGCAACTGAACTAGCAAACTATTACTTTGAAACAATCCTTGATTTTGGAGCAGGAAGAGATGTTCATCGAAATAGAATGCTCACATGGATTGATTCCTATGTAAGTCCAGAATATGGATTTGCTATCCCTTATTACTTAACTAGTGAAACAAAAGAAATTTATCTTAATGCACTAAAAAAAGCATTTGAGTGTTGGACTAAATTAGTTAATGAAGGAATATCAAAAGAAATTGCACAATATGTGCTTCCTTTAGGCACAAATTACAAGGTCTTTTACAATATTAATGCAAAAGAACTACACCACGTATCAAAAACTAGAACCACTAAACACGCACACTATGCTTACCGAGAATATGTACACCAAATGGTTGAACTAGCAAAACAAGTACAACCAAAAATAGGAAATAACATTCAAGATTATTTTGAAAAAGAAACAATTTTAATTTAAAAATTAAAAAAGCGGAATTTAAAAAATTCCGTTTTCTTCAAAATCTTCTTTTAACTTCAAAATCTTATAATCCTCTGAAAAATTTGTTATTGCAAGAAACGCTGAAGGAATTAAAACAATTACAAAAATCCAATTAAACAAAACTATTGCAGCTAAAGAAAACCCGCTTAATATAACGGCAATTAACGTTTTGTACAAATAAAAATTCTCTTTTACAAAAACAAAAACTTTTAGATTAGGAAAAGAATAGTTTATTGAAAAATCCTTTACGCCTAAATTAGCATTTGATACAACTTCATACAAATATTTTTTTTTACTCATTTTCTCACCACAAAAATTTAATTTAACAAATTACTTTTCGGACTCACACCTTTTTTTACAATAAATGGTTTTCTTGATTCTTTATCAAGCCAACTAATTAAATCATCAAATTCACTCAAATAAATCACCACCAAATCAAAAAACACTTTCAAAAAATATTGAAATGTTAAAACATTTCAAAACAAAAAACTCAAACCTATTGAAAAGAGAATAAATGCAACTAAAACTAAATTAATTCCAAATTTATTTTTAACAACAAAATCATTCTTTTTTACTAAAAAAGAAAGAAAATTTGATAAATTCTCACTAAAATAAACAAAATTATTTTTGTTTACATTCGAATTCTGAACTATACACAAATATTTTTTTTTCATAAAACCACTTTTTTATCCAACTTTATTCTTACGTCAAGGAAATTTTTCCAATAACAAAACCAATTAAGACTCAAAAATCGCTAAAGCGACATTATGAGAGTAAATGATTTTTGGCAAACTCACTTTTCTACAAAACAAATGTAGAAAAAAATTGCATCTCCAATCAATCATTGGATGCATTAATAAACCTTCTTTTTTTGAATAAAAAAAATCAAAAAATAACAAGAAAAAAAGAAAAAAGGAATAAAATAATTTGAATTAACTAAAATAATTTTTTCAAAACAATATAAGTAAAAGCAAGGAAGAAATAAACCTATTTTGGCAAAATAAGAAAATAAAATTCACTCATAAAAGTTAATTTTTTAATAAAAAATCCAAAATGCTTCAAATTGGCAAAATAAATAATTAAAATGCAAAAGAAAAGCAATTAAATATAACAAAATCTAACATATTTTGAAATGGTTGAATTTGTTTTTGTAAGTGTTGGAAGAATTCCTCTTGGCCAAAAAATATTAATGGATAAATTAGAGGAAAGAGGGATAACTACTAAATTAATTTCAATGCAAACACTACACTCAAATATATATGATGAAAAGGGAGAAGATAGTTTTTTTCAAAAAAGAAAAACGGAAGAATTCAAAGCGGGGGTTGAAGCATACTTAAGAGGGGTAAAAGGAAAAATAGAAGGAGCTAACTTTTTTGGAATGACTTTCTTTGATACAATTGGAGAAAAGGAAACAAGTTTTATTGTATCACGTGCAATAAAAAAATATTTTCCTCAAAGTACTCTTATTGCAGGGGGCCCTGCATTTAATTCAAACCCTCGTGCATTTCTAAAAGAATCAGGAGCGGATTATGCACTACGTGGAGAAGCAGAAAATACACTTGTAAAATTAATTGAAATTATCTCGAAAAGAAAAGAAGGAAATGTTAGTGAAATCCAAGGAGTAATGTTTAGAAAAGAAGGAAGAATATATTCTAATCCCCTTGATGCAAAACTTACTACCCAAGAAGTACAAAATTCTAAATTCACTTATGTGAAAGAGGGTAAAATAGCTTTTACTTATTCTGAAAGAGGATGCAAAAATGCATGTGTGTTTTGTACAATACCAAGAAAAGGAAATCCAATAATGATTAACACCAAAACAATAATTGATGGAATTGAACAATTAGCACAAAATAAAGAAATTAAACAAATTTCTTTTATGGATGATCACTTTTTTAGTGACACAAAAAGAGCAAATGAACTACTTGATGAAATCATAAAAAGAAAATTAAACAAAAGATTTGTTTTTGATTGTGCGGCAACAATTGAATCTTTTATCAAAAAAGGAAAACCTAATTTAGCATTCATGAGAAAAATAAAAAGAGCAGGAATATTAGGAATGGAAATTGGACTTGAAGCACTTAATGATAATATGCTTAAAGAACTCAAAGGAAATAGATATACTAAAGTTGAGGCAATCCAAGTACTAAAAGCACTCAAGAAAACAGGTCTTGCAACAAACAACTATCTTCTTGCAGGTGGAATAAATACACGCGCAAGAGACTTTATGGAATCATACTACTCAGCACTAAGACTTGAAATGAAAGGAACTGCAAATTTTTACACTACTGCAATGGTAAGTGCAACAAAGAAAACTCCAATTTATAGACAAGCTGAAAAAGAAAATTCGCTATTTACAATGACCGGTAGAAATGTTGGGCCATTAAGAGAAGGAAGAACTGGATTTAGACTTGCAATACCAAAGGATGAGAACTTACGAAAATTATTCCTTGAAAAATTAAGAAAACGAGAAGGAAGACAATTCACATCACAAGATTTACCACGAGTTATAAAAATGGGACAAGAATCAAAAGATAAAGTTGCTCAAAAATATGCAAGAAAACTTCAAAGAATTTCTGGCGAACACAAAGCACAATTTAATTTACTTGAAAAAGTTTCAGATAATATTAGAGCACACGTTGCTGCTAAAGAAATGCAAAAACAAGGAATTAAATTTAATATTCCAAATTTAAAGAAATTTCTTCAAAACCCAAACATAAGAGAGAGTGTAAATGCTCTTGCACAAAGCACATACCAATCATATGTGACACAAAGAATTGCTTTAAGAAAACTACAAGGAGTAGAAAGACTTAGAGCAATACAAACATTAAGAAAAACTACTGGAATTGGAACTACTTTTGAATTCAATCCAAAAAAATTTAATAAAAAATTACGCCGGTAAATTGGTTGGTTAGCTATTTATAAATAACCTAATGCGCAAGTGTAATTAAGAAACACTAAAGGGAATTATTTTTAGCCAAAAATATTCTCAAAAAAGTATTTCTACACTAGAGGTGAAACTATGGCTGGAAAAAAGATTGAGAGAGTAGAAGATTTACCAGGAATTGGAGAAGGAGCTGCAAAAAAATTAGATGAAGCAGGATACAAAACACTTGAATCAATGGCTGTTGCAAGCACAAGTGAATTAAAAGAAATTGCTGGACTAGGAGAAGGAACTGCTGAAAAAGCAATCAAAGCTGCACGAGATGCACTTGATATGGGATTTGAAACTGCAGATATATTAGCAGAAAAAAGAAAACTAATTGGAAGAATTACTACAGGAAGTAAAGAACTTGATATTTTAATTGGAGGAGGAATAGAAACCCAATCAATTACTGAAGTTTATGGAAAAATGGCAAGTGGAAAATCACAATGGTGCTTTCAAACTGCTGTAACAGTACAATTACCAAAAGAACAAGGGGGCCTTGAAGGAGGGTGCTTGTATATTGATTCAGAAAATTCTTTTCGACCGGAAAGAGTAATACAAGTTGCAAAAAAATTTGGACTTGATGTTGATGAAATATTAAAAAATATTTATGTTGCAAGAGCATACAACGCTGAACACCAAATGATACTTGCTGATAAAGCGGCTGAAATGATTGAAGACAAAAATATTAAATTAGTAATAATTGATTCACTCACTGCACAATTTAGATCAGAATTTGTTGGAAGAGGAACCTTAGCAGAAAGACAACAAAAATTAAGTAAACATATGAGAACTCTACAAAAAATTGCTGAAATGCAAAACGTTGCAATACTTGTAACAAACCAAGTAATGAGTAGACCAGATGTTTTATTTGGAGATCCAACTGAACCTATTGGAGGAAATGTTGTAGGACACGCAAGCAAAACTAGATTATACTTGCGAAAAAGTAAGGAAGATAAAAGAGTTGCAAAATTAGTTGATTCGCCTTCACTACCTGATGGAGAAGCATTATATAGAATCACTGAAAATGGAATAGAAGATTCTGAAGAATAAAAAATCCAAAGGGTTTTTTATGTTACAAATGGAAACCTATTTGTAAGAATAAAATCAATTATAAAAAATATTTAATTAGGGAAGAAAGAAACACTTTCTTTCCTAAAACCTTTTTTTTATAAACCAAATAATTAAAAAAAGAAGAACCACTAATCTTTTATGAAACACCAATATAGAAGAACACACTCAATTGGGCAAGTAGAATTATGGAGACACCCAGAGGGGCATAGCTTTATTAGATTTAAGGATTCACAAATGCAGGGACACGAAATACCTCACCCAAAACAAATACCTAAAAAAGATCATGACGGAGTAAATTTTGTTACTAATTTTACTACAGAGATAAATGGAGTAAATCAAAAAGTATGGGCAAAAGGTGCTGAAGGAAAATTTGATTATCAAGCATTAAAACCAATGTTTGAAGCAGAAAAAAAACCATTCAATAGAAGTGCTCACCACGCAAGAATTCTAAAACAATTAAGAGCCGCAGGACACCTTGCACCAGAAGCGCTTGGAATACTTCATCCAAAAAATGAAAAACCATTATTACTTACAACACATATAAAAGGAAAACCAAATGAACACTGGACACAAAGAGAACTTACTGAAAAAGAACTAAAAAAATCTGGATTTAATCCACAGGATTTGCACCAAGACAATTTATTTGAAATCCCTGATGGGAGAAATGCTGTAATTGATGCTTCCCTTTTTGGACCAACAAACAAAAAGAAATTGAGAAAAGCTATCCAAAAAGAAATAAAAAGAAAAATAAAATTAAACGTACCTGCAGCCACCCCTATTCCAAAAGCAATAGGATTTATTCAACAAATATTTAATTTTTTTAGAAGAAATTAATAATTATTTTTGCTTTACAATATATTTTTTTTCAAAATCACTTTTAAATTTCTCAAATCTATTTTCTTTAATTGCTAATCTTATTTCTTTCAAAAGATTTGTCATAAAGTAAGTGTTGTGATAACTTAGAAGCATCAATCCATTTTGTTCATAAGTTTTGAATAAGTGGTGCAAATATGCGCGAGTGTGATTCTTACACACAAAACAATCACATTCACTATCAAGAGAAATAAAAGATTCTTTGTACATTGATCTATCAATTTTAATTTGTCCTTTGTGAGTAAAAATTAATCCGTGTCTAGCCATTCTTGTTGGATACGCTGAATCAAACATATCTGCTCCATTTTCAACTGCATTTAATATTTCAATTGGAGAACCAATACCCATTATATAAGTTGGATTATCAATTGGTAAAACTTTTTTTACTTCATTAATTATTGAATACATATCCGCCTGAGCTTCTCCAATTCCAAATCCACCAAGGGCAACTGCATCAAAACCAACTTTGTGAAGTGCTAACGCACATTTACATCTAATATCTTTGTGCACTCCTCCTTGAGCAATTGCAAAAAGTAATTGTTCTTTATTTGTTTTATTTTCATTTGATTCATGAGCTTTCTTACATTCCTGCGCCCACTCAATTGTTCTAATTGCGGAGTCAAGATAATCTCTTCTACTTTTACCAAATAAAGGTTGATGATCTAAACACATTGCAACATCACTACCTAAAGAATTTTGAATATGAGTTGCTTTAGTTGGAGTGACAAGTTCAATACTTTTATCAAAAGGGTTTTTGAAATATACTCCCTTATCAGTAACCTTGTGAACAAAATGATCCAAAATTAATTGAAATCCACCTGAGTCAGTGAAAAGAGATTTATCCCAAGACATAAATTTATGCAATCCACCAGCTTTTTCTATTAAAGGAAGACCGGGTTTTAGATAATTAATAAAAGCATTTGAAATTATACAATCAACATCCATTTCCTTTAACTCTGGATGAGTTACAAACTTCACTGCCCCTTTAGTTGCAACTGGCATAAAAAAAGGAGTTGCAACACTCGCGTGAGTTGTGTGCAAAATTCCACTCCGAGCTAAAGATTTAGAAGAAGAATATTTTATTTCAAAACAAGAGGACATAAAATAAATAGGGTTGAAAAGATATTTAACTCTACTTTGAACAACAAAAGCACTAAAAATAAGAAACTAAAAACAAAACTAATGAATTTAAGCTTTTTCTAATAAGAATTAAGTTGGACTAGACTGGGCCGGTAGCGGTGGCTTGTAACCAGAAACCCGCTTTATGCTGGAGTTGAAAACGTGGATGAGGAGTGTATGTTTGTACGCTGAGAGTGATTGTAGCGTCGAAGCTCTGTCCTCACAGGCCCTTACTTAAAACGAACCCCGCCAGGACCGGAAGGTAGCAACGGTAATTTTGGTTAAGAGCGCTGAAGGGAAGCGGAGTGGAGCTATATTTGCTTAAACAACGCATAAACTAAACTTCGAACTCACGTCCGTCCACTAAAAAACACCTAAAACCCCTTATTTTTTATCAGATTGGCAAAATAAGCACTTTTATACTAAATTAAAACAAATAAAATTTTATAGGTAAAAGAAAGGTTTTTATACTAAAAAAACGTTCCATTAGCACCGAAAGGTGATTTTAAAAAATGGTTTTTGAAAAGAAAATGTCAGTAAAAGATTTAATTGAACAAATGCGAGAAGAACTGAAAAAAGAACAAGACGAAATAACTCCGACAAGAGCAACTAGTAAGGCAGTAAAGAAAAAACCTGCTAAAAAAGCTGTTGTTAAAAAAACAGTTAAGAAAAAGAAAAAAAAGTAAGAGAAATGAAAAACCTCTTAAAAAAAGGTTTTTCATACCTTAACTTAAACTAAAAGTGCAAAAAAATTATTCTTTTTTCTTTTTAGCCTCTTTTTCAACTTCTTTTGTTAATTTAGTTAAAACATCAGAAATTACTTCAAACAATTTCCAACCTTCTGCACTAGCAAAAAATTTCTTTGATTTAATAGTAAGAGTACCATGCACTTCGTGTTGAACTCTTAACCCACCTTTTGCATAATCCTTTAATGCAAGTTGTAATTCTGTGTCATCTCCAACCTTCTTAAAAAAACGTTCAAGAGATTTTTGAAAAAATGCTAAATCAACCTCATCAATTTCATTAAATTTCACCAATTTCACATTAGGAAAATTATCTACTACAACCATACAAAAACCTCCAAAGTATTATTGATGAAATAATTACTACCCAACTTATTAAAAAAGAATGGAATCTTATCAATATGGATGATAAATGACGAAAAAAATGAAAAATATGATTTTCTCTTAAAACTACTAAATGAATCTGTTAACTTGCAAGAATATAATAGAATAAAAAGAGTTAGTGAAACTTTATTAAAAAAAGATTTACCCCTCACTTGTGTTGAAGGAATTATATTAAAAACTATAATGAAGGGGAAAAAAGAAATTGAAATAAAACAAAATTTTAGTGAAAGTGCTACTAATATTGCAACAAGCATGATACAAATAGAAGAAGTAATACAAAGAAACTACTCAAAAGTTCCAAGTGAAACAATAACTTCAATTATACTTTCACTCCCTTTAGATTTTCAACCAATAATTATAGAAATTGAAGAAACTGCTGATGCTTTGTTTAATAAAGAAAAAATAATATACGAAAACAATTATGCAAAAAAAGCAACTGAAATATGGTTACCGCTTGCTGTAAAAATAGGAATGAGTGATTGCGAATGGAAAATACAAGATTTTGCTTTCAAAGTAATTAACCCGCAAGGATTTGACAAAATAAAAAAATTAATTAATAAAACAAGAGAAGAAAGAGAAAACTTAATTGAAGAGGTTAGAAAAGAAGTACAAAAATTACTTGAAGGAAAAGTAACTGCAACAATTGTGGGAAGACCTAAAAGTTTTAAATCCATTTTTGATAAATTAAAAAAAATTTCTTTTGAAAAAATGCACGACATATATGGAATAAGAATAATTTGCGAAAAGGAAAAAGATTGTTATGAAGCACTAGGATTAGTCCACTCTAAATATGAAATAATACCAGAAGATTTTGATGATTATATTTCAAAACCAAAACCGGATGGATACAAAAGTATACACACTGCTGTACAAAGAAAAAATGATGTTATTGAAGTACAAGTAAGAACCTGGGCACAGCACTTAAGAATTACTGGAGAAAGTTATTGGAATTACAAACACGTTTCAAAAGACAATGAATTTGAAAAAGAGTTAAGTTGGGAAAGACAATTACTTGAATGGCAAAAACAAACTGGAAAAGAAAGAACAAACCGAAAAGCTATTGGAAACAAATTATTTATATTTACTCCAAAAAATGATGTAATAGCATTAACAAAAGGGGCGACAATAATTGATTTTGCTTTTGCGGTACATACGGATGTTGGGAAAAAAGCTGAAAAAGGAAAAATTAATGGATTATTTGCTCCACTTGAAACAAAACTAAACAATTTAGATACAGTTGAAATTATTACAAATGAAAAAACACAAATGAAGAAAAATTGGTTACAAAATGCAGTAACAGAAAAAGCTAAATCTAAAATTAAAACTTTTTTTGGAATGTTTAAGAAAAAAGAAGTAAAAAAAACTTTACTTGATACAAAAAATGCTAAAAAAATAAAAATGGCAGAATGTTGCCACCCACTACCAGGAGAAGATGTAATTGGAATTAAAACTACTAAAAGAAAAATTATAGTACATAAAAAAGATTGCCCTAATATTTCAAAAATAAACAAAAATAGATTAGTGAGTATTGATTTTGAAAGAGAAAAAGGAGAAACAGGAGTTAGAGTAAAAGCAATTGATAGACCGGGCCTTTTAGGTGAAATTTTAGAAGAAATTAAAAATTCAGGGGCTAATTTAAAAAATACTAGTTTTAAAATAAAAAAGAATGGATATGCGGATGCAATGTTTATTTTGGAAATTAAAAATGCTCAAAAACTTGAAAAATTAATTGAAAAAATTAATGAAATCCCTTCTGTTCAACTTGCTGAAAGAATATAAAAAAAGACTAGTGTAAAAGGCAAAAACGTATTTATTTAAATGCTTTCAGGGGAAACATAAAAAGGAAGTGATCAAATGAATTCTATCTTAAAAATAATTATATTTGCTACATTAATAGCATTAATTGGAAGTGCATATGCTGCATTCCCTGAAGTAACACAAGTAAGTTATACTCCTAGTCCAGCAGTACCTGGCACTACAATAACTTTATTAGTGCAAGTAGAAAATAATGATACAACTGCACAAAAAGGAATAATTGTTAGTTTAGAAGACACTTACCCTTTTACGGTAAAATCAACTGAAAACAATTCAAATCCAAGAATTGTTGGAAATATTGATGCATATGGAAAAGCATTAGTACAATTTACTGTATATATTGATCCAACAGCAGAAAATAAAACTTACACAATCCCTGTAATTGTAAAAATGCAAGGTGACGATAGTGGAAAGAAAACAACGCACAACATAATTGTTGGCGGAAAAGAACCAATTGTAAAAGTTGTTTCTGTAACTGAAGAAAAATTACTTCCGGGTGAAGAAAAAGAAATTAAATTTACTCTACAAAATGTAGGAACAAGCCCAGCATATTATGTAGTTTTAGAAATGCAAGAAGATAGAACAATTACTGCTACAGGAAGCGTAGTTGAAAGAGATGTTACTTCATTAGGAGCTGCTGCAACTAACGTTGGAACAATAAATCCTGGTGAAGAAAAAATTGCTACATTAAAAGTAAGTGTAAGCAATACAGCAACAATAAAAAATTACACACTTCCAATAATGGTATCTTATAATGACCAAACAGGAACAAGAACTGAAAATACTTCTTATGTAGGGTTAAAGGTATTTGCTACTGCAGACCTTGATGCTACAATAAAAGAAAATTTAAATGGACAAATAACAATAGAATTATTCAATAAGGGTCTTGGAAAAGCTGAATTTACTTTAGTTGAATTATTGGCAACTAATGCTACTATTGATAAACCAAAACAATTCATTGGAACTTTAGGGGCTAATGATGTTGATACAGTAAAAACAAATATTAAATATTTGGATGGAGAAACTAAACTAACTGTTAAAATAAGTTATTTAGATTCTGATGCAAAACAAAAAGTAAAAGAAATAATTTTAACTCCAGAAGTACAAATAACAGCACAAGAAGGACCAAATTGGTTGCTAATTCTTGTTGTTATAATTGTAATAGGAGCAGGAATATGGCAATTTGTTTTGAAAAAAAAGAAATAAAAAATAAAATTTAAATAACTAAAAGTTGGGCTTTATTGCCCACTTATTTTTTTTAAAAATTCATTTTGTTTTTGTTCCCATTCTTTTATTTGTAATTTTTTTAAAACACTCCCTTTAGGTTTTGATTTCCACCCTAATGAATGTTTTAATAAATTATATAAGGGTTTTGAAACATAAGGAATGTTAGTTGAAGCAACTTTTCTTGCCGCAATCAATTTTCCTGCAACTTCTTTTCGTTTAGTTGCAACATCCGCTGTGTAAGATACTCTTCCCCTCACATAAGGATTTTCAAAAAGAGGAATTTTATTTACTAAATTATTAACTAACTTTGCACGAGAAGCAGCTGTTCTTCCAGCATGAAAAGGTTCAGCAACCTCAAGGTAAGCGCGCTTCATTCTATTTGAATCAAGTCTACGTTTAGAAGCTGCTATTTTCACTTTATCAGCTCACTATAATTTATAATCATCTTCAACTTTTAAAATTTTTATCCCAGCATCTGTAATTTGAAGAGGGTGTAAATCTTCACTGTGTTTTGTTGCACGCATTTTTCTAATGTGTAAAGTTCTATTAGATTGAGTACCAATACCCATGTAATGAAGTACAATTACCCCATCTGCAACAAATTCTTCAACACCATACTTACCTAATTGCTTAGAATCTTCATTAATTTCAGTAGTAAGAATAGTTGTTACTCCAGCTCTTGCTAAAAGATAAACCATCTTTAAAACTGCTTTTCTAACATCCTGTTCATTATCTAAATTCAAACCTAAAGCAGGAATTGAATCAATAATAACACGCTTGGCCTTAATTTTCTTAATAGCGCGCATTAATTCTAACAATAACTTATCTAAATCAAAGCCTGTAGCAGGTAAAGAAAATTCTTCATCGCTTGGAATACCTAATTTTGCCATTGTTCCATCAACAATTTTTATTAAGCCTTTATCTTCCAAACCTCTTAAATTCCAACCAAATCTTAACATATCTTCTCTAATTAAATCAGGTCTTTCATCTAAAGTTAAGTAAACTCCAGGTTCATTCATCTTAGCCCCATTAACTAAAAATTGTGTAGCAAAAATAGTTTTACCTGTTCCAGTTCCACCTGAAATTAAAAAAGCTCTTCCTTCAGGTAGGCCCCCTTCTACTAATTCATCAAATCCAAAGATTCCAGTTCTAACTCTGTTCATAAAAATCTATTACTACATAGGATATTGTGGATTATAAATCTTTTCACAAGAGAAAAATAAAAAAGAAACTAAGAAAAAGAATAAAAAAAATATTAATTTTAATAAAACTAAAAAACACTTAAAACAAAATTTAAAAAAACTAAAAAATAGACTAAAATGAGACTGGAGTAAATTCCCACGCAACGAGATTGTCGTTGCATCACAAAGAACGATTGCTAAAGCAATCCTTCAAACTAACACAAAACTTAAAAAAACTAAAAAATAGACTAAAATGAGACTGGAGGGATTTGAACCCTCGACACCACGGTCTTCAGCCGTGTGCTCTCCCAGGCTGAGCTACAGTCTCTTGGGATATAAACAATTGAGAAATGGAAAGCTTTTTAATAATCCCTAAAAGCTAATCTTTTCACTTTTTAGAAAACTATCTATCCTTTTGTAATAACAATAAAATTACCCAAAAGAATCAAAACTCCCCCAACAATAACTGGCAAAGTCAAAGGTTGTGCTAAAAAAATAACTGAAAGAATTACTCCGGCTACTGGTTCAAGCAACATTAAAATCCCGGCAGTTATTGTTGAAACTCTTTTTGCTCCAGCATAATAAAGCAAGTGAGCCCCAATAACCGCAACTAAACTAAATAAAATAATTAAAACAAAAACAAACAAAGGAAAATCAAATGATATCCCTATTACTTTTGGAAAAGGGGCAAAAATAACCATTAATGGATAAACAACAAGGTATACTATTGCTCCAACCCCTGAACCAAAAAAGAAAATCCATAAAGGAGAAAGATTACGTTTACTTGCTACACTCCCAACAACAACCCATAATGACAAAAATATCCCCCCAAATAAAGCAAAAATTATTCCAACAATACTTTTTGAATTTCCAAGCTCAAAAGGATTTACTAAAAAAAACACCCCAATTAAAACTAAAATTCCTGCAATAATTTGATATTTAGAAACACTTTCTTTTAAGAAAAAATAACTAATTAAAATAGTCCATAATGGTTGAGCATACAAAAGCAAAACAACTACTGCAACGGAAGCACCAAAAACAATTCCCCCAAACTGACAAAGAACAACTCCTTGTGAAACAATTGCATAAAAAAGCAAAATTTTCAAATTCTTTTTTACTCCTTTAAAACCAATTTTAATTAAAAAAGGAACAAGAAATAGAGAAGCTAACAAATAAGGAATAGTTGCAATTTGAAAAAGAGATAATCCTAAATTTGAAAAAATACTTCCTCCAAAAACTATTAACCCGCAAAGAGCCCCACTAAGTGCAACAAACAAAAATCCTTTTGTTTTTTCATCAAGGTTTAACATACAGTTAAATAGAATTTTAAAGAATATAAAATTAAGTTAAACAAAAAAATCGCAAAAATTAATTATAAAAAAATTAAAATTAAGTTTAATGAAAAAAATAAGCGAGCCCGTAGAAAAGTCTAACACCGCAATCCCTTTACTAAAGGTATTGCATTCCTAAAAAAATTAAAATTAAGTTTAAATAAAAAAATAAGCGAGCCCGTAGGGAATCGAACCCTAGACACCCAGATTAAGAGTCTGGTGCTCTACCGACTGAGCTACGGGCCCATTTGATTAATACGGTAATTACTAGTCTTTCTTTAGTAATTACTTTTTCAATAATTCTGAAAAAGTAAATGCAAGCGAGCCCGTAGGGAATCGAACCCTAGACACCTGGATTAAAAGTCCAGTGCTCTACCGACTGAGCTACGGGCCCACCAAATTGCATTCCTTTAAAAGAAATTGCCCTGAAAAGATTTTTAAAGATGCGTAAATTGAAATAAAGGCGAGTAATATGGAAAAACAGGATTTTGTAGTAATAAGATATGGACATAGAGATGTTAGAGACTATAGAGTAACTAGTCACTGTGCACTTGTATCACGAGCATTTGGAGCAAGCAAAATGATTGTTTGTGACTCACGAGATGAAATTGCTGAAAATACACTTAAAGGAGTTAAAGAAAGATGGGGAGGAAACTTCAAAGTTGAGTTTGTTGAAAATTGGTTAACTGCAATTACTCAATTAAAAAAGAAAGGATATACTACTGTTCACTTAACTATGTATGGAATACCTGTTCAAGAGATTGATAAAAAAATTGGAAAACTAAATAAGGTTGCAATCCTTGTTGGATCACAAAAAGTTGAAAGAGAAGTGTATGATACTGTTGATTATAATATTTCTGTTACAAACCAACCACATAGTGAAATAGCAGCACTAGCAGTTTTTCTTGATAGAGTACAAAATGGTAAAGAACTTGAAAAAGATTTCAAAGGAGCAAAAATACAAATAATTCCTCAAGAAAGAGGAAAAAAAATTCTAAACACAGAATATAAAAAAAAATAAAGGTTTTCTGTAGAGTTTAAAAACACTTAGTAAAGGGAATAAATTATGCCTTCCAAATCATTAACTGACCTGGTACTAGTAAAAGAATTACTTGATACTGTTGGCGGAGTGGAAGCAATTGTGTTAGTTAAGTTATGTGAAAAGAAAAGAAAAATGACTACGGATGAAGAATTATCAAAAAAGATGAATAAGAAAGTAACTGAAGTTAGAGCAATATTAAATAAATTACATTTTAGAGGAATTGCGTGTTACCAGAAAGCAAGAAATCAAAAAACTGGATGGTATAATTATACTTGGGAAATTAAAAAAGATAGAATTGCGGAAATTATAGGAGAACAACAAAAAGAAAACCTTGAAAAATTAGGCAAGAAAGCCCATTTAGAGGCAGATTATAGTTTATTTGATTGTGCAAAGTGTAATCACGGAGAAGTGTTTGAAGTAGCAGCAGAATATAACTTCCTATGCCCCCTTTGTGGAGGAAACATGACTTCAGCTAATGATCCAAATAGACAAAAAGAAATCACAGGAAAGATAAAAAGAATTGAATTAGAGTTAGAATTATTGAGAAAAATGAAGTAAACACATTAAAACCTGGACATATTTTATAGTTAGTAAATGAAAAGAAAAAAGATTGAAACAGTCTTTTTTGAAGAAAGGAAAGAAAATATAAACCTAAATAGTTAAAATAACTATTATAAAAAGGTTTTATATAAAAATAAGTTCTTTCTAAGCTTAAATCTAGCGGGGTAGAGCAGCCTGGAGTGCTCGCCGGGCTCATAACCCGGAGGTCGGAGGTTCAAATCCTCTCCCCGCTATAAGTGAGTTTTAGCCTATTTTTAATCAATTTTAACCCAAAATCAACCCCTTCAGTTCCACTACTAAATTTAATTTAAACAACACCATAAATACGACAATTGACTTAATTTTACTATTTATTTATCTCTCTAAATCTTAATATTTTCAAAGCCAAAAAATATACTAAAAAAAAGGCTAAAACACTACTCTCACAACAGGCTAAAACTAAAATTATTTACTCACACACATAAAAACAACTAATCAATAAAACTCACTTGTTGTAAAAAGAGCTATTTTTAATCAAAAAACTAAAAAACTTCAAATCAAAAATTTAAAACTAATCAAATTAAGTAATTACAAGTAATTACACGTAATGAGAGGTAATGAGGATAAATACAAATCATTACAGTAAAGCTTTTAAATCATTACGGTCATTATATTAATGATGAAAAAAAAGTGGTAATGATGGGAATTATAGAAACAATCAAACAAATACTTGGATTAAAGCAAAAAATAGCACAAGTTAGTGCACAAACACCCCAAGTGAGTGAAAGCAAGAAAGGGATAGAAGTAAGATCAATTTGGGATTTCTTACAATTTAATGAACACACCCAGGCTTTTCACCTTGCTAGCGTAATACGCTTTGATGAATGGGTTACTATGGACGAAGTGAGAAGAAGGATATTTGACCTATTTCAAGTAGATTATGAGAATGAACGCTCACTCTACCCTTATCTTAAGACAATGGTTGATGTAGGACTTATTGAGAGTAATAATATAGGCGGCAAACGCAAATGGAGAAAGAAAGATTTACTAATAAAACTTGAAAAAGAGATAAAAGAAGAAGAAAAAGAAACACAAACAGAAAAAGAAGCAACAATTGAAGCTAAAAACTAATTAAACTCTTCAAATTTGCTTCTTTATTTAATATTTTAAGCAAATTCATTAAAACAAACACTCAATTAATCATCATTTCCTGGACACATTCTAAACTCAACTAAAATGTTTATTTTGCCAATTTAAAGCAGTATAATGAGTAATTACCAGTTTTTAACAAATAAAAAAGAGATATATTTACAGTAATTACTTAAAAATGTTTAATATAAGAAGAAATTATTTAGTTTTGAAGAGGAATAGAGGCTTTCAATTTTTTAAATAACTCATAAAATTCAATTAATACAGGCGCTTGTTGGTAAGTTTGTTTAAACCAATCAAGATCAACTATACTTTGAGCTTCTTTAACTAACCCTGATTTGTAACTATTTTCTGCACCAACTTGATTTACTCTCTTCATTTCATTTAAGAGTAAAGCCTTACCCTCAACACTCGCAACAAATTTTCTATTTAATAAATTTTCAACTGCAACAGCAACTTCTTTTTCTGCAAGCTCTTTTTCATTCAAAAAATAAGTACATTTCCAATCTCCTTTTTCTTGCCAAAAATGGGTTGGATTTTTACCTGTTTTAAAAAATTCTTGTAAAGTTTGAAAAGCTGGTAAAGGAATTATTACACAATTTTTTCCAGGCCTAATATAAGGATAATTTGACAAAATACCCTCTCTGTGGTAATGATAATTCTTTCCAGCCCCTTTATAGACTGCTTGAGTATATCCATAAATTCCGCGAAAAAGTTTTTGATATGTGTAAGAAGAATGTTTAGTAGTGTCAGGCAAAATAAACCTATATTGAACAAAATAAGATTTTATTGTCATTACCCCCACCCCACAGTTCCATTACTATCATATAATAATACAATAAAATATTTCTTATGTATAGTATATATACATATTGTTATTAGTTGTTATTTTCTTTTTTTAATTTTTTGATGAGGGAAAAGGGTGTCCAAGAAATGAAGTAAATTTTTAAATTTAATTTTTTTGTTTTTAAAAATTAAAATTAATTAAAAAAGTAAAAAAATAGGTTCTAAAGTCAAGATATTTTTAATAAAAAATAAAAGTAAGGGGAGGCCTTACCTTCTAGAATATTTATATCTTAATTGAGATGCTGCTGGTTGTTCTCTTACATCTTCTTTAGGCTGTTCTGTAAAAGGTATTTCTCTACTAGAAACAATGATAATATCTTTTACTGATTTAACATTCCTATATGGTATGCTTTTTTCAGCTAAAATTTTCTTTGCATCTGATTTAGTTTTAACTTTTAAAGGTTCAGTAGTAATGGTTTCAAGTTTACCTTTTTCAAGATTTATGATTATATCATAAACTTTACCTTTATACCCTGCTTCAAAGTCATAAACATCCATGCCGAAAAGTTTTGACAATCTAACGCTCATAATTTATTCCTCCCTTAGAGTTTTTGTTACGCTAAGAAAGACGGTGAAGTATTTAAATGTATTCCCTAAAACAAAAAAATGATCTTTGGTTTGAAAACCAAAACAACCCCTCTTCTACATAAACTCAGGGGTTTTTTAGGTAATTAAAAGAAAGGTTTTTGATGTTGACTTTTATTAAAGGAACAATGGGGGGTAGGTGTTTTTAAATTTTTAAAGTTTATCAAGTGGACTAACAACTTTTTTTAGTTGATCATTTGCAACACTAGTATAAATTTGAGTTGTGTTTAAACTTGAGTGTCCTAAAAGAGTTTGAATATATCTAATATTAGTTCCTGCTTCAAGTAAGTGTGTTGCATAAGAATGACGCAAACAATGTGGGGTAACATGTTTATTTATTCCAGCTCTACTAGCAGCTTCTCTAACAATTCTTTGAATTGTGTCAGTAGTAATTGGTTTACCATTTTTTTTAGAAAAAACAAATTCTGATTGAATTTTTTTCTTCGCTAAGTATTTTTTTATTCCATGAATCCATTCTTTTGATAAAATAATAATTCTGTCTTTATTTCCTTTTCCTGCTCTAACCGTTGCTGTTCTTTCTTTAAAATTAAGTTCTTCCACTTTAATTTTAGTTACTTCACTTACTCTGCATCCAGAACCATACATAAATTGCAACATTAATCTATTTCTTCCAAAATGAGTGCCTTCAAATAATTTTTTTATTTCATCACGAGTAAGAACTTTTGGTAAAGATTTTGCTTTTTTTGGAATTTTAATTTCTTCTAAAATTGTTTTCATATGATTTTTTTTAAATAAATATTGCATTGCGGCATGAACTAATGATAAAGTTGCATTATTACATCCAACTTCTTTTTTATGAGCTAAATAAGAAATAAGATCTTGTTTTACTAATTCTTCTAAAGGTTTGTTAATAAAATAAATCATTTCTCGCGTATAAATAAGATACATTTTGATTGTTTTAGATGAATATCCTTCAACAATTAATTCTTGTTTTAATTGAGTTAATATTTGTTCAAATTTTGGATTAAGTGTAATTTGATTTGTTTGAGCTTGAGTAAGAGGTAAAGGAGAGGGGGTAAAAGGAGGGGTTGTTTGATTTAAAGAAAGTTCTTCTTTAATGGAATTAGTGGGGGTGTGTGGTGTTTGAGTAATATTTTGTTCTGTTGGATTATCCTGCATTTTAATCAAGAGAATTTAGGGTGTTTTTGTTTAAATAATTACTCTTTTTTTTATATAATTTTTTGAATTTTTTTTAAAAAAGTAAGGTTTTTAAACGTGAAAGAATTAAGTTTAGTATATGTTACGAAAACCACAAAAACCTCCGGAAGGAGCTAAAATGAAGGAAACTGCTGACATGGTTATGTGGCGAAAAGAATTTGAAAAAATGAAAACAGAAGAACATTTAAGTAAATTAAAAGAACTTGGACTTGATGAAGAAGATTTAGAAGAATTTAAAGCTCTTGAAAAAGGAGAAACAACTCTTGATGCTGAACTAGGTGGAGAAGAATCTGTTCCTGCTCCTAAAGAAGTTAAAAAACAAGTAAAGAAAAAATAAATTTTATTTTCTTTTTTTTAATTAATTTTTAATTTTTAAAAATAGATTTTCTTTTATTAACTATTTTTTTAATTTATTTTTTTGTTGCGCGAATTCCAGAACTTTCTTTATTATATTCTGCATCTTTAAAACCAGCTTTTATTAGCATTTTTTGAATAGTTGGCCAATATTCAGTTCCTTTGGTTTTTCCTGGGTTTGGGCAATAATGATAAATAATTCCACCTGATTTTAGTACTCTAAATAATTCAAAGTAAAAATCAAGTGAAAATAATTCTTTTCCAAAAGATGTTGTTGGGGGATCATGTAAAATTCTATCAACTGAGTTAGATTTAATTTTCTTTATTTCATCATAAACACTGCCTATACTTAAGTTTATTTTTTTATTATTAAAAAGTTCTTCTGAATAAGGATTATATTTTGCCATTTCTAAAACATGTTCATCTTTTTCAAAAACAATTACTTTCTCACAAGTTTCTTTTTGTGCTTCAATAATAGAAGTATACCCTAATCCACAACAACAATCAAGAACAATTCCTTTAATTGGAGAAATTTCTTTCACCATTAATTCAGCACTTGTTTTTGGGCTGATTGTTTTGAATCTATGCATTGGAACACTAGAAAGCATAATAGTGGGCCAATCTGCAGTTGGTTTTAATTTATAGTAAAGATTAGTGTCTTCACCAAACATTTCAATAGCAAGTACTTTTCCTTCAATAATAGTATAAAAAGTTTCTTCCTTTGTTTTCTTTAAACTATCAAAACTAATTTTTTTTTCTCTAATTATAGCAACTTTTTCTTTTTCATTTATATAAATTTTTTCTTGAGTTTTTCCTAAATCTAAACTTAGTAAAAGGAAGGAGTGTCCAGGAAATGGTGTATTATTATCCTCTTTTTTTGAATTTTCTAAGGTATTTTCTTTATCCTTAAATAAAAGTATCTTTTCTGCATCCTTTTTGGTCAAAATGACGAATTGAGGCATTATAATCAAGTATAATAGGGTGGAAAGGTTTATATATCACCTCAACACAGGTATGTATTGGAACTATTTTTAGAAGTTTCCTAAAGTTCAAAAAGGTGAGTCTATGAGTCATATATTGCTAAAGATGGATGTCGATGAGGAATTAAGATTAAGTCTTCTTTCCCAAGAATTAAAAATGAGATCTAAGCAGCCTGAAGCCTGGACTAAAACAAAGTTTAGAAAGTACGCGAACTTTGGGAGAAACAGGAATAAAACTGCTGAAGAAATTTTAAATGCAGAACCAAAAACAATGGCAAAATCAGCTTTGAAGAAGTAAATCTTCTTCTTGGCACCGTGCCTTTTCTATTTTTTTGCCTTTTTTTATTTTTATTAATTATTTTTTAAAAAAGAAATAGTTAATTTGATTATATTTTAATAAATAAAAAAATAAAAAAAGTGATTAATTTACTTAATCACTTCAAGAGTTCCTTTTTTTCCTGCACTAATTTGAATTTTACCTTTATATTCAGTAACCCATCCATTAGAAATTTTTACTTTATCTCCATCATTAACTTTCTTATAATCATCATTCCAAAGAGTTAGAGATACTTCTTCTCCATCTTCATCCTTTACTGCTGCATTACAAACAGTTCCTTGACCGCTAGCACTAGCAAAAGCTCTTGGTTCGCCTTTACTTACTACTTCAACAATCATTTCTTCAAATCCTGTAGCTGGTTTTAATTCTTTAATTTTCATTTAGAACACCTTTAAATTAAAAAGATACAAAAACATTAAAAAAGCACTTGTTAGTTATTAAAATTATTTTAAATGTGATTTAGTAAGTTTTTCATTTCTGAAAGTTCAATTGAGGTTTTAGCATTTTTAGTGAGAAAAATACTTGTATTAGTTCTCTTGATTGAATTATCTGTTTTAATTAAATATTTGTGGGCAAGAGCTAAAGTAGTACTATTTTCTGTTCTTAAAATTAAAATTATTTCATTAGAAAGAGTAGTAAAAATATCTTGTACTTCTTCATTTTTCATAAGAATTTTAATTATTTTTTCCTCTTTACCCGGAACCGGTTTAATTAAAATAAATGCTTTAAGCCCCATTTTTAGTTCATCATATCCTTTTTGAGTAAGATCAGGGAGTTCTTTAACAATTACTCCTTCTCTCCAAAGTTTTTCCCACCTGTTAGAAACAGTGTTTCTATGGATATTGTGTTTTTTTGAAATTTCAATTAAACTAATTTTTGGATTTTCCATTTTTTCATAAATAATTTTACAATCAATTTCACTTGGATTGAAAGGAATATTTTTTAACATAGGGAGATAATGTCGTTTATATTCTTTATTAGCAAAATAAACTCGTGTATCAGTAATTATTCCATTAAACACTTTTTCCATCATTAAAATAAAAACACTAATATTGTTTATGCTGGGGCCTATAATTTTTACAGCTATATCATTTCCTCCAGTAATATCAGCGATAGTAACAACTTGGGGTAATTTTAAAAGTTTTTTAACAAAAGCATCAGGTGTTTGGGTGTCCCAATTTATACTTAATAAAACCCAAGCAAAATTTCCCACTCCTAAAGTGTTTAAATTAATTTCATATTTTGTTTTTGAAAAATAATTTTCTTCTTTTAATTTTTCAAGAACATAATTTACTGTATTTTTTTTTAATTTTAATCTATTTTCAATTAGGCCTTGATGATTTTGAATACCATTAACATAAGCTTCTCTTAAAATTTTTTTTCTTATATCAATAGATTTATTCATACTATTATTAGTGTTTTTCTTAATAAAAAACCTATTCTTTTCATTGCACACAAATTAACTATTAATAGTTATTTTTATTTATTATTTTATGTTAATTTTAATCAAATGCATAACAAATTGTATATTTGGTATGCGTGTATAGAGAAGTGTTAATTAAGTTCTTCTGTTGTATTAATGATAGAGGGGAAAAGGGGAGGGAAAAATGGAAAACACAAAAGTTGCAAAAGGGGTTGCGTTGTTTGCTACACTAATTGGAATTTACAATTGGGTAGGACAAGGTGCGAGTATTTTTGATATATTAATTTTAACTTTTGCCGCTGTTTTAATTTTAAGTGTGGATTCTGAAAATAAAAGAAGCTTTCCTGAAACTATAGAACCTAGTGAAAACCCATCGAAAAAAGGACTTTTTTCTAATTTGACTTTACCCTTAAGGCAATATTTTTTAGCATAGCGTGAGCATGAAAAATTAAAAACGCCTAATTTGAACCCTTTTTATTCATTTTCTTTTAAATAATATTTGATAAAAATGGGATTTCTTTTTTTAGATATAGAATCATTAGTTGATCCAGACGATCAAAAATCTGGATTAAATCCATTTCATGAAAATAGTAAAGTTATTGTAATTGCATATAATTATTATTCAACACACGCAGCACCTAAAGAAGGACAAATCAAACCCCCTTCTTTTTTGCTTGAATGGGAAATTGGGTCTGAAGAAAAAATGTTAAAAGAATTTTATAATATATTAAAATCAATTGAAAAAAAAGAATTTAACAGTGGAGATGAATTTTTGAAAATAGTTGGTTTTAATCACCTAGCTTATGATTTAAATTATTTATTTTGTAGAATGACTAAACATAATATAGCTCCCCAAAAAGAATTATTTAATCTTCTTTTTACAAATCCAAAACACGTGGACATGGCGCAATTAGGGATGGCTGTTTCAAAAGCAACTAAAAGAGATGAAGATTTTAGAACAATTTCACAAAAAACAATTAATTCATATTATGAAATACCTATTAAAGAAGCAACGGGAAAAGATGTTTCAAAGTTTTATTTAGCTAAAGATTATCCTAAAATAATGAAATATTGTACTGAAGAATTTACTTTTGAGTTGCTTTATCAAAGCTTACTTCAAACTTTTCTTCATTAATATTAAAATTTAAAAAATAAAGGGGTTTGTCCTATTATTTGTTAGATAGAATAAAGTATTTATACTCTAAAAACTCTATTTCAAATTGATAAAGATGGGTGAAATAATTGTTTCTTGTGAAAAAGAAATTTCTTTATGTAAATCTCTTGAATCAAAAGGCAAATGTTTAGATAATGAGTGTTTTGCTTTTTCTAAAAATTTAAAATAATTAATTTTTTTTATAAAATAAGGATTATTTATCAATTTTTTTAAGAAGGGTATTTATGAAATTATTAATAACTGGTACTCCTGGCACAGGAAAAACTTTAATTTCAAAAAAGTTAGGAGTTTTATTTAAATCAAAAGTTATTAATGAAAAAGATTTTGCATTAAAAAACAGAATTGGTTATTTTAATGATGAAAATGAACTAGAAATTCCTTCATTAATTTTACAAAAAAAAGCAAATTCTTTTCTTTTAAAAAATAAAAAAGTTATTTTTGAAGGTCATGTGTTTTGTGAAACAAAATTAAAAGTAGATGCAGTAGTAGTTTTGAGGGTAGATCCTGAAGAATTAGAACTTAGGCTTGAAGGAAGAAAATATTCTCCAGAAAAAGTAATGGATAATGTATTTTGTGAAGGAATTGATTATTGTTTAAAACACATAAAAAAAAATTATTCTTCTAACAAAATAATAGTAATAAATTCAAACCCTAATTTTAGAGTTACAATTGCTAATATTTTAGTTAAATTAAGTGAAAAAGGGGTTTTAGTGACAAAAAAGTAAAATTTAGCCCATTCATAAACGTTTTAAAACCTGTTTTAAGTAAAATGCATTATAAGTAAGTGATTTTATGAAGCAATATTTAGTTTTTCTTTCAATTTTGTTTATTTTAGGTAGTGTACTAGCCTCTCCGTCACAGTTGTCTGATTTCGGATTTAAAGATATTAATAATTCTATTGCTTTTGTAAAAGAATGTCAAACTATTAACTTTGATTTACCTGAAGCAGATTTAAATGAAAAAGGAATAGGTTTGCTTTCATTAAATGCAAAATTTAGTGGAAATGAAATGGATAATACTTATATTTCAGTTTCTATTAATGATGGAGAAGAAAAGGTATTTTGGAAAGAAAGTTTTTCTTGTGTAGATGATGATTGTTGGGCTAGACTTTATATTCCTTCAATAAGAGAAGGGGTAGTTAAAACTTTAATTTGTGCAAGTCTTGGCGGAAACACTTCAAATTTAGTTGTTTTTAAAAATTCATTAATAGGAATTTATGATATTCCTTTACTTGAAATAAAAAATGAAGCTCCTTCTGAAATATTTTTAGGAAATAGAGCAAAAATGAGTATTATTGTTTCAAATAAAGGAACAAAAAGTTCAAGCGTATATTTACAGTTTGTACATCCTGATACAAGAGCAAAAGTATCTATTTCAAGTTTTGATATAGTTGAAGGTGAATCAAGTGCAACAACTACTCTTTCTCCTGGTGAAACAAGACAATTTGATTATTATATTAAACCCACTTTAATTAGTTCTTATAATTTACCTTCAGCAGCTTTGTTTTTTACAAATAATTTTAATGAAGAGCAAGTGTTAATTAGTAATCACCCAACATTAAGTGTAGTTACTCCTAATCAACTTGAGATTTCATTAGTAACTGTTTCAGAAAATTCTGTTGTTTCATTTAAAGCAATAATAAAAAATAATTGGCCTGTTCCTTTTAATGGAAATATAATTCTTTCTCCACAAACAAAAATAAAAGAATCAATGCAAAAAATATTTGTTTCTTCTAATGGGGAACAAGAAGTGCTTTTTGAATCAGTTCCTTTAGAAGTAAGTAAAGAGAAATTCTTTGCAACAATAATAGATTCTAATAATATTTATGTTTCAAACATAATTGAAGTTGAGTCACAACAAAATCAAATCCCTTTTGGAATACTTCTTGCAATAGCAGGTATAATAGTGGGATTAATAATTTTTGGTTGGATTTATTTTTCAAAAAAGTAATTGATCCTATTTTTTAAATTTTTTCCCATTCGTCCATAATTACCTTTTTTTTGTTTTTATCTTCATTTTCTTTTTTATTAACTCTTTTTTTTAATATAAATGCAATTATAATAATTAATAAAATTGGTAAAAACACACTATATTCAGTAATGAGTTGAGTTGGTGGGGAAGGATTAAATAATATTAAATATGCATCAACATATTTATTTTCATCAATTAGTTTTTTTCCTTCAGAAAGTATTTCCTTTGAAGCTTTATTATCAACAGCTTTATTAAAAGCTAAAATAGTTTGTTTTTTTATAGCTTCATTAGATTCCCAAACCTCTATTCTAAGTGGTTCAAGTTTTTTTATTTTTTCTTCAACATTTAAATCAGAATTTTTTATTTCTGTGAGTAATAATCTAATTTTTTCAATTCTTGATTGAGTAAGAGGCATAATAAATTTTGATTTTATTAAATTTGAGTTATTTTCAATTAAATCTTTTTCAATTAAATTAAGTATACTTTCACAATAATTTAAATCTAAATTTAATTTTGTGTATAATTCTTTTTGGGCTGTTAAATTATTTTTATCAATTTCTTTTAATTCTTCTAAAAAAGAAGAATAGTCTTTTTGGAGTTCAGAAAATAATTTGTTTGCTTCAATTATATCAAAAGAAAATTTTTCGTCAAATAATTGTTTTTTGTTAAAAAAAGCATTTTTTAATTCAATTAATAAATTATTATTCTCGCTTTTCAAATTAATATTTTCCCACATTTTTTCAACTTCACTTTTTAATTTATTATCTGCTGAAAAAGATAATGTTACTAATTTATCAAATGCTTTTGCAATTTCTTCATCTGAATTTAATTTTTCAGCAATTATAGAATCTAGTGTTATCCCTATTTTTTCTGCTTCAGAAGTTAATCCTAAATTATATAATTCATTTTGTTTTTGTCTGAGCTCTTCTATTTTTTCTAATAGTTTTTGTTTCATTAGTTCAAAAGAGATTTTATTTTTTTCTTCAAGTTCTATTTTTGTTATTTCTATTGAATTTGATTCAAAAAGTTTTTTCATTAAATCAATATTTTCTTCTTCTCTAATCTTTTTTGTATTTTCTGCTTTTTCTAAATAATTGTGTTCAATAAAGAAAGTTTCTTGTTTTTCTAGCCCTTCTTTGTAATAATCAAGCGCACTAATTGTTTTAATCCAAATTTCAAAATATTTACTTTCTTTTTCTAAAAAATTTTGATTGGATATTATTATTTTATTTCCAATTTTTTTTATTTCTTTTTTAGTATAATCTTGAGAATATACACTTATTTCAGCATTAGTTGAAGGGAGGGTGATAATTAAGTTTGCTTTTAATTCTGTTGAAAAATTATTTTGTGAAGTTAATTTATAAATTAAAGTTTCATCTAACTCTGTTGTTTTGGTTTGAATTAATTCTTTGTTTAAACTAATGACATTTGTTAAATAGTAAAGGACTTTTATATTTGTACTTGATTTTATATTTTCAATAATAAATTTTGTTTCTTCATTTTCATTTACGTGTAAAACTTCAAAATTATCAACTAATACAACAGTATTAATTGTATTTGAAGGTATTTTTGTTCTTACTAATAATTTTTGGGTTTCTATTTTGGGTATTAAATTAATTTTTCTTTCTAATAAACTTAGTTCATTGGTTGCATAAACAAAAGAATTTACTTCTTCTGAATTTATTTTTGTTTCTTCTGAGAAATCAATTTTTGTTTTACCTTTTGGCAAATAAAATAGTTTAATTAGATTAGTTGATATAAAATCAACACACTCATCTTTTGAAACTATTTGATTAAAATCAAAATTTGTTTTTAAATAAATTTCCTTGTTTAGTTCTCTAAAAGGATTGTTAATAATTAATCTTATTGTTGATAAATTATATTCATTAATATTAATTATTTCAGAATTTAATTTTGATAAAATAATGTTTTTTTCAACATAATAAATTATTTTTTCTTCAATTAATTGGTTTAATTCTTTATTAATTGAAATTAGTTTTTCTAAAAGTGTTTCTTTTATACTAGAAACACTTTCAAAATTTATTGATCCGTTAGAGAAATAATTTTCAAAACTATTTGCTTTTTCAATATAATTTTTATTTAAATTAATTATATTAGTTTCATTCAAATAAAAAGTTATTTCATTAAGTTCTTTTAAATTGTTTTTTAGTGTTAAATATTCATTTTTTAAATTTTCATAAATAAAATCTGATTTTAATTCATTTTCAACTTGGGTTTTTATTAATTCACAATTGTTTGAAAATGTATTTAAATTATCTTTTGTAATTTCTGTTTTTTTTAATTCTTCAAATTTTGTTTTGAGTTCAAATAAATTTTCATTAATAAATATTTTTTCTAAAAATGTTATACATTCTTTCAAAGAATCTTTTTTGATGGATTCAAGCAACAAAATGTTGTTTTGGGTTTGATTTAAAAGTTCTTTTTTTAATATTAGTTCTTGGCAACTTAATAAACATTCTTTTCCATTTGTGTTTTTTACTCTAGATGCAAAATATTTTACTTCTTCAATTAAATTCATGATTTGATTATTTGTGTTTGTATTTGTATCTAATTTAATTTCTTTATTTGCCTCTGTTTTGCAAACGCTTATTAGTTTTTCTTCAAATCCAATCGATTTGAAATTTAATAATGTTATAATTTCATTAAATGAATTTTCAATGTTTTTTAATTTGTTAAGTTCTTCTCCTTTTGTTAAATTTGAAGAGTATTTATTTTCTTTTAATTTAATAAATTCATTTAATGTATTTTTAGTAAGTTCTTGCGTGTTTGAATCAGTAGTAATTGTTTTTTCTATTAGTTTACTTGCAAGAGGATAAAATTCTTCTACGGACTTTTCACTTTTTAATAGCTCATTTAATTTTACTAAATTTTTTTCATTTATTAACCACAAATCTTCAATTTTTTTATTTAATTCTAAATATCCTTCACTTGTTTTGTTCATTAAGTCTGAAAATCTTTTAAGAGATGAATTAGTGTTCCCTCCTAAATCAGAATATAATTTCATAAACTCGTAAACAGGAAATTTTTGTAAGGCAAGAAGACTTTGCTTTTTAAAAAAAATCATTTCTGCATCCGCTATTGCATTTTTTAATAAATCATTTACAAAAGGGAAATATCCTTTTTTTTCAATTCCTAACACATCAAGTATTGTATTATTAATTAAATCAAAATTTTCTATCAAAAAAGGACTTGTTTCTAATAAAATTGGAAATCCTTTTGATGCGCTGGATAGTTCAAAATTTTTTGCTTTTTTTGCATAATATGACACATAAGTATCTGAATTTGTTGTTCCTGTGTTTAATTCAGATACAATTTGTCGAAATTCAATTAAATTTGAATATAATTTTTCTTCTTTAATTAAATCAATTTTTTCATTTGAAAATTTTGTTTCTTCTAGTTTTATTAAATCAAAACTTTTTTTCATTGCTAAATCAAGTTCATAAAAAGATTCACTTATCAGACTTTGTGCTTGGTTTAGTGCTCCTGTTGCTCCTATTACATTTTCATTTTTACAATAATTTTGTATTTTTTTTTGCTCTTTTAGTGCTAAATTATAAAAATACCAACTTCGTGCTACGTGGTTTTTTATTGTATATAATTCACTTTCTTCTTCATAACCTAATTTTGTTTTAAACAAAGTTGATATTTCTTTAAAACAACTGCTTTCAGTTTCACAAACAGGGAGGTATGCATAACTTTTGCTTGAAAGGGTAATACATAAGTTTTTTTCACTTCTTGTCATTTCTGTGCAACCATTTAATACTAAAATTAATAAAATGAGAATTATTACAATTAATTCTTTTTTCATAAAAGAATCGTTTTTTGTTGTGATTTAAAAATCTTTAGCAATTTTCGTCGTTTGCCAAAAAGAGTTAGTTGAAGATTAAGCAGTTTCTTCATTAATATCTTTTATAGTTTGTTTCTCAATTAGGTTTCTTGAAGCGCACTTTTCACTAGCGGTTTTAGCTTCTGTGCCTAAAGCGTAGTATAGACCGTCGTTTTCTGCATTAAGTAATTGATTTGTGTTTTTTATTGGTACGCACCCAGTGGTACTAAGGTCAAAAAGTATTGGATTTAGTAAGTAATATTGTAAAAAAGCGCCTATAACTATTCCAATTATGAGCATGAAGAGTAGCATTTTTGATTTTTTAAATAATCCTTTAGGAAGTATGCTTTTCTGGTTTATGAGTTCATCATAATCTTCATCAGGATCTTTTAGTGACATGCTTAAATTATGTATTTGGTTAATAAAAAGCTTTGTGCATTATTTTCTTAATGAATAATCAAAAAGAAATTCATACGATGTATTGGGTCACACACCCTGCTTTTGCTTTGCCGTGGGCGAATGAGGTAAGGGTTGAAGATAGTGTTATGCAAAAGTTTTTTTCTCAAGTTTTGGAAAATTTGGTTAAAAATATTCAAAGAGATCCAAATTCTGTTATGGTTCTTGTTCGTTCTCCTTCATTTAGTGGAGCTGTTAAGATGGGGGTTGTTACAACTGACAAACTAAAGAAAATAGAAAAGTTTGAAAGTGAATTTGAAGCTTTTTCAAAAAGAATGTTAAAAGATAGATTTGTTTTATTTAGGGATACTAAAGCTTCTGTTGGCAGAGCTAGTGCTTTTGTTAATTTAAAATTAAAAAAAAGAGGGTTTGTATTATCACCTAAAACAAAAGTTGTGGGGGCTGGATCTTACCTTTCAGCATGTTCAAAATATTATCCATTAGCATTTATTGAAGAAAATCATCCCTTAGGTAAGAGATTGTTTTCTAAAGTTCAAAAAGAGTTTGAGCGTTTAACTAAATCAAATTCTTCTTCAGAGTTAGTTGATAAATTATTTCAAGCAAGGAATAAAAAATTGTTTAAATTTTTTAGAACTCCCGAGTCAATGAATATTGAGATTCCATTAAAAAATAAACAAGTGGGGTTTGCTCCAAGAAAAATTAAATCTTTTTTAAAATAACTTTTTAAATTGTTTTTATACATAATCATAAAATTTGTTAGGTTGAGTATTTTTAAATTTTTTTTTGTGAAATGTCTTTTACATAACAATTTTTGGTTTGGTTTTCGTTGTACAAACGTTTATAAAGCAGTTAGACTTTCTATTTGTAAATTAAGTTTTTTGGGTGTGAAAATGTATAAATACACAATAGCAAGACAATTGGCTTCCAAGAGAGTAATCACTAATAGAGGAGATGAAGTTGGCAAATTGGTCGACATAGTAGTTTCTGAAATTGGTGGAGACGTAGAATACTTGGTAGTAGAAGTGGATAGAAATTCTAGGCTTTTAGCTAAGCTCGGAAAGGTTGACAAATTGGTAGAAATACCTTATGCGTCAGTTACAGCAGTGAGTGATGTATTCATTGTTGACGAGAGAGAAATCCTAGAAGATGTTCAAGGAAAAGAATAAAGTTATATTAAAAACAGTCAAACGCTTTGAAAAGAGCGTTTGCTGCTTAACTTTGCCTTGAAAAGTTCGCTTTTACTTAACTTGTCAGTTTTTTTGCCTTTTATGAGGCTTTACGCGTTTTGTTCTTCTGAAAAGAAGATATTTTGTTAATTATTTAATAGTATTATTTATATTATTTAAAAGAAATAATTAGTTTCTTTTTCTTAAAATCAAGTTCTTTAATTAGTGGCTTTATTTTGTTAATTTTTTCCATGATTTCTTTTTCAGTTAAATTTTTGCTTTTTGCTATATTTATTGCATTAAGTAAATCCTTTATTTCAGTGTAATGTAAGTAAATCTCTTCTCCTTTCTTTTGAGTTTCTTCTGCTTGAATATTAATTCCTGATATCTGTAGTTGCCTAGATTTTAAATTCTTTAAATCTTTATCTTGTTTTATATCATTTTTGTTTTCATCCTCTTTTTTAGGGGTTTCTTCAAGTTGGGCGAGTAATAATGAGTTTACTGCAAAATTAATGGATTCAAACTCTTTGTCTTTTATTCCTAAATCTGTTGTGAAAAGGTTATTTTTGATTAAATAGGCTTTTTCTTGTTTTGAAGAATAAATTTTTTTTAATTCATTTAATATTTTGTTAGCAGTTTTTTCATTTACTTCTTTTGCATTAATTAATTTATCAATTTTTTCATTGTTAAAGACAAGTTCAAGGATTGGAGGGGATACATTTAGTATATCTACTACTGCTCCAAACAAAGTTTTTTCATTTTTCTTTAAATTTTCAAAGAAATTTTTATCATTTTCTTCTAGTGGGCTTATTCCTCTTGATGAAGGAAATTTGTATTCTTCTCCTTGTTCTAATTTTCTATCTTTCCATTCTTCTTTTCTAAATGCTCGTAATATTTTATTATGTTTATCACAAAGAATTAAGTTTCCTTTTGCAAAAAGTTCAATAATTAATTTGCATTCAGGGAATTCTATTTCAATTATTCTATCAAGTCCGTGTTGTTTAATATTAACCATTCGTTGGTTATAGAGAAATTTTTTCAAAAACGCACTAAACCCTCCAGGGCTTTGTTTTGCTTGTAAAGATTGACTTGAAGCAAAAATAGCATTTGGTGCAAGAATTAATTGTTTATCTCCAAATTCCTTAGTGTGCACTTTCATTTTGATCCAATTATTATCTAAGGTTTGAATATTATTTACAAATCCATTTTCAAAGTATTGTAGTTCTTCTATTAAATGGTGCAATGCCAAGTTACTAAGCTGGATTTCCATACACATTTAGTGTTAAGTGGGGAATAAAATATTATTCAATTTAATAATTTGAGTTTTTGAAGAACTAGTGTATATTTTTATTTTTTTTTAAAAAAGAAAAAGAGAAATCCTTCCAAATTAATTTTGGAAGAACTTCATCATTATTGCAACTAAGCCAGGTCGTTTTATTAATTTCTTTGTCATTAAAACAGCCATTTGTGTTTTAGTTAAAGTTCCATTTCCAATTGCTAAAGCTTCGTCCATTGTAATAGATTCAGCCAAGTAATTGAAGTCATCATCAGTTAGAACTTCAAGTAAGTGTCTTGATTTCAATCTTCTTTTTAGTTCGTTTCCTCGAAGATCAAACCATTCTTGAGTATAACTTCCAAGAGTCTTATCAGTGAAATCATTTTTTTTAATTGCTCTTAATGCAACAGCACCAGAAAGTCTTCCGCCTTCCATTGCTATTCCAATTCCTCCACCGTGAATTGGATCAACCATGTGCCCAGCATCTCCAGCAACAATTAAATTATCCTGAGTCATTTTATCTAAAAATCCACCAACAGGTATTCCTCCTGCATTAACTTCAATTATTGAACCATTTTTTAGTCCTGGTTGTGATTCAATCCATCGATCAAGATATTGTTTAGCATTAATTTTTGTAGTAGATGAAACATACGCTCCAATTCCAATTCCTACATTAGCAGTATTGTCTCGTTTAGGGAAAATCCAAATATATCCTCTTGGTGCTACTTCTGTTCCAAAGAATAAATGTAAACAATTTTCATCATACCCGCTTATTCCAGTCATTTCATATTGGTAACCAGAATCAGTATCATTTAAATTATTTTTAGTATTAAGTCCCATCATTCGTGCTACAAGTGAATCAATTCCATCACAAGCAAGGATTAATTTTCCTTTAAATTCCTTAATTTCATTATTAACTTCAACATTTAATTTTACAATTCCATTTTCTCTTTTAGCTTCAACAACGTGGTGCTTTAATAGTATTTTTGCTCCAAGATTAACTGCTTTAATTGCTAAATCTTTTTCAAACATTTTTCTTTCAAGAACATATCCTAAAGTTTTTTTGCTCTTCATTTTTACTTCTTTACCATTAGGTCCGTAAAGAACAGCTCCATTAATTTTTTGAACAGCCCACTCTGGTTTTGGTTTTATTTTCATTATGTCAAACCATCTATTACTCAATCCTTCAGCGCATCTCTTTGGGCAACCAATTTCTTGTTTTCGATCTAAAATTAATACATTAGCTTTTCCTTTAGCTAATTCAAGTCCAGCTGCAAGTCCGCTTGGGCCAGCTCCAACAATTATTACATCATACAAAACATCATTCACAGCCATATTTTCACCTTTAAATTTTCTTTTCTAAACTCATTGCACTAACAGGGCAAATATTTACACATGCTCCGCAGTTTATGCATTTTTTGTCATCTATAAATATTCTTGTGTCTTTGAGTACAATAGCACTTACTGGGCAAACCCCTACACAGGCTCCGCAATACAAACATTTACTTGAATTATTTTTCGCACTCATTAAAATCCACCTTTTAAGTTCTATTTTGTTCAAACTAATTTTGGTTCGTATGATTTAAAAACCTGCTCAGGTTCCTAACTTTCTTTAATTATTTTGCTTTTAATTGCTTTAAATGAATCGTTTAGGGCTTATTTTAGTGTTTTTACAAAATATTTGCCCTCTTTAACAAATCCTTCTCCTTTAGCTACATTTTCATAGAGTTTTCTCATTCGTTCTTGGTGAATTCTTAAAAATTCCTTTCTTTTTTCAATGTATCTCTTTTTTTCAGTTATAGTTGCTGTTTTGAAGGCAACTTTTGTGTGAAGTGCTTTAGTTTCTTCATCAAAAATAGATTGTATGTAAGGACTTCTATATGAACCATGTTTAGTTGGATCAATTAGTAGTACTTTATCAAAACCCATTTTTTTTGCTTGCCCAATAATTTCATGTATCAAATATCTTGAAGAAGGAATTTTTACAATTCTTTCAAATTCTCTCATTTCTTTTAACCAAGGAGTTCCTTGAAGAGTTTCAACAATTACTTTATCTTTTGTAAATCTAATATTTGCTGAAAAAATTGGTGTTTGGCGTTTTTCTATGTTTGTTGAAAGTGAAACAGCAACAGGATTATCTAAAAAACTTTTTGTTAAACTGACTAAAAAATTATTTTTTTCTCCTTTGTAAAGAGATGTTTGAAAATTTCTAATAAATTTTGTTCCATGTTGATATTTTTCATATTTTCGTTGGGCTCTTATGTGTTCTAAAAAATATTTAAGCACTAACTCTTTATGGGGTTCTTCAAGTATTTTACCTAATGCTCTTTTTTTTTGTCTTCTTTTATTTAGTTGAGTCATAGTTTTCACTCAAGGAATTGCTCATATTTTTCGGAGTTGAATCGGTAAAGGAATCGTTTAATTTTTTGTCCTTGGAAAGAATAATTTTTCAAAACATCAGTTTTTTGTCCTTTATATTTTTCAATTTCAAATGTTTGTGCAGGATCAAGAATAAAAAATTCATTTTTAAATTCAGTTATTACAAAAGCATGAGTTTTAAGATCATCAAGTTCAGCAATAATTACTTCTGCTTTATTATCTCCTAATGCTTTCATACAAGCGCAGAGAAAAACTGCTAAATCTTCATCATCAGCAACTTTAGCTTCAATTATTTCTCTAGGTGAGAACCAATAATTTACATTTAAATCCACATCAACAAAACTAATTTCTTTTTGAATAAAATCAAAAGTTTGTTTTATTGCAGCGTAATAATCATCTTGGAAAGAATAAGATGCATCTTTGAAATCAGAAACCAGTGATTGAACGCTAAGGTCAGTCCCATCTACAAGAGATTTTATTTCTCCTATAGTTCTTTTTTCGTGTTCATTAATTAAATCCGCATATTTGTCAAGCAAGTATTTGCACAATTTAACTTCGTTTTCGAGCTTGTTCATAATACTAATAACCCTATCAAAGGTTTAAAAAAAAGCTTTTTTGGGGTAAATTAAGAAAGTATTCTAATTAGTAAAGAATAATTAACTAAAATTAGAAAGTTTCTTCTTCTAGAATAATTGTTTGTTTTAAGGTTTTTTGTGCAAAATTTCTTGCTGAATCAATTTCGTTTGAAATATTTCTTTGAATTACTTGTTTTTGTTTTTCTATATTTTCAATTTTTTCATTTAATTCATTAATTTCTCTTTGTAAATCTTTTTGTTTTATTATTTCTTTTTCCAAATCATTTCTAGCAGCACTATTTGAAATAATTTTATTTAAATCTACTTGTTTTAATTGTAATTCATTCATTTTCCAAAAGACTTTACCAAAAAAATCAAATTTTAGTATTTCTTCTAATGATTCAATTCGTTTTTCTTTTTCCTTATCCTTTAATTCAATTTCTCCACTTTCAATTAAACTTTTCATATCTTTTAATATTTTTTTAAACAAATCCGCTTTAGGGTCTTTTTTCAACGCAAGGATAGGGTTTGTAATAAATAAATCAAGCATTTCTTTTTCACTAGCTGGAACTTTTTTTCTTCCAGAATCAACAATTTGTTTGTATCTAGCAAGCGGTCTATCAATATTTAATAATAATGCACTTATTTCTAATTTCAAATCTTGTTTTGTGTTTGCTAGTGCTACAAGTTCCTCTTCCGCTTTTTTTGCTTCAATCATTGCCTTGTTATTCATTTTTCCATTTATTTTTTCTTCTTGTTTTAGCATGTCTTCCTTTTTTTGAATCATTTTTTCTTTTGAGTCAGTTATTTGATTTTGAAGCGAAGTAAGTTCTTTTTTCTTTTTCAATGAAGCCCCAATATTGTCTTTGAAATTTTCAAATTCAAATAAATCTTTTTCTTGTATAAATTTTTGGTTTATTTCATGTAAATTATTTAATATGTTTTGTAGTGTTTCTCCAAGTTCCTTCATTTCTTCTTTATGATAAAAACTAGTGTAAGCAATATTTTTTCTGAAAGTATTAATTTCCTCAATTAAAATTGATTCACTTTTTGCAGCATATTCTCGGTAAGAATTAGTTTTGTGTTCTATTTTTGAAGGATCTATTTTTTCTAATATTCTGTCAAGTTGAATAATTAAGTGCTTTTTTGAAGTTTCTACTGCGTGATTTAATCTTTGATTATTATTTTCCTCCAAAGGAGTTTGATTAATTGATTTAATAATTGCTTTTGATCGAGAATGTAAATATTTTATTTCAGAAAGTTTTTTTGCAGAATAATCTTCAAGTTCGCCTCTTTTTACACTAAACCCTTTTTCTAAAATAAGTGGTAAATTTTCTATATTTGTTTTAATTATAGTTGGTTCTTTTTTGAACATGTTTTTAAAAAAAGAAATAATTTTTTCAATAAAAGAATTCATGCACACTAAAAAGGAATCAAAAAGTATAAAAATGGCTTTTTGAGTTAGTTTTCTTGTTTAAATTAGACCGGTAATTTACTTCCCTTAAATTTAAAACGCCTCTTACTCCTTTTTTGTTTATGCAATATAATCAAACTGTTCAAGTTGAAAGAAATGAAAATGCTTTTTTTGATGCAATAGACAAAGTTGCTTTAGAAATTAAAAAAAGAGATAATTTTGTAGTAATATTTCACCATGATGCTGATGGGAGTGCTTCAGGAGCAATTGCAATTAAGGCTCTAGAGCGAGAAGGAAAAAAAGTTTCTTCAATTTGTTTAAAACAATTATATAAAGAAAATATTCCTCAAATAAAGGAGCTTGGTGAAAATTATTTGTTTGTTGATTTTGGAAGTGGACAACTTGATTATTTAACAGAAGCATTTGGTGATAATTATTTTGTACTTGATCATCACCAACCGATTTTAGTAGATGGAGTAATGCCAAAATGTTCGTGGCAGGTTAATCCTTTATTATTTGGAATTAATGGAGGAACTGAAATATCAGGCTCGGGCGTAACTTTCTTTTTTGCGCTTGCATTAAATAAAAATAATTTTGATTTATCAGTTTTAGGTATTGTTGGGGCCTTAGGCGACATGCAAGATTCAAATCACACTTGTGCATTAATTGGGTTAAATAGAAAAATTTTAAGTATTGGAGAGGAACACAAATTAATTGAAGTAAAAAAAGATTTGCGTTTGTATGGTAGAGTTTCTAGGCCTTTAGTTTCATTTTTATTATTTTCTTCTAGTCCCGTTCTTCCAGGGTTAACTGCAAATGAAGAAAATGTGCGTGCTTTTCTAACTCAACTTGAAATTCCTCTAAAAGATCCTTACACAGAAAAGTGGTTAGCATATAATGATTTAGCTTTTGAACAACAAAGAGAATTAACTAGCGCACTACTTGTTTTGCTTTTAGAAAATAATACTCCTGAATGGAAAATAGCAGAATTAGTTGGTGAAGTTTATACTTTTACAAAAGAAAATTCATCTTCTCCTCTAAGTGATGGAAAAGAATTTGCAACAATGCTAAATGCATGTTCAAGAAATAAACATTCAGAAATTGCACTTAGTGTTTGCAAGGGAGATAGAAACGAAGGATACTTGCAAGCAGTTGCATTAATGGATGAACATAGAGAAAACTTACGAAGAGGAATTGAATTTATCAAACAAAAAGGAATTGAAGAAAGAAGTTCATTTTATTTTTTTGATGCAGGCGAAGTAATTGATGAATCAATTGTTGGAGTAATTGCAGGAATGCTTTATGGATCAATAATTTCAGAAAATAAACCAATTATTGCACTTGCTCGTAATTTAGATGGAACAACAAAAGCAAGCGGAAGAGGAACTAGTGATCTTGTTCGAAGAGGATTAAATATTGGCGGAGCATTAAAAGAAATTTCTCAGAGTATTTCTGGTGTTGAAGGGGGCGGGCACAAAATTGCTGCTGGCGCAAGAATTCCAACTGATAAATTAGATAGTGTACTTAATTTACTTGAAGAAAAATTCAAAGAACAATTAGGGCTGTAAGTAAGTTTATATTTTTTGATTGATTTGTTATTAATAAAAAGCTTTTTAACGCAATAGATTATTATTTTAGTACCAGCGCAGTGAGGTTGATTTTCATGATAACAAAAAAAGACACTGAAAGTGATATTAAAGAATTTTTAAAAGCAAAAGTTCCTCAAGTAGAAAAAGGTATTGAAAATTATATCCCTCGAAAAGCAAGTGATAAGTGGATTGAAAGTATTTTAGGAAAAACTGTTTTTGAATTAGATTTAGAAGCTTATACAAAAGGAGTAAATGATCCAATTTGGGATTTACTTGACAGAGGGGGAAAAAGATTTCGCCCAGTAATGACTTGCATTGTTGCTGAAGCACTAGGTGGAAAATGGGAAACTGCAATGAAAGTTGCTCCAATTGTAGAATTAATTCATAATGGAACTTTAATGTCAGATGACGTTGAAGATGATTCAATAGCTCGAAGAGGAAAGCCTTGCGTTCACAAAATATTTGGAATAGATACAGCAGTTAACACTGGGGCAATAATGTATTTTTGGCCAATGGCAAAAATAGTTAACAATGATTTTAAGTTAACTGAAAAACAAAGAATGCAAATATATGATTTGTATATTACTGAAATGATTAGAGTATCAAGTGGGCAAGCATGGGATATTGAGTGGCACCATGGCGGATACACTCCAAATGAAAAACAATATTTGAATATGTGTTTAGGAAAAACTGGAGTATTAACTAGATTTGCTTGTCAATTAGGAGCGATAATTGGAAATGCAACTACTGAACAATATGATGCGTTAGGAGAATTTGGTCAAATTGTTGGAGTTGGATTTCAAATACAAGATGATATTTTGGAATTAACTGAAGCTGATTTTAAAAAAGGAAAAGGAAGTATTGGTGGAGATATTCACGAAGGAAAAAGAACTTTAATAATAATTAGAACACTAGAGAAAGCTTCTACTTCTGACAAGAAAAGATTAATTGAAATTCTTGATTCACACACAACAGTTGAAAAAGAAATTCAAGAAGCACTTGATATCATAAACAAATATGATGGAATTAGTTATTCAAAGAAAAAAGCAGAAGAATTAGTTTTAGGTGCTTGGGCAAAAGCTGACAAAGTGTTGAAAGATTCAAACGCAAAAATATTGCTTAAGAAATTTGCTGAACATTTGGTTGATAGAAAAATTTAATAAAAACTTTAGTTAAGGAGTTATATTCTTCTTAATTATTTTATTTATTTAGATTTTTTTACTTTTTTTTAATTAGGATTTTAATTTAATCAAATTTAGCATTCTTTTTTGCTTTTCTTGCTTGAAATTTTTTTAATCTAATAAGTCTTCTAGCTACACTTTCATTAGCAACAAGTCTAGTAAATCCTTTAAGTCCAAATTTTCTTTTCATTACTTCTTGTGCCAAAATTTTTCTTGCATTTGATTCTCGTAATTCGCCCCTTACATCCATTTCCAAAGCGCCGTGTCCATCAATGTTTCTTTTAGTAGTATTAAGTTTTTTTGCTCTTGCAAGTCTTGCAACTGCGCGGTTTATATCCTTTCTAAATATTGCTTTTCCAACAGTTCTAATTTGATGCATATTATATTATTAGTTGCTGTTGTTTTTATTGCTTTTGGTTTTCAGCAAATTTGATTTGAACTATTCTAGATAAATTTAAAGGTACATTTTGCTCGTTTATTTTTAATATTAATGTGTTATGTTCTGCTTCAATAATTTTTCCACTTCTAATACTTCCTCCCTTACTTACTGTTGTAACTATATCTCCTTCAACAAAATTTTTTAGTATGGGGTTAATATAACCTAAATCTTGTTTTTTGGCTCTTTCTGCTTTTAATTTTAAAATTTTTTCTTCTTTAAGTTTGATTTGAGTTTTTTTAAGTTTAATGAGTCTTTGCATTCCACTAGGTGAAGCAAGAGCTCGAATAAATCCGTTTGGAAATTTACTTCTTTTTTTTACTTCCTCTTTAAGTTTTTCTTCAGCATATTGTTGATTTAAAATTCCTTTAAAATCAATTACTTGTCTTCCGTTTAATCCAAAATCAGGTTCGCTTTTATTGGATTTTTTTGCATTTGCAAATCCTTTGACAGCAGTATTTACTTTTCTTCTAAGTAGAGGCATACAATATATTCTGTGTAAGTGATTATTATTAGTTTTGGTTAATTTTTTGAAAATTAATTTAGATTTATTTTATTCTAGTGAAAGTAAGTACTCTTCCAACAAAATCAGTTTCAACTCCTTTGTTGAAATAATAAGGAGTGTTTTCAACAATAAAATTCATTTCGCCAACTCTTAATACTTTTTTTTGTTTTGGCGTTATTTTAAACACACTTTTTGTTTCTTCAAAAATATCAGTTTTCAAAGTGCCTCCAATTTTTAAACATGGAAGAATTTCTTTTACAGTGGAATCAAAATTATTTGTGTGTGCTAAACCAAAGTGTGAAAATAAAACATCAACACTGTTGTTTGAAAAATATTTATTAAATTTTTCTCCAACTTCTTGAATATAATTTACTTTCTTGTGTTTTACCCAGTTCAAATCTGCACAATCCCCAAAACCAAAGAACTTTGCTTTACCTTTTACTTCCTTTGATGCTTGGTTAATTGCTTCTCCTTTTCCCGGGCCAAATTCAACAACAACTGCAGTTCTTTTCTCTTTATTTGCTTTTGCAACAGCGTTTTGAATTAATTCTCTATAATTTACTCCGTGTCTTTCTGAAATGTCTTTCAAATCCAAAGTCCACTGCATATAATCAGTAAATTTGTGGGGAAAACTCATTTTTCTTTTAGAAGAATATTTTAGAGTCCTTCTACTATCAAATCTGTTTTTCTTATATTGCATTTTTCTAATAACTTCAAAAGGGGAAGAGACAGTTCTTCTTAGGTTTCTTAAAATTTCTGAAGCTTTTGCAAATTTTGCTTTAGGTTTTGGTTTTAACATAAAATACTATTGATGCAAACACTTTAAATTAGTTAGATTCCTTCTAGTTTGTATGATTTCACAAATTGAGAAAAGAAAAAAAGAACACTTAGAACTTTGTGCAAAGAAAGACGTTTTGTTTCATGAAAAAACTACTCTTCTTGAAAATGTGGAACTTGGTTACAAATCCCTACCAGAACTCTCAATGAAAGAAATTGATTTATCTACAAATTTTTTAGGAAAAAAGTTTTCTTTTCCTTTTTTAGCTTCAGCAATAACTGGTGGAGCACAAGTATCAAAAAAAGTTAATTTAGAAATTGCTACTGCCTGTCAAGAACTTGGAATAGGAATGGGTTTAGGAAGTATGAGAGCAATGATACAACAACCTTCATTAATGGAAACTTATTTTGTTCGTGACGTTGCTCCCAATATATTTATAGCAGGAAATATTGGTGCAGCTCAATTAAAACAATTCACTCCTGATGATGTTAATGATGCTCTCAGTGCAATTGAAGCAAATGCTTTAGCAATTCATGTTAATGCAGCACAAGAAGCAGTACAACCAGAGGGAGATGTTGACTTTACTGGGTTAATTGCAAAAATTGCAGAATACTCTGACAAAATCAAAGTTCCAGTTTATGTAAAAGAAGTGGGGCACGGAATAAGTTACGAAGTTGCACTTGCATTAAAAGATACAAAAATAAAAGCAATTGATGTACAAGGAGCAGGCGGAACAAGTTGGACTGCAGTTGATGCACTTAGACACAAAGATGGATTTGGATTAATTTTCAGAGACTTTGGAATACCTACTGCAGTTTCTTTAATTGAAACAAAATCTGCATTAGTTGGAACTGATAAAAAAGTAATTGCTTCAGGCGGAATAAGAACTGGACTAGATGCAATAAAAGCTTTAGTACTTGGAGCGGACATGGTTGGAAATGCTTTACCTTTACTAAAAGTACAACAAAAGAATGGTTCAGTTGGAGTTAAAGATTATTTACTAAATTTCAAAAAAGAAATGGAAATAACTTCATTTTTGATTGGGTGTAAAGACCTTAGCGAACTTCACGCTGAGAAGCCTGTGATATTAGGAAAATTAAGAGAATGGATTAAGGAATAATTTTTTTTAAGTAACTTTTTATAGTTGAGAGAACTTATTTAATTATGAAAATTAAAGCGCAAGGAACAATTGAGTACTTAGTAATTTTAGCGATTGTTGTTGTTATTGCTTTAGTTGTTGTTGGATTGTTAATTGGGATTTTTAATTCTCCTTCTCAACAGATTTCTTCTTCTGGTAATTCGTTGGGGTTGTCTACTCAGGCGATTGGTATTACTGAGTCTTTGATTGAGCCTAATGATGGTAATTATGTTATTCGTTTGTTGAATAATAGTGGTGAGAATCTTACTGTCAGTAATGTTAAGATTGGCGATACTAATGTTCTTTTTAGTGAGGATTTGGCGCAAGGTAGTGAAAGATTATTTGTTGTAAATACTAATGTGGATTGTTCTTTGGGAAAGATTGTTAGTGAGGATGTTGTTGTTTCTTATGTTACTCGTGATGGTTTGACTAAGGTTGAAAGGTATCCAATTAAAGTGATGTTTAATTGTACGCCTTATGTTGTTAATGTAAATTTAGTTGCTGATCAATGTCCTACTTGCGAAGTATGTGCGGATCCTGTTGAGTTGCATACTGGTCAAACACTTTCTTATGATACTGGTGCTTTAGATGATAAAGATAAGGATGGTGTTGCTAAGAGTTATACTGATAATTTGAATGGCACTATTAAGGATAATCATACGGGTTTAGTTTGGCAGAAAGGGAATAACGGTGCTGGAATTGATTGGGAAACTGCTTTAACATATTGTGCTAATCTTGCAAATGGAGCTGGCGGTTTAACTGATGGCTCAAGCGCAGGGGATTGGAGACTTCCTAGTGCTGTTGAAGGTGCAACTCTTATAGACTATGGTCGGGCTGATTATAAAAATCCTGTTTTTACTTGGGGTTATAATTTCTATTGGACAGGGACGACGTTACCTTCCGATGCTGATTATGCTTATATTTTGCGTTTCGAAATTGGTTTCATCTACAATGGGGGTAAGACTGATTCTTTCAGTTATCGTGCTCGTTGTGTCCGTGACCCTTAATCAGATTTATTTTAATTTTCTTTCCTTTCTTCCTCATTCTTTAAAAAACCACCTCAAAAAGCCCTTTTGAACGTCAATTGTCGTAGGCTACTTCGTTTTTTACATAGCTTTTTATAGGAGTACTTTCACAAATTAAATTTGCCTAAAATGGGCATTAACCTGGTGTAAAGAAAATGAACGTGCCTACACTTCCTATGGAAGAAAGAAAAACTAGTTTCAAAGAAGTTGAAATGGGATTCACTCCAGAACAAGCTGTTATTGAAGCGAACAGATGCTTACAATGTAAAGAACCTCTTTGTGTCAAAGGGTGTCCTGCAGGAGTAAATATTCCTGGATTTATTAAAGCTTTTAGAGAGGGAGATATAGTAAAAGCCGTTTCTGTTATTAGAGAAAAAAACTTTTTTCCAAGCATTTGCGGAAGAATTTGTCAACAAGAAAAGCAGTGTGAAGGAAATTGTATTTTAAAAAAGACTCCTCAAGGTCCTGTGTGTATTGGTGGAATTGAAAGATTTGTTGGAGATAATGCACCTTACCCTTCAAGAAGTAATTTAACAGGAAAAAATATTGCAGTAATTGGTTCAGGCCCTAGTGGATTAGCTGTTGCAGCATACTTATCCCAAATTGGAATGCACGTAACAATACTTGAAGGAACAAATGCTTTTGGCGGAGTAATAAAATATGGAGTTCCAGAATTTAGACTCCCAAAAGAAGTAGTGTCAAGAGAACTTGCAGGACTTCATTCACTTGGAATTGATTTTGAACCAAACGCAAAAATAGATGAAGAAGGGCTTGACACAATTTCAAAAAAATATGATGCAGTGTTTATTGGAACTGGCGTAGGAAAACCTAGGCTCCTTGATGTTCCCGGATCTTCACTTAAAGGTGTAATGAGTGCAATGAAATTTTTAATTAATATTAATCAGTCAAATATTCCAATGATTGCAAAAGATGAAAAAGTTTTAGTTGTTGGAGCGGGTTACGTTGGAATTGATGCTGCAAGAAGTGCAGTTCGATTAGGTGGAGAAGTTACTTGCATTACAATTGCAAATGAAAAAGAAGCTTTCAAGAACGTTTCACTAAAAGATTATGAAGAAGCAAAAGAAGAAGGAGTAAAATTTATTTTTGAAGCAAAAATAAAAGAAATAATTGGAAAAGGAACAGTACATGCAGCACTTTACTCAAACCACATTGAAGGAAAAATCGAATGTACAAAAGTAATTTGTGCAATTGGTCAAGAACATGATGAAGATTCTTTAAAAACTCCAATTAGAACAGGGAAGAATGGATGCATTGAGGTTAATGAAAACTTACAAACAACAATAAGCAATGTATTTGCTGCAGGTGACTGCGTGCATGGACCAAAAACAGTAATACACGCGGTGGATGCAGGAAGAAAAACAGCTCAATCAATAATAAAATATTTGGATAAAAGAATTGCAAACGAAGAAATGGGAATAAAAAACATTGATGACAATCCAAAAATTATTACAAAAAGAGATCACTCAAACAAAGATATCTAAATTTAATTATATTAATAAAATGTTAAAATCACGGAGTTGAATATGATGGATAATGAAGCATTCAAAGGGTTTTATAAAAAAACTATTTTAGAACGACAAGAAATCGTTGCTAAAGAATTTAATTTAACTTTAGAAGAAAAAAATTTACTTTCAAAAGAAGGGCCTCTTCCATTTAGTATTGCTAACCGAATGATTGAAAACGTAGTTGGAACAATGCCCTTAGCATATGGTCTAGCAACAAATTTTGTGATTGATGGAAAAAATTATGTTGTTCCATTTGCATTAGAAGAACCAAGTGTAGTGGCAGCTGCATCAAACGCAGCAAAACTTTCTAGCGGATTTACTACTAGCGCAGATGAACCAGTAATGATTGGGTTAATTCAAATTGTAAATTGCCCTAACGCAACTGATTCATTAATTAAAATTTTATCAAAAAAAGCAGAATTATTTGAAGAAATAATAAAAATTGATCCTATATTAGTAAAATTCGGTGGCGGACCACGTGACTTGAAAGGAGAGGTTCTCAAAACTTCTCGAGGTGAAATGATTTCATTACAATTATTAGTTGATGTAAGGGATGCAATGGGTGCGAACGCAATTAACACAATGACTGAAAAAATTTCTCCAATAATTGAATCTCTCTCTGGAGGAGAAGTACGATTAAGAATAATTTCTAATTTAGCGATTCATAGAAAAGCAAGAGCAAAAACAATTTGGACAAAAGATGTTTTGGAAAAAAGTGCTGAGAGTGTTATGAAAGGAGAAGAAATTATTGAAAGAATTTTAGATGCTTATGAATTTGCAGTAGCAACTCCTTTTCGAAGTGCAACACACAATAAAGGAATAATGAATGGAGTAGATGCACTTGCAATAGCAACAGGAAATGATTTTCGCGGAGTAGAAGCAGGAGCACATTCATTTGCTTGCTTTGAACATGAATATCGTTCACTTACAAAATATTATAAAAATGATGATGGAGATTTAGTTGGAGAAATAGAAATGCCAATGGTTCTTGCAACAATTGGTGGAACAATGAAGTCAAATCCAATGGCTCAATTATCATTAAAAATTTTAGGAATAAAAACTTCTAGCGAACTTGCTCGAATTGGAGTAAGTGTGGGCCTTGCACAAAACTTTGCGGCACTTAGAGCTTTAGCAACAACTGGAATTCAGGCTGGGCACATGAAGTTACACGCAAAGTCACTCGCAGCACAATCAGGTGCAAGGGATGATGAAGTTGATTTAGTTGCTCAAAAAATGATTTTAGCAAAAACAATTAATCAATTAGCTGCAGAAGAAATAATTAAAGAATTACGAGCAAAAAAGTAAATTGCTCGTTTTTTATTTTTTAATTAGACCTTTTTCTTTTATTTTCCATTTCTATCATCTTAATAGTTATTTCATTTAAAAGAAAAACACTTACTGATGTCACCGTTAAAGTTACAATAAACATTACAAATATTTGTCCTATGAAAACTAATTTTAATTCCCAAAAAATATTAGCTCCAATTACTCCCCCAAACCATATTAAAAATAATCCAGCAGGAAATAATTTTTTGTTGTTGGAAGTAATAAAACTGTTTTTAGATAGGTGGGTAATTATTGTATCAAAAATTAAATATATTAAAAGTACAAAAAATCTATTTTGATAAGGGGATAACGAACATATTACACCAGAAAGAAAAAACATACAAATTCCAAATAAATATAATATATAAAATTTTTCAAAATAAAAATTTAATTTACTGTTTGAAAATTTTGTTTTTACTAAAATACATGCGCCTACAATAAGTGATAAAATAAATAAGCCAAAATTCCAAAAAGTTGCAGATGCAAAATTAAAAGGATTATTTATTTCAACAATTATTGCAATAAACGCAGTTGATAATATTAGTACTTTTGGTAAATTAGTTTCTGTTAATAAATTTTTTAATAAATTCATCATTATACTTTAATTTTATTCCTTTTAATGTTTTTCTAAAAGGGGTTATTTTTATTTTATTTTTCAAACACACCATTATACGTTAATTGACGTACTTAAGTTCGTCTAATTGCATAGGTTTTTAAAGTTCAATGTTGGAAGAAATTGTTATACACCTCTCCCTTAAGAAAAGAATAAAGGGTAAATGAAGGGTTTTTATTTAACAAATGAACAAGTATTGTAAAAGGAACGATCTAAAATGGCTGGAATAGTTGGATGGGGAAGTTATATCCCAAAATACAGAATTACTGCTGAAGAAATTGCGCACGCTCAAGAAGGAGACGCGGATGCAATCAAAGAAGGACTTGGTTTAACTGAAAAAAGTGTTCCAGGGAAAGATGAAGATGCAGCAACAATAGCAGTTGCAGCAGCAAGAGATGCATTAGCACGAGCACAAATTAATAGAAAAGAAATTGGTGCAGTTTATGTTGGAAGTGAATCCCACCCTTACGCAGTAAAACCAACTTCATCAATTGTAGGAGAAGCACTTGATATTGGAAATAATTACACTGCAGTTGATACTCAATTTGCATGCAAAGCTGGAAGTGCAACAATTCAAATTAACGCAGGTTTAGTAGATTCAAAAATGATTAAATATGGTTTAAGTATTGGAGCAGATACTTCCCAAGCAGAACCTGGAAATGCACTTGAATACAGTGCAGCAGCAGGCGGAGCAGCTTTTATTATTGGAGATGATTCAGAATCAGTTGCAATACTAAATGATACTTGTTCATACACAACCGATACTCCTGATTTTTGGAGAAGAGCAATGCAACCCTACCCACAACACGCAGGAAGATTCACGGGCGAACCTGCTTACTTTAAACACGTAGTTGGAGCAACAACAAGAATGCTTGAAAAAACAAAAATGAAAATTAGTGATTTTAAGTATGTAGTGTTTCACATGCCGAATGGAAAATTTCCTCTTCGAGTTGCAAAATTATTTGGTGTAACAAAAGAACAAATTACTCAAGGGTTAGTTGTAACAAAAATTGGAAACACTTACTCTGGTTCTTCAATTTTGGGTTTAGCAAGTGTTTTAGATGTTGCAAAACCAAATGATAAAATTTTAGTGACTTCCTATGGATCTGGTTCAGGTTCTGATTCATTTGTATTTACCGCAACAGAAAAAATTGTTGAAGCGCAAAATAAAGCAAGAAAAGTTTCTGATTACATTGCTAGAAAAGAATATTTATCTTATCCAAAGTATGCAAAAAATATGGAGCAAACACACTAAAGGTAATTTTTATGGTTAGAATAAAATTGAGTTCAAAAGCAAAAATTCCTAATTCAGTGAAAGATGCTCAAGCTGCATACAAAAAAGCCAGTAAAAATCTTTTACTTAGATCTTACACTGAAGTATTAAAAGCAAGAACTGAAAGTATGAAAAAAGATTTTAAAATACACAAAGCTGTTGGAGTGCTTTTTACTTTTTTAGGATTAAGATTAATTTCAGATTATAAAAAAATGCGTACTAGCGGAATCAAAGATATTGAAAAATTTAAACATAGTGGGCTACGCACAAAACTTGATGCGATTGGATATGCACTTTCAGCTGAAATGGCACGAGATCCAGTACTTAGAAAAGCAGTGAAGGATGTTTCAAAAGAATATCCATATTTATCAGTAAATAACCAAGGAGAAATATTTGTTTCATCATATTCTGGTTCAATAATGGATGCTTCTACTATTGCTGGAAAAATATTTAATCCAGAGAATTTAATTCCTCCACAAGCAGAAAAATATAATTCAAAAAAAGTATTTGGACAAAAACTTAATTTAAAATTATTATTGGCAATGGGTTCTCCTCAATATGAAGCAGCTAAAGTTAATTCAGGACTTAAAAGATCAAAATTATCTGCACCTGCAAATGTAACTGCATCAATTTTAGGTAATGATGAAATAAGATTATTTTCTAGAAAAGTTGTTGGAACAAAAGTAACTTCAAAAGAAGATTTAATTAAAGCTGAAGATGTTAAATTCAAAAGACTCACTCTATCAAAAATATCTGGTAAAAAAATAATTTGGTTAGGGATGAAAAAAGGTAAAAAATTAGTTAAAATAGAATTAGATGCAAAAAAAGCAGATTCAATATTTAATGCATTTAAATTAGCAGCATAAAAATTAAAATTTAAGAACATGAAAAGTAAAAATAAAGGGAATAAAAGCAGATAGAATGAAAGTAAATGAAGTGAAATAAAAAAAGGTGTAAATAATGAAAATTGGAGTACTTGGAATTGGAATTACAAAGTTCGGCGAGAGCCTTGTTAAGGCTCGCGAAAGTTCCATCTTCGCTTCGCTCGACAGAACAGAGGTGCTTTTATGAAAATTGGAGTACTTGGAATTGGAATTACAAAATTTGGCGAACGATGGGATCAAGGCTTAAGAGATTTATTACTTGATTCGCAATTGCGTGCACTAAATGATTCAAAGATAGATGCAAAACAAATTGATGCGATGTATACTGGAAACATGATTGGTGGAATTGCAAGTGGACAATTACACGTTGGGGCAATGGCTACTGAAAATTTAAATTTAAACATTCCTTCAGTTCGAGTAGAAGGGGCTTGTGCATCAGGATCTTTAGCATTAAGACAAGGAATACACGCAATTGAAAGTGGAAGCGCAGATATTGTAATGGTGAATGGTGTAGAAAAAATGACTGATGTTTCTACTGAACAAATTACAACAGCATTAATGGGAGCTGGGGACGAAGAGTTAGAAGGATTTAATGGATTAACTTTTCCTGGACTTTACGCGCTTTTAGCAAATGCTTACATGAAAGAATATGGATTAACTAGAGAAGTATTAGCAGAAGTATCAGTAAAAAATCACTACCATGGAGCAAGAAATTCTTACGCACAATTTCAAAATGAAATAACAATTGACACCGTACTTAACGCAACAATGGTTGCAGATCCATTGACTTTGTTTGATTGTTCTCCAATTACAGACGGAGCTGCATCAATAATAATTGCAAATGAAAAGATAGCAAAAAAAATGAATAGTGAAATTTACATTACTGCTTCGGGGCTTGCAACTGATACTCTTTCACTAGCTAGACGCGAATCCCTTTTAGAATTAAAAGCAGGAAGACTTGCAGCAGAGAGTGCATACAAACAAGCAGGAATAACTGTTAAAGATGTTAATTTTGCAGAGGTTCATGATTGTTTCTCGATTGCAGAAATTTACGCTGTTGAAGCACTTGGGTTAGCAAAACGCGGAGAAGCTGCACAACTATACACTTCAAAACAAACTTACTTTGATGGTAAGCACCCAGTAAATACTTCAGGCGGACTTAAAGCATGCGGTCACCCGGTTGCTGCAACAGGAATAAAACAAGCAGTAGAAGCAGTAACACAATTACGCGGAGAAGGGAACAAAAGACAAGTACCAGGAGCAGAAGTAGGATTGACTTACAATGTTGGTGGAAGCGGAGCAACTGCTTGCGTACATGTTTTTAAAAAGGTGAAGTAATTAAAAGTTAGTTATATTTAAGGATGTGAAATTATGGCTGGAATATTAGAAGGTCTAAAAGGAATTTTTGGAAAGAAACAAGACGTAAGAGAAAATGAACCAATAAGAAGAATGGGGTCAATAAAAAAAGTAACTGAAGAAAATCAAGTCGAAGAATTTGTTCCTCGATATAAATTAGCACAAAAAATGAGAGAAGACAAAGAAATGGATACTCCATTAGTAAAAAGAAAAAGGTATTGAATTTAATTGATGTAAAATTGTTGTGAAGTGAAAACTATGTTTAGAGACAGCCCAATAATAAGGTGGAGAAATTACAACGACCGTTACAAACTAAACGGATACAAATGCACTAAATGCGGTGCAACATACTTTGAAAAAAAAGGTGTATGTAATTGCGGAAATTTAGATTACGCAGAAATAGAATTCTCTGGCTTAGGAAAAATAGTTTCATTCACACAAATACATTCAGGCCCTGAATCATTTGAATCAATGGGTGCGTACTCTGTTGCAATAATTGATTTAGTAGAAGGCGCAAGAATGACAGGCCAAGTAGTAGATTGTGAGTATAAAGATTTGAAAAATGATATGCTCGTAGAAGCAGTGTTTAGAAAGTTCTATAAAAGTGGGGAAGCGGGAATCATTCACTACGGAACAAAATTTATTCCAAAATTTTAAATTTTTTGAATTATTAATATAAAAGAAACTTTTAAAAAGATTGAAAGCATATTTACATTGTGAAATAAAATGCGTCAACTAAAAAGACCAAAATCTATTTTAAATAAAACTTTGAAAAATTATTCTAATACTCAATTAAAAAAAAGAGTTTTTGAAGCAATTGTTAATGGAAAAGGAAGAGGTAGTAAAAAAGTTCAAACTGCAGTAAATCCATTTGGAAAATCTCCTTATCCTACAAAAAATATTGGTTCTCCTGCTAAAGTTCCTGCTGAAGCAAGGCCTAGAGGATGGGGATTATATTCAAAAGTTCGTCAATCAATGGGTGTAAAATCAATTCCTGGGAAATTTATTGAGGGCGCACTTGATGCAAGAGCTAAAATAGAATATGAAAAAGAGTGGAGTACTTCAACAAAAAAGAAAATGGGTGCAGAAGCTAAAAAAGCTACACAAGTTACTACTTTATCAAGAATGGCCCAATGGGCAACTGACATTCAAAAAAATATTGGAAATGCAAATGAAAGAAATGGGCGAATTGTTTCAACTGATTTAATTCAAAGATTAAATAAACAGGGAAATGCAACAATAGTTGATTTAGGTACTGGTGCTGGTAAAACAATTACTCCTATACTAAAAAGATTGTCTTCACAACAAAAACAAATAGTAAAAGTTGTTTTAGTTGATGTAAGTATTAAGGATTTGAAAACAGCAAAACAAATGTTAATCCAATTAGGTGTTCCTGAAAAAAATATTTCTATTTGTGCAGCAGATTTTAATAATTTAAATAAAAACAAATTAGTTCAATCATTAGCTGGAAAAGCAGATTTAATTACAAGCGGAGCGGCACTACATCACATTTCAAGATCTCAAAAAATATTTTCACAAGCTGAAAAACTTCTAAAGAAAGGAGGAGCATTTAAGTTTTGGGACTGGAGTCACCCTGCTTGGAGAGCTGAGAGGTTACTTATTGCTCCTAAAGGGGCTAAAGTTTCTACAAATGGATTAGCATATGTGGTAAATGGAAAATTAATGAAAGCAGAAAGAGGCACAGCATTTATTTCTCAAGAATTAGGAAAATATAAAAACCAACGATCTGAACTTGCTCAAACAAAAGAAATGCTTTCTACTTGGATAAGTTTACTAAACTTCTCTCAAGAAGAAAGAGTAAAATATGAACAACATTTTGATAATTTAATTGCAAGTGGAAAACCAATTCATTTTTCAGAATATTTAAAACAATTAGAGGGTGTTAAACCAAGTTCAAATGCAAAACCCCAAGTTATGGAGGCGCATAAAACTTATCAAAATTATTTACGTGCACTCAAAGGAGTAGGATTAACAACAAAAGCACCAATATTTTCTCCAGATTCAGGGTTATTAGTTCATTACTCTGCAGTTAAAAATTGATTTTGTTTTGAGCTTTTAAATTCTTCTTACACTTAATATTATTAGATATATATGGCTGCTATAGGAAAAGGATATGCAAAAGTAATTCTCTTTGGAGAACACTTTGTATTGTACGGATTACCTGGAGTTGCTGCAGGAATTGACAAATTTGTGCAAGTAGAAGCACAAAAAGTAAAAGATTCTGATGATGTTTTATTTGATGACAAAGTATTTGCTGAAAAAATTTCTATGAAAGAAAAACCGGATCACATTAAATCTAAAATATTTCACGCAATGTTTGATAGTGATGAATATTTACCAAAAAAAGGAATCAAATTTATAATAAATTCAAACTTTCCTGCAAGTATGGGAATGGGATATTCAGGTGCACTTAGTGTAGCAATGGCAAGAGCAATGAATGTTTTATTTGATCAAAGTTGGAAAGATGATAAAATAAATGAATTGGCACATAATGGTGAATGTATTTCACACACAACTCCAAGTGGAATAGATAATACTTGTTCTACTTATGGGACAACAATTTATTTTGAAAAAGATTTAGTTGGTGGAAAAAATATTGCGCGCCCAATAAAATGCGGAAAAAGTTTATACTTTGTTTTAGTTGATAGTAGTGTTAAACATTCTACAGCAGAAGCAACCGAGTTTGTAAAAAAATTTAAGGAAAAGAACCCTAAAGATTTTGACATATTATGTTCTGATTACAAATCAATTGTTTCAAAAGTAAAAAAAGAAATACAATTTGGCGGAACAGAAGAAATTGGAAAATTAATGAATAAAAATAATGAACTTTTAAAACAACTTGGAGTGTCAACTCCTGAGATAGATCAAATAGTAAGAATAGCAAATTTTGAAGGTGCTTTTGGAACAAAATTAACTGGTTCGGGCATGGGCGGGCGTGTACTCATATTATGTGAAAATGATAAACACCAAGATAAAATAATTGCTTCACTAGTTGGAAAAGGATTTAAAGCTAGCAAAGTAAAAGTTAATTAAATTTATTAGTTAATTTTCTTTTTAATTAAGTTTTATTATTTTTAATTAATTATTCAAAATTAACTTAAGAGTCACTTTTTTAATTAGTTATAATCACCATTTTATTAGGTGTTTGTACTATGGGTAAGGGAATTGGATTCGGAAAAACTATTTTATTTGGAGAACATTTTGTTGTTTATGGTCTTGAAGGAATACCTGCCGCATTAGGAGACACTACAATTGCTCAAGTTGAAAGAATACATGGTAAACTTGGTTATGATTTAATTGATAATAGGCCTGCAACAAAAGGGTACAAAGAAGAAAAGAAAGGGGAATATGATCCACTTTTACGAAGAATAATTGATTATATGCAATTAACTGAGAAAATAAAAATTACTTTAAGTGGAAATTTATTTTGCGCTTCAGGAGTAGGGGCAAGTGCCGCTTGTGCAGTAGCAGTAGCTAGAGCAATAAGTGACGAATACAAAATGAATTGGAATGATTATCAAATAAACAAAGCTGCTTTTGAAGGAGAAACTGCTGGGTCAGGAACTCCAAGCGGAATAGATAATACTGCTGCAACATATGGTGGATTTTTATATTTTAAGAAAAATATTACTGGCGGAGAAAATCAAATAATTCCTGTTAAAGTAAAACAACCAATTGAAATTGTTTTAGGAAACACTGGAAAAACTGCTTTAACAAAAGAAGTTGTTGGCGACGTAAAAAAACAAAAAGAAAGTGATCCAGATGCAATGCAAAAAATATTTAATAATTATAATTTAGTTGTAGAAAGTGCAAAAAAAGCAATTAGTGAATATGATTTGAAAAAACTTGGAGAACTAATGAACCAAAATCAAATTCTTTTGCGTCAAATAAATGTTTCGTGTAAGGAAAGTGAAGAAATAATAGACGCTGCAAACAAAGCAGGTGCTTTAGGTGCAAAAGTAACTGGTACTGGAAGAGGCGGACTTGTAATATGTTTAACTCCAGGAAAAGATTTGCAGGATCGTGTTGCTAAAGCAATTAAAGCAAAAGGGTATGAAGTAACAAAAACAACAATTGGTGGATGAGTTTTTTGATTAATTTATTAATTTTCTTGTGATAAATAATGCAAAAAAATATTATCCTCGCTTTTGATTTTGATGGGGTGATAATTGACTCTGCGTACGAAAGTTATTTTATTTCAGCAAAAACTTACAATGAAATGACTGGGAAAAATGCAATAAATGATAAAAATGCAAAACAGTATTCGCGCGGAAGAGCTTTTTCTTTAAACGCAGAAACTAATTATACTTTAATAAAAATGATTGATGAAAATCCAAATTTAGATTTTTCAACTTTAACACAAGCACAATTTGATATGAATGCAATTCAAAATAAAGAACTTGCAAAAGTATTTGCTGAAAAGTTTTTTCAAAATAGAAAAAATATGGCTGATACTAAAGAATGGTTTGATATGCAATTATTATTTGAAGGAATAATCGAAGAAATAAATGAATTAGCAAAAATTTATTCAATATATATTGTTACAACAAAACCAAGGCACACAGTTTTAGCTCTACTTGATTATTTTAAAACAAATTTTCCTCACAAAAAAGTACTTACTGAACTTTTTGGAGAAACAAAAGAAAATTTATTAAAAGAAGTAGCAGAAAAAGAGAATGTTTTAATTTCTCAAGTAGTTTTGATTGATGATGCCTTAAAACAATTAGTAAATGCTAAAGAAATTGGTGCAAAAACTATTCTTGCAATGTGGGGAGAAAAAAGAGAAGTGTTTGAGAGTGAAGCAAAAAAACAAGGTATAAAAATAGCCTATTCTCCAAGTGAGTGCAAAAGTATAATTAAAGCACTTTAGAAAGCTAAATAAAATGTACTGTGTTTAATTAATTTAAGGTGGTAGAATGAAGGTAACTGTAAAAGCGAATGCAAATATTGCACTAACTAAATACTGGGGTAAAAAAGATGCAGCTCTAAAAACTCCTTGGAATAGTTCTACTTCAGTTACTCTTGAAGGTCTTGAAACAACTACCACTGTTGAATTTGATAAGCAATATACAAAAGATATTTTTATTTTAGATGGAAAAGAATATGCTGAAGAAAGTGATGAATTCAAAGAAGTAAAAGAACAATTAGATATTATTAGGGGAAAAGCAAAAATTGATTTGAAAGCAAAAGTAATGTCAAAAAACGATTTTCCGACAGCAGCTGGATTTGCTTCAAGTGCTTCTGGCTTAGCCGCATTAACTTTTGCAGCAAGTAAAGCAGCAGGATTAAATTTGAGTACAAAAGAATTAAGTATAATTTCAAGAATGGGTTCAGGAAGTGCGAGCAGAAGTTTAATAGATGGATTTGCAATATGGCACAAAGGAAGTGCAGTGGATGGAAGTGATTCATTCGCAGAACAAATTTCTCCAAAAGAACATTGGCCAGAATTTAGAATTTTAGGTTGTGTAATTTCAAAGAATGCAAAGAAAATAAAATCAAGAGCGGGAATGGCTCAAAGTGTAAAAACTTCTCCAATATTTGAAAAGTGGTACACTCAAGCAGAAAGTGACGCACAAAAAATGGTTCAATTAATTAAAGACAAAAATTTTGAAGAATTAGGAAAACTTGCACAACACAACTGTATTTTGATGCACGCGTGCGCAATGACTACTCTCCCACCAATAATTTATTGGGCTCCAGGAACAATAGAAGTAATGCACAGAGTTCTTGAAATGCAAGATGAAGGAATGCAAGCGTACTTTACAATGGACGGTGGGCCACAGGTAAAAATTATTTGCTTAGAAAAAGATGTTGCAAAAATAACTGAAGAAATTAAAAAATTAGAATCGGTTCACGATATTAAAGAATGCAAACCAGGAACTGGTCCAAGAGTAATTAAGGAAGATTTATTTTGAAGGTGAAAAAATGAAGGTAACTGCGCCAGGAAAATTAATGTTAAGTGGAGAATGGAGTGTTTTGGAAGATGGAGTGCCTTGTGTTGTAATGGCAATTGACCAAAAAGTAAGTGTTGATATTAATTCAAATTCAAACATTATTTTGAGTGCAAAAGGAACTGAATTTAAATCAAGTGCAAAGTTTGAAAATAACACACTTATTTTAGATAGCGATGATAAATCAAAAGAATTTTTTTTATTTGTTGCAAAATCAGTAGAAGCTTCATTAAAATATTTAAATGAATCAGGAGTACAAACACAAAATTTTTCAATAGAAACAAATTCTTCAGACACTGTTGTAGAACTCCCTAGTGGGCAAAAAGCAAAAGTTGGATTTGGGTCTAGCGCAGCAATAGTTGCAGCAACAGTAGCCGCAGTACTTGCATTTCATAAACAAGATATTTCTTCAGTTAAAGCAAAACAAAATATATTCAAATTAGGTTGTATTGCACATTTTTTAGCACAAGGAAAAATTGGTTCAAGCTTTGATGTAGCAGCTTCAACGTTTGGTGGAACTTTAGTTTATCAAAAACCAGATATGAGTTGGGTTACTACCCAATTAGCTTTTGGGAAAAAAATAAGTGAAGTAGTTAATGCAAATTGGCCTCTTTTAATAACTGAACCAATAGAACTTCCTAAAAATTTTAATTTAAGTATTGGTTTTGTAGGAAATAGTGCTTCTACAAAAGAATTGATTTTGAAATTAAATACATTCAAAGCAGAAAAGAAAAATGATTATGATAAAATAATTGCAAGTATAAAAACAATAACTCAAAAATTAATTAATGCAATTAAAGAAAATAATCAAAGCGAAATACTTGATTTATTAAATACTAATAGACTTGAATTAAAACTTTTAAGTGATAGTTCGCAAAATAATCTTGAAACAAAAGAACTTGCTCTATTAGCAGATTTAGCTAAATTAAACGGGGGAGCAGGAAAATTCTCAGGCGCAGGCGGAGGGGATTGTGGAATAGCAGTTTCTTTTGATTCAGATACAAAAGAAAAAATTGAAAATGATTGGAAACAAAATAATATTACTCCAATTAATGCTAATATTTCAAAAGACGGTGTGCTAAATGTCTAGTATGATTTTGAAAAAAAGAAAAATTGGCTTAATGGGAAATAAAGGAAAAAGAAAAGCTTCATGGATAAGAAACACACAAGTAATGGAAAGATATATGCGAAGTGCATTCCACCAAATGGGCAATGAGGGTTTACTTACTAGCGCACACAATTTAGGTCATGTTCAAAGAGTAGCAACTTATGCGCAAGCTTATGTTAGTGCAATGGGTGGCGGAAAGAAAAAACAAGCAATAGCAAAAATATCTGGACTTGGTCATGATAGATTTAGAGATGCAGTAGATTCAATGAAGCAAGCTGCAGAAAAACAAAAAACTCATGAAGAAAAATCTGCTGAGCACTTCAAACCACTGTTTGAAAAAAGATTTACTAAAAAAGTTTCTTCTCAAATGGTTCAGGCAATTAAAAAACACGGAACCCTTCCTCAATTAAATGAAGTTGGAAAAAATGTTACAAGAGATGCAGTTGTTTTTGCTGATAAATTCTTTGAAGCAAACGGATCCTATATTGCATTTAGAAGAGCAATGTTTATGGGCGAAAGAGCTGATTGGAGAAAAGTTGCTTTAGAACGAAATGTTTTTAATAATCCTGAAGAAATGAAAAAACTTGCAGTAGAATCTACTTTGAAAGAATCTGAAAAAAGAGTTGCCGCGTTTTCTGATTTAAGCAAAATTCCTACTCACATGCATAAATTCGTAAAATATCAAGTACAGTGGCAGCACAAATTAGTTGAAGCACTCAAAGTTGGTGATAAAGGAATGACTAATTTAGTTACTGTATTATTTGCTGAAGGGTTAAAAGAAAAACCAAGAGATTTAACTGAAATGATTAAATTTTACAAACCTATTGCAGAAAGTGATAAAGCATTTAAAGAAGAAACAATGAGATATTTAAACGGAGAACTTGCTGAAAAATTCAAGCAATTGGTTTCTCAAAAATGATTAATTTAATTAAAATTAATGAGTTAATTTATTCGTCAATTGTACTACTGAGTGGTTTTTTAAACCTTTAAAATTACAAAGTTGTTTAGTAAAAGTGAAGAAGAAAAAAATATTTGACTTTAAAAATTGATTTTTATGAAACAAGTATTATTCCTAGGAAGAGGCGGGCAAGGAGCAGTTACTAGTGCTCAGGTTTTAGCAATTGCTGCGTTTAAGGATGGAAAATTTTGCCAAGCGTTTCCAAATTTTGGGGTAGAACGAATGGGTGCTCCTGTTCGAAGTTATTGTAGAATTGATAGTAAAGAAATTACATTAAGAGAACAAGTATACGAAGCAAATTATGCAATAATTTTGGATCCAACTTTAGTAAAACAATTAAATGAAAAAGTAACTGAATTGATTATAGTTAATTCAAATAAAAAACCAGAAGAACTTGGAATTGTAACGGATGCAAAAGTAAAGTGCGTTGATATTACTAGTGTAGCATTAAGAACAATTGGAAAACCATTTGTAAATATTGCTGCTTTAGGTGCGTTTAGTGCATTAACAAAAGAAGTTTCAATCACTGCTCTAGATGAAGCAATAAAACAACAAATGGGGAGCAAAGGCCCATTAGTAGAAAAAAATATTAATGCAATAAAAGAAGTTTATGAAACAGCAATGAAAGAATAAATTTTGATGATTGATTTTTATGAAAATAATAGTTAAGAAAGAAAGTGTTCCACTAACAACTGGTGCAGTAATACTTGAAGCTGGTTCAACAAAGAAATACAAAACTGGTGAATGGAGAACTTATATTCCAATAATTGATCAAGATAAATGTATTAAATGTGGAAAGTGTTGGATGAGTTGTCCTGATGCTGCAATATTTAAAACTCCAGAAGGAAAATTTATGATTAATTACACTTACTGTAAAGGATGTTTACTTTGCGAAAAAGAGTGTCCTGTAAAAGCAATAAGTCATAAGGTAGAGGAAAAATAAAATTATGTAATTAATTAAATTTTAAAAAGGTATTTGGTATGGTTGAAAATAAAATAAAAAAATTGAGTATTCTTGTAGTATTATTAATTATTATTTTAGCGGTATTACTTTTTACTCAAAAACCAGTTTCAAATTTTAATGTTGATTTAAATCAAAATAACTCTACTCAAGTTCCTTTTGTAGTGTATGAAGTACAAGCTGGTTGGAGTGATGTAGTTGGCGGAGGAAATGAGCACATTACAGTTCTTTCTAACGGGGACGGAAATATGATAAAATCTGTTAGTGTTGGATGTAATATAACTCCTTTTACACTTTCTTTAAATGATGTAAAAAATATTCAAAATATTATAATAAATAATAAATTATATGATTCAACTTGTCTTGTAGCTGGTGGAACAGATTATTATGTTAAGTATGCTTTTGGAAATGGTACTCAACAATGGTTCATTAACAAAGATTCTTATTTAAATTGGGTTTCTCCTGAATGTATAAAATATTTTGATCAAATAGGTGAAATTATTTTTAAAGAAGTTACAAATCAACAAAGCAAAAAGTATTATTCAACAGAATGTAATTAAATAAATAAAAATAGTGATGGTTATGGTAGAAAAAAAAGTTATTTCAGGAGCAGAAGGGATGGCAAATGCTGCAAAATTATGCAGACCTCGTGTTCTTCCAATGTATCCTATTACACCAAGTACTTTAATTCCTGAAAAAATGAGTGAATTTGTGTTCAATGGTGAAATGGATGCAAAAATGATTCACGTTGAAAGTGAACACTCGGCAATAAGTGCACTTTATGGGGCTTATGCAACAGGAGTAAGATCTTTTACTGCAACTGCTTCACAAGGTTTAGCTTTAATGCATGAAATTTTACCAATAGTTGCAGGAGCAAGATTTCCGGCAGTAATGGCGGTAGCAAATAGAGCTTTAGCAGGGCCACTAAATATTTGGAATGATCACTCAGATGCAATGAGTGAAAGAGATCAAGGATGGATACAATTGTACTGTGAAAGTAATCAAGAAGCATTTGATACAATAATAATGGCTTATAAAATTGCAGAGGCAAAAAAAGTTTTGCTTCCAGTAATGGTTTGTGTAGATGGATTTTATTTAACACACGCCTACGAACCAATACAAATTGAAGACCAATCAAAAGTAGATGAATTTTTGCCAGAATACAAACCAGAAAATTTCTTAGATATAACTAGTCCAAAATCATTTGGAGGATTTGCACAACCAAATACTTACATGGAATTTAAAGAAGCAGAAGATATAGCAATGACTGAAGCTCTAAAAGAAATTGTTAAAGTTAATAATGATTTCAAAAAAACATTTGGAAGAAAATATGGAAATGGATTAATTGAAGGAATAAATTTAGAAGACGCAGATTACGCAATTCTTTGCGTTGGTAGTGTTTGCGGAACCGCAAGAGAAGTAATAGATGAATTAAACAAAGCTGGTAAAAAAATTGGTTTAATTAAATTAAAATCAATTCGACCACTTCCAGTAGAAGATTTGAAAATTTTATGTAAAGATTTGAAAATGTTAGGTGTAATTGATAGACACGCATCAATTGGATTTGGGGGAGCACTAACTAATGATATAAAATCAGCACTTAATAATGAAAAAGTTTTAGTAGAAGGATTTGTTGCGGGACTTGGTGGAAGAGATATTAATAAAGAAAAAATCAGAGCTGCAATTGCAACAATAATAAAAGAAAAAGAAGGATTTTGGTTGAAGTGAAATAATTGGATTGATGGTTATGGCTATTTTAGGAATTGATGAAAAAGAATATTTTGCAAGCGGGCATCGTGCTTGTGCAGGATGCGGAGAAGCATTAGCACTAAGACATATATTAAAAGCTGCTGGACCAAAAACAATTATTGCTCAAGCTACTGGATGTATGGAAGTAGTTTCAACTCCATATCCTGAAACAAGTTGGGAAGTACCTTGGGTTCACTGTGCGTTTGAAAATGCAAGTGCAGTAGCAAGTGGAATACGTGCTGCCCTAGATGCAAAGAATGACAAAGAAACTAATGTAATTGCAATTGGTGGGGATGGGGCAAGTTTTGATATTGGATTTGGTTCATTAAGCGGAGCATTAGAACGAGGAACAAAATTTTTGTACATTGCAACTGATAATGAAGCTTACATGAATACAGGGATTCAGCGAAGTGGGGCAACTTTCCCTTATGCTAACACTACAACTTCTCCAGCAGGAAAAGTAATTCCTGGAAAACAACAACCAAAAAAACCCCTTCCTTTTATTGTAGCAGCACACGGAATAAAGTACGTTGCAACAGCTAGTGTAATGAATTTAATGGATTTACATAGAAAAGTAAAAAAAGCTTTGAGTATTGATGGGCCAACATTAATTACAGTATTTGTTCCTTGTGTTCCTGGGTGGAAAATTGATTCATCAAGTGGGCTTGATGTAGCAAAAAAAGCATTTGAAACAAATGTTTATCCTTTATATGAAATTGAAGATGGGGTATTAACAATAAACCAAACTCCAACTGAGAAGAAAAATGTTGAAGAATATTTAATGATGCAAGGAAGATTCAAGCATTTAACTCCTGAATTAATTGCAAAAATTCAAAAATATGTTGACGACAGATATACTTTTTTAAGTGAAAATAATAGTAAAAAAATATTTGATAATTTATTTTAAATATTTTTTTATTTTTTTTGTTGCACTATTTTTTAAATTTTCATTAACGTGCCATATTTATAATTCTTTTTAAGCTGTCTTAATTATCTATGCAAAGTAAAGAAATAATTGCGAGTATTCACTCAATTTACGAGAAATATAATGTGCCAAATAATGTTAGAAAGCACATGATGAGGGTAGCAGCGATAACAGAGTTAATTTGTGAAAGCATGAATCCTAAAATCGATTCAAGTGACTTAGTTGCAGTATCTCTAATTCATGATTTAGGGAATATTGTAAAAATGGATTTTTCTCATAAAGAAAAAATTTTGTTGCTTGATAAAAAAGATCAAAAAAATATTGGTTTTTTAAAACAAAAACAAAATGAATTTTGGGAAAAATATGGCAAAGATGATAATAAAGTAAATGAGTTAATTGCAAAAGAAATGGGTGTAACTAAAAGAGTGTTATATTTACTTGAGCACAAAGGAATTGAGCATAGAGAAACAAATTTTTGGGTAAATGATTTGGAATTAATGATTTTGTTTTATGCTGATTGTAGAGTTGCTCCAAAAAGAGTTACAAGTTTAAAAAATAGGATTAAGGAATATGCGAAAAGATATTCGTTTGATAAAGATCCAATTAAAGTAGAGAATTCAAAAAAGTTTACTTTGTTTTCACTTGATATTGAAAAAAAGATATTTACTCATTTAAATTTTAAACCAACTTTTATTTCAAACAAATCAGTTGAAAAATACATTAAAAAATACAAAGCAAGTTTATAAGTTGTGATTAAATGGCATTACACTTTATTAGTACGAGTAAACACAAAGTTGAGGAATTTAAAAAATCTCTTTCTCCTGAAGTTAAATTTGATCAATTAGAATTGAATTTAGATGAAATTCAAAGTCTTGATCCTAAAGAAGTTATAACTCACAAATTAAATGAAGCAAGAAAACTCCATAGTGGAGAATTAATGGTTGAAGATAGTTCTCTTTGTCTTGATGCACTAAATGGTTTTCCTGGGCCGTTAGTTAAGCATTTTTTTAAATCAATTGGAAATGATGGATTATTAAAAATTGTTGAAAGTTTTAATTGTAATACAGTTCAAGCAAGAACAATGATAGGGTATTTTGATGGAAAAGAAATATTATTTTTTGAAGGAGTAGCAAAAGGAAAATTAGTTCATATTAGGAGAAATAGTGATTTTGGTTTTGATCCAATATTTGTTCCTGAGGGGCAAAATAAAACTTTTTCAGAAATGACTAGAGAAGAAAAAAACCTTGTGAGTCACAGGGGAAAAGCACTTAAAAAATTCAAAGAATATTACTTAAATAAAAGAGCCTTGTCTAAGGCCAAACAAAGTAAAAACTTTGTTGGACCCGCAAAATAAAATATTTTGCAGGGCTCGCGAATGAATTTGTCCTATCTTGCGATAGGACAGAAAACTAGTTTTATTCTCCGTTTTCTTCAACGAATTTCTTTATTGCATCAAAATTTTCAACAATTAATTTAGCTTTTCCTTTACCAAATTGAAAAGGGAATGTGTCGGTTTCATTTCTTTTAAGAATTATCATTTTGTTACCTTTGAATTCTCCATATTCTACAACCATTTTTAAGCCCCCTTAAGGTTTATGAAAAATTTACGTCAAAAACCATTTAAAAAACTACTTAAATGTTTCCCCTTAAAGTGTACTTATGAGTGAGTCCCAAATAGATGAAATTACTACTATTTCTACTGATGAACCTAAATTAGAAGAAATTACAATTACTCCTGTTGAAAATGCAAAAGAAGAAGAAAATACTACTACTTCTATTGATGAAATTAAAACTGATGAAATAATTACTCCTACTTCTCAAGAGCAAAAAGTTATTGTTCCTGTGAAAACAGAAGGTAAATTTGCTTTAGTTTATTCATTTAAAGATCCTGCTGGATTGAACATTGCAACTAAAATAAAAGAAATGGGTTTACCTAAGTGGGGAAAGTTATACGAAATAGATGGAGATATAACTGAAGCAAATTTATCAAAAGTAAAAGAAGATTTTATTATATTTCTTTCAAAACATCAAAGCGAAGCGGGAACAAAAGCTTTGACAATTCACATGATTGGAAATTATGGTGAAGCAAAATTCGGTGGAAAAGGAAGAGAATTATGTGGAGCAATGCCTAGAGTTGGAGCAAATTATTTACGTGCACTAAATGAAAAAAATATTAGTGAAGGTTTAGCAAAACAAGGATTTGTTGTAACTATGGAAGCAACTCATCATGGGCCTTACACACGAAAAGATTGTTTATTTATTGAAATAGGAAGTTCTCCAAAAGAATGGAAGAATGATTTAGCTGCAAAAATAGTAGCTGAAGTAGTAATTAACGAAACTCAAAAAGAAAATAAAGATACAATAGTAATTGGTCTTGGGGGAGGGCATTATACTCCTGAATTTACAAAATTAGTTTTAAGACAAAAATATGCTTTCGGTCATATTTGTGCAAAGCATAACCTTGGAGAACTAAATTTAGATTTAATTTGGAGTATGATTAGAAGATCTGGTGCGGATGAAATTATACTTGATTGGAAAGGGTTGAAAGAAAATAAAGAAAGAGTGCTTGAATTAACTCAAATAACAAAATTAAAAACAAGCAGAGTACAAAACTTATTAAAATAAGTTAATTTTAAATTAAAAACAATTATTTTTTTAATTTTGTTTTTTTACTTGATTGATTTCTGGTTAGTGGCAACTTTTTTATACTCTTATTGTGTTAGTCTTTTATGCCAAAAGTAAGTATACTCCCGTTAGACAAATTGTTCAATGCAAAAAGTGTAGCGGTAGTTGGAGCTTCAAATACACCAGGTAAAGTTGGTTATGCTGTTGTAAAAAATTTAATTGAAGCAGATTTTTCAGGGGAAATAGTTCCTATTAATATTAATGATAAACAAGTACAAGGAATTAATGCATTTGTTTCTATAACAAAAGCAACTAAATTAATTGATTTAGCAATAATTTGTGTTCCGGCTCAATTTGTTCCAGGAATTTTAAAAGAATGTGCTGCTAAAAATATTAAATCCGCAATAGTAATTACTGCAGGGTTTAGCGAAACTGGAGAAGAAGGAAAAAAACTTGAAGAAGAAATGCGAAAAATTATTGAAGAAAATAAAATGAGTGTAGTAGGTCCTAATACTTTAGGTGTAATTAATACTGAAAATGGGTTTAATGGTTCTTTTTCTTCAACATTTCCTCAACAAGGAAATATTGCAGTTGTATCACAATCTGGTGCGCTTTGTACAGCAATTCTTGATTGGGCAAGACAAGAAAAAGTTGGGTTTTCAAAATTTATTTCAACAGGAAATAAATCATTCTTAAGTGAAGCAAGTTACTTTGCATATTTGGAAAATGATGTAACCACTAAAGCAGTTTTTGTTTACATGGAATCAGTGAAAAATGCTGAATTATTTTTAAAACAAGCTGCAAAATTAGCAAAGAAAAAACCAATTGTATTAATTAAAGCAGGTCGTTCAGTTGAGGGGCAAAAAGCTGCATCAAGTCATACTGGCGCTTTAAGTGTTGATGATGATATTTTTTCAGTTGCTTGTAAAAAAGCAAATATTTTAAGAGTTAACTCAATCGAAGGATTTTTTGATGTGGCAAAATTATTATCAAAAATAAAAAAAATTAAAGGATTTAGACTAGCAGTAGTAACTAATGCGGGTGGGCCAGGAGTAATTGCAGCTGACTCGGCATCAGCACACAATTTTAAACTTCCTGCTTTTTCACAAAATACTCTTTTAGCAGTAAAAGAAATTAATCCTCACGCATCAAATCCACTTGATTTGATTGGGGACGCAAAGCCAATTGATTATAGAACTGCTCTAAAAATGCTTCAAGATGATTCAGAGATTGATATTATTTACACTCTACTAACTCCACAGAGTATGACTAACCCTGAACGAGTAGCTGATGTTGTTGTTGCATTAAACAAAAGAAAACCAATAATTGCATCTTTTATGGGCGGGGCTTCAGTTTCTAATCCTCGTAGGTATCTAAAAGAGCAAGGTGTAGTAGATTTTGAAACTCCTGAAAGAGGTATTAAGGCATTATCAAGATTGCAAGTTTATTCTGATAGAAAAAAAATAAATAAAATTTTTGAACAAAAAACAAAACCATCAAGCGAAATGAAAAAAATGCTTGCGCAAAAAAAGCAATTAAATATGGAAGAATCTTTTTTACTTCTAAAAGAATTTGGGATTTTGACTCCTAAAACAATTTTCTTTTCAAAAAAAGAAGAACTTAATTTTGATTTAATAAAATATCCTGTTGCATTAAAAACTGCTACAGGACTTGCTCATAAAACAGATTTTGGTTTGATTAAAGCAAATATAAAAGACAGAAATGAACTTGAAAGTCAAATAGAATTAATGACTCAAAAATCAAAAGAAAATAATTTAAAATCTTTTTTTGCATTACAAGAAATGCTAGTTGGCCAAGAAGTTTTAATTTCTGCAATTGATAATGAATTTGGGAAAGTAATTACTTATGGGTTAGGTGGAATATTTGTAGAATTAATGAAGGATGTTTCACAAAAAATTGCTCCAATAAATGATTCTGATATTGAAGAAATGTTAGTTGAAGTAAAAGGAACAAAAGTTTTGCAAGGTTATAGAACAAAGAAAGTTTATGATATAGATTCATTAAAGAAAACAATAAAGCAATTATCTGCTCTTGTTTTGACTTATCCCCAAATAAAAGAAATAGAATTTAATCCAGTTTTTGTTACTGAAAACGGTTGTTTTGCAGTTGATGCAGTTATAACTCTAAAATAGTATTTTTTTATATTCATCAGCTTCTATTAAATAACTTTTTTTGATTGATTAGTTATGCATAAAATAGGAAAGTTAAAATTAAGTGGAGAATTGTTTCTTGCTCCAATGGCAGATTATACTAATGTTGCATTTCGAACCCTTGCGCGAGAATATGGGGCGGCTTTAGTTTATACTGAGTTAACTTCTGCAAAAGGTATTTTAATGAAAAGCAAAAGAACGCATTCTATGCTTGCAGTGTCAGATAGTGAAAAACCAGTTTTTTTGCAATTGTTTGGTTATAGGCCAACTGATTTTGCTGATGCAATTAAATTAGTTGAAAAGAATTATTCAGAAAATTTTGCAGGATTTGATTTGAATGCAGGGTGTAGTGTGCCAAAGGCTATGAAAGGAAAATATGGTTGTACTTTAATGAATGATTCTCAAAATGTTGGACAAATTATTTCTTCAATGAAATCACAAACAAATAAACCAGTTACAATAAAAATGCGACTTGGGCTCAATGAAGATACCTTTCTTGATGTTGCGCATGCCGCTATAGATAATAAGGTTGATGCAATTACTCTTCATGCTAGATTTGGGTCTCAAGGGTATAGTGGTGAAGCTGATTGGAAAAAAATAAAATTATTAAAAGAAGAAACTAAAAAGCATAAAATTCCAATTATTGGAAATGGAGATATTAAATCTCCAAGTGACGTTTTACTTATTAAAAAAGAAACTAATTGTGATTTTGAAATGATTGGAAGGGCGGTAATGGGGAATGCTTATTTTTTTAAACAAGCAAATGCACTTTTAGCAGGAAAAGAGCCTTTATTAAAAAATTTTAGTGAATCAAAAAAAGAAGGGGAAAGATTTTTAGAATTAGCTAAAGAATTCAATTTAGGTCCGAATGATTTAAGACCATATTTTTTAGGATTAAGTAAAGGTTTAATTGGGGCATCTTCTTTAAGAAATTCTTTTGGACTGAGCAAAACTAATGAGGATATTCAAAATATATTTGAAAAATATTTTGAATCTGATTAATTTTTTGTGAGTTGAAAATTATTTTTTTTAAGGTACAAAAGGATATGTCACTTTTTTTTCTTTAATATATTTTTCATAACTAATTGGTTTGGGCGGTATTTGTTTTGCTGTTTCTAAATCTTTTTTTGTGATTAATCTTAATTCTCCAATAAAAGGATCTGCAAAGTATTTTTTTCTATCAAATTCATAATAAACAAAACTGTGAGGCGTTTCTTTTCTTTCACCATTTTCTTGAACAGAGATGTGTTTTGTTCGATAAATTTTTGGATTTAATTTTAGTTTATGTTTTTTTTCTAATTCTTTTAATAATTCATAAAAAACTAAACATTGTGTGTGGCATCCCCAAATAGGTGTTAATCCTTTTCTTGAATAGTTTGATTTTATTTCTTTTCTGCCTTCTGTAAAAATTCTTTGTTTTTTAATTGCTTCTTTTCCACTCATTAATCTATTTCTTTTGAATACATTTTTCATTTGTTCAATTCTTTTTTCTGTTCTTCCCTCTAAAGAAACTGGTTTAAGAGTTTTGTATGAAAAATTGAATAATCGTTTTATTCCTAAAGTATTTGCCCCTATTTTAGAAAGTATTTTTGGTTGTGTAATTCTTTGTTTCATATATATCAATTAGTAAATAATTGGTGATTTAAATAAAACCTTTTCTTTTTAATTAAAATTAGAAATAAAATTAATAAAAAAGCCCTTTTGGGCTTTTAGTTTTAAGAAGATTATTCATTGATTTGGTGCATAAACTTTTCGTTCAGTTTGTCCACGTTTTACATACACTAAAGAAGATTCTTTGAACATTTTTTCGCACTTAGTAGAACAAAATTTTTGTTCATTAGTTGCAGCCTCAAAAATTACTCCACATCTTGGGCACATTTTTTTCATATTCACACCACTCACAGTTATCAAACACATTTACTTAACATGTAGATAATTATCTTTCTAAACAAATGGCTTAAAAATCCTTTTTTTAAAACAAACACAATTAAAAACTTAAAAGTTCCTTGTTAATGCATGCCTGAACAAAATGAACAAGTGAAAAAAAGTGCTAAGGATGCACTTGAATGGGCGAGTAAGCAAAAACTCTTGCAATTATCTGAAATAAGTTTGGTACTTGATACTTATGATGATATTTTTTCAGACTTTGATCCTAGAACATTTGACAAAAGAACTTTATCTGATGATTTTTTATTAGAATTAAAACGAGCTACTAGAAGTAACAAAACAGGTATAATTGAATTAAATTTTTTAATTCCACTTGAACAAAGAAGAGAAGAAACGGAAATTAAAATTAAAAAAAGATTAAGAGATTATTTTAGAAGACATTACGAAGAAATACGAAAAGAAGTGGATTCTTTTAGAGGAACAGGGATAGCAATGATTGTTTTTGGATTAGTACTATCAATTCTTACTGCGCTTTTTGTAATTCCCAATGAAAATTTAACTATTTGGGTAAGTGTTTTGCTTATTTTAATTGAACCTGCTGCATGGTTTACTATTTGGGAAGGGGCAAACAAAGTATTTGATACTTGGAAAGTAATGGCTCCAGATTTAGAATTTTATAAAAAAATGAGTAAATGCGAAATTAGTTTTACTGCATACTAATTTTTTACTAAATAGTTTTTTATTGGTTTAGTAAATAATTATTTTAAAGTATTTTTTTAAGAGCAAAGAGTTTTATATTTAAAAAATCTTTAATTATCATGCAAAGAAAATATTTTTTGTTTATTTTGTTAATACTTTTTTTTCAAATTGTTGTTTCTTTAAGTGGAACAGGTTCAGAAGTAAATCCTTTTTTTATTACAAATTGTCAAGAACTTATGGATATTGAACATGCGATGGATAAACATTATGTTGTAGCAAATGATATTAATTGTTATACTGATACACATAAAGATGGTGCTTTATGGAATTATGGAGAAGGATTTGATTCAATAGGAAGTCATTCAAGTTATGATTTTTCTGGAAGTCTTGTTGGTCTTGGAGGAGTTAGAAAAATAAGTGGAATTTATATTAATACTCCTAATACATCTTGGCGAGGATTATTTTCAAATACTGAAGGGGCATTAATTAAAGATTTGAATATAGAAATTGACATGAATGTATATTCTCGAAGTGGAGGATTTGTTGGAGAAGCAATGCGAACCGTTATACAAAATTGTGCTGTAGAAGGATCAATAGAATCAAGAGGGGAATATGTTGGTGGTTTAGTTGGAATTGCATTTTATTCAAAATTTGAACATATTAAAAATTTTGCTTTAATTTCAGGATCTGCAAGTGGAGTTAGTGGTATAGCAGGATCAATTGACAATACTATAATTAATGATGCAAATAATTATGGTGTGTTAAACGGAAGGAACTCAATAGGGGGTATAGCTGGGGGCACATATGATTCTAATTTAAATAATTGTTATAATTTTGGAAAAATTCCTCAAGGGCGGTCTAATATTGGGGGGATAGTTGGAAATGTTGGAATTTCTAGCTCTTATACGCAAATAACTAATTGTGGAAATGATGTAAATATTACTCCTTTAAGTACAATAGTAGATGATTCACCATATCAGTCACTTTATCCACAAAATGTTGGCGGGTTGGTTGGGCAGGCAAGTGATTTAATTTTAAAAAATTCTTACAATGATGGAAATATTAAAGGAGGAGGTGATGTAGCTGGGCTTGTGGGAAGACTTGTTGGTGGTGATATAAATAATTGCTTAAATTCAGGAAATATTATTGCGAATGCAACTGGACAGCAAGGTGGTTTTAAAGGGGTTTCTGGAATTACAAATAGTTCTCTTTGGAAGTCAACATCTATTTGTAATACTACTAATGCGGGAGAAATTATATCTTTAGGAACAGCAAGAGCTTGTTCTTTTTTAAATACTTGTCAATTTTTGAATTATTGTTCAGGGGGTTATACTGATTGCCTTCCTGGAGATTCAATTTCTGATGTATTTTTTTCTAATGATGCTACTTGTCATGGCGAATCATATGTTGAAATGGGTTGGAGTTGTCCGTCAACTACTTGTACATCAAAAAATCTTTCGTGTATAAACAAACAGTGTGGTACTGTTCAAACACATTCAGATTTATTTACTAATTGTGTTGGTCCGATGTATGGTTCTGAATATCATTTAAATTTTTATAATTCTACTTACACTGATGCAGCTACATCTGTTTGGAATAACTATACTTGGGTAAGTAATTTTTTTAGAGGGTACAAAAATAATACCTTTTCTTTAACAAGTACTTCCACTGTGTGTGAAAATCATTGTGATACTGATGAAAATGTTTATTATACTGATCAAGGAATACCTTTTTGTTATGATGGAGAATATTATTGCGTTGGTTCTTTTTTTAATTCTTCTACAACTGAATTAATTCTTGGGGATAATTTAGGGTTGAATAAAAATACAACTAATACTTTAGTGGAGTCTAATACATCTGAAAAATGTGAATATAAATGCAAGCCAGGGTATTCAAGATCAGGAGACGTATTGACTGGGACTTGTGTTCCTTATTCTTGTACTGGTTCTGTTTTTAGTAATTCAGAAATTTATTTGAATGATAATGTAAACTTGACAGTAAATACTCCTATTACTTTAGTTGATAATAATTCTAATTTAAAATGTGAATATCATTGTATAACTGGTTTTGTGAGAGGTACTGCTGGAGCTGATATAAATAAGTGTGTTCCTTTTGTAGCTCCTTCTTGTTCAGGTAGTACTTTTTCTAATTCTAGTATTTGTTCTGGTGCGGATGTTAATTTGACTGCTAGTGTTGTTAAGAATTTGGTTGATGTTTGTTCTGTTCCTGCTGCTAAGTGTAGTTATTTTTGTAATGCTCCAAATTATTATAAAGTTGGAAATGCGTGTTCTCTTGATTGTCGTTCGGGAAATAATTGGTGTCCGACTGGTTGTTTTTATCCTAATGATACTGATTGTAATCTTGTTTGCTCTTTAGTTCCTAATGGAGTTTGTCCAAGTCATTGTACTTATTTAACTGATGCTGATTGTCATTGTGGTAATGGTGTTTGCGAACCGTTGTATAATGAAACATCTATTTCTTGTTCAGCTGATTGTCCTGTTTTTTCTTGTCTTGATCCTGCCTTTTCTAATTCTAGTATTTGTTCTGGTGCGGATGTTAATTTGACTGCTAGTGTTGTTAAGAATTTGGTTGATGTTTGTTCTGTTCCTGCTGCTAAGTGTAGTTATTTTTGTAATGCTCCAAATTATTATAAAGTTGGAAATGTTTGTGATTTGAATTGTTTGCCTGATAATGGTAGTTGTCCGTTAGGTTGTACTTATGCTGGCGGAGATAATGATTGTCCTCCTCCTGTTTGTGTTGGGTATAAGTCGTCTTGTTTAGTTGCTAGTGATTGTTGTAGTGGTGTTTGTACTAGTGGTGTTTGTGAGGGTTGTGGCAATAGTGTTGTGACTTTGGGTGAGAATTGTAGTAATTGTAGTGATGCTTTTTGTAAGGGGGATCAGATTTGTAATGGTATTTATTTTTGTGTTAATTCAACTGATTTGAATTGTGGTAATAATTTAATTGATGTGGGTGAATCTTGTTCTAGTTGTCCTAGTGATGTGAAGTGTGATTGGAATCAGAGTTGTGTTAAGGGTATTTGTAGTAGTGTGAATTCTATTTCTAAGTTTAAGTTAGCTATTGATAATGGCAAGTTGGTTGCTTCTGTTAAGTGTTTGATTGATACTCAAGCTGATTTTAATATTTTTATTGATAATAATCGGTTGGTGTCTTTTACTCTTTCTTGTACTAAAGTTGAAAGAGTTATTTCTTTTGTTAACATTGATTTTAATGGCGTTACTTATAGTGGTTCAGTAAAAATTAATCCTCTTTGTGATGTTTGCTCAAAAGAAGATTTTTTAAGAATAGGAAAAGAAAATAATTTTATCATTGCTGATAATTCTTTTACGGGATTAATTTTAATTTTACTTTCAGTAATTAGTATTATGTTTTTGTCTTCATTTAAAAAATAAATATATTTTTTTAAATAATTTTTTTATTAAATATGTTGTTATTAAATTAGTTTTTTATTAAGTAATTTTTTTGTATAACTTATTTTTTTATATAAATTAATTTTAATCTTTTTCTTCAAAACCAATTTGTTTATCAAGTTCTTCAGCAGTTTTTTTAAGTTGAGAAAATACACGATTTACATCTTCTTCAATTTCTTCAATAGTTCGCTTCATACTATTACTTCTTGCAGAATAATATTTTCCATTCTTTTCAATTAATCCAGATCTTTGTAAATTATTTAAGTGATTTAGTACTGCTCCTCTACTCATTCCTACTCTTTCTGCAATTGCTGTACTACACAAAGCTTCTCCTTTTTCAGTAGCTAATACAATTTCTTTGAAAACTGCTGCAGCATTTTTTTCTTTATCAATTGGTTCAAAAAAACCTAATGAAGAACAAATCCAAGTTAATTGGTGTTCAAAATCTTCATTAAATGGTCTTTCAACTTTTCTTACAACAATTTTGAATCTAGATCTATTTGTAGAAATGTGTTTTACTGATCCACGCATTATTGGTAAGGATGATGTACCTTTACCTAAATCAGTTTTATTTTTATTTAAAAATTTCTTTTGAATAAGTGTTTTAGTTGGTTTTGGATTAATTAAAATAAATTTGTGTGACGGTTCTAATGGCTTAGAATTAGTTAATTGTGGGCGATAGATGTCAACAGAAGTACTTTTTCGTATTTTTACTTTTACCATTCAAAAAGACCTTTAGCTCTTATCTAGTTAATCCTATATCTAGAAACCTTTATAAACACTTTGATTAAATAGTATTGATATTGTCTAGATAGTTTAGACAAAATTAGTGTTTTTTAAGTGAAATTGAAGGATTTGTGGTAAAAATGACTCAAAATGATGTTAAAATAGAGGAAAACAATGATAAAAAAGATACTAAAAGCTCTATTTTAAGTGCCATTTTAGGCATGAAAGAGAGTACTGCTGCAAAAGAGGGTAATGTTGAAGTAAAAGAAACTAAAGAGACTCTAGAAATTAAAGTTAAGGAATTAACAGAAGCATTACAAAGATTACAAGCGGAGTTTGAAAATTTTCAAAAGAGAAATGCAAAGCAAAATGATGAGTTCAAAGTATTTGCAAATGCAAAAATAATTGAAGATCTTTTGCCAGTACTTGATTCATTAGAACAAGGAATGCAACACAGCAAAGATTTAGTTATAGTGCACGATCACATTGTTGGAATAATGAAAAAAAAGGGACTTGAAAAAATTATTGTAAAAAAAGGAATGAATTTCAATCACGATGAAATGGAATGCTTAATGCAAGAAAATGATTCAAAATTACCAATGGACTCAGTAGTAAATGTATTAATGCAAGGATACAAATTGAATGGAAAAATATTACGATTAGCAAGAGTGAGTGTAAATAATTTTGATAAAAAAAATAATGCTGAGATTAAAAATAATTTAGTTGAGAATAAAGAAGTTAAAGAAAATGAAAAAGGGATTGATACTATGGCTGAAAAAAATAAAGATAAAGACAAAGCAAAAGAAAAAAAATGTGATGAAGATAAAGAGAAAAATGAACACGAAGGAATGACTAAGTGCGATTTTGAAATAAAAATAATGGAGAGCGATTAAATTCAAAATTGAAAAATAATTTTGGGTTAAATTAAGAAATTATATTAAGGAGAATTAAAAAATAAAACAAAAATTGGAGTGTGAAATATATGGGTAAAATAATAGGAATTGATTTAGGAACAAGTAACAGTGCAGCAGCAGTGCTTGAAGGTGGAAAACCAAAAATAATTCCATCAGCAGAAGGAAACACAGTTTATGGAAAAGCATTTCCATCATATGTGGCTTTCGGAAAAGATGGAAAGTTATTAGTTGGAGAACCAGCACGAAGACAAGCTGTAACAAACCCTGATAGAACAATAACAAAAGCAAAAAGAAAAATGGGTTCTGATTACAAATATAGTTTTGATGGAAAAGATTACACACCTCAACAAATAAGTGCATTTATTCTCCAAAAAATTAAAAGAGACGCAGAAAGTTTTTTAGGTGAAAAAGTTGAAAAAGCAGTAATCACTGTTCCAGCTTACTTTGATGATAATCAAAGACAAGCAACTAAAGATGCAGGATCAATTGCTGGTCTTGAAGTAGTAAGAATAATTAATGAACCAACAGCAGCTTCACTTGCTTATGGACTTGATAAGAAAGGAAAAGACGCAAAAATAATGGTGTTTGATTTAGGTGGAGGAACTCTGGACGTTACCATCATGGAACTAGGTGGAGGAATTTTTGAAGTAAAATCAACTTCAGGAGATACACAACTTGGTGGAACAGACATGGATGAAGTTATCCTAAAATATATTACGGATGAATTCAAAAAAGACCAAGGTGCAGATTTAACAAAAGACTCAATGGCAATGCAAAGAGTTAGAGAAGCTGGAGAAAAAGCAAAAATAGAATTATCTACAGTTCTTGAAACTGATATTAACTTGCCTTATATTACAGCAACAGCTGAAGGTCCAAAACATTTAGTAATGAAATTAAACAGAGCAAAATTAGAAGAACTAATTGCGCCACTTGTAAAGAGATGCGAAAAACCAGTTACTCAAGCTTTGGCTGACGCAAAATTAACTGCAAAAGAACTTGACAAAGTAATTTTAGTTGGAGGTCCAACTAGAATGCCAGTAATATTTGATTATGTAAGGAAAGTTACTGGACTTGAACCAGAAAGAGGAATTGATCCAATGGAATGTGTTGCAATGGGTGCAGCAGTACAAGGAGGAGTACTCGCAGGAGAAGTAAAAGATGTTTTACTACTTGATGTAACTCCTTTGAGTTTAGGAATAGAAACATTGGGTGGAGTGTTCACAAAATTAATTGATAGAAACACTACAATTCCAACAAAGAAATCACAAGTATTCTCAACAGCACAAGACAATCAAACTGCAGTTGACATACATGTATTGCAAGGAGAAAGACCACTTGCTAAGGACAACAAATCTTTAGGTCAATTCCAATTAGGTGGAATATTACCAGCACCAAGAGGAATGCCACAAATTGAAGTGTCATTTGATATTGATGCAAACGGAATAGTACACGTAACTGCAAAAGACAATGGTACTGGAAAAGAAACAAGTATCAAGATTGTTGCATCTCAAAAATTAAATGATGCAGAAATTGATAGAATGAGAAAAGAAGCAGAACTTCACGCAGATGAAGATAAGAAAGTAAAGGAAGACATTGAAATCTTCAACAATGCGGATGCTACAGTTTACTCAACAGAAAAAATGTTGGGAGAATTAAAAGACAAAGTAACTGATGCTCAAAAAGCAAAAGTAACTGACAAGTTAGCTTCATTAAAAGAAGAACTTGCAAAAGAGAATAAGGACTCCGCTTTGATAAACAAAAAGATGGAAGACTTAAATAGAACTCTTCAAGAACTTGGCTCAGAAGTATATGGTGCAATGAATCAGCAAAATCAAAATGCTGGTTCTAATCCTAATACAGATTCAGCAAAGGAAGGAGCAGACAAAGTAGTTGACGCAGAGTTTGAAGAAAAAGACAAGAAAAAATAATATTAGAAAATTAAAACACAGTAAAGGGATTTAATTAAATTAAATTCCCTTTACTATAAGTTTATATTAAACAAATGGATAGGGATTTTATGCTTGAACAAAAAATTGATGAAAAAAATGAAGAAAATAAAATTCAAGTTAAAATTGCAAAAAAGAAAAGTATTTTGAAAGAAAAAAATAAAGTACAGCAAACTACACCAAAAAATCCAATTCAAACGGTTTGGTATGCAAGTATTTTGTTTTAATTTTTTTTAAATTTTTTTATTTGCAATCCTTTAAAATCCCTACTTATTTAAAGTTTGCAGTTAACTAAGTGAATCAATTAAATGGATGATTTTTGATGACTGATTACTATGCAGTGCTTGGATTGAAAAAAGGTGCATCTTTAGAAGAAATAAAAAGAGCATACAAAGAGCACGCAAAAAAATTTCACCCTGATGTATCAAAGGAACATGATGCTGAAAAAAAATTTAAAGAAGTAAATGAAGCTTATTCTGTATTAAATGATCCTGAAAAGAAAGAAAATTATGATAAGTATGGAGATTCATACAAAGGATTTGAAGGTTACAAGCAACAAGGATTTGGTCAAGGAACTGATTCTGATTTTGAAGATATTTTTAGCCAATTTGGGTTTGGCGGTTTCTCTGATTTAAATGAAATGTTTGGCGGCGGAGGAAGAGGAAGAGGACAAAGAAAAGATAATGGTTCAAACATAAAAGCAGAATTACATATTACATTTAACGAAGCAGTATTTGGTGCAACAAAAGATATTAGTTACGAAAGAATACAAAAATGTGAAAAATGTGACGGTAGTGGTGCTGAAGGAGAATTAAAAACTTGTTCTACTTGTAAAGGTCGAGGACACGTACTTCACCAACAAAGAACTCCATTTGGGGTATTTCAAACTCAAGCAGTTTGTCACACTTGTCGTGGTAAAGGACAAATTGTTGAAAAAGAATGTAAACACTGTAATGGAAATGGATTTATTTCAAACAAAACAAAATTGAGTGTAAAAATTCCTGCAGGAATTGATAATGGAAATCACTTAAGACTTGAAGGAAAAGGAAATGAAGGAATGCATGGAGCAGGAGATTTGTTTATTGTAATAATGGTTGAGGCGCATGATGTATTCAAGCGTGATGAAAGTGATGTGTATGCAGAAATACCAATTTCATTTACTGAAAGTGCACTAGGTGCCCAAGTAGAAGTTCCAACACTAAACGGAAAAGCGGATCTTAAGATTCCTAGCGGCACACAAACAGGAACAATATTCAAAATAAAAGGAAAAGGAATTAAGCGATTGAATTCTGAATCATTTGGAGATGAATATGTTAAAGTAATAGTTGATACTCCAAAGAATTTATCAAAGAAACAAAAAGAACTCTTAGAAGAACTTGAAAAAGAAACCCAAAGTGCAAAAAAAAGAAAAGGGATTTTTGAAAAAATATTAGGAAAATTCTAATTTAGGTTCCTAAAATTGAAGAGTTTGAAAATAGTACAAAGTTTGATTAATACGAAGGTTTTTATTATTCAAATTTGTTTTGTATATGTTGGTTGTTAAATGAATTTTAGATTAATTGTTTTAAGTTTATTTTTCTTTTTATTTTTTAGTTCTGTTTTTGCATTTGCGGGTGGAACTGGTACACAACAAAACCCCTATCAAGTAGCTGATTGTAATCAATTACAATCAATACATGAGTATGCTTCATCTGGACTGTATTTTACTTTGAAAAGTAATATTGATTGTGCTGCAACATCAAATTGGAATGATAAAAATGGGTTTAAACCTATAGGGTGCGGAGTATATTCAACTTATAGAGGATATAGTGCAGAAGGATTTAATGGATTTAATGGATTTCTTGATGGAAATAATTTTACAATAAGTAATTTATTTATTTCTAAAACAGATTTTGCGGGATTATTTTGTGCTATTACCGGATCAGGAGTAGTAAAAAATGTTAAATTAGTTAATCATAATATTACTGGTAATATAGTGGTTGGTTCATTAGCGGCTTTTAATCAAGGATCTATAATTAATGTTCAAGCAAATGGAAATGTATACATTAAGTACCCTTTTGTAGTAAGTCCATATGTTAATTATATTGGGGGGTTAGTTGGAGAAAATCGACACTTTAATCCAATTCCAACTATTCCTGATTCTAGCGGATTTATAATAAATAGTTATTCGCAAGGTACTGTTGGGTATAGTGCTACTCCTACTTGTTTGCCTGGTAATAGTTATACTCGTGGTGGAGGTTTGAGTGGATCTAATGTTGGAGGAAGTATAATTAATAGTTATTCCACTGGGCAAATTAATTTAAAATGTCATACATATGTAGGTGGATTGATTGGGGATACTTTGAAGGGGTTTGTATTTAATAATTATTCAACCAAATCAGTAATTGGAGTTTCTTCAGTGGGTGGATTAGTGGGTCTTACAAGCGGGAGACTTGGTAATGAGTCATTTTTGTATAATTATTCTTCAGGATCTGTTACAGGAACATATGGTGTTGGAGGATTGATTGGAGCAGGTGGCGGAGAAATAGCTTATAATTATTCGTCAGGAACTGTTACTGGAATATCTTCACTTGGTGGATTAGTAGGTGGATTAAGAACAGGAATGCCTGTATCCGGACCTGCTTATATTGCAAGAGTGCATAATAATTATTCAAAATCTTCTATAAATCTTGTATCGGGTGGTGTTGGTTCTGGGATGACGATAGGTGGTTTAGTAGGTGAAGTTGAGGATAGTTTTATTTATAATAATTATTCCACTCAAAGTTTTTCAGGATATCTTGCTGGGGGTTTAGTGGGAGAAGTCAGGTGTAGTAAAATATTTAATAATTATTCTTTAGGGTCTATTAGTTTGTATGGATCAAATTTATCTTATTTTGATATGGGTGGATTTTTAGGTACTGTGGATAATACTGATCCGAGTAATTGGGGAATTTGTCCAAAAGAAGCGGATAATTATTATGAAGGAGATTCTATTACTAGTTGGGATTTGAAAACTGCTATTATTAATAATGCTTCTTTAGGAACTACTACAATAGCTGATACTAGATCTGATGATTCTCTTTTTGAAGGAGATTTTATTTCAACTATGCGTTACCCAACTAATATTAGCAATAATTGGTGGTTGGGAACTAAAAAAGTTGGCAGATGTTTTGGTTTAAATCAAGCAGAGCTAGCTAGTTGTGATAGTTCTAATGGTAACTCTTATTCAAGTGGTTCACAAAGTTTATTTAAATCTAATAATACTTACGGACCTTATCCTAATTGGGATTGGCAGAATGCGCCTAACGATGCTGGAGATTGGGTTGTTAATAGTGCAGGGTGTGTTGATAGTGGTTCATATCCTATTCTTAGTTTCCAATTAAATGGTGCTTGTGGAGCTGCGTCTTATTTAGATTTGAATAGTGTAATTCCAAATTGGTATTTGGATGATAGTTTACTTTGTGCTAGAGGAAGTTTGCAAAGTGGTTCTTTTGTAATGGGCGCGGATGGTTATGATGCTAATTGGATTTGTGATAGTCCTTTTGCAGATTATTGTGGCGGAATTAGTGTTTCTTGTACAAAGTGGACTCCTCCATGTACTCCTGTTGAACAAGCATGTACGCAAAATAGAGATTGTTGTAGTGGATTATGTTCTAGTGGTGTTTGTTCAAGGAGTTGTTCTCTTGGAATAAATACTGATTGTCCTTCTTATTGTAATTCTACAAATGATTTTGGTTGTTCTTGTGGTAATGGAGTTTGTGATGCGTGGGAAAATACTTTAACTTGTCCTAATGATTGCCCTGTGTGTTCACTTCAATTTGATAATAAATGTCCTTCTTATTGTAATTCTGCAAATGATTATGATTGTTCTTGTGGTAATGATATAATTGAGTCTTGGGAAAATTGTAGAAATTGTCCTACTGATGTTGTTTGTGGGGATGGTAATTATTGTGATTTTGGAGTTTGTACTAAACGAGTAACTCAAAATTTTGCTTTTTGTGGAGATGCTAATAAATTGTATTATGGGTCAGATGAATTTCCTGGAAATTATTCTTATTGTGAAAATTCTTCAGGGATTATTATTGATTTTAATTTAGATCCTGTTCAGAATTCTTATGCTAGATGGAAATGTATTGGGTCAGACGGAAATAGTTGGTGTACTGCTAGAAGAATTGAATCTGCTAAGATTGATACAAATGCAATAATTGATTTGATTGTAAGTTATTCAAATGATATGTTGTTTGTTTCTGTATTATGTTCAAAAGATACTATTGCTGATTTGAGTTTACTTGATTCGAACGGGGCATTAATATCAATTGATCAAACTAGTGTTCCTTGTAATAGTACTTATTCAACAACCACTTTAACTCCGGTTTCATCTTTAGCTGGCGGGGAAGTTTATTCAGTTGATGCTTTTATAAATAATAATTCTCCTGATTGTTCAGTGTGTTCTAAAACAACTTTTTTCAATGCGCCTGGGAATACTCCTTCTTCAGTTCCTGATAATTCTTTTATTTTTATATTCTTGATTTTAATAGTTTCAATTTTTATTATTAAAAGAAATTCTTTTAAAAAATAAATAAACTAATTGATTTTATTTTTTAAATTTTGTTCCTTTTTTTTAAACCGAAAAGTAAATATAGTTCTTTTTGTTATTTGTTTGTATGGTTAATTTTAAGGCGCAAGGGGCTTTAGAGTATTTGTTGATGATTGGTGCTGCGATTTTGATTGTTGCGGTAGTAATACTTGCTTTATCAGGCGTTATTGTTGAGACTAAAGATCAAAATTCTACTTCTGATTATAATAATCAAATGAGTAATTTGACTGATTTACAAAATAGGGGTAATACTTCTGTTAAGGTAAGTGAGCCTGCAATTACTTCTTTTTTAGTTGGTGGAGTGAAGGGGGCAATAAAAGGAACTACTATTACCGTTACTTTACCTTCCACTTCAGGTGTTGATCTTTCTTTAGTTGATCCATTAATTACTTCTAAATCAGGAGTTGTTTCTCCTAGTGGTTCGCAGGATTTTTCTAAGGGTCCAGTAACTTACACATTTACTGATAATAATGGAAATATTAAATCTTATATTGTTACAATTACAAAAAAACCAGTTGAACTTCTTAGTGATAAAAACATACTTGAAGTTTATTTTAATGAAATTGGTTCGGAACAAATAGTTAAAACTTCTTTTAATAATACAACAAAAGTAGTTACTGTTTCGATTCTTTATGGGAATCAATTAAATTTAAGTCCATTTTTTATTATTTCTAACGACGCTTCAATCATGAGAGTTGGAGACGATATTAATAGTAATTATTGTGATTATAATGGATATTACGTTCAATATTCTTCAGAAAGATGTTTTGAAAACTATTATGATTTAGTTGATTTTTCTAACCCTATCGAATATATAGTTACTGCAAAAGACGGGACAACTCAAAGATTTACTGTAGAAGTTGAAGTTTTGCTTGATTCTTCAAAATCAATTTTATTTTTTGAATTATCTTCTCCTTTAGCTGTGGGGAAAATTAATGAAAGTAATAAAACAATTTCTGTAAAAGTTCCTTTTGAAACCAATATTACTTCTCTTGCTCCAAATATTGCTATTTCGAAAAATGCAATAATAAGTCCTTCTGTTGGAGTAGCTAGAAATTTTTCAACACCATTAACTTATACTTTAACAGCTATGGATGGAACAACTAAACAATATACTGTGAGTGTAATTAAAGAAAATTTAACCTATAATTTAATTTCAACTTGTCAAGAGTTGCAAAATATAAATAATGATTTGAATGCTAATTATAAATTAGTAAATAATATTGATTGTAACAATTTTAATTTTACTCCAATTGGGGGAGGATATGATGAATCTAGCTATTCTTGTGTTTCTGTTTTTAGTGGTTCATTTGATGGAAACGGAAAAACAATTTCTGATTTAACAATATCTTCTAATTATGGAGTTGGATTATTTGGGTGTTCTAGTGGAAATATTTCAAATGTTGGTTTAGTGAATGTTAGAGTTATTGGAAAGTGGTGGGTCGGCGGATTGGTTGGACATCAAATAGGAGGAATAATAAGTAATTCTTTTACAACAGGAAGAGTAAATGCTGATGCATACCAAAGTGGGGCTGCAGGAGGTCTTGTTGGTTATCAAACAGGGAATAGTTACATATCTAATTGTTATTCTACGACAGATGTATCAATTAATTTGTGGGATGGTGGCGGATTAATTGGTGGCGGGCAAGCAATGATAAACAACTCTTATTCTACAGGTAGTGTTTCAGGCGGAATGGATTATTATCTTAGGGGCGGGTTAACTTCTCCAGAATCTAATGGTAATTCTCATTTTTCTAATAATTCTTATTGGGATGTAAACACTTCAGGGTTAACTTGGTCTGGGACTGGGATTGGTAAAACTACAAGTGAAATGAAAACTCCTTCTACTTTTTCGGGATGGAGTACTGATATTTGGGATATTGTTCAAGGAAGTTATCCTACTTTAAAATTCCAAAAATGGTCTAATACATTTGATGTGAAAAACTGGGGTGATGCAATTTCTACTTGCAATAATTGGGGAGGAAGACTGCCTACTCCTAGCGAACTTGAAATTGGTCTTAATAATCAGTTCAAAGATGGCGGGTCTAATCCAGGGGGTTTTGTACAGTATGAAGATTATTGGACTTCATCTGAGATTAATGTGGATGCTGTTTGGGTTACTTACTGGCACCCGCTTAATTTACCGACTGGAGCTGTTTCATTTCCAACCAATAAGAACCAATTGAATATATTTCGTTGCATTAAGTAATTTTTTTAAATTTAGATACATTTTTAACCCTAAAAGAGTTTTATTGATTTGTTATGCACAAAGTAATTTCAAGCATTGAACAGTTTAGAGCAGATTTTCCTTCGCTTCCTGAAAATAAAGATAGACAGAGTGCTCTTGGAAGATATTTTCAAATCAATGGTGTTGTAAAAGTAATTCCTGCTGAGAAAGACAAGTGGCCAAAATTGATTTACCCTAATATTGCAGTTCTTGATTCAAAAATAAAGGAAGCAAAAGAAAAAAAGAAAATTTATTTTGAGAAACTTAATGAGTGGAAAATGAAGCACTTAAGTGCATCAATGTATCACCAAGTTCACCAAATGAAAAAGTTTGCAGAACCAGTTTATTGGCAACATGTAGCAAAATCAATGACTGATGCTGATTATAGAAAAGATGCTGAAAGTGTAAAACTCCCAGCGCATTTAGTTGCTGATAAGAAGTGGAAACCAATGGTAAAAATGTTTGTAAATGATATTGAATATAGAAAACAATTAAGTGAAACAGTTACTACTTCGATGGCTTATAAAAGTGACAGAAAAGTTGCAAAGTTTGCAGATGATCAACAAAACTTTAGATTAGATGCTTCTGATAAACAAATAAAAGAACTTGAAGAAAAAATAAAAGAAATAGAAGAAACAGAAGTTGCATTAAAAGTATTACAAAAATGGGCGAAAGAATAATTATTTTTAAATTTTTTAATTAACTTTTAAATTATTAAACTAATTTTTTATTTTTTAATTAAAAAAACTAATTTTAAAGTTCCATTAACAAAAATATTAGTTTTTGTGATAAATTAAACTCTCTAATTTAGTTACGCCGGCAATTTGGTTCCAAAGCCTTTTTATATGAAAAAAACCGCAGGTTATTCAGTTTGATTGGTAAGCTCGAAAAGAGAAGAAATTTTCTTAGTAGAGTTTTCCTTGAAAGACTGGATGTGGTATATATGATAGGATCTAGATTAGTACGATTTGTTGAAGCAAAAGGAATGAGAGAAGTTGATTTCTCTTATATGAGAGCATAATATTGGGACCACTTATTTTGAGTAAAATGCAATTTGGGTCTAATTGACTCACCCTGCTGGTTAGTTCCAAATTGCTTTTCTCTTTAATTTGTCCCCTCTAAGTTCCAACACGATTTAGAGTTTTTTAGAAAGTAACAAAAGTATGAATATTAAAATAAAAATAGTAAAAAAGTAATTGAAAATTAAAGTAAAAGTAATAATGGAGGAATTAACGATGAAACCAGTAAAAAGTGTAAAATTAGGCGGAATAGAAGTTGCAATTTGGGAGAACTCTTCAAAAGAAGGAAATAAGTTTTTTACAACAACATTAGAAAGAAATTACAAAGATGGTGAAGCTTGGAAGAAAACTAATTCATTGAGAGATAATGATTTGCCTAAAGCAATTTTAGCTTTACAAGAAGCATATCATTTTGTTTCATTGAAAGAAGAATAATTAGCAAGCGAGATAAAAATTATTTTCGCTTTGCATTTAATTCTTTTAAATTTTCTTTATACCAGTTAAAAGTTTTTTTAACTCCTTCTTCAATACTTATTTTTGGAGAGTATCCAATTTTTTTAATTTCAGAAATATCAAGTTCTACTTCCTGAGGTTGAGCTATTTCGCTTTGGCAAAAACTTTTTTTACCTTTCCCATTTAAACTAATAATAAGATCTGCAACGTAAGAAACTGTTATTGCTTTTCCTCCTGATAAATCAAATTCCTTGTTTTTTTGATTCATCGCTAAAACAAACCCATCAATAAAATCATCAATGTAAGTAAAATCAAGTGTTTTATTTTCATCCCCAAAAATACTTAATTCTTCTCCATTTAGTGCATTTAAAATAAAAACATCCATTAGTCTCTTTGTTTCGTCATTAAAAGGCCCGTAAACCGTTGAAGGTCGAATAATTACATAATCCATGTTGTAGCATTGACTATATCCTTTAACTAATTCTTCCCCGTAAATTTTACTTGCAGTGTAAGGATTTTTTTCTTTACTTAAAATTCTTGAAGAACTAGTAAAAACAATTTTTTTTATGTTATTTTTTCTACAAAATTCCATTACTTCCTCAGTACCTCTTGAGTTATTAGTAAATCCAAGAATTGGTTCTTGAATTATTTTATTTATTTTACAAAAAGAAGCTAAGTGAATACATACATCCACTTTTTCAGTTAAAATGGTTTTGTTTAAATCAAGAATATCTTTTCCATCTCTTTTATCAATTAATAAAACTGGGGTGTGTCCTTCCTTAACTAATCTTTCTAAAAGAAAACTGCCTATTAGGCCTTTATGCCCTGTCAAAACAAACTTCATAATAAAGAAAAGATGCTAAAGTAATTTAAAGAAGGTACTTTCTATGAATAAACCAATTGAATTAAAAAGTCTTAAAAATAAGTTTATTTGAATGGAATCTAAATCAAATAAATATATTAGTATTGTTTATATGGTTGCTGGGCTTTCTTCTCGATTCGGTGGAAAAGTAAAACAATTTGCAGAAGTTGGGAAAAATAAAGAAACTTTAATTGAAATTTCTTTAAATCAATCTTTGAAAGCAGGATTTAATAAAATTATTTTTATTGTAGGAGATAAGACCGAAAATTTATTTAAAGAAAAGTTTGAGGACACTTACAAAGGAATTCCAATTTTTTATGCAAAACAAACTTTTGATCCAAACAAAAGAGACAAACCATGGGGGACTTGTGATGCATTAGTATCCGCTAAAGAAATAATTGATGAAAATTTTGTTGTTTGCAATGGGGATGATTTGTATGGGGAAAATTCATTCAAAATTTTATTTGATTATTTAAATAAAGAAAATTCTTCTGCAACACTAGGTTTTGAATTAGGCAAAGTTGTTCCAGATTTTGGAGGGGTTAATAGAGCAATTTATTCATTTGATGAAAAAAATAATGTTTTGGATTTAAAAGAAACAATTGGTATAGAAAAAATAAAATTTGGTGAAATGAATTTAACCAAAAAAACTCTTTGTAGTATGAATATTTTTGCATTAACTAAAGATGTTATATTAAGACTTGAAATGCGATTAAATAAATTTAAATTGATGCATTCAAACGATAGAAAAATTGAGTGTTATTTACCAGTTGAATTAGCAGAGTTGATAAAAGATAAGGAATTGAATTTAAAGTTACTCACAACTTTTGATGAATGGATGGGAATAACAAATCCTGAAGATGAAGTTTTATTAAAAGAAAAACTTGCGCACATTTAATTAGTCCGGCATTTTGCTTACAAAACCTTAATTAAGCCTTCTTAAAAGAGTTAAATTATGAAGTATGATGTTTCTAAGTTAGTTTTATTAGCTAATCAATTTCCTTCATTTAATCCCATGCAAAAAGAATGTGTAAAAAAAGGATTTGATAAGAGTTTAGTTGTATCCGCTCCCACTGCAAGTGGAAAAACAGTTGTTGCTGAATTATTTACTTTAGAAACAGTTTTAAATGAAAATAAAAAAGTAATTTATACTTGTCCTTTGCGAGCACTTGCGAGTGAACATTATAAGGATTTTAAAAAAAAATATTCAAAACAAGATAGTAAAGAAAAAATAAAATTTGCACTTGCTACGGGCGACTTGGATTCTAATAGTTCTCACTTAAAAAGTTTTGATGTAATTTTAACTACTTATGAAAAATTAGCTTCACTTCTTCGTCACAAATCCGAGTGGTTGAGTGACGTAGGGTGCATTGTAGTTGATGAAATGCACGAATTAGATTCAGATAGAGGAGTAGTTTTAGAAATTGCATTAACTCAACTGAGAATGCAAAATCCTAAAATAAAAGTTTTGGGATTAAGTGCAACAATTCCAAATGCTAAGGAACTTTCAGAATGGTTAAAGAGTGAATTAGTTGAATCCACCTTTCGCCCTACAAAATTAAAGGAAGGTGTTCATTTTGATGATGTTGCAGAGTACAATGATGCAACAATTGATGAAGGGGATATTGAAAATATTATTGAACAAAATTTAAAAAATAATAAACAAGTTCTTGTTTTTTTAAGTTCAAGAAAAAAAGCAGAAGGGTTTGCAAAAAAAATTGCTCCCTTAACAAAAAAATTTATTTTAGAAAAAGATCACCCTTCTTTAACATTAGCTTCTGAAAAAATTCTTAATACTTTAGAATCCCCTACTGAACAATGTACTTCGCTTGCAGAGTGTGTTAAGTATGCTTCAGCATTTCATCATGCTGGACTTGTTGGAGATCAAAGAGAAGAAGTGGAGAATAATTTTCGAGAAGGAAAAGTAAAAGTTTTATGTTCAACTACTACTCTATCAGCAGGAGTGAATACCCCTGCGGATTTAGTAATAATTCCTTCGCTTTACAGATTTGAAGAAAAATATGGAATGGGATTAATTAGTGTTAGAGAATACAAGCAATGTGCAGGAAGAAGTGGGCGACCAAAATTTTCTAACGAAGGGAAAAGTATTGTGATAGCAAGTTCTCAAAATCAAAAAGAACTTTATATTGAAAAATATGTTAATGGGAAAGTAGAACAAGTGTTATCAAAACTTGGAATAATTCCTATTCTTCGAACACACATTTTGGCTTTAATTGCAAGTAATTATATTTCTGATTTGAAAAGTAGTGAACTATTTTTTGCTAGCACTCTTTATGCTTATCAGTTACAAGACATGGGTGAATTATTGCATCATATAGTTGAAATTGTTGAAGAACTTAAAGAATATAATTTTGTAGAACAAAAAGGCGAATCCTTTTTTGCAACAATTTTAGGAAAAAGAGTTTCTGATTTATTTTTAGATCCTTTTAGTGCACATGAATTAGTTGAAGCATTAAAAATAAAAAAAACTTTTACTCCATTTTCTTATCTTTATGTTTGGGTGAATTGTACTGAATTTAATCCTCCATTAAATCCTCCAAAACAAATGGCTCCTTTAATTATGGAAGAAATGTCAAATAAATTAGATGAACTTCCTTTTACGCAAGAAAAAGTTTTGTTTGATGCAAGTTCAAATCAAAAATTCTTTTCAGCAATGATGTTACAAGAATGGATTAAAGAAAAAAAAGAATCTGATTTATTTAAAGAATTTTCTCTTGCCCCAGGAACATTATTTGGAAAAACCCAAATAATTGAGTGGCTAGCCTATTCTACAATCGAATTAAGTAAAGTTTTGCATGAAGAGAGACATTTAGTAAATGCTGAAAAAATTTCAAGAAGGGTAAAATACGGAGTTAAAGAAGAACTTTTATTGCTTATTGAATTAAAAGGAGTCGGAAGAGTAAGAGCAAGAAAGTTATTTAATGCAGGAATAAAAAGACCTAGTGAAGTAAAGAGTAATTTAGTAATAGTGGAAACATTATTTGGTAAAAAATTTGCAGAACAATTAGAGAAACAACTAACATTTGGAAGCAAAAATTGATTTTAACAAGGCTATTTTAATTAAAAAATAAGGTGCAAAAGTTATTTTTTTTAGTTCCAAAACTTTATTAATAGTAAAAGTGTATTTGTTATGAAGTTTTTAGTTTGTGATTTGATGGATTTTGTTTCGTTGTTAAAGGGTTTTTATTACAGTGCTGAGGATAAGTGGTATGATTTTTTGGATTTGTTGGATCGTAAGGGTATTGCGGTTTATAGTGTGATTGATCCTGTTGATAGTGTTGTTCCGAGTTTTTTGCTTTTTATTTTGACTTTTATTTTTTTGTTGGTTTTTGTTGCTTATATTTTGCAGTTTTATTCTCCTGTGGAGTTTACTTTTACTGCTGTTGATTCTGTTTCGAGTCAGGCTCTTTCAGGGGTTGCTATTTCTGGTTTGATTAATGATAGTAATTTTAGTAAGATTACGGGTGCGGATGGGGTTGCGAAGGTGGTTTTGAAGGGTAGTGCTTCGAATTTGTTTGAAAAGTTTTTTTCTTTGTTTTTTACTCAAGAGTTTGAATATTCCTCAACTATTTCTGCAGAAAAAAGCGGGTATAATAAAATTATAAATCAGAAGAAAGATTTGTCTTCAAAAGGTGCAACTGTTACCCTTACTGCAATAGATGGTGTTGATGATAATAAATTTTTTGCTTCAAGTACGGTTGTTGAATTAGTTGATACTACTACAAATCAAAGAATAATTGATCCTAAAGGAACAGCATATGTAAAATATAGTTGCTTAAATAAAGGAATTTCAGTTAAGACTATTTCTGATGATTATGATGGGTTGTTAGATGGAGCTTTTAAGTTAACTGAAACTGGTTGTGCTTTTGTTGTAAAAGGAGCTTACTCACCAGGATATGAACAATTAAACGGAATAAATGTTGAATTATCTTCAACTGATGAAATTCATACTGTAAGTTTAACAAAAATAAATAATCCTACTAAAGGTGTTGTGAAGATTTATGTTTCAGAAAAAAATTCTTCACCTTTGTTGCCATTAGGAAATATTCAAATTACTCTTCTTGATGTATTAGGTAATACTTCTGAACAAGGTGTAACTGATTTTTCTGGTGTGTTTTCAAAAGAGGTGGACCCAGGAACTTATGTTATAACTGCAACTAGTTTGGATGGAAATTATTTTGCTATGAATTCTGATGAAAATCAGTTGATAGTTGTTAAAGTTGATACCTTGTCAGAAAAAGCAATACAATTGAGACGAATGGATCCTGCTTTTGTAAGATTTTTGAAAATTAAAGTAATTGATTATAATGGAAGAAATCCTTTGAAAGATGTTGAGGTTTTTCCTCAGAGATTAATTTCAAATTCAGATGGTAACAAAGATGCTATGGGGTTTGTCGGTGCTTGTTCAAATACGTGTAGGACGGATTCAAACGGGATGGTTACAATTAGTGGTTTGAGTTCGGAAGATGAAACAAAAGTTATTGTTTCCTTATATAAAAATGGGTATAATGTGAAAGTTTTTGAGCCAACATTTGTTAAGGTAAATTCTACTGAAGTGCAAATAGTTGAGCTTGAGCAGTCAGACAATTCTTCAACTGGAAATTCTGGTTCAGGATTAATTTTAGTAAAAGCAGCAAATGACTCTCGTGCGCTTTATCCTTCAACTGTTTATATGTATTTTAATTCTCCTGAATTAAATATTAACAAGATTAGTTTATTACAATCAGGCAAAATTACTAATTCAAGTGGTGAAGTGCTATTTAGTGGCCTTAGTGCAAGAAAAGATAAAGTTTATTCTGCGAGTGCTGTTTATGATGGATTATTGGGTGAATCAAGAATTAAAGCAGTTGATGTTAATCAACTTGTAATATTTGATATTAATATTTATACGAGTATTTCTTTTTTGGAAGTTAATTTGATTGGGTATGATGGAACAACTATTGTTGATAAAGATAAAGCAATAGTCAAATTAGTTTCTGTGTCCCCAACTAATCCTTCTGTTGAAGTTCTCTCATTTAATTCTTCTTCCTCTGTTTTTAAAAGTGGGGTTCATGATAAAGGCCGAGAATATGTTCTTACGGTTGATTTGAATAATTATGTTCCAATAAGACAAAATGTTGTTTTTTCTAAAGAAGGGCGAAATTTAGTAACTAAAATAATGTATCCTGATAATGAAAATGTTAAAGTGGTTTTTAATGGATTGTTTGAAAGTTTAAATGCAATTGAACCTGCAACTTTTCTTGATTTAAATAATTATATTGATGCAGTAACAAAAGGATATTATGCAAAAGTTAGTTATGTTATTGGAAAATCTTTAAAAGATGGTAACGTTTTAGGGATGTTAAGAGTTAATGATAAGTTGAATATGACTAATATCCCATTTGTAACTCAAGATTATTTTAAGAAGTCTGCAATTTATTCTTGTACTCCTCAGGAAAAGTTTCCTTTTAATGATAATAATTATTATATTCAATCTACAAATTGTGAAAGTGATGTAGGTAAGCAATCTAGTGTTATGTGGGATGAAAATGTTGCTGCAGGGATATATGAGGTTACAACAAAATTAGCTTTTACTTCTAATGCAAAGAATAAGGATAAAGTTGATTTTAATTATAGTGGAAAGGAAAATGATTTTAATTTTGTTTTTGAGGATAGAAATAGAACTATTTATGAAACTGGTGCACCTATTTGTAATTACTCTGTTAACAATCCTTCTTGTTCAGGAATATTCTTTTTTGTAGATTTAAATGGTACTTCAATTGGTGCTGAAAAATTTAATTATGATAATGTTACTAGAAGATTTTCAAATATAACTCAACGAGTTGAATTTGAAAAAGATGTTGAGAATTTGTTGAGTATAAAAATATTTAACACTCGTTCAACTAAAATTGATTTGAATTTGAAAGTTTATGCCTATAACGGTTTAATGGACTCATTCAATTATATTCCTAATGGGATTTTTTATTTTGATTCTTCAAAAAGTATTCAACAAAAAACAATCGGTTCAAATATAAGCATTGATTCTTTTGATGAATCTGTTCCGATGGATGTAGGGGTATTTGTTGAAAGAGAAAAAGTTTCTTCATATATTGTTTTAGTGGCAGAGCTTTCTAATAATGAAAAATACTTTTTATTTATTGATTCCGTTTCGCCAGGGAGAAAACTTTTCTTATTAAATTCACCTTTTCTTTCAGGAGTACCAGATCAAATTTTTGATGCTGAAGTTTTGAGTTATACAAATAAACAACCAGTGGATATTCTTAGTGTTGAATGGATTTCTTTGAAAAATTGCAACGCTAATGAAGTTATTGCTAGTGGGACTGCTGATGTTATTTCTAACAATTATTTTTCAATGAAAATTTTGGGAGTTTATGATTATAAAAAAGATTGTTTGCAAGTAATAGTAAAACCCAAAGATGTATTTTTTAATGACTTTTTAGGAGTTTATATTGCAGGTACTGGGGGGATAACAGATCCTTCTCTTTCTTGTGTTACTCCTTCCTTAGCTGATGCATTAACAAATACAGAAGCAAAACTTCAATGGGGTGGAAAAGTTACGCTTTCTATTAGAAATACATGTGATGAAGCAGTTAAATTACAAATTAATACTTCTTTAATTACTGAGGGGACTTGTGAAACTTTAGATTCAAATGCAAAATGTACTATTAAAGTTATTGCAATGAATAAAGATTATGATAAAAATATTGTTTTCTCTGATATTTTAGGGGTATTTCCAATTTATATAAAAGCAAAATTTTCTTCTTCAAACAAAAAACTTTCTTTAATCAAAACATTAAAAGTTCATATTGAAAATAGTTCTGAATGTTTTAAAATAAATAAAGATAGTTTTGATTTACTTAAAAATCCAAATGATACCGCTATAGTTTTAACTGATGATTGTCAATATACTCAAATTGAAGATTATTTTATACCCTCTCCAAAACTTGATTTAGCAAGTGTGGGGCTTAGTGAAGCAAAACCAACTTACGGAAACATAAATGTAGATTACCAAATATTAGTTACTGGTGGAGGATATAATTTGACAAAAGTTATTATTCCTAGAACTGGTGTTCGTCTTGATTTCTTTGATTTCCCTTACGATCCAGTGCATGAAAAAATTGCAAGTGGGGAATTTGTAAAATATACTAATTTTCATTTTGATGCGCCTACTGATGTTAATATTATTTCTGAAGATATTCAATTTAAGTGGGTAGATAATAAAGGAGAGTCTGTTGGGGGTAATTATTTATATGGTGCAAAAATTGATGGCCAATATATTGTTACTTACGCAGATGGGCATAAACAAGCATTTACTCCAAACAGAAATTTTGATTTAACTCGTGAAGTACATTGTGTTGGTTCTGGTGTTGGTGAATGTATGATGGGGGTAGATACTGGGCAGTTTTTTGAAGATGATGGGGATACTACTATGTTATATGGATTAACTGAAAATAAATTTACTCGTGGGCAAATTAAGTCAGTTGATTTTAATATTATTGGTAATCCTGATGATACATATTTACAAATTCAAACAAAATTTTTAGTTGATTATGATGAAATTTCTTATACTGCTGTAAAAACAGGAAACACTCAAAGTAGTGTTCTTTCAACTGGAACTTTTTCAATATCTCCTGTTCAAGGGGCGATTTCTTTAGTTAGAAATTACACAAATCCATTTATTGATTCTTCTATAAATCAAAAAACTGAATTTTGTAAAAAGTTTTTAACTAATTCAGGATGGGTAATTGGTAATAAAGTATATTGGACTAATAAATATTTCTTGCCTCAAAATATGGCTGCTACGTATTGCTCTACTTCTGCAAATGCGATTTTTCCAGGAATTACATCTGGTTTAATTTCTGATAACTTGTCAATACCCGATCTTCTTTTAGCTGATTGGAATAATAATATTCAATCATTAAATTGGTTAACTCCTTTAGAAGGAAAAGGCGGGTTTTGGACAAATAATTGCAATGATTCAAATATGTGTATGGTTTTAGAAAAAAATGCAACAGGATTTTTCGGAGCTGATTCAATTAAATTTGTAGATGCCTCTTATGCTGATACTTATACTACTCTTTGTGTTCAAGATAAACCTGGATTTGTTATAGATAGTGCTTCTTGTAATGCACTTGGAATCATTTGCGATGCACAAACAGGAACTTGTGTTGATTCTAAACCTATATTATTTGATTCATTTTTAGGCGGGGGATTTATTGCAGTAGATAATCCTAGAGTTGAAGTAAATGCTGTATCTGCAAAATCAAATAATATTGCATTAAATGGTTCTGCTATAAGCCTTTGGGTTGAAGGCGGAATATTAAAAGCAACTTTTTTAGGTGTTGATTATGCAGGTTACAATGATAAAACAATCGAAATGAATATTGTTGATGAAGGTGTTTCTGGAGATATATATGGTTTATTAAGAATAGTTGATTATGTAAATCAAGGAAGATTAAAAGGGCAATGATTTTTATGAACGAAAAAATATTTTATGTGTTACTAGCTTTACTGCTTTTTAGTTCGGTTACTTTCGCAGAAATGATTCCTCAAGATTTAGTTTGGAATAGTATGGTTGGAGTTGTATTTGATAAAGAAAACTATTTAGAAGGTGAAGCAATAACAGGTAAAGTTTCTTTTGTAAATGCAGAAAAATATCCTGCAATTGGGGCAAAAGCTGTTCTTCAATTTGCACAAGGAATTTACTCTTACCCATCTCAACTTAATTCAAAAGATAATGTCATAGGGGAACAGGTATTTGATTTTGGTTATATTTTACCTAATTCAAAAAAAGAATTATTATTTTCTTTTCCAAATCCGGGTGCGGGAGATTATAGAGTTGATTCCTACGCATGGGTAATGAAATCAAAAGCAATTGGTGCTAGTAATATTTTTTATAATCCTGCAGCATCTAAAAAAATTTCTGTTGAAGGGGTAAAAAAACAAAGAGCTGTTATTGATAGATTAAATACTTCTTTTGAGGGTTCAAAAGGGCCTATTGGATTCCCTGTTGTTGCTGGAACAAATTTTTCTGGAAATGTAATAATAAAAAATGGGGAAATTAAAAAAGATAATTTAAAACTTGGAGTTACAATTTGTGAATGGGCTTTACCTTTTTGTAAATTAAACGAAAAGTTAATTGATGTTGGTTCTATTCAAGCTAATGAGAATAAAACAATTGAAGTTTCTTTAGTTGCGCCAACTACTCCTTCTGCATATGAAATTAATTTAGTTTTATATGATGGGGCTGTAATTGATTCAATATTTAAAAACAGAGTAATTGTTTCTGGCGGAACTGCAAAAATACGAAAAGCATTTATTACTGGAATTGATACACGAAATTATTCAGCAACTCTTATTATTGCTGGAAGCCCTGATCATTTTACATATCCTGATTTTGATAATTTTGATGTTGCAATAGAAATTTATCAAGGAACAACTTTAATTGAAGAAAAAAAAGAAACTGTTAAAAAAATTAAGATGGGAGAAATAATTCAAAAAACATTTATTTTGTCAGTAAAAGATTTTACTTCAATGTGTACAAAAGTTTCAAAAAACGAAGTAATTTATGAAAAAGAGTGTTTTGCTTCAGATATTAATGCTATAACAAGTGAGTATGAAATAGAAAATCCGAAAAGTGTTCTTGTAAGATGGACGTATGATGAGGTAAATTCAATGCTTTTTGTTGAATTAACTAAGGAAATAATTAATGCGCAAGTTAGTTTATTTAATTCTGATAAAACTTTGTTTAAAGAAATGATTTCAACTAATGTAATTTATACAAAAAATATTTTTGTTCAAAAACAAAACTTGTTTTTAGCAGTAAATGATTTTGATGCAAAAACACAACAATTAATTCCTCTTAATTTTGAGCTAGGTGTTGAAGATAGAAATTCAATAATTTTTGGCCAAACTACTGACACTAATTTAGGAATATTAAATCAAAAGAAATGCGAGGGTAATATTTGCGGGGCAGGGACTATTTGTAGTACTGCTGAAGTATTAACAATTGATGGTAAATGTTGTTATAATGAATGTATTTTAGATAGCACAATAAGTCCTGATAAGGATCCTTTTTTTATTCCTTTAATTTTTTGGATAGCTTTAATTTTATTAGTAATTGCAATAGTAATGGTTTATGAATTAAATAAAAGGAGACAAAAAAATGAATAAAATAATTTTAATTTGTTTTTCACTTTTGTTAATTCTATCCTTTGTATTAAGTGAAGAAGGAACTAGTCATTGTTTAAGACAAGATATTTCTAGATGGAAAAATCTTTCTCCTACAGTTACTTTTTCTCCTGCGGATCAAATAATTTCAAGAGCTGATGGATCTTATACAGTCCCTCTTAATTCAACATTGACTATAGAAGGTTTTGGGGCATTTAATTATTATTGTGATGATGGTTGGTCGCCGCTTGTTTCAAATTATTTTGATATTTATGATAATATAAATAAAAAAATAATTGTAACAAACGGGATTAATGGTTCAGGCGGGCCTGAATCTGCGGGTTCAACTATTTGTGCGAAGATAGTTGATGGGTCAAATAAGATTTGTTATATTGATGGTTGTGGGCCAGACCATTTACCTTGTGGTGATGGGCCGTCAGTGAGTCAAAATACAAATTATATGGTTGGGGATTATGCTCAATGTTTTGCAAGTTCTTTTACAATAGGGACTGGAAAGAATGTGTCTATGATTATTTCACTTTCACAATATTTAGGAGATCAAGATTGGTCGTTAAGACTTGGGGCAATTTCTCCAGGTGGTGTGGATCCTAATTCACAATATATAATGCCTATTGAAGTAAGGCGAATAAAGTTTTCTACTGCATCTTCATCAATGTTAGTTTTTTCACCAAAACCTCTTGAACGAGTAAATTCATTTGAGAATAGTGGGATTTTTGAGAAAGAAGTTTATTTCACGCTATTAAATAAATCAAAAATAGAAAATAAGATTATTGATTATAACATTGTTTGCCCTGCTGATGTTAATTGTACTCTTGAGCAGTATAATGGTAATAAAATGTATAAAGATTTTATTATTGGTGCAAATAATGCTCTTGCAATAGAGCTTAAGGTTTCTTTTAATAAAAATAATATTCCTAAAAAGTTTTCTTTGTACATGAATGTGTCATATTCTCCACAAGGTGTGAATACTTGTGATTTAAATCCAAACGGGGTTTGTCACACTAGTTCTTCCCCAGTAAATTTTGAATCAGGTTTGCTTGATCAACAAACTTTCCAGATTAATATTGCAAAACAAGACGAACAAAAATATTGCATTGATGCGCAAGGTAATATAGGGAGTACTGGTGCCGCTTATAATCCTAGAATAAATCTTTATTTTGGTGGAAATAATTCTCCTCAAGTAAATTCAGAAACAGAATTAATTTCTATGGATGAATGTTCACCTCAAAAATATTCTGATTTATCTAATAATCCTGATTGGGTTTATTGTTCTCAAAAAGAATTTATCACTCAATTAGGTGCTAGACTCGGAAAATATGGACAAAATATGATTAATATTAATTCACTTGAATCATTAGGCAGATTTGCAGAATCAAAACTTTTAAGGGAAGAAAATGGGAGACTTTTAGGATTTAATGCATATTTAAGGCAAGAAAATATTTCTAAAGCTGATATGGTTGCTGCAGTAACTGGTTTAAATAATTTCCAAGTGCCTTTTACTAAACTTGGATTTTCTGGAGAAGTTGATAATTTAGCTAAATTAAATACTTTAGTAAATGGAATTGATTTTGTTCAAACAGTTAATGGACTCAAAGTTAATGATAATTTACTTGTTCCTGGGGAATATAGAGTTACTGTTGATATTAATGCAACTGCGCCAATTTCTATTAATGGAAGTTATTTATTTACTTTACCTGCTGAAACACTTACTAATGGATTGAATATTAAAGTGAATTTTGAAAAAATTAATTCTACTAAATTTAATTGGTTTTTTTATTATAGTCAAAGCGATTCTTTTGCAGAAGATTTTGCTACTCCTACACCTGCCTTAAATTATATTACTAATGTTATTGACAGGGGTACTATTTTGAATTTTGAAAAGAATAATTCAACAATAATTACTAAGAATTTTTATTCTACTTATGCAGTTCCTTTAATAATAAAAATAAAAGACAAAAATGTTGAGGGTGTGTTTGATTCTAAATTTGAGGTTAGTGGATATAATCAAGATATTTTTACTTATTGGACTGCTTTTGCTAGTTCTTTAGGTGATGGGTGTGAAACAACAAGTATAACTCCCCCTAACGCAAAAAAAGTTTTGCCTTATAGAGTTAATGATTCTAATTTAGGTAATGCAATGTATGAAATAAGAGAATTACGTGATGTATTACCTAATTCAATAATTTATTTAGGGACTGTTTTGTATTTGCCTGTAAATGATTCAATATCTTCTTTAAAAATTCCTTTTAAGGTATTTACTAAAAAAGAAACTATTGATGGGGATATAGAACAAAATCCTAATCTTTTATTAACTTCAAATGATTCGATTTATTCACAATATAAATTTATTTCATTAAAAGAAGTGCTTGGAGGAATAAATAGTGAATCAGTTTGTGTTATTTATGATAAATCAACTGGAACAGAGAATTGGAAGTTATTTTGGAACCAGGATAAAATGCTTGATTCTTTGAAAGTACAAGTAAAACCATCAATAACTGATGCAAAGATTTGCCAATCAAGAGAATTAATGTCAAGTTAGAAATAGTTTTTTAATTTGTTTACAAATTAGTTTATTTGCAAATTTTTATATATTTTTCAAGTTTTTATTTAGTTTTTTAACAAATTTGACTAAATATTGTCTTTTTTTTACTTTTTTTTTAGTTCCAAAACTTTATTAATAGTAAAAGTGTATTTGTTATGAAGTTTTTAGTTTGTGATTTGATGGATTTTGTTTCGTTGTTAAAGGGTTTTTATTACAGTGCTGAGGATAAGTGGTATGATTTTTTGGATTTGTTGGATCGTAAGGGTATTGCGGTTTATAGTGTGATTGATCCTGTTGATAGTGTTGTTCCGAGTTTTTTGCTTTTTATTTTGACTTTTATTTTTTTGTTGGTTTTTGTTGCTTATATTTTGCAGTTTTATTCTCCTGTGGAGTTTACTTTTACTGCTGTTGATTCTGTTTCGAGTCAGGCTCTTTCAGGGGTTGCTATTTCTGGTTTGATTAATGATAGTAATTTTAGTAAGATTACGGGTGCGGATGGGGTTGCGAAGGTGGTTTTGAAGGGTAGTGCTTCGAATTTGTTTGAGAGGTTGTTTTCTTTGTTTTTTGCTCAAGAGTTTGAGTATTCCTCAAATATCTCTGCGGAAAAAAGTGGTTATCATAAGATTGTAAATCAGAAGAAAGATTTGTCTTCAAAAGGTGCAACAGTTGAGCTCACTGCGATAGATGGTGTTGATGATAATAAATTTTTTGCTTCAAGTACGGTTGTTGAGTTAGTTGATACTACTACAAATCAAAGAATAGTTGATCCTAAAGGAACCGCATATATAAGTTATAATTGTTCAAATAACTCTTCTTCTAAAACTAGTTCTGATAATTATGATGGGTTGCTAGATGGGGCTTTTAAGTTAACTGAAACTGGTTGTGCTTTTGTTGTAAAAGGGGCTTATTCACCAGGATATGAACAACTAAATGGGTTAACTATACGTTTACCTCCAACAGAAGAACTTCATACAATTAAATTAACAAAAATAAGTAATCCTACTAAAGGTGTTGCAAAGATTTATGTTTCAGAAAAAAATTCTTCTCCTTTGTTGCCATTAGGAAATATTCAAATTACTCTTCTTGATTTGATGGGTAATTCTTTTGAAGAAGGTGTAACTGATTTTTCTGGTGTGTTTTCAAAAGAAGTTTATCCTGGAACTTATATTATAACTGCAACTAGTTTGGATGGAAATTATTCTGCTATTAAATCTGATGAAAATCAGTTGATAGTTGTTAAAGTTGATACTTTGTCAGAAAAAGCAATTTTAATGCAAAGATTAGATCCAAAATTACAAAGATTTTTGAAAATAAAAGTGATAGATTACAATGGAAGAGGGCCATTAAAAGATGTACAAGTTTTTCCACAAAATTTAATTGTGACTTCTGATGGAAATAGAACTGCAAAAGGAAGTGTTGGAGCATGTACAAACGGGTGTAGAACGGATTCAAATGGTTTTATAACAATTAGTGGATTAAATTCCGAAGATGAAGGAAGAATAGTTGTATCTTTATTCAAGGAAGGATATGTTGTAAAAGCATTTGAACCAACTGTGTTCAAAATAAATACAATTGAATTTGAAACAATTGAATTAGAAAAAATTGATTATAATTCAACTGGAAATAGTGGAAAAGGTTTAGTTTTAGTAAGAGCTAAAAATGATTTACATCCTCTTAGTCCTTCAACTGCTTATTTGTATTTTAATTCTCCTGAATTAAATATTGGTGCAATTAGTTTGATTAAGTCAGGAATAGTTACTAATTCTAACGGAGAAGCTCTCTTTGAAGGAGTGCGTGAAAGAAAAGATAAAGTTTATTATGCTGGTACTAATTATGAAGGGCTTAATGGAATATCTTTAACTAAATCAATGGAAATTGGTAAAACTGTATTGTTTGACATAAATATTGATACTGAAATTTCTTTTTTAGAAGTTGATTTGGTAAGATACGATAGAGTCGCGATTGTTGACAAAGCTAGAGCAATAGTTAAAATAACTTCTAATTCTCAAGCAAATCCTTTTTCTGAAAACTTAATATTTGATAATTCTTCTAAAACTTTTAAAAGTAAATTGCATGAAAAAGGAAGAGAGTATACGCTTACAGTGGATTTGAATAATTATGTTCCCATAAGTACACAAGTGAATCTTTCTGTAGAAAAACGTAATTTTAAACCAGTAATAATGGTTCCAAGCAGAGATAATATTTTAGTTTTATTTAATGGGTTGTTCGAAAGTGTAAATGCAACTGAATCTGCAACTTTTCTTGATTTAAATAATTATATTGATGCAGTAACAAAAGGATATTATGCAAAAGTTAGCTATGTAGTAGGTAAATCTCTACTTGATGGTAACGTGTTAGGGATGTTAAGAGTAAATGATAAAATGAATGTAATAAATATTGATTCAGTAACTCAAGATTATTTTAAGAAGTCTGCGATTTATTCTTGTACTCCTCAGGAAAAATTTCCTTTTAATGATAATAATTATTATATTCAATCTACAAATTGTGAAAGTGATGTAGGTAAGCAATCTAGTGTTATGTGGGATGAAAATGTTGCTGCGGGGATATATGAGGTTACAACAAAATTAGTTTTTTCTCCTAATGCAAAAAATGGTGATAAACTTGATTTTAATTATAGTGGGAAACAAAATGATTTAGGTAGTGTTTCTGAAGATAGAAACAGAGTTAATAATTACATAATAGGTAATTCAATTTGTAAATATGGTGTTATGAATCCTTCTTGTTCAGGAATATTCTTTTTTGTAGATTTAAATAATACTTCAATTGGTGCTGAATCATTTAATTATGATCCTACTAATAAAAGATTTTCAAAAATTACTCAAAGATTTGAACTCCAAAAAGGTATTGGTAATTCACTAAAAGTAAATTTATTTAATAATCATTCAACTAAAATTGATTTGAACTTGAAAGTATATGCCTATAACGGTTTAATGGATTCATTTAATTATGTGCCAAACGGGGTTTTGCATTTTGACTCAAATACTGGGCCTCAACAAAAAACAATTGGTTCAAACATAAGTGTTAATCCTTTTGAGAAATCAGTTATAATGAATGTAGATGTATTTACTACTTTAGAAAAAGTTTCGTCTTATATTGTTTTAGTAGCAGAACTTTCTAATAATGAAAAATACTTTTTGTTTATTGATACTATTTCTCCTGGAAGAAAATTAGATTTACTAGGCGGGGATTTCTTTTCAGGATTGCCTGAACAAAAATTTAATGCTAATGTAGTAACTTTGTATGGCGGGATACCCGCTGATTTAGAATTAGTACGATGGCGTACTTTGCGTAATTGTGATGAGGCAAATGTAGTTCAAAGTGGTGTTGCTGATATTAATAATATAAATAAAGATTTTTTCTCAATGACTATTCCTGGTGTTTATGAATATAAGCAAGATTGTTTGGTACTTAATATTAAAGCAAAAGAATTAGTTTATGATGAACTTACAAAGGTTATTTATGCTGGGGTTTGGGATGTGAAAGATCCTGAGCTTTCTTGTATTACTCCTGTAATAATTAATTCATCTTATAATCAACAATCATTTTTACAGTGGGGAGGAACAGCAGTTTTGAGAATAACAAATAATTGTTCTGAACAAATTTTAACCCAAGTTGAAAGTAGACTTTTATTATCTGGTGTTGAAACTTGTGGAACTCTTAATCCTAAACAAAATTGTCTTGTAACTATTACTGCACAAAATAAAGATTATAATAGTAATATTGCTTTCTCTGATATATTAGGGGTATTTCCAGTTTATATTAAAGCAAAATTAGCTAATTCAAGAAAGAATTTTTCTCAAATAAAAATAATTAAAGTTCATGTAAATAATGGTAATGAGTGTTTTGCAATTGACAGAGATATTTTTGATTTATTGAAAGATTCAACTGATACTTCAGTTGTAATAAATAATAGTTGTCAATACACTGATTTTGGAGATTATTTTATTCCTAAAGCAAAACTTGATTTTTCTGGTGTTGATTTAAATGATGCAAAACCGAAGTATGATTTTATTGATATTAATTATAGTTTGAATGTACATGGTGGAACTTATGGTTTGCAACAAATTCAAATTCCAAGAGTGGGTATTCAATTAAATTCAGTAGAATTTGCGGAAGATCATCCGCAAGAAACTGTTGGTGCTTATAAAAAATATAAAAATTTCCATATGGAGATTCCTGCATCTTTAAACGCATATTCAAATTGGGTAATGTTTAAGTGGGTTGATGATACAGCTGATAACACTACTTATGGTGCAAAGATTGACGGGTCTATTAAAATTACTTATGCTGATAATAGTACTCAATTAGTTAAACCTGGGCAAACTTTTGATATATCTTCTGAAATACGTTGCATTACTGATCCTACTGGAGTTACTGGTCCAGGAGATCATTGTATAGAACCAACTCCTGAAGAAGCTCCAAATATGGAGGGGGGAAATACAGTATATTATGGTTTAGCTTATACTACTTTTCCTAGGGGAAAAATAAAATCAATTGATTTTGATGTGATAGGGAATCCTAATCCAGCAAATTTAATAATTGCAACAAAAGTGTTTGTGGATTATAATGAAACTCAGACAATTTCAGTTCCAAATGGAGAATTTGCTACAACAACTCTTTCTACTGGGACTTTTAGAATATACCCTATGGAAGGAATGAGCTTTTTGCTTAGAAATTATACTAATCCTCAAATGAGTGAAATAGTAAAGGAAAGAGTAAATTTTTGTAAAGTTTTCTTAACTAATAATGCTTGGGTAGGGGACACTAATATTTATTGGGTTAATAGACATTATCTTAATTATGCTGGAGCAGCTAGTGACTGTAATTCAATTTATAATAGAATATTTAATAATTCTACAAATCAATTGGTTTCAAATTTTCAATCAATACCTATAAGCATACTTCAAGCATGGAATTCTCATTTGAATGATTTTAATTGGGTTAGTGAAGGTGAAGGAAAAGGGTTTTGGACAAATGAGTGTACACAAACAACATGTAAAACTATTAACAAAACAGTTACTGGGTTTGGTAATGAGTCAATATTAGACACTTTAAAGTTTGATATTGACAGTTATGCTCCTCTTTGTGAACAACAAAAACCAATTGGATTTGCTATGACTGCTGAATCCTGTAATGCTTTAGGTGTAATTTGTGATCCTGTAAATCAAGAATGTAATGAAACTACGCCTTTCTTGTTTGATTCATTCGCATCAACTGGATTTATTCAAACAATTAATCCTGTAGTTGAGTTTGTAATTAATGGTGCAAAAACTAATAATGTAAATTTAGATAATTCCGCAGTTAAGATTTGGATTGAAGGGGGAATATTAAAAGCAATGTTTGTCGGACAGGATTATGAGGGTTATAATGATAAAAGCATAGAATTGAATATTATTAATAAAGATGTAATTGGAGATGTATACGGTACATTAAATATTATTGATTATGTTAATGCAGCGCATTAGTTAAATAGTGAATTATATAAATGAGAAAATTAAATGTATAGTGATCAAAATGGGTTTAAAAAATTGGATTTTGTTATTTGCACTAATTCTTTTGTGCTGCACTGTTTTTGCAGAAACAACTCAAATTAATTTTGAATGGCAAAGTATGACAACAATTGTTTTAGATAAAGAAACTTTTATGGATAATGAACCTATTACAGGAAAAATATTTTTTAATAATTTAGAAAAGTATCCTTCACTAGGGACAAAAATTGTTTTACATTTGGCAAAAGGTGAATATTATTATCCTTCTCAATTAAATTCAAATGAAAACATACTTGAAGAAAAAATATTTAATATGGATTTTGTTTTACCTCTTTCTGGAAAAGAAGTATCTTTTTCGTTAACAAATCCTGGGAAAGGGGATTTTAGAGTTGATACTTACATTTGGGTAGTTAAATCAAAGGCAGGCGGGGCTAGTAATATTTTTTACAATCCTTCAATAAAGAATTTTAGTGTTAGTGGGGTAGAGAAAGAAAAAGCAGTAATTAATAGAGCTTTAACAAAATTTAATGGTGTTGTTGGACCACTAGGTTTTCCAGTAACTGCAGGAAGTAAATTTAAAGGAATTGTAGTAATTGATAATAATACTTCTATTAAAAAAAGTAATTTAGTTTTAGGAATAAAATTATGTGAATGGGCTTCAGCTTTTTGTGAAAATGTAACTGAAACTAAATTTGTTGTTTCTCCTATGCAAATAAACGAACAAGGATTTGTTGAGGTTGAATTAATTGCTCCAAAACTTCCTTCAGCATATGAAATAAGTATTGTTCTTTATGATGGTACTTTAATTGAATCAATTTACAAAAACAGAGTTATAGTTTCTGGCGGAACTGCAAAAGTTAGAAAAATATTTTTAAATGGAATTGAGGATAGAAACTATTCTATTAATGTAATAATTATGGGGAGTCCGGATCATTTCTCATATCCTGATTTTGATAATTTTGAATCAAAATTAGAAATTTTTGATGGAGAAAAAGTAATTGAAGAAAAAAGTATTTCAATTGAAAAAATAAAAACAGGGGATATATTTGAAGAAAAGTATTTAGTTGATGCAAATTATTTCACTAAGTTTTGTGCAAAAATAATTAAAGAAAATATTGTTTATGAAAATGAATGTTTTAAAGTTGATTTAAATAAATTACTAACTGAGTATGAAGCTCAACATCCTACGCCTATTGATATAAAATGGAATTATGATGAGTTTTCAAAAAATCTTTCAATTACTTTGAAGAGAAGCAATATTAATGTTCAAGTAAGGTTATTTGATTCTGATCAGACTTATTTTAAGGAAATGATTAAAACTCAAGGGGAATATTCTACAAATATTCAAATTGAAAAAATGAATCTTTTTTTAGCAGTTAATGATTTTGATTTAAAAGTACAACAATTAATTCCACTAAATTTAGCGCTATTGTCAAGTGATGCAATTATTTATGGGGATACTACTGACCCTAATGCAAATATGATTACTCAAAAAAAATGTAGTGGGGTTATTTGTTCAGAGAATACTGTGTGTAGTGCAAAAACAGAATTGACTATAGAAGGGGATTGTTGTTATAGCGAGTGTGTTTCAAATAATATAAGTTCAGATGAATCAATCACAATTCCATTAATTTTATGGGTTGCACTAATTGTATTAATACTTGCAATTGTTATGATTTATGAAGTAACTAAAAAGAGGCGAAAGAGAAAATGAATATTAAATTTATTTTATTGTTAATGATGTTTTTGTTAACTTCATTGTCTTTTGTTTTTGCTGTTGAAGCGCATTGTTGGAGACCAAATATTACAAGAGAATGTAGTGTTAGGTATGCATTTGATAAAAATTATTCTGGGGAAGGATCGGAATTAGTAGTTCCTACAAATGCAAAATTAAATATATTTGGATTCGGAGATTATACTTACCAATGTGAAAATGGGGCTTCAGGGCATAACACTAACTATGTTTATGTTCTTGATAATAAAACCCAAAAAATAATTAGAACAAATGGTGCTGGTGGGGTTGGTGGACCTAATGCACTTACAGGGCCAGTAATGTGTGTAACTGATGATGCTGCAAAAAATGCGTGTTATTTAGCTAATGGTGAATATTTTCCTGCAAGATATACTTGTGCAAAAGGCGCGTATACTGTTGGTGGGGGAGTAGCTGAAGCAATAGATATAATGATGACTCCTTTTATAGGTGAGCAAGATTGGTCTATTATGATGGGTTTAATTTCTCCAGGCGGAGCTGAACCAACTTCTCCTATGATTTTATCTAAAGAATTAGTTAGGTTAAAATTTATTGTTGATTCTTCAAAACCAGCAATATTAATTTTTCCGTCAAATCCATTACAAAAAATTAATTCATTTAACCAAGAGGGAGACATTAATAAAACAGTTAATTTTACTTTACTAAACAAATCAAAAGTTATAAGTGAAATTAATAGTTATGAGATTAATTGTCCTGAAGGAGTTGTTTGCGAATTAGAAAAGATGGATGATGGAACAAATATGTTTAATGGTTTTAAGCTTTTACCAAATCAAGCGACTATAATTCCTGTTGTTTATTCTTTTAATAAAAATAAAATTCCATTAAGATTTGACTCATTAATGTATGTTTCATACACTCCAAAAGGATTTACTGACTGTGGTGCAGGTGGATGTAATGCAACTTCAACAGCAGTTAGATTTGAATCAGGTTTGCTTGACAAACAGGATTTCCAAATTAATGTTATGAATGAAGTAGAACAAAAATATTGTGTTGATTATGATGGGCGGTTAGGAAAAACTGGCTCAGATTATGCTCCTAGAATTAATCTTTATTTTGGTGCTAATATTTCTCCTAGTAGTATTGAATCTAGTGGTACACTTGTATCACTAAATGAGTGCTCTCCACTTGATTACAATACAATGCAACCTAATCCTGATTGGGTTTATTGTACTAAAAATGAATTCCTTGTTCAATTAGCAGCAAGAATAGGGCTTTATTCAAAGAATATGATTGCTATTGAAAATTATGAATCAAATGGGGATTTTGTTTCAGCAAGTGCTATTAGACAAAAGAATGGACAAATAGGTACATACACTGCTTATTTACGTGACCAGGATTTAAGTTTAGTAAGTAGAAATAGCTCTGTTGAAACTATGTTAGCTACTTTGAGTAATGTTGCATTTACAAATATTGGGTTTAATGATGATACAGTAATTACAAATGTTGCTAGATTTAAGAATTTAATTAATGGGATGAGATTAAATAAAGCAATAGGCGGAGTGAGTACAAACGATACTAATTTTTCTCCAGGGGCATATAAAGTAACAATTAATTTAAGTAGAGTTACTGGTGCAATAACAAGTGATTTATTTAATTCTGGTACAGATGGGCTTAATCCTTATATGAATTTGGAAGTTTTTGTTGAAAAAATAGCTGAGCCAAAATTAAATTGGTTCTTTTATTACCAAGGGGATAATTATGCTGAAGAACTTTATGTTCCTACTCCAAGTGAAACTTATACTACTAACTATTTAGATAGAGGAATTATAATGAATTTTGAAAAAATTGGGGATAATACAAATTTAACAAAATTTTATTCTACATTAGCTGTTCCATTTATTGCAAGAATTGTTGATAAAGGGCAAATAGATGTTTCAGATTCAAGTTTCAAAGTAATTGGGGCTGAGTATTCTAATAAAGACACATTCTCTATTTGGACTGGATTTGCTAGTTCATTAGGTAGTGGGTGCGGAACAACTGTAGTTAGTCCAAAATCAGGAAGTTTAGCTTTGCCTTACAAAATATTTGATTCAAATGCTGGTCAAAATATGTATGAGTTAAAAGATTTGAATGAAGTAAAGCCTGATACTCGGATGTATATTAGTACAGTTTTGTATTTGCCTACTGGAAATTCAAATTTACAAATGGAGTTACCATTCAAAGTATTTACTTTAGATCAAACTGTTGAAGGTACAGTTGGGGATGCAAAAACATTAATCATTAGGCCTGAAAAGTATGGTGCTTATACAATATCTTCAATAAAAGATGTTCTTGATGGAATGAATCAACAAAAAGTTTGTGTGTATTATGATAAATCAACTGAAAAAGAAAGTTGGAAATTGTTTTGGAATCAAGATTTAGTGCTTGATGCTTTGAAAGCACAAGTAAAGCCAACAATAACTGATGCTACTGTATGTATAACTAGAGATATACAATCAAGTTAGTTATTTTTTATTAAATTATTAATTTTTATTAATATATTATTAGTTTTTTTAATTTGTTTTTAATTATTTATTAATTTATTAAAAAAGTATTTTGAAATTAAATTTAGAAAAATTTTATTTTAAATATACTTGCAATAATGAGTAATACTGCTAATAAAATTATTAATATTAGAATTCCGCGTGATTCAAATATTGATAAATTAACTTTTGGTTTAGTGTTAATGCTGCTACTATTTGAATGATTTTTATTATGTTTTTGGCTTGGGTGAAGAAATAAAGCAATTACTTCCTCTATTACTTGTGCAGAATACATAAACCAGCTTTTTGGATTTTTTAATTCATTAAAAGTTTCTTTAGTTATTTCCATATATCCTTTTTGTCTTTCAGGTAATTCTTTTATTCCGCTTAAAGACCCATCTACACTATTAAAAGTTATATCATATTTTTTTTCATTAAGTTTTGCAACTGTCCAATACTCTGGAAGAAGAAGTTTTCTTGGTTCTGAAACAACAACATTTGCTTTTGGCACATTAAAGTACTGTGCAGTTTTTAATTGAAGAACTTCATTTTGATCTTTTTTATCAATGTTACAATATCTTTCAGAAAATTCTCCTCGTGGAACTTCTTGAACTGTGTTTTTCCAATTGTGTTTTAATATGTCCACAAGATCAGTTCTAACTTTTATGTCGTGTCCATCCACCGCAAGTATGCCGTGTACAGTACTTTTAATTACATTTTTTCCTTCGTTATCATTTTCAATGTAATAGTGATAATTAAATAAAAAATAGGGTACAAGAGTCAACTTTAAAGGAGTCAACTCATATTCGTACCAATTCTTCTTTTTGATTTCTTTATTAATTTTTTCCACTGCTTCTGCAGGGGTAAATTTAATAGGCAATAAGGGGTTGCCTAAGTACATCTTAATTCATCCCCTTACTTCTTCTTAATTATTTTTACTTTTGAAGGAGTTACAAGTATTCTTTCAGCAGAAATTCCTGCCATGTCTCCGTCCATTGCTTTTACTTCTGATTTAATTCTACCAAGTAATTCTTTTAACTTAGCTTTATTTCTTTTATTTAAATCAGCGATGTTAGCTAAAACAAGGTTACCTTGTTTAACTTCTCTAATAATAGCTTCAGCATCAACATCAGTGTTTAACTCTAAAGGTTTAACTAAAGCATCTGCGTTTTCGTATGTTTCTTCTTCAACTTGATCTAGAGTATTTAAGAACTCATCCAAGTTAACATTATCTTCTTTTTTCATTACTTTTTCAAAAAAACTCAAACTAACCACCCCGCTAAAAAGCGCGTCATTACACTAATTTCAAACAAAATGTATAAAAAGCCCTCCTCTTGAGTTAAAAAACACAATAAAAAGAATTTTTATTTTTTAAAAAAGGAAATTAAATTTTTTTTATTTTATTGTAAAAATAAAGTTAATTATTTGTGAAAAAATAGTAGACTATATAAATAGTAGTGGAAGTTTTTGGTTGGAAGCCTCACTACCACTATTTATATGGTTTTCCATTTCTAACTTATTTTGAAGTGAATAAAAATGGAAAACATTTTTGATAAACAAATGAACAAAGGTACGGTTTTTCAAAACAAGGATATTATTTCTCCTCACTACATTCCTTCTAGTCTTCCTTTTAGAGAAAAACAAATTGAAACTATTACTCAAGGGTTAAGTGCAGTGATAAATAGTTCTAAACCAAATAATTTATTTATTTATGGAAAAACTGGCACAGGAAAAACTAGTACGGTGAAACATGTATTAGAACAACTTGATGATTTTGTTATTAGAAATAATATTACTTCAAAATCTTGTTATATTAATTGCAGAAGCCACGAATCAAAATATAAAGTTCTTCTAAAAGCTTTACGTTCTTTTTATCCTGAAAAAGATTTTTTGGGTTATAGTGCTTCATTTGTTTATGAAAAATTATTAGAACACGCAACACAAAAAAAGGCGCATTTAATTTTAGTACTTGATGAAATTGACAAAGTAAAAGATCTTGATGAATTAGTTTACTCGTTAAGTAGGGGAAATGACGAACTCCATGGTGGATCTATTACAATGATTGGGATATCAAATAATTTAATGTTTAAAGAAAAATTAGATCCTCGAACAAAATCTTCTTTGTGTGAAAGAGAATTAGTTTTCAATCCTTACAATGCAAATGAATTAACACAAATTTTAACTGAAAGATGTTTAGTTGCATTCAAACCAAATGCAGTAACACAAGGTGCAATTTCACTTGCTAGTGCAATAGCTGCTCAAGAATCGGGGGACGCAAGAACTGCAGTAATGTTAATGCAAAGAGCAGGAGAAATAGCGGACGGGGAACAAACTGGAAGTTTAAATGAATTGCACGTAGAAAAAGCTAAGGCTAGTGTAGAAGAAGAAATAATTATTTCAATGATCTCAACTTTACCTCAACAACAACAATTAGTACTTTATGCAATTTCTCAATTAACTTTACAAAAAAGAGGAATAAGAAAAGTTAATGGGGAAGTAGAAGAAGGAGTACTTTACTCTGGAGAAATATTTGAGACTTACTTGGAACTAGCAAAGAAATTTGGTGAGCGAACAATTACAAGTAGATGGTACAGGCAATACATAAATGAACTAGAAATGTACGGATTAATTTTAGTTACAAATTCTGGAAAAGGAATCAAAGGACAAACTAGATTAGTAAAATTAGGATTTGATGCTACAAAAATAAAAGGTGCGCTTGAAAAAGAATTATTCAAATCGATGAATTAATTTTTTGATTAATTTTTTTATTTAATATTTATTTATTTTCTAATTTTTTCAATCCAAATTTTTTTGAAATAAGTAAGGGAAAGAGTGGATAAAATAAATCCTAAAGTTGGAACAATTGCATTAACAAAAGGATTTGCAACATTTGCTGAAATGAAAAATAAAACAATTACTAAATAAGTGAGTATTGCAATAATTAATTTTCTTGTGTAGCTAGTTTCCCACTCTTTATCAATTTCAACTCTTGCATTTCTTTGTTTTATGCTTTCAATTTCTTTTTTTGTATTCATAATATCATCAATTTACCAATTAAACAAAATCAAATAATCCTTTTTGTTGCACAGCATCTGATTTGAATACAGAATTAATTTCTTTTTCAATCATATCAAGTCTTTGAATTAAGTAAGGGGATAAATTTTCTTGTCGAGCCATGTTTTGGGCAATCTTCAAATATTTTCTTACAGATCCTTCATGGATTGTTAAAATTATAGATGTTTTCCCGCATTTGTAACATTTTCCACTTAATGGAACTCTTCTGTAAATTTCGTTACAAGCAGTGCATCTAAAAGTTTGTCTAGAAAATGCTCTAGCATTACCAATAATATCAGGAAGAAAGTGTGAACCCATTACTTTCTCTAAAGCATCTTTAGCATTAACAGCCATTATTTTCTTTTGTAAAGTATTTTGTCTTTGAATTTTTTCATCCATTGTTTTTAGTTGAATATATCTTGAAGTTTTTGGACCTTCATCAAAAAGATTTGTATTATGAGTGAACCCTAATCCTGAGTATTGATTTTCTTTTCCTAAAAGATCTTTTACAGTTATTACAGGCACATTTGGTTCGCAAACATTTAGTGACTTCTCATATAATTCAAGTGGGAATTCCCAACAAGCTTCCATTTTGTGCACCTCGTCATCAACTTCGGAAGGATTTAATATAATTGTGAAAACGAGTGGCGCATCCATTCTTCCTCCACTTCTATGTGACAAATATTTTTGAGAGAAATTTAAAAGTGCATCCATCAATAGAAGAAGTGAATCCTGGTCCCCATCAACGTTTCTTCTTTTACCACAAACAAAGTAAGGGTGTCCAAATCCTAATCTTGCTTTAGTGTAACCTAAGATTCTAGAGTTCACTGCAGCTGAAGTGTGTGGAGCAAGACCAAGTACTAAGTGTCCGATTAAATCTTCTTTTGTTTTAGCATTGTAAAACTTTTTTTGTTTGTAAAACTTTTCAAGTTCTTCATCACAAAATTGACTTACTCTAACAAGCCAATCTCCACAAGTCTCATTAACAATAACATCTTGTGGATATAGTTCAATTATTTGATTTGGGTCAGTTAATTCTTTTCCAAACATATCTTTTACATATCCTAACTCTTTCACTTTTTCTATAGTTAAATTTATTTCAATTGGTTTGAAGTGAGTTATTACCGCATTAAGTAATTCAAATCTAGTTGTTCCATCTCTAAAAATGTGTATGTCATGTTTTGCTCTTAAAATTCCTTTTCCAATTGGTTCAATTTCCTTACTTTCAGAAATCATTGCCTTTACTCCTTTAAGCGGGTCAGGCAAAATATTTTCATTAACACTTAATTTTGCTTTTGCTACAAGTTCTCGCAAATCAATTTCATGTTCTCCTGCTTGGCGTGTTTTAGTTCCACATATTCCACATTGATCTCCTGTAACTGATTTTTCACAATGTTTGCAGTAATTTAATCTTACTCCTGGATTTTGGCAAGTGTAACAATAATGATTAGCTGAAACTTTTCTACACTCCGGACAAAAGTACTCTGCTATTTCAACAGTAACTTTTCCATTTTCATTATAATTTTCATCAATTGCTTTAATTATGTTTTTAGTGCTTCCTCCCTTTAGTCCGATTGGGAATAATACATGAGGATTTCCTTTCATTTGTCTAGGTTTTGCTTGTTCAGGTCGACCCATTCTTCCTCCGATGAAAGAACCAGCCTTATCTTTGATAGTGAAACCTGCAATTTCAGTTAAGTATTCTAAAACATTTTCATTAGTACTTGTTTTTTTAGTTTCAAGTCCAAAAGTAGAAATTACACTTTGTGCCATTTCGTCAATTATAATTTTTCCTTTTTCAAGTCGGTGTGGGAGTCCGATTTTTTCAAGGAATTTTTTGTTTTCTTCTTTTTTATCAACAACAATTTTTATTGATTCTTCTCCATTTTCTTTTTTTTCTTTTATTATTTCTGCTGTAAGTAAATATTCTCGCAGTGCAATCATTTCTCTTGAATTAATTGCTTTGTAAAAATGAATAAAATTTGGGTGAAGTGCAACTCCAAGTTCTTTACTTAAAATTAAAGCGTCACTCTCACTAATACCCTCAAGTTCTTCTAAATTCATTGTAAGAGTATTTTCCATACCAAGTTGGATTAATTTATTTTTTTTAGTTTCATCAATACAAATTTTCTTTAATTCAAGAGCCCACCATTCTTCACAATACCCAACCGGGATTAATGGGTGTGCACTTTTTCTAAAGTCTCCGTAAGTTGCAAGTAAATCTCCAACATAAATAATTTTTTCAATTTGAGCTTTCAAGTCCTCTGCTTTTGCTCTTGTATTAACTCTAGTTACAGTTCCATCTTTTAGTAAAACAATTGGCCCTTCTATTGTAGTGCAAGGAAAGAATTGAGTTGCTTTTCCAGGTCTTTCAATTCTACCGTGAGTTCCAACTGCAATGAATTCATCAAGCATAATCATTGTTGCTGGATTAATTGCTTTGGCCATAATTCCTGTGTTTCTTCCTTTACCATATCTTAATCTAAATCCACCCCAAGCACTTGGGTAAGCAATTATTGGTCGACCTGCTGCAAGTCTATCTAAGTAAGATTTATTTGGTTTAACTTCAATTTTGGTTTGAGTTTTTTCAACTTTTACAATTTTTTCTAAAAAGTCCCAATCAAGTCCTAAGTCTTTTGCTGTCTTCATTACCCATAGTGCTTTTAGTGCTAATCCTTCAGCAACAACAAGACCCATTCCTCCTCTTATTTGATTTGTTGGAATTCTTGCTAAATCTCTATGAGCAGAAACTTCTACTTCTTCAGTTGGAGTACCATTAATACAAACTGGACACCCATTAATAATAATTCTAATTTCTTCATCCTTCATTGTGTATTGTCTTGAAATTATTTCAGTTTGGTAAATTCCAATTTCTTCAACGTAACGCTCCATTTCATCTTGAGTTGGTTTGTATCTATCAAGGTGCATGAATTGACGTGCATAATCTCCTAAAATTAATGGAATTACTGTTGAACTTCCACCAGCTGCTCTAATTGGTCCAGCAAAATAAATATCAATGTACTTTGAACCATCAGGATTGGTATTAATTTCTACTTTCGGTACTCCGTCAAGTGGTGCTACAACAACTCCTTCAGTTTCAATTAATAGACAAGTTTTGATTCCAATTTCAACTCTTTTTTGATCATCAGGAATATTCCACCATTTTTGTTCTAAGATTTCTTGAAATAATCTAAAATAAGCTTTTCTTCTATCTTTTACTTCTTCAAAAATATCACGAAATATTTTTGCTAGACCCGGCAAACCAATAATTGTTTCTGCACGATCTGCCAAATCCACTGCTGGAACAACTTCAACAAAATCGCTTAAATCTTTTCCAGTTGCTTTAGCTAACTCTGCTAATTCAAAAACTTCTTTTGTTTGATTTTGAAGTGACTTAAAATAATTTTTTATTTGAGGCGCAGCGGGGAAAGTAATTTCTTGAGTAATCATTTCAATTGGAGTTAACTTTTTTATTTTTACTCCGTTAGGGTCATCCTCGTGTACTTGTGTTACTCCTTCAATCATTTTTTCACTTCTTTTTTATTTCTTCATTTTTATTTTTTAAATTTAATTTATTTATTTCTTATTTATTGTTTAGTATTTTCCTCAACATCTCTTTCAGTTGTTTCTTTTGAAAAATGTATTTCACTAATTTGTCTATTTTTTAAATTAATTATTGGAAACGTGCACACAGTTGGAACGTGCCCAATCTTTTTTTGAAAATCGGTTTGACCTTCCCAGCACCCTGAATTAATTATTGTTGTTCCTCGGTAAGTTGCGTATCCCTTATGATGTAAATCTCCAAACCAAATTAAGTCCGGCTCTTCCTTAATTACCATGTAAGCTTTTCCTTCAGGCACATACGGATTTTTTCCACCATATTTTGGCATCAAATCTCTTTTCTTTAATAATTCAATCATTGCTTCTTCTGGTTTAGTCATAGTAAGAAAACTAACTGAACTAATAAGATCGTGAACACTTGGTCCGTGGTAAATTAAATTTTTTATTCCTTCAGTTTCTACCCACGAAGGAGAAGAAATGAAATGAAAGTTTCTTAACTTTGATAATTTTGGAACAAATTCTTTATCAATTGCTGGTTGTGGTTCTGCTCTTCTAACTGCATCGTGTTGCCCAGGGCAAACAAATACTTGAATATATTCTGGAATTTGAAGCATTAGTTCTTCAAACTTTTCATACTGCCCATAAACATCTTTAATTAGTAAATCATCAAGTTGATTTGGATACACCCCAATTCCTGCCACATTATCTCCAGTGACAAATAAGTATTGAATTTTTCCAACTCTTTCTTGTTGCTTTTCAGTTAATCCTATTCCATTCAAGTAATCAAGTAATTTTCTAAATTGTTCTTCAAAAAATAAATTTGACCCAATGTGTAAATCACTAATTCCTCCAATATATACATCTTCATTAATTGTTTTTGAAGCATTAATTGGCATATCGGGCCAATAAAATTCTTTAATTATAATAAAATCTTTTCCCCACTTGGTTCCTTTTACTCCAATAACATTATCTTCAATTACTCTCTCTGCTTTTTCAATTAATATTTTATCTTTCTCCATTACAAGTGCAATGCATTTTGAATCCAAATCTTCTAATTCAAATGCAGTGTGTCCTTTTTTTGTAATCCATTTTTTATTAACCATTCCAATTACATCCACCTTTTCTTTATCAGCAGTTCCTGCCAAATTTTTCAATGGGATTGGATTTAAATTGTGTCGCTCTTTTAGCATATTTGAAAGAAGTTCATATTTGCTTCGAAATAATTTTAAAAAATCATCAACTTTTCCGCTTGAATTACTTTTACCTGTAACATCATATTCTTCCATTACTCTAAAATTAGGTGCACGATCTTTTGCTTGTGCAGTGAATGATGCTTTTCTTACTTCAATTGTATCTACTACTGAAGCCATTTTAGTTCGATTAAGTTTTTTTTCTAAAATATTAGGATTAATTATAAAATTTCCTTCTTTTGCAAGTTCATCAAGGATGTTACTCCAATTTTCATTTTGTGCAAGTAAGTTTGTTGAATCTTTATCAAGAATTAGGCCTAATTTTTCGGCACCACTTAAAATATTTTGAATAATTTCACTTGGTTTTTGAGTAACTTCGTTTTGTGTTTCTTCTTGCATAAAACCAACTTGCCTTTTTTATTTTTGTTTAGTTATTTTAAAAACGGCAAATCTTTTTTTTATATTTTGCGAAAAAAGCATTGATATATTTTAATTTGCTTACTTCATTTTTTCTTTCGCTTCTTCTATGCGAGAGATTAAGTGCCAAATGTCTGTTCTTGTATGGTCAGGCATATTGACATCATTACTTATGTCGTCAAGCAAATAAATTGCTTCACTCATTGAAGTAGCATTATTTTGTTTTACTTTGAAAATTGCTTCTTCTACTTTTGCTCGGATGTTTCTTGGCACAGCTCTGTCTGAAAGAATTTCTTCCATCATTTGAATCATTTCTGCACTCATACTTTAACACCTTTTACAAAACTTTTTTCCGCGCGAATATAAATTAAGATTCGCTTCGTTTAATAGAAAAAATAGAATTGAAAAGGCTTTTTAAGGGGTGCTAGATTGGATAAAATAATTAGAATATTTTATTGTCTTTATCCATTAACCATTCTTTCAAATTGTTAAGTCCTTTTCCTTCTAAAATTATTTTTTCGCCAGCAAAAGTAGTGTTTGCGTCAAGCATTTGAGCTTCGTTAGCTGCATCAGTTTTGTTTATTACAACCATAAATTTGTGGTGTGTGAATAATTTCTTTGCTTCTAAAAATAAGTTCTTTTGTTTATCCATTTCTTGAGTAGGATCAACTACAAAAAGAATCATTCCTGCTAAGTGTTGAAGTGCAGTTACCGCTTTTAATTCAATTTTGTTTCGGTCTAAAAGTGGTCTATCAAGTAATCCAGGGGTATCAATTATTTGAATTGGAATAAATTTCTTTATGAATACTCCAACGTTAAGTCCTTTAGTAGTAAATGGGTACGCTGCAATTTCTGGTTTTGATTCAGTTAATCTTGATAACAGCGTACTTTTTCCTGCATTAGGGTACCCTGCTAAAATAATACAATTTTCTCCAGTTCTAACACTAGGTAATTCTCTTAATTTTCTTGCTGATTCGTTGTAAAAGTCAATTTGTTTTGTAAGTCCCTTTAATAGAGAAGCAATTCTTCCAACGTAAGCCTTAGTAATTGCGTAAGATTGCTTTTGAGCTCCTTCACCGTAACGCATTTCTTTTAATTTAACAATGTAATCTCTTCTAATGTTTTTTATTAATCTTCCAACTGAAGAAATACTTGATAAATTCTTTTTTAGTTCATCAGTATCTAAAATACATTCATACAAATCTTTGTAAAATGGTTCTAAATCTTCAAAACTAGGAAATTCTTTTACTGATCTAAAAAGAGTTTCTTCAATAAAAGTTCCAGAAGCATCAATTTTTGCAATTTCTTTTCCCTTAACTGAGTAAAATTCAGTTTTTTGTTTCGGGTATAATCCTGCGTCCTTTCTTCCTCTATTCATAGCTGAATCAAGCATTGCAGCTGGTTTTTGCATGAAAGGAACATCCATAAGGAACACATTTTTTTAATTTTTTAGTACTAAACTCTATATATTAAATAGAAATATTGGGGTTTATAATCTAGTCTATTTACTCAAAAAAATTGGTTTTTTTAGTAAAAAAGGGTTTTAATTTGATTTTTATTAAAATTAATCCTTGAAGCAATTTCATTTTTTGTTTGAGAAGTTGGTTTTTAATTGTTTTGAATTCAATTATTTAATCAAAGGTTTTTGATATGCAGGACTTTTACCAGAACAATTTCAAAAAAATGATGATTATTCCTCTTGTTCTAACTGTGATAATGTTGCTTTTAATTTTTGCTTACCCTGGAATAAAACCTGGTGTTGATTTAACTGGTGGAAATGTTTTAATTATTAGATCAAGTGAACCAATTTCTGAAAGTTTATTGATTTCTACTTTGAATGAAAATTTTTCTCTTAAAGAATTAAAAGTATCTACTATTGCTTCTCCAACTGGATATGGGGCATGGATTCAATACACAAAAGATCCTTTTATCATAAATGTTGAATCAGTTTTAGATCAAGCAACTAATTCTATTGAAACTGAAAGTGAATCTATTAAGTTTTCAAATCAAGCACTTACTTTACTAAGTAAACCAACTCAAGAATTCACTAATGCTAAAACTGCTTTACTTGCTGCACAACAAGCACTTGCTGATTACAAAGAAGTATTCTCAAAGAAATTACAAGACACTTTAGTTGAAAAATTAAATTTAGGTGCTAATGCAGAATTTCAAAAAAGAGAAATATCTCCTACTTTAGGTGAAGCTTCTTTTTCTTCTTCATTATGGATTACTTTGATTGGAGTAATATTAATTACTTTAATTGTTTTTATTGCATTTAGACAATTTGTTCCATCTGCTGCAATAATTCAAGCAATGATATTTGATGTATTAGCAGGTTTAACTGGAATGGCTTTACTAAATATTCCTTTATCTCTTACAACTCTTCCTGCGTTACTAATGTTAATTGGGTATTCAATTGATACTGATATTATGTTAACTTCAAGAATGCTAAAAGGAAAAGATGGTAATCCTGGAGAGAGAGCAACTTCATCAATGAAAACAGGTTTAACAATGACAACAACTTCACTTGCGGCATTAGCAGTAATGATAATATTTTCTTATTTTTACCAAATTGAAGTAATATACCAAATTTCAACAATTTTGTTCTTCGGATTAATTGGAGATTTAATTGCAACTTGGTTAATGAATGCGCCAATATTATTATGGTGGGTTGAAAAGAAAGAAAAGGGGCACAAGAAATTTTAAATTTTAAAAAATGGTGAATATTTATGTCTATGATGAAAAATCCTTTATTGAAACATTGGCAAATTACTTTCGTTGGAGTAATAATACTTTTAGCACTAGCTTTAATTTTTTTCAATGGAATTAAATTAGGAATGGATTTTAAGGGCGGAACTTTATACCAAATTGAATTACAAAAAGATTTGACTAATGATGAAATAGCTAGAATGGCTAGTATTATTTCTCAAAGAATTGATCCTTCAGGATTAAAAGATGCTACAGTTTACCCAGTTGGAACAAAATTTATTGCAGTGCAATTAGCTGAAACGGATCCTGCGGAACTTGAAAAAGTAGAATCAAGAATACGTCAACAAGGTAGATTTGAATCAACTTTGAACGGAGAAACTATTTTTACTGGGGACGAAATAAAGAAAGTTCTTCGAAGTGATACTTCTTTTGGTGTAATGCCACTAGGTAAAGAGTCTTTTGAATGGAGTTTACCATTTATATTAAATGAAGCAGCAACAAAAAGATTTACTGAAAAAACTTTTCACCAATGTAATGCTACTGGATTTAGTTCAACAGGTGTTCCAAGTTATGATTGTGAAAAAACAGTTTTCTTTTTAGATAAACCAGTTGCGTTAATTGTAACAACTCAAGATGAGTATGATTATGATGCTTCGCTATTTATTGGTGGAAATAGAAATGAAAATATTCCTGCTGATACAAGTATTGATAATATAATTGAAGATTCTCAATTAACTGTAATAGTTTTAGATAGTAATTCACTTGACTTAAATAAAGCAAGAACTGCATTTTTGACTGCAAAACAAGCAGTAGTTTCAAGTGGAGTAAGTTCTGCTGTTAAGGATGATTTGAATTTAATCGGATTTGAAGTTGTTTTACAAAATTCAAAAGATGGAGTTCCTTGGATTTGGACTGCATTAAATGCAAAGCAAGTAATTAGTTTAACTGAAGGTATAACTAATGAAGATGTAACTGATGTTTCACAAGCACAACAATTTTCTACACTTAGAATTTCAGGACAAAGAGAAACTGCAAAAGATGCAAAGAATGATTTGGAAGAATTAGCTATTCTACTTGAATCTGGTTCTCTTCCAACTCCTGTAAAGAGTATTTCAAAAGAAACAATATCTGCTTCCTTAGGAGAGTCTTTCCTTTCTATTGTAGTATTAATGGGCCTTGTTGCATTAGTTTTAGTAGCATTAATAATAATTATTAGATACAAGATGCTAAAGCTTGCTATACCAATAGTACTAACAGGTATGGCTGAAATTGTAATTCTATTAGGGTTCATTGCATTCTTCCAAAGACCTCTTGACTTAGCAGCGTTTGCAGGAATTATTGCTGCGATTGGTACTGGAGTAGATTCAGAAATTGTTATTACTGATGAAATTTTAGGTAAATCAAAAGAATCTCACGAATCTTTAATTAAAAGAGCTAAAGCAGCTTTATTCATCATTGCTACTAGTGCTTTTACAATGATTGGAGTAATGGGCCCAATAGTTTTATTTTCAAGAAGTATGCCTGGACTAGATAAGTTGTACGGCTTTGCACTTGTTGCAATAGTTGGAGCACTAATAGGAATATTCATTACTAGACCTGGATTTACTAAGATAGTTGAAATGATAGTTCAAAAGAAAGAAGAAGGAAAAGAATAATTTAAATAAATTCTTTTTCTTTTACTATTTTTTTATTTTGTTGTTCTTATTTTTTATTTGTTTGAAAGTTAATTAGTTTCTTAAATATTAACTTCATTTGTTGGACAAGTTGATTAATTACTAAGAAATATTTTTTTATTAATTATTTTGTTTCAATTAAGTACGGAGGGGGGGTTGCTATTAGAGTGATTTTAATTTAAATTAGTTTACTAAAATCATTTTCTTTTTGAATAAATTTAATTCCATAAAACCAAATTATGAGTATTATTGCACTCATTAAAAACCAAGTAAATTCATGTACTACTTCTGCATTAAATCCTAGCATACTTGAGTAAATAACTAACCCTATGCGAGGGATATTCAAAGTTAATAGGAAAAGTGCTCCAATAAGTACTATTAGTACTCTTTTTTTTAGCTTCATTTGTTTTAAAGGGAAAGTAATCGCAGTAAGAATTGCTAAACTAACGAGTCCTGTGCATGAATTTGTTACAGTAAATTCAGAAGAATTAATGAAAATAGTGTTATTATAGTAAGTTAAATGAAAGAAATTAGCAACAAGTGCTGTAATAAAATTTGTTAATAACGTTAGGTCAATTAAAGTAATTAGTGCCTCAAGAACAAGGAATATTCCAAAGAATTTTAATAGAAAAATCAGAATTGGTTTATTAGTTTTTAAGAATTGTTTAAATTGAGTTGGGTTACTTGATGGGTTGTGGGTTGTTTTTTTTTTAACTATTTTATTTGAAAAAGTTTTTTTAAGTTTCTTTTTTATTTGCACAATTATTCACCAAGGAACACTTTTTAGTTTTAATTTGAATGCAAGATAATTGAAAAGTTTATGAATAAAGAAAGTTGCAACTAAAAGTAAAACAACTAACCAAATTTCAGGTAATATTATTAATGTGCTTAATACTAAACCTCCTAATACAAAATCTAATTGATCTGCCAACTCCCATTTTTCTCCGCTTTGAATGTGAAATCTTCTTTTAAAAAAACTCTTTGTTAAATCTCCTAATAATGCTCCAAGAGAAAGTAAGAATGCTAGTAAAATATAATTTGGTAAAAGTGTTTCTGAAATTGGGAATAAAATATAAATTATGGTTCCTATTCCAGTTCCAGCTGTAATTCCCGCAATAGTTCCTAAAATGGTTTTTCCTTTTCCAAAAATAGGTTCGCCAAATATTTTTTTGTTTAAATCCAAAGGGATTTTTCCATGAACTAAAACTGGTGAAGAATTAGCAATGTAAAGCGGAGCAACATAAAAAAAAGTAATTAATAATGCATTAATTAAATCCATTTTAAATCAACCAAATTTTAATTTAAATTTACTTTTATTATTCAAATTTGATACTCTATTAAGCAAAATAAATAATTAAATACCAATTGTTAAGTGCTATTTTATTTTTTTTTATCAATTATGAGAATTTATTTAAAAGAAAAACAAACCTATGATAAAACAAAAAATTGCCCCTGATGCAGAGCCAATCATATTCACTTGTGTGTTGTTTAATATTTTTTTAGTTTCAAATAGCGCTCCTGCAACCGAATCAGAATTTGATCCTACTACTCCGGCAATTACTATTGCAATTGCAGCTAAGGGGTTTGAGTAAACAAATAAGTGAACTATTCCAATTATTAATCCTCCAGCAAGTGCAGCTACTTCGCCTAATAGAGTTACTCCTCCATCAGTTCCTTTTGCAACTGGTTTAAATGTTGTAATCATAATTGGTTTACTTTTTGAATAATAACCAACTTCACTAGAAAGAGTATCAGCTAGTGCTGCAGAAATTGCTCCAAAGAAAGCTAGTTCAAAAAGGAAAGCTTTTTGTGGAAAAATTATTATTGGTAAAAGAGTAAGTAATGCAGGAAGAGAATTTCCAATAACATTCCAAATATTTCTCTCTTCGTGTTTCTTTCTAGGATAATTACTTGCAATTTCTCCAAACACAAAAAATAGTACAACTATTCCAAAATCAACTAAAGGTTTAGGTCCATAAGTGATTGCGGCCAATCCTACAGCATTACCAATTAAAATTCCTTCAAAATTAAGAAGTTTCTTTTTATATGAAAGAATTGAAAAAAAAGCGAGAAATAGTAAAAGCACTGTTAATTCAACAGGGTCGCTTAAAACCATTTCCTATTACTTCCTTTTACTTTGATTGAGAGTAAGTTGACTTAGCAACTATTACTTTCTTTATTGGGCAAACTTTTAATGCTTTTTTGAATAAATCATTAGAAAAATTTCCTAATAACAATTCTTGAGTAAGTATCTCAAAGTCTTTTCCTGCTAATGGTGCTAAATGTTCTTTTATTATTTTTTGAACACCTGCTTTTTGTGCATTAGTAGCTTTTCTGTCAGTAACAACAAGTATTGTAGTTATTGCTTCTCCGCCAACAACAGGTAAGTTTTCGTGCAAAGCAACTTTACTGTTTCTTCTTCTAACAGTTCTTCCTAAAGTTCCTTTGTTAACTTCAAATCCTGAAATAACAGTAGATGCGTTTTGACCTTGAATATCGTTTACTTTGAATGACAAAACATAATCTCTTTTTGTTCTCTGTCCAGTAACCATATCCATTGTAGTTTTGAAAGTTCTTCCCATTATGTTCTTTGGTTTTTCACCAGGAGTTTCGCATAAAGGTTTCTTATCAAATATTTTTGAAGATAATATAGTGAACCATTTTTTCTTCTTCCATTTATCAACAGTCTTTCTTGCACCAGAACTTTTTTGTGCTGTACTTTGTGTTTTTTGTTCAACCATTGCTGCCATTTTACTCTACCTCAATAATTCATCAATTTTTTTTAAGCTTTCAATTCCAGTTCCCTCAAATAAAACATTGCTGTTTTCTAAGAGTTTACTTTTAACTTTCAAAAAATCACCAATATCTTGAACCATCACATTACTTTACTAATAATGCTGCTTGTTCAGGAGTGTAAACCCATCCAGCTGGGATTCTTTCTTTCTTTGAATAATATTTAGTTAATCTCTTTATCTTTGCAACAGTTAACTCGTAACCTCTCTTTGCAGAGTAATCTTTTTTGTTCTTGTTCATGTGATTGTTAAGCATTACACTTCTTCTAATTAAGTTCAACAAATCTTCAGGCATTTCTCCAATTAATTTGTTTTCTTTCAAAACGTCTTGGATTTTCTTTCCAGTAGTTTCTGTGAAGTTCTTTACTCCATATTCATCTCTAAGAATAAGTCCTATTTTGCTTGAAGAGTGACCAGCGTTAGCTAGTGATACTACTTGTTCTTCAAGTTCTTCTCTAGATTGTACTTTGTTTTCAACTTTTTGTGTTTTTTTAGCCATCATTACCACTACTCAAAATTTAACCTTTCCAACCTTTACTGGATTAGAAAAGAACATTAAAATCAATATACAAATAACAGGAAAAAGAACGTTTATAAAGGTTGCTGGGAGGGGTCAAAATTTAAGTGTTTAAGGGGAGTTTGGATTAAAATTTAGTTTAATGATATCTTGCTCTTTTTTCTACCGTACTCATTCTTTCAATCATTTCTAAATTGGGATTATATCCTTTTAGAACTAAATCCCATCCATTTTTTATGTTTGAATGCGTTGCATTAAAAGTTTTTTTAAAAACCACTAAATCAGTAGCTTTTGCTTCAATATTTTTTGAAAAATATCCTAAACCAAAATCAATGAAAAATAATTGCCCGTGTTTTTTGATTCTGTCTTTTATGTCTTTAGTTTTGGCAGTTTTAACAAAAAGGATATTAGAAGTAGTTAAATCTCCATGAATTATTCCTGCATCATGCAATTTTTTTATTTCTTTTCCTGCGAGTACGCACAATTCTTTTTTTTTCTCAATTACTTCTTTTAGTTGTTTTCCTTCAATAAATTCCATTGCAATTTGTGAAGTATTTTGATCAACACTAATTATTTTTGGCACATTAACAAAAACAGATGCTTCTCTAAGAAGTTTTGCCTCACTTCTAGTCCTAGTTTTTCTAATAGTTAAATCAAGTTTAGGGTGTCTGTAATTTTTTTGAATTCTATTCTTTAGTAAAATTTTATTATTATCAATTATACTTTCAATTAGCTCTGCTTCTGCTCCTTTTTTATAAAATAGTTTTTCTTTCATAATTAATCATTTTATTCCTTATTTAATTTTAAAAAGTTTAATTATTAATAATTAACATTTAGAATCAACAAGGGTTTTCATTGTGTTTATTTGTTCTTTATATCCATTAAGTAGAGTATTATAGTTGTCCCTTAGTTTTTCTTTTTGAGAAGCAGTTAATTCAAGATAGTTTTTCTCTGCAGAATTAATTGATGCAAAAGCAAGATTAATGTAAGTAATCATCGCTTTGGCTTCTGTTGAAGAACAATTAAATGCAATGTGGTTTAATTTAACCGATTCGCCTAAAGCTCTATTTTCATATGCAAAACTTTCAGCTAAATAAATTTCTGTTTCTATTATTTTTGCATTTTCTCCTGTTGCACTTTTCTTCAAATTTGCTAAAGAAGTAATATAATCAGTCATTGTAGCTTGGTTAGTAGAATAGACTTGTGTTACAAAGTATTTTTGTTGAAGAGTAGCCATTTTTTGTAACGAATCATCGTTTAAGTTTACACACCCTAACAAAGTTGAAAAAAGTAATAACGCAACTAGCGCTTTTAGGATAGCATTCATAGAGAGAATATTGTTATTTAGAGTATTAAATTCTTTTCTTTTGGATTATTGCAATAGAAATTATTAAAATTAGTAGAACAAAAATTAAAGAGTTATCTGGAATTTTAACTTCCTCTTTGTAAGGGACATAACTCAAAAAAGTAGTTAATTCACAAGTGGTGCACTCTGGAACATAATTTTCTATATTTGCTTTAATTTGAATTAAAGTTTCTTGAGTTATTGGTGTACTAAATCCTATTCCTGTTGTGGTAGTGATTGTGTTACAGTTAATTATGGGTTGATTAATTCCTAAATTAGTTGAATTTTCATAATTTATAAAAGTCAAATCTGCTTGTGTGTCACAAGAACATTTTGCATTAACATAAAGTCCTTTGGCGGACACGTTTGCATCTAAACTTAATATTGAACAAGAAGAATAACTTTCATCAACTCTTGTTGCGTTGCATGAAATATTAACATCACTTACACATTTCCAATTTGCACTTGCGTTTATAGTATTTGCTAAAATAGGATTAGTTGGATTAGGGGAACCTAGTGAACAATAAGGTCCTTTTGGAAAAGTATCTGTTGTTGTGTAAATTGGATAAACACCTATTGCAGTTCCACAAATAGGAATAATCCAATTTAAAGGTATACAAGTATTATTATAAATTTTATATCCTGTTTTGCAATGATATTGGCATTTTGTTGCAGTGTTTGAATTAGTTAACGTTTTTGCAATAGATTGAATTAATCCTACATTATCATCAACATATATTTCTGCATTGTTAAAATCAAGTCCTGTGCAATAATTTTGATTAAGGTTAGATTTAATACAAAATCCATTATTGTAGTCAAATGGAGGAGTACAAAAATATTCACATTTTTCTGTTGTAGTACAAGTAGGGACTAATAATTTTGAATGATTTAAATCTAATTCAATATTATCATTCTCACAAAGAGTTGAATTAGTATCAACATTTCCAGTGCATTGGTAAGGAACGCATTTGTTTTCATCAAGTCCGCTACCTTTGTAAAATCCTAGTTTACAATAATATTCACATTTTGTTGGTGTTGAACAATTTGCATTTGAAGAAACAAGTGAAACTGAATAATTTTTATCTAAATCTAAATTATCGTTAGGGCAAAGTAAGGAATTATTATCAGGTGTGCCTAGACAATTATATTTTATTGGTAAACATTTTTTGGTTCCGTTATTTGAATCAAAAAAGAAATTAGGTTTACAAATATATTCACATTTTAGTGCAGGGGTACATGTTTCAACTAATATTTTTGTACCGTCTGAAGGTAGTTCAGTATTATCATTAGTGCAAATAATTGAATTTCCATCTATTGTCCCTGTACAGTCATAAGAGGTGCAAGTGTTTCCAGTTTGATAAAATCCAGTTCTACAATAATATTGACATTTATTTGCATCATTTGTTTGAGTAAGAGTACGTAAAATATTATTCGTTTGAAGATTGAAATCATCATTTAGATAAATTATTGCATTAGAATCAATTGCCCCACTACATTGATTTGGAACACATTTGTTTTCATCAACTCCTGTTCCTTTGAAATATCCTGTTTTACAATAATATTGGCATTTTCTTGAAGTGTTTGAATTAACCAAAATATTAGTATTTTCATCTTTTGAAATAAATCCATCTCCATCCATTTCATACATTATTGCATTACCATCAATTGGGCCATTACAATAAGGAAATGCCGTTAATCTTGGAAAACTATTGCTTCTCCAAATCCAATTACCATCATTCCAAAGTAATGATCCATTATAAACTCCATAAGTGCTTGAATAAAAATCAGATTTATTAAGGGTCGTTGTGCATCGGGTTTCAATTCCTGAACTTAAACAATATAAATTATTAAGATGCCCTTGAGTTGAATGATATCCTACTACTTTATCCACTTCACTAAGCCCTGTGACAATTCCTATCGAAAAAGAATTATATATGCTACAATTATATGCATCGTTATTTCCTGTTATTCCTCCAACTTGAGATCCGTTTGGGTTAATTATATTTGCTAAATTATAACTATTTATTATATTTACATTATTTATTCCACTCATACCATTATTCCACCCAGTTATTCCTCCAATCCCTGTTCCATGCCCGTCCACATTTCCTTTTACAAAAGTATTTTTTATTGTTGAAACGCTTAATGCTGACCCAATTAATCCTCCTACTGAGCCAAACCCTTTTACATTGCCGTCAAAAAATGAATTAATAATTATTGCTGGAGTTGATGTTCCTCCTCGTAATGATCCTATTAATCCGCCTACTCCTGATCCAATACCTCCGTTGACAACTCCTGTTGCAAAAGTATTTTTAATTAAAGAACTATTTACTTGTCCTGCTAAACTTCCTGTACTTCCTACCCCTATTATATTAAAATCTTTTAAACCTAAATTTTTTATTGTGGATGAGTTGATAGATCCAAATAATCCTGTGTTATTTGTATTTTTGTTAATGTACAAATTTGAAATTACAAAATTTCTTCCATCAAGAGTTCCTATAAAATTATTTGTGTCAGTTCCTATTGGAAAAAATCCCGCTCCTCCATTCCATAATGCTCCTCCTGCGTGCGTTTCTGTGTAACAATCAATATCCTTTCCAAGAGCATAGTTTCCTCCATTTATTTTCAAATTCATATCTTGTAATTCTAAACACGTAGTAATTACCCAAGGATCACCAAGTGTTCCAGTTCCTTCCCATTTTTTTTTTAAAGATGGGAAATTATTATCAATTGGAGTCCAATAAGTTGTATTCCAATCCCATGTTGAAAAAGGAATTCCACTAGCACCATAATACTCGCTAGGATTTGCTAATGCACTTGATAAAAAACTTTTTGTAGGTGTTCCTATGGGAAAATTGCATCCTATTATAGGTCCAACCCCAACAGCATAACTATTCATCACAGGACTTGCACTGCAACCTGCAAGTAAAGGTGCATTAATAGATCCAGTTTTGCTGGTCCCTATGTAATAACTATTTTCTAATAACCCTGATGTGAGTTGTCCAATTAAACCTCCAACTGTGTTAGGTGAACTTGGTGTTTTTACTGCTCCTGTAGCACTACTAGTTGAAAGAGTACCCATATTATATCCAACTATTCCTCCAACATATGTGCTTCCAGTAATATTTACATTTATTAAATTAATATTTTTTAAAACACCGGCAATATCGGTGCTTCCAAAAAGTCCAATCCCATTTGTTGTTGGTCTGTTAATAAACAAATTAGTTATCTTGTATCTTTTTCCGTCGAAAGACCCTTTGAAATATCCATATCCTATTGCAATTGGTTCAAATCCTGCTCCGGTATTCCAAGTAGATGTAACAGAGCAATCAATGTTATTTCCTTGAACATAATGTTTAGTTGTGTCGTTTTTAATTTCCTGAAGTTGATTACAATTTAGTACAACAAATGGATCACTAGGTGTTCCTGTTCCAGTTCCACTGAAAGCAAAAGTAAAAGAAGAAAATAAAATTAGACAAAGAAAAAATATTATTTTAGAGTTGATTTGCATTATAATTAAAGCTCTTTTTAAGTATAAAATCATTTCTAAAGTGTTCTTGAGTTGAAATATAGTTTCAAAATTTTTGAATTAATATTTTTTGTTATTTTATTAAATTTCTTAATCCGCCCATACCGTTATTGTAATCATTAGTATCCGCTTGTCCTTTTGTTTCACCCATTACTCCACTTAAAGCAATTATTACTACTGCGACTACTAGAATAGCCGCTCCAATCATTAACAAATACTCAAGAGCTCCTTGTGCTTTTTCTTCCATATCTTTATCCCTACCTTTACATAAGGTTTTTTGAGTATATTAACTTTCTTTTTTAGTAAGGTTTTTACAAAAAAACTCTTTTTTTAATTGTTTTGATAGAGGTGTTTTGTAAAGAGGTTGTAAATATGTTTCCAGGCGGAGTAAACCCAAAGCAAATGGCTGGCATGATGAAGCAATTTGGTATAAAAAACCAAGAAATCGATGCTAAAGAAGTAGTAATTACACTAAATAGTGGTAAAAAAATAAAAATAGTTAATCCTCAAGTTCAATCAATTGAAATGAAAGGAAATAAAACTTATACTGTAGCAGGAAGAGAAGTTGAAGAAGAAGGATACACTGAGGAAGACATAAAGTTAGTTAGTGAGCAAACTGGTTGCACTAAAGAAGAAGCATTAGATGCATTAACAGAAAACAATGGTGATCTTGTTAAGGCAATAATGAAGTTAAAAAAATAATTTTTTTGAATTTAATTTATTTGAAAAATTATTTTTAAAAAAAGTTTTTGTTTTGGAATTTTTTTCCAAAACAATTTTTCTAATTTTTATTTTATTTATTAATTCAAATCAATTACAGGTGTATTTGTATCAACAATTATTTGTTGATTTAAATCCCCTATTTGTGCTTGCCATTCTTTCATCATTCTATCTTGGGCTGTTTTGTTTACTGATTCAATTAATTCAATTGAAGAAATTACTGATCCTTGAAGTTTAATTGTTCCTTCAACTGTTAAAGCATCTCCAGGTAGAGTAATTATATTAGTTAATGCAGAAAGAGTAGTTGCAGGAAATGAATAATTTCTATCAATATTCAAATCCGTGTTGTGAATCATTATACTTTTTGGAACATTAATTGTCATGTGTTTCATTGCAATTTTATCTGAATTTGCATCAAAATATTTTATTGAATAAATTTCTGTTAATATATCATTAATACTAGCAGTTTTCTTTATTGTAACTTCAGCTAAATAAATCCAACTATTAGAATCTGCACTATCTTTTCTAAATTGAGAAGAAACTGTTGAAACTCCACTAACTTTTTTTAGTTCAGCATCAATTAGTGTTTTATCTTCAGAAGAAGTCATTAAAGCTGTTCTAAATGAAGACAAATCTTTTATTGCGTTAGCGTCAAAAGACAAAGTGTAACTAAAAGTAGTGGCAGTTGGTTCTGGTAAATTATTACTATTATCAATTGTTTCTACTGGATTATTCATTACTGAAATTCCAATACCTGCAATCATACTAAAAGCCATTATAATCAAAATAGCAATTCCTAAATATTTTACTAGTTTTTGTTGTTCCACTAAAAACACCCCGTTTCTTCCTAATTGATTGGTTTTACAAATCCTTAAAAAAGCGACTATTTTCAAAGGGTTAAAGCGAACTTTAAAAACCTTAAACTATCTGGTATTTGTAATAATTTACGAGGGTGAACAGTGGATGGCTGAAAAAAAGACTAGAAAAATAGTAAAAGTACATTTTACAGGAAAAGAAGCACTTGAAGGAAAAGTGTTTGATACTACTAAAGAAAATGAAGCAAAAACCGCTGGAATACACGATACAAAACGAAAATACACTCCTTTGACAATTATAACTGGTGAAAAAGAATTACTTGGAAAAGTAGAAGATGTAATAGAACAAATGAAAGAAGGCGAAGAAAAAATAGTTAAATTAATTGCGAGTGAAGCTTTTGGAGAAAGAAAAGCAGATTTAATTAGAGTAGTTCCATTAAAGAATTTTTTAGATCAAAAAATTAATCCAATACCTGGACTTGTTGTAAGAGTAGCTAATGCTATTGGAAAAGTACAAAGTGTAACAAGTGGAAGAGTAAGAATTGATTTTAACCATCCTTTAGCAGGAAGAGATGTTGAATACCATGTTGAATTAATAAAAGAATTGAAAGACAATAAGGAAATTTCTGAAGCAATATTTGAAAAGTATTACGCAAGAATTCCTGGATCAAAGAAAGAAATTGAACCTGGATTACTTACTGTAACGTTATCAACAAACTTAATGAAAAATTTAGTGCAAATTAATAACTCTGTAAAAGGGATAGCAAAAGAATTAGGTGTGGATTTAGTGTTTAAGGAAGATAAGATGAGTGACAGTCAAAAAACTATTCCTGAAGAAATTACTCACGAACACGAACATATTCACGGGCCAAATTGCAATCATGAAGAAGAGCACGTTCATGGAACAACTTGCGAACACGAACACCCAGAAAAAGAACATGTTCATGGAACAACTTGCAATATTGATCACTCAAAGCAACACGAGCACTTTGAAAAATCAAAGAGTATAAATCAAATAGCTGATGAATCAAAAAATATTAAAAAAACTGGAAATTTTGATGTAACTAGAGATAACTCAACAACAATACAAAGGCCGAAGAAAAACTAGTTTCTAATTTTTTTAATGCTAAAGCATTTTTTGCTTTAGCTTATTTTTTCAATTAACTTTATTAATTTGAAAAACCAATTGTATTGTTATGAAAAATATATTTTCAATTATTTTTTTTGTTTTTCTTTTTCTTTCATTTTCTTTTGCTGCAATTCCTGCGCACACAGATTATTATGTAAATGATTTTGCAGAAGTATTTTCGCAAGGGCAAATTGATGAATTAACTTCTTTACTTTATAATCTAACTCAAGACACAACCGCAGAAGTAGTAGTTGTTACAGTTAATTCGCTTGAAGGTACTGCTCCAATTGATTATGCTACAGAAATTGGTCAAACTTGGGGAGTTGGGAAAAAAGATACCGATAATGGACTTGTAATTTTATATGCAAAAGCAGAAAACAAAATTGCAGTTGCTACTGGGTATGGACTTGAAGGAATTTTACCTGATTCAAAGGTTGGAAGAATACTTGATGAACAATATGTCCCACAAAGAGATGTAAATAATGTTTCAGTGGGAATAATTAATGCAACAAAAGTATACGTTGATGAATTATATAAAAATAAAGAGGAAATTGGATTAATTCCTCAACAAACCACTAGTAATTTTGAATGGATGGTAATAGCAATAGTTTTGATAATTATTTTAATAGTAGCTGGATTATTTTTGATTTTTGTAGTTAAAACAAAACAAAAAGGAGGAGTGATTAGATTTATCTTTGGTGGAATTTTACTTATAATAAGTTTTTTCTTTTCAGAGCCTTTATCAGTAATACTTTTCTTTTTTGGAGTTATTTTAATAATGTCAACTAGTGGCGGTTCAGGATTTAGTGGAGGCTTTAGCGGAGGACACAGTGGTGGAGGATTCTCTGGTGGTGGTTCTTTTGGCGGAGGAAGTTTTGGAGGCGGAGGCGCAAGTAGATAAAGAATTATTTTTTAAGAAGTTGATTTAGTAAATTAATTAATTATTTTTGTTTGGAGGGAGTAAAAATGGATTTGAAATTAGTTGGAATAGTGATAGCAGGACTAGCAATAGTTTTTGTTATATTCATAATAGCAATGCTAATTGGTTCGTATAATGGAATGGTTACTTTGGATCAAAAAGTAAGTGCTAGTTGGAGTGAAGTAGAAAATCAATATCAAAGACAAGCAGATTTAATTCCAAATTTAACATCAATAGTTTCTAGTGCAGTAAATATGGAAACAAAATTTGTTAAAGATGTAATTGATGCACGAACAAAATGGTTAGGTGCAACAAGTGTAGCTCAAAAAGATCAAGCAGGACTTGAAATGAATCAAAGTTTAGCAACTTTTGTTAGTGCAATTGCAACAAATGAAGCATACCCTACACTACAATCAAACAAACAATATACTGCTTTAATGGATGAAGTAGCAGGAACGCAAAACAGAATTGCAACTTCTAGAGGAAGATTCATTGAAAATATTCAAGAGTATAATACTACAATAAAAGTAATTCCAAACAATTTCTTATCAGGTATGTTTGGTTTTAGTGAAAGAGAGTATTACAAAGCAACTGCTCCGTTAACTACAGCTCCAATTGGGGATGGAAAGTTACCACAATAAATTAGTTAATTGTTAGAGTGGATTATTCCACTCTAATTTCTTTTTTTTATTAAATTTATTTTTTTTATCACAAGTTTAATATAGACAATTACTCTTAGTAGATTGGTTTTTGTGGTTGAAAAGGTAGAAACTAAATTAAATACACTTAGGTTTGAGTCGCCTAAAAAGAAACACTCTATTTTCTTTTATTTTGGATTATTTTTTTTAATTCTAATTTTAATTGGATTAATTATTTTAGGAATTGGTTATTTTTTTCCAAATTACACTTACAATGGAACAGTAGTTGATGTTTATGGAAATCCAGTAAGTGAAGTTAGTGTAACTGGGCTTCATGGCGAGAGTGCTGTTACTAATGAATTTGGTTATTTTAGTTTTAAGAGCGGATTTGTTGGAAAATCAACTATTAATTTTAAGAAAAGTGGATTTGTTCCTACGCACAAAAGTGTAGAATTTGGAAATGATTTATTTTTAGATGTTTTATTATTTAATAGCGAAGCATTTCAATCAATTGATTTAACACAAGACACTAATGTTGAAATGAAAAGAGCTGGGTTAAATTTAGAAAAAGATAGTTTAGTTTTGAAAGGAACAAATATTTTTGCTACTAGTGCAAATGTTTCTTTAACTCCATTTGATCCAACTAATGAAGAAGAAGTACAAGCATTCCCTGGAGAATTTGAAGGGGTTGCTCTAACTGGGGAAGTCATTCCTATAGAATCATTCGGATTTGCAAAAGTACAATTAAAAGATGATAATGAAACTGCTTTGGATTTGGCGCCAGGAAAAACTGCTGAATTAATTATTCCAATTTCTGAAAATCAAAGACAAATTTCTCCTGATTCAATTCCCTTGTGGAATTTTGATGAAAAATTAGGCACTTGGGTTGAGAAAGGAAGTGCAATTAAATTTTGTTCTGAAACTGAGTGTTATTACAAAGGAAAAATTACTACTATTGCTTCTTGGTGGAATGCTGATAAAGGATTTTTTGCAAATCTAATTAATTTAATTAGCAAACTTGGCGGAGCATTATTAAATGGAATATTAAATCCATGGAGTGCATTAAGTGGAATACTCAGCGCTGAATTAAATTTAGCTGGTCAAATTTGGGCAGGAATGGTTGCAGGAATACAAGATGCTTTTAATTCTGCAAAAGAAGCTGCTCAAGCACGAGCTCAAGGTATGGTTGATAAAGCAAGAGATATGATTAATTCTGGTGCTTATAATGGAAAATTTACTTTAAATCCTACTTCTGATGGATCTTTAGATTTAACTTATGGTGGTGAATTAAATACTTTAACAGATTTAGCTAATTGTGCAAGAGATTTAGAAGGTTTATTTCCTGATGCAACTCCTGCGGAAATAGCAAGAATTATGCGAAATAGTACTGATTATGGACAGTGGGGTAATTCCAATATTGTAAATCAACCACTTGGAAATATGTTATTTGGGGGAGGGGATTTACAACACTCAGTAAGATTAAGATCTTCTGATGGAAGTTTATTTTTAAGTCATAATGGCGGCGAACTTACTCATAATGGAGTTCCTTTTGATGGGGTTCACACTTTAATTGGGATGGATTCAGTTGGTAGTCCTGTAGCAGGAGTTCTTTCTAATGTTCCTGGGTCTCCTTTTCTCAATATTTCAAAATATCAAGGGGTTACGGATTTTGTTGATGCTTTTTGGTCAGATTCTCTTGGACCTGCAAATCCAAGCGACCTTAGAGGAAATAGTTTAGGGACTGCTGCAAATCCAACTCGTGCAGGTTCAGTCTCTGGCGGATTAGATTACGCTGCAAATAATTTTAATTCAACTACTGCCCGGCTAACACTTACGAAAGTGCAGTATACAATCCGATTCACAATGGCACTCCGGTTAGTTCAATACCTATTGGAAGTATTTTAAGTAACACAGGAATGGCTAGTTTGAATAATTATTTAATAGTTGCTTGGGGGCTTGAACAAAAAGAAAACAATATTGTTTCAAAAATTTATTTTTCTGATTTAAATAATTCTAAAGAATCTAATTTTGATTCCTTTGGAGTGGATATTAAAACAGGGGAAATTAATATTAGTGTTTTTCCAGGATTAATTAATTATTCTCAATTTTCTAAGAACAAACCTAATTCTTTTGCATATCCTTTTTCTGTTTTACAAGTTAATGATGAAAGATTTTTGTATTCAGAAGGAAAACTAGGTTATATTATTGACTCAAATAAAAGAGGGATGTTTTTTAATTATGAAAATAATATTTTAAAAAATATATTTTTGCTTGATGATAAAAATTATTATATGAAATATGATTTGACTTATACAAATGGTTTGTTTTCATCAATAGATGTTTTTTTTGCTAGTTCTGATGTAAACTTAAGTAATCCTAAACAAATGGAATATGATTTGTTAGGGAGACTAATTAAATATAGTTACAATGGCGCTTCTAGGTTTATTGAATATGATGATATTAATAGAGTAATTAAACAAAAGTTTGTTAGTGATGGAAAAGTTTTGTATTCATTGAATTATGATTATCAAGCAACTAAAACAATTGTTTTGAATTATTATAAGGATTTAGAAATATTGATGAGTGCAACAACTTATGATTATTCAAGTAGTAATATTAAAGTTAATATTCAAGAAAATATTTCTTATTTAGATTTGGAAACTTTTAGTAAGTTTAACTTCAAAGAAGAAGTTCAGCAGAGTAATTTATTTTCTGCGCCTCAGGACTTGATTTTACAAAATTTAATTAAATCAATGGGTTACTCACTTAATTTGAATAGATATATGACAATTGATGGTGTTGATTATGCTTCTCACTCAAAGAAAAATATTTATTTTTCTTTAAATGGATTTAAAGGTACATTTGATGAAATGATTGCTGCATTTAATAATAGTGTTAGCAAAGTTAATTTGTATGGGAAAGCTAGTGGTTTAGCAAGTGTTAAACTTGAAGTAGATGGATTTTTATCACAAGGAATACTAGTTAAGGTTCCTATGAATGGAAGTATAAATGTTGATGTTTCTTATGCAGGGATTGTAGTTCCAATTGGATTGAATAATTTAAATAATGCTTCAAATGTTAGTGTGAAATATTTTGCTGATGATGGAACAGTACTTTCTGCTAGAAAACTAATTTCAAAAAATAGGCCTTATGATTACTTTGGGTTTTTGGTTACTCCTAATAAACCGGGGAAAATAGTTATTGAAGAAAAATGGAGTGGATACAAGAACGAAATCAATATTGATGGTTTAGTTGAAAATGATTTAAAAATAATAGATCTAGTTCTGTTTGATGGAAATATTTTTACAAATTCTAGTGGGGCCGCATTAATTTACAATTGTCAAGATTATAACGGGGTTAAGCAAAAAGAATGTTATCGTGATTTTGTGTTACAAGATGCAAAATTAAAGAAAGATCCATTAACTTGTATTGATGTGTTTAATTATAGTGATGCATATTGGGTTTATGCACTAAATTGTGTAAAACAAATTGATACTACTAATGCTTTGAATTATGAAGTTTTAAATTCTAAATTAAAACTTAAAACAATTCCAAGAAACTATTTGATTTATACTGATTTAATGAAATATTATGACAATGTGTCATATTGCTCAGATATAACTGATGTTGCAAAGAAAAGTGTTTGTGACTTTGAGTATGCTAAAAAGCATTAATTTTAACTCACGGTTTTTTCCATAACATAAACAAATCCTTTTTATTAAGTTCTTACTTCATATTCAATACGTTTAGGGGTGGAGTTGATTTAATGAAAAGTTTTGGTAAAAGTAATTTGAAGAATACACAAACAGATTTTAGTATTTTTATTGTCGGAGTTTTATTACTATTGGTAATAGTTGCAGGGTTTTTAATGCTTAATCCTCCTAAAACAATTGAACCAACTTTTAATGCTCAACCTTTAGAAAAATTTTCTAATTATTCAGATATGGTTGCTTATTTTGAAAAAGCAAATACTTCAAGCGGATATAACAATTATGATGGAAGAATGATTGATGTTTTCGTTATGGAAAACCTAATGGCTACTGGCGCAGCACAAAAAAGTGTTTCTGATTCAGGAGCAAGTGCAACAGATTTTTCTTCTACAAATATACAAGTAGAGGGAGTAGATGAAGCTGATATAATTAAAAATGATGGAAAATATATTTACGCAATTGCAAACGGTAAATTGTTTATTGTAAATGCGTTTCCTGCTGAGAGCGCAAAAATAATTGCGACAATTGATATTAATGAAGTTACTCCTAACGAAATGTTTATTTCAAGCGATAGTAAAGAATTACTTTTATTTTCAAATAAAGGATACTCTTATGGTGGAGGATATTCTTCAAAAATGATGATTCGCCCAGGGTATTATCCATCTTATGGTGGAGGCGGAACAAATGTTCAATTATTTGATATTTCTGATAAAGAAAATCCAGTAATGGTAAAAGAAATTGAATTTGAAGGAAGCTACTTAACTTCTAGATTAGTTGGGGATAATGCTTATTTTGTAATTAATTCTAATCCTCGTGTATATTATGCCGAAGCAAAATATTCAAATGGTGTGGACGAAAATAGTATGATTCCATTAATGAAAATAGATGGGGTTGAGGAAAGAATTGCAATGCCTACTGATATAGGGATAATGCCAAGAGTTAGACCACAAAGCTTTGTAACAATTGCTTCAATTAACTTAAAGACACAAGACTTAACTAAAGAAACTGCAGTTGGTTCTTCACAAAACCTTTTTGCTTCAACAAGTAATATTTATTTAGCTGATGCAATTTGGGATTATTCAGTAGAAGATACTAATACAATTGTTCCCGCAGAAATAGGTATGATTGTAAAAAGTATATATTATCCAACTTGGAATACAACACAAAAAACTGTAATTAACAAATTTCATTTTGATGATGGTAAAGTATCTTTCGTTGGAGCGGGAGTTGTTCCAGGAAATATATTAAATCAATTCAGTATGGATGAATATAATGGTGATTTTAGAATAGCAACAACAGTAGAGCCGAGTTATTCTGAAATGAATAATGATTTAACAAATAGATCAACAAATAATGTATATATTTTAAATCAAGACATGAATTTAGTTGGGTCACTCGAAGGAATTGCTCCTGATGAAAAAATTTATTCAGTGCGATTCATGGGTGCTAAGGGTTACATGGTAACTTTCAAGTATGTTGATCCATTATTTGTAATGGATTTATCTGATCCAACTAATCCTAGAATTTTAGGAAAATTAAAAATTCCTGGATACTCTGATTATTTGCATCCAATTGATGAAACACATTTACTTGGAATAGGAAAAGATGCTAATGAACTTGAGGACGCAGAAAAAGTTCATTCGCAAGGTGCAGTTTATTACACTGCAATTAAAGGAATAAAAGTTGCAATCTTTGATGTAAGTGATGTAGAAAACCCAGTAGAAATGTCAAAGTTTATTATTGGAGATAGAGGAACAGATTCAGAAGCACTACAAAATCATAAAGCAATTTTGTTTGATAAAGAAAAAGAAATATTAGTGTTCCCTGCAACAATTGTGGATAACAAAACAGGAAGTGCTGATTACTATGGAATGGAACAATCCTTCCAAGGTGCAGTAGTACTTAATGTATCTCTAACAGATGGATTGAGTGAAAGAGGAAGAATAACTCACGTTAGCGCGGATGAAGAATTAAAGAGAGGGTATTATTATGATTCAACATCAATAATACGAAGATCTTTATTTATGGATGATGTGTTATATACATTTTCTAATAAAATGATAAAAGCAGATAATTTAATTGATTTAACTTCAATTAGTGAAGTTAACTTTCCTGCTAGCGAAAATATAGTAGATAACTATCCAATAATGGTGGATTAGAAAATTTAATTAAAAAAAATTTCTTGGGGAGTTAAAACTCCTTAAGATTTTATTTTTTAAAAATACAAACCTTTTTATTTAACTTAATTTATTGTAATTCAAATGGTTTCAATAAGTAATTTAAGATTTGCATTTTCTTTTTTAGTTTTATTTAGTTTAGTTAGTTTTGTTTTTAGTGCATGTTATGTTAATGGGGTTGAAGTAGAGTGTCCCCAATTTCTAGATGATTATGGGTTAGTGATTGGAATTATTGTTGCAGTAATAATATTAATTGTTATTGTTTTTGCAGCATTTATTTTTTTAAAATCATTTTTAACCGGAAATGTTACTATTGATTTGCCAAAAACTGTTTTTGCTCCAAATGAAAAAATTATTGGAAAAATGGGGATTAATTTAAAAAAAGCAGTTGAACTTTCAAATGCTAAAGTAATGTTACAAGGGGAAGTTACTAAAACTCAATTCAGAAATGGATCAAAATATTCAAAAATTGAAATAGTTTTTCAAACAAGTCAAAATGTTGTAATTTCACCAAATTACCCTATTGGTAAAAGTGAAGTAGAATTTTCAATAAATGTCCCTGATGATATCTTGAAAAAAGGAAAGTTTGATGCAAGTTCTTTAGGTCAACTGGGGAACGCAATTAATTTTATTCAAAGCGTTGCTTTGCCAAAACCCCGATGGTACTTAATTGCTTTGATCACAACAAAAGAGAATTTGACTTTAAGCACTAAAAAAGAAATACAAATAAATTAAATTTTTTTACTAGGTTGTTATTTTTATGAAAAATTATTTTATTTTAGTATTTTTACTTTTATTAATTGTACTTTTTGGTTGTACTAGTTCCATTGTAGTTAATCCTGTTACTGATTCAAATACTGGTTTTTTTAAAAAATTAGTTGATACTAATCAAAATTATTCTATTAGCGGATTAGTTACTGACGAAAGTTTTAATGCGGTTAGTGATGTTGAAGTTTATTTTGGAAATATAAAAACTGTTACTGATAAATATGGGAATTATTCTTTTAACACTAATTTAAGCGGAAAAGCAATCCTCTCTTTTTTGAAAGAAAGTTTTGTTCCAATACACAAATCAATTGTTTTAGGAGAATCTGATTTGACTCTTGATGCAGTATTGTTTAAAGAAAATAATTTTGTCAAAGTTGATTTGAATAAAAATATTAATGCAGAGATGGATAAAGCTGCACTAAGAGCTAGCGCTAATAGTTTTGTAATTAAAGGGACTGATACTAAAGCAATTGATGCACAGGTTTCACTAACATCTTTTGATCCTACTAGTGAAGTAGATGTACAAGCTTTTCCAGGAGATTTTGAAGGGGAATTAAAAACAGGGGAAGTTACTGCTATTGAATCTTTTGGATTTGCAAAAGTACAAGTAGAGAATTCTAAAGGAGAAAAACTTGATCTTGCAAAAGGGGAAGAAGCAACTCTAAAAATTCCTATTAGTGCAAATCAAATCCAATCATCTCCAGAAACAATTCCTTTATGGTACTTTGATGAAGTGAAAGGAACATGGGTTGAGAAAGGAATTGCAAAAAAACTTGTAATAATAATGAGTGTTACTATGAGGGACAGATTGATACAATTGCTTCATGGTGGAACTGTGATAAAACTATGGAGAACAGCGGAAACCTTTTATTCAAAAATCCTTTCAGTGGTTTATTCAGCTGTCTAATGAGTCCTGTTTCCTGCATAAAAAATTTTGTTAATGGAAAAATTGATTCAATGAAAAAAACTGCAAAAGATATTTGGAACAAAATGAAAGAAGGGGCTAGCGATGCATTTGATAAAGCAAAAAAACTTTATGCTGATTTTAAGAATAGAGAAAAAATAAGAGCCCAAAAAATGGTTGAAGATGCAAGACAAAAATTACAAGAAAGGTATCCTGGAAAAGATTTTGGAAAAGAAGGAGATTTTTTGCAATTACCTTATGATAAGCAAGTAAATAATATGGAAGACTTTGCTGATTTAGTAAAATATACTGAAGGATTGTTTCCTGATGCAAGTAGAGGTGATATTGTTAGAATGTTGAGGGGTAGTACAAATTATGGTCCTCGCGGGACTCAGGATCTTGCAACTCATCCAAATCCTGCAATTGCATTTATTTTCGGTAATACAAATGCATATGCTAATACTAAATTGGGAAAACTTATAGGTTCTTTTTTTAGTGGAGGTCAATTACAAAATTTTGCAGGTTATCCGAATGATTTTTCAGGAATAATTAATGGTCGAGAAGTTTCAGTCAATGGAAAACCTGTTGATATTGCACACGTGTTAATTGGGGCTGATAGTTATTATAATCAAAATTGGGTTACTTCATCTGCACTTTATGCTGTTTCAAAAATTGTTTCTTGGAGTGGAGGCGAAACAGCTGCTAGTTCATTTTATCAAGGAGCTTTAAAGCAAATGAATACAGATTTTGCAGATTTTACTAATCCCTTGTTTTTAACTCCTGTAATGGATTCTTTTGAACAAGGTAATATTGGTATAAATGATATTTTGCCTACTATGCTGGGGCAAGCAAATTTAGCTGATTTGAGAGCAAATATTATTGGTGCTGAAATAGGGCGAGTAAATGGTTCATTTTCAAGTGCGTTAAATTCATCCTCTTCTAATATGTCTAATTGGACGAGCGATGTAGATTTTTATGAAACAAATGTTTACAATCCAATTCAAAGTGGAGTTCCTGCTTCACAAGTAATGCCTGCTGTTCAAGAATTAACTACTATGCGTTCAAATTATGGTGTGTTGGGAGCTCAAATAAATAATCTTAATACTATTGTAAGTGATATTACTGGGTCTGGATTTCTTAAAAAAGTATTAATTAAAAAAGATGCTTTGCATTTTGCTGAATCTGATTTTAATTTGAATATTAATTTTGATGATTATGGCGTTGATTTAAGAAAAGGAAATTTGAACTTAGTTCTTATTCCAAACTATGTAAGTTATTCAAATGATTCTTTAAGAGTTCCTAACAAAGATGCTTTTCCATTCAGCGTATTTAATTCATTCGTGTTAAGTGAAAATCAAAAAGAATTTCTTGTTACTCAAAATTCTAAATCCGAGTTGTTTTCTTCAAGTGGGGTGGATTATTCTTCTACACAAGAAATGTCAAAATTAACTTTTACTAACGGATATATGAAGTTTAGTGAAAAGATGAATGGCAACAAATTTATTAGTGAAATTAAATCAGACAAAAATAATGCTAGTGCTTTTTTGTATGATAATAACAAGCTTGTTTATGTTGCAAAACCAAACAAAGTTGGAAATTATTTGTATTATGAAAATAATTTACTAAAAGAAATTTTTGCGGTTTATGACGGGTATTATTTTATGAAATACACCTTAAATTATAATAGTGGTAAATTAGATTCAGTTGAACTTTCTTCTCCTTATTCTGAATTACAGCTAAAAGATTATTACAAAATAAACTATTATCCTGACGGGAAAATAAAAGAGTTTATTTCAAATAAATTAAAAAGAGAATTTGAATACGATTCTATTGGAAGAGTTATATCTCAAAAATTAAATGTTCTTGACAAGGCAATTCTTTCTTTTAATTATGAGTATCAAGCAAACAAAACAATTGTTTCTGAATATTACAAAGATTTTGAAATTTTATTGAAAACAACAACATATTCTTTTGAAGGGAATAATGTTTCAACTAGTGTTGAAGAAAATATTTCTTTGGAAGAAGTTATTTACATTGAAGAATTAATTCAAGAATCTGTAGAAGGTCTTGAAAGCCAAACAGCTTCAATAAATGCAGTTCTTAGGGGAATCAGTTACAGTTCTTCTGCTTCAATAAAATTCAACCCTTCTAATGCTGAGTCATTTGCTCTAAGAGGGGCTCCTGATGGAAAAGCAGAAGTTTATTTTACTGGAATAAAAAATTCTCTTGTTGAAACAATCCAAGTAACTCTTCCAAGTGCAGGAAAGACAAGTGAATTAGAACTAAATTATGCTTTCGCATTAATTCCAATAACAATCGGCTCTGATTATGGCGATGTTAACAGTGTTCCTGCTTATGTAAAAATGGGGGAATTAAAATCAATGATGATTCTAAAAAAAGAAGATGCTATTGTTTTGGCTGTTAAAGCTGGTGAAGAGAAAGAGATAAGCGTTACTATTGGAGAAGATGAGAAAAAAATAAATTTAAGGGCACTTACAAAAGGTGAACTTGTTATACTTGATTCAATTGATTTTAATTTAAAATTCGAAAACAAAAAATACAAAGTATTTGATTGTAATGGGCATTATGCATATGTAAAATATGATGTTAATCATGAAAATCAGGAAATTTATTTTGACGGAGTTAAAATTGATGAAACTATGTTGACTCAGGATTTAACTATTTTTGACAATCACATTGCATATTCAAAACGAGCATATTTTGATTCTGATGGAAATCTTTGCGGGTATGATTACAATAAATTTTGTGATTATGAGCAATATGTAGTTTATGATGGAAAGCTCCTTGGAAAAGGGGACGAACCTTACCTTTGGGGAAATCACATTGGTTATTGTGATTCAAATCACCACTTCGTTTATGATGGAATTGTTTTTGAAGATTCTTCTTGTTATGTTGGTCCCCACAGTGGATATTCTGATTTTGGTATGTCTCATAATAATTATGCTTACCTTACAGAGGACGGATCAGTTATTTGGAATGGAAAGAAAATAACAGATTCTAATGATTCGCCAAGACATCTAGTTTGGGTAGAGGGGAATAATCTTTTAACTGTCAAAGCAAACTCTGATTATGATAGTAATGATTTTTATGCAGTGTTTAAAAATGGGGAATTAGTTCAAACAGGCTCGGTGTATGATGAATTTGCTTCATCTATAGGAACTATTTGGGATAAGAAAAATAACGGGAATTTAGGTAAGAATGGATTTGAAATTGAAAATTCTGATTATTCTTACACTATATTTGGGGAAAATTATATTTTAGATTCATCAAATTCAAATTTAATCTTTAACGGATATTTGTTGCCTTTTAATGTTACTTGTTATGGATGCTATAATTTATTTGATAATCATTATTCAATAGCAGTAAAAGAAGGGTTGTTTATTGATGGCAAAAAAGTTAGCGATTTGCCAATAGAAAAACACAAACTATTTGAAGATAATTGGTTAGGGTATATTTCAAATGATAAAAATTATGACTTTTATTTCAACGGGGAATATGTTGGAAGTGGCCCTAGAGACACACGGGTTTTGTTTGGAAAAAACTATGCATTTAATTCAAATGAGGGGCTGATTTATAATGGAAAATTAATTTACAAATTAAAATCAAGATTATATGGTGCAAGCGAAGCAAAGTTATTCGGAGACCATATTTTTTGGGTTGATTATAATGATGGGTATGAGTATTACATAGACGGCAACTTAATAGGGGATACGGATAATATGTACCCTCTTACTTCTAATTTAGCTGTTTGGCCTGCTTTAGATGGGGATTGGAGCGGTTATGAGAGTGTTGATTATTACCCTCAAGATGAGGAGTTCCTTAAAGCTTGGGATTACTGCATGAAGTACCCTAGCGAAATAGAAACTAAAAATTGATGTTTTTTTAGTAAATCTTATTAACCACTTTTACATTGATAAGTAAAGGTGATTTTTTGAGCAAGGTAATTGGTTTAGGGATTAGTGTTATTTTAGTTTTTTTACTTCTTTTTGGTTGCACTCAACCAAACAAAAATCAGTTTGATTTTAATGACCAAAACCTTGGATTCAATATTCAAAATGGTTTCAATAATAATACTAATAATAACAATAATGGCGGGATTAATGTTGAGACTCCTGAATTTGAAAGAGGAGATATTTCTTATACAATTAAAGAATCTTTTTATGGAATAGATGGAAATAAAAATCTGACAAAATTCATCACCAAAGATAAGGGTCGAATGGATATTGATGTTCCTGAAGGTCTTGGAAAACTATTTATTCTTCCTTCTGGAATGTTCCAGTGTGGTATCCAAGAAGGGGCTTGGATTTGTATGACTTTATTAGATCCATTAGAGTCTAGTGATTATGATAGTTCAAAGCACGTGTTAGACCTTGAAGAGAGAAACGGTTCAGTAGATGAATTACAAATTGCTCCAAGAGTAATAGCCGGAGAAAACACTAATTGTTTTAAAGGGACTGTAGATGGAGATGAAGTTGAATGGTGTTTAAACAAAAGAGGAATAGTATTTTACTCTGAAGGATCATATCAAGGTGAAAAAGGTACAATGATTGTGACTGAGTATACTGAAGGTCCAATTAGTCCAGACATATTTACTTTGCCTGGCAAAGTAATAACAATATACGACTTGATTGGCTCTTCAAGTTAATTAAAAGTAACTTTTAAACAATTAATAATTTGCAGAAGGGTGCTTTGAAAAAAGCACTCTCTTTTTCTTCCAAAAAACTTATTAACCACAACTTCCTCTTCTAGTTAGTGATTTTGCTACTTAAATGGTGAGAGGGATTTTTTATGGCTGGATATGAAGATTTTGTAGAGCTTGGTTACAAACCAAATAATAAAGATGTTTTAGCAGCATTCAAAGTTAAAGTTCCTCTATGGGAGACTCCTGAAAGAGCATTTGGTGCAGTTGCAAGTGAATCAAGTGTTGGTACTTGGACTGATTTAGATATTTGGGCAAAGTATCCTCACGTAAAAAAAGTTGCAGCAAAAGTTTATAGTATTGAAAATCACGGAGATTATTTTTGGATAAAAATTGCTTATCCTCAAGATCATTTTGAAGCAGCAAATCCTTCACAAATATTGGCTTCAATTGCAGGAAATGTTTTTGGGATGAAAGCAGTTGATTCACTCAGATTACAAGATATTCAATTCACAAAAGATATAATCAAACAATACCGAGGTCCAAAGTTTGGAATAAGTGGTGTAAGAAAAATATTTGGTGCAGAAAAAAGACCAATTATGCTTAGTGTAGCAAAACCAAAAGTAGGAATGACTACTGAAGAGCACGCACAAGTTGGTTATGATATTTGGACTGGTGGACTTGATTTATTAAAAGATGATGAAAATTTAACTAATCAAAAATTTAATCCATTCAAAAAAAGAGTAGAAAAAACTTTGAAGATGAGAGAAAAAGCAGAGAAAGTTACTGGAGAAAAAAAATCTTATTTAATTAATGTTAGTGCTCCAACAGTGCAAGAAATGATAGAGCGAGCAAAATATGTAAAAGCTCAAGGCGGAGAATATGTAATGATTGATATTATTACTTCTGGATGGACTGCCACTAATTCACTAAGAGAAGAATGCGAAGATTTGAATTTAGCAATACATGCGCATAGAGCAATGCATGCTTCGTTTACTAGAGATTTGGATCATGGTTTTTCAATGAATTGTGTTTCAAAGTTTTCTAGATTAATTGGAGTAGATCAATTACACATTGGAACTGCTTATGGAAAATTAGTTAGTCCAAAAGAAGAAGTACTTCAATGTCAAAATGAATTAACTCAAACTAAAACAAAACCAAATGCCTTAGAGCATTGCTTTGATCAAGATTGGTCAAATTTAAAACCAGTGTTCCCTGTTTCAAGTGGGGGATTACACCCTGGAATAGTTGATAAAATATTTAATTTGTTAGGGACAAATATTATGATTCAATTAGGTGGTGGGGTTCATGGGCATCCGCAAGGAAGTCATGCGGGAGCCGTAGCAATGCGAGCAGCAGTAGAAGCTTATATTGAAAAATTAAGTGTAGAAGAAAAAGCAAAAACAGTTCCAGAACTTAAAGTAGCATTAAAGACTTGGGGACATTCGCTCCCTAAGTAAAATTAGAATTAATTTTTCCAAAGTTAATGTGCTATATTGGTTGTTTTTCTTGCAGGAAAAAGTTTATTAACCAAAAAGCAGTTCTAGTTGTTGGAGTTTGCCTTTAATAAGTAAGAAAATCGGCTAAGGTGATTTTTATGAGTCTAAGTTCATTAACATTTGCAAGTGCGAATAGTACAAATGCTGCATCACACGTACAGGGAAGAGTAAAAGTTGTAAAGGCAGAAAAATTTGTTGGTATGGATGCTGTTTGCGTTATATCTAGATTAGTTGAAGGTGCTGTAGCAAAAAAAATGCGAGTACAAGGAAAGAACGGATCTTTAGTAGTTAGTGTTGAATGTAAATCTGGAGATGGGCTTTGTACAAAAATAGGTGCTCAAGTAGTTTTAATGGTTGAAGGAATAAACAAAGATGATTACCCAACTGGTTCAGAAATAATTTTTGAAAAATGTGGTGAAGAAGCTTGTAAACCAAAAGGAAGAATAATTATAGCATAATTATTCTTTTTTTTATTTATTTTTTTAATTTAATTAATTCTTTTTAATTTAATTAATTCTTTTTAATCATTTTTTTATTTTTTATTTAACTATTTTTTTAAATTTATTATTTTTTAAAATTTTTTTCTATTTAATTTTGATTCATATTCACTAACCATTTTATGTATTTTTTCTAAAGCTTTTTTACCAGGGTGAATGTGTGAATTGTTTAGTGCTTCAATTAAAGTGCAAGTTGCTCCTCCATAATTATGGCCTGGCCAAAGAATAATATTTTTTTCTAAACTGAATAAAAAGTTAAGTGAATTTTTTAGTTCTTCTAAATTTCCTCCGTAAGCTGTTGTTCCTACGCCTTTACAAAAAATAGTATCTCCTGAAAATAAATTATTTTCAATGTAGTAAGCAACGCTATCATTAGTGTGGCCTGGTAAGTGAATTAATTTTATTTCTAGTCCGGCTAATTTAATTAATTCAATTTCTCCAAGTTTTCCTTCTTTTGGGAAAAGCACTTTTGTATTTTTTGAGAAATGTTCAACTAATTCGCAATGATCGGGGTGAGAATGAGTGAGTAAAATTCCAATAATATTAGTCTTATTTTTTGTGATTTCTTTTTGAATACTTTCAATATCTCCTGTGGGATCAATTAGAATTGATTTATTATTTTTTCCAATTATTAAGTAAGAAAAATTATTATCAAAACCTTTTACTTCAATTTGAATTATTTTCATAAAAAATTAACTAAAAAAAACCTTATTAATTGGTTGTAAAAGAGATATATTTGTGATTTTATGGCTAAAAAACAAGTAAAGAAAAAAAGTGTTAAGAGTGTAAGAAGCTCAAAACCAATTAAAGTAGTAAAAAAAGATAAAGTTCTTTCTAGATCTACTGATAAAAAAGTATTAGCAGGAGTTTTAGCAGGGATTGCAGATTATTTGAATTATGATCCAACAATTGTTCGATTAGTGTTTGTGTTGTTAGTATTAGTAACTGGTATAATTCCAGGGGTATTAATTTACATAATAGCTGCATTAGTAATGCCAAAGAAGGTTTATTAGTTTTTTAAGCTAAACTGAAACTTTTAAAGCCTTACCATAGAAAATATTTCTAGTAAAGAAGCAAAGTTTCTTTGAATAGAAGACTGCCTTGTTCGTCCAGTGGTCTAGGATTCACCCCTGTCACGGGTGAGACCCGGGTCCGAATCCCGGACAAGGCGCTTCTTTACAATTTCTTAATTTTTATTTAAATTCTATTTTCATATTTTATTAAATAACTTCTTTTCTTGGACAAACTTAACTTTTTATTCAAAAACATTTTTTTTAAATAAATTTATTTAGAATTTGATTTTAACAAAAATTAAAAAACTAGTATTGAAAAAATAATTTAATTGAAGCATTTACGCTTCAATCATTTTCTTCATATCTACTTTTCTTACAATTATTTGTAAAGATCCTGCAGCTTTTCCGTTTAAAAGTTCTCCAGAGATTGGAGTGAACCCAGAGCTTGAAACTAAAGCATTCATCTTTAGTCTTACTTCTCCGCCTTTAATGTCAATTTTTCCGCTTAAAGCATTAACTTCAAATTCTCTTTTGTAATTAACTTTTTCAATAGTTCCTCTTTGTCCGTGAGAAATAATATCAAAGTGTTTTATTGCTCCTTTAGCAGAAACAATCATTCCGTAAGTAATTTCGTTTTCTTTAGAGAATTTTTCAAGAGCAGGGAATATTTCCTCGTCTTCTTCAAGTATTACAGTATAATTAGTACCCATTTTCACCACTATGAACTAATCTATTAAACAACTATTTAAATAACTTGACTTTTGTGTCGTAAAAGCAATTAGAGGAGGTTTATTTTGCACTAATTGAGTGATATATTTGGATATTTAATCCTGGTTTTGTCCATTCATCTTCATCTAAACCAGCTTTTCTGCATAAATTTGAGAGAAAATCTTCTTTAGTTGGAATATCTTCCCAAACGGATGGGAGAAAAGTTGCTGAGTGTGAGTTTTTTGATAGAATTAAACCATTTTTTTTGTAATTTTTTTTAATAAATCTTCTTTATTTTTAAAAATAAGTTTTTTAGGGGTAGTTAAAATAGAAATTTCTATTTCTAATTCATTTAATTCATTTTCTTTTAGTGAAGGGAATCGAGGATCAGTAAATGCAGCAGAGTATGCATTTCTAATAATTCCTAAATATAATTCATCATAAGGATTAAGGTTTCCAATACATCCTCGTAAATTATTATTAATTTTTAATGTAACAAAACAAGTTCTTTTTTCAAATAGTTTTTTTGGAACATTTTTAAGTTCAATTTCATTTAATTTTAAGAAATTTTCATTAGTTAAGGAATATTCAATTGATTTTTTTGCAAGGTTCACACAAAACTTTTTTTCTTTTGAATTTAATGAAAATTCTTTTTCTTTATTCATATTTTTTTCCTCAAAATTATTTTTTTTCTTCAATAAATGCAATACAAGCATATCCCACTACACTTTCTTTATCTCCTTTAGTGTCCCCTGAATTTTTGTAATCTAAAAGAATTGTTTTCCATTTATTTTTCTTTGCTAAAATCATTAACGCTCCTATTCCAATTTTTCCGCAAGCATCTCCTTCACTTAAAAATTTTTCAAAATCAAGATTAAGTATTAGTTGAATTGTGTGTGAATCAACTTTTTTTGCTATGTCATAGGAAAGATAATGACTCAAATCAGAACTTGCAATTAAAATAGAATCATCTTTTTTTTCTATATTAATTATATCTGCTAGTTCTTCAGAAGAAATATCTCCATAAATAATTGGGGTGATAGTTAACTTTGAATTTGGGATTATTGATTGAAGAAAAGGTAATTGTACTTCTAAAGAATGTTCCTTGTCATTTAGTATTATTGGCAGATCTATTGAAACAATTTTTGTTTCGCCTAATGGAGTAATCCAATTTCCGCTGAATCCAAACGCTCCTTCTAAATAATTATGGTGAGATGGGCCAAAAAGAATTATTTTTTCTTTTTTACTTTCTTTAAGTAATTTAAATCCGTATCCAGCAACAACTCCAGAATAAATGTATCCTGCGTGGGGGACAATTAATCCTTTTAATTTTCCATTTAATTTTTTTAAATCATTTTTTAAAAAAGAATTTATCATTTTTTTAATTTCATTTTTATCTTTAGGGTAAAAAGAACCAGCATAAACCGCATCTCTTCTCTCAATTTTATTTTTATCATTCATAAAAAATACCCTTTATTTTTTCTTTACAATTAATACATTTTCCTTTACTTAATCCAATTGTATTTGCATTAAATCCATTTCTTTTAATTAAAAGAGAATTGCATTTTGGGCAATAAGTATTTGAGTTAATACTAGATTTGTTCATATTGCCGCCATAAACAAAATTTAATCCATTTTCTTTTCCAATAGTAATAGCCTTATTTAATTCACTTTCATTAGTAGGTGATATTTTTTGCATTTTGTGCATTGGGAAAAAAGCACTTACATGCCAAGGTATATTTTTATCAAGAGTTTTAATCCAACTCGCAATTTGAGTTAGTTCTTTATTAGAATTATTTTTATTAGGGATAATTAAAGTTGTAAGTTCAATCCAAATTCCTTTTTTATGAATCTCTTTAATACAATTAAGGACTTTATCAAGTTCTCCTCCGCACGTAGTTTTGTAGAAATTATCATTAAATGATTTTAAATCAATATTAATTGCATCAAGGCGGGTGGATTTCTTTGTTAATTCTTTAATTTGTTCACTACTCAAATATCCATTACTCACATAAACTGAATTTAATTTATTTTTTCCTTTTTCTTTATTTTCTTTTTTGAATTTGTTTGTTTCTTTAATTGCTTCTAAATTATATTCGACACTAATCGCAGGTTCATTATAGGTGAAAGCAATACTCTCTGCTTTTTCTTTAATTGCAAGTTTTACAAAATCTTTTGGAGATAATTTATTTAAATTAATTAAATTATTTTCAAGTTGTGTTCTTTTAGTAAAACTAATTTCACTATTTTGACAAAAATCACATTTAAAGTTGCATCCAAAAAAACCAATGCTCATAATTTTACTATTTGGGTAAAAATGGTAAAGGGGTTTCTTTTCAATCGGGTCCAAATGAATTGAAGTGGGGTGAGAGTGAGTTAGAAGAACTAATTCTTTATTAATATTTTTTCGTGCTCCACAAATTCCAAATGAATTGAGTGGGATAATACAATAATGTCTGCAAGCAAGGCATTTAATTGAATTATTAGTATTATTATTTTTTATCTTAGAAAAAAATTTCATTTAAAAAAATAGTATGCGATTTTAGTTTAAATATATTGGTTTAATGAAATATGCGATAAATACTTCGCACATTTCTTAAAACAAAAAATTATTTTTCCCAAGGGGCTTTTTCATTAGTATCAGAAATTACTCTTGCTCTTGCGTGTTCAGATTCTGTTTTTCTATATTTTGATCTCATATCTCTAATGACATTATCAATGTCTGCAATATCACTTTTTAGTGAATCTTCTTCACCTGGACTTAGTAAATTTAATTTTCTTCTTCTATCTAGTATTTTCTCTAAATTAACTTTTTCTCTTAAAATTTTCTCATATTCGTACTTTAATTCTTCTACTTCACTCATTCTTGCCATACTCCATCCACCTGCCGATTGTGACTTCTTACTATTCTTAGCGCTAAACTCTTTAAAAAACCATATTTAGTGTGTTGTAAGCGAGTTTTTTATAAAAAAAGCCTTTTTTGAAGATTATTAGTAAATTAAAGTTCTTTTTGAGTAATTTATTTTGCATTTTAAGAAGCTTTTTAAATTATCAGCTAAAATATATTTAGGTAATATCAATGCGAAGAACACATACTTGCGGAGAATTAACTACTTCTAACAATGATGCTTTTGTAACTTTAGAAGGTTGGGTTGACACAATTAGAAACCATGGTAATATTACTTTTGTTGATTTAAGAGACAGATACGGATTAACTCAAGTTGTAGTTGATCACACTAAATCAGAAGAAATTGCTCAAGTAATTAAAACAGTTAGAAAAGAATTTGTAATTCACATTGAAGGTAAAGTTAGATTTAGACCAAGTGGAACTGAAAAAAAAGATTTGTCTACTGGTGAAATAGAAATTGATACTGAAAAAATTTTTATAGTTGGTCCAGCGCTACCTTTGCCAATTGATTTAACTGGAAGAACAGAAACAAATGAAGACTTAGCACTGAAATATCGTTACTTAGCACTTAGAGATCCAATGTTACAAAAAAATTTAGCAACAAGACACAAATTAGTAAAATCATTTAGAGAATTTTATGATAGTGAAGGATTTTACGAAATAGAAACTCCAATAATGGCTAAGAGTACTCCTGAAGGTTCAAGAGATTATTTAGTTCCAAGTAGAGTGAATGCAGGAAAATTTTATGCACTGCCTCAAAGTCCACAATTATTTAAACAATTACTAATGCTTTCAGGGTTTGATAAATATTACCAAGTTGCAAGATGCTTTAGAGATGAAGATCTTCGAGCAGATAGACAACCTGAATTTACTCAAATTGATTGGGAAATGAGTTTTGTAGATCGAGATGATTTACTTGATATTGGTGAGAGAGCAATTAAAAAAATAATGAAAGATGTTCTCAATGTTGATATTAAAGTTCCATTGCAGCGAATAGCTCACTCTGAAGCATTCAGAAGATATGGTGTTGATAAACCTGATACAAGATTTGGGATGGAATTAATTGATTTAACAGATTTACTTTCTAAAGGAGAATTTAATGCATTTAATTCTGCAGTTCAAAATGGCGGATTAATTAAGGCACTTAATATCCAAGGAAAAGCAGACTTCTCAAGAAAAGAAATTTCTGAACTTGAAGATTTTGTAAAAGTATACGGCGCAAAAGGAATGGCTTATTTGAAAGTTGTTAATGGAAATTTTGAAGGATCAATTGTAAAATTCTTCAAACCAGAAGTTTTAGCAGAATTAATGAAACGAACTAATGCGAAAGATAATGATTTGATTGTAATAGTTGCTGATAAATTCAAGGCAGTTAATGGTTCCTTAGGAAACATGAGAAATTTACTTGCAAAGAAATTAAATTTAGTAAAACCTAATACTTGGGACTTTTTGTGGGTAGTAGATTTCCCTATGTTTGAAGAAGATGAAGAAACTGGAAAATTAACTTACGCGCACAATCCATTCTCAATGGTTAAAGATGAACATAAGCACTTACTTGACACTAAACCACTTGAAGCACTAAGTGGTTCATTTGATATGGTATTAAACGGTTCTGAACTTGGAAGTGGATGTATTAGAATAACTCAACCAGAATTACAAAAGAAAGTGTTCAACATGATTGGACTGAGTGATGAAGAAATTGAATCAAGATTTAGTTTTATTTTAAATGCATATAAGTACGGAGCCCCAGTGCACGGCGGATTTGCATTCGGTCTTGATAGACTTGCAATGATTATGGCAGGGGCAAGTAGTTTAAGAGAAGTTTTAGCATTCCCTAAGAACAAATCAGGAATTTCTTTAATGGATGATGCTCCTAGTATGGTAAGTGAAAAACAATTAAGAGAACTTCATATTGCTTTAGATTTGCCAAAAGAATAATTTTGACAAGTTTTTTTCTGATTAGGATTTTTGCATAAGAAAAACCAACTCTTAAATACACTTTGTTCCTAATAAGTATAGTGAATTAAAATGGATTACAAAATTTTTGCGGTTTTATTAATTTCTTTGATATTATTAGCCGTGCCTGTTTTTGCAATAGATTCAAATAGTAATTCTGATTTAGATGATGATTCTTCAGATTCTAATGAACTTATGGTTGGAAATGATCGAGATGAACACGGGTGTATTGGTTCTGCTGGTTATTCTTGGTGTGAAGATAAGCAAAAGTGTTTAAGAAGTTGGGAAGAAAAATGTGAAATAACTTCTGAATTGGTTCCTCCATGTGCTTGTACAATGGAATACATGCCAGTTTGTGGAAAAAATGGAATAACTTATGGGAATAAATGTGCAGCTAAATGTGAAAATGTAGAAATTGCTTATGAAAGTGAATGTAATATAGCTGATGTGAATGTTGTTTCGCCAATGCCTCCAGTTTGTGCTTGTACAAGAGAATACATGCCTGTTTGTGGTAAAGTAAAAGTTTGTAATACAATGTATATTGCTACAGGAATTGATGAAAATGGAAATATATTTGGTGGCGGAAGTAGGGTTATTTGTGATGAAATTAACAAAACTTTTTCTAACAAGTGTTTAGCTAATTGTGAAGACGCAGAAATTGTTTATACTGGTAAATGTAAAGAAATAGGTGTAGATAATTGTGCTTGCACTAGAGAATACAATCCTGTTTGTGCTTCAATAAAAGATCCTAATTGTGATTGTCCAGAAGGTGCAATGTGTAAATGTGCTAGTGTAGAAAAAACTTTTTCTAATAAGTGTTTAGCTAATTGTGAAAATGGAACTATTTTAAGACCTGGTTCTTGTGATAGTACTTCAATAGGCGATAATTCAAACAATAATTTCTGCGGAGGAATCGCAGCAATAAAATGCAAAGAAGGATATAGATGTAAATTAGATGGTGATTATCCTGATGCTGGCGGAAAGTGTGTTTATAATTGTCCTGAGTACATGCCTCTTTTATGTGAAGAAGGGAAAACAATAGTTGTAAAAGTTAATGAATATGGGTGTAAAAAACCAGTTTGTTTAGAAATAACTTCAACTACTACTATAAATTCATCTGATTTTTATTTAGGCGCAAATTGGGTTTGCTCAAACGGAGAACAATATAGACAAAAAACAGAATCTTGTATGCCTGCTTCTTATTGGAAAGAAACTGCTAGAAAAGCTTGTGCACAATTTTTTGTAGAATGTGTTAAGCCTCCTATTACTCCTATAACAAGTACTAGTTCAGGTGGGGCAAGTCCTGCTACTGGAAATTTTTTACTTGACATAGTTTCAGCAGTAACAACTAGCATAGATTATACAACTCCTCCTTTGGATACAAATACAGTTGAACCAATATCTCAAGAAAATGTTATTGTTGATTCCGTTTGTATTAAAGGTGAAGCATATGTGGCTAAATTCGAATTTGTTGAACCTTGTAAATTAAATTGTGAAGTATCTATTGATTCAGAAGGATGTAAAAATATTAAATGTGAAAATGGGGAAATTAAGAGATATTGTAATAATGAATGTGAAAAACAATCAAGTGAAGAAATTGTTAAGTTAAAAGAAAAATGCTATGCTAAGGGCGGGCAATTAATAGTTAAGACAAACAATCAAAGTTGCACAAGATATTTTTGTGATAAGGAAATTGATTTTAATTATACTGATTCAAATATAAGTGAATCTTATTCTAGTTCAACTTGTACTTTACTTGAAGATTTACCTAAAGAAAAATATGCTAATTGTGAAGCAAATGGCGGAAAATTATTAGTTAAAACAAATCAAGATAATTGTATAACTGTGCTTGAATGTGTTGGAACAAAAAATTTAATTGATTTGAATTCAACTAGTGTTAATAAAGAAATAATAAAAGACCAAATACAATTACTATCTCTTGCTTTGAAACTTGAAGAATTAAAAATTGAATTAACTAAAACTACTTTGAAAGTACAAGCTATTTCTGATTATTATGCTAGTGTAGGGGATACTAATTCTTCTATTAAATTCCAAAACGCTGTTGATTTATTAAAAATTTCTTCAAGCGAAGTGGAAGCATTAAAACAAATGATTAAAGAAAGAGTAAGTAATTTTACTGAAGTTGATGCTTTAGAAGTAAAGAAAGGAGTACAATCAATAAGAAACGAAATATTAAATAAAGTGTTAATGATATTACTAGATTGAAATTAAGGGGTTGAATGTGTATGAAAGCAATATATTTGGTATTGATTGCAATGGTATTATTTTCATTATTTTTTGGATGTACACAACCAGTAGTTGATGTGGATAGTAATGTTCCTAAATTAACTAATCAAGATCAAGTTGATTCAACTGCAAGTGATGTTGGTACTGATATAAGTGGGATTAATACTACTTTAATTGAAATAGATTCGGCTCTTAGTTGAGTAAAATTCACTAATTTCTCTTAACACATTTCTTTTTAACCTTCTTAATTAAACAATTAGTTATGAGAAACACTTATTTTCCGCGTGAATTCTTGGACAAATATTCAGCTTTGCTTGGAAAAGAATGGGATGAATTTTTTAAAACCATTCAAACAAAGCAACCAAAATCATTTTGGATTAATACAAACAAATCTACTGTTAATAATGCTCTTGAGTCTTTAAAGAAAAAAAATATTTCTTTTAAATGGTTAAAATTTCACGAACAATCATATAGCATTGATTTTGCTACTCCTGGTCAACTTGAGGAATATCGAGAGGGGTTAATTTCAATTCAAGAAAAAGCTGCAATGATGCCAGTAGTAGTGCTTAATCCTTCAAAAGATGATTATGTTCTTGATGCCTGTGCTGCTCCTGGGATGAAAACTATTCAATTAAGTAATTTAAGTGGAAAAGTTTTTGCTGCAGAATTAAATACAAAGAGATTTGAAATACTTAAAAAAACAATTGAACGATTTGATTTAAAAAATGTAGAAGCAAAGAGAATTGATTTTAGAAATTTAAAAAGAAATAAAAGATTTGATAAAATATTACTAGATGTAGTTTGTTCAAGTGAGGGATTAATTAGAAAAAAAAGAGAAGCGTTAGTTGATTGGTCACAAAGTTTAGTTAAAAAAAAGGCTCACGATCAAAAACATATGCTAGTTAGAGCATTTGATTATTTAAAAGATGGCGGAGAAATGGTTTATTCTACTTGTTCTTTTGCACCAGAAGAAAATGAAGAAGTAATAAATTATTTTCTTACTCGAAGAACAAATGCAACAATAGAACCAATTAAATTAGAAGGCGTAAAAATAAGAGAAAATAAATTATGTAAAAATTGTGTGCGGTTATATCCTCAAGATAATGATACTCAACAATTTTTTATTGCAAAAATAAAAAAACATAAAAGCACAACCCCTCAACCAGAAGAAAAAGATTAATTTTTTGTTTTTTTTTAAAAAATAAATTTATTTATTTTAAGGAATTATTTCTGCACAATTATATTTTAAAAATTTGAACTCCTTCTTTTTTATTTTTCCTTCTTTAATTAGTTCTTCTACTTGGGGTTGCACTCTTTTCATTTCTTTTAGTAAATGTTTTATTGTTATACAAATTTCTTCAATTCCTTTTTTTGGCCAAACTGGATAAATATTTGAATACAAGCATCTGCCTCCGCAAAGTTCTAAATCAGAACATGCTTCACAAGAATTTTTGCAAGTAAGTTTGAAAGGAAGATCTTTAGGGTTAAATTCTTTAATATCTCCTAAATATTTTTCTTTAATTCCTTGCATTATGGGGCAAGCACTTATCTTTCCATTAGTAAGAATAGTAAAATTTCCTATTCCTGAACCACATCTTAAATAATATTGTTCTTTAAACAATAATGAATTCATTATTCCTAAAAATGGATAAAGTTTCAAAACAGTTCCTTTTTTCATTTCACTAATCCAATAATCTGCAAGTTTAGTTATATCTGAATTGTATTGTTCACTCCACACAGAAAAATTTCTTTTTTCATAATCATGCCACATATTAGCATCAAGTTGCCAATGGATTGAAGTAAATTTGAATCCCTCTTTGTTTGTTGGTTGAATTAATTCCATAATATCATTAAAAAAATTAGTAGGTTCTTCTACAGCCATTCGAGCAATAATTTCGTGTTTATAACCATTTGATTTAATTAATTTTAAATTATTAGTAACTTTCTCCCAAGTGCCCTCTCCTCTATTTTTATTAGTAGTTTCTTTTCCCCCATCAATTGAAACTAAGATTGTATGAAATTTATTTACATACTTTTTTGGCAATTTGTCAAGCAAAGTTGCATTAGTTTGAATCAAAAAGTTTTTTACAGTTTTGTATTTATTTTGTGCATCAATTGTATTTTTTATAAAATCAATATTCAAAAGTGGTTCTCCGCCATAAAAAATAAGTGAAATTGGTTTGTCTTTATCTTTTTTTAAAAAATTATTTAATTCAATTTGTGAATATTGGGGTGCACTTGGTAAGGATTCAAATTCAATATCGCTTTCAGGTTCACTAAAAGATTTTCCGCAGCAGTATTCGCAGCACAAGTTACAGTCAGGCGAAGTAATAACGTGGTATATCATAAAGAATTATTCAAAACAAAGAATTAAAATTCTCTTGAAAAGTCAATTCCTTTAAAATATTTATTAATTCCTTGTTTTTTATCCATCGGCTCTCTTTTTGCCTTGTTTCTATAAGAAATAACTTTTCTTTTTTTTAGTAATATTGGCATTTTTGAAACAATTCCATTTCCTCCAATACACCCTCCTTCACAAAATAATACATCAAAAAAAGTTTTATTCAAATTTTTATCAAATACTCTTGAAATTTTTTTAAATCCATCACAAGAAATCATTTCATTTTCTTTTAAAATTCCGTGTTTATTTAAAGTTTGTCCTAATCCTCCTGAAAGAGGATAAATTTTTGTAAAATCATTATAAAATGAATCGAATTTGTGGGAATTGTTAGTTTCTTTTGGTTTTTCTTTTGCAATGATTTGTTTTAACTCAGCAAAAGTTATTACTGCATCAATTAAGGGGTTATTTTTATATTTAGCATTTTTTGCTTCCATTTTTTTTGCATAACAAGGAGAAGCAAAAACAATTTTGTATTTTGGATAATTTTTTTTCAATATTTTAGCCATTACAATCATGGGTGAATCAAAGGGTAAAAGAAATCTTTTCAAATAAGGGTATTTGTTTTTAATTAATTCAACTGATGCGGGGCAAACAGTAGCAATAAATTTTTCTTGTTTATTTTTATTTTCTTTAATATATTTATGATAACATTGATTAACAATTTTTGCCCCAAAAGTTAATTCAGTTACTTTATCAAATCCTAATCCTTTAACAGTTTTTACAAATGTGTCATATTTGAAATCAACAATAAAAGATGGTGCGCACATCAAAACTAGTTTGGGTGCATTTTTTCTTTTGGATTCTTTAATTAATTGAAGTACTTTTTCTTGGTCCTCAGAATAAGCAAATCCAAAAAAAGAGGGTAATCCAAAATCCATACTAAAGAGCACGTATTAGAAGTATTTATTTGTTGTTAATTGGCAAAGAAGGTGGCAATTTTAGTTTTAATATTTGTTTAAACAATATTAATTTAATTTATTTTTAGTGAAATTTTTGTTTATTGGATGTATTTTTTTTGTAAGTTTATTTATTTTTATTAAAGTTTTTTTATTTAAAAATAATGGGTTTTAAAAAAGAATATAATTATATTTATTGATATTATTATTATTAGAAATTTTGATTATGTGTTTGATATGGGGTTAATTAAATTTAATAAAGTTGTAATTACTTTTTTTGTTTTAATTTTTATTTTTGCTATTTTTACTATTGTTTTAGTGGATTTATCTAACCCTTATTTTGTTTTACAACAAGATGTTATAAGTTCAAATGATTTGATTTTTATAGATATTAATTCTAAAGAAAGTATTAATTTAGATCAAATAACTAATCTTAAATTTGCTCCTAATTCTTCTGATTCATTAAATTCTAATGGTACTTTTAATTCAATTTTGGAATTATTTTCTGAAGTTTTGGAAGATAAAAATATTTTAATATCTATTAAATGTGCAAACGAGGTTAAAGTAAATTTAAATGTAATGGGGGCTTCTACTGGTGAAGATTATAATTTGAGTCAAACTCAAATTGATTGTAATAATAGTTTGATTAATTATAAAATACAATTATTAACTAAACCAATTAATGAAAATGAATTAATTATAACTACAAATATAGATAAAAATACTAATGCTTGTTACACTTGTGAAATGAGTTCAACTTTAGATATTACTAACATTAATCCTATTTTTGTTGTGGATCCTACTATATTGTTGATAATTGGATTAATTGTTATGGTGCTAATTGTTATTGTGGTGTTTAATATTTTATTTAATCAAGATATAAGTGAATAAAAATTTAATTTTAATTTATTAAATTTTTTTATTAATTTATTAAGTCTTTAATTGATTTAGTTTTTTTATTTATTTATTCTTTCAATTAATTTAAACACTTTGTCATTAGGTCTAACTCTATCTTTAACTTTAATTCCAATAGCAGCTCCGTTACTCGCACTTTCTACTTTCTTATTGTGTATTTCCATTGAGTCAATTGTTTGTTGAATAAAAGTAGTTACTCCTTCAATAATTATTTTGTCTCCAACTTTTAAACTATCAAATAATTTTATTTCAGCAACATTAACTTTTACATAATATTTTGTTATTATTCCAACATTTACTCTTTTTTGTTTTTGAGAAGAGCCTTGCCCAGTTGCCAAATCTTTTTTATCAGGTTTATCAAAAAAGAATCCTTTAGAAAAACCTCGGTTGTAAACTTTATCAAGTTCTATATTCCAATTATCAATTTTTTCTTTTGAATAAGTTTTATTTAAAACCGAATCAATTGCTTCTCTATAGCTTTTTGTTGTAGCTGCAACATAATCCGCAGGTTTAGTTCTTCCTTCAATTTTAATTGAATCAAAGCCTGATAAAATTATTTTATCAATAAATTCAATGCTCTTTAGATCTTTAGCAGAAAGAATTGTGTCTCCTTGTAAATGAACTTCTTTTTTTTCGTAATTAGGTGCATCTCCATCAATGAAAAATGCTCTTCTGCAAGGTTGTAAACATTCTCCTCTATTTGCACTTCTTTCATTAAATAATTCATGACTCAAAAAGCACCTTCCACTAACACTAATACACATTGCTCCATGAACAAAACATTCTGTGTCAATTTTAATTTTGTGTGCTTTTGTTGTAACTTCTTTTATTTGACTCAAATTCATTTCTCTGGCAAAAATTACTCTCTTCACTCCTAAGGATTTGTATTCTTTAAGTGCTAAAGAATTTGAAACACTTGCTTGAGTGCTTAAGAAAATATTTAATTTGTGTTTTTTTGCAAGTGCAAGTACTCCAAGGTCAGATAAAATTATTGCGTCCACCTTGGCTTTTTTTGCAGAACTTAAAATACTATTAACTTTATCTAATTCATTTTCAAAAATAATTGTATTTAGTGCAAGATATCCTTTTAATTTATTTTTGTGTAAATATTGCATTAATTTTTTTAATTCTTTGGTTTCAAAATTAGTTCCAAGGTCTCGCATGTTGTATCCTTTTACTCCAAAGTAAATTGCATCAGCCCCATTCTTTACAGCAGCAATAACACTAGCAAAATCTCCTGCTCCAACTAATAGTTCTGGTTTATTCATCTTTATTCACACTAATTCCTTTAAACAAAATAATTAAATACCTAAAATTTTAGTAAAATATTTTTTAAAATAAAGTCTATTTACACCAATTCAAATAATTTATAAACCTTTTAATCCTTCTTCTTTTATGTCTAAAATATATTTATCAGTTTCACAAGCTAATGATTTGATTCAGAAAATAAAATTTGATGTTGATAGATTATTTGAGTTAAATGAGCAATTGCAATTTTTAGATAATACAAAAATAGAATTTGATAATGATTCTATGGAAAATTTTCTTTTAGAAGTAGAATTAAACAAAAATTTTCATGAAAAGAATTTGGAAATGTATACTCTTTTAGGTTTTTTGATACGCCAAGGTTGTGTAATGAGGGATTTAGAGAAAATGGAAATTGATTTTTATTCAAGACACGCTGGGAAAGAAATTTTGTTGTGTTGGAGACCAAATGAAGAACAAGTATTATTTTGGCATTCTTTAGATGAAGATGTGAGTAAAAGAAAATCAATAAAACAATTAAATGAAGAAGCAATTGAAAATTTAAAGAAATTAATGTAAAGTAAATGTTTTATACTCTTAAAACGTTTTACTTTAATGCAAATTAAATCAAAATTATTACTTTTCTTAATGGCTTTATTTTTAATAGTTCAATTTGTTTTCTCTTTATCTGGCGGGGGAACAGAAGCAGATCCTTATGTTATTACTACTTGTGTTGAGTTAGATCATATTCAAAGTAGTTCATTAAAATTTTATGTTCTTGGAAATGATATTGATTGTTCTATGACTTCTTATTCTGGAGGAGCTTTATGGAATAATGGAAGGGGATTTAATCCAATTTCAAGATTTATTGGAACTTTAGATGGGGCCAATCACTCAATAACTTCATTATTCATTAATAAAACTAATTTTAATTTTATAGGATTATTTGGTCAAACTGATGGTGCAACAATAAAGAATTTAACTTTAGATGTAAATATTTTTGGGCAAGAGTATGTTGGTGCAGTAAGTGGAAGTTCAGAGAATACAACTTTTGAAAATGTAATAATAAGAGGAAATATTAATGGAAAATTAAAGTACGTTGGTGGAGTAGTTGGTTATGCTAAATCAAGTTCATTTGTTAATATAAATAATTTTTCAAAAATTGATGGGAATAGTTATACTGGTGGAATTAGTGGTCGGGTAACATTTAGTTCTATGCGAAATATTTCTAATTTAGGAGAAGTAAATGGAAGATCTGTTGTTGGGGGTTTAATTGGAGGTTTATCAAATTCTTTAAATCTTGTTGCTTTGCATAATTCAGGAAAAATAACTGGTTTTTTAGAAGTTGGGGGAATAGTTGGAATAGTTGGGAATGATTCATTAATTACTCACGCTTATAATACTGGGGGAATTAATTGCCCTAATTATGCAGGAGGAATAATTGGATATAATAATTATGCTTATGGTAATGATATTCCAGTTTTAGTCAATAGTTACAATACAGGGACTATTAATGGTAGTATTAATGCTGGTGGAATTGCAGGAAGAGTTAACTCTGTAGTAAAAAATTCTTTTTCTGTTGGTAAAGTATACGGTGAATTTAATGTTCAAGGACTTTTTGGGTTTAGCCCAAATATTATGGTTAACAATTATTGGTATGATGCAGATTTAACTGATAATGCAACAACTTGCGGGTCTTGTTATAAAGTTAATTCTCCTTCTCAATTTTTTGCTCCTGCATTGTCTGTTTATGTTTTTACTTATTTTAACTCGAATCCAGGTGCTGGATCTAATGCTGGGAATGGTTGGATTATTTTTAATTATTGGAATGATGGAACTTGGGTTTGGGATAGAGTAAGTTATCCAAAATTTTGTTGGCAAGTAAATGCTCCTTGTGTTCCTTTTGTTCCTCATTGTATTGGAACTATTACTAATGCTGATTTTAACGAAGCTTGGGAAACTCAAGGATTAATTGATGATAAACAAAGTTATGTTTCTGTTACTCCTTCTAATTATAATCTTTGTGAGTGGACATGTAAACGTGGATTTTATGTTGCAGTTCTTGATGGAGGAAATCAGTGTTGGAGTGATGTGAATGCAGTATGCGGAACTTCACTGAATACTTGTTTAGTTTCATTTAGTATTTCCGATACTGGAACTAGCGATGATAACTCAACTCATTATTTTTGGACTTGCATTGGAAAAGGTTCTACTTCAGTTAATACTCAATGTAGTTTGTTAAAACCTATAAATGGTTCGTGTAGTACTACTCGTGTTAAATCTTTTTTATTTACTGATAATGCTTGGCCTAGTGAAAGTACTTATTGTTCTAGTGGTACTGTTTCACTTCCTGCTCCTAATTTTCCTAGTGCAGGGAGTAGTGTGAGTTGGGTTTGTAATAGTTCAACTGGGGGTTCTCCTTCTCCAACTTGTACTGCAAGCAGAGCTTCTGCACCTATGAATGGTGAGTGTAATAATTTAGTTGCAAAAGAATATAATTTTTTAGAAAATTTTCCATCTAGTGGTTTTTGTTTAAGTGGGGTAGCTGATCCTTTAATTCCTTTAAGTCCTCTTGCAGGGGCCTCTACTACTTGGCATTGTGATAGTATTAATGGAGGTAATCCTTCAAGTAATTGTATTGCAACTAGATCTACTTTTGTAAATGGTGTTTGTAATTCTTCTGTTAACAATGGTTGTGTTTCTGGAATTTTAAATAATGTTGATGATAACTTGACTCATTACAAATGGGATTGTAATGGAGCAGGAGTTGGCGGAACTTCTATTTCTTGTAATTTATTAATTCCAGTAAATGGAGTTTGTGGTAATGTTAATGGTGGACTTTTTTATTTTGTTCCAACAAATAATTTGTGTTCAGTTGGTGAAGCTTCAATAATTTCCGGGTCTGGTCCATGGACTTGGAGTTGTTCTGCTATTGGTACAGGAACAATTGCTTTGTGTAGTGCAAATCGTAATACTAATTTTTTCTGCTTAGGAAATATGGACTTGAATTCAGAACTTTATGTTGATGATGATAAAGCACTTGATTCTAATTTACAAAGTGTTTTAGTTAATTCTGACTCTGTTGCAAAATGTGAATATCATTGTAAGAATCATTATTACAAGGGTAGTGGGGTTGATGAAAATAAATGTTTTCCAAGTTCATATTTTTGTTTAGGTGAAATGGATTCAAATTCAATAATGTATGCTAATGATAATATTGGGTTTGATTATAATGTTCAAAGTAGTTTAGTTGATTCTAATACAAATAAAAAATGTGAATATTATTGCAGAAGTGGATTTTACAAAGGTAGTGGAGTAGATGAAAATAAATGTATTCCTTATGTTTGTAATGGAACTATTTATTCTAATGCAGAAATTTATGTTGGGGATAATATTGGGCTTGATAGAAATTATTTGAATAGTTTAGTTGATTCTGATTCTAATAATAAAAAGTGTGAGTGGCATTGTAAAAATAATTATCAAAGAGGGGTTGGGTATAATGCTAATGTTTGTTTGCCTGTTTTAATAAGAACTTGTGATGGTAATATTGATCCTAATGCTCAGCTTTTTGTGGGTGATGATGAGAATATTTCTTTGGTTGATAATAGGACTAATATTTTGGTTGTTGAGAATAGTGAGTTGAAGTGTGAGTGGCATTGTAAGAGTGGTTATTATTTGGAGGATTCAAGTTCGGGTTATGTTTGTGTGCCTGAGGTTGTTGAGGAATTTAATTGTACGGGCGTAGTTGATAAGAATGCGGTTATATTTTCGAATGATAATAGGGGTCTTGTTGTTGATTTGAATAATGTTTTGGTTGATTTTAATACGGGTCGTAAGTGTGAGTGGTATTGTAAGGGTGGGTTTTATTTAGGTTCGGTTAGTGGTGTGGGTGTTTGTTTGCCTAATAGGTATTCTTGTAAGAATTCTGTTAGTGGGGGTGTTATTTATTTGGGTGATGATTCTGGTTTGACTAGTGATTTGAATAGTGTTTTGGTTGAAGCTAATTCTTCTAGAAAGTGTGAGTATCATTGTGGGAGGTATTATGTTAAGGTGGGTGATGCTTGTGTTTTGAGTGTTGTGTCGAATGCTGTTTGTGGTAATGCTGAGAAGAGTTATACTGTTGAGGAGAGTTTTTTTGGTAGTTATTCTTTGTGTAGTGTGGGTGTTTCTAGTTTGAGTAATCCTGTTTTGGGTAGTGAGGTGGGTTCAATTGTTGAGTGGGTTTGTGTTTCTGATGTGAATGTTAGTTGTTCTGCTTCAAGAGTTTCGAGTAAGTATGTTCCTCCTGTTGAGAATAATGATGTTTTGAATTCGATTGAAGTGTTGACTTCGCAAATGCTTGATGATGGAAATTTAGAAGTAACAATGAAGTGTTTGAAAACAACTGCAGTAGATTTGAACATAGTTGATTATTTGTCTAATGAATCTTATTCTTTTAATCAAAAACAATTTGATTGCACAACTAGTGAAGTTAAATATAAAATTAAATTAAATCCAGCACCTGAAGTTGAAAGATCATTAATAATAAGAGCTAGTATGAATGGTGATAAAACTGAGTGTTCAACTTGCAAACTTGATTATTTTGTTGAGTATGTTCCCACAAATAGTTTAATTGAATCTGATCCAAATGTTACAATATTTTTAGGTATATTAGTATTAGTAATTTTAATTGCAGTAAGTGTTGCTGGATTGACTTTAATAAAAAAGAAAAGATAAATAAATTATTTTTTTGATTATCTTATTAAGTAGGCAGAATTAAATAGGACTTTTGTTATTAAATTATTATGCAAAAAAGAGTGAATTTATTTTTAATTATTGTTCTAGTTTTGCTTGTTTTTGGAATGAACGTTAATGCCTATACTTTAACAATTCCTTCTGGTAGTTGGGATAGAAATGAGTATAGATTTACTTTGCCTTCTGTTACTTCAACCACCATATCTTCTTGGAGTTTTACCGTAACTTATGATAAGGATCTTCCAAGTAATGTTCATTCCAGTTGTGTTGTTGATATTTTTGTAACTACCTCTGATGGGTCAATGCATTCACTAGATTCTTCAACTTTTACTTCAAATGTTACAGGACAAACAATAAAAAAAACTTCTGTGATAAATGCGGGGGTGGTGTCAATATTTATGGCTCCTAAGTATACTTCTACTTGTCTTGATATTAGTAATCATTTTACTTTTAGTAATTTAGTTTTGGATCTTGGCTTGGGGATGATTGGTGCAGGAACTAGTTCAAATCCTTACCAAGTAACTAATTGTACTCAACTAAATGAAATGAAAAATAGTTTGACTTCTTGGTATTCTATACAAAATAATTTTAGTTGTTCTGGAATAAATTTTTCCCCAGGTACAGCTTCAACTCCTTTTTCAGGTAATTTAAATGGACATGATTTTAATATAACTGATTTGACAATAAATACACCAACTTTAAGTCACATTGGATTGTTTAAATATTCTACAGGAAATATTTCTAATATTAGATTAATTAATGTTGATATTGATGCATCTTCTTATGTTGGGGCTATTACTGGAACACAAACTAGTGGAACAATTAATAATTGTTTTGTTTCGGGCAATGTAAATGGTAGAGCTTCACATATTGGTGGTTTAGTTGGGGAATCAATAGCAGCAGGAACAATTTCAAATTCTTCTTCAACAGTAAATGTTACTTCTAATAGTGTTTATACAGGCGGACTAGTTGGATTTTCTTATGGAACTATTTCTAATTCCAATGCAACCGGAGTTATTATAGGAAATTCACAAACTGGTGGATTAGTTGGACAATCAAATGGTGCTATTTCTGGTTCTAGTGCAACAGGAACTGTTACAGGAGATACTTATGTAGGTGGCTTAGTTGGATATGCTCATGGCCCAGTTAGTCAATCATATGCAACAGGAAATATATCTGGACTTTCTCAAGTTGGTGGTTTAGTTGGACGTTCAATAAGTTCAATTAGTCAATCTCATTCAACAGGAACAGTATATGGAACTTCAACTAACATTGGTGGATTAGTTGGATATGCAGAGGGTGCGATTAGTCAATCTTATGCAATGGGTGCAGTAAGTTCTGGTAGTCAAAATGTTGGAGGATTAGTTGGATATTCTTCTGATATGATTTCTGATTCTTACGCAAGAGGAAGTGTATCAGGAACTAATTATCTTGGTGGATTAGTTGGAAAATCAAGTAATGTTGGTATTATACATTCGTATTCAATTGGGCACATAACTAATAGTTCTCCAAATTATAATGGTGGTTTAATTGGATACCTTTCAATTTCAAGTTGTCCAAATTGTGCTTTTCTTTTTTATGATTATGAAACTGCAGGCACTACAACAAGTGATGGCGGAATTAGTAAAACAACAACTGAAATGAAAACACAAACTACTTTTACTTCAGCGGGTTGGGACTTTACTTCAACTTGGAAACTTTGTAGCGGAGAATATCCGACTTTTCAAAGAAGTGGAACGTGCTCCGTTCCTAGAGTGGATGGGGCTTGTAGTTCTACTCGTGCTAAATCTTTTTTAGCTACTGAAACTGCTTGGCCTAGTGGTAGTGTTTATTGTTTGAGTGGTGTTGCGTCTAGTTCTCCTGGTTTTCCTAGTGCGGGGAGTAGTGTGAGTTGGGTTTGTAATAGTACTACTGGTGGTAATCCTTCTGGTAATTGTGTTGCAATTAGATCTGCTTCTTCTGTTGTAAATGGTGTTTGTAATTCTTCTGTTTTGAATAATTGTGTGACTGGTGTTGCTGTTGATATTGGTACTACTGATGATAATGCGACTCATTCTAAATGGATTTGTAATGGTAGTGGTGTTGGTGCAACAAATGCTCCCTGTAGTTTGTTAAAATCAATTCCTAATGTGCAAGGAGTTTGTAATTCAGTTTATAATAATAAATATTTGGTTAGTGCTCCAAGTGTGAATTTGTGTGATAATGGTGATTCTTCTTCAGTTTCTGGTGTAGGTCCTTGGACTTGGACTTGTGGTTCTGGAACAGGATTAATTAATTGTACTGCTTATCGTTTTGTGAATGGTGTTTGTAATCCATCTTATGATGGGCAAAATTTGGTTAGTGCACCTAGTGGAAATTTATGTTCTAGTGGAGACGCTTCTAGTGTTAGTGGTTCGGGTCCTTGGACTTGGACATGCAGTGGTTCGGGTCCAGGCGCATTAGTTGATTCTTGTGTTGCAAATAAATATGTTTCAGCTACTGATGGCGCTTGTTCTTCTACTAGAAATACAACTTTTGCAAGTTCTATTACTGCTTGGCCTAGTGGTAGTGTTTATTGTTTGAGTGGTGTTGCGTCTAGTTCTCCTGGTTTTCCTAGTGCGGGGAGTAGTGTGAGTTGGGTTTGTAATAGTACTAGTGGTGGTAATCCTTCTGGTAATTGTGTTGCAATTAGATCTGCTTCTTCTGTTGTAAATGGTGTTTGTGGGGATGCTAACGGTGGTAGTTTTCCTTCTATTCCTGTGAGTAATTTATGTTCTGTTGGTAGTGTTTCTGTTGTTAGTGGTTCGGGTCCTTGGACTTGGACGTGTAGTGGTTCTGGTACGGGTGCGATTAGTGCTTCATGCAGTGCAAGTAAAAGTTCTTCAGTTATTAATGGTGTTTGTAATTCTTCTGTTAACAATGGTTGTGTTTCTGGAAGTTTAAATAATGTTGATGATAACTTAACTCATTACAAATGGGAATGTAATGGTAGTGGTGTTGGTGCAACAAATGCTCCATGTAATTTATTAAAATCAATTCCTAATGTGTATGGTGTTTGTAATTCTTCTATTTTAAATAGGTGTGTGGTTGGTGTTGCTGTTGATACTGGTACTACTGATGATAACTTGACTCATTATAGATGGAGTTGTAATGGTAGTGGTGCTGGTTTAGTTAATGCTTCATGTAGTTTGCCAAAAATAATAACTAATTTTTATTGCTTAGGTGAAATTGATTCAAATTCAATAATGTATCCTGATGAAAATGTTGGTCTTGATAATAATTATTTTAAAAAATTAGTTACTTTGAATACTTCTGAAAAATGTGAATATCACTGCAAAACAAATTTTATGAAATCTTCAACAGAAGAAAAATGTATTCCTAATCCTTATGTTTGTAGTGGGGTAGTTGATGGAAATTCTATTTTGTATGTTGATGATAATTATGATTTAACAATTAATACTCAAAATGTTTTAGTTGAATCTAATACTAGTGCTAAGTGTGAATATTATTGTAAAAGGGGTTTTTACAAAGGTAGTGGAGTAGATGAAAATAAATGTTTACCCGGTACTTATTATTGTACTGGAAATGATTTTAATAATGCAAAAAGGTATGTTGATGAAAATGTTGGACTTGATAGTAATTATTTGAATATTTTAGTTGATTTTAATACTCCTACAAAATGTGAGTGGTATTGTGATACTAATTATAAAAAAGGTGTGGGAAATAATTCTAATATTTGTGTTTCTGCTTCATTAAGAACTTGTGATGGTAATATTGATCCTAATGCTCAGCTTTTTGTGGGTGATGATGAGAATATTTCTTTGGTTGATAATAGGACTAATATTTTGGTTGTTGAGAATAGTGAGTTGAAGTGTGAGTG